>Ga0233424_10000003_pt1 | contig 528102 bp, 433 predicted proteins | sample Watercolumn_Towu_FD_181011 | JGI IMG/M metagenome (GOLD analysis project Ga0233424, IMG submission 181011) | Freshwater microbial communities from Lake Towuti, South Sulawesi, Indonesia - Watercolumn_Towuti2014_125_MG | ecosystem: Environmental > Aquatic > Freshwater > Lake | place... | reverse complement strand
TTCTCGTGGCGATTCGCACGTTGGAAGATTCGGGATTCACTCGACTATTCGCGGTCACGGCCACAGGCCGGCCGCCGGGATCACATACGAGGCCGGGTCCCGCTTTCATTAGGACAACGTCCGCTTCATTGCTGAAGTTGCGTTCGACTTGCGTTACGACGACGTCCAGCACAGGTTGGCGGGTCAAATCGCGGCCGAGGTCGGCACGAGTAGTCCGCGCTTGGCGAAACGTCGCCGACTTCGTTGAGGTGTCGTACCAACAACAAACACTGTTGAACTTGCCCAGATCGATTGCCAGAATGAGACCGTTCAACGCCTGCCTCCCCTGAAGGTGGATTGAAATTCCACCACCTACCCTAGCGGCGGCATGCATGGATTCTTTCGGTGGCCGAATGTCCTTCGGGCTCGCGCCATCAGGACAATAGCCCACGCGATGACTCTAGGAGCACAATCTCGGTCGCATCTTTTGGGGTGTATCATGCTGCGATTCGTATTCGGTCTGCTGATCTGTTTGGGCCTCTGCTGCACGGCTCTCCTGGCCGACACGCCAGGTGAGGAGGCCGTCAAGGACGCCATCAAGACGCTGAAAGTCAAGCGGGCGGCATTGAAGGACAAGGCCGACCAAGCCCTGCTCGACACAGCAATCAAGGACTTGGAGGAGCGGCTCGCCCAGGTCGGCAAGGGCGAACCGGAACCCGAGGCGAAGAAGGACGAACCGTTCGTGATGCCGAAGGGGTGGGAACTGAAATTCAACACCGGCAAGAGCCGCCCGACCTACAACCCGAAGACGGGGGAGTTGAAGTTGGTGTACGACTTTGCGGACGCGAAACAGTTGAAAGACTTCGAGTACGACGCGGAAGTGAAGCCGACCATCCAAAAGGGCGTGTTGACGTTGAAGGGCGGTACAGAACTCAAACACGTTGCAAGGTTCCTCACAATAGATGTTGGTGGAGACATGTTGAGTAGGTATGGCTGTTTAATGAAAATCGGCGCATTCAAATTAGTGCTCAACAACAAGCCAAACCGTGGCGATTTTTACGAATTGCATGAAAACGGTGGCGAAATTACAAATGTCTGTCTTAATGGCATTGGTGGCAATAACCAAGCCGTGCCGTTGAAGTCTTGGTACATCACTCGCAAGCTTGTTGGGGCCAAAGCAGGTAGGGAGGATAACAGCGCGCGCCGCAATGAATCAAGCGAATCACTCGGCCACCTTGTCCTGTGCGCCGACAGGTTTCCCAATAGTTACAAAATGCTCACTCTCACAGGTACGCTTGACCCCAAATGGGCGAAAGAGTTCTTCGCAGACAAGAAGTAATCCTCCCTGGCGCGGAGCAAATCTATTTATCCGGCAGAAAGGTGCGTCGGTTTTCGCGATGAACCCGCAGCTGCCGGACTCCTTCTCGTGAGGGCCGCTAGGTAAGCGCAGCAGCAAAGGCACGCCGAACCAGGCGCTGCTGAGCTGCGCCGACTATGATGCCGCAGCCACGTACAGTGCGTCGTCGATTCACATTGGATTGTGATCTTTGGCCGTCGCGGCGGGGAGTTCAGCCGGCGAAAGGCCCCGCCGCGACGGCCAAAGATGGACTCGGCCACGACTTGCCGCTCTTGAGAATCCCCCAGCAGCGGATGAGAAGTTTCCGCGCCAACACCACGATCGCCTTTTTCTTCGACACGCCGTTGGCGACTCGAGCGGTCGGCAACCTTCTACGCCGACCTGCGGGTCGATTTAGCCTCAACGCTTACGAGTCGGCCAAATCGATGCGATGGATGTTCGCGACAACTTAACCAATTCGACATCATTACTTCATCAAAAAACTCACCGTCGTGGTTAGCATGTCCCCATCCACGTTTGTGATACCATCGTCGCTCGAACATGAGGCCCTTCATGGGGACGACGCAAGTTCGGCTTGGCGCGGTCGTTGGCGCTCTTTTGCTTTTCGGCTTCCATCTCCGCGCTGCCGATGAGAAAGAAATCAAAGGCGCCATCGAACTGGCGCGCGAGTATGTCAAGAAATCGCTGAACGAGTCGATGCGAGGCCTGCCGGCCGGCGATGCCGAATACGGCGAGGGACCGGCGGCATTGGCCGGCATTGCATTGATCGAAGCCGGCGTTCCGCGCCGGGATCCAATGATTCAAGAGCTGGGCCAGAAGATTCGTGAAGCGGCGACGAACCAGAACAAGACGTATCAGATGGCGCTCGACATCATCTTCCTCGACAAGCTCGGCGAAGAAATCGACACCGTCTTGATCCAGTCGATGGCGGTGCGGCTCATGTTCGGCCAGGACTCTCGTACCGGCGGCTGGGGCTACCAGTGCTGGGGCCTTGATGAAAAGAAAAGGGATCGCCTCAAGGAACTGGTGAAAGCCGCCCCGTCGAAATCGGGCGAGCCGCCACGGGTCGTCGGCGCCGACCCGGCGCGCCGGCCGTTGTTGGCTTCGGGGATCGAAGAGATGCTGCTGGGCAAACGGATGCGCGGGGCCAATTCTGAATTCAGCGTGGACGACAATTCCAACACTCAGTTCGCGATCTTGGCGCTTTGGGCGGCACGACGGCATGGTGTGCCGGTCGAAAAAAACCTGGAAGCGGCCGAGCGACGCTTTCGGCAGTCGCAGCATCAAGTCACCGGCGGCTGGAATTACAACGTTCAAAAAGACAAACCGACGCTGACGATGACGTGTGTCGGTTTAGTGGGACTTGCCATCGGCGGGGGAATGCGCGGCGAGCGCGTGTTGCGCACCAAGGCTATGACCGAGGATGGAAAAATCGAAATCAAACCGCGTCTGGAGGACCTGAAACCGCCGCCCCATTTGGTCAATGACGTTCAGGTAAAAAAGGCTCTCACTCTCCTGGCGGCTGCAATCACGGCCAACGGAAATCGGCCGGTCAAAATGGGGCCGAACGGCCCCATGGGCAACGACCTCCGCCAGGATCTGTATCTGCTTTGGTCGCTCGAGCGCGTCGGCATGATCTACGGGCTCAAGACAATCAACGGCCGCGACTGGTACGGTTGGGGCGCGGACTTTCTCGTCAAGTCGCAGTTTCCCGACGGCAGCTGGCGCGGCGCCTACGGCGGCATCATCGACGCTTCCTTTGGACTGATGTTTCTTGCACGCAGCAATATTGTCCGCGATTTGACCCGAGTGTTGAAGGACAGCCGTGATTTCGAAGCCCTCGAAGTGAAGCCCGCGCCCGGCGCGCCGGCGGCCGTCACCGATGCACAATCAACGCCGTTGACGAAAGCTCTGGTCCAAGCTCCCGCAGGAAAGCAGGCGGCCCTGATCAAAGAGTACGCCGCCGGCAAAGGCGAGAAGTACTCCGTCGCGTTCGCCGATGCGATCCCGCAACTGCGCGGCGTTAATCAAAGCCGTGTGCGAGAAGCGCTCGACGAACGCCTGGCGTCGTTGACGGTCGAGTCGATCGTAACCTATCTGAAGTGCAAAAACGCCGAATTGCGTCGTGCCGCCGCCGTGGCCGTCGGGCTGCGTGACGAGTTATCGCTGATCCCAGATCTGATCGACCGGCTCGGCGACGCCAATGAAGCGGTGTGGCTGGCGGCCGTTCAGTCTCTGCAATTGCTTTCGGGCAAAGAATTCGGTCCGCAACGCGGAGCGACGCCGGCTCAAAAGAGCGCCGCCATCGCCGACTGGAAAGCGTGGCACCAAAACGCTGAGAAACCAGAATAGCCTTTGCGGCAATCGCCATTCGCCAACACGGACTACCCGGTCCCCTTTTTGTCGTTTCAGTCGTTACATCGTCTTTGCGGGTCATTTCACCTTCCGCTGGTCATACGGTGAAACTCTGGGGCGCGGTCACGGGCAAGGAACTGGCCACGCTCAAGGGGGACAGTGTTTGGGGGAAGTCCGTGGCGTGGAGTCCCGATGGCAAGACCCTGGCCTCGGGGAGTTCTTCCGACGGATGTGCTTGTGCCGTTTGTAGTCGATTCTGCAGCCGATGTCTTGCGAAGACCTACACAATACGACTAAACTGAAGTGATGCCTGGCGCATATAGTGCTATGGCGGATCACGTTCCGGGAGGGCGGCGATGAAGCGATTCTGTTTGTGCTGCTGGACAGTGATGATTGCCGTCGCGGTTGCGGCGGCGCAACAACCACCGCCGCCTCCACCGCCGCCGACGGTGCCGCCGTTCCCAGGCGACGGAGGTTTTGGTAACTTTCGCCCAGCGGCTCAGCAATTCAAGGAACTCGTACCCGCGCTGATCACGACGCTTGGCGATGCAGATACAGAAGTCCGCCAACATGCCGGCATGGCGCTTGCGGCGCTTGGGCAGGATGCGGTAACGGCACTTGTCGATGCGCTCAAGGATCCGCAAAAGGAACGCCGAGCCGGCGCTGCATATGCACTTGGTCAAATGGGGTTTGTTGGGCGGGAGGCGATACCGCCGTTGTTGGGCGCGCTAAAGGACAGCGAGACGGCGGTGAAACGATCTGCAGCGCACGCGCTTGCCAACATTTTGAGCAACGAGCAAGGATTCGGTAATGCGATGCCGGGGTTCGGGGGTCCGCCCGGCAGACCGATGATCGCACCGGGAATTGCTGTGCCAGGCGGCGCTCCTGGATTGCCGCCGCCGGGCCGACCGGAACGGGTTGACACGCCGCCGCCACGAAGGGACTCAGGCCGATGAGGCGATTTTCACGCTTGCTGACGCTGGTTGCGGCTCTGACCGCGGCGGCGACCGCGTGCGCCCAGGTGCGGGACGATTCGCATCAGCCGATCAGTCCCAACCGGGCCGCGCGCGATCTGGCGAACCAATTGCAGAAAGGCATTGGGCTGCCCCCGCCGCCTAGCTTGACGCCGCAGCAACTGCAAAAACTCAAGGAACTATTTGAGAAAAACGATCCACAGTCGCTGCAGCAACGCCTGAATAATGACCCGGAACTGGAACGTTGGCTTCGGCAAATCGCCAAAGACCACCCGGACCTCGGCCAAGCGATGAACAATCGCTTGACCGGCAATCCCGAAGGCAACGATCCTGCGTCGGGCGATCGATTGCGCGAAATGTTTCGCAAAATGCAGTCCGACTTGGCGCAGCGTGGAACCGGCGCCAATCCCAACCTGCCAAATATTACGGGCGGTCCTCCAGGCACTCCGCCGAGTCAGCCGGGGACCATCCCGCCGCCGCCCGGGACGTCGCTTCCCCCAATCGGCGGCGCGGGCGAGATTCCCAGATTGAAAGCGCCGACCGAAGACCGACTTCGGAACCTCACTCGCGGGCTGGATCGCTTCCTTCCGAAAACGACGACGGACAATTCCACGGTCAAGCGCTTGATGAGCGACCTCGGTAAGAGCGATTTTTCCAAAACAGCGTCAGACCGTTTCCGGCGCGGCCCGCAGGTGTCTTGGGACAAGATCGGCAATCGACTGAAAGGCTCCGGCCGGTTCCTGGATCGCAATCTTGGTCGAATCAACTTCGGCGGCGGACCTCGCATCAGCAGTCGAAAGTTGCCGCAGATGCCGAACGCTCCGTCATTGCCTTCGGTCGGTTCGCCCGGAGGTCCGAGCATGGGCGGAGTGCAGTTGGGCAGCACCGCCACCGCGTTAATGGTCTTAGTTGTAATGGCGCTCGCTGGTTTCTTGCTTTGGCGTTATCTGATCCGGCAGGCAGGCAACCGAAAGACGTCGCTCGCAGATGAAGCATTAGGCCCCTGGCCGGTCGATCCCAAGCGGATCGCCACTCGTGCCGAACTTGTCCGAGCGTTCGACTATTTGGCGCTGTTGCAGTGCGGCCGAGACGCCAAAATGTGGCATCACCGGCACGTGGCCAATCGACTCGGCGGCGACGACGGCAAACGCACCCAAACCGCCGGTTCGCTCGCCGACGTTTATGAACATGCCCGTTATGCGCCTTTGCGCGACGACTTGGCCGGCGATCGAATCGATCGCGCCCGCCGCGATCTCTGCTTCCTAGCGGGAGTCGATGTTCCATGATCAGGCCGGCATGCGTTCGACTCGCCGCCGTCTTGCTTCTGCTGGCGGCTTGCAGCGCCGATGCCCAGACTCGCAAAGTGTCGGGCCAAGGAACGGAAGGTTTTCGCGCCCTGATCGCCAGCTACCGTTTCAAACCTCTGCGGGAAACCAAAGAGATTCACGACGACCCGGGCCGCACGTTGCTCATCGCGTTTCGCGGCGTTGAATCGATCTTTCGTCCGGACCTCCTGGACAACGTACCCGGCGGCAGCGTCGCTGAGTTTGTCGCGCGAGGCGGCGCCGTCATGTATGCGTCCGACCAGTGGAAAAACGGCGGTTGGCTCGGACCATTCGACGCGAACGTCAACGGAAACAAGTTGTTTACCTGGCATCGAACCGACGGATACCACAACCTCGATTTTTGCCCATTTGCCGACGGCGATTCCAATGCGAACCCGGACCTGTTTCGCGCACGACTCGGCGCCGGCGAACCGAATGAAGCTGGCCGACTGAGGTACGTTGCGACAAACCGCCCCACATACTTGTCCGAATCCAGTCAGCTGACGCGAGTCGGACGCATTTTGCCGCCCGTTTATCAGGAACGGTTGCGCCGGCAAGACACCCGTGTGTACGACTTCGCCCAGGTCGGGCGCAACGACCGCGGCGGCAAGATTCTCGTCATCGCTGACCACAGTGTCTTCATCAACGACATGTTGCTCCCCGAAGACGCCGACACCGATAATCTGGCGTTTGCCGCGAACTGTTTGGACTGGCTGCGACAGGGACCGGGCCTGCAGGAACGCGATCGTGTTTTGTTCATCGACCAGTCGGGCTTGATTGAAACTGATTTCAACCTCGCGTTGACTGAATTGCCGCCGCCGCCGAAAAATTTTCCTGAGTTGATGGACTTCCTTTGGGCCAACCGCGACCTGTTGTGGGAGCATCGCGACAAACTTGCCGACCTCGAAGACAGCGGCTTCTTCCGTGAACTTGAACAAAGCAACGTCTTCAACGAATTGGCGCTTACCTGGATGCCGCACTGGCAGTGGATCCGGGCGGCTCTGGCTTTGGCGACCCTCTTGCTCCTGGGACTCGGGCTGCGCCGCGTGATGACGGCGCGGTTCCGCCGCAGCGGCAATGCGTCACGCCTTGCAGTGGCGCTTGACCGGCATCGGCCGCGCGTTGGGTTGCTCGAACAACGGCTACGCTCCGCCATGAGTCGAGGGCAGGCACTCGAGGCCGCCCGCGAAAAGGCTCAGCAGATGTTCGCCGGCTTCGGCCTCTCGCCGGCCGGCCACGGGCAAACGGATCCCGAAGTCGAAATCGACGCCGGCTGGTGGCAGCGTTTGACGCTGCGCCGTGAACTACGTGAAATCTGGCAGATCGCCTTCGGCGACCAGCCGCAACCGGTGCCGATGCGCCAATGGAAGCAGTTCCTGCTGCGATTGGACAAGCTGCGAAAAGCCATCAGCGACGGCCGGATCAGGTTCTGCTGATTTCGACCGCCCATCGACAATGCGTTTCGCTAAAATGCCTTCATGCTAGCGGTTTTTTGTCTGCGATTGACATTCGGGTTGTTGGCGTCGCTGGTGCTGCTCTCGCATCGACAAATGCACACACGCTTTTTTCGCACGCACTTTCTGACCGCGCTCGGACTTTGCATCGTCGCACTTGTCATGGGTTGGGACACGCCGATTCTGATTCCCACGGCGCTCGGGCTGTTGGGCACGTTTGTCGGATCGCTGTTGTGGAATTTTGAACGACCGCCTGCCGGTTGGACGTTCTGGCTGTTGACGTTGGCGGCGATCGGAGCCGCGTTCGTCGTTGTCGAACCGACGAACAGCAATCAGTCTCCGCTTTGGGCGAGGATCATCAACGACCTTACCTCGGCGATGCTTCTCGGCTCCATCGTCACCGCCATGTTGGTCGGACACTCGTATCTGATTTCGCCGGCGCTTTCGATTCGGCCGTTGATGGTGCAACTGGCGCTGGTCGGCATCAGCCTGGCGATTCGCACAGCAGTTGCGGCCGCGGCCTTGTGGTTGTGGACCGCCGACCATTCACTCACTAATCTGAATGATGAGACGGTTCTGTTCCTGCCGGTACGATGGTTGATCGGCCTTGCCGGTCCGGCATTTTTCGGCTTCCTCGCCTATCGCACGGCACAGATTCGTTCGACGCAATCCGCCACCGGAATTCTGTACGTGGTCGTCATTCTGGGATTTCTCGGTGAATTGATGAGCCTTCTTTTGTTTCGCAATACGGGGTTGCCGCTGTGAATCTTCGAGTCAGTTGTCCGCAATGCGAAGCATCGAGCCATGTCGCAGCGCCGCTGCCGGCGTCCTGGGCCTGCCCTGCTTGCGAGCATGAAATCCCGATCCGCGTGACGGCGGTCGGCGCCGGCGAAGCATTGCCGCACTGCGCCACCTGCAAATGCGAGCAAGTGTATCGTCAAAAGAATTTCCCACAGTGGCTCGGCCTGACGATCCTGGCGGTTGCTTGCGCCGCGTTTTTCATCCTTCAAGGGCTGTACGAGCCCCGAATCGCCTGGGTCATCTTGCTGGGCTCGGCGGCGTTCGACGGCATCCTGTATTTGTTCGTTGGCGACGTAATCATTTGTTACCGCTGCCACACCCGCCATTACGGCGTGCCGCGCCATCGTTCCTATCAACCGTTCGAACTGGCCATTGCCGAGAAGTATCGTCAGGAGCGATTGCGTCGCGAGATGCACGCGTCGGAAACGCGATCCGGTGTTTAGCCGCCAGTTGAAGCACGATTCGAGTTTGGCACAGCCGGTTTCTCACATCCGCCTGGACACGGACGATGCATTCAGATGTTCCTGTCGAACGATTTGATGAACTCTTCCAAGGAGACCCTGCCGAAATCGAACAACGGCTTTTGGAACTTCGGCCGAAGTCGCTGGTCCACCCAGACGCCTCTCTCACCCCGCAGATTGATTCGCAAATTGCACTCGTGCAGGCCATGCAGCAGCGGTGGGATGATGCAGTTGCGACGCTGGAACGGGCCGAGCGACTTCCAGGCGCCGATCTGCCGGTCGCTCGCGTTCGACTCCTCCTGGAACGTGGCCGCGTCTTTCACCAGGCTCGCAGGATGGCCGAGGCACTGCCGTGGATGATCGCCTCGTATGAACTGAGCCGATCCAACGGTTTGGATTATCACGGAGTCAACGCGGCTCACATGGCTGCCATTGTCGCCGAAGAACCAGCCGCAAAAATCCAATGGAACCAGATTGCGATCGAACTGGCGAAAACGACGGCTGACGAGAAGGTAAAAGCCTGGCTAGTCGTGCTTCACAATAACATCGGGCAAGCTTACATAGCCGCCGGTCGTTTCAAGGACGCTCTTGCCGCGTTCCAACAGTGCCGTCGCCTGGCTGCTCAGCAAGGGAATGCTGTCCTCGAGCGAGGCGCTCGCTGGGGAATCGCACGCGCCCAACGTTCGCTCGGCAACGTCGCCGACGCACTGTCGAGTCAGCAGCAACTGCTGAAAGAATACGACGACATTCAGTGTGAAGGGTCTCTGCCGACCGAATTGATCGGCATGGCACGCGGCATGGTGTATGAGGAACTCGCCGAGCTCATGCCTGCGAAGTCGGCCGACTTCGCGGCAATGGCGTTGCTTGACTTGGGTGTGAATCACTGGTTCCGTGAACTGGAACCCGTTCGCTGGTCGAGGATTCAGCAACTTGCATCCGGCGCATCGTCTGATGTTGCCAGGTAGTTGAACGGCCATGAGACGATGCAATACCTTTGATGACGCAAAACCAACGACGCCATCCCCAAGCAGAAAGACCTAACTTGAACCTTTTTCCTCACCTAGAACAACGAATGCTATTACAACAAGATAGCCGGCAATGGCCGCGGCCGCCGGCTCACATTGCGGGAGGTTTGAACATGTGGGCACGAATGCTTACCGCGATATTGCTGTTCCTGGTGATGAACACCTACCCCGTCCTTGCTGACACCCTGCACGTTCCCAAGGATCACAAAACAATCCAGGGAGCGATCGACGCTGCGAAGCCCGGGGACACGGTCCTGGTCGAGTCGGGGAGGTACCGCGAAAGTATCCGGCTCAAGGAGCGCTTGACTGTTCGAAGTGCGGGCGACGAAAGCAAAGGCGCCGTCGGCCTGAAGCGAGCGGAATCCACGGTCATTGACGGTGGCGGTGCGGCGGCCAAAGGGCCGGCGGTCGTGATGGCCGACGGGGCAGTGTTCGATGGCTTCACCGTGACCAGAGTGGGGGTGTTCGACCAGAAGGAGTACGACAAGCATTATGCCGAACGGGGCGAGAATTTGCCCGACGAACGAGGGGCGGTCGGGGCAGGAGACGATTACCCAGCGTTGTCGATACCTGCAGTCACCGCTGTCGTGAAACGCAACATTATTTGCGAAAACGCCCACGCGGGCATCGGCTGTACGGGCGGCGACGGCAAACGGAATGCTTCGATCATTTCGGGAAACGTCTGTTACAAGAACATGGGAGGCGGGATCGGCATCGCGGTCGGCGCCACCCCGACAGTCGAAGGAAATCGATGTTACAACAACCTTCGCGGCGGAATCGGCAATCGAAAATCAGCCGCCGTCATCGTGGGCAACGAGTGCTTCGACAACGTTCGCGCCGGAATCGGCATCCGCGAGGGCGCGAAGCCGATAGTGCGCGGCAACAAGTGCTACAAGAATCGCCGTGCCGGCATCGGCTGTCGGATGGACGGGACAAGTCCGGTCATCGAGGACAACGATTGTTATTCGAACGGCATGGCCGGAATCGGCTGCCGGGATTCAGCGACACCGATCATTCGCAAAAACCGCTGTTACGAAAACGAACTGGCAGGCATCGGCGTAAGCGATCGAGCGCAGCCGGTCATTGTGGACAACACGTGCTACCGTAACAAAGAAGCAGGCATTGGAGTCGAATCGGGCGCACGTGCCACGATTACCAAGAACGAGTGTTACGAAAACGAGCGGGCCGGGATTGGTCAGCGCGGCGACGCGGAGACAATCATCGTTGGAAACTACGTCCACCACAACAAGGCGGCAGGGATAGGCTTCGAGGAATGCAAAGTCGGGAAGTCCACCGTCTTGAACAACAAGGTGATCGACAACGGCCAGGTCGCCATAGGCATCCATAGCGGCTGGAGAGTTCGCATTTGCGGCAACGAATTGTCCCGCGGAGACGGGCTCCAACCAGTTGTGATGGTGTACAAGGGAGCGGAAGCTGACTTCACTGACAACTCGATCCGTGGAAGCGGTGTTGCGGGGATCCGCACGGAAGGCATCGTCCGGATCGCAGCAAACACGTTCGTGTGTCCGATTCAGCGAAAGGGAGGTGGTCCGCCGCAGTTCGCGGTGTGGGGGCTGCCCGGGTCGGATATCGCATTTACCGGCAACACGGTGCAAGATTGGCGTCACGCTCTCGTCGCGGAAAAGTCCGTAGTTACGGCGACGGACAACAAGGTATCCGGATACTGGCAGGTGGGAATTCGAGTGACCCAACCCACGGCGACGACGGTGATCAGCGGCAATTTGTTTCAGTCCGAAGCAGAACACCCTGGTGTCACCGTTACCGGCGGTGCGGCTATCGTCCAGAACAATCCCGTCAAAAAACCCTCGCCGAAGAAGTAGAGCGTAGAGATTCGATTTGAGTATTGCAGGCAGCAATCCCCGTAACAGTTAGAGGCTTTCTCCGGAGGCCGGGATGAAGTCCGTGCGAGTCGTAGTGAACGACAAGATGCAACAGGGCTATGTCTACCTGCTGACGGAGCCGGCAGGCCGGAATTTCCACCCAGATTTCCGGCCGCAACTGACGCCCCTTCAGATGCTTGAACTCGGCGTTTTCGGCGGCAAGTACATGACCGATTGCACCGCCGAGTTTCCTGAGACCTGGTTTGCCTCCGCCAAACTCTGCCCGGTGCGCCACGATGCCGAGTTGAATTACTTTGGTGTGAATGCATCCCTACCGCTTTCGGTATGGAGAGAGAAGGGGTGGATTTACCATGAGGATCCGCGCGGTTGGTTTCAGTGGTACTGTCGCTACTTCATGGGGAGACGCTGTCCGGATGACGAGCGCCAGATCAGGCGATGGCGAGCCGTCCGACGGCACATCGCGCAAGTTAAGAAGAATTGCCGACGGGGAGACATGAGTTGCAGGCCGAGGCAACGGCAGGCGCTAATGCACTGGGCGTACGACTCGCGGCAGATTTGAACGATACGCCTCGGCAGACTTGCGATTCGCTGATCGAATCAGGCAAGCAATGAAACACTGTAGTCAGCGACCAACCGCGCTGATTTCGAGCTTTTGCGTTTTGTCCGACGCAGTTTGTCGCTAGTCTGTCACTAGAATCGGCATTCAAACGGCGCGACCCGATGCAACCAGAACTCGATCCGGCGCAACGCGAAAACATACGAGACGATCTGCGCGGGCTCCTGCGCGGCGATGTCATGTTCGACGAACTGAGCCGGGCGCTTTATTCCACCGATGCCAGCATCTTTCAGGTCGAACCGCTCGGCGTCGTCGCGCCATGCGACGAGGAAGACTTGCAAGAACTCGTCCGTTATTCCGCCGCACAGAGCGTGCCACTTATTCCCCGCGGCGCCGGAACCGGTCTCGCGGGGGAGTCGCTTGGCGGAGGATTGATCGTTGACATGACGCGGCACTTTCGCCGCATCGTTGAGATCGGCTCCGATCACGTACGCGTGCAACCCGGCGTTGTGCTGAATCAGTTGAATGCCGAATTGGCCAAGGCCGGTCGGAAGTTCGGTCCTGATCCAGCAAGTTCTGCGACCTGCACAATCGGCGGCATGCTTGCAACGAATGCTTCCGGCTCTCGATTGCTCCGGTACGGTTACACGCGCGATCATGTCGCTGAGTGTCGCGTGGTGCTCGATAATGGGAACGCGGTTACTGCCGGCGTTCTTTCGCTCGACGAACCGGTCGCCGATGGGCGATTGCAGGAGATTGTGACTCAAACCGGCAACTTGCTTCATCAACATGCCGAGGGAATTCGCGCCGCACAACCAAGAACGACCTACAACCGATGCGGTTACTTGCTCGAAGGTGTTCTCGACAATCGGTTACTTCATCTTCCTCGGCTGCTGATCGGCGCTGAAGGCACGCTCGCGATGTTTTCGGAAGCCACGTTGAAAACCGTGCCGGTCGCCGGCGGGCGAGCCGTCGTCTTGCTGTGCTTCGCCAGTCTGGAGTCTGCGCTGCGAGCCGCCCGGCTGTCGTTGCCGCTCGGTCCGAGCGCATGCGACTTGCTGGAACGCCGGTTAGTATCTCTGACTCGTTCCTCTGGCCGGAATGCGGAGAATCTCATTCCGCCGGACACGGAAGCGGTGCTCATGGTTGAATTCGAGGCCGATTGGCCCAAGGAGGCTCTACTCGCGGCCAGGAAGTATGTCGATCAAGTGCATTTGCGAGAACGGTTGGCAATTCGTGTGCATTCGGCAAGCGATGCGGCTGGAATCGCGGAGTTGTGGGGCCTTCGCGAAGCGGCGTTGCCAAGTCTGTACGGTTTGGGCCGCGGAGTGAGACCTGTCGCTTTCGTCGAAGACGTCGGAGTGCCTGCAGAATTGCTTGGACAGTTTCTGACTCGAGTCCAGGATCTGCTGCAGGTCCGTGAAATGACGGCCTCCTACCTGGTTCATGCAGCGACCGGCCAGGCGCACATTCGGCCGTTTCTCGATCTTGCTGCGCCGGGCGATGTGTTTCGATTGCAGTCGTTTGCCGAGGCGTTGTACGGCTTGGTGCTCGAACTCGGCGGCACGATCAGCACGCAGCACGGCACCGGCATCGCCCGCACTCCCTGGGTGAATCGCCAGTATGGCGCTTTGTATCCAGTCATGCGCGAGATCAAGGCGATATGGGACCCAAAACGACTCTTGAATCCGGATAAGATCATTTGCGACCGCTCCTACGAACCACTGGCGCAATTGCGTCAACGTCTGGTCGAACCAAAGGCTGATGCAGAATCGATCCGTGTGCCGCTGCTGATATGGAACCAGAATGAGATTCACACGCAAGTGGAAGCATGCAACGGCTGTGGAACGTGCCGAGTGGAGGCCGCACCTTCGCGTATGTGCCCCATGTTTCGGGTTACGCACTCGGAAAAGGCATCGCCGCGTGCCAAGGCCAATCTTCTGCGACGCGTGCTTGCCGATCCCGACCCCAAAAGGCTGGCCAGTGCCGACGTTCGTGCCGTTGCCGACCTATGCATTAACTGCAAGATGTGCGCGACAGAATGTCCTGCCCATGTCAACATTCCGAAGTTGATGCTTGAAACGAAGGCAGGCTATTTCGACGAACATGGGCTTGATCGCGCCGACTGGGTGCTGGCGAGAATGGACGGCTTCGCTCGATTCGGCAGCCGATTCGCTTTGTTCGTGAATCCGCTGCTGAATAACCGCGTCGCCCGCTGGCTCATCGAAAAGCTCTTTGGCATTTCAAGAAGGCGGCGCATGCCGTCGTTTGCCTGGCGCAATTTCCTGGAGCTTGCCGAGGAACGAGGGCTAACCCGCCGGTCCTTGAAAACGGCTGAAGTCGCGGCCGAAGCGATTCCATTTGAGCCAGGCAGACAACCGCCGAATGGCAGCAATCGTCGTGTCGCGTTCTTTGTCGACGTATTTGCCAACTACAACGATCCGTCGATTGCCGAGTCGGCCATCGCCGTATTGCAGCATCATGGGTATGAAGTGCACGTTCCGCCATTGCAATGCGGTTCCGGGATTGCGCCTTTGTCCAAAGGCGATATTGAAACAGCGCGCGAATACGCCCAACAGAATTTGAGAGTGCTCGCCGAACTTGCTCGTGACGGCTGGCCGATCGTCTGCACGGAACCATCGGCCGCGCTGATGCTCAAGTGCGACTACCTCGATCTCATGGACGACCCTGACGCACAAACGGTTGCCGAACATACGTTCGAGTTGACTCATTTCCTGTGGGAGCTACATGAGCGGGGCGAGTTGCGCACGGACTTTCAGCCGATTTCTTTGGGTATCGGCCACCATGTGCCGTGTCACATCAAAGCGCTTGGGAAGATGCCGCACGGCCCGAGCCTGCTCTCTTTGATTCCTGAAATGCGAGTGCATACAATCGATGTGAGTTGCTCGGGGATGGCGGGAACATTCGGAATGAAACGCCAGAATTACCGTGACTCCCTTGCTGCCGGAGCGCCGATGATTGCGGAACTTGGCCGACCGCGAGTCATGTTCGGGTCAAGCGAATGCAGTGCCTGCCGTATGCAGATGGAGGAAGGCTCAGGCAAGAAATCCATGCACCCGATTCAGTACCTGGCATTGGCATATGGCCTGATGCCGGCTCTGGCGGATCGGTTACATCACTCATAACACATGCCGAAACACCAAGCGATGTACAATGTTCGCTTATTCGCGCGTGCCCGCGATCTCGCAGGCAGCGATACCGTCGCCATCTCTTTGAACGAAAACGGAACTGTCGCAGATATACGTGCCGCACTTACTGAGAAGTTTCCGATGTTGCAGCCGCTCCTGCCTCGATGCGCTGTGGCAATCGACAGCGACTTTGCAACCGATCAGCAGATTGTTCCTCCAAACGCGGTTCTTGCAATTATTCCTCCCGTCTCAGGAGGTTAAGTCCGCGTCGTTTGTAATTCGGATTGTTTTTTCTCCGACACACGACCTGGCACGCTCCTGTATAATCTCTGAATGATCTTGTTGACCCGCGATCCGATTGACGCCGCGGCTCTGACCGAGTCTGTTCGCAGCCCTCATTGCGGCGCGGTGGTGACTTTTCTGGGCACGGTTCGCGACCTCACCGGCGAACAGGTTACCGTAGCGCTGGACTACGAAGCCTACCCGGAGATGGCGTTGCGCAAGCTCGAAGAAATCGAAGCCGAAACCAGCCGCCGCTGGCCTTGCGGATCAATCTCGCTCGTGCATCGACTCGGACGGCTGGAAGTCGGTGAGATAAGCGTTGCTGTGGCAGTCAGTTGTCCGCATCGCTCGCAGGCTTTTGATGCATGTCGATTCGCAATTGACCGGCTGAAGGAGCTTGTGCCGATCTGGAAACGAGAAAACTGGAGCGACGGTCGCACTGAATGGGTTCACCCGGGATTGCCAGGCGAGGCTCCCGCGACATTTCCCGGGCAGGCGACATAGAAAGATGCGGTAATGAGCGCGCCGATGCAGATTCCTGTTTCAGCTTCACGAAGTGGCTTTTCGAGAGAGATGCCAATCGGCGACGATCACACGCTGATTGACACGTTCGGCCGCGTTCACAACAACTTGCGAATCAGTGTGACGGATCGATGCAATTTGCGTTGCGTCTATTGCATGCCGGAGCACGTTGAGTTTCTCGACAAGAGCGAACTGCTGACGTTCGAGGAGATCGCGCACTTCGCACGAATCGCGGCATCATTGGGCATCGACAAAATCCGGCTCACGGGCGGCGAGCCGCTTCTTCGCCGTGAAGTCGATCAATTGGTGCGATTGCTCTGCGCCATTCCAGGTATCCGCGACATTGGCCTGACCACAAATGGACTGCTGTTGGCACAGCACGCCCAATCACTGTTTGACGCCGGATTGCGACGACTGAATCTCAGCCTCGATACACTGGACCCTCAACGATTTTTTGAGTTGAGCCGGCGCAATGGCCTCGACGAAGTGCTCGCGGGTCTCGAAGCGGCAAGCGTCGCCGGCTTTTCGAAGATCAAGGTCAATGCGGTTGCTATGCGAGGGTACATCGAGCATGACGCTGTGCCGCTGGCCCAATTCTGCCGCGAGCATGGTTATGAGATGCGATTTATCGAATACATGCCGATTGGAGCGGAACCCTGGGAACGGAACAAGGTGTTCCTAGCACATGAGATTCTGGAGTTGCTGGAACGAGAGATCGCTCCGTTGACGCCGGCGACCGATTTCGATCCGCGAGCGCCGGCGATGGATTTCGAATACGCCGATGGAGGAGGCCGGATCGGTATCATCGCGTCGGTCTCCAGGCCGTTCTGTCACCACTGCAATCGCGTGCGATTGACGGCCGACGGCAAGCTGCGAAACTGCCTTTTCGCTCTCGACGAAGCAGACGTGCGACCCTACTTGCGCGACCGAATCGACGACGCGGCGCTTGCATCAGTCATTCGAAAAAATGTCCAACAGAAATGGGAAGGGCATGAAATCAACACGGCCCGGTTTGTCAAACCGGGCCGAACGATGCATGCCATTGGCGGTTAGCCGCCTACTTGTCCTTTTTCTTCTTCTTTTGTGCGCCGTCCACTTTGATCGCGATTGCGGTTTCGCGGTCCCCTTTTTTGACGACCGTCATGCTGACTGCAGCACCTTCGCGAATGCCGTCCATGCCGCCTGGCACCGTCACCTTTGGTGCGGTTTTGTTCTTCTTCGCTGCAGCTTGTGTGTAAATGTCTGCATCCTGTGAAACGCCAAATGTCTTCTCGCCGCCCGAATCGAGCTCGACCGTAATCGTCTTTTTTGTCGGGTCCACTTTCTTGACGACGCCTTTGACGTCATCACCGAACGCGATCAAAGTCGCGAAACAAACGACCAGAACGCATGCCATCCATCGACGCCACATCGCTTGCCCTCCCGAGTGAATTGAAATGAGGATAGTTGACGCTTGCAATTATAGGTTATTTACAGCGCGGATTAGGCATGAGTAGCGATTGCGGCTCTGGGCGAATTGACCAACGTGCCCCAAATGCGATAATGTTCTCCATGGACACAGGTCGGAAAGCAGTCCAAAAACGACTCGAAAGATTCCGCGAACGATGTGCCGCTGCGCACCTGGCACAGACTCCGCAACGACAGGCGATTTATGAATTGCTTGCTGCAGATTCCTCGCACCCCACGGCCGAAGACGTGTTTTCAAGACTAAGACCGAAACTGCCGTCGTTGTCGCTGGGAACCGTGTATCGGACGATTGACATGCTCGTGAAATTGGGCCTGTTGCAGCGGGTGACAGCTGGCAGCGGCGAATCCCGATTTGATGCCGACGTCGAACTGCATGGCCACCTGGTATGCATGCATTGCAGCGCCGTCTTCGATTTTCATGCAAAAGCGACATCGGCTCCGAGTGCGGCAGCGAAAAGGACCGGCTTTCGCATCGTCGGGCAGCAATGGCATGCGCACGGGATCTGCAGAGAGTGCCGCAAGAGCTCGCCAGGTCTGGTCAACATTGAGAATGATTCTTAAAAAGTAACTATTCGCAACAGTAGCCGCTGTTGCATTCCTGGATCACACAACGAGGAGATTTCAAAATGGCTGCCATCGTACAGAAACCAGCGCCGGAATTTTCGGCCACGGCCGTCATCGAAGGACAATTCAAGCCTGTGAAGCTGTCGGATTACCGCGGCAAGTATGTGATACTATTCTTTTACCCGCTCGACTTCACGTTTGTGTGTCCGACCGAAATCATAGCATTCAGCGATCGCATCGAAGAATTCAAACGCCGCGATTGTCAGATTTTGGGAGTCTCCATCGACAGTCAATTTACGCACCTTGCCTGGATCAACACGCCTCGCAACAAAGGCGGGCTCGGCGAGACTCGCTATCCCTTGGTTGCCGATCTGACCAAGTCGATCAGCCGCGACTACGGCGTATTGATTGACGAGGCCGGCGTCAGTCTTCGCGGCTTGTTTCTGATCGACAAGGCGGGCAACATTCGCCATATCACCATCAACGACCTGCCGATCGGCCGCAGCGTCGATGAGGCGATCCGCGTCCTGGACGCATTGAAGTTCTTCGAAGTCAACGGCGAGGTTTGCCCCGCCGACTGGAAGCCCGGCTCCGCGACCATCAAGCCGACAGTCGAAGGATCGAAGTCGTATTTTGAAAAGGTAAAGTAGTTGCATTAACAGCGAAAGGGCGCTCCTAGAGCGCCGTTTCGCTGGTGCTCCATCACCGTTTGTAATCGGGTCAAACATGACGCGACAACGACCTCCTCTGGTGATGGTGCTGTCCGTGTTCAACATCTTGATTGGCAGCGCTGCTCTGCTTTGCGGCGGCGGCTGCGGCGCAATGACGGCGTGGTCATTGTCCTTGATTCGCAGCGTCCCGGTTCGACCCGGAGAACCCAATCCGAATGAACTTTTTGATATCTTTTTCCGGCACATGCCCTACTGCGAAGAAGTGGCCATTGGCGCCCTTCTTTGCACATGCATTCTTGGCGTTTTGCTGATCATTGCCGGAGCTGGAACGATGTTCCTCAAGCAGTGGAGCCGCATTCTTACCATTCTCGTCGGATTGGCGCTGATTGTGCAATTTACGAGTCTGGTCGGTTACTACTGCGCAGTTGTGATTCCGGGTCAATCGAAAGCTCTCAAAGAGTTTGAGGCGTACGTTGAGAAAATGCAGAAGGAAGAGGAGAAAAAGCGCCAAGCTACAGGCGGCGGCAAAGCAACCGCACCGCCTCCGCCGCCGATGTTTGCTGGGACGAACCAGGGCAACAACGTTGTTTGCCTGCTAGCCTGCGTCCTTTACGGCGCCGGCCTGATCGTCGTCATGTTTTTGCCCGGTACCCGCAAAGCGTTCACTGAACCCGCGACGCAGCCGCTGGAATCTAAGGACGACCGCGTGGATCGTCGTCGTCGGCTGCTTGATGACGACTTTGAGGCAGGCCCCTCGAGTCGGCGGAATGATCTGGAATGAGCGTCTCGCATTCCGATATTGCGCATGCCATCCAGTTGCTGCAGGAAGCAAAACGAGTCGTCGTTCTGACGGGCGCTGGCGTTTCCGCTGAAAGCGGCGTGCCCACATTTCGCGACAGCAACGGTCTGTGGGAAGGCCATCGGGTCGAAGACGTCGCAACACCACGAGCATTCCAACGCAACCCGGATCTGGTTTGGCGGTTTTACAATCAGCGCCGGGAAAACCTGCAGCATGTGTCGCCCAATCCCGGTCACTATGCGCTTGCCGAACTGGAGCGATTGATCGAATCGCCGGGTCAATTCACATTGATTACTCAGAATGTCGACGGCCTTCATCGCCGCGCCGGTAGCCGCAATGTGCTGGAAATCCACGGCAATATTTCACGCACTCGATGCACCGGTTGTGGCGAAGTCGTCGACCAGGGACTTGAGTCGCTGCCGGCTTTGCCGCGTTGTGCCAATTGTTCGGGGCTCTTGCGGCCCGACATAGTCTGGTTCGAAGAAATGTTGCCGGAAGATGTCTGGGCTCAGAGTGCGGCGGCAACCGCAATGTGCGATCTATTCCTGGCAGTCGGCACAAGCGCCGTTGTCTATCCCGCCGCTGGGCTTATTGCGGCTGCAAAGAATGCCGGCGCTCATGTAATCGAAGTGAATCGAGTCGCGACGACGGCCAGTTCGATCTCGACCATCTGTTTGCATGCACTTGCAGGGGAACTCTTGCCACAACTTGTCGATGGTTTGCGAAAACGCATCTGAGTCCATATCCTAGCTCAAAACGATTACACACTACCGAGCGCGCCTCATGAGCGGCTTACTATTGGATGGCAAAGCGCTGGCTGCCACGATTCAGGCAGAGATTGCTGCCGCCGTCGTTGCTCACGTCGAATCCGGCGGTGTTCGGCCGGGCCTTGCAGCAGTGCGAGTCGGCGACGACCCCGGCAGCGAAATCTACGTGCGCCACAAAATCAAGGCATGTGAGAAGGCCGGCTTTGTGAGCTTTCATCACCACCTCAGCGATACGACGAGCCAAGCTGAATTGCTTCAACTTATCGGAAAGTTGAATTCGGATCCCCGCGTACACGGCATCTTGGTGCAGCTGCCGTTGCCCGATCATATCGACAAGGCCACGATCATCAGCGCAGTCTCGCCCAGAAAAGACGTTGACGGATTTCATCCGGAGAACCTCGGACTCTTGGCCGCGGAGACGCCGCGGTTTGTCCCGTGCACTCCCCTGGGTGTTCAGCAACTGCTTCGGCGAAACAACATCGAGATCGCCGGCGCTCATGTCGTCATCCTGGGTCGAAGCCAAATCGTCGGCACGCCGTTGGCATTGCTCCTTTCTCGCAAAGGCGCCGGCGGAGACGCAACTGTCACACTCGCTCACAGTCGGACTCGCGATTTGCCGGCCGTTTCCCGATCCGCTGACATTCTCATCGCAGCGCTCGGCCGTCCCCGAATGGTGACGGCCGAATTCGTACGCCCCGGCGCTGTTGTGGTGGACGTGGGCACGTCGCGCGTGGACGGCAAGCTGTTTGGCGATGTCGATTTCGACGCGGTCCGAAAAGTCGCTCGTGCGATTACGCCGGTGCCGGGCGGAGTCGGCCCCATGACCATCACGATGCTGTTGCACAATACGCTGCTGGCGAGCAGACAAGAGTGAATCGGAACAGTTGACGACGCGTGAGATTCCCTTGATCAACGTCACATCTGCAACTCGAATAGGCCTCAATCTCCTGGCGCTTTTGGGCCTTGCGGTGGCACTCTACCTTGGCCAATCAATATTCGTCCCACTGACGATCGCAGTGATGTTGGCAGCTATCCTTTGGCCGGTTGCCGAGTGGTTCAAACGCCGCCGCATTCCTTGGTCGATCTCTTGCATGATGTCGGTCGGATTGCTGGTCGTTGCTTTCTTGGTCATCACACTTGGATTCACCCTGTCCGTCCCGAAGATGCTGCAGGGGCTTCCGCATCCAAACGATTACAGCGCGCAGAAACAATATTATGCGCAATTTCGTAATCAAGTGGTTCATATCAGTCCCGTCGGTGTCGAGGGCATTCTGCCGGAAGACGCCGAGCGTTCTCGCGTCTTTCTCTACGTGAGAGAAACGATCAATGGCCCATTTATGACCAATCAGTTGCTCAAGTTAGTCGGATACCTAAATGAATGGATCGTCGATTTTGTGCTGATCATGTTCATTCTGCTCTTCCTGCTGCTGGAATGAAAAATGCTGACGCAGCGAGTCGTTGAGGTGTTTGGCCCAAGTGAACAGGCACAAGCAAACGCGATGTCGGCATTGGCGAAGATGGTTCGCTCCGTTCGGACATATCTGATTTGGCGCACTGTCGTCAATATTGGACTGGGACTTGTTCTCGGCATCGTCTATCAGTCGGTCGGCCTGCACCACCCTTGGACGTGGGCGCTGGTGACGGCCGTCTTGTGCTACATCCCATACATCGGCACGATCCTTGCCGGCGCTCCGCCTTTCTTCGATGCGTTTGTCAATCTGGATCCTTGGTGGGCGCTCGGCATTTTGGTCTTGTACGTCGTCATCGTGACCTTTGAAGGATATTTCATTGTTCCATGGGTAATGGGCCGGGGAATGGATCTCAATGCGACTACCGTGATGCTCGCGTGCCTGTTTTGGGATCTTGTCTGGGGAACACCAGGTTTGTTTCTAGCGATGCCGTTGATGGCGGCTCTCAAGGCAGTATGCGAAAGCGTTCCCGGCTGGCGGCGGTTTGCCAACTTGATGGGGACCGATGAGGCGCCGGCCGCGCCATTGCCGAATGCCGGTACAATAGAGAAGATTTCGCCGTCTTCAGCAGCACCGACAACTCCGACGTAAGGACCGTGATGCAGAGCCCTTTTCGCAGATACTTGCGAATCGCTTTGGTCGCGGTATTCGCAACCGTGGTCGGTGTTGCCGTTTGGAATGCGTATCGCTGGAACCGCGCAAGCAAACACTTGGCGGCGGCACGACAGGCGCTGGCGAGCTTTCGATACGACGAAGCATATGCTCAATCGACCGGCTGTTTCCCTTATTACCGAAACGATCCGAACGTCATTTTGCTTGCGGTTCAATGTGCCCGCCGATCGGGTCACGTTGACGAGGCTCGAAATTACCTCGACCTGTTCGACTCGGTGCAACGGGCACAAGCCAAGAGCGCCGATTTGGACGGACGAGAGGAAGCGGCCCGCCTTGAACACCAATTGTTGCTTGCTCAAGAGGGCAAAGCCAGCGACTTTGCGACGCAAGCTTTGTGGGAGCGTGCCGAAGCGGGAGACCACCATCGCGAGATGATTCTTGAGGCGTTGGTGCAAGGTGCGATGCGCACGTACCGAGGCGGTCAAGCTCGCGCCGCCATCGACGCATGGATGAAAACGGAAACGCGCGATCCGCGAGCGTATTTGTTCAAAGGAATGATCTATAACCAGATGTATCGAAAGGGCGATGATGCCGTTCGGGGATTTCAGGAAGCGCTGTCGATCGACCCGGACTATCACGACGCACGACTCGCGCTGGCCGACTTGTTGCTGGATGCGGCCGATGGTGATGCCGCCGAGCCGCACTATCGGTACGTGCATGAGAGAAAGCCGGGGGCGGCAACCTTGCTTGGGCTGGGTCGCTGCCGGGCCGCCGCCGGCGACTACGCGACCGCGGAGAAACTGCTGCGAGACGCGTTACGTTCGGAACCTGAGAACTCGACCATTACCCGTGAGTTGGGCATCGTTCTCATGCAAAATGGATTGCTGGAAGAGGCTCATGCCCATCTTGTAAGGACTTTGGAAACCTGGCCGCATGACGTGCCGACCAGTTACAACTTGTATCTGGTGTTGCAGCGCCTGCAGCGTGACGCGGCAGCCGCCCAACAACTGGAACGGCACAAGTCGCTTGAATCAAAGCAAAAGGTGCTTAACAGGCTCCTTTTCACCGAGTTGCAGCAACGGCCAAATGATCCGGAAGTAATGTTCGAGTTGGGCAAGACGCAACTACAGATCGGCGGCGCCGAGTACGATTCATTGGGTCTTTGGTGGCTGCAACGCGTGCTCCAAATCGACCCGTTTCACAAAGGCGTCTATGGCGCACTGGCCGACTACTACCAACGTCAAAACAATCGCGAAATGGCGGAACGATGCCGGCGGCTCGCCGAGCCTTAAAGGATCCGGTCAACTGGGCTGCTTCACGCGGCGCAGCGCTTCCTGAGCGTCATAGTAGCGAGGATGTTCCGTATACCCGGTCACCTGTTCGTAGAATCGTGCGGCTTTAGGCATGTCCCCCAGGTTTTCGTACGCCTGTCCCAATTTGTACAGCGTATCCGCGCCGCTCTTCGAGCTATTGCGAAACTCCAGGTAGCAAGGAACTGCCAAGTCTGCCCGATTGTAATCATTCAAATAAAGATCGCCGAGTAGTTGACAGCAGCGATACCACGCGTCCTCATCGCCGCTCGAATCAAATTTCGCTGGCTTCGTTTCGTGCACATCCTCAAGCAACTGAAGCGCTTTGTCTCGTTCGCCCTTCCAAAGCTGTGCCCGCGACCAGAGGACTTTGATTTCGAGGCTGTCCGGCTTCAGAATTCGAGCGAGGTCGAGAAGGTGTGACGCCCATTCGACCCCATCAAGTTCGACAGCGCGTGCATTGAGAATCTGCCTGGCCTTTTTGATGCAATACTCTGCGTCTAATGCGGCGCGAGCAGCTTCGGAAAGCGCCTTAACTTCTTCCGGCGTCACCGAGTAATAGTAGCGGTCCTTCCGAGCCAAGAGGTCCGGATCCGCAGCGTTGAATACGAGCGCGCGATCATTACACTGGAGCGCCGGCATGGCTTCTTTGAGATTCTCATGCATTTGCGCCAGTTGCCGCAAGGTCTCAAGACCGGACCGTTCATATTCCGCGTAAATGTGCAAATGTCGAACGGCAGTGCGGTCGTCGCCGGACGCGGCCGCCTCGTCAGCCAGATTCTTGATCACGCCGAAAAAGACCGCCTGCTCGTCCGCGGAGTAGTTCTTTGCTCCAAAACTCTGTCCCGAATCTCGGATGTGTTCATACATCTTGCGGGCGCTATCCATTTCGCCGGCGCTCTCGCAAGTCTGGGCCACTCGCAACAGTAGACTTGGCCCGTGCGCCGGCTGAGCGCGAGCAGCGAGAAGCAACAGCTCGACGCCGCGACGCCAATGAATCGGGTCAGCGATCCGAACCAATCCTTGTTCGCGCACATAGCCGACGTCAAACTCGCCTTCCTGTGGCACTCGTGCGACAAAGTCGGCCTCTTTCAAATTCTCATAGAGATTTCGCTTTAGTTCCCATGCATCGGCGTCTTGAGCCGCATGTGCAAGTCGCCGCTCGACGGCCGCAATCGCCTCCATGCGCCGACCCGGCGACGCTAATTGGGCGTTTCCGACGCGAGTGGCTAACTCGCGCGAGCGCATCAGCGCCAACTGCCACGACGGCAGTAGAATCGAGAATCGCGACGGCAACTGGTCGCCGCTCCAAGGCGTGCCGTCGAGAATCGCTTCGAGTCGCTTTGCCGCCGAGTCCGCATTCTTCACCCGCATGTCGGCGATTGCTCGCCAATACTCCACTTCGGGCAGTCTGCTCGGCTGTTGAGTCGCAACCAAATCGAGCAAATGGTGCACTTCCTTTTGCTGGCCTTCACTTAGTTCCGGCTTCCACAGTATCATGCCGGCGCGATTCAAACACAAATCAAGATCAAGCAGCGCAACCGTCTCTGCATCGCCTGCCAATTTCAGAACGTCGATGCCGCTGTGCACTTTCGCCAAGCCTGACAACGCCAACTGATTGTTGGGATTCAGTTGCAATGCGCGACGAAAGGCACGAAGTGCAGATCGTGTCCGGCTCATTTGCGCATAGGTGTAGCCACGAAGCGTGTGCTTAAAGACGCGAAGGCCCGGCATGATGTTTCGCGTGTACAAAATGAACATGGCCAACGGCAGGACCAGCCCGAGCGCCGGCAATTGCGGCGTCAGTCGGAACAGCCACAATCCGACGGCCCCGGCGGCACAAAGTGCGGCGATCTCCGCTTCCGATTCTTCGGCTTCGCCCGCAAACGTCAGCAGATAGAAGAACGGCAAACCGAGAAGAACATGAGTTCCAAACATACGCGCCGTCGCAGAATTCCAACGATCCGGATCCTGTTCGAAGTAATAGATGGCGCCGGCGACGAGTGCGGTGCCGCCGGCGAGCGCTATACCCAGCCGCCACATTTGATTGCCGACGCGTCGTAATTCACCAATCGCAAAGCCGAGCACTGCGCCGCCGCCGGTAAGGACGGCAAGCATCGTGCCGCCATAGGCCATGTCTTTACGAATCAGGAAGGCGCCGGCGACGAGGCCGCCGATCACTCCGGTGTAAACAAACGTCGGACTTTCCAACAACAGAAACAGCAAAAGCGCGACGAACTTGCCGCCAACTTTGATCCCACGAAGGAGCCACAGAAGAAGGGAAATGAATAATCCAATAGCAAGACCGCCGCCGACGCAGGCAGCAAGCATGCCCGTCTGCCGCCAGTCCGGCTCTTGCAGAGCGGCAAACAGCAACAGTCCAAGGAAAATGCCCTTGAGCATGTATTCAGTCTGAATCCAACGCATGCGATTGCTTCCCGACGAAATCGAACTCAGGTACGACGGTTCCATTCATCATACGCGGCAGGCAGTCAACTGTTCCATTCATCCTTTCCAAACAGCTACTTCATTCTTGCGAAAGGCGATGTTGCCCAAATGTGCCGCCGCCGCTGCGGTGACGCCCGCTTCGGCCGGCGCCGTCGGCTTCTTTCGACTGCGCACGCAATCAATCCAATTCGCCACGTGCAACAGTTCGCCGTCCGGCTTATCGTAGAAATCCTGCCCTTTGCGGCCGGTGCCGACGATTTCCGACTCTTCCTTGCCCTTGTTGCGTTCGGGGGCAATTTCGTAGCGGCCGCGATCGATGTACATGGTTGCATCGGTGCCCATGAACTCAATGAAGTTGCCGCCGCGTGCATTGCTGAATGTCCCTTCGAAATGCGCCTGAACGTCGTTCTTGTACGTCAGCAACGTCTGGATCGTGTCGGGAGTCTCCCAAACGTCTTTCGCCGATGGATACGTGCCGACCGTGACTGCCCGCACCGGCACATCCAAATCCATGAACCAATGGCCGACATCAAGCCAGTGCACCATCAAGTCGGTGAGCAACCCGCCGCCGAAGTCCCAGAACCAGCGCCAATTGCGAAATCGATATTCATCGAACGGCTGCTCCTTCGCATTGCCCAGAAACGTCTTCCAGTCGACGGACTTGGGATCGACGCCAAGCGGAAACCGTCGCACGCGGTCCGTGTTGCGGTTCCACGCCGTGCGAATCTTGGTGATGCGGCCGAGCCGGCCCGATTTGAAAATCTCATACGCCTTCTGAATATGCGGCATGCTGCGCTGCTGCGTGCCCACTTGCACGATGCGCTTGTTCTTGTTCTGCGCGTCGATGACTGCCTGGCCTTCAGACAGGTCGTGTGTCAACGGCTTCTCGACGTACACGTCCTTCTCGGCATTGCAGGCGTCGATGGTAATCGGCACGTGCCAATGGTCGGGCGTGCCGATCATCACCGCCTGAATCTCCTTGCTGTCGAGCACTTCCTTATACCGCTTGGTGTTCATTGCTTTTGGATCGGCAAGCTTTCGGCCTTCGGTCAAAGCAACATCCCAAACGTCGCACACGGCTGAGATGCGAACATGGTCGATCTTGTTGAGTCCTTTGCTCATCAGCTGTCGGCAGCGTCCGCCGGTGCCGATACAGCCTACATGAATTGTCTCGTTGGCGCCAAGCACTCGCTGGTAGGCAATTGCGGTTAGCGCTAGTGCAGACGAGGTCTTGATGAAACTTCGTCGAGTCGACATCGTGTTCTCCAGGTAGTGATTTTCCGTCGGCCTATCGTTTTTGTTCGAGCTTCCACGATTCATCAAAAAATCCAGCAGTCGCGATTCCGCCCGGCTTTTGAGCAGTGACCGGCTTGGAAATGTCGATCACCGCAAAGTCCGGGAGCTTCGGCACCTGTCGTGCGTTGTTCAAGTAGTCATACTCGCGAAACGTGAATCCGCTGTTCAGGACGACGTACGTCTTCGGATTCAGTGGATTCGGGTAGATCATTGCTGCAACGTGCGAGGCACTTGAGAATCGGTCCACACCTATTGCAAGCAACTCCTTCGTCCATTGAATCGGCAGGTCGCCGATTATCTTCTGAAGTACGCAATTGCTTTGCGGATCACCCCATAGAATTAGGTTGCTCTCGGAAATGTCGGCCGAATTCAACTCGACGTCTTTCTTGATGCGTACCGAACCGCGGAACTGCCGCCTCCAGTGTTCGACCGCGTGCGCCATTTCCGTATCGACCCACTTGCCTGTCTGCTGATGCCAGGGCTGCCCGGTTGGAACGACGAACAGAAATCGGCTCATGAAGGCATCGTCGATCGGTCCTTGCAAACCATGCGTTTTTCGAAGCGTCGTCGTCTCAATGCTCTTGACCTCATGCCAGATCGCGCGTTTGCCTGGAGACTCTCGGGCCCAATGCACTTTCCAGGATCGATCCGATTGCGGAACCGATTGCACGTGTGTCCCGCGATCATCTTCATTCTCAACAGCGATGATCGGCGCCGGATTGGCTTCCAGCGGACACTGGCCGGGGCCGAAGTTCAAGGTAAACGCGGCCACGTTGGAGCAACTGACATGGACGCTGTTTCGGTTCACGATTGCCGCCTCGATTCGGGCGGGCTCCCAATGTTTCTCCATTGCATCAATCGTGACCCAAAAGCAACGGTTGTAACGAAGTGTCGACGTCGTGAACCGCACTTTCGTCGGCACGGGGTTACGGCCGCGCTCCACAATTGCGTCAATGCGGCGGTTGATCTCAGCCTTGGCATCCGGGTGATAACGATGCCCTGTCTTCGGCCCGATAATGTGCGTCAGCGTCATGCCCTTATCATTTAGCCTCTTGGCCATAATGTCGGCGGCCTGCTTCTGACGATCGTCCTCGCCGCTGTATGCGACCGTCGGCAGATTGAACAGGTTGAGTGCATACTCCGTGCAGTCATACATGCGCCAAAGCTTCTGTTCGTACCAGGTTGGCTTCAATTCTTCGCTCTGAAACACTTTCAAGAAGTCGGGAGTCTCGCTGAATCCGGCGCCCGGGGCTGCGGCGCACCACACGTCCGGGTAGTGCACTGCAAACTGCCAACATGCCGCGCCGCCCATCGAGAAGCCGCGAGCCACGATGCGATTCTCGTCGATCGGATACTCGCGCTGTACATGTGCTATTGCTTCAAACGTGTCGATCTCACCCGCAAACTTGTTGGCGTTGCAATACCGGCCATATGGATGCAACACGAACGCATCGACCGGAGTGAATTCGCCGGGAATACGCGTTCGCTGATCCAGAAAGCTCAGTTCGGAGAGCTTCTCACCTCGTCCATGCCACCACAGATCGAGTCGATGCTTGTGTCGCGATCCAGGTTGATACGACGGCGGAATCACGAGGCCATATGGCTGCACGGAATCGTCAATCTTGGAGCGATAACCGCGAACGACTAACCCGGTCGCTGTTCTCCAAGGAGTCTTGCCATCTCGCAGTGCGGCAGCACGTTCAAGGCCCATCGCCAGGAGCCTCTTCGCTGCGGGAATCTCCTTGAGGTCATGGATTTCGTTATGCTCAAGTGCGATCGCGACGGCCTCGGCGAACACTTCGACATCAGGAAGCAGCCGGTGCAACGCCGGGTTCTTTTGCAATCGCACGTCCAGTTCTTTGATCTCGCCGCGAAGGCGGGCAACGCCGGCCTGGATATCGGCACGATCTGTTTCAGGCACGGCGATGCCGGGAGGCGGCACGCGGCGAACCTTGTCCGGCAAGTTGTCCTGTGGGCCATCGGCAATTGCCGTTCCACATGCGACCAATCCAAGTACGAACCAGCGAGAATACATCGATTCATCTCCTATAAGTCGGCACGCGGAGATTGTCGCTGCGTTCCGTTGCAGAAGCCAGAGAAAAAGCAGGTGCAGCCGCTACGGTTAAGGCCCAGTCCTCGCATCGCGATGAAGCGTTTTCTACAATGAATTCGACGAAACCCACCCCGCATCGAGGTCCACATGAAGCGCCTGCTTGCTGCAATTTCTATTCTCGCAATTTGTTTTTCCTCCGTGAATGCGGCTGACCCGATCACACCTTCGGACAAGCCAATCGTATTGTTTAATGGCAAAGATTTGACCAATTTCTACACCTGGCTCAACGCACCGCGAGGCGAGAAGCAAGTGTTGGGCAAAAACAACGACCCGAAGAAGGTGTTCTCCGTCGTCACCGAAGACGATAAGCCGGCGATCCGCGTATCCGGCGAGGTGTACGGCTGCTTCACGACCGAGGAAGAATACACAAACTATCACTTGATTGTCGAATTCAAATGGGGCAAGAAGACGTTTGCACCGCGTGAGAAGGCGACACGCGACAGCGGCATCCTTTTGCATTGCATCGGCGAAGACGGCGCTGCCGGCGGCTCCTGGATGGAATCGATTGAGTGTCAGATGATCGAGGGCGGCACCGGCGATTTCATCCTCGTCGGCGGCAAGGGCAACCGCCCCAGGCTCACCTCGCCCGTTCGCCAGGACGGCAACCAGTGGTACTACGACGCCAAGGGCACGCCTCGCGAATTCAAGTCCGGACGAATCAACTGGTACGCCCGCGATCCAAAATGGAAGGACACGCTCGGCTATCGCGGCCCGGACGATGTCGAAAAACCCGTCGGCGAGTGGAACACGCTCGAATGTGTCTGCACCGGCGACAAAATCACGAACATACTCAACGGCAAAGTAGTCAATGAAGGGACGAAACCGTTCCCGACCTCGGGCAAGATCCTGTTTCAATCTGAAGGGGCTGAACTGTTCTTTCGCAAAATCGAACTGCATCCGCTAAAGAAGTAGCAGCAATTGCCTTCATATTGCCGCAAACAGAGGAATTGGCTATTGTGCCGCATCTTGTGCGGTTTACCTGATTTGAGAGTTTCGCAACGTGTCGCAGACGCCAGATACATTGGAAGCCAGTCGTGCCGAGAAACTTCGCCGGATCGAGGCGTTGGGCGTCGATCCGTGGGGCGGCCGATTCGACGGGCACATGCCCATCGCGCAGATTCGCGAATTGCCGATCGCTGCCGAGAACGAACCGAAGCCTCCGGTCCGCGCTGCAGGCCGCATTCGCCGCCGGCGCGTTCAGGGCAACGTGCACTTCCTCGATTTGTGGGACCAGACCGGTGAAGTGCAAGTCATGATCGGCAAGAAGCAGGTCGGCGAACTTGGCTGGGACCTCGCACATAACTTCGACCTGGGCGACCTGTTGGGCGTCGACGGCGAGTTCGGCAAAACGCGCATGGGCGAACTGACGATCTTCGCCAACAAATTGACCTTCCTCGCCAAGTCGCTCGAACCGCACCCCGACAAGCACAAGGGACTTCAAGACGTTGAACTGCGGCAGCGGCAGCGTTACCTCGACTTGATTTACACACCCGATACGCTTCGCCGCGCTCATCAACGCGTCGCACTGATCCGCACGATTCGCAACTATCTCGATGCACGCGGCTACTGCGAGGTCGAGACCCCGATCTTCCACGCCATCGCCGGCGGCGCCGCAGCACGGCCGTTCATCACGCACCACAATGCGCTTGACATCGACCTCTATTTGCGCATCGCACTCGAACTGCACCTGAAACGCTTGCTCGTCGGCGGCATCGAACGCGTCTACGAGATCGGCCGTGTGTTTCGAAACGAAGGCATCAGCAAGAAGCACAATCCCGAATTCACGATGCTCGAACTGTACCAGGCGTACGGCAACTACGAGACTATGATGGACCTGACCGAGGGCATGGTCGTCGCTTGCGTCGATTCGTTCGGCAAAGGGCGGCAGCTTCAGTATGGCGACAAGCCCATCGACTTCAGCCCTCCATGGCAACGAGCCTCGTATGCCGACTTGTTCTTGCAACACGTCGGAGCAGCGATCCACGATTGCGCCGGAGTCGTACGCAAGGCTCAGGAATTGAAAGTGCCACTCGAACTCAAAGATGAGAAGACCGGCTCCGTAACGCCGAAGGAACACGACGTACTTGTCCATGAACTTTTCGAGCATTGCGTCGAGCACCACCTGGCCGGTCCAGTGTTCGTCTTCGACTATCCCGCCGCGCTGTGCCCATTAACGAAGCGCAAAGCCGGCAACCCGCACATAGCAGAGCGATTCGAACTCTACATTCATGGCATGGAGTTGGCGAACGCCTACACCGAGTTGAACGACCCGGTGACGCAGGAGGCGACCTTTCGGCAGCAGGTGGCCGGCCTGCCTGAAGAAGAATCGATGGCGAAAATGGACGACGATTTCGTCCGAGCGCTGCGACATGCGATGCCTCCCGCCGGCGGACTCGGCGTCGGCATCGACCGCCTCTGCATGCTATTGACCGATACGCAGAATATCGGCGATATTATCCTGTTTCCGCTATTGCGGCCGGAGCGAGCCGCTGAATGATCGCGAGGGATTGCGATGTACAAACTCCTCTTGTGCTGGCGCTATTTGTGCACTCGCTATCTGGCGATGGTATGCATCATCAGCGTCATGCTCGGCGTGGCGACGTTGATCGTCGTCAACAGCGTCATGGGCGGTTTCAGCACCAAGCTCAAAGATCGGCTTCACGGGCTTTTGTCCGATGTCGTCATCGAGTCCATCGACCCTGTCGAGGGGTTTCACGAACCGGCCGAGTCGATGATGGAGCGCATTCGCAAATCCCCGGCTGGGCCGCATATCGCTGCGATGTCGCCCTCCGTTGAAATCTTCGCGATTATGCGTTACCGGAATCCGCATTCCGGCCGCAGCATTACGCGAATGGTCAAACTCGTCGGCGTCGATCCGGCGCTGCAGAAGAATGTCGGAGGCTTTGCGGAGCATCTTCAGGATGAGTCTCGCAGGCGGAATCCGCATTTTGACTTGCCCAAGGAAGCACTCGATCGCTTCTGGGCGAGGCAGAGAGCGCTTCCCGAATTGCCGGCACAGCCGAAGCAACCGATCGACGACGACGGCATTCCGTCGCTGCCTCGAATCAACGGCGGCCGAAAGTGGGAGCCGCAGCCGCCAGAGGCCGCAAAACTCGATAAGCCGCCGGAACGCGCCGTGCCGTCCAAGGGCATCATCGTCGGGCACCTGTTGGCGCATGTTCGTGCGCCTGATGAAAACGGCGTGTCGAAGGACCATGCCATTCTCGGTCTCGGCGACGACGTCATGATCTACACCATCGGCAGCGGGCAACTTGAACCTGTTTTTGATCAGTTCGTTGTCAGCGATTACATCAAGTCGGAGATGAGCGAGTACGACAGCATGTACGTGTATGTGCCGCTCGAACACCTACAGCACCTTCGAACCATGGAGGGCCGTGTCAACACGATTCAGATTCGGCTCAAAGACTACGGCAAGGCGAAGGAAGTCACCGAGACGCTGCGAGGGCTTTTTCCACGATACGACACCATGGTCCTCACCTGGGAAGAAAAGCAAGGCGCTCTGTTGTCGGCGATTCGCATCGAGCGGGCGATCCTTAATTTGCTCTTGTTCATGATCATCGGCGTCGCTGGCTTCGGCATTCTCGCGATCTTCTCGATGATCGTCACCGAAAAGACCCGCGACATCGGCATCTTGAAATCGCTGGGCGCCAGCCATTGGGGCGTCTGGAGCATCTTCATCGGATTTGGCCTATTGCTCGGCGTTGTAGGTTGTGGACTCGGCACCGTGTTGGGACTCGCGATCACCTACAACATCAACGAAATCGAACAATGGATCAGCGGTAAGACGGGTTCTGACTTATTCGACAAGAGCATCTACTACTTCACTGAAATTCCGGTCGACGTGCAGCCGGTCAACATTGCCGTGATCCTGCTGGGTGCGCTGGCCATTGCCGTGACGTTTAGCATCTTGCCGGCCATTCGTGCGGCGCTGCTGCATCCGGTACGGGCATTAAGGTACGAGTAATGAGTCAATCAACGGATGGAGTCGCCATGCTCGTTGCCAAAGGGCTGCACAAATCGTATTGGCGTAAGCGCAACGAAGTGCGTGTGCTGCAGGGCGTCAACCTCGAAGTGCATCGCGGCGAATTTCTCGGCATCGTCGGTGCATCCGGCTGTGGCAAGAGCACGCTCTTGCATCTGCTCGGCACGCTCGACCGCCCGGACCAAGGCGAAGTTTATCTTGACGACGAACGCATCGACAACCGCCCCTCCCATCATCGCGACAAACTGCGAAACGCAACGTTTGGATTTATCTTTCAGTTTTACCACCTGTTGCCGGAGTTGAGCACGCTGGAGAACGTGCTGTCGCCGGCCATGATTGCACATTCACTCGTGGGCTGGTGGAAGAACCGCCGGGAGTTGCGTCTTCGAGCTGAATCGCTGCTCGAACGATTCGGCCTGTCGCATCGGCTCAAGCACCGGCCGAGCGAACTTTCCGGCGGCGAAATGCAGCGGGCCGCAATCGCAAGGGCGCTGATCACGAAGCCTCGCGTGCTGCTGGCCGACGAGCCGACAGGCAACCTCGACACTGAAACCGGCGGCGAGATCGTGCGAATTCTTCGCGACTTGAACCAGAACGACGGCCTGACTGTCGTTGTCGTGACGCACAATAACGACCTGGCGGCGTCCTGCGACCGTACTGTCCGCCTTGTCGCCGGGAGAGTCGAAGGAGCGCCCTTTCCCGTCGTGAATGCCAAGGCCGGCTAAACTGGTAGAATGACATCACTGATTCGACACCACGAGCGAGTTGTCCATGGCGAGCATTTACATCAACGGCAAGATCGTCGACAAGTCTCAGGCTTTTGTCAGCGTTTATGACCACGGCTTCCTTTACGGCGACGGCGTCTTCGAAGGGATCCGCATCTACAACGCCAAAGTCTTCAAGCACCGCGAACACATTGACCGGCTCTACGAGTCGGCCCGTTCCATCATGCTTGAAATCCCGATGACCCGCGAAGCGATGATCGCTGCCGTTGAGGAAACCGTTCGACACAGCGGGAAGAAAGACGGCTACATCCGCCTCGTCGTGTCGCGCGGCCCTGGTTCGCTCGGCCTCGACCCCCGCAAATGCGAGCCACAGGTCATCATTATCGTCGATGATATTCAACTCTATCCCGTCGAACTGTACGACAACGGGCTGGAAATCATCACGGCTGCCACGATCCGCAATCACTCGAACGCCGTCAATCCGCGGATCAAGTCGCTTAACTACTTGAACAACATTCTGGCGAAGATCGAAGCGATTCGCGCCGGCTGCCTCGAAGCGATCATGCTTAACACGAAAGGCGAAGTAGCGGAATGCACGGGCGACAACCTGTTCGTGATCAAGAAAGGCGTGGCCAAGACGCCGCCGGCCGACGCGGGCATTCTCGACGGCATCACGCGCGCTACTGTCCTGGATTTGTGCCGGGCGGCGAACGTGCCGACGCAGGAAACTGCGCTGACTCGTCATGACGTGTACACTGCCGACGAGGTGTTCTTGACCGGCACGGCCGCCGAGGTAATTGCCGTCGTCAAAGTCGATGGCCGCGTTATCGGCGCCGGCAAACCTGGCCCGATTACGAAGATGCTTCGCGAACGGTTCCAGAAATACGTTCGAGAGTAGGCGTGGTGCGGCCGAGGCAACCACTCAACTGTGAATCTGCGCCAAAAGCGACTTCCCCGCATTCGCGAGAATTGTCGCATCGACGCCGATGAGCAGCATAGTACAGCCGTCGGCGATCTGACGCTTTGCAATAGCTAAGTCCGGTGCGAAAATGCCGTAGGGTTTGCGTTTGGCCTTGCACGCGTCTTTCACTCGCCGGATCGCTGCTTGCACCTCAGGCGATTCCACCTGCCCGATCATGTTCATGCTCGCCGACAGGTCATACGGTCCGATCATCACCGCGTCCCATCCTGGTACTGATAGAATTGCCTCGATCTGATTGACGCCGTCGATGTGCTCGATCTGCAGCACAATGGTCAATTCGTCATTTGCGCGTGCGAGGTATTCCTTAAACTCCAGTCCGAACCCGTGCGCCCGGCCGATCCCGACACTGCGATGGCCCAACGGCGAGTAACGACACGCAGCGACCGCCGACGTCGCCTCATCTGCTGAGCGTATCTGTGGAATGACCACGCCGTCGCAACCCGTGTCGAGAATGCGTTTGAGCCAAACGTGATCGTTCCACGGCGAGCGAACGATGCAAGGCACTCGTCCGCCGGCTGCCTGAAGCATTTGCTGGACGGTTTCGAGCGACATGGTAGCATGTTCGAGTTCGATCCACAGCCAATCGAAGCCGGCGCGGGAAAACATGTCGGACACGTCGGGGCACGCCAACGTGAGCATCGGGCCGAAGAGAACGTCGCCTCGCTGCAATCCGGTCTTCAAAGAAGTGTTCACCGTCGGCTCCGCGGTTACAGCTTGGGCCGTTTCGTGTGCCAATCCGTCGCCTTTTCATGCATCCGCGCGATTCGCAAGAGTTTCTCTTCTTCGAACGGCCCGGCAAGTATCTGCAACCCGATGGGAAGTCCAGACTTGGTGAATCCGCATGGAACGCTGATGCCCGCGATACCCGCGAGGTTGCAACTGATCGTGTAAATGTCGGACAGGTACATCGCGAGCGGGTTGTCGGCCTTTTCGCCGGCCTTGAATGCGGCCGTCGGCGCCGTCGGCCCCATGACAACGTCGCAATCTGCGAATGATTTGTCAAAATCATCCTTGATCAACCGACGCACTTTGAGCGCCTTGACATAATAGGCGTCCTTATACCCACTTGATAACGCATACGTACCCAGCATGATGCGCCGCTGCACTTCTTTGCCAAACCCTTCTCCTCGCGACTTGCTGTACGTCGCAATCAGGTCGGCCTTCTCCTTCGTGCGATGGCCGTAGTGCATGCCGTCATAGCGTGCGAGGTTGCTCGACGCCTCAGCCGTCGCGACGAGGTAATAAACCGCGACGGCATACGGGCTGTTCGGCAGCGACACTTCCTTCAGTCTTGCGCCTTGCGACTCGTACAGCCTCAGCGACTGCCGCACTGCTGCTTCCACTTCCGGATCGAGACCTTCGCCGAAGAACTCCTTGGGTACGCCGATCGTCAACGGCTTCACCGGCATGTCGAGCGACTTCGTGTATGCCGGCACAGGCCGGTCGATGCTGGTGCTGTCCCGACCGTCGTGCCCAGCAATCACTTGCATCAGGAGCGCACAGTCGGCCATATCATGCGTGAATGGCCCGATCTGGTCCAGCGAACTGGCAAACGCCACAAGCCCGTAGCGCGAGACACGGCCGTACGTCGGTTTGAGGCCGACGATGCCGCACAAACTCGCGGGCTGGCGTATTGAACCGCCGGTGTCGCTTCCAAGAGACAGCGGCGCTTCACAAGCGGCGACCGCAGCGGCCGAACCGCCCGACGAGCCGCCGGGAATTCGTTCCAGGTCCCACGGATTGCGTGTCGTGAAGTATGCGCTGTTTTCAGTCGACGAGCCCATGGCGAATTCGTCCATGTTCGTCTTTCCGATCAGCACGGCGTCGGCGTTTTTGAGAGCAGTGATTACATGCGCATCGTAGGGGGGGACAAAGTGCTGGAGTATTTTGCTTCCGCACGTAGTCGGCACGCCCCGGACGCACAGCACATCCTTGATTGCGACGGGTACGCCGGCGAGAGGGCCCAACGGCTGCTTGGCTTTTCGTTTGGCATCGACCGCACGCGCTTGTTCTAACGCCGATGTTTCATCGACATGCAGAAATGACTTGACGCGGCTGTCTCTTTGGCGGATCGCATCGAGAAATGATCGCGTGACCGACTCTGCGGTAGCGCCTTGTTCCTGTGCGGCCAATAGTTCAACAGCTGTTCGCTCGATCATGGAATCGCCCGGAGTTTGGGGCCAGGAGTCGATTGAGAGAGGCGCGACGCTGACCGAATATCATTCAAGAACCGCCGGCACGCCGAAGTAATCGCCTCGCCGATCCGGCGAATTCGCCAAGGCGTCATTCACCGGCAGCGACCCGGCCGGCTCGTCGGCCCGAAACACGTTGTGCACTTTCAAAGGATGAGCCAACGGCTCGACGCCGTCAGTCGGCACTTGTTTCAATTGGTCGACATAAGCGAGGATCGCTGAAAGTTGTTCCGTCATCTTGGCCAGATCGGCCGGACTCAGGTCGAGCCGTGCGAGATTCGCCACCCAGCGGACTTGCTCGGGACTGATGGCCATCGGCAACACTCCCGTTTCGGAGTCAAACGCTCGGCAACTGGAACGCCTTGCGCTGCACCGGACGCTGAATCTTGCCGCCGCGGATGCACTTTGTGCACGCTCGCCTGCGGCACACTTCACCGTTGACGACAACCTGAATCCGCTGCAGGTTCGGCTTAAATGTCCGGCGCGTGATGCCGGTGATCTTGCGACCGACGCCGCCCAAGTACTTTGCCTTGCCGCGTCGAGTGATCTGATGGCCGAGCGACGGCTTCTTTCCACAAAAATCACACTGCATGCCCATGACCGAACCTCAGAAATCTGGCTGAAATCGTAAGTATAGAGAGCGAGTGGGCTTCGACAAGCCGCGAACCACCAGTTAGGCGTACATGCTCGCTCGATACGCCGTCTGCATCAACGCCCCGCGCTTCGTAACCAAGTTTTCAAGGTCCGCCATTCGGTTGAACGGTTACGACCCTTAGTCATTCACGGGTGGCGAAGGCGCGGACCTTGGCGAATGACGTGGACGTAAGTCAAAACCCGATTTTGCAAATCAGCCTCAGGGCAGGTTACCCCCATGCGGCGAATGCAATATTCCCTTTGTTGAACTGCAAATGCAGTGGATTCGCCGAAATCGCTTGTACGCTGCCAATGGCACACAGTAGAGTACAAATCGCCGAGAGGCCGCAAATCATCGAAGTGCATCGGACGCCGGGGGTGAGCAGTTATCACGATTGCGGAAGACCTTAAGCCTTTGTAACCCATGAGGTTCGTCAGCAAGGCCGTCCCCCCCTACTACTGTGATACGAGTATAGCTCGGATGAAATCAGACGCCGCCCCAAACTCGCCCGCTCTTATTCCTCTGGCCGGACGACTCGAACACTCCTTTCTCGAATCAGTCGTGCGGTCATCGTTTGACGGCATCATCGTCATCGACGCAAATGGCTTCGTTCAGGCTTTCAATCCAGCGGCGGAGAAACTGTTTGGCTATTCAGCGTCTGAAGTCATCGGCAGAAACGTGAAGATGCTCATGCCGGAACCGTACCACAGCCAGCACGACAAGTACATCGGTGATTATTTGCGGACGGGGCAGCCGAAGATCATTGGCTTTGGGCGGGAAGTCGTTGGCTGCCGCAAAGACGGTTCAACATTTCCGCTGGAACTTGCCGTAACCGAATTCCGCATGGATGATCGCCTATTCTTCACAGGCGTCCTGAGAGACGTCAGTGAAAAGAAACAAAGCGAAGTAGTTGCCGCCAGCGAGCAGCGTCTTCGCAATGTACTTGACAGCATGTTTGCGTTTGTCGGCCTGTTCTCCACGGACGGCGTTTTGCTTTATTCCAATCAAGCGCCTTTCATGGCGACAAACACCATTCCTGAAGACACGATCGGTAAACCGTTCGCGGAAATCTACTTCTGGTCGCATTCCGAAACTGCTCAGAATCAGATTCGGGATGCGCTAAAAAGGGCTGCAGCAGGTGAAGTGGTTCGTGGCGAGTTTTCCGGTCGACTCGGACCGGCTCAGATGATCGAGTTGGATGCGACCTTCAGTCCTTTGCGAGACACGACCGGCCGAATTGTGCAAGTTGTCGGCTCCGGCATCGACATCACCGAGCGCAAACGAGCCGAGGATGCACTGCGGGCAAGCGAGGCCTTTCTGCGAATGTCCCAGCGCGTCGCCAGAGTCGGCAGTTGGGAATGGGATCTGCGTTCAAGTCGTGTCCGTTGGTCAGATGAAATGCACCTGATCTACGGAACGACGCCGGAACAGTTCGACGGCACACTGGAGGCGGCAGTCCGGTTTACGCACCCGGACGACCTGCCGGCCGTCCAAACCACCATCGAGGACATTTTGCAAGGAGGTCCGCCGCGCCCCATCGAATATCGCATCATTAAACCATCCGGCGAGATCTGTCAGTTGTGGGGACATGGGGAAGTCACGGTTCAAGTTGCCGGCCGGACCGCTTTGGTGACTGGAACCGTCATGGACATCACCGAGCGATTGCGGGCCGAGCAGCAGATTCGGGACAGTGAGCATCGTTTGCGGGCCATCCTGGAAGCGGAGCCGGAGTGTGTCAAGTTGCTGGCCGAGGACGCCACGCTTTTGAGCATGAACCGCGCCGGGTTGGCGATGATCGACGCGGAGTCCGAGAGTGAGGTGCTTGGTCAGAATATCTGTCATCTGGTGCGCTCGGAATTCCGCGAAGGATTCATGGCGCTGATGCGCAGGGTGCTTGCAGGCGAGACTGGGACCTTCGAGTTTCAGATCGACAGTTTCAAGGGAACGACTCGCTGGTTGGAAACAAATGCGACGCCGTTTCGGAATGAAAAGGGCCGAATCGTTGCCGTGCTGGCAGTGACCCGCAATGTTACTGAACGCAAGAACCTCGAAACGCAGTTGCTTGATTCTCGACATATGCTCATGACGGTATTGAACAGCATCCCACAAGGAGTGTTCTGGAAGGACTCCCGGTCGCGGTACATTGGCTGCAACGCGGTTGTCGCTCGGGCGTTTGGCATGCAACGACCGGAGGACTTGATCGGTAAGACGGACCACGAAATTCCTTCTTTGCGACGTGAAGAGGCCGACTACTTCATTCAGAAGGACCGAGAAATGATGGCATCCGGACTGCCGATCCTGGGGATAATCGAAACCGCGACGCTCGCTGACGGCCGCACCGTTTGGCTCGAAACGAACAAATTGCCGCTGCGCGATGCAGACGGCAAGGTCATTGGCGTCCTTGGTACGTGGCAAGACATTACGGAGCGAAAATCGCTTGAGGATCAACTTCGCCAATCCCAGAAGATGGAGGCGTTCGGTCAGTTGGCCGGCGGCGTGGCACACGACTTCAATAATCTGCTCACTGTCATTTCCGGATTCAGCGACGTCCTGCTGATGAATCTGCCAACGCAAAGCCCGATAAGAGACTCCGTCAAATCGATCCGCGAGGCTGGTGAACGAGCGGCTTCCTTGACTCGACAGCTTCTGGCGTTCAGCCGCAAAACGGTACTTGAACCGAAAGTGTTAGACGTGAACACGGTAGTCAGCGAAACCGAAAAGATGCTCCGGAGGACGATTGGCGAGGACATCCTGCTGACAGCGGTTCTCGACCCGTCAATTAGGTCGATCAAGGCCGATCCCAACCAAATCGTCCAAGTGCTGATGAACTTGGCGGTCAACGCTCGTGACGCCATGCCGAAAGGAGGAAAGCTTACCATCGAAACCGGCAACGTTTTTTTGGATCAGCAATACGCCGACACCCATGCCGATACCAAGCCGGGCCTGAACGTCATGCTGGCCGTGAGCGACACCGGGTGCGGTATGACGCCGGAAGTGAAAGCTCGCATTTTTGAGCCGTTCTTCACGACGAAAGGCGTCGGTGAGGGAACTGGCCTGGGGATGGCGGTGGTTCACGGCATCGTAAAACAGAGCGGCGGTACCATCGACGTTTACAGCGAAGCGGGAATCGGCACGACTTTCAAACTCTATTTCCCAGCGGCAGCCGAGACGATTTCGACACCTGATAGCCAACAAGAAGACAAGGGCCTTCGTGGAATCGAGACGGTGCTGCTTGTCGAGGACGAGGATGGCGTTCGAGGCCTGGCTTTGATTGTGTTGCAGACCTACGGGTACAAGGTGTTGGCGGCGAGCAGTGGGAAGGAAGCGATGCAAATTGTCGAAAACCGCCCGGAACACATCGATCTGTTGATCACCGATGTGGTGATGCCGGGCATGGATGGTCCTGATCTGGTCGAAGCGATCCGATCCCAGTTGCCCCAAATGAAAATACTTTTCCTGAGCGGCTATACGGACGACGCGGTCATTCGCCACGGCATCCTACACGAAAAAGTCAACTTCCTGCAAAAGCCCTTCACACCACAGATGCTTGCCAGGAAAGTGAGAGAAGTACTTGACGCATGAGCGAGCTTACGCCGAACGCTAACCGTAGCTAGATCTTGACGGTCTCACCGAACAACCTTGTTATTTGTGAACAAAAGTTGACGCTATTTGTACAGAACTTCATTTGGACCTACTTCGCCGCCACCGGCTAGAGAATGGTCGCTTCCTTTCGGCACGAAAAACGTGCCCGAACATGACAATTCGTGACACACCTTGGCACTGCTTCTTCGTTTTGCGCGCACGCCGTACGCAAGCGCGAATTCTTGCCTCCGCAATCAACCGAACCAACGCTACGATCTGGATTGCGATTGTCCAATGACGCGTCGAACGGTTCGACGATTTGTCGATTCTCGAATGAGCAGCCGCAATAACAAGTGCTTGCGTCAGCGGCCTTCCAATCCGCACAGAACACATCGTAATCCGCCACGCGCATCATCCTTGATTACTACGAGACGGGTTTGATTATTACGGTTCTGTAACCTTAGTCGGCCAATTGCGGCTGGCCGGGATTGCTGGCATGTGAGACTCCACTGGCTCGGCGACACTGTTTTTCGCTCGCGCCGGGCCACGTTGCTTCGTAGCTAAGCCAATCTTGGCCTGGACGGCTCTAGCTGCCCGGTTCACGTCGAGGGCGCCAAACAAACGACGTGGATGGCCAAGTCGTTGAACATCAGTCCTTCGATGGGTCCATCGGTATTGCCGGAATCGCTGCCAGGAAGATTGGAATGCGGACGTTCTTCAAAGCGACTTCTTCAACCGATGCCGCCGGGACGATCAGCAGATCGTAATGCGGCTTCGACGCGAGTTCCGGCAGGATAGTCTCGATCGATCCGACGAATCGGCGCTCGCCGATCGGCCGGTCAAGCCGGCTTGCCGCCTGCAAATCATGCGAAATGCTTGGCGGCAGCGTCGCGTCGGCTGCCGACTGAATCGCGAGGTCGTACTGAACGTGATGGTCGAGCATGGTTAGCACGATGTGAAACAGATCGCTGCCTGCGGCGGTGCCGTCGTGATAGAACAAGACTCGGTTGACGCCAAAACCGGCGGCACGCAATTCCATAACGGATCGCGCCTGTCGCTCGGAAATCTTGGGGATTCGATTGCCGCCGGCAACGTCTAGGTAAACGTCGCGGTCGCGACCGAGAATGCGCACGCTCAGCGGCGGCGTCTGACCTCCATTGACGACCAACCAATTGAATTCGACTTCTTCAAGTTGCATGTCCGTAGCGAATTTATTCGAAGCGCCCATGACAATCTCTTGTGCATTCAAGTCTCTGGCGGCCTTAAGCACTGCATGCAGCGAGTTGTTCGTCGACAGAATCAGAGGCGTCACTTCCTTGCCTGCTCGTTCGGCTTGCATCACTACGGCGGTCATCAATTCCTGCTCATAGGAATCCATTTCAGGCGTCACTTCAGTCACACCTTCTGGAAGCACTCTGGCGGTCATCACGACAAGATTGGTTGTCTCCGGATCGGTTTCCGCCAGTGATTTCTCCAACATAAAGAGATTCTGCGGCGATCGAATGGCGATCAACTTCATGTAGGGCTTGACTTCAAATCCGAGGTCTTCGGGCGTCAATTCAGTCTGGTCCTTCGTTTGGACATTGAACTGCTCTACATGCTCGTGATCTTTGCCCGAGGCTTTTGCTCTTCGCCGATGAATCAACTCTGTGATGCTGAACATGGCGAGAAAGGCGACCGTGAACACGATGCCGGCGATCGTCGCCACGTCTTTCGTAAGGAGATTCATCATCGCAGCTGCAAACAATACCAGGAACACCGCGATCAACCCAAGCGGCAGCTCGATGGAACCCAGGCGCAAATTGAGCGGCATGCGGTACTCTCGCCCTTGCGGTTTCTTAAAGCGAAGGATTACCATTGCCGAAGACATGAAGACGAAGCTCCAAAGGACTCCAAACGCGTAGGCTTCGCCCAGCAGGATGACGTTTCCGCGGCTCATGAAGATTGTTGCGAGTTTTAGAAACAGGATCAGGTATAGGATGCGATAGCTCGTGCCATATCGTGGATGCGGTTTGCGCAACCAATCCGGCAACACGCCGTCTTCGGCAACGCGGTTTAGGACGCCGTTTGAGCCGATGATCGCTGTATTGACTGCTCCGGAAAGAATCATGGCGCCGATAATCACCACGAAACCATTAAGAAGCAATTTAGCCCACGTCGGCCCGACGACGTGCATTGCCAGACCGCCGATGAGGTTTGAATTGTAGATGCGCATTCGGACATCGTCCGGAATGAGTAACACGGCGAGGAACGACACGAGCGACGTCAGCCCAAGGCTGTAAACGAAAACAACAAAGGCCGCCTTCTTGAAGTTCTTCAGCTTCGGCGCCTCGACTTCGCGGTAAACCTGTGCCAGCGTCTCTTCGCCGCTCATGGCTAACACGGAATGCCCAAAGGCCACGACGACTCCGAGGACGCCGATAAAGCTCAGCCAACTGAAATTCCCATTGCGGAGGCTGTCGCCAATTCCCGTGTGGCTGATGAAACCAAGCGGGTCTATCGTCTTGCCTTCTTCTCCGGAGATATGGTCCGGCTTGGGCTCAAACGTCGGCGTGAAGGGAATCGAATTCCGTGGAACCTCTGCACGTTCTGTAGCCGTCATCTGGCCGAGGCGCTGGTAGTCGGCCTCTGACTTTGGCGCCGGGCCTTGCACCGCCAGCGTTATCAGCGACCATGCAACAATGAGCACGGCCATCACCGTCGTCGCGATCATGATCTTGAGCGCTTTGTCGCTGGACTCATGGATGCCCTTCAAGTTGAGCCAGAAGAAGTAAATCGTCACTGCCGAGGCGAATAAGACGGGGCACCATTGCTTCACGAGATCGATTGTGTCTTTATCGTTGATCGGCATCCCGATGTAGCGAAGCACTTCGAGCAATAAGCCAGCGAGATACTGGCCGGCGGAAACAGAACTGATCGGGCCGGTCAATATGTAATCAAAAATAAGGGCAGAGACCGAGACTTTGCCCATGAAACCACCCATGGCCTCGCGGACTACGCGATAAACACCGCCACGAATGAACATCGTGCAGCTTTCGATGTACACATTGCGAACGGCATAGCTGAAAACCATCACGGCGAGGATGAACCAAGGGGCCGCCGGGCCGATCGCCTGCTCGACGATGCCGCCGATGTAATACACCGTGCTCGATAGGTCGCACAACACGACTGCAGCCGTGCGCCAGAATGAGATGAATGTAAGTGCGACGCTGCCGACGACGATGACTTGCGCAGCACGGCGCAGGCCGGTCGAGGACTTCGATTTACCAGTTGACATGTGTTGGTTAACGCACGAAGCGTCCGAGTGGCTCTTCGCCCGTGCATGAGCGGGTGTGCCCGATTCCGTACGGCCCTGACACTCCGTCACGACCGATTGCCGGCGAGGTTAGCTGACGGGCTGGGGTTGGAAAGCACCCCGTCCAAAAAACAGAAATCAAATGTCAGAAATCAACGTCGAAGTACCGACATGTACCTTTTGATTTCTGAACACCGACCTCTGATTTGTGAATTCCGCGAACGGCCTTCGCCCCGGAGCCGGCCCGACCAGCTCGTTGGTTACCCCGCTCCCGGCCTGAGCGGCGCGGGATTAGGCTGCACAGAAATGCATTGTATCGAATTGCAAAGCGGCATCTGCGATTTCGACAAAAGTGTGTGCTGCTGCCGTGGCCTCCGCAGCTTAAGTTCTTGCGTGAAATGGCGTTGTGACTCTCGGCAAGGCCGCGGAGCGAGGAAAAAAGGGCAGATCAGCGAGGTTCATTCTGTATCAAGCGGCCATGCGATGACTGTCGATAAATCGAAACGCAACGGTACGTTTCAGTCGCTGATCCTGTCAGCTTGAGAAACCGAAATTTGAACACCCGTTCTTTGTCGCCGAGGCCAGATTGTCGCCTTTTCTGCTGGTCCTAGTTTTGATTCCCACTCAGGCGGAGCTGCCGGCTACAACTCCCGCAACGGCAAGTCAGGCGTTAATCTATGCGAGAGTTCGCTGTCCGATCGAATGGCTCCGTCCGTGGACCGAGGAGAACTGCAGATCATCCCGTACGAGCCGGACCGGGTTTATGCTGGGGTCAAGGTGCTTTTCAAGTGCCTTCCAAATGAAGACAGCAGCAAGGAAAGCGATGCCAAGCCGAAGGATTTGAAGTCTGGTGAAGACGAGGAAATATCAAATACTTCAAGTGACGAGCAAAGGACACTCGCGCCCGCCTTGCAGTTGCTGCAGTGCTATTTCCCAAGGCAGTTCGAACGCATGCAGAAACGCGGCGACAACTTCTACGGCTGGGTGCAACAGGGCGTCACGCTCAACGGCCCGATTGATCGAGTCAACTACGGCGCCTACTTCAACTGGCGTTCCAACGACTACCGGCTGAACCAAGCTTACGTTGTCCACGAGAACACGCTGGAGCATGACGGCAAGCCGAACCTCGGGTACCGTGTGGGCTTTGTCGCCGGGTACGACGCGCCGTTTCTGGTCGCCAATGGGCTGTTCAACAGTTTCACGGGATTCGATCCAACGTCCGGTTTAGGTGTCGTCAGGCCTGCGAGCTTTTGGCAATCGGTTGTTTCGCCGGGTCTGGCTCTGCTTTGCGAAAGAGTTGATTGACCATCAACGGCATGTTGCCTTCTCCCAGAAGCAAGAATCGAAACATGCCGGAAATGACGCCCTGATCGGTCCAGATGAAGTGCACTTCTTGTTGCAAGGAGTACTGTTTCAAAGAAGCGACATCCATGAACGAGTGCCATGTCTGCAGTGTTTTCCGGCAGGAAGTTCCGATCAAGGAGCCCAAAGATCTGCAGCGGATCATGAAGTTCGTCATGCCGGTCGCGCAAAGCGGGGGCTTGCAGATCGTTTCCGGAGTTCTCGAATGGGACGACTTCATCGACTGTGAGTTGTTGTGCGCGCAATGCCATCTGCGGTTTCGACTCTCATGTGAAACGTATCACGGAGCCGGAGGGCAATGGCAACCAGTGCCTTCCTGAAGTTTCGAGCCGGCACCAGTCTTTGCGAAATCGAAATGAACAAGTAAGATATGGACACAACAGCGCCGATATGATTGAGGCGATCTGTCTCTTGGAGCAGACCGATGTCGAAAACGGCCGCACCTCCAGCCGGCGCTGCGAAAGCGCCCCGCAAAAAGTTCTTCAAGGAACTTGCGGTGATCAATGCCGACAACTGCACGGGGTGCAATGCCTGCGTCGAAGTGTGCCCCGTTGACTGTATCTACACCGTACCGGGCGCCGATCTGCCCGGGCTTCAGACTTTCTGTGACATCGACCTGGAGCGATGCATTGGCTGTTCGCTGTGCGAGCGATGGTGCCCCTGGGACGCGATCGACATGATCAAAACCGAGAAAATCGCAGAGGCGGTGGCAGTGAAAGGCGGTCCGCCGGACTATGTGGAGCGCAATTCGGAACGGCTGGTCGGTGTCGCCCACGAACTTGCCACGCTGTACGTCGAGAACCAGGCGGCGAAGAAGAAGTAGATCTTGGCCGTGGCAGGTCTTTTCTGCTTGCTACGCTGTACTCTTTTCCATTACAATCCATCATCTCTCCATCGTGGCTGTTGGCGAATATTCGCCTTCGTGCCGCAGCGTGTACTTTTTGGAACCATTTGGGTCGATTCATTAGTCCAAGTAGAAGCACGGCCCGTGTCCCAACCGCATATCACAGGATGAGCCGCGTATGGCAACCGTCGCAGCATTGCCCAATTCACTCAGTTCGAAACTCGCTTCCGTCGCCTCGAAAATGGCCCGATTGCGGCTGCTTCGCGCGGGAGCGTGGTCGGTGCTGCTTTTGTCGGTGGCAGCAGGAATTGTCCTGGCGCTCGATGCCTGGCTGGCGATGCCAACCGCCGTTCGCGTAATCGCGTTGCTTGGTTGGGCTGCATTGGCCGTCGCCTGCGTCTGGAATTGCATTCGCGCTTTCGGCCACAGCCCCGATGCGAATGCGCTCGCCGCGCTGATCGAATCGCAATACCCGAACCTGGCCGAACGACTTTCGACTTCTGTTGAGCTCGCGGACGTAAGCGACGATCAACACGGCTCAAAAGAACTCATCAGCTTGTTGATCCGTGAAACCGATCTGCGGGCTCGCCAACTCAACTTCCTGGATGCGGCGCCGGAGAGCCACACGCGCCGCCTGGCCTGGGTCGCAGCCGGCGTGCTGGCATTGGTGATTGCCCCCGCGATTGTCTGGCCGAACAGCTTCGGCCGACAGGTCCGCCGGTTCTTCTTGCCATTTGTCAAGGAAACACTGAACTACGAAGTCGTCGTCAAGCCAGAGAATGCGGCTGTGGCCAAGGGCCAGCCGTTGAACTTGTCGGCGTATGTGCGAGCGATGGACGAAACCGTGTCGTTGCCGACCTCCGCGACGCTCGTGATGATCGCTCCGGATGGAAAAAAGACGCGGCTTGGGATGAAAAGTGATCAGCCGCAAGTGTTCCATCACAAAATCAATTCCGTCAACGATTCGTTTAAGTTTGTAATCGAGTCGGGCAGGGCGGTCAGCCCCGAATACACAGTGACGGCGGTTGAACCGGTCCAGCTTAGCGCGGATAGCCCTGTCGTTACGATTGTGCCTCCGGAATACGCCAGAAAGAACGTCGAGACCACGGTGGCAGCCGGACTTTCGGACTTGTCTGCGCTTCAATACAGCAAGGTGCAATTCTCCTTTCAATTCGTACGGCCGGCACAAAGCGCCTGGCTCGAATGGCAGCCGTTTAGCGAAACAACAAGGCCAGCCGACGCTCCGGCTGCAACGCGAATGCCGTTGATCCTCGACAACGGCAACACCACGGCTCGCCTGGAAATGACAGCGAAAGTGAGCGGCCGCTTTTCGCTCGTGCTGGTCGCCGAACAGGATATTCGCACGGAACTACCTGGCCAGACTTTGACCGTCGTCGTCGATCGTCCGCCAGCGTTCATCAAGGTGACCGGCGTCACCGATCAGCCACGCGTGGTCGGAGCGTATGAAACGGTGCCGATCGACTTGTCGCTTGCCGATGATTACGGCATCGACAGCGCGGTGATTGAGTATCGGCTGAACAATGTTGTCGAAGTTCAGACCGAGACTCTGACACTCGATGAGCCGGGCGCCGTCCAGGTTTCGTCGCGGCACGCACTGAAGCTTTCGGGCAAGGTCAAAGACGGCGACACGTTTCACTATCGCCTTCGCATTATGGACAATCGCAACGTGCCGGAGGCGAAACTCACACCGCACTTGACTTATTTCCCTGCTGATAATCGTTGGCTTACGTTTCGAATCGCCAACTCAGCGGAACCGTTGCGTCAGCAAGAGATCCTCGCGCAACGAGATGACATTCGCAAACGGCTCGATGAACTCATCAACGATTTGAATTTGGAGCGTAACCGCCTTTATCGAACCAAGATGGAGGCCAAGAAGAATGAGAAGCTCCTGTCGGAGCCGGCGCAGTTGCTGCAGGACGCTCGCAAGATGCACAGCAACAACGAGCGCACGCTTGGCGACCTGGCACGCGACGTCGGGCTGACGCCGGATCTGCGAATGCTGGCCAATCGCTTGCAGGATGTCGGCGATCAGGAAATGCGGAATGCCTCGGTTGCGTTGCAGCAGGCGGAAAAACAGAAGGCAGCTGCGACGCCGCGCGACAAAGAATTGGTGCGTGCCGATAGCGAGGTGGAGAGTGCAATTCGCCGGCTCGAAGACTTGAAAAAGATCACCGACAAGATCGCTCAGTCACGACTCGACGACATGAAGCTTCAACAATTGGCAGAGCGGCAGCAGCAGTTGGCCGATCAGGCAAAGAACGAAGCCGACAAGAACAAGGCCGAGGAACTGGCACGCGAACAAGCGAAGGTGGCCGACGAATTAAGGAAGCTAACCGAACAGAGCGAAGCGTTCAAAGAAGCGCTGAATCAGGCTCAGGCCGAGAACAGCAAGGAAATGGCGCAAAAGGCACAAGAACTTGCACAGGCTCAACGCGAACTCGCCAACGCGATGAATCAGACGCAGCAAGACGCTGCCAAGAAGCAACTCGCCGAATTGGCGAAGAAGCAACGAGAACTTGCTGAGAAGGCTGCTCAACTCGCGAAAGACACGCAGAGTCCGGCGAAAGCGGCGCAAACCAGGCCTCTCGACGCCGAAAAACCCAAGGACGCTGCCGACGCGTTGGACCGGGGCGATGCCAACCAGGCATTGACGCGGCAAGAGCAGACCGCACAGGACCTCGACCGACTCGGCAATGAACTCGACCGCGCGATTCGACTGGCCCGCGATCCGCGCGAAGCGGCCCGGCAATTGGCGCGTTTGCAGGACGAGCTTAAGAATCGTGTTGAAGATGAAACCCGCAAGACGCCGCTTGCCAATCTGCCTGCCGACCAGCGAAAGAACCTGGAAAAGGAACAGAACGCACTCGAAGAAGCGGCCAAGACTCTGTCGGTGCCTGAATCGAACCAAGCGGCACTGCAGGAAAAGAAGGATGCGCTCGACCATGCCGCTAAGGCCGCGGATGCTCTCAAAAACTCCAACAAGGCTCAAGCGCAGAAGGAAATGAACGAAGCCAAGCAATCGCTCGAGCGACTGGCAGAACGCCTTCCGACCCTTGAGCAGCGGCTTGCACAAGCAAGGCAGGAAGTGGCGAAGTTGCGCCGGCAACAAGACGAAATCGCTCGCCAGGCGGAAGCTGCCGCTCGCCCGGCAGAGAAAGACGACCCGATGGCTGACGGGGCCAGACGCCAACTGGCTCAGAACCTTGCAGATGCAGCGAGAAAGCAGGCCGAAGCCGCCGACAAACTGAGCAAGCTCGACCTGCCGGCACACGAAGAACGGCAAGAGAAAGTCGCCGAGGCGATGCAGAACGCTTTGCAGGATTTGCTTGGTGCTCGGGCGCAAGACATCCCGGCGACTCAGCAAGACGCAAAACGCCAACTTGAGCGATTGGAACAGTCATTGAATGGCCAACGTACGGCCGATGAGAAAGCTGCTGATCTGGCCAAGCAGCAGCAGAAGATCGCAGATGCTGCCGCCCGCATGTCCAAAGACGAGAAAACGTCGCCTGAAAAGGCCCGCGAACTTCAGAATCAGCAGCGTCAAGTCGCACAGGACCTGCAGCAACTTCAAGCGCAAGAGGCGCCGCAACGTCATGCCGAAGCACAGGAAGCCGTGCGGCAAGCAGAACAGGCGACGCGTAATGGTAAGCCGGATGAGATTGCAAAAAAGACTGACGACGCCGCCCAGGCTATGCAGAAACTGGCGCATCAGCTAGCAGGCAAGGAGTCGCCGGCGGAGAGGGCCGATCGGCTTGCCAAGAAACAATCGGAGATGGCAGCAGAGGCTGATCGCCTCGCCAAGAAGCCGGACGCCGCCGCCAATTACGAGGCGAAGAAGAAGCAGCAACAAATTCAGGACGAGGCCAAACAGCTTCGTGCCGGAACCGATGCCGCCCGTGAGAAGCAGAAGGCCAGCGAGGCTTTGGCACAACTTTCGCGCGCCACTCCGGAAAAGCAACCAGCGGCAGCAGCAAAGGCGGCGGAAGCCCTGCGTGAATTGGCTGACAAAATGGCCGGCAAGAATGCCGCCGAGAAGGCCGCGGAACTGGCCCGTGAACAGCGGCAACTAGCCAATGACGCGGCCAAGCCAATGAACCAAGGCAATGCCGAGGCTCAAAAGCGAGATGCGCATCAAGCGGCGAATCGTCAATCCGACCTTGCAAGGCAGATGCAACGGCTCAATCCGGAAGCCGCCAAGGAACAGGCCAGACAAGCCGCCGAGGCGATGCAACAGGCTCGCCAGGCGCTTGAGAAGGCGGACAACCCGGGACAGGCGCAACAGCAGCTCGCAAAGGCCGCAGATGCCGCAGAGAAGCTCGCGAATGAGCTTTCGAAGCAGGCACAAGCTAATCCGATGAATCCGGCCGGTCAACCCCAGCGGCCAACGGCAGAGCAACTGGCCCAACAGCAGAGGCAGTTGCAGCAGGAGACCTCCCGGGCACAGCAACAGGCCCGTGCTCAGACGCCGGAACAACAGCGAGATGGCGCCCAGCAGCTGACCCGGCAACAGCAACAGTTGAACCAACAGTTGGAAAAACTGCCGGCCGGTCAGCAGCCAAAAGCGCTCGAACAAGCTCGCTCCGCGATGAATCAGGCAGAGCAAGCATTGGCCAAGGGTGAAATGTCGCAGGCCCAACAGAAGCAGCAAGAGGCGGCTAAAGCTCTCGACCAGATGGCTCGCCAGCAACCGCAGACTGCAAGCAATAATCGCAACGCCCAACAGCAACAACAGCCGACGAACAGTCTGCCCAATCGCGGCCAGGTGGATCAGGCGAGGCAACTGGCTCAACAACAGCGTGAGTTGCGCGACGAAGTCCAACGTACAATGGGTCAACTCGCCAAAGATAATCAGCAGCAGCAAAACAATCCTTTGCAAAAACTCGCTGACGAGCAAAAGGCCATTGCACAACAAGCACAACAGATGGCCCAACAAGCTCAGCAGCAGCAAGGACAACAATCGCAGGCCGCGCAGCAAGCCAAGCAAGCCGCTCAAGCTGCTCAGCAGGCTGCCCAACAGTTACAGTCCGGCGCCGCACAACAGGCTCAGCAATCGGGCCAGCAAGCCCAACAGCGTATGCAGCAAATGGCTCAGAACAACAAGGGCGATGCTCAACAGCAAGCGCAAAAGCTCTCAGAACGCCAAGAGGCAGTGAATCGCCAGTTGGAGAAGATGGCCAATGACTCGAAGGCGCAAACTGCTCAACAAGCTCAACAACAGCAAAACCTGACGCAGCAAGCGCAACAGTTGCAGCAACAGATGCAACAGCAGGCGGATCGCATGTCGCAGTCGCCGGCGAAGAACTCGCTGCAGCAGGCCGCCCAGCAGGCCCAGCAGGCACAGCAGCAGATGCAAAATGCTCAAAACGCTGCCCGGCAAGGCAACCAGAGCCAAACGAATCAGTCGCAGCAACAAGCGGCTCAGTCGTTGGATCGGGCCGCACAGATGGCTCAGCAGGCGTCGCAGCAGCAGGCCGGGACTCAGCAGCAACAGGGCAACCCGCAACAGCAGGCCGGTCAGTCCTTGCAGCAAGCTCAAAATCAGATGGGCCAGGCTCAGCAGCAACTGCGACAGGGGCAGCAGCCACAAGCACAAGGTTCGATGCAGCAGGCCGCCAACTCTTTGCAGCAGGCCGCACAACAAATGGCACAACAACAAAACAACCAGGGCCAACGACCGCAGAATCCATCAGATCCAAATGGAAACGACGGCAAGGGCAACGAAATTATCGATCTATCGCGATACGGCAAGGACGCGAAAAAGTATGCCGGTAAGCCGTGGGGCGACCTGCCCGGCGAATTGAAGACCCGCATCATTCAGGACATGAAAGCGCAATACGGCGACGATTACAGCCGCATGATCAAACTCTACTTCGAGCAGTTGGCGGACCGCAAGTGACATGAGGAGGTTCGTCATGAAGCCATTTCTGGCGGCCGTTGCGATTGCATTCACTTTTGCTGCCGTTGCGCCGGCGCAACCGAAAGTGGCGGCCAAATCGCAACTGGAAGAGTCGATTGATCGCGCTCTCGACCATTTGTCCAAGGCACAGGATCGGGAAGGTTCGTGGAGCGCCGGCTACCGCGGCCGCAACCCCGCCATTACCGCTCTGGGCGTTATGGCCTTCATGTCCGCAGGCCACATTCCGGGCGAAGGACGCTACGGCGACATCGTTCGAAACGGAATTGAATATGTTCTTAAGTCGCAACAGCCAAACGGCCTCATCGCAAGTGAAGGGCACTATGAAATGTATCAGCACGGCATCTGCACGTTGATGCTTGCTGAGGTCGTCGGCATGACAGACGGCAAACTTGCCGATCAGATTCGCATCAAGCTCGAAAAAGCGGTGCAGATCATCCTGAAAGCTCAGCGGCAAAGTGGTTACCATCGCGGCGGCTGGCGCTATCGCATTCAGGGCGACGACGCCGACATCAGCGTCACCGGCTGGCAGATCATGGCGTTGCGCGCCGCAAAGAATGTCGGTTGCGATGTGCCGCCCGAACGCATCGATCAGGCTGTCGAGTACATCAAGAAGTGCCACGACCCTTACACCGGTGGGTATCGCTATCTGCCTGGAGCGCAACTTACTCTTGCATGCACCGGCACCAGCGTTTTGGCTCTGGAACTTTGCGGAAAGGATTACCACCGTTCGCCGACGTCTCTCAAAGCCGGGTCGTACCTGTTGAAAAACGAATTGTCGCGATCAAGGCCGCATTATTACTACGGCATCTATTATTGCTCACAGGCGATGTTTCAGCTGGGCGACAACTACTGGCTTAGTTTTCGGCAGAAATTGCATGAACAGCTATTTGCAAATCAGAACAGCAATGGGTCATGGACCGGCAGAGTCAGCGACGACATGCAGTTCGGCCCCAATTATTGCACGTCCATGGCCGTGCTGGCATTGACCGTCGAATATCGCTTCTTGCCGATCTATCAACGTGACGAAGAGCAGATTGAAGAGAAGAAGAAGTAGTTTCAATTCCATCGATTACCAGTCGGCGTTCGTCGTTTTGGGTTTGTCTTGATCTTTATTCTTTCCGGACGGCTTGTCGCCGAAGCATCCCGCCATCAGAAGAGCGAGAGCGAGAAGAAGTAGGCTGACTCGTTTCATGAGATTCACCCCGAAATAGAAAAGCCCGCGACGAGCCATATGGCAGCCGCGGGCACTAAAGCCAAGGGTATTACTTGGACTTTGAAGGCGTCTTTGCCGTATCATCGCAGCCGATGCTCGGGATGGTCACGGTGGCCAAAGCCAAAACGAGCAACATAAGCGTCACAATCTTCTTCACAGTCGGGTCCTTTCGCCAAGAGTGGAATCAACAGACTCAGCCGGAGGTCCCAAGACCCCCGGCCAACAACCAAGCGCAGATTGTTATTTCTTTACCGGATCCTTCGGCGGATCCTTTGGTGGATCCTTCGGCGGATCCTTTGGCGGATCCTTTGGCGGATCCTTCGGCGGATCCTTTGGCGGATCCTTCGGCGGGTCCTTTGGCGGATCCTTCGGCGGATCCTTCGGCGGATCCTTCGGCGGATCAGCCTTCTTCGGTGGCACGACCGGCGGATCCATCTTCTTTGAGGTCGTCGGGTCGGTGCAACCGATGCCGACGAGCAAAGCTCCACCCAGTGCGATAGTCAGGAGTTTCTTCACAGTTGCTCCGTCCTTTGCAGGTGAAACGAACACAGACAACGTCCGACCAGCCACGGCGACCGGCGGTACACCTAGGGAGATACTTGACCAGCTAGGTTATTCCCAGAATATTTCTGAGTCACTTACCGGCAAGGGACCTATGCGGCAAACGAATTAGGTAAGTAGCGCATTGTGACGCAGTTCGGCGGTTTTCGGGAATAAACCTGAACGCAGTGCATCTTCTTTGTGGCGAGGTCGTTTCATGACCGCAACGGGCGGTTCAAAGTCGGTACAGCAACTAGTCGATGATCATTATTCCGTGCTGTACCGCTATGCGTTCCGCCTGGCCGGCGGCCAGGAAGATGCATCGGATTTGGTGCAAGAAACGTTCCTGAAAGCCCAAGCGCAGCTTGCCCAACTGCGGGACTCGAGCCGAGCAAGATCGTGGCTGTTCACGATCTTGCGAAACTGTTATCTACAACGATTGCGCAGCAACAAGAATCATCGCGAGGTGACACTGGACGATGCGATGATGGTTTCCACGAACCCGTCACCGCCGTCGGAGATAAGCTCAGCGGAATTGCAAAAGGCCCTTAGTGAGCTGCCGGAGAGTTTTCGGACGCCAGTAATTCTGTTTTTCTTCGAAGAGTTCAGCTATCGCGACATTGCTGAGCAATTGGATTTGCCGATGGGTACGGTAATGTCGCGGCTGGCGCGAGCCAAGGCATACTTGCGAAGGCGGCTCTCCTAGTTTTCTTGCAAAACAGGGCGGCGGGAGTTTCTTCGATGGATTGCAATTTAGCTCGAATGCTGATGCCGTTTGCAGGCCGTCGAGGCGAACTGGCCACGGAAGAAGCGCATGCTTTGCAAGCGCACCTTGAACATTGCGGTGATTGTTCCAAGCTCGCGCTTGCCGATGCACGTTGGGACGAACAACTGACACGAGCCATCAATGCGGTCGAAGTGCCCGAGCGTTTGGCCGCTCTTCTCAAGACTTCCGCGTCTGTGGAGTCGTCTCGCATATGGCGCGCAAAAGCCTGGCGATACACAGCTGTAGTTGCAAGCGCCTGCATCGTCGTCTCGCTGGCGATTGGTTGGTGGGCAACGAACAAACAATCACTCGATACGCAACGTTTGGCAGAGCAAGAAGATCTTCGCGAGTCGTTCGTGCTTGTCCGAACACAAGAGACGGCAGAAGCCTACTTTCGTAATCAGGGGCTTCGCGTCCAGCTCCCGTCGGATTTTGATTATGGCTTCATGTCGTCGCTTGAAGTAGTTGAGATCGAAGGGCATAAAGCGGCGCAGGTCGAATTTCAGCGGGGGGAGCACCGGGCGCGGTTGGTCGTGTTCTCGCGTCGCAATTTCCGCATTGCCAAGAATGCCGAGCGTACCGCCGCCGCGAGTCATTGCGTCGTCGAATTGTCACAGAACAGCGACTTTGTCTTTTTGGTGATTTTCTACGGTGAATCGCGCCGGCAACACTTCCAGACGCAATCGAACAGCGTCGGTTAGTGCAAATCGACTGATCAATCAGGAACCGTTGCCGAAGAGCCGCTTGAATGTGGCAGAGTCTTTGGATTTTTCCGGAGCGGCGGGGGCGACGGAACCGAGTCCGCGCGCCGGAGTGTCGTTTGTACGTCTTTGGAATTGAGCGAGTCGTTCTTTCACCGCGACGTCGCCGCGTTGCAACAACTCGAGTTCATGTTGCACGTCGTTCTGCATGCGCTGCAGGTCCATGCGTTGTCGGGCGAGTTCGGCTCTGTCTCGAGCCATGGCGACTTCCATTTCGCGCATTTGTTTCATGAGTGCATCTTCGTCCTCTTTCAATTGTCGCTTGCCGTCTTCCAATTGTCGCCGCTCCTGATTGACCTGGCAGCGTTCTTTTTCGAGCTCGTCGGAGATCTGGGCCAATTCGTCGTCGGCCGGCACGAATCGGCAGGTTTGCAGCTTTCGATTCCATTCGTCGCAAGCGGACTTGAGAGCCGTGATTTCCTGGTCGCGGACAGCGAGGAGTTGCAACTGTTCCTGGTTGAGCTGCTCCCAAACCTGGGGATCGTTGGCCTCTAGTACCTGCTTTAGCTCGGTCACCATCTCGCGAAGTTCCTGGTTTTCGGCCCGGAGCTGATCCAGGTCGGAAACGCCAATTCGCCGGCCTGCGGGAGTTAAGCCTCCATGACCGGTGCTTGCAGCCGAATCGCGAAGTGAACGGGTGTCTTGTTGCCCGACAGTCTTTTCCGCCGTGGCTGGCTTGCGGATTGCACCGCGACGATTTAGTCCTTGACGTTCGGCGTGGTAACGTTGAATCAACGACTCGACGTCGTCGGTACGAGGAGTAGATGCCCCCAAATCCGGCAGAAAACCGTTGGTTTCGTTTGGTGTTTCGAAATCAATGGCGTCGTCAGAGCCTTGATTGACGCGGGAAGGATCTTCACCGTGGGCCATGTTCGCAGTCTGAACCGGCGTCGCGGCTGATTGGAAGATCGGATCGATAGCAGGCAGAGGCTTCGCCATGTATTGCGGGCCTTTTTTGGGGCGACGAATCGAAGAGAACGGGGTTCTCCTGCTCGTCGACGGGCTGAAAAACCACTCAAACGTAGTTCGCTCAGGGGGGTTGTCAAGTCAAATGCGGCACGATCCGTGCAGGCGGCATAAGATGAAGATTCGGCGGAACATGCGACTTTGGCGCCCCAAGGCTACAAATCGGTCAAAGACCGCCAACGAAACGGCCGGTATTGCGTTCCGTCTAATGTGCGAAGGGGAATCAGGTGGTTCCTGTCGCACGGTCTGTTCCATCGCGGGAAGGCGCGAAATTAGTGAAGTTCCGTCGTTGACGAAAATCTCGCTGGCGGAAGGACCCGATAAGGATTTAGAATGTAGCTATCGTGATTTGATTTGTGCTGGCGCACCGTGATCGGGCACCACTGTTCATTATTCCCCTAGGGAGAGTCAGTCCAATGACTCGGGTCAACAAGCTCAGACTAGCCGGTGCAGCTTTAGGGCTTGCCGGCATTATCGTATGCACACACGTCTGGGGCGATTCTTCCAAAGGTCGCAACCCTGTCCAAAAAAGCCGAACGGAAGCCATCCCGTCGGACTTTCGATTTAACGACGCTCTTGCCGCCGGCAAGTTCGCCCAGAATTCAGTTGTGACCTATCGCAACAGTCAGGGCGAGACGCTTGTCGGCGTGCAGTTGCAGCCGCAGGTTCCTGCCGGCAAACCGCTGCCGCGCGACCTGATCGTCTTGGTGGATACGTCTGCCAGCCAGGCCGGGACGTCATACAGTCTTGCCCGCGACATCATCAAGTCGCTGAATGCGACACTGTCCGCCGAAGATCGCCTGTCAATTTGGACAATGAGCACGCCCGAGGCTACGAAGTGTCTTACCCAGGACAAGGGCGAGTCGTTCCACGCTGCCAAGTCCGCAAAGATCACCGCGGCGATGAAGAAACTGGATGAGGAAGAGTACTGCGCCGGTGCAACGGACCTGAAGGACGCGTTTAAGAAAGTCATGGCTTCACTGGATGTAAAGTCCACGCGTCAGACTGCAATTGTCATGCTTGGCGACGGCGACAGCGCTTACAACCCGGTTAGCAACAACGAGCGATATCAAATCGCTCAGGACCTTGTCGATCAGAAGGTCGCCGTTTTCTCAGTGCCGCTCGGCTCCGCGTTGAATCCGACCAACCTCCATGGTTTCGCCAGCACGACCGGCGGCGCTGTAGTTCGGCTCAACGTCAAAGAAAAGGCATTCGAACTCAGCAAGCGCCTGCTCGATGTGGTTTCTGCGCCGATTCTGTATCCGACTCGGTTTGAGTTGGCGAAAGGCACACTGGAAGCTCTGCCGACTCGCTTGCCGCCCCTGCGAAGCGACAGCCCGACTCTGGTGCTCGGCAAGATCGAGAACGTCAACACGTTCGGCCTGAAGGTTGACGGCACGGTTCGCGGCGAATCGACTTCGATCAATATTTCGATTCCGATCACCGAATCGCAAACTGACAACTACTTCCTGAACGGCATGTTCGCTCAATGGCGTAAAGCTGACAATCGCTCAGCCCCGGCACTGATTCGAGCCGACCGCGCTTTGGCTTATGCCGAACAACAGACCCGCCTGACGCTCCAGGAATACTTGACGCAGGCCAATTGGGCGTTGGGCGACGATCGCCTCGACGTGGCCGAACGGCTCTACGTGATGGCCCAGAAGATCGATCCAAACGACGTCGAAGCCAAGACCGGCGCCGAAGTCGTGAACCGGCTGAAAGGCGGCAAGATCACCAAGCAGCAATTGTTCAACGAAGTGCTGCGTGACAAGGGCGCAAGCGGCCTGAAGATCGAAAAGAAGAATTCCGAACGCGTGAACCTCGGCCTGCTTCTTGCCAAGTCGGAAGAACTGCAGCCGAACCCGCCGGTTCCCCCGGCTCCAGGCGGCGACGCCGGCGCCGACAAGTTGATTCAGGAAGCACAGCATCAACGGGCTCTGGCTGAACAGCAGATTCAGACCGTCGTCGATGAGACGATTCGCCGCTCCAAGAATCTGATCAACAGCGATCCGGACGGCTCCTACGAGTTGCTCAAACGGCAGCGTCAATCGCTGGCCGACAACGACCAGATCGGCAACAAGATCAAGCAAGCCCTGTTGAGCCGGCTCGATGCACAACTGCGAGACGTTGACGTTCGCGGTCGTTCGATCAAGCAACGTCTGCAGGAAGAGACGGATCGTCGCATTCGCGCTGAACGCGAAAAGGCCGCGACCGAAGAAGCCCGCACGTTGGAAGAGAAGTCACGCGAACGCATTCGCGCTTTCGTCAGCCTGATGAACCAGGCTCGATACGAAGAGGCTTACAAAGAAGCGTTGGTGCTGACTCAGGAAGTGATCAGCAAGGGCCAGCCGGTGCCGGTCGAAGCGACCGCCAGCTACAACATGGCCCTGACGGCGACGAATCTGCGTGAAGTTCAGGAACTGAAGCGTATTCGCGAAGAACGCTTCCTAATTACGATGTTGCAGGTCGAAAAGTCGCACGTTCCGTACCCTGACGAACCGCCGGTTCACTTCCCGCCGGCCGCTGTTTGGAAACAGCTTTCGGATGTGCGTAAGGCTCGTTACGACGGCAGCGGCTTCGGCAGTGAATCGCCGCAGCGCACCAAGGACCTGAACAGCAAGATGTCCAAAGTCGTCGACATCGAACGCGCATTGCAGGCGCCGCTAAAGGACGTACTTGAGTTTTTGAGCGATCGCTTCGACCTGACGTTGATCGTCGATCCGACGGCCTTCAAAGCGTTGGAACCGCCGGTCGACAATGTCGAAGATGTGCCGGTGAAACTGCCGCGTATGCCCGGCGTCACTTTGAGCACGGTGCTGCGACTGGTGTTGTCGCCGATCGGCGGCACGTACCTGGTTCGCCGCGACTACATCGAAATCACCACCGCAAAAGAAGCGATTCGTGAAAAGGCCGTTCGCGCCTACGAAGTCGCTGACCTGGTGTTCCCGATTCCGAACTCGGTCAACTCGGCAGGTTTGAATCAAAACCTGCAGGTGCTTGGTGGTTCGTTCTCGTTTGGCAACGCCGGCTCGCCGTTCACCCAGTTCACCGGCATCGGTGGTATTCAAGGCGGCATAGGCGGCGGCATAGGCGGCGGCATAGGCGGCGGCATAGGCGGCGCTCTTGGCCTTGGCGGCGGCGGCGTCAATGCAGCCGGTGCTCTTGGTGCTCTTGGCCTTGGCGGCGGCATGCAGGGCGGCATGCTCGGCTTCGGCATGGGCGGCAACAACCTCGGCTTCGGCGGCGGCTTTAGCGGCTTCGGCGGCGGCCAGCTCGGTCAGTTCGGCAACCTCGGCGGTCAGTTTGGTCTACAGGGCGGCGATCAAAGCGCCATCCTCGTCCAACTGATCATCGACGTGGTTGCTCGCGGCGAGTGGGCTCGCGCTCCAGGCTACTTGCAACAGCAACTTGGCCAAGGCGGCATGATGATGGAAAACGAAGAACAGCCGCTTCTCCAGGCCAGTGAATTGAACTCTCTCGGATATTATCCTCCGGCTCGTGCTCTAGTCGTTCGCGCCACGTCTCGGGTTCACACTCGCTTGGGCGGCGGCTTGCTCAACCCGCGCGGCGCCGGCGGCGGCGGCAACATGGGCCAGGCCCCGGCTTTGCGTGACCGCGACGACGTGATCGTCTTCGACGGCAATCGCAATCGCCGACCGCAGGAACCGGCGCCGGCCAAGCCGGCTGTCGATCCCAAGGCGGAATATGCCAAAGCGAAGGGCAAGGATCTCGACGCCCGCCGCGTTTGGCAGGAAGCATTTGCCAAGGCTGAAATCAAAGACAAGGCCGGCTGGATCATCGCGACTTGCGACTTCCTCGGTCAGGTCAAGGAATTCGGCCATGCGGTCGAAGTGTTGAAGACGAACTTGCGTCAAGGTTTCACCAACGAAGCATGGGTGTTCGAAGCCCTGTCCGTCGCACTGATGCAAAGCGGCGGTTCTACCGGTGAAATCGAACGCGCTCGATTGTCGTGCATCGACATCGACTCGAAGAATCCGGCGGCTTATCTGAAGGCGGCCAAGGCGATGTCGGACATGGGTCAGCATGACCGGGCCGTTGCCTTCTGCAAGCAGGCCGCGGCTCTGCAGCCGGAAAGCGCAGAACCGTACGCCGACGCGCTGGTGTACCTCGGCAAGACCAAGACAGTCGATAGCGATTCGAGCGCTTGGGCGATCAACAACCTGGTGCGTCGTGAATGGTCCACGGACAAGGAGATGTTCCACGCACAGGCCGACCTCGCGTTGCGTTCACTCGAACGCCGTCTCGTGTCTGAAGATCGTAAAGCGGAAGCGGCCCGTCTCTCTGAGACGATCGCTCAGCAGAAGCAACGCGATCTGGTGATCGAGATGCAGTATCGCGGCGACGCCGACCTCGACTTGAAGGTCGTCGAGCCGATCGGCACCGTCTGCACGCCGTTCCTGCGACAGACTCCGGCCGGCAGCGTCTACGTCGCCGATTTGAGTGCGACGCAGAAATTCGACAATCTGACGGAACGCGATCCGGCCAAGTCCGAATCGTACACCGTTGCTGAGGCGTTCTCCGGCTCCTACGAAGTGACCGTTTCTTCGTTCCGAGGCCGGCCTTTGGGCGGTCGTGCGATGCTGAAGATCACGCGTCATCAGGGCACGGCAGATCAGACCGTTGAGTACATTTCGGTCAACCTCGACAAGCCTGAGACCATCAAGATCAGCTTGTCGAACGGCCGTCGTACGAAGCTGGCTGTCGTCGCTCCTCCTGCAGCGCCTGGTCATCCGGACAAGGAAAAAGTGGCGAACAATTCGGATGTCGCGGTTGCTCGATTGCGAGCCTTAGCAGACCCAAGCTACGCCGTCGATCCGACGACGATTCGCGGCGGCGGCGTCGGCACCTCTGGAAAGCGTCTCGATACGGTTTATGACCTGTCGAACAACGTTAAGCCGAGCGCATCTATGACGATGCAGTCCAGCATCGAATCGCTGACCGGCGCCGAATTTACGGCAAAGGCCGCGATCGAAGGAAAGGAAATGCGCGTCAAATTGCAGCCGGTGTTCCGCAGCGGCGACAAGGCTAAAGACGAACCGGTGATCGTGAATCCGCTCCTTCCGGGCGGCAACTAATCACCAGGTTCTGCATGAAAACCCGACGCCCCGTGGGACATTCCCCACGGGGCGTTTCATTTGGCCCGGGCGATGCATAGAATTCGAGCATGAAGTCTAGAGGCGCCTGCGACACGTGACATTTGATGTTGCCCGCAATGATCTAACTGTTCGGCTTGAGAAGGCAGTTCTCGTCAGCGTGGCATTGCCTGACAGACCCTGGCAGAACGACGATCCGTTGGATGAACTTCGCGGACTTGCGACGACCGCCGGCGCCCGCGTCGGCGGGGAATTGACGCAGAAGCGGCACGACGTGGTTCCGGCGACCTACATCGGATCGGGAAAGTTGCAGGAATTGGTCGAACTCGTTCAAACGCTGGAAGCCGATGTCGTCATCTTCGACAACGACCTGACGCCGGCGCAGGTCCGCAACCTGGAAAAAGCGACATCGGCAAAGGTTATCGATCGCAGCGAATTAATACTAGATATTTTCGCCACTCGCGCTCAGACGACCGAGGCCCGACTGCAAGTGGAGCTTGCCCAACTCGAATACTCGCTGCCTCGGCTCAGAAAGATGTGGACGCATTTGTCGCGGTACAAAGGCGGCATCGGCCTGCGAGGCCCCGGTGAAACTCAGCTGGAAGAGGACCGGCGCCTTGCGTCGCAGAAGATCCGTGACTTGAAGACGCGCCTGGCCGAAGTGCAGGCCCGAAAGGCTCGCGAGGTGCGCACCCGTTTTGAAGAGCACACGGTCTCGCTGGTCGGCTACACCAACGCCGGCAAGAGTACGCTCATGAATGCGTTGACCGGCGCCAATGTGCTGGTCAAAGATCAGTTGTTTTCAACGCTCGATACGCGAACGCGGCAATGGCATTTGAAGGACTGGGGCCGTGTGCTTCTCAGCGACACAGTCGGCTTCATTCGGGACTTGCCTCATCACCTTGTGGCATCGTTCCGTGCGACACTCGAAGAAACGCGGCAGGCTCGGCTACTGCTGCATGTGGTCGACGCAGGCAATCCACATGCCGAAAAGCACATCATGGCGGTGAAGTCGGTGCTTGCCGAGATAGGCTGTGCTGAGAAGCCGACTGTGTTAGTGCTGAACAAGATCGATAGCGTGGCAGATGCTTCGTCGTTGCTCATCCTGCGCAAGCAGTATCCGAGATCGGTCTGCGTGAGTGCCGCGAAGCGAATCGGCCTCGATGAACTGCAGGATGCGGTGACAGGTGCAATCAGCGCCGAATTCGAAGCGGCTGAAGTGACGGCTGCGGCGAGCAACGGCAAAGTGCTGTCGTATCTAAGCGCCCATGCAGAGATATGCGATCAGGAGTATCGCGACGACAAGGTTGTCGTACAATGCCGCTTGCCGCGGCACTTGCTGCATCACATTCAGGGGCCGGACGTGCAAGTGCGATTTCTTGATTGTACGCCGAAGCCAAATGGATAGCTACTCGTCGCCGCCGCCGGCACGCGTATCATCGTACTTCTTGAGTTCCTCAGCGACCGTTTCGACGCGCGCATCCTTGCGGAGCTGCTTGATAAAGTCGCGGCGGAACATGACCCGCTGTTCAATGTCGTAGCCCATTAGCAGCGAATCGCCGGGGCTCAGGGCCGAGGGCGCTGCCTTTGCATACGCCTGGCGGAAGTCGAAATCGCTGCCCCCATCGATCCCAAGAAGAATTGCAACATAAAACTGCGACTTCGGCGAGTCATGCAAGACGATGGACTCGCCCAGCGGCTTCTTGCGCATGTCTGTCAACTTGGTGGCGAAGTCTTGAGTCGCGTCCGGAACGGCCTCGCGGCTAACCGTTCCTCGCTGGTACTGCGTCGGGCTGCCCGGCATCACCGCAAGTTGCATGGTGAACAGCGGCAGCGGCTCCAATTCGATCGCTTTGAACTTGTTGGCGGCGGCGAAGTCCTTGAATTCTGCCTGCAGTGCGGCAAAGTCCTTCAATTTCTTGTCTTCGACCAGCTTCTGAAACTTTTTAGCGGTTTCGTCGGCAGCGGCCTTCGCCAGCTCGCGGGCTTTGGCACGCTTCCAGGCCATCTCGATATCGGCGCGAGCTTGTTCGAGAGTGCGCACCTTTGCGTCGGTTTCTTCTACCTTCCAAACCACGAAAAGCTCTTCATCCATGCCGGTCAACGCTCCCGGGCCCGGCGAGAACCAGCGCTGCTGTGCGTCGTACCATTTCGGTGCGAAAAGTTCGCTTCCGCCGTTCTGCGTGTCGCTGAAAAACTCTGGTGCAAAGCGATAGCCCTTCGGGTCTTCTTTCTTCATTTCCTTGTTGTAGATGTCGGCGAGAGACTTGATGCCGGCATCCTGAATCAGGCTGAAGCGATCGCGAAGCTCGGCGCTGCCGCCTCGTTGTAAACTGAGCTTCTTGACGGTTTCGGCGATGTAGTCCTGCAATGCCTTCTTGGGGTCGACATCTTTGGCATCGGGCTTTTTGGCGTCTTTCGCCACGGGATCGGGTGTCGCGGGCTTCTTCGGATCAGGCTTTTTCAGGTCTTTGCTACGCTTGGTCAATTCATCCGAGAACTTTCGCATCTCCCGTTCAAACGCCGCTCTGGCGAGGTCGTTGTCGATCGTTTCGCTCAATTGACTACGCACAACGTTCAAAGCCAGGGGTGGAGTAATTGCGCCGTCGGGGAGCCCGGCCACTGCCCAAAGATTAGCACTTCCACCGGCGAAACCGCTCAATCCGATGCGAATTCGGTCGCGGACTTCCTGCACAGCGGCCTGTCCGACGAAGGTCATTGCCGGCGTGAGCGTCGGGGCGCCCGTGCCAAACGAACCGAAAGCGCTCGCGATGGTCGAGGCATAAACATGTGGGTGAACAACGCTGGTGTCGTGGATTCGGAATCCGTAGAACTGCTCATCCGACCAGGGAACGCTTCGTTGCCTGGAAGTGTAATACTCGTACTCGGTCTTGAACTTCGTTTCAGGCAGTTCAGGGATCTTGTGGATGGCAGCGGTCAATCCGCCCAATGGAGCGATTACGCCGCCTAAGGGCGGCACTCCGATGGCGAAGGGCAGGGTCGCCGTAGCGATGGCATCTTGTTTTGCCTGCTCCGCGCCGGCTTTGCGGAAAATGGCGCTGCCTGCTTTCCCAGAAACGTATTCCAGCTTGACGCGTTTGGGTTCCTTGAATCCCGGAGTTTCCGACGTCGGCTGCCATTCGATGTTCTTGTACTTGTCGTAAAGCGCTTTGATTTCCGTTTCGGTCGGTTTATCTGTGACTTTGGCAAGATAGTCGTCGACGTTGAGTGAAAGCAAGTTGACTCGAACAGCCGTGCGTTTGTCGGTATAGTCCTTCTTCAATTCGTACGGCGTGCTGAACGATGGGATGTTGGACCGAGCGCTGCTTTGGCCGATGAGCGCCGTCTGGGCGATCCAGACGCGGAATTCGTCGGCAAACGCTTCCATGAGGAATTTTGGACCGAGCTGCCGCCGGCCGATGACTGCTTTTTCAATGGCGACGGCGTCTTCGTCCGTCAGTTCGCCAAGCGTCTCCTGGACGATGAGTTTTCGAACGGTTTCATCCGTCAGTTTGATGCCGCGCTTGTCAGCGACTGAAAGCCAGGTGAGGAAATCGACGATTCCTTCGCCCGTGCGAATAGTGCCGCCGAAGTACATTTCGCCATCCATGCGGTTGACCTGCGTCATATCGTGTCGCAGCAGGTTTTGCAGGCTCTTGAGGGCATCGGCAACGTCCTGCTTCTTGTCGTTGTTCGCGCGATCGACGTAAAGATCGAGCAAAGAAAGGTGGCGGCGTAAGGCCTGATCTTCGCTGACGCCGAACTGAGCCATCATGGCGTAAAACATGTAGCGGTCGCGAATGATATTCTCGGCAAGCTGCTTGAGAACGATGTCCTTTTCGGCCAATTGTGTGATGCGCCGGAGAATGTTGCTGGCAACGCGTCCGGACGCCTGACTCATGTATTCATTGGCGATTTGCCGCTTCCGCTGGACAATACTCAGCTCTTCTGCGTACACTTTCTTTCCGTCGATGGTCGCGACGTGCGGGCTTCGAGAGCCACCGAAGAAGCGGCCGACCTGATCAAAGAAGTCGCCGCCGCCGCCGATGCCGCTCGAAAGCACGAAGGTGAACATGCAGATGATTGCGAGGACTGCAAACATCTTCTTGGAATGTTTTCGGAAAGTATTGAATGGGTTGAAAGCCATTGGCGTTCCTCATTTTGCGTCGAATCGCAACGATCCTTGCCGTGGCAGGCCCTTGACTCGTTTTGTAATGGTGTAGTAAACGAGAGGGATGGACCCAATGCCAAAAAGCCGATTGTAGCGGGTCCTGCTGCCAAAACAACCGCAACCAGGGAGTTGCCAGTGCCGCCAGGGAAGAAAACGTCAAAAGACACGACCAAGCCGGTCGCCAAGCGCAAGACTGCAGCGAAGAAAGCTCCGGTCAAAAAAAGTGTCGAGAAGCCGCTGCCGGAACCGGTTGTTGCCAAGACCCGCCGCAAGCCGGCCGCCTCCAGCTATGCCTCGGCCACGCATGACCTGGTGATCGTCGAATCACCTGCCAAGGCCAAAACGATCAACAAGTACCTCGGCGACAGTTACAAAGTCATGGCGAGCTACGGCCATGTCCGCGATTTACCCAAGCGAAAGATCAAAGGCGAGCGAATTGCAGGTGTCAACATCGACCAAGGTTGGGAAACACGCTACGAGGTCCCAAAGGACAAGGGTGAACGCAGCGGCCGTGGGTTCCGAACGCCCCACCAGATACTGACGGAACTCAAGCAAGAAGCAAATCGCTCTCGCCGTGTTTTGCTGGCGACTGACCCCGACCGCGAAGGCGAGGCGATTGCCTGGCATTTGCTTGACGAGCTCAACCTCGACGATGACCGTACTTTCCGCATTGCGTTCAACGAGATCACTCGCAACGCCGTCAACGCCGCCATTGCGCATCCAGGCAAGATCGACATGAATCGCGTCGGCGCTCAAGAAGCTCGCCGCATCCTCGACCGCGTCGTCGGATTTCCTCTCAGCAATCTTCTCGGCAAGAAGGTGACGCGCGGCTTGAGCGCCGGCCGGGTCCAGTCGGTTGCAGTGCGGATGATTGTCGAACGAGAGCGAGAGATCGACGCGTTCATCCCCGAAGAGTACTGGAAGATCATCGCCGTGCTTTCGAAGCCGGCAGTTGGTATCGTCGCGACGCCGTACCAGGTAGTGCTGGCGAAATCGAAAAAAGTCGAGGCGCCGGTCGAAGGCGAGGCAGACGCCGAGGAGAAGCCGCAGAAGGCGGAATTGCCGGCTGGTGCGTTCGCTGCGGAACTGGCGGAGTGGAAGGGTGAGAAGTTTGCGGCCACCTCGGAGGCAGTCGTCCGTGACATTGCCCAGTCGCTCGACCGGGCTGCCTATTCGATTCGCGGCATCGAGCAAAAGGATACGCGGAGAAATCCTTCGGCGCCGTTTACCACCAGCACGATGCAACAAACCGCGAGCCAGAGGCTTCACTTTTCGGCAAGCCGCACGATGCAGACCGCGCAAAAGCTGTACGAAGGCGTTCCGCTCGGCAGCGAGGGACAGGTCGCGCTCATTACTTACATGCGTACGGACAGCACCCGCGTGTCGCCCGATGCGCTCACCGCGGTCAGGCAGCACATTCAGGGAACCTACGGCGACCGTTATCTGCCTGAAAAGCCAAATGCATATGCGTCGGGCAAGAGCGCTCAAGAGGCCCACGAAGCCGTTAGGCCAACGGACCTGAACTTCACTCCCCAGCGAGTCGCATCGCTCGGGCTCATCGGCGATCAACTGAAACTGTACACGCTGATCTTCAATCGATTCGTTGCCAGCCAGATGGCGCCGGCCATCGTTGCCGAGACGAATGTCGAAATCCTGGCCGACGATCATGGGGCAAAAGGCATTTTGAAGGCAAAAGGGAGCATCCTGAAATTCGATGGCTATCGGCGCGTTATGCCGGCCGGCAAACAAGAAGACGTGTTGCTGCCAGCGCTGACGCCGAACGAACCTTTGCAACGGCACGGCCTGACTGCATCGCAGCATTTCACGGAACCTCCGCCGCGATTCAATGAGGCATCGCTGGTTAAGGGCCTGGAAAAGGAAGGCATCGGCCGGCCAAGCACCTACGCCTCAATTATCTCTACGATTCAAAAACGCGGATACGTTGAGCAAAAGGAACGCCGGTTCTATGCAACGGAAATGGGCAAGTTGGTCACCGATTTGTTGGTGCAGCATTTCCCGAAGATCATGAACGTCAAATTTACGAGTCACTTTGAAGAGGAGCTTGACGAGATCGAAACCGGCAAGCTGCAAAAGGCCTCGGTGCTTAACGAATTCTGGGAGCCATTTGAACAGGCTTTGTCGGCGGCCGAGGTCGACATGCCGGCGATGAAGGGCAAGGAAATTGGCGAAGCATGTCCGAAATGCACGCGGCCTCTAGTCGAAATGTACAGTCAAAAAACAGGCAGTAAGTTCATCGGCTGCTCGGGCTGGCGCGACAAAGAGAATCAATGCACGTACAAGCGCACGATGGACGGCAAGGAGATTCTTGGGCCGGTTGAGACCGAACACAAATGCCCGACGTGCGGCAAGCCGATGATTCAAAAGGAAGGTCGTTTCGGGGCCTATTTGGTGTGCGCGGGAGCTCCGGAGTGCAAAACGACGATGAACTTCGATGCCGAAGGCAAGTTGGTCGTGTCGGCCCAAACCACGACACACAAATGCGAGAAGTGCGGCAAACCAATGGTGTTGCGCGAGTGGCGAGGTAAGAAATTCCTCGGCTGCAGCGGCTATCCGGGCTGCCGCAATTCGATGGACGTGGACGCCGAAGGCAACCCGATCAAACCTGCCGACATCGGCATCAGTTGCGAGAAGTGCGGCAGCCCGATGCGTATTCGCAAGAGCTTCCGTGGGCCGTTTTTGTCGTGCAGCGCGTATCCGAAGTGTCGCAATGCCAAGAGCATCAACGCGGAATTGCGCGAGAAACTGAAGGACTTGTTGCCGCCGCCGACGCCGAAGAAGGAAGGCCCACAGATCGAAGTGACGGAAACCTGCCCGCAGTGCGGATCGGCGATGAAAGTGCGACAAAGCGGCCGCGGCGCTTTTCTCGGTTGCACCAAGTATCCGAAGTGCCGCGGCACGATGCCGGTTTCCGAAGCGATACTCGAGAAGTTGGCCGACGCCGGCGCGTTCTGACAGTGCACCTATTTATCAGAACCCCGCTCCATCCGGTCCAAGGCCCGCAAATGGCGGTTCGCGTCGAACACGGGCGGCGGCAGCGTCTCGGCTATTTTCATGGCGGCATCGGCGGAAATATCGTCACGTCGTCGGCCGTATCCTCGAAACACCGGTAAGCCACGCTGTCGCGCGATGATTTCGCGCCGGGTGCGTCCTTGCGGTGTGTCAGGCCAAGGTGTTTTCATCTCGACGAAATCAAAGAATATCGGCACGATTTTCTGAATGTACTTCCAATAGCCTGGATTGTCAGTTTGAATCACGAACAAGCCGTTGGCCTTGAGCGATCGGTGAACGAGAGCCAGAAACTCCGGCGTGATCAACCGACGATGGACTTCGGCACGCTCGTAATATGGTTGGGGATGGTAACAGTGAATCTCATCGACACTGCCAGGCTCGACGAATTCGTTGAGCAATTGCCTGCCGCCGCCGACTGCAAATCTGATATTGGTCAACCCGCGTTGATTGCCGCGCCGTCGAGCGTATCGAATGACGACGGGCAGAATGTCGATGCCCAAGTGGTTGTAATCGGGCCGCGCGACGGCGCTGCCGAGCAAAAACCGCCCGTTGCCGCAACCGAGATCGATGACGACCGGCGCAATGCGGCCAAACAACTCAGCCCAGTTCAAATTTCCAGTCGCGGGCATCGCCTTGAGCGCGGTTTGCGTCCAAAGCGCCGGGTCGAGAATCTCACCAGGTATCGGTACGCCCAATTCATGCTCGATACGCGGTTGGTTCATGGAGATCGCGTTCCAGGCTTTGTAATCGCCGATGATTCTACGAATGGAACAGCATACAACATTCGCAATTCTCCGTGAGGATCAGCGATGCAACGATTCATCGGATTCTTGATCGTGACACTCGGCACCTCCATAACATCAGCACAGCCGCCTTTGCCGGATTCCACCTTGCCCGAAGGCTGGCACGCCTGTTCGCCGCGGGACGAGATTCGACCGACGTTTTCCCATCGCATCGCCGACGGCGCGTCTCGCAACGGCATGTTCGTCATCACCACCGGCGACGCAGTTGAACAGCACGGCTGGGTTCAGAAGTCGTTCCCGGTCATTGGCGGCAAGACATACATGATTCAGGTGAATCGTCGGACGGAAAACGTTGCCACTCCTCGCCGCAGTACGCCCGTTCGCATCGTGTGGCAGGACGCCAACGGCAGGCCGGTGCTCGCCGACGTTCCGGCCGGCCGCGAGAAAGAAGGCGGTCCGGTGCCGCTGGCGGAACCAGAGCATCCGCTCGACGGCAAAACCGACGACTGCGGGACGACTTCAATCACAGGCACTTATCGCGCTCCGTCACGAGCGAAGCAAGCCATCGTCGAGTTGCATTTGCAATGGGCGCCGAAAGGTCGAGTTGAATGGACACATTTCCGATTCGAGAATGTCGAGCCTGTTGCACCGAGAAAAGTGCGCCTGGGCACGATTCACTATCGGCCAACAGGCAAATCGCCGGCCGGGAACTGTGAGGAGTTTGCGCCCCTTATCGGTCAGGCCGCGAAGGAAAGATGCGACCTGGTTGTCTTGGGTGAGACGGTGCACTACGTCGGTGTGGGCAAGAAACCGCACGAAGTCGCGGAGCCGGTGCCGGGGCCGAGCACGCAGTACTTTTGCGATCAGGCCAAACAACACAAGTTGCATATCGTCGTGTCGCTCTATGAGCGTGCCGGCAAAGAGGTTTACAACGTCGCCCTATTGATCGGCCCAGACGGAGCAATGATCGGCAAGTATCGGAAAGTCTGCCTGCCGCACAGCGAAGTGGAAGCGGGCGTGACACCGGGCAGCGACTATCCGGTGTTTGACACGAAACTTGGAAAGATCGGCATGATGATCTGTTACGACGGATTCTTTCCCGAAGTCGCCCGTGAACTGACTGCTGGCGGCGCGGAAGTGATCGCGTGGCCAGTTTGGGGATGCAATCCACTTTTGGGCCAAGCGCGCGCATGTGAGAATCATGTTTACGTCGTCAGCAGCACCTACACCGACTCTCAGAGCAATTGGATGATCTCGGCAGTGTTTGATCATGCGGGAAAACCCATCGCTAAAGCTGCGAAGTGGGGAACCGTTGCCGTCGCGGAAATCGATCTGAGCGAGCGCCACTTCTGGCGAAATAACCTCGGCGACTTTCGCGCGATGGCCCAGCGTCACCGCCCGCCGGCAAAGTCCGACGCGAGTGTTTCAACACCGAAACCGTAACTGATTGTCGATCAGCCGTAAGAGTTGTCAATCGTCTGCCGATAACACCAGTCGAAAAGCAGCTGCCATTCGAGCAACTGCACTCGGCGGGCGATCATCTCGTCGTCGGAACCTGAACCGCGCACTCGCTCGCAAAAATCGACGAACGCAAACGGCGACTGGTATCGATACCCGACGGCAGTCGTCTGAAAGGCAAGTGCTTCGACGACCGGATGCGAACCGATGCGGCGAAACCAGTATTTGGCGTTCGATGCATCCGGCTCGCGCCGGTGCATGATTCCGTGCCAGTAACTACCGGTCGGGGTGTCGATCTCCTGGCTGATGGAGTGCGATTCATCGAGAAAATCGTGGAGCAGCCACAGACCGGAGATGCAAGCGCGAGCCATATCGTGATCGGTAATCGCGCCGGGGAATAGCGTTTCGACCGAAAGCGACTGCAAGGCCGAGTGTGCGGCACGATTCGGTGATCCCGGTCCGAGCGCCGGCAACCGTTCGGCCGTCAATAACCCCAGCGCGACTGGGCCGTATTCATTGGGATCGAACGCCGGCATCGTTCATTTCTTCCTGCGTGGTTTCGGCTTGGGACTTCGCTTGGGCTTCTTCGACTGTTGTGCCACGGCGACCGCCCGCTTTGCCCACTCCCGCAATCGCCCGACGTCCGTCAGGACTTCGGTCGGAACTTGATAGTACCCGCTCATGGCGACGTCTTTGTCCGGAAAGGGGCGGAACGGGCCCATTCCATGCGCTTCGAAAGCTGGCCGCGTTTCGTCGTTGACTTTGAAGTACAGCACGTCGTCATCTACGAGCGCGAAAAAGTGAGCACCGAAGTAGATGCCCAGGCCGCCGAACATGCTCTTCACATGGATCGGCAAAACGGCGCCAAGCAACTCTTCGATGTCGGCGCGGTACTTAGCGGAGACTGGCATATGAAATTCTTAACTGAAGAGCTTGTTGATAACATGGCCCGCGTCAATTGTCAGGCGTTCATGCCGGCCGTTGTGGAAGTACGTCAGCCCGAGATGATCAAGACCAAGCGCATACAAGATGGTCGCATGCAAGTCATGCACGTGTGCATGATCCTCGACGGCCCGTAGACCGAATTCGTCGGTTCGGCCGATCACACGGCCGCCCTTAACGCCGCCGCCGGCGAACAGCATCGTAAAGCCGTACGGGTCATGGTCACGGCCATTCGTTCCTTCGGTCATCGGCGTGCGGCCGAACTCGCCGCCCCAGACAACGAGCGTGCGTTCGAGCAAGCCGCGCTGTTTCAGGTCTTTGAGCAGCGCCGCGGTAGGCTGATCCATGCGAGCGCAAAGCCGCGTGTGGTTTCCCTCTAGGTCGCTGTGAGCGTCCCACTGGCTGCCGGCGCCGCAATACACTTGGACGAAACGGACGTTGCGTTCCAGCAAGCGGCGAGCCAACAGGCAACGGTGGGCGTAGTCGGCGCATTCCTTACGGTCAAAGCCATACGCTCTCTTGGTGGCCTCGCTCTCTTGTGCAAGGTCGACGGCTTCCGGCGCGTATGCCTGCATGCGAAACGCCAACTCGTACGAATTGAGCCGAGCCGAAAGTTGCAGATCGTCGGGTCGAGCCTGCCGATGGATATCATCGAGCTCACGAATGAGTTTCAGCTTGTCGCGCTGCCGTTCCGCACTGACCCCGTCGGGCGGGTCGAGGTCAAGAATCGGCTTGGCGCCTGAACGAAACAGCGTGCCCTGGTATGTCGCCGGCATGAAGCCCGTTCCCCAGTTTCGTGGGCCGCCGGTGACTTCGCCCGAGTCAGTCAATACGACGAAGCCGGGCAGATTCTGATTCGGGCTGCCGAGCCCGTATGTCACCCACGATCCGAGGCTTGGACGACCGGCAAGGATTGAACCGGTGTTCATCTGGCAGACGGAACCGACGTGGTTGAGCCCGTCGGCCTGACAAGAACGCACCACGGCGAAGTCGTCGGCACATTGCGACATGAACGGCAGCCAGTCGCTCATCTCGATTTCGCTCTGACCGCACTTGTGAAACTTGCGTTTGCTGGCGAGCAGCTTGTTGCTGCCGGTGCCCATCGGCGTGATCACTTTGCCGAAGCTGGCGGGCAGCGGCTGGCCGTGTCGTTTCGTCAGTTCCGGCTTGGGATCGAATAAGTCGACCTGGCTTGGCCCGCCTTCCATGAACAGGAAAAGCACACGATCCGCCTTTGGTGCAAACGGCGATTGCTGCAGAGCCAACGGGTTTGCCGGGTCGGGCCTCGGCGAGGTTTTGTCCTGTGTATGCGCCATCGCTGCGAACGCCAGGGCGCCGAAGCCTCCGCCGGCCGCAGCGAGAAACTCGCGTCGAGAAGAGAATCGCGGAATGTGCGACTTTCCAAACATGGGCTCAATCCACAAACAGGAACTCGTTCAGATTTAGAATCGCATGACAGAAGTCAGTTACGGCGTCAGTCGTTTCTCCGCTTGTCTGCAGACGTCGTTCCAGAAACTGCAGCATTGCCGTGCGTTCCTCGGAATTCGGTTCGCGGCCGACCGCCATTTTGAATGCAGTTCGCACGACTGCAGCCGGTTCTTTGCCGGCGATACTGCTGACGTGATCGGCGAACTGCCGTGCGATACCGACAATCAGGTCGTCATTGAGCAGCATCAACGCCTGTGGCGCGGTGGTCGTGGCGAATCGGCGGGCGCAGGTCTCGTTCGCGTCCGGAGCGTCGAACAGAGCCAAGAGCGGGTAACGCAGATTCCGGCGGACGGCAACGTACACGCTGCGGCGATTGCGGTCTTCGGCCTTCGCCGATGTGGGCCAATTCTTCGCGGACTTCTTGATCTCGTCCGGCAAATCCGGATAGATGCTCGGCCCGCCAGCTTTCGGATTCAGTTGCCCACTGACGCTCAACATCGCGTCACGCAGCGACTCACCTTCGAGCCGGCGACGGTTCATTCGCCACAACAAGCGGTTTTCGGAATCGATCGACTGAGCACTCTCTTTGGAATCCGAAATCAAACTGCTCTGTTGGTAGGTCGCACTTGTCACGATAGTGCGATGCAGCCACTTTAGGCTCCAGCCGCTGCGGACGAATTCGTTGGCGAGCCAGTCGAGCAACTCCGGATGCGTCGGCCGGTCGCCTTGAGCGCCGAAATCGCTGGACGTTCCGACGATTCCTTTGCCGAAGTGCGACTGCCACACGCGATTGACGACGACCCGTGCAGTAAGCGGGTGGTCTGGCTGCGTCAGCCATTTCGCAAGCGCCGCCCGCCGGCCTGTCGTGTTCGAATTCTCCTTTATCACCGATTGCGGCTTAGCGCCCATCACCGCCGTCGGAAACCCGGGTGCAACTTCGTCTCCCGGCGAGCGCCAGTTGCCGCGTTTCAACAAATGCGTTTTCGGAGCTTCCGGTCCGACGTCGGTGCAGATCGCCATCGACGGCAAGGTGGGCGGCTTTAGTCGGTCATACTGTTCCATCTGCTTCATCATCGCCGTCCACTGATCTTTCGCGGCCCCCTTCATCGACTTGCCGACGTCTTTGCCGCTGGCGATCACTTGCTTGTCGATCATTGCGCCGATTTGCTTTTGAATGGGCGACCTTTGTTCAAAGCGGATATCCAAAAGCGCTGCGTATTCCTCGTCAAAGCGGGAGCGTTGTTTGCGTTGGGCTGACTCGCGCGCCGGCTTCTCCAGGTCGTTGATTTTGGAGCGCAACTCGGCTGTTTGTTTCAACCAATCGTCGTGCTTCCTCTTCGCTGCGGCGATTTCCGCGTCAGTGCCGACGGGCACATCGATGGGCCAGTATGCCGCGAAGAATGCCTGCAATCGGTAATAGTCCACCTGCGGAATCGGATCGAATTTGTGGTCGTGGCATTTCGCACACCCTGCGGTCAACCCCAGGAACGCCAACGCGTTCGTATCGGTGATGTCGTTGAGTATTTCCTGTCGCCGCTGTTCCAGGTTGACGGCGTTGTATTCGTCAGGCCAATGCCGCAGGAAGCCGGTGGCGATGGCAGCGTCACGGTCGCCTGGGAAAAGCTCGTCGCCGGCAATTTGTTCCTCGACAAATCGATCATACGGCTTATCGCGATTGAACGACTCGATGACGTAATCGCGGTAGCGCCATGCGTTTGTCCGGGTGTCGTCGGCCTTGAATCCGTCGCTCTCGGCATAGCGGGCGAGGTCGAGCCAAAGCGTCGCCTGCCGCTCGCCAAACTGCGGCGACTTGAGTAGTGACTCCACCAATTGCTCGACGGCTTTGGGCGAGGAATTGTTCGCAAAAGCGTCAATCTGCGCCGGTGTCGGCGGCAGGCCGATCAAATCGAAATAGAGTCGCCGAATCAACATCGTCCGCGATGCCGGTGCGGCGAACGAAAGTCGATTCGTTTCGAGCTTCGACAGAATGAAGCGGTCGATTGGATTGCGGATTAGTGTAGCATCGCGAACGGCCGGCGGCGTCGGCGTCGTGCGCGGCTTGAACGCCCAGTCGGCTGGCAGTTCACCGCCGGTTGCGACCGCAATCACGCTCACCATCAACACCATGACGAGAGGCATGCGCATAGTGTGAATCCGCCCGCAGTACGGAAGGAGGGATGCTTTCAAGTTACTCGACTCGCTGAGCCTGTCAAATGCAATTGCCTGCTCGAAACCTGTTCCGAAGTAGAATAGACGCATGCAAACGAACGATGGTAAAGATCGGCGGGCGATTGCCGTCATGGGAGCCGGGGCTGTCGGATGTTACTTCGGCGGCATGCTCGCCCGGGCCGGCGCTCACGTCACGTTGATCGGCAGGCCGCAACATGTTGACGCAATGAACCGTAACGGCCTCTTGCTCGAGAGCAAACAAGTTCAGGGTTTCGTACCTGTTTCCGCTTCCACCGATGTCGCCGCCATCCGCGACGCGCAACTTGTGCTCTTATGTGTGAAGACACTCGACACCGAATCGGCTGCAACGGCTCTCGCCCCGCACCTGGCCGATGGCGCCCTCGTCCTGAGTTTCCAAAACGGCGTCGACAATGTGGATCGCATTCATGCGGCGACTGGCGTCGATGCCGTCCCCGCCGTGGTCTACGTTGGCGCCGAGATGGCCGCGCCAGGGCACGTCAAGCACACGGCTCGCGGCGACCTGGTGATCGGCAATCTGCTAAAACGGCGGGCGAGCGACTTGCCGCGGCTTGCGGAGTTGTTCGTTAATGCAGGGGTGCCGTGCCGAATCTCCGACAACATCGAGGGCGAGCTTTGGACCAAGCTCGCGATGAATTGCGCTTACAACCCGATCTCCGCGTTGACGAGATCGCGGTACGGTCGGATCGTCGGCAACTCCATGACCCGCGAACTTCTCCGCCGAACCACCGAAGAGATCATCGCAGTCGCGAACGCTGCCGGCGTGCGGTTAAGCGTCAGCAACCTGCTCGACGCCGTGTACGCTCTAGGTGCAGGAATGCTCGACACTCTGTCATCGACCGCGCAAGACCTCGAACGCGGCAAACGCACCGAAATCGACTCGCTGAACGGCTACGTCGTACGCCGCGGCGCTGAACTCGGCATCGACACACCGGTGAACCAGACGCTGCACGCGCTGATCAAGGTGCTGGAGGAGGCAGTGTCGTAGTCGCTGTCCTCAATTCGCCATTCAAGCACAGGCACAACGGCATATCGTACGTGGGGCCAGAGTCGCTCTTTCTCCCTCGAGTTTTCGAGGGAGAAGGGCGGTGAAGAAGGGGACATGGAGGATACGATCATCTGAAGATCGAACCAACGCAAAAGCGCGTCCCTACTTCTTCTCCTTCGGCTTCTCGGCGCCGCTGTCTTCGAGAATCTTGCCTTCGGTGGAGACCTTTACTTCGACTTCTTTCTTGTCGCCGGTCTTAAGGACGATCTCGTAGGCGACAACCTTCTCCTTGTTGCCCTTCACTTCGGTCTCTTCCATGATTTCCTTCATCTTGGCGTTGGGGTAGCGGTTATTGACCGCGTCAACGACGCCTTTGGGAAGGTCCTTCGCGGCAATCTCTTTTTCGTAGTTGATGTAAACTCCTTTTTCCGTGATGTCCGCTTCGCACTTGCGGCCTTCCTGTTTGAATTCGATGTCGTAAATGACATCGTCGCCTTCCTTTTCCTTGGTGCACTTGTCGATCTTTGCCTTCGGGAACTTGCCCAAGAGGGCATCCATGACGGCCTTCGGTATTTTGTCCTGCGGTACGGTTTCTTCGTCCGCCCGGCTTTGACGAATCCCGACGAGAGTGCACAGCGCGAATGCGGTGAGCATTGGAATGAATGGACGCATGACCTTCTCCTGCATGTTTGGGTAACTGAGCCATTCTTGAATGAACAACTGCCGAATTGCCTTGTAGTCATCAGTCGCCGCCGAGCCGACTGTTAGAAGCCGTATCGTCACGGCGAATTCTCACCGTGAACTGTAAAGGCGAGCAACACCAGGCCGCAAGTGAATTTTGGGTGAATTCCGAAATGGCAGCTTCGTCGCCGGCTGGCTTATGCCAGCGACGAGCAACCAGCCCAGCTGCTCTACTCACGGCACTTGGCGGGCTGTATGGTGAATTCTGTGGATACCTGCCGCTTTTGAGGAATTCCGATGCTTCGGCGACTTGCTCCCGCGTTTCTTTTCCTGCTTGCTTTGGCTCCTTGGACACACGGCGCCGATGATGTCGCCATCGAACGCATGCGGAAGGATTTGACCTTTCTTGCATCCGAGGAATGCGAGGGGCGTGGCGCACTGACGCAGGGCATCCATAAGGCTGCCGATTTCATTGCCGGGCGATTCAAGGAACTGGGCTTGAAGCCTGGCGGAACCGACGGGACGTATTTTCAGAAATTTCAGTTTCGTACCGGTCGATCCCGCTTGGGCACGGTAAATCGGCTGATTCTTCGCGGTCCGCAAGGGCAGGAGATCGAGTTGCCGTTTTCCAAACAGTTCATGCCCGTCGGCTTGTCCGAAGAGGGAAAAGTGACGGCGCCGGTTGTGTTCGCCGGTTATGGAATCAACATCATCGATCAGAAGGAAGGCATTCATTACAACGACTATCAGGGTGTCGACGTTGCCGGCAAAGTCGTGATCGTGCTTCGGCAGACGCCGAACGCCGGCAGCAAAACCGTTCCTTTCGCGGGCAACCGGAACCAACGTCTGGCGTCGTTGACCAACAAAATGGTCACGGCCGATCAAGCGAAGGCCGCAGCCGTCATTTTTGTCAACGATCGTGACAAGGCTCTGGACACCGACAGCCTGTTGCCTTTTGAGTATTCGTCCGAGCAGATGCCGCCGGCAAAGGCGCTGGCGGTGCACATGCGCCGCAGCGTCGCCGACATGATGCTGCAATCGACGGTCGGCAACGACCTGTCGGTGATTGAGCGTGAAATCGACCGGACGCAGCGGCCTCAGAGTGCCGCGCTGACCGGTTGGACCGCGACGATTGACCTGGCGATCGAGCGAACCACCGTGCAAGTGCGGAACGTCATCGGCGTGCTCGAAGGCGACGGGCCATTGGCGAAAGAAACGGTCGTGCTCGGCGCTCATTACGATCACCTCGGGCGCGGCGAGTCGGGCAGTCTGGCACAGGATGCGATTAACCGGCAGAAGATCCATTACGGCGCCGACGACAACGGTTCGGGCACCACGGCGATGCTCGAACTGGCGAGGCGCTTTGCCACTGCGAAGGATCGTAGCGGCCGCCGTATGGTCTTCATGGCGTTCGCAGGGGAAGAGCAGGGGCTGTTGGGCTCTGAATATTTTGCCAACAAGCCGACCTTCGCGCTGAACGACGTGGCGGCGATGGTCAATCTCGACATGGTAGGCCGAGTCCGGCCGGACAAAACGACCAAGAAGGATTTCCTGGAAATCGGCGGCACCGCATCGGCCAAGGAGTTTGACAAGTTGGTGGACGAATGGAACAAGAAGCACCGGTTTACGTTCTCCAAGGACCCAAGCGGCTACGGGCCCAGCGATCACACGTCGTTCACCAAGAAAAAGATCCCGGTGTTCTTCCTCTTTTCCAGCATGCATCCGGAGTATCACAAGCCGACCGATACTGTGGATACGATCAACTTCGTGGGGATGCAGAAGGTCGTGGAACTGACCGGTGACATGTTGACTGAGCTGACCACGATGGCTCGCCCAACGTTTCAAGCGACGCAACCCACAGCGCCACGCGGACAGGTCGATGTCCCGAAGATTCGCTTCATGCCGGGGAATTACAACTCCGCTGAAGAGAAGGGCGTGCTGATTGGCGGCGTCATGAAAGGCGGGCCCGCTGAAAAAGCGGGCATCAAGGAAGGCGACTTCATCGTCGAGATCGGCGGCAAACCGGTTCGAAATATGGGCGGTTACATGGCCGTACTGTCAACGCACCGCGCCGGCGAGAAAATAGAGTTCACGATTGTCCGCGACGGCAAACGGCTCAAGCTGATCGTCGTGCCGGAGTAAGTGCCCGCCGCGCCGTTGCAACGGGCAACAATGACCTGATCAATCGGTGTGTTTCTTGTACTCGCCTTCGACGAGTTGCTTTGCGCCGTCGTCGCCGGGACCTTTGAACTCCGAGATGATCAGCTTCTTTTCGCCGACTTCGATCTTGAAGCCGAACTCTTCGCCAGCCGGTGGTGCGTTTTCCAGGCCGTTCTTTTCGACTTCTGTGATCTTGCCCGTCAGCTTGCCGTCAGCCTCTAACTTGATTTCGCACTTCACAATGGCGGCCTTGTCAGCGCCGGCGGGTTTTAGGTGCACGTGCATCGTCTTCTCGTCTTTGAACTCGAAGATCAGCGAATTGCCATCGACTTCCCGCGACCATTTGCCTTTGACTTTCTTGGCGTCGACCTTGTCTGCCGCAACGGCGGGCATGGCGATGACGATGGCGGCAACAGCCGCGAGGCACGATCGAATCATGAACAGACTCCTTGAAATAGCGAGACGTGAGATAGAAACAGGCAGAGAGATTATAGGGAGGCATTGCGGATTGCGAATTCCCGATTGCGGATTCAGGTGCGAATACTCTCATTCTTCATTTTGCATCGAGCCTCGGTTCGTGGCGCCATTGGATTGATGCCAGCACGACGTAGTGCTGAGAGATGACCGCACATCGACTGCCAATCGTCCACGGTGTCCACATCGTGCCAAGGCGGCAACAGGGCGACTCGCGTGGTGTCCGATATTCGACGGATCGTCTTTTCCAACACATCGGATTTGCCATACTCGATGCCGTCGAACATCTCGTGTGGCATTTGGGCGGTTCCGCCGACGAGGTAGTAGCCGCCGTCAGTTGCTGGGCCAAGAACCACGTCGGCGGCTGCGAGCGCTGCGAAGGCCTGGTTGATGTAGTCAATCGGGAGCGTGGGACTATCGGCGCCGATCAACACGACGTGAGACGCAGGTTCCATTGAATGTAGGGTGCGAAAAAAATCTCGTATTCGAAGTCCCAGGTCGCCGGCACACTGAGGCTGGACAAGCCAATTACTGCCGGCACGGGCAGCGAATTGATCCAGTTGGTCCGGCGGAGCGACGGCCAGTATGCGAGTCGCGGCATAGCCGCTCCATCGCTCGATCGTGTCGTCCAGCATCGCGTCGGCGATGGCGACGGCGAATTCAGCGCTCGTTTCAGCCGCCAGCCGCGTCTTGCATTTGCCCGGCTCCGGCCATTTGGCGAAGACGCCGAGAATGCGGTTGTCCGTGTTCATAATTGCGAAACGCATCCCGGAAAGGTTATACTCACTGTCGGCATTGAACAGTTTGCCGGTTGAACAAGGAGCGTGCCATGCAAGGAATTCGAACGACGATAACAGTGCTGTTGTATGTCGTTGCATGTGCGTCGTTGAAGGCGCAAGAGGCCGAACCGGCGAAAAAATCGAAACCTGCTCCACCTGGGCTTGTCGAAGTTCGGTTTCACGACGACAGCGTGATGAAGCTGCAGATCAAAGAAGAGAAGATTGAGATCGCGACACAGTTCGGCGTGCTGATGGTGCCGACGAACGTGATTCAGAAGCTGGAATTGAGCCAGCGCGTGCCCGAAGAGATCGCCCGCAAGATCGATGCGGCGATTCTCGACCTGAACATGGATGACGGAAAGAAGCGTGAAGCGGCGATGGAGTATCTGCTGGAGCAAAAAGTGAGGTCAGTCCCGGCGCTGCAGGCGGCAGCACGCAATCCGAATCGAGAAAACGCGAAACATGCACAGGTGCTGTTGCAGAAACTTCAGGAGATACTTGGTGAAGACGGCATGAACATTCGCACGACGGATGCGATTCACACCGAGGAAAGCAAGATCGTCGGACGAATCCCGCACGCAGTCCTTCGTGTTTATTCCGAGCCGTTTGGCGAGCTCACCTTGAAGTTGGCATATGTCCGTTCATTTCGGGCTGTTGGCGTCGAAGAGCCGCAATCGGTGAACGTGCAGCCGGACCCAGGCAATCTGTCGAATTTTCGCCATCTGATCGGGCAGACGCTGCACTTTCGGGTGACGGCGGTACCGCAAGGCTCGCTGTGGGGAACCGACGTGCATACATCCGATTCGAATCTCGCCTCTGCGGCGATTCACTGCGGCGTGTTGCGGCCCGGGCAGACCGGTGTGGTCAAGGTCCAGATCTTGCAGCCTCCGGCAGGGTTTCAGGGCTCGACACGAAACGGCATCACCAGCAGCGACTACGGTTCATACGGGGGCGCCTACCGTATCCTGAAGTGACAGTTTCACGAGGTTTTCGATCCCAATAACGACAGCCTGCCATCGAATAACTTGGTAGTAGCGTATGCGCGACTTTGACGGGCAAAGTGCGCGCATCGTATAATGTGAATTGCAGTTGCAATGCGGCTCCAGCTGAATTGAAGTTCGATTTGCGGTTGGAGTCTCGACGGTGAGGATTCGACAAATGGTTGCAGCATCACGTTTTTCGATTGCCGGGATGATGCGTGCATTGGCGCTATCGATGCCTTTGCAGGTGCTGATGTTGCCGTCTTTCGCCGTTGCGGCTGACGAGGCGGGAACGGAAGGACAGTTCATTACCGTCGGTTCGCCGATTACCAGCGATGTCGTCAATATCGTCAAAGAAGAAACCGAGCGTGCTCGTACGCGCAAGGTCACGCGTCTCGTGTTCGACTTCAACTCCACGGCCCGAGATGGACGAACGCTTGAGTCCGGCAGTCCTGACTTCGGGCCTTGCATCGACCTGGCGGCATTCATTCGCAATCTGCACGACATCACGACTGTTGCATACGTGCATGAAAAGGTCCATCGCCATTCGGTGTTGCCAGTGCTGGCTTGCAAAGAAATCGTCATGTCTAGCGCCGGCGCCCTGGGCGCGATAGAACCGGACGACAATGCACGGCGTGAGCCGTTGCAGGTCGCGGCATACCTCGATTTTGCAGGCCCGGCTCGTGCGGCGGTGGTTTCGAAAATGTTGGACCCGAATGTCGAGGTCATGGAAGGGAGAAAGAACAACGCCGCGTTTTTCTTCGATAGACGGAAACAAGCGGAAGTAGTCGCCGCCGGAGTGATCGGCATCAAGCCGGATCCTGTTATTCCACGAGGCCGAATTGCGTTGCTCAACCAAAACGAGGCGGATCGATTCGGATTCTGCAAGCTCAAGAATAAGGAATCGCGGCTGCAGGTCGCAGAGGCCTACGGGCTTTCGTCGGGCAGCATGCAGGAGGACCCGCTTCAGGGTCGGGAGCCGAAAGGGGCTCGCATTATCCTGAAGGGGCAGGTGGATCGCGGATTTCAAGAGCGGATCACGCGGCGAGTCCGAAAGGCGATTGCTGACGGCGCCAACACGATTATCTTCCACTTCGATTCCTGCGGAGGCGGAAACACGGAAATCGCTCGCGCAATGGCCGACGAATTCCGGCAATTGCGTGATTCGTCGGGGTCAGCGCCGGTCCGCACGATTGCCTTTGTGCCGCAGGGAGCGCCGGACGCCGCCACGTTTCTCGCGTTCGGCTGCAACGAAATCGTGATGGCGAAGGTAGAAGGCGATCACGCCGTGCTTGGAGATTTCAGCCGATTGATGCAAACGCCCGAGCCGGGCCGACGCCGAGCGCCGGTTGCAGCCGTTGCGAACACGGATGCCGTACGGCTCTCATTGCGCGAACTTGCGGAATCACAGGGAATTCCTCCAATTCTGGTGGATGGCATGTTTCAACCGGAACTCGAGATCTTTCGGGCTCGCACTATCCGTGGCGGCGCCGTCGAACGCACTTTGATGACGGCCCAGGAACTGGAAAACGATCGCTTGAGCAAGGATCCGCAATGGCAATCGGAAGAACAGATCAAGCACAAGGGCAAGTTCTTGAAACTTGGCTACGAGGCGGCTCGCAAGTATGGCGTCGTGCGTCACGTTGTCGACAATCCTGAAGACGTGCAGCAAGTGTACAGCCGCCTTAATTTGACTGGGAAGGTAAGAGAAGCAAGGCCGGATTGGCTCGATGCGATCAGCGAATTCCTTAGACATCCGGTCGTGGCAGTGCTGTTGGTGATGATCGGTACCATTTGCCTGATTTTGGAATTAAAGATTCCCGGTGCCACTGCGCCGGGCGTCATCGCGGCCTTGTGCTTTGTTTTGTTCTTTTGGTCGCAATCGGAAATGAGCGGCCAGATTATTATCCTGGCGGTCCTGCTCTTTCTGCTGGGGTTGATTCTGATCGGGATCGAGGTCTTTGTGTTGCCCGGATTTGGTTTTGTCGGCATCAGCGGGATCGTGTTAATGGTGGTCGGATTGGGGCTTGCCACCGTTGAGAAAATGCCGCAGAGCGGCTCCGAGTGGCTTGGATTTGGCAAGACGCTGACGCAATTCGGCGTTGGGCTGGTATTGGCGGGATTCGGTGCGATCATCATCGCCCGTTATCTGCCGAATATCCCAATCGCCAACCGGATGGTGTTGACGCCGCCCACGGAGAAGTCTGAAGCAGAGGCGGCAGCAGCTATGCCTGGCGTGGAACAGGCGTCGGCGTTTCTCGGGGCGGTCGGCGAGGCGGCGACGATGTTGCGACCCGCGGGCATGGCGAAGTTCGGCGAGCAGTTTGTCGACGTCGTGACCGAAGGCGGCTTTGTGCCGGCTGGCGCTCGCGTTCAAGTGATCGAAGTCGAAGGCAACCGCATCGTCGTCAAGGAAGTGTAATTCGCGCCACCGTCGGAGGTCCAACAAGCAGGCGCCATGACTAATTTGTCGATCGCTTACATTCTGATCGTGCTCGGTTTTGTCTTCTTGCTGCTCGAAGTTTTTCTGACGACCGGAGGGCTCTTGATCGTCCTTGCGGTGGTCTGTGATCTCGTTGGCGTGGTGATGGTCTTCTACTTTGGCGACAGTTTTCGCGGGTTCATTACGCTGGCAGTGGTCACGCTCACGATGCCGTTGTTCGCCGGCTTCATGTTTTACATCTGGCCGAGAACCCCGATGGGACGCAGACTGATGTTGCGCCGGCAAAAGGCCGCCGAAGACACGATCGCCGCAATGCCGGAGTTGTCGGACCTGGAGAGAATGCGAGGCCGGATCGGTAAGGCCGTGTCGCCGCTGCGGCCCTCCGGCGTTGTGGAGTTTGATGGAAAGCGAATCGACTCGATATCGGAAGGATTTTTTGTCGACGCCGACACCTGGGTCAAATGCATCGACGTGAGGGCCGGCAAAGTGCTGGTCCGGCCGATCGATGAGCCGAGGCTAAGCGACTTGGAAAACGCCGACTTTACATGAACCATTTGCTCGAACTGGCACCGTGTGCGTGAGGAAACTTGATTATGCAACCGCTCTTTGCGAATGATCTGACACTACTCTGGGTGATTCTTGGCATTGTGCTGCTGGTGATCGGCGGCATCGGCATGCTCGTGTTTTTCAGCTTCATCCGACTATGGGTGCAAAGCTTGCTCACCGGCGCTGAAATCAGCATTTTCAACCTGATCGGCATGAAACTGCGAAATGTCGATTATGGCATGATCGTGCGGCAAAAAATTGCATTGGTGCAAGCCGGCGTCCGCGTCACCACCGAAGACCTCGAAGCACACTACCTGGCGCGCGGCAATGTTCCCAAGACGGCCACGGCCGTGATTGCCGCTCACAAAGCGCGCATGGACTTGCCGTGGCAGATTGCCGCCGCAATCGACCTCGCAGGCCGCGACGTCCTCGATGCCGTCAAGACCAGCGTGAATCCGAAGGTCATCGACTGTCCGGACCCGAACAAGGGCCGGCAATTCCTGGACGCTGTTTGCCGCAACGGCATTCAGCTTCGAGCCAAAGCCCGTGTAACTGTGCGAACGAAGTTGGAACGGCTCGTCGGCGGCGCCACCGAAGAAACGATCATTGCTCGCGTCGGTGAAGGCATCGTCAAGGCGATCGGCGGCGCTCACGATCATAAGGAAGTGTTGGCGAATCCGAATATCATTTCGCAGGCCGTGCTGCATAACTCGCTCGATTCGCAAACTGCGTTCGAAATCGTTTCTATCGACATCGCCGATCTCGAAGTCGGCGAAAACATCGGCGCTCGACTGCAGGCGGATCAGGCCGCAGCCGACCTTCGCGTCGCTCAGGCCGAAGCGGAAAAACGACGTGCGATGGCCGTTGCCCGCGAGCAGGAAATGCAAGCGCTCGTTCAGGAAAACCGCGCCAAGGTCGTCGAGGCCGAAGCGCAGATTCCACTGGCGATCTCCAATGCGCTCGGCGAAGGGCGTTTCGGGGTCCTTGACTATTACAACCTCAAGAACTTGCAAGCGGACACCCAGATGCGCTCGTCCATCGCGGATGTGGGCAGCGACAAATCGGCTGGCAATCAGCGAACTTCCTGACCTGAGCGCAGCCGCCGAAAGGGAGAATTGCTATGGCGAACGATCCGCGGCGTCCGCGAAGGCCGCGCCAACAGGCATCCGACATTGAGCGGTTCTTGGCGGAAGTGGATCGTCTGCGCCGAAGAGCCGCTGACGATGCTCAACGCGGCGGGGCGGATGCACCCATCCAAGAAGTGCAAGAGGTCCAGGAAGTTCAAGAAGTTGTGCCGGTTGAGCCGCCGCGGCGCATGGTGTCCGGCGATATGGTAGATGAAGTCGTCGTCGTCGAAGAGCCTGTGCGTCGTTCGTATGAACAGCCGAAACCGCGATACGTCGAGCGCCGTTACGAATCAGAGCCTCCGCCGCGAAGGCAGACGCCGCCGAAACCAGCCCCTGCGAAGCCGGAACCGGCGGCGAAGGCGATCGTCGCCCCGCAGACTCCGGCGCGGAAAACGAATGCGACGGCGAAGGCGATCGTCGGCATGTTGAAGTCGCCGACCAACATCAAAGCGGCCATCATGCTGCGTGAAATCCTCGACCCGCCGCTGTGCCGGCGACGAAGGTGACAACGGAAAACTCCTGTCTAAGAGGCGATTCGTGAATCACTGTCCGACTTGGAAGTTCCTGTTCGGGATGCTGCTCATATCGTCTCTGATTTGCGTTGCTCCAGCGCAAGAACTTGGGCAGTCGGGATTCGCGGATTCCAACGGCGTGAAGATCCATTACGTCACGTTGGGGCAAGGGCCGTTGGTTGTGATGGTTCATGGCTTCCCCGACTACTGGTATACTTGGCGCGATCAGATGCCGGTGCTGGCAAAACACTTCCAGGTCGTGGCAATCGACCAACGGGGCTACAACAAGAGCGATCAGCCCAAAGGAGTCGCGAATTACTCCGTCGACAAACTGGTCGCCGACGTCGCGGCTGTCATCAAACACTTCAAACAAGACAAAGCGATTATCGTCGGACATGATTGGGGCGGCTTCGTCGCCTGGTCGTTCGCGATGATGCGGCCGGAAATGATCGACCGTCTCGTGGTCCTGAACCTGCCGCATCCCAAGGGGCTGATGCGGGAACTGGCCGGCAACCCGGAGCAGCAGAAGAACAGTGCGTACGCTCGCAACTTCCAGGAGCCTGATGCGCACGAGAAACTGCCGGCGGAATTGCTGACCTTTTGGGTCAAGGAGCCGGCGGTAAGAAAGCTCTACTTCGATGCGTTCAAACGATCGTCAATCGAGGGGATGTTGAATTATTACAAGGCGAACTATCCCCGGCCGCCGTACAAGGATGATCGCGACCTGCCGAAAGTAAAGTGCCCGGTGCTCCTGATTCACGGTCTCGAAGACACGTTTTTGCTGCCGGGCGCGCTCAATGACACGTGGAAATGGGTGGAAAAGGACCTGACGCTCGTGACGATTCCCAAAGCTGGCCACTTCGTCCATCGCGATGCAACGGATACCGTCAACAAGGCGATTTTGCGCTGGCTTCGCCCTGATTGAAACGAATTCACGCTTTTTTTCCCGGCGACTTGCACGCGCCGGGTCCGTAGTGTAACATCGTCGAGTAATAGGACGACTGTGCGAACGCAAAGCGGGAAGGAACCCCATGACTCCGATCCTCACGCTGGCGGCCAAGTCAACTTCAATCAACGCTGTTGAAAAGCAATCGCCGCGAATCCCCGTCCTCTCCATAGTCATCGTCAACTACCGTTCCTGGCGTTACGCCAATCGCTTGATGCAATCGCTGCTTGCTGTCCCGGAAGTGCACGCCGGTCAGGTTGAGATCACGCTGATCGACAACGCTGCCGTGCGCAGCGCCGCCCGTGTTTCGTTGCGAAAGCAACCTGGGGTTTCGGTTCGTGCGTTTCGACAGAATCGCGGTTTTGCGCGAGGCGTGAATGAAGGATGCCGCCTGAGTCGCGGAGAATGGTGCCTGATCCTGAATCCCGACACGACGATTCCATCAGATTTTGTTTCCTCAGCTCTGGCGTTAATTGCGCAGTGGTCGCAAATGCCGAAGGCCGGGATCGTCGGCATTCGCTTATGCGACGGCGATGATGCCGTGCAGGGGTCAAGCGGACCGCCGCCGACATTAAGGCGAAGCGTCTTGGGTCTCATGCGGCCGCGCTCGCGACGTCGATGCCAGCCGATCCGGGCGAATCAGCCGGTCGAGGCGCCTTGGGTAACCGGTTGCGGCATGCTCATTCGGCGCGAGTGTTTGGACAGCATCGGCGGATTCGATCCAGGGTTCTTCCTTTATTACGAAGACGCGGATTTGTGCATTCGGGCGCGGGCCGCCGGATGGACCGTGTGGCATGACCCGAGGCTCGCGGTGCAACATCATCGGCCGTTGCATAGCCGTCGCGTGCCTGCCTGGCTGCGGTTGTTGACCCGGCATGCACTGCTTCGTTTTGCTTTCAAGCACTGGCCTCAATGGGAATTCCAAGCCATTTGCGGGCTCGTCGCAATTGAAGCCCGCGCTCGCGCGCTACGTGCGAAACTCGACCATCGAACCAGTGCCGCTCGTATCTTCCGATTGCAACAGCGAGTCACAGCCGATTGCCGGGCCGGCCGCTGGGAGGAGGCGTTTCGCAAAGTGTGGAAAGTTGCTCAACGACGAGGTCGGCGCCATGAGCGGCCAACAAAACCACGCTGAACCCCCGCTGTCAATCGTCATCCCGAGTCATCGGCGAGCGGATCTGCTGCGCGCCTGTCTGAATTCAGTCATGCGACACGCGCCGCCGGATACGCAAGTTATCGTCGTCGACGACGCTTCGGCCGATTCCTGCATCAGCCGCACCGCCCGCGAATTCCCCGGTGTCGAGGTCGAGCGGCTCACGCGAAATAGCGGCTTCTGCGTGGCCGTCAATCGTGGACTGCAGCTTGCCCGAGCGCCGATTGTCGAGTTGCTTAATGACGACACCGAGGTGGTGGAAGGCTGGGCCGACGCAGCGATTGCGTGCTTTGAAGATCCGCGTGTCGTTGCCGTTGCGCCGTTGGTGTTACGAAAAGTCGAATTGAAGACTGAGATGTGCGTGGATAGCGCCGGCGACACATACCACATCGGCGGGTTTGCTCAGAAGCGTGCATCCGGCCTTCATGCAAATCGCGTGGAGACCCAGCCCATCGAGGTTTTCGGCGCCAGCGCGTCGAGTGCGTTCTATCGCCGGGATGCGCTGGTTGTTGCCGGCGGCATGTCGGAGGATTTCGACGCATACTTCGAAGACGTCGATCTGTCGTTTCGACTGCGGCACGCCGGCGGCATCGTCCTTTTTGCTCCGCAATCGCAAGTATATCATCGCGTCCACGCCTCGTACGGCGCACCGAATCGCCGGCTCTTGGAGCAGCAGTCGCGAAACGAAGAGCGCGTTTTCTGGCGGAATCTCCCGGCCGGTTTCTTGGCGCGTGCGTTGCCGTGGCACTGTGCGGCTATCGTTGCCAAAGCATGGCGGCGACTTCTCGAAGGGACGTTGCCGTCATTTGTCATTGGGCGACTTCGTGCGTTGGCAGAGATGCCGGCGCTTCTGCGCCAAAGACAGTTGCTAATCGCCCGGTCGAGCCAAACGGTGGCGAACTGGCCTATCCACACCGGCTGGCGAGTACCTGGCGCTCCTCGAATTTGACATTCGTGGTACAATACTAGCTGAATCTCATTTGTTGAATGTAGGTTTCGATTCATGTCGGTTCCGCCGCGTCCAGCGAATGTCGTTCGAATGCTGGCTCTCTCTCTTGGCCTTTTCGCTTCGGCGATTGCGGCGGCGCTTTTCGGCGTGCCGATGGAAGCTGTGGCCCCAGCGGAGGGCGTCGTCACCTCGTTGCATTCCCTCGAACTTCGGGCTGCGATGTCCGGACTGTTGACGACTCAATTGAGTCCCGGCGACGAACTTGACGGCGGCGCTCAGGCTGCTGAGATTCGGCAAGATGACGTTTCGCGGATGAACGAATACTGGCGTGAGTTTCTGCCGGAGTGGACTCGCGAGCACGTGACACGTCCGCAGTCCCAAGCGATGACGTTGCCGAGGAGTTTCGCTCGCTGGCTGGTTGTCGAGACTCGTGCGGCCAATGGCCAGCATGTTCAATCGGGCGACCTGATCGCCGTTGTTGTTCCGATTGATCCGGCGACCAAGAAGCCGTTGGATCTCTGCGTTCGGCTGACATTCGACGAAAGACACTTTGGCCAGTTGGCGATCAGCCAGCAGGTTCGCTTCGCCAGTCTGATGTACAATTCTCGCATTCACGGCAAGGCCACCGGCCACGTCGAGCGGCTCGAACCTGCCGGTACTCAGGGCGAGAGCGGCGCGAGGTTGTTTCACGCCTTGGCAAAGGTCGATGCAGCTCCCTTCGAAATGAAAATCGGTTCTAGCATTCAGGCCGAAGTCGTAACCGGTCGCAAGCCGCTCGTGCAAGTGATATTGGAACACTGATCGACGTTATGGCTTTTCGCGATCTCTCTCAAAATCCTCAAACGGTCGATTATGCCGGCGCAGATCCGGGTCTGCGTCGATGTCGGCGAATTCACTGATCCAGTCCTTCGAGTCGTCGCCTGCGTCAGGTTTCTCCCGACGTTTCGGACGAGGCAATTCCTGGCCCTGGTCCAGCGCCCAGTCGATGTACGCATTGCAACCCATTGCGATACACGATCGTCGTTGAGCCGCCGTCAGCACTCGCTGGTCGTTGGAAATGACTGTCGTTCGCTTCGGTTGCGGCTCGCGGTGAATCATCTCGTCGATCAGGTCGTCGGCCTTGCCGTCCCGAGCAAAAAAAAAGTGGATGCCGTCGAATGTGCCGGCTTGCGGCAGTTTCTCCGGAGCGTTGTCGCCGTCGAACACGACCGTCACTTGATCGGTCTTGCCGGCGTGCACTTTAGCGAGCCATTGCAGAAGGTCATTACGGGAACGCTCCCAGGCGCGCGGACCGAGATGCCGGCCCGCCAGTCCAAGGTGATGCAGCAGGTTGTACCCGTCGATGAGGAACCGCATGGGAGTAGTTGGTAGACAGTGTTAAGTAGTCAGTATCTACTATGCTACCGACCGTTGACCATGGACTGCTGACTACGGACTCATGACGATTTTCGAAAAAAGAAGACGCAGCCTCGGGGAAAGGCTGCGTCCTCACTATTTGATCGGCCTACCTTGGCCGGCTCAAGGGGGAAAATCTGGGTCGCCTTCGGGATCGGGTTCTTCCGGGGTGGAGTGCGGGATGCGGTATTCCTCACCCAGCCAGCGACCCAAGTCGATCTGCCGACACCGGTCGCAACAGAAAGGGAACCCGGGCCATTCGGCCAGGCTGCCCTGAAGATTGCGTCCGCAAGTCGGACATCGCTCGTGTTTCATCGGCCGCATTCACCCCAGACTTGCGAGCATTCCCCGCTTTCCTATTCTCCAACTCACTTATTGTCGGCAGCCTTATCGGACTTTGCCGGTTTTGCGGGTGCGGCGGCCGGCGCCTCTGCCTTTGTGGACGTGTCCTTGGCTGGTGCCGCAGCATCGCTGTCTGCTTTGGCTTTCGACTTGTACGATTCGCTACGGTAGTCGGTTTCGTAAAAACCCGATCCTTTGAACAGCACGGCGGCGCCGGTGCCGAACAGCCGTCGCAGCTTGTTCTTCTTGCACTTGGGGCATTTGGTCAATACCGGATCGGAGAACGACTGCAATTCATCGAATCGATGTTCGCAAGCGTCGCATTCGTATTCGTATGTTGGCATGGGAGAATTTCCTCGATCTCGACCGTCAGCTTGTTGGCGCCGCCAGAATCACACTGGCCGGCCGCAACACGCGCTCGTGTAACTGATAGCCCTGCTGCAGCACCTGTGTCACCGTATTCGGCGGGTATTGTGGCGAGGGCATCTGTGTGACCGCCTGATGATAGTTTGGATCAAACGGTTGGTGCAACGCCTGCATCGGCACGATGCCGTGTCGTTTGAGTGCGTCGAGAATCTGCTGATGCACCATGGCAACGCCTTCGGCGAGCGCTCCACCTTCCGCTGCCGACTGTGCGCTTTCCAGTGCCCGTTCGAGGTTGTCAAGCGCGGCAAACAAGTCTTTCGCCAACGGCCCGGCGGCATAACGGCGCTCTTGATCGCGTTCGCGCTGGAATCGCTGCCGCGCGTTTTCAAAATCCGCCTGAGTGCGGCGCAGTAGTTCCAGGAACTCGTCGCGTTCACGCTCAACTTGTTCGACCGAAGGCGGAGCATCGGTCGGTGTAGGTTCGCTCATGATTCATCACTCTCGAATCTCGATCAGGATTTCTTGTCACGCCCGAAAAAGTCGCGCACTTTCTCGATAAAAGACTTGCGCTCGTGCGATTCCTGCTTTTTCTCGATCTCGGCGAGTTCCGAAAACAACTCGCGCTGCCGGTCCGTCAATTTCTTGGGCGTTTCGACCACCATCGTCAGGATCAAGTCGCCGCGCTTACGTGATCTGTGCGGCAAATCCGGCAATCCGCGTCCTTCAAGGCGGATCTTCGTGCCGCCCTGAAACCCCGCCGGAATCTTTTGGTGCACGGTTCCGTCGATCAAGGTCGGCAGGTCGATAGTCGTGCCCAAGGCCGCTTCGCTGAACGTAATCGGCACCGAATCGCGCAGGAACAGATTTGGGCCTTCGCGGTGAAACACTTTGTGTTCCGCCACGCGAAACACGCAGATCAGGTCGCCGTGTTCGCCGCCGACTTCACCTGCATGTCCGCCTTCCGACACCGGCACTCCGTCGCGCGTATCGACGCCCGCAGGGATCGTCACGTCGACCGTGCGGTTGTCAACAACCCTGCCGCGCCCTTTGCAGTACGCGCAGCGGTCCGCCTCTCCGACGATCGCTCCCGCGCCTCGGCACGCGGCACAGGTCTGTTCCATCGCAAAACCGAAAATGCCGCGAACTCGCTCGACTCCCTGACCCTGGCAGCGACGGCAGACCGGCGGCTTGGCGCCTTGCTTCAGTCCGTTGCCGCCGCACTTGCCGCAATGGGCCTCGCGCTGGTAGGCAACCTGCTTGGTGCAGCCCTGTGCCGCTTCAGGGAGCGTCAGATCGATCACGACCTGAATGTCGCGGCCGCCCCGTGGACCTTGCCGTCGGCCGCCGCCAAATCCGACATTCAAAAAATCCTCTATCAAATCGCTGATCGAAACGCTGGCGGTGAAGCCGCCCATGCCGGGCGATCCCTGCAATCCTTCAAACCCGTACTGGTCGAATCGCGACCGTTTATCCGGGTCCGACAGTACGTCATTGGCTTCGTTGACTTCTTTGAAGCGCTCGGCGGCTTCGGCATCGCCGGGATTGCGGTCCGGATGGTACTGCAACGCCAGCTTGCGGTAGGCTTTCTTGATATCGTCGGCGCTCGCGGCTTTCTCGAGACCAAGCACCTCGTAATAGTCGCGTTTCACACCCGACATCAATCACCCATGACAAAGCGACGAAGGGGACAATCCGGCCAGGGGACATCGAAGCTCCCTTGACCGGCCGTCCCCTCGTCTACAATACGTTCCCAATTTCCGGTAGGCTATCGAACCGCGCCCGCGATCTTGGTCTTGCTGTCTTCGTCGTCGAGCTTGGTGATCATGACCTCGGTCGTCAGCATCAGTGCCGAAATGCTCGACGCGTTCTGCAGTGCCGAACGAGTGACTCGGGTCGGATCGACAATCCCGGACTTGAACATATCGACGTATTCGCAAGTGTTGGCGTCGTAGCCGATGTTTACGTTCTTCTCGCCGCGTTCGAGCACTTCGTCCACGATGACGGCTCCGTCAACGCCGGTGTTGTCGGCAATGGTGCGGATCGGCTTCTGCAATGCCCGAGCGACAATTTCGGCGCCGAGCCGTTCGTCACCCTTCAGCTTCTCGGCGCATTTCTCGACGGAAGCGATGCATCGCAAGAGCGCGACGCCGCCGCCCGGCACGATGCCGTCGGCCACCGCAGCGCGAGTCGCATGCAAAGCGTCCTCGACGCGGCCCTTGGTCTGCTTCATCTCGGCCTCGGTGGCGGCGCCGACGCGGATGATGGCGACGCCGCCGATCAACTTGGCGAGCCGTTCGCTGAACTTCTCCTTGTCGTACTCGCTCTCGGTCTGGTCCATCTGAGCGCGAATCTGAGCGACGCGCTTTTCGATGTCCGACTTCTTGCCGCCGCCTTTGATAATCGTGCACGCTTCCTTTTCGACGCGAACGGTGCCGGCCTTGCCAAGATGCTCGATGCCGACGTTTTCAAGCTTGATGCCCAGGTCTTCGCTGACGAACGTGCCGCCGGTGAGCACGGCGATGTCGCCGAGCATGGCCTTGCGGCGGTCACCGAAACCGGGCGCCTTGACTGCGACGACCGGGAAACCGGCCTGCAGCTTGTTGACTACCAGGACCGCAAGCGCTTCGCTTTCCACATCCTCGGCAATGATCAGCAACGGCTTGCGAGCCTGTGCGACCTTCTGCAACAGCGGCAGCATGTCTCGCGTGCTGCTGATCTTCTTTTCGTAGATCAGGATCAAAGCGTCTTCGTATTCGGCCTTCATCTCCATCGGTTCGGTGACGAAGTAGGGCGAAATGTAGCCCTTGTCGAACTGCATGCCTTCGACGAAGTCAAGCGTCGTTTCGCTGGTCTTGCCTTCTTCGACGGTGATCACGCCGTCTTTGCCGACCTTCTCGAAAGCGTCGGCCATCAACGAGCCGATGGCGTCGTCGTTGTTGGCGGAGATGGCGGCGACCTGCTTCATCTCTTCCTTCTTCGTCAATCGCTTGGTGATCGACTCAAGGAACTCGACGGCGGATTCGACGCCTCTCTCGATGCCGCGCTGGATCGCCATTGGGTTGGCGCCGGCGGTAATGTTGCGAAGGCCTTCCTGATATATGGCCAGAGCGAGAATGGTCGCCGTCGTCGTGCCGTCGCCGGCTACGTCGCTGGTCTTCTGCGCAACGGCGTTGACCAGTTTGGCGCCCATATTCTCGAACGGATCTGGAAGGTCGATTTCCTTCGATACGGTGACGCCGTCCTTAGTGACGGTCGGACCGCCGAAAGACTTGTCGAGGATCACGTTTCGGCCGGTCGGCCCGAGCGTAATGCCGACGGCCTTGGCCAATTTCTCAGCGCCGTTGAGTAGTTTCTTGCGAGCGTCATCGGTGTAAAGCAGTTGCTTAGCCATATGGATCAAATCTCCGCTTGAATGAACCACAGAGTCTCACAGAGCACATTCGTTGGTGCAATTCTCTGTGTCGTATTCTCTGTGTGCTCTGTGACTCTGTGGTTAGTGAGTTCCGCTTATTTCACGACCTTCGCCAGTACATCGCTTTCGCGCATGATTTTCAGTTCGCGGCCATTGATCTCGACGTCGTTGCCGGCATAGCGGCCGAACAGAACCTCGTCGCCGACGCTGACGGAAACAGCGGTGCGCTGGCCGTCGTCGCGAGCCTTGCCCGGTCCCACAGCGAGGACGCGGCCGCGTTGCGGCTTCTGCTTGGCGGTGTCGGGAAGAAGGATGCCGCCGGAGGTGGTCTCTTCCGCCTCCAATGCTTCGACAACGAGCCGGTCATCCAATGGTCGCACGCTCAACTTTGTTTCATCTTTCTTGGCCATTTGCTATCTCCGAGTTCGAAGTACTTGATTCAAATAGTTGTTATTGTGTTCCACGTATGGCGGTCTACATCATCCCCATGCCACCCATGTCTCCCATGCCACCCATTCCGCCCATGCCTCCCATACCACCCATGCCGCCGCCGCCATGGTGATGATCGTGATGGTCGTCATCCTTCTTGGGTTCGGGAATGTCGGCAATCAGGGATTCGGTGGTGAGCAACAGACTGGCGACGCTCGCGCCGTTCTGCAGAGCGCTACGCGTCACTTTGACCGGGTCCACGATTCCGGCTTTTCGCAGGTCCGTGTACTCGTCCTTGTTGGCGTCGTAGCCGTAGTTCTTGTCTTTTTGCTTTTGAATGTTTGCGACAACGACGGTGCCGTCCTTGCCCGCGTTCTCAGCGATAAGTCGGCACGGCATTTCAACGGCCTTACGCAGCACGTCGAGGCCGAACTGTTCGTCGCCGATTAGTTCGAGCTTGCCGAGGCCTTTGCGTGCGTGCAGCAGGGCGACGCCGCCGCCTGCGACGATGCCTTCGGCCAACGCGGCTCGCGTCGCATGCAGCGAATCTTCGTATAGCGCTTTGCGTTCCTTCATGGCAGTTTCGGTCGCGCCGCCGACTTTGAGTTGTGCGACGCCGCCGGCTAACTTCGCCAGGCGTTCCTGCAGCTTCTCGCGATCGTACTCACTGTCGGTCTTTTCCAGTTCCTTGCGGATCATGTCGCAACGGCCGTCGATCGCCTTCTTGTCGCCGGCGCCTTCGGTCACGGTTGTGTTTTCCGAGTCGATGCGCACCTTCTTGGCGCGGCCGAGGTAGCCGAGAACGGCGGGCTGGCCTTTGGCATCGACCCCGTCAATCTGCACGCCGAGGTCCTTGAAGATCGGCCGGCCGCCGGTGAGAACGGCGATGTCTTCGAGCATCGCTTTGCGGCGATCCCCGTAGCCCGGCGCCTTCACGGCACATACTTTCAGGCCCGTCTTCGGATTGATCTTGTTCAACACCAAAGTCGCCAGGGCTTCGCCTTCGACGTCTTCGGCGATGAGGAGGAGCGGCTCGTTCTTCTTGAGCGTCCACTCGAGCAGCGGCACCAGGCTCTTCACGTTGGAAATCTTCTCTTCATAGATCAGGATGTGCGGGTTCTCCAACTCGCAGATTACTTGTTCCTGATTCGTGACGAAGTGCGGAGACAAAAAGCCCCGGTCGAACTGCATACCCTGAACGACGACGACTTCGGTGTCGGCCGTCTTGCCTTCTTCAATGGTGATGACACCGTTGGCGGCGCCGACGAGTTTCATCGCTTCCGCCAGCTTCTTGCCGATCTCGGAGTTGTTGTTGGCCGCGATCGTGGCAACTTCGGTGATCTCTTTGTTGTCCTTGGCGTCGATTTCTTCGGCGAGCTTGTGAAGCTCTTCAACCATGCGCTCGACGCCCTTCTGGATGCCGCGGCTGATTGCCATCGGGTCGCCGCCGGCCGCGACCGCCTTGAGCCCTTCGCGATAAATGAACTCGGCGAGCACGGTTGCGGTCGTGGTGCCGTCGCCTGCAACGTCGCTTGTCTTGCTGGCCGCTTCTTTGACCAGTTGAGCGCCCATATTTTCATACGGGCACTTCAACTCGATTTCCTCAGCAACGGTCACGCCGTCTTTCGTCACGGTCGGGCTACCCCAGCCTTTGTCAAGAACGGCATTGCGGCCGCGAGGCCCCAACGTGCTGCGGACCGCGCGAGCCAATTTGCTCACTCCGGCCAAAAGTTTCTGCCGTGCTTCGTCGCTATACGCGAGTTGCTTCGCTGCCATGAATCAGTCTCCCTCGGTGAACAGCATCTTTACATCTTTTGCAAGTAGCAGTGGTGGTAGCAACTCCTATGCCGCCGACAGGCTATGTCGTAACATGTTTGGCATCAGATAGTTAGCTCATGTGCCAGCTGCCGGACTTGCTGTCTGCTGTCAATCTGGCAGGCATGGCCCGGCGAGCTCAAACAAAATGACATGACGCGACTTGGGAAATGCCGCCCTCATTCCTTTACATCCAAGAAAACGTCAACCTGCTGGCCGACTTAGAGCGGTACGTCTGTCGATTCAACGGCGTACACCACTTGCAGGACGCGTGTATCGACCCGTTCCATCGTGCCGCCGACCAGCGACTTTTTCGGCACGACCATCGGTTCGACGCGAACGAACCGCAAGGGGATCTGCGTCGCTGCATCGCCGCGGCGTATAGCGCACGCCTGCATGCCGGTACGGAATCGAGTGATGTCGTTTTCGTCAACGTCGACCCGAATGTGTTTGCGAGTGCCGCCGAGCACGACGAGCGCTTGCGCCGCCGGCGTTGCGACGAACTCGCCGGGGCGGACATTGACTTGCAGCACGTCGCCGGTGATCGATGCCCGCACCTCGAGACGGCTCAATTCCGTCTGCGTCTGTTCAACCAAGGCGCGAGATTGTTCGACGGCGGCTTGAGCGACCTGTTTGTCGTATTTCCAAGCGCCGTCGAGCGTAAGTTCCAAGTCTGCCTTGGCCTTCGCGACCAGAGCCGTGGCGCTTGCGAGCGCTTGTTTGCGTTGCACGAACTCGTATTTCGAAAATGCGTCTTCGCCCTTGTCCGCGATCTGATCATACTGAAACTTCGCGTCGACGCGCCGGGCCTCGGCTTCCTCGACACGCGCTTTGGCCGAATCGACTTCTTCCTTGCGAGGCATGTTTTGCAGCCGCGTCAACTGTGTCTCGGCGGCGCTCAAGTTCGCCTTGCGAACAGCAAGTTCGGCGCGTAACTGCCGGTCGTCGAGCCGAAACAGCGGCGTGCGATTCTTTTCGACCTTGTCGCCGACTTTGACAAGCACCTCCATGACGACGCCGGGATGATGCGAGCCGATAGCGATGTTTTCCGTTTCCGCTTCGACGACTCCGGCGCCGGCGATGGTGTGAATGAACGGCGATGTCGCCGGGGCGACGTGCGGGCTGGTTTTTCCCGGAGTTTGCTGTGCTCGTACGACATGATAGATGGCAAAGACCATCAGAATGACACCCAGACCCGGCAGAACGAATTTCTTGAACATGACTGGTTTCCCCATTTTGAATTGCCGCTTGCGGCTCAGCCTCTTAGTGTGCAAATTCACTTCGATCCGTCAGAATTTTGTCGATCCGGCCGTCGCTCATCGTGACCATCCGGTCGCCGAATCCGTAGATGCGGCTGTCATGCGTCACCACGATGACGCCTCGGTCCGGCTGGACGGCGATCTTGCGCAACAGTTCGAGCACGACTTGTCCAAGCGACGCGTCGAGCGCTGCGGTCGGCTCGTCACATACAAGCAGCCGTGGTTCGTGCACCAGCGCTCGTGCGATGGCAACGCGCTGTTGCTGGCCGCCGGACAACTGGTTCGGCAGCGAATTGCGTTTGTGACCAATGCCGACTTCTTCGAGCATTTCCGCCGCCTTGTCGATCGCCTGCCGGCGCTTCCAGCCTTGGATCAAGAGCGGCACGGCAGCGTTTTCAACAGCAGTCAGTGCCGGAAGCAGGTTGTACTGTTGAAAGACGAAGCCGATGTTCGCACCGCGAAATCGGACTTTTTCCCGCCCGCGCATATCGGTGATGTTCGATCCAAATACGTCAACGGAGCCGGCGGTCGGGTCTAGAAGCCCCGCGATGATCGATATCAACGTCGTCTTGCCGCACCCGCTGGGACCGACGAGAAGCGCCATCTCGCCCGGCGGCAGTTCGAGGTCGATGCCGTGCAGCACCTGAATCTTCGCGTCGTCGGTTCCGAATTCCTTCGTCACTTGCCGACAGCGGATCGCCGGATCAATGCCGATTGCCGGCGCTTGAACGACAATCGGTGCGACAGCAGCCAACGTGTATGAGCCGACGGCGGACATGGTTCTCGGTCCTTCCACTTGAATCACGTGCGGAACACAACTGCGGGTTCGAGCAACAACACGCGTCGAGCGCTGACGACGCTTGACGCAAGGACGATTGACAGAATCGCCATTCCGACGCCGATCATGATTTCTATCCTCATACCCAGTCCGGCGAGGTGTGTGACATGGCTGGTGGCTTCGAAGAAGCCGGCTGTCAGGCCCATGCCGATGCCGTAGCCGATGGTGCCGACGACGAGCGCCTGCAGAAAGATCATGGCGAGGATGCGCGCATTGTGTACGCCCATCGCTTTTAGTGCGCCGAATTGCCGCAAGTTTTCGACGGTGAACAGGTAAAAGGTTTGCCCTGCAATCGCGAGACCGACGATGAAGCCGAGTGAGATTGTGATTCCGAAGTTCACGGGAATGCCGGTCGAACTCAGGAAGTAGCGGATCGTCTTCCAGCGAAACTGCTTTTCGGTAAGCGCCGTCAATCGGCGTTGTTCCCCGTTGCAACGTTCGTCGATCGCCTTGCATACATCCTCAGCGCTATGACCCGCCTGCGGCTTCGCGAGGATATACGTCATCAGATTTCTGTTATGCGGCACGAACCACTGTGCCTGGCTGTACCGTGTGTAGAGCACCGGCAGCGTCGTGAACGGCGGCGACACTTTGCACACGCCGACCAAACGGGCGCGGCGGTCGTTCATCTCAAACGTGCGGCCGATCTTGATCGGCTCGCCCGGCCACATGTACTCGTAACCCGCCTTGTCGACGATCACGGCGTCGGGTTGTTTCAAGTCGTCGATACTGCCGGCGATCATCGTTCTCGGCGCGCCGACAAGCGAATTGTCGTCGAGGCCGAACAAGATCGTTGATCGGTACTGGCCGCTTTCGAGCCGGGCTGTGACCTGACCCTTGTAAAGGCGGACCGCCCAATCGACGCCGGGCACGCCGCGAACACGCTGCAGGTCGGTTTCCGGCAACGGCGGCGCCTCGTCGATGAAGCGCGTGTTTGAGTCCATCACCCAGATGTCGGCATCGCGCACGTCAGTGATCTGGCTGGCGGTTCGGCCCAGGATGCCCACGAAAATCGATATCTGCTGGCCCATCAAGAGCGTGGCAAAGGCGATGCCGAAGATGATGCCAAGGTACTTTGTGCGGTCGCCAAGCAGCATTTTGAGTGCAACCCAGTTCATTTGCCCGCCTCCGCTGCTGTTTCAGCCGTGCCGCCGAGGCCCTTGAGCGTGAACTCGGCAATGTGCTCGGCGATCTGTTCCGCCGTGATCTTCTTGAAATTCTCCTCACCCATGAGCAGCATCATGACGGGGCGATGGAGCCTGTATTCCATGCATTGGCCGACGATGCTAAATGCCGTCATAAACTTTCGAGCGTATGGCGCTTCGGGCATCAGTTGATCGAGGATGCCTTGAAGCCGTGCTGCGATGGGTTGGATGTATTCCCGTACTACTTCGGCGCACGCTTGTGACGGTTGAGATAATTCCCGCATGATGAGAATGAGTGCGCTGGCTCTCTGCGGACGCAACATGCGGTCTACCATCGTTCGAATGAAGCCGCGAAGCTGTGTGGTAGCGGGAACGCCAGGAACTGGATCAGGAAACGGCAGGCCCTCGACACAGGTGCGATGCGCGTTCTTAACTGTCTCGATGTAGAGACGGTCCTTGTCGCCGAAATAGTAATTGATCGCCGCGATGTTTTTGACACCGGCATTCTTCAGAATCTCACGAACAGACGCAGCTTCTTGCCCCTTTTCCGAAAACACCTTCTCGGCGGCAAGGAGAATCCGCTCTCTCGTGTCTTGATCCATTCGTGGATTTTCTAGTACGGCGCTCATGATTGGCTTCCAACACTTGATGGAAACGAACGATTGAATCAAATGTCTGCAATAATCGTATGAAACAATTGTTTTATCGGCAAGTCCGATTGGCGAAATTTTGTAAATTCGCTAGGCTTCAGCTCATGGCAAGCCCTGAAAAACCGAAATGGCGGTTCCCGATCCTTCGATTGATTGGCAAAGCGTGGCGAAATTGGCGGGATCGCCACCAGGATCCGCGGAATTTCGCCATTCACATGATTGGGATTCCCTTAGCGGTCGCCGGGGTCGTTTTCCTCTTTATCAACTGGTATTGGGGCCTGGCGGGACTGATCCTCGGCTATTTCCTGCAATGGGTCGGGCATAAGTGGGAGGGCAACGACGTGGGCGAGTGGGCGGCGATCAAACGACTATTTGGACTGCCCACGGTCGCCATCTCGCCTCGTTTCGCAAAGCCGTCGCCGGAACAACCAGCAGTTTCGTCAAATCCCGAAAAACCGGCAAATCTTCCCTAGTCCAACTGCCGATAGCTGTGATGAGCCCCCCGAATCTGCGCGGCGGGTGTGCTGCACTTGCAGCATGAAGCCGAGGCTGTTATGAGCCCTCGCTTCAACCTGTTGAGCCGATTTGGAGATCAATCGCCGCGGTGGCGCGTAAGCGTCGCGGGGAACGCGGCACAGGCTTCTCTGGGCGGACGGGGACGAACATGAACCGTTGGAAGCTAGGGATGCTCGCCTTGGCGGCTGCCGTTGTATTGGCCGGCTGTCAGCGTAAGCTCTTCATCGACAAAGACTCGTTTGAGCAAGCGCATCAGTTGAGCCTGCGGCTGAACTCGCCGACCGACCTCGAGCAGAATCCGTCGTACGCGTTGCAACCGGGCGTGCACACGCCGCCGGAACCGCCTACCATCACCAATCCGGACCGCCCTATTCGACAGTTAAAATTGCAGGAAGCCATCGCACTTGCTCTCGAGTCCGGCAACGTCGGCAGTCAGAATCAGAACTTCCCCGGCGTGCCCATCGATAGCCTCGTTTCATTCAGCGGCCGCACCGTTTTCGGCGCCGACAATATTCGCGTCTTTTCGCTCGACCCGGCCATCACCGGCGCCGACATTGAGGCGTCGTTGTCGAAGTTCGATGCGAAGTACGTCAGCAGCTTGACCTGGAACAAACGAGATGACGCCATCGCCAACATTCTTGGCAACTTCCAGAACGGCGATCAATGGAACTGGACGACCGGCATCTATAAGCCGCTGCCCACCGGCGGCGTCACCGGCATCACCTGGACCACCGATTACAACATGCTCAGCGCTCCGCCGGCCGGCGTTCTCAATCCGACCTGGCGGCCGCGATTGGCGTTCCAGATCGAACAGCCGTTGTTGCGTGACTACGGCGTCGAAATCAATCAGTTGAACTTCAGCCATCCCGGCTCGGTCTCGATCAATCAGTTCCGGCCGCAGGGCGCTCGCGTTGAAGGTGTGTTGATCACCCGGCTTCGCTTTGAGCAGTCACAAACCGAATTCGAACGCATCGTGAATCACATGCTTCTCAACGTCGAATTCGCGTACTGGAACTTGTATGCGGCATACGGCGCTCTGTTTGCCCGTGATCAAGCACTCGTTGAAGCAGCCGATTTGTGGAAGGCCATCAAGGCTCGTGTCGACATCGACGACAACGGCGCCGCCAACGAGGCTCGTACTCGCGCTCAATTGGAAGCGTTCCGCGCTCAGCGCTATGCCGCACTCGGCCAAGTGCTCGAGTCAGAACGTCAGTTGCGCAGCTTGATCGGGCTCAGCGACGATGGCACGCGATTGGTTCCCAGCGATTCGCCGACCGACGCGGGCTTCCGCCCGGATTGGACGACGGCCGTGCAGGAAACTCTCGACAAACGGCCGGAACTGCTGCTCGCGCGCCAAGACCTCAAGTTCCGCCAATTCGACATCATGGTGCAGAAGAACCAATTGAAGCCTGACCTGAGAGCATTCGCCAGCTACGACATCAACGGCTTGGGCATGAGGCTCGATGGACCGGCAACCGTGCCAGGACCGTTTGGACCGCAACCGAATAATGCATTGGCCAGTTTTACCAGCAACCAGTTCAACACCTGGCAATTCGGCCTAAGGTACGACGTGCCGATCGGCTTCCGCGATGCTCATTCGTCGGTGAGAGTCGCTCGACTCAATTTGCAACGCAGCTACGTGCAATTGCGTGATTCGGAACGAAAAGCGTTGCTGCTCCTCCGAACTCAGTACTCACGTCTTGACGAGTATCAGAAGACGCTGCAATCGCAACGGGCACAATACGAAGCTGCACATGCCCAGTATCAGTTGTTGCAAAAACGACGCGACACGCAGTTGCAACTCGCCGGCTTCCTCGAACAGTTGCTCAACGCCCAACGAACCCGGTCGGAAGCGTTGGCGGCTCAGTTCCGCGCGATGGCCGACTACAACAACACGCTTGCGGGCTGGCAGTTTGCCAAGGGCACGATCATGGAATACGACAACGTCAACGTGGCCGAAGGCCCGCTGCCCGAAGGTGCAGCGCTTCGTGCAGCCGATCACGTTCGCGAGCGAGCGGCCGGCCTCGTCCTGCGTCGCCGCTCCGAAAGCGAGTTCATTCCGGGATCGTACAACATCGACGCGGGACCGGACCTGGGCATCCCGGCAGCCAACAATCCGCCGCCGAATCTGAAAGACGTGCTCAACGACCTGACGAAGCCGCTTGCCCCGCGCACGCCACCGGTCAAGCCGGCGAGCGGTAGTTCCTACGCCCCGCGCTAATGCGAGTATTCCTGTACGAGTTTATGTGCGCATCGTCGCACACCGTCGGCCACGAATCGCTTCGTGCCGAGGGCGAAGCGATGATGCGTGCGGCGCGGCAGGATCTGGAGGCAATTCCCGGCGTCTCGGTCGAAATCATCCTCCCGATTGCAAATGAATCAGCTGAGTTTGCCAATTGCGTTCGCAGTACCGACCTTTCAATCATTGTCGCGCCGGAATCCGATGGAATCCTCTTCGATCGCTGTGAATGGGTTCGCGCTGCCGGCGGTACGCTGCTCGGTTCGACAGCGGAGGCAATCCGACTCTGCACGGACAAATTGGCCCTCGGGAAGTGCTGGTCGAATGCCGGAGTACTCACGCCGACGACATGCGAATGGCCGTTAGAGCGTGCGTTGCCGTTTACCGGCGACGCCGTTCTGAAACCGCGCGACGGCGCCGGTTGTGTCGATACCTTTCGCGGAGTACCGGCGAATCTGCCGAACGGCAGGTTCATCGTTCAGCCTTGGATTGACGGCATTTCCGCAAGCGTATCGTTTATGATCGGGCCGAGTTCTTGCGTGAATCTGCTCCCCGTATCGCAGCGAATTGTCGAGCGAAGCGGCAAGCTCCATTACGCCGGCGGTCAATTGCCGCTAGATGAAGAAACGGCAAAACGCGCCATTCGCGTCGGCCTACAAGCCGTTCAAGCCGTTCGAGGACTGGCCGGATACGTTGGAGTCGACGTGATTCTCGGCGACGACGGCCGCGACTGGGCCATTGAGATCAACCCGCGAATAACCACTTCCTACATTGCCTTGCGGCGTGCTTGCCAAACCAATTTGATGGAGGCGCTGTTACAAGTTTGGAACGGACAAACGCCAACGCTGGCATGGCGTGACGAGACAATTTCCTTCACGCCGTAATTGCCGCTCGTCGCCTATTTCAGCAGCGCCACAAAACCGGCTTGCTCGAAGTGATGGTCGCCGGTGAGCGCGTCGGTGATCGATTCCCGCGCCATGACGACGAAGGAAATGCAATCCGTCAATGACCATTCTTTGTCGCCCCGGTTCTCGTAGAGTTGGATGCCCTTTTCGTAGATGCCCATGTCAAGAGGAACGACATCAACGTATTCGTCAGCCAGCATTTCGCGGCGTGTTTTGGAAAACATGTCGCGCCGACGCGAATTGGCGAGGCCGTCCGCCAGTTCGGTGAGCACCCATTCTGTTGTCACCAATTCGTCGACGGCATTCGAAAACTCAACAGCCCGATCGTGGGCCTCGTCGTTTCTGTTCAAGAGTGCGAAAAAGTAATAGGTGTCGGCGAATACGCGGTTCATCGCTTCGGCGCCCCATGAATGTAATGATCGTGGTTCCGCGCCATATCGGAAGGCAGGTCATCCACGGTGCCGGCCAACCGGCGCAGCCGATCTCGCAATGTTAATGTCTTCTCGGTCGTTTCTGGGACGACAACTTCGACGCGCGTACCGTCGGGCAATACCGGACCATTGTCCAATACGACTACGCCGTTCAAAACATGGCCGGTGAGAGACATGCCAATTCGCTCCAGTTCCAGGAAAGAGTGAAGCTGAATTGTATCCGGCCGCAATGTACTCCGAAAGAACGACTTTCGAAATCGTGACGATGTTGGCTCGATTGGTTCCGTTCTTGAAGAGCCGGATAGTAGCCATCAGTGACAAAACAAGCCGACCTTGGACATGCCGCGCGCGGAAACAACGAACTGCTAATGAACGCTGATCAACACCGATGGATACAAGAATCTCAGGTTGGGTCAGCACGGATTAGATTTCAACAAAGGGTCCAGACTACGGAGCTTTGGCGATCCATTCACCCCGCAATATCGAGAAGTAATGCAGATCCCAGAACCTCCCGCGGTGGAGCAAGGCGCTGCGAGCGGTTCCTTCCTTGACCATGCCAAGTTTTTCGAGGACGCGGGTGCTGGCGCTGTTTTCCGCCATCGTGTGCGCTTGAATTCGCTCCACTTCGAACTTGCCGAATGCGTAGTCGATCACGGCGCGGCCGGCTTCCACCGCGATGCCTCTTCCCCAATGCGGTTCACCAATGGCGTATCCCATTTCCATGCATTGGTTTTTGCGCATCGCCCAACGGCAGCCGATCAAGCCAATCACGACATCGGGGTGTTCCTGCATACAGATGGCCATGGGATCCGGCGCTTTTTCGACATAGGACCCGATGCCATGCTTGAGGAACTCCATCGTCTCTTCAAGCGATTTGTGATAGTCCCACAGCGTAAACCGTGTGACATTCGGATTGCTCGCATAGGCGAAGACCGAAGCTGCGTCCCCTTCGGCGATCGCCCGGATGATGAGCCGTTCACTGACGAGTGTTTCAGGCCGCCAGTTGTATGAGGAACTGTCACTCATGTTCGATGGATTTTCGGTCGATGGCGGGTGTGCCGCCGACGCTCGCGGCGACCTTCGCGGCGTACCGGTTGGCGAAACGCGCCGAAGCGGCAATCGATTTGCCCTCCAACTGCATCGTTGCCAGGGCCGCCGTGAATGCATCGCCGGCACCGACTGTATCGGCGACCTGCACCTCAATGCCATTCACATCAACGTTTTCACTCGCCGTTTGAACAAGGCAGCCGCGCTCGCCTCGTGTCATACACGCCAGTTTCAGATCATATCGGCTGCGGAGTTCGGCAATCCTGCTTTCAACCGAATGCCCCTGTAATTCGAAGAGATCCGCGAGTACTTCGAGTTCCTCTTCGTTGACTTTGACCCAGTCGCTTAGTCGCAACGATGCATCCAGCAATCGTTCGGAATAGAAACGCTGCCGAAGGTTTACGTCGAAGATGTGGATGCGGGCGACGCCGTCGGCTCGCGATTGCCGCAGCAATGACAGAATGCTGTTTCTGGATACTTCATGTCGTTGCGCCAGCGTTCCAAAACAAATCACTTGCACTGACGACAGATCGTTTGTTGGTGCGTTATCGATGTAATCCCAGGCGACTTCCTCGGAGATCGTGTAGCTCGGCTTGCCATACGCGTCGAGGTGAACGAACACAGTGCCCGTCGGATGAACCGGGTCCGCCTGCACGAGTGCGTCGGAAACGCGGAGGCGGCGAAGCTCTTGGCGAAGTGTTTGGCCGAGCGGGTCAGCGCCAATGCGACTCAGAATGGCCGCACGATGGCCCAGTTGATTGCAGTGAAAGGCAAAGTTGCAGGGCGCGCCGCCGAGCATCGGCCCGGCCGGCAGCATGTCCCAAAGCGCCTCGCCAACTCCGAGTATCTCGAACGACATCACTGCACCCATGGGGCGGGTCGTTTGTCAAAGAACGCTTCAAGACCTTGTTTGCATTCAATTCCGAGTCGCGGTGCGGCGCTGGCCTGTGCGGCCTCCTCGATCGACTTAGCTTGTTTGGAGAATTGTGCGAGCAACGACTTGGTCGCGGCCAATGCCAACGGTCCGCCTTCAGCACAGGCTTGCAGCAACTCCATCGCCCGACCGTGGAGCCTGGATTCATCGACAACTTCATTGATCAGTCCCGACGTGAACGCCGCCTTCGAATCGATTTGATCGCCCGAAAGCAGCAGGTGCCGCGCCATGCGCTCACCGACGTGCCGCATCAGGTGCGGCAGCACCATTGCGGCGACGAGGCCGCGACGCACTTCTGGATACCCAAACTTGGCGCCCGGCGTCGCAATGGCCAGGTCGCACACAGTGACGAGGCCCGCGCCGCCGGCGACGGCTGCTCCGCCAACGGCGGCGAGCGTCGGCTTCGGCAACGTGTAGATCAAGTCGTAAAGTCGCGCGAGAGACAGCGCATCGTTCCAGATGCCGTCCGGAGATGCCTGCGACTCGATGCTCTCACGAAGTTCCGCGAGGTCCATGCCGGCGCAGAACGTCGGACCGGCATGAGTCAACAGCACGCACCGAACAGCCCGGTCGTCGCGGGCGCGGACAAATGCTGCGTGAAGGGCCGCGATCAACGCCCGGCTAAGCGCATTTCGTTTGTCGGCGCGATTGATGGTGATGACGGCTGCCGGCGGCCGCACCTCGTAAAGAACGAGTTCGTCGCTCATGTGTTCCTTCCGCGGAGCATGGCATCGAGGTTGTCAGGCGATTCAATCGGCATTTGCAAAAGCGCCAGTGCGAATGTCTTGCCTTGCGTGTCGCTTCGCAGCGACTGGCTGGCGCCGCCGGCTAATGCGTCGTACAGCATGAAGTTGAATGCGTTCAGGTTGGCGGCTTCGAATCGTTCGACGCGAGACGGCTTCAACGCGGCGAAGTAACGATGAACTACCTCGGCTGTGAGATGCTCTTTTAACCATGCAAAACCGGCTGCGGTATAGGCGATGACGGCAATGTTCGAGTGATTGCCCTTGTCGCCGCTGCGGCCGTGCGCGATCGTGGAAAGTGGAATCATTGCCATAGTAGTTTGCGTTTCGCTCTCGAACACAGTTTCGGCTTGGTCGCACCGATTGCTAATACACTACCGATCAACGCATTCTCCGCAAAGTTCCATGGTGAAACAGAAACGTGACCGAATCTGACCTTCGTGCTGATGCCCGTGCAATCTGGGACGCGGCCGTTGCCGCTGCCAACCCGCACGCGCTGATTCAATCGGCCGTCGGCGCCCTGGCGGACAAGCTCAGCGAAGCTCGGCGAATCTTGGTCGTCGGCGGCGGCAAGGCCGGCAGCGCCATGGCGGTCGCATTCGAACAGGCGGTGGGGCCGTGCCTCGACAAAGTCGAGGGCATCGTCAACGTGCCGGCCGGCAGCGAATTGACGACAAAACGGATCATGCTCCTCGCAGCGAGGCCCGCAGGCAGCAATCATCCGACTGCAAAAGGCGTTGCGGGCGCCGACGAGATGCTCCAAATGGTCGCGGCGGCATCGAAGGACGATGTCGTGTTGTGTCTACTTTCCGGCGGAGGGTCGGCGCTCTTGCCCGCTCCAGCACAAGGCATTTCGCTGGCTGACAAACAAGCGGTCACGCGGATGTTGCATGAGTGCGGCGCAACCATTGATGAGATGAACGCCGTGCGAAAGCACCTGTCGCGCATCAAAGGCGGTCGGTTGGCTCAGGCGTGCCGGGCCGGATCGCTAGTCAGTTGGATCATTTCAGATGTTGTCGGCGATCCGTTGGATGTAATTGCGTCGGGCCCAACGTCGCCGGACCCGACGACGTTTGCCGACGCGGACGATGTTCTGAGGCGATACGGAATATCGGAGAGGACGCCGGCGAGTGTGCGGCAGTACCTCGAAGCCGGCGTCGCCGGTCAGCATGAGGAGACGCCCAAGCAACTGACGGCGTCAGTCGAAAATGTCATCATCGGTTCGAACGTTATCTCGCTTCAGGCAGCAGAAAAGGAAGCGGTACGTCGTGGATATCGCGTGTTGAATCTTGGCTCTTTCGTTGAGGGCGAAACGCGCGAAGCGGCGACCGTGTTGGCCGGGATTGTGCGGGGCGTCAAGGCACACGGATTGCCCGCTCCCGCACCGCTGTGCGTGTTGGTGGGCGGCGAAACTACCGTGCGGCTTGGCCCAAACGCAGGGAAGGGCGGCCGCAATCAGGAATTCGTCCTTGCCATGCTGCAGAAACTGGGGCCGAACGGCATGGACCGGGTCGTGGCGCTGAGCGGCGGGACCGACGGCGAAGATGGCCCTACCGATGCCGCCGGCGCCGTCGGCAGTTCGAGCACATTGCGACGGGCGACATCGCTCGGATCGGATCCACGAAGCTATCTCGACCGGCACGACGCGTATCCGTTTTTCGACCAATTGGGCGACCTGATCAAGACGGGGCTGACGAACACGAACGTGATGGACGTTCGCGTCATTTTGATCGGATCATGAGTCCGTCGGAATCGTCGAAATGCGTTGACTGGCTCAGCGAAGTTCATTTACCAAAGACTATTCGCAAAACCGCCAACGAACGGTGAATTATGAAACTCCGACGAGTGTTTCGAGTAGCCGCAGCGATCATCGCGTCGCTTGCAGTCATTTCGGCCAATGCCCTGGCGCAGGAGAAACGCAAACCGAAGTTCACAATCAGTAAAGAGACGACGGTCGTCACCGGCCCCGTCGATGAAGACGGCTACATCGACTACGCGGCTGCTTTGAATCAGATGCGGGGCAAGGGCGTTACTGCGGCAACCAATGCCAATGTCCTACTATGGCAAGCATTCGGTCCAAAGCCGGAGGGCAGTCCCATGCCCGATCGTTTCTACCAGTTGATGGGCACGACGGCGCCCGTCGAGAACAATGCACAACAATTTCGAACGATATACAAGTTGTTTCATTTGACGCAGGAAGAACGGCAGAAACTGGATGAGCAATACGACAAAGCGCGAACCTATCCGTGGAAGTCCGCGGACTTTCCGAGAATCGTCGACTGGCTTGGCGCCAACGAGAAGTCTCTGGCTGTTACCATCGAAGCAACGAAACGGCCGCACTACTTTTCGCCGTTGGTCACTTCGAAGGGCGGGAGCGTGTCCGGCTTGATCGGTGTGCTGGTGCCGGGCGTGCAAAAGTGCCGGGAATTGGCTGGAGCGCTGACGATCCGCGCCATGTGGCATCTGGGCGAAGGGCGAATCGACCAGGCCTGGCAGGACCTTTTGGCGTGCCATCGACTCGGTAGGCTGGTCACGCGCGGCAGCACTTTGATCGAAGCTCTGGTCGGAATCGCCATCGATGCCATTGCTTCGAATGCAGCCCTGACGTTCGTGGAACATGCTCCATTGCGAGCCCCTCAGCTGCAAGCGTGCCTTCGGGATCTGCAGGGATTGCCGCCGATGGTTGCGATTGCCGACCTCATCGACCAGGGCGAGCGGTTCATATTTCACGACAGCGTCATGATGATGGATCGTCACGGGTCCAAATACCTGAAGGGCCTGGTGGATGGCGACCCCAATCAACCCGATCCAATTGCCGATCTCATGAAACAGCCGATTCACTGGGACCCGGCGATGAAGAAGGCCAACGTGTTTTATGACGCGATGGTGTCCGCGATGCGGAAGCTGACGCGAGCAGAACGCGAATCCGCGCTGACGAAGATCGACGATGAGCTCAAACAGGCGAAGGCCAAGATCGATCCCAAGAAGTTTGCAGAAGAGATCGCGAAGTCAAAGGAGCCGGATATGGTCTTGGGCGGAATCATCGGCGACGTGCTGATCAGCCTGCTGGTGCCGGCCGTACGAAAAGTGCAGGAAGCATCGGATCGCTCGACGCAGACCGCCGGCAACTTGCAACTGGCGTTTGCCTTGGCAGCCTATCGCGCGGACAATCGCCGCTTTCCTACCAACCTGATGGACGTCGCTCCCAAGTACCTCGCGAAAGTCCCTCAGGATGTTTTTAGCGGCAAAGCCGTCATCTATAAGAAGCAAGGCGACGGCTACCTGTTGTACTCCGTCGGACCTAACGGCAAAGACGATGGCGGCAATTGGTACAACGATGAACCCAAAGGCGACGACCCGAACGTGCGCATGCCGCGGCCGAAGAAATAAGCTCTTACAACCATTCGTACAATCGTCGGCAGTTTTTGCAGAATCGGCCCGGCTTTGTAATTTCTTCACGGGCCCTTGCTGTAGTCGTCGAGAATTACCCAGCAAATGATTGGTTGTAATTGGTTATTCCGTTTGGATTTACAGCGCAGTCGATATTCTTCGCCGGCGATTGGCATACCAGTTGCTTTCACTCTAACTCGCCAGAATCGGCGGTAACGGCGGAATGCTGCTACAGTCGGGGCTGGAACTGAGAGATTCGGACTGGACATCCGAATCAACGAAAGGCGAACTCTCCCTGACCAATCGGCTTGCATTCCATGCCCCCGGAATCATGCCGCTCCGCTTCTTCGGGCCTCGGCCTGAAAGCGACATATATGGATCATCGTGGCAGCGACGCCGCCTTGATCACAAAATTACCCGCGCCGTTTTCGGCGCGGGTTTTTTTGTCACGTTTCGCGACTGCTTGCAATTCTTCTAATGGGCACTGTCTACAGGAGCGCTTTGGAATCGGCTTTACAGCCGTTGTCGAAGTCGCTATAGCCCTTTGCGCATTCGCCCAATCCTGGAGACAGTCATGGAATTTCGATGGATCGTCTTCCTGACGTTATGGACGGCCTTCTCCGGTCCGGTGCTGGCTCGCCCGGGCATTCAAGCCAAGTCTGCATCTGCGGCGAAAGTCGCGACCGTTGCCCCGACTGTGGGCGTCGGCCGCTGATCGGTAATTCGCCGACGCTTCTTGAATCCGGCTCGCCGACCGTTATCATGCAGCTCCGACGAGTTGCGATCATGTAACGGCAGGGGGCGCCGGCAGTGGCTGATCTTTCGAGTACAGATCTCTCTAAAATCACTAAGTCGATTCGAAATCATATTATTACGAGCACCACGGCGGCTGCCAGCGGGCATCCGACCAGTTCGTTGTCCGCCGTCGACATCGCTGTCGCGCTCTATTTCGGCGGCTTCCTGAGGCACGACCCGAAACGGCCGAAATGGCCCGGCCGCGACCGCTTCATCCTGAGCAAGGGGCATGCCGCGCCGCTTCTGTATGCCTGCCTTGCTGAAGCAGGCTACTTCAGCACCGACCTGCTGCCTTCTTTGCGAAAACTCGGCAGCCCGCTCGAAGGCCATCCGAATTACGAGCGCATGAAACGCGAGGGGCTCGGCGGCGTCGAAGCCTCTACCGGTTCGCTGGGCCAGGGGCTTTCCTTGGGACTTGGACATGCCTTGGCGGCGCGGCTCGACGGACACGACGCCCGCGTCTTCGTGCTGATGGGCGACGGCGAGATCGGCGAAGGTCAGGTTTGGGAAGCGGTCATGGCCGCCGCCAAGTACAAGGCAGAGAACCTGGTCGCTATCGTCGATCAAAACGGGTATCAGCAAACCGGCCCGGCCGCCGAAGTGCTCGACCTGCGGCCCGTAACCGCGAAATTCGCCGCGTTCGGCTGGCATGCTCAGGAAATCGACGGACACAATCCTGCGGAGATCAAGGCCGCGTTTGCAAGCGCTATCGCCAATCGGGGCCGGCCGAGCGCCATCGTCGCTCGAACGCAAAAGGGCTATCCCGTGCAGCACCTGCTGGGCAATGACCCCAATCATCACGGCAAGCCGTTTACTGCGGCTGAAACACAGGCGGCGTTGGCGTACATCGAAAACCAGTGATCGATCTTCGTTCGCTGACGATATCGTAGCCGCGTTCGCCAGAATGCGGGTTTCCCCCGCACTCTGGCGAGTAAGGCTACCTGAATTAGGGATTCATGTCATGACACGCAAGGCGGGGAAGTCGACTCGGGAAGCGTTCGGTCTGGCACTTGCTGAATTGGGCGCCAATCAGAACGATCTGGTCGTGGTGGATGCTGACGTGCACAACTCCACGCGCACCGAGCACTTCGCGAAGAAATTCCCAAATCGATTTTTCAACGTCGGCATCGCCGAGTCGAACATGGTCGGCGTCGCTGCCGGTCTCGCCAGTTCCGGGAAACGCGCCTGGGTCGCCAGCTTTGCCGCGTTCGTCATGTGCAATGCTTACGATCAATTGCGCATGTCCGTCGCGTTTCCAAACATCGACGTCAAGGTTGTCGGTACGCATTGCGGCATTTCGATCGGCGAAGACGGCCCGTCGCAAATGGGCATTGAGGACGTCGGACTTGCGTGCAGCTTGCCGAATTTCACTGTTATCGTCCCTGCCGATGAAACGTCGATGACCAAAGCGGTGCATGCTTTGGGCAAGACGACAACGCCGGCGTATCTTCGTGCAGGCCGGCCCAATGTGCCGATGCTCTATGATGCGGCGACCTCATTCGAAATCGGCAAAGCGACCCGGCTGCGCGACGGCAGCGACGTGACGATCATCGCCAATGGCTTGCTCGTCGCGCCGGCGCTCGATGCCGCCGATTCTCTTGCGGCCAAGGGCATTCAGGCCCGCGTGCTCGACATGCACACGGTCAAGCCATGTGACGATGCCGCGATCCTGGCGGCTGCTCGCGAAACCGGCCGTATCGTCGTCGCCGAAGAGCACCTCGCACACGGCGGCCTCGGCAGCGTCGTCGCGATGTCGGTCGCACGGCAGCATCCGACGCCGATGCGCTTCGTCAACCTGGGCGACTCATTCGCCGAATCCGGTACGCCCGAAGGGCTGATCGAGAAGTACGGCCTGACCGCGGCGAACATCGAGAAAGCGGTCCGCGAGTTGGTGAAGTGAAATGCAGATCGCCGTCTTGTTTTTTCGAATCCACATTGATCGAGAAACGCGATGAATCATCTTTTCATAGTGATCCCATTGTCCACGTTGGGGTTTCTGACCGTGCTACAACCGTCGTCGGCACAGATGCCGAATAAGCCGTTCGTCGTCGTCGTCGAAAGCGTCGAGGTGGAAGCGAAGAAGAAGATCGGCGGGGTGGAATCGGATTGGGAAGTGGCGCCGGCAGTCAGCAAGTTCGGTTTGCCGGATCTGTGTGTTATCGTAATTCGACGGGATGCTGCGCTCGAAAAGCAGACATCCGAAATCAACGGCAAGCTCAACGAACGATTTCAGGAGTACTCCAAGAAATATCCAAAAGATGTGGGGAAGATGGCCGACGCGATGAGCCGGGATGCCCAGTGCAAATCGCTCAATGCTCAATTGGAGAAGGTGCTTGCCAAATACAAGCGTCAAACGCCGGTGGCTGATGACACATTGAAGGCGACGTATCGATTCGAGACGGTGAGAATCGACGCCGGCGACAAGATCTCCGTTTGTGTCGAGGATAAGGATGTGGTCGGATTCGACCTCGCAGGCGCAACCGAGATCACGTTGACGCCGGAAATGATCAAGTCAGGTAAGTTGGAAATAAAGTTTGGCCAAGTCGTGTCGCTGAAGCTGAGTTTCAAAAAAGCAATGTGATGCAACTATGGTGGAAGTCGCTCGCATTACCTGCAGCGAAAAGCGCTGGGACGATAGGTGAAAACGATAGAATCAAACCGGAGTCGGCGTCACGCGTGGGCTCAACAGACGGACTATTGATGGATTGGATTGATGGGTAAAGCTAAACTTACAGGGCGCAAGGCAAGCTCGAACGGCCCCGATCTATTCGGCAGCGTCGGGAATGGGCGACGCAGAATTCTGATTCTGCCAAGACAGCTTTCAGAAGAAGCGGCGAGCAATTTCCTCAAAGGATCGAAACAGGACCGAGCGTACGAGATTATCAAGATATGGGCCGACCTTGAACAGAATGGGCATCTCAACAAAAAAGAAACGGCGCTAGACGCCGGCTTTCTTCACGAGGTTTTGGGCGAAGCGCTCGGATATCGGACGATCACCCAGTCGCCCGACTCGTACGATTTGGAACGAAACTTTTCCGTCCCAGGCAACGGAACCGCTGACGGAGCACTTGGTGAATTCGGGACCGGCAGGGCGCCGCACGCAGTTGCTACGGTTGAACTGAAGGGCGCCGTGACCGATTTAGATCGGGATCGGTTCAACGGCCGCACGGCGGTTCAGCAATGCTGGGATTACCTGAAGTTCTTGCCGAACTGCCCTTGGGGAATCGTCAGCAATTTCACCACGATTCGGTTGTATCATCGTGACAAGACGCCGCTGAGTTATCACGAGTTTCATTTGCGCGAACTACGAAACCGGGATAGATTCAACGAGTTCTATTGCCTGTTCGAGCGAGGCGCCTTTTTGCCGTCGCCGCTCGGACAGGAGCCGCGGGCCATCAGACTACTGCGGACTACCGACACACAGCGGTACGAGGTCGGCGACAAACTCTATCAGGAATACAGCGACAACCGATATCAATTGATCCAGCACTTGCACCACACTCTTGGCAAACCACTGCCGGCGGCGATCCACATCGCCCAAAAACTGCTCGACCGCATTATCTTCATCGCCTTCTGTCAAGACCGCGACCTGCTTCCGGAAAAGATCATCGAGAGTGCTTGGAGCACATCGCCGCTTTTTCGCAAGGCCGCCAACCAACGCTGGCGCAACTTTCTCGAACTCTTTCGCGCGGTTGACCACGGGAACGGCGATCCGAATGGCATCGAAAAAGGCTACAACGGCGGTTTGTTTCGCTTCGACCCGGAAGTCGATGAGTTGCAGCTAGACGACGAATCGGCCCGGTTTTTCAAATCCATCGGCACCTACGATTTCCGTGACGAAATCAACGTGGAGGTGCTGGGACGCCTTTTCGAGAAATCGGTTGGCGAGCTGGAGAAACTCCGAATCGGCGGCTTGTTCGGCGGAAACGGCGATGTTCCGGAACCGGCGATGCCAAAGTCAGCCGAACGAAAGCGGTTCGGCACGTTTTACACTCCGCCGGATTTCACGAAGTTCATCGTGCGCGAGACGATTGGCACGATCGTCCGTGAACGCCTGGACGCCGTGCTCGACGCACACAAAATCAAAGCGCAAGAATTGAACGTCGATAAGCCCTCCGCGCGTCTGGCCGCGTACTGGAAAGACAGTCTGTTAGCACTACGGTCCATCAAAATCTGTGATCCCGCGTGCGGCAGCGGCGCCTTCCTCATCCAGGCCTACGACTTCCTTGAAGAAGAGTATCGCAATGTCGTCCAGAACATCGAATTCCACTTCGAGAGGAACCCACCCGTCACGCTTTTGGATGTTCCTGACCTGATCGTCACCGAGAATCTCTACGGCGTCGATGTGATGGAGCAGGCCGTTGAAATCACACAACTGGCGTTGTGGATTCGGACGGCCCGGCAAGGCAGAACCCTGGCCGATCTGTCTAAGAATATCGTTTGGGGCAACAGTCTTGTCACTGATCCGGCCGTCCATCCGAAAGCGATGAATTGGAGGCAGACGTTTCCGGCAGTCTTTGAACGGACCGAACAAGGCTTTGACTGTGCCATCGGCAATCCGCCGTGGGAACGCATGAAAGTGCAAGAACGTGAGTTCTTCGCATTCTCCGCGCCCAAGATTGCCGAGGCGGTCAGCGCCGCCAAGCGGAAACAATTGATTGTGCAACTGGAGAAGAAGAACCCTGAGTTGTTTCAACAATACGAAGAGGCCAAGAATACGGCCGAGCAAACGCTGGCCCATGTTCGCACGTCCGGTGAGTTTCCACTCACCGCCGTGGGCGACATCAACACCTATATGCTCTTCGCCGAATTGGCGCGAAAGATCGTCGCTCCCAGCGGCCGAGTCGGCCTGCTTGTCCCGTCGGGCATCGCCACGGACAACACGACCCGCGACTTCTTCGCCGACGTAATGGCTTCAAAGTCGCTCATCAAGCTCTATGACTTCGAGAACCGGCGGCTGATTTTCCCCGACGTCGATGGTCGCTTCAAATTCTGCATTTTGGTTCTCGCCGGCTCTGCCCTCAAAAACGAGGACGCCGACTTCGTCTTCTTCGCCCACAGCATGGAAGACCTGGACGAGAAAAAGAAACACATCGCGCTCTCCAACGCCGACATAGCACTCGTCAACCCGAATACACGTACCTGTCCAATCTTCCGAACACGCCGTGACGCCGACCTGACAGAATCCATTTACCGCCGTGTGCCGGTCCTCATCGACAAATCCCGCGAAGAAGGCGGCAATCCATGGGGCATCAAGTTCGTAAGAATGTTCGACCAGACTAACGACGCGGAGTTGTTTCAATCTCCGGAGCAACTCAAGAAGAAAGGGTTCAAGCACGTCGGCAATTGCTGGACCAAGGGCAAGAGGCGCTACCTGCCGCTTTACGAAGCGAAGATGGTGCAGGCGTACGATCATCGCGCGGCCAGCGTGGTGATCGATGAAGCCAACTGGATGCGCCAGGGGCAGACCGAAGAAACGAGCCTGGTATCGCACCAGAATCCGGAATTCGTAGCGCAGCCGCGCTGGTGGGTCGAAGAGCAAAAGATCGTCTCCGCGCGTGGCGGGGTTTCACGCGCAGGCTATCTGGCAATCAAGGATGTAACGAGTGCAACGAATCAGCGAACGGTGATTGCGGCATTCATCCCCAACGTCGCGGTCGTAAACTCCGCGCCGTTGATACTGACTGGCGAAGAAGTCACTCCACGACAAGCCGCGTGTTTGCTTGCGAACTTGAATGCCCTGCCACTTGACTTCGTTGCACGGCAAAAGGTCGGCGGACTGCACCTGAACTTCTTCATCGTCGAACAGTTTCCCATTTTTCCTCCCGATCGGTACGCCGAGCGCTGCCCGTGGAACAAACGTCAGACGCTGGAGAAATGGATTTCGGATCGCACGATGAAACTGACTTGCACCGCCAACGACATGAAACCGCTCGCGGATGCGGCAGGATTCGACCCGCCGATCCACAAATGGAATCCGACCGAGCGCGCCAAACTGATGGCCGAGCTCGATGCCGCTTATTTCGTGCTGTACGGGATCGAGCGCGACGAGGTCGAATACATTATGAGCACCTTCCAGGGATTGCGGGACGCACAACCGTTGCTGCCGGGCGCCACGAGACAAGCGGATATGATCCTGGCGGAGTACGACCGGCTGTTGAAGTGAGTGTAATGCGGGACTGTGGCTCGGCCGAAATGGTGCTGACGAACAACTGCAACCTCGACCGCAAAAACCCGCGTGCCAAGGCCGACATTGAGCACCTGCCGCCGGAGCTTCTGGTGGCGAGCATTTTGGAGAAGGAGCGTAAGATCGCGGCAATTGTGGGTGAGATATCGGATCTGCTGGCGGCCCGGTAATCGCCATGTGATACAATCAGCGGCATGAGGAAAACACAATGGCGCAAACATTCGAGGTAACCGCCGAATTGACCGACGATCGCCACCTGACATTGGACGAACCGATCCAATTACCGGCGGGCAAGGTCCGTGTAGTCGTCGAACCACTTGTCCGCAATCCAAAGCCCGACCTCGAGACATTTTTTCGAGAAATGCACGCACGGCAGAAGGCCCGCGGGCACGTGCCGCCCACCAAGGAAGAAGTAGATGCTTACATCAATGCAGAGCGCGATAGCTGGGACTCCTGATGCGCATTTATCTCGATTCTTCGCCCGTCATTTTTCTGGTGGAGAATGTCGCTGCCTATTTTGCAAAGGTCAATGTGCGCATCAATCAGCCCGGCGTGATACTCGTTTCATCGTACCTGACGCTGATGGAATGTCTTGTGCTGCCGCTGCGACTTGCAAGGACAACGCTCGCCCAGGATTATGACGCTTTCTTTTCGAAACATGTGGCGGAAATTGTATTGTTCAACGACTCGTTGTTTCGCAAGGCCGCAGAGATTCGCGCCAAACACGACTACCGCACGCCCGACGCGCTGCATCTCGCCGCCGCAGTCACCGGCGCCTGCGACGTCTTTCTCACTAACGACGCCCGTCTGAAAAACTTCCCCGACATCACCGTGGAACTGGTGTCATGACCGCACCACGGCCGGTGGTGAAGCATGGGGAGTATGTTAGATCGATTCGCTATGTCGACTTTCCGCTCTGGCCGTGAGCCGAAACGGCGGCGGAGTTGGATGCGCTGTTGGCGTCGGTGCTGGCCCGAGCGTTTCGCGGGGAGTTGTGAGGCCGGCTGACTGCACCTGGATCGAAGTCGACGTGCCGCTCATTTTCTTTTGCTTTTCCCCATCCGGATCAGACACTTATGCGGGCTAGTGCGCGCGGAATGGGCCGTGCGGGTTGCGGCCGGCGTTAAGCCTTGTCGAGACCTGTGATGCGGGACAAATATCGACTTCAGATGACTTGGGATGTGACGCGAACCGAGCGCACGCTGGGCGACATCTCGCGCAGCAACACCAAAGTTACGTCCAGCACTACTGCGCATTGCACTACGACCAACGACATAACCACGCGACGTGACGGTGTCTCATCACGACTCCACAACTATCGCGCTTTGTTTTCGCAGCCGTTACAATCGGCCGATCGGCAGGCCCAATCAGTAGTTGCGGAAAAGCTACGATCCTGGTTTGAGCTTTCGCGCTACAGTTTGTTATGGGCGGGTGATGTCGGGCGTCGTCGCCTGTGTTGGGCAAGGCGGCCGAACCTACAAGCACGAAGTTATGGTCCGGGCGAAGGGTGTGGGCCGGCGTATTGCCAACTCGCGCGAATTAAGCGACAATATCTCAAGCTCCCGGGCAATTCTTGGCTCCAGGATGGGGATTCGAAAATGGGACTCATGAGTTTGGTGCAGCAGTTTCGGAATTGGTGGCGTCGACAAGCCAAAGTTCACAAACCGGCAGTGAGGCCGAGGGCGTTGCGGTTCGAACCGCTTGAAGCGCGCGAGACGCCTGCGACGTTTATTTATCTGATGCCAGGCTATTCCTCGCCAGTCGGCAACAATGGAATGTCGGTGCTCGCGAATTATTTGGACAACGATCCGGCGATGGATGCGCACATCATGGTGATTGACTGGACTTGGAACCAGGGGATCATCAATCTGCCGCTGACGCCGGCGGTGCAAACGCAGGTCGCCTCGACGCGCATTCGCGACGATCTTCGCGACAACAATGCCACGACGGCCGATAAGGTCATTTTCGTCGGCCACAGTTACGGCGGTTATCTCGCGTATTCGCTGGCAAACAATGTGCCGGGTTTGGATCGGCCGGTTGATTCACTGGTGTTGATTGATCCGATTGATTGGCGGTTCACGCACCGTTGGTGGCCCCGGTTCAGCCAAGTCGGTCTGAAGAACCCGTTGCCGAACGGAGTGGAAGGTTCCGACGTTTTGAACATTCTGCAGCGAAGCCCGTTCCAGGGATGGTTCAAGGCGCCGCTTCGCGGATTCGCCGTTGACGGTGCGATCAATGACATCGTGATCGGCAAAGGTGCTGACGACCGTTGGGGCTCTTACGACGACGCGACGCATTACAACATTGACAGTGACTTCGGCCGCGACGGCAAAAAGCTGGGCGTTTACGAAACGGTACAGAGCTTTTTGCACGACAAAGTGCTCGGCATTCCGTCGCCCATCTTCGCGACGCAGTCTCAGGCGGCGCCGGCGGCGTTGTGGGCGGAACTGCAAGCGCAGTTCCCGTTCATCACCGACGCGCAGCTGTACCAGGACGACCCGCAGCCGGACACGATGCCGGAGATGTATCACGATCAAGGCCGGGCGGTATCGTTCAAGCTGGCGACATCGACGCGGGGAATCACGGTCGATCCACTGCCGACGACGCCCGTTGGACCAACGCTAGAGGTCACCGGTAAGGTCGATGGCTGGGGCGAGGCGGCCTTGGGCAAGGCCCTGTTTCGCACATTGAAGGCCTATGCCGCCGAACTAGGCGTCGATCGTATTCAATGGAACGGCAAGATTTGGTCCGACGAGTATGCAAATGACATCGGCTACATCGGCTTCTATCCGAAGGATCGCTTTTTCGTGGGTTTCTCGCTCAATGGCAGCCAACAGGTGGACCCCGATGCCCACGCTCGATTCATGGCCGCATTGCGAACAGCTTGGGCGGAGGAAGTGCAGTTGCACGCGGGCTGGCCGTTGATCGCAGTTCGGTCGCAGTACGTGTATCAGAACCCATGGGTGATGCAGGCGCGGATCATGCCGGAGTCGGATTTGAACGCGCCGGACCGGATTGGCCGATTCTCGATTACGGTGAACCTCGTCGATGTGAACAACAAGCCGAAAACGCGGTTCAACATCGAGATTCTGCCGGCGCGTGACCGAGCCCAGGCCGACGCGTCATACCCGGAAGGAAAGAAGCTGTGGAGTTTGCCGTGGTATCTGACGATGCCGACTTGGCGGTACCGTGGATTCGTGATTCGAGCGTAATGTGGCCAAGAATCGAAAACTGACGAAAGCGGGAATGTCGCTCCGCGACTTCGCTTTGACTTACCCTGACTCGGTCGAGGAGTTTCCGTGGGACCATCGGGCGATCAAAGTGCGCAGGAAGATTTTCCTGATCCTCGCCGACAATGACGGTCTTCTGCGAGTGACGACGAAGTTGCCGGTGTCCGGGACGATGGCGTTGGAGATGCCCTTTGTCGAACGGACCGGTTATGGCTTGGGCAAGAGCGGCTGGGTGACGGCGACGTTTGAGCCAACGTCGATTGTGCCCATCGAGATGCTGCGAGAGTGGATCGACGAAAGCTATCGGACCGTCGCGCCGAAGAAGCTGGTTGCTAAACTCGATGACGTGGCTTCGTTGCCAAAGAAACCGAAGCGTCGGTGAACCGTGAAGCCACTCTGGGCACGCGTCGCGGCAGTACTGTTTGGCTTCGCTGCGTACGTTTTTGCGGGCGGCAGTTGTTTGTTGTTTGCGGCGTTTCTGGCGAACTTGGGTCCGTTGAGAATCGATTCGCCGGCGTCGGTTCGAATGGTCAACGTATTAGCCGACATTGCACTGATCGTTTTGTTCGGGTTGCAGCACAGTGTGATGGCGCGATCGTGGTTTAAGGAGTCGTGGATTCGCCTGGTGCCGTCGGTAATCGAGCGAAGCGTATATGTGGCGTTTTCCGGGTTGGCGCTCGTTCTGCTTTGTGTGTTGTGGCAGCCGCTTCCGGGAATCCTCTGGAACTTAGAGGATTCGGTGTGGAAATGGCCTATCCACTTGATTGCAGTCAGCGGGCTGGCCCTAATCGTGGTATCGTCGTTCGCGATCAGCCACTTTGACTTAATGGGGCTGCGGCAGGTTTGGCGATACTGGCGAGGTCAACCAGATTCGCCGGATGCATTTGGGACGCCGGGGCCGTATCGGTGGGTTCGGCACCCGCTTATGCTGGGCTTGTTGATCGCGTTCTGGTCGGCGCCGACAGTTTCCATGGGTAGGTTGCTGCTCAATGTGGGAATGAGCATTTACTGTCTGGCGGCGATCCGATGGGAAGAGCAGGACCTTGTGCGGCAGTTCGGCGACGCTTATCGCGAGTATTGTCGTCGAGTGCCGATGTTGTTGCCGTGGCCGCGCTGGCACACCCGTCGCGTCAGCGATTGAGCGCTTCCTGCAGTTTGACGTGCGGCAGCCACATGCTGAACCAGAACAGGGCGTGGCATAGGACCGGCAGACTAATGATGGCGATGGTCCAGAGTGCCGACAAGAATCGCGATTCGACTTTGTGGCGAATGAAGTACGTGACCAGACATAGAAGGGCGGCAGCGGCAGCGAGTGCCGGCAAGGCAATCCAATAGAAGTCCGCCAGCCACGCCGCAATGTCCATAAACGCCATCGTGAGTTGAGGCAACATCAGGCCGTATTCGTCGAAGGTCTTTTTGTGAACTGGAACGGCAATGAAGAACGCGAAGAGCAGCAACGCCCAAAGGAGCACGGCGAGGCCGGCCCGAAAGGCGGTTCCCTGAATTGTAGATTTTGGCGGGGTAGTGCTCATGACTGAACTCCCGAAATCGTTCGCAAGCCGATCTGGTGCAGTTCGCCGGCGTAGTTGGGACGAGTTCCGGTCCAATCGCCGACTTGCCCGCCGCCGCCGGAAACACCGGTCACTAATCCGCGAGTCAGTACGTACCAGCAGAAAAAGCAGTGGTTCGTCGTCGCGCCTGGCAGCGCATTCGGATCTCGACTCAGGATATCATCGCGGAATGCCAACAGTCCATCGCGGAACAGTGTGCCGACATACGGATGACTTCTTGCCCTTTCGATGATCCGCGAGGCTGAGTCAGTGTGGATGTTCCCGATGGTCAGTTGATCGAGGTCCGAAGCGAAGCCGCAGCACGGTTTGACCTCGCCTTTTGGAGTGACGATCAATGCCTGACCGGGGCCTTCGCAATAGTCTTCTTCAAACCATTGGCCGTCCCAGTTGGATGGCAGGTGCTCGGCACGCTCAACGGCGGCGAGGTGATTCCAATTGAGTGTCATTGTGAAGTCGGGAGCGACGAGAAGCCGGTGTTGCAGGACATCCGACCATTCGATGACGGCGTCTAACTCTGCCGCCAATGATTGCACCGGCTGCAAGCCGCGATCCGGCGACGGACTGGCATACGAGAGCGACAGGATGTTGTCACGGTCGAAGACGCGGCGAACGGATCGACAGAACGTGACTAGTTTCTGGGTGTGAATGCCGTGGAACTTGTCGACACTGAGACCGATCTTGCCCGAGTAACCCGTGCACTTCAGTTCACCGAGGATTGATTCGAGTTGAACCAGGTTCTCGAACCAAACTCCATTGGTCATGATTTTGTCGAACTGCAGTCCCAGTTGAGCTGCTCGATGGGTTAGCGCGATGACGAATTCCGGATAGACAAACGGTTCGCCGCCTGTGAAACCGACGGTGCGAATTCCGTTTGCAGCGGCGTCTTCGAGAAAATGAATCGCGACGTTAATGTCGAGCCGGTCGGGCCATTCGATTGGCACGCAACAATGCGGACAAGCGAGGTTGCACTGATAGTTGCCGGCAAATGACAGGTAATCGGGCCGAAATGTCCTACGACGATCTGTTGTGCGGGCAGGGCCGCGAGAGACACTGGACACGGAGATTCTCGAAAAGACTATCGAAATCAGCTTTGGGTCAACTCACTGTTATCCACTACCATACTACCGAGTAACGCGCGCCGCCCACCGCAAAGTGTTCACCCTTTCTAAGGACCCCCTCAATGACGATTCGCAAGAAGTCATCTAGCCGTTGGCCGGCCTCTCCGTTGTTTGTTCCCCGATTGGAGAAGCTGGAAGCGAGAGAAACGCCGGCGGTGAACGTTACCATCAATTACCTGGCTGGATTGCGCTTGTTCATCACTGGAGATGCAGGAAACGACGAAATTCTAATCAACTCGACGGTGAATCCGGGCGGCGGCGTTTACGACATTACTGGTCTCAACGGCACAACCGTCACCAGCACACATCCAGACGCAGAGTCGATCGCTGGCGGCGTTCGATTCTACTACGTGCAAAGCATGACGCTCAACATGGGCGATGGAAACGATATCGTCAACATCAATCGCGCGAACCTGGTTGATTTGTACTTCAACGGTGGAAACGGCAACGATACGCTGAATATTGGCAGCGCTCCCAGCGACCATGCGTTTATGACCGTCACTTTCAACGGCGGCGCCGGCAACGACATCTTCAACTTGCACAACGGCTTCAACCGGGTTGTATCCAAATTGAAAATTGACGGCGGCGACGGCATCAACACCATCAAGATTGGTGAACAGGCAACGGACCAGACGACTCTTGGTTCGTTGGAAATCTACAATGGCCATGGCAACGACAGTATCACTGTGGCCGGCAAGTCTCTGACCGTAGAGAAACATGTTTACATCAACAACGGACTCAATGATCCGTTGAAAGATCCAACCAACGGCAGCACGATTCAGTTTCTCACGACGGAGAATCTCACCGTTGGCGGAGCAACGACTATTATCAACGGGTTTGGCGACAACACGGTTCAATTCGGAACCGGAGGCGTTGGCGCCGTCAACTTGCATGCACTCACTGTTAAGCGAACTGCGCCGATCATGACCACGACGAATAACATCGTCACCATTGCGGCCGGTCACAACTCGTTTGCCGGTACGGTGCGCATCGAGGGGGCTTCGAATCTGACGGCGCAGGGCGCGACTTTCCAAGTCTTTGGCAATCTGCAATTCGTCAGTCCGAATTCAAGTGCGATTGTAAACCTGGCTTCGACGCTGTCGACTGCTATTAATCTCCAACTCCTTGTCGATTCAAAGTTCGCTGGCGCTGACGTAATCACAATCGGCGCGGGAAATACAACTGCGGTGAATATTGGTTCGGTGGATGTTCAGGCTTCTGCGAGTGGAGCGGTCAACTTCAACGGTCGTATTCACACCATCAATGGATCGTTGAAGTCGAACAATGCGTCAGTGACGGCGGGTGGGGAGTCATTTACAGTCGGCGGAGCGATGACCGTCAGTGGTGCGCTTACGCTCACTTCAAGTCGCGAAACCGTGCTCCGTGGCACACTGATTGCAGGCAACGGCAATGTGACTTTTGGCGGTGGCCGAGTGAACACTCGCACGGTCGTCATTTCCAATGCTGCAAGTGTGACCCTTAACTCAGCGACGACCATTCAAGGCGCATTGAATATCAAAGGAGTAGCTGCTGGGTCAACGATCATTGACAGCAACTCAACGTTGGATGTCATCGGCAACGTCGCCATTACAACTTTCGGAGGCGCTGACACGATCCGTTTGGACGGCACTTCGACTGGCATCTCCGGGTCGCTCTACATCAATTCGGGTTTGGGGTCAGACCTGTTGGTCGGCCGAAACCTGTATGTCTTTGGTGCGACGACCTGCATCACGGGGCCGGATTCTGTGCCAAACAACCCCCCGGGCACCGATGATGACACAGTGCAGCTGGATGATTCAAGCTTTTACAATTCCGTCAACGTTCGAACCGGCTACGGCAACGATACGGTCCTGGTCGAAACTCTAAACACCGGAATACAAACGCACTTCTTCGGTTCGTTCTTCGGCGGTTCCATCAACCTGAACACCGGCTTCGGCAGCGACACGATTACGCTCGGAAGACCGGCGGATACGGACGATTTTGTGGACGTGTATTTCACTGCCACGATCGTAATGGGTGAGGACGCTGGCGGCGGAGACTTCGACGTCCTCAATTATTTGACGGCTTCAAACGTCTTCTATTGGGACTTCTTCCGGAATGAAGGCCAGATCGAAGACATCAATTGAGCATGTCGAAGTGGTGTTATGTACAGAGTAAAGGATCGTCTATTTCAAAGGGATGATGCCGCAAGTGCACATCCCTGTTTGTAACAGTTTCGTCATGTTATAGGGGAATTGCGCTTGAGGCAGCTCCCCCTACATGCGACAATTCCTGGCAAGGGATAGTGCGGCCTTTTCGCGTTTTCACGAGGAAGCATTCCATGAAGCGGATGCATCGAATCCAATTCGCCACACTGGTACTGACATTGCTTGGCGCATTGGCATACTGGGCGACGCCGGCGCAGGCCCAGAAACGAATCATTCGTGGAATGGAAGGCGAGTACGTCGAAGAGCAAACGCTCAACGACGGCATGATGTTGCCGAACGACCGCGAGGCTCGGCGAGTGATTGAGGCCGCCAAAGATTACATCAACAAAAAGGACTGGGACGTTGTCGCGCGCAGTTTGCAGTACCTGTTGGAAAAGCCCGAAGACAGCTTCATCGAGATCAAGAAGAAAAATGTCGACGGCAAAGAGTATTCGACGCGCATCAGCATTCGCATCGAAGCGAACCGATTGATTGGTGAACTACCGGCCGACGGGCTCGAAGTGTATCGCCAGAAGTACGGGCAGACCGCGAAGGGCATGTTGGAGGAAGGTCTTCGCGACAATGATCCTTACAAGTTGTCGCTGGTCGCCATGCGCTACCGCCATACCGAGGCGGGAGTCAAAGCAGTTCAGACGCTTGCAAATTACTTTCTCGATCGCGGCAACTATCAGTCGGCTGCCGGTCGGTTCCTTGAGCTTCTTGAATTGTTTGAGACTGAGAAGCCTGAGGTTAAGAAAGAAATCGGCCCAAAGACACTGTTCAAGGCGGCGCTAGCGTTCAAAAGATTTGGCGATGCAAAGAATGCCGAGCGTTTCTGGAAGGAATTCGTCGCACTAAATGGCGACAAACCGATCGCTTTTGGAAAGACCTCATATTCGGTCGCACAACTAAAGTTGGAATATGACCGTTCGGTTCAGGTCGGCTCGCTTGTCCTCGCGAACTTTCACACGTTTCGCGGTGATGCCACTCGAACGGCTGAAGGCATTGGAGGAGAGCCATTCCTCGATCCGCGTTGGCAGTTTGACATGATTCAGAAAGGCGACAAGGACAAAGAAGAAAACTACACCGAGTGGCCGCGAGCCGCTAAGTGGGTCGAAGAGAAAATCAGCAGTTCGATGGACTTGATTGGCCGTAACAGCAATTTGAAGCGAGCGATGTTGCCGGGTTTCTTCCCGATTGCTGCTCGCAACAAACTCATCGTCCGCACCTATGACGGTGTCTATGCGCTCGCGATCAAGGACGATCCGGCCGACGGCGTCAAAGCCGGCGAAGTCGTCTGGGCGGCGCAGACTGACAATTCACTGTTTAACTTGGCAATGTCCCCAGGCACTCGCAGCTTGCTCGACGGTTGGTGGAACAGTTTCTACGTCAATCAGGGCGGGCCGCACGGCATACTCTTCGAGAACGCACAAGTTGGCTCACTAAGTCATGACAATTCCCTGGTATACTTTGTCGACGACATGGCGTTGCCGCCGCATCCGAATCAGATCATGCAGTTCGGCTGGAACGGTCAAGCGATGATGTTTGGCAGTTTCACCGACCAGGTGTTGTCTAACACTCTTCGTGCCGTCGAGCTGGATTCGGGCCGAATCAAATGGATCATCGGGGGCCGAAATCCGAAATTCTCCGGCAAGGGTGTGAATATCACGATGCCGGGAATGCCGGGCGCGCCTGGTATGCCAGTGCCGTTGCCAGGCGCCCAAGGACAGCCGCCGGTCCCGCCGAAGGAGCCCAAGGACGAGAAGCCATTTGTTCCGCCGGTGCTTGCAAATCAGCCAGCGTTCTTGAACGCCTACGATGAGCTTCTGGACTGCTATTTTCTTGGATCGCCGCTGTCAATCGGCGGCCTGCTGTATGTGCTTGTTGAAAGCAACGGCGAAGTACAATTGGCCTGCATCAACCCGAACAAAACGTCGAAGAGCGCGATCAAGTCAAATGAAGATGGCCCAGAACTTGTTTGGCGTCAGCCGCTAGGCAACGTCAATACCAAGCTGATGATGGACGCGTTGAGGCGAGTGCAGCCGGCGCATCTTTCATTTGCGGACGGCATGTTGATTTGCCCCACGAATGCGGGTGTGGTTGTCGCGGTGAACATATTATCGCGAAGTCTCGCATGGGCATATTCGTATCGTGCGTCGGCCACGTCGCCGGATGCAGGCTCTCATGGACAACCGGGATTGCCGCCGGGAATTCGGCCGCGCCGCGGTTTCGAAATGCAACAGGTCAACGTGGCTGCAGAGCGATGGTATGTGTCCGCCCCAGCCATCGTTAACGGCAAAGTGGTGTTCACAGCTCATGACTGCAACGCAGTACAGTGTTTGAGCCTCAAGGACGGACAAGTGCTATGGTCGGTGAATCGTGCGCCGAAGGACTTGTACATGGCTGGTGTGTTTGGCGGCAAAGTGCTTGTCGTCGCCAAAGACAGCGTCCGAGCGCTTGACCTGAACGACGGCAAGCAGATTTGGGAAAAACCAATTGGTATGCCGTCTGGGCAAGGCGTGGCGAGCAATGGCATTTACTATTTGCCGCTTCGTCAGGGCGCCAATTCGCCTGATCCTGAAATCGTCGCCGTACAGATTGAGACTGGCGCGATGCATTCAACAAAGTCACGGAAGAAAGAGACACCCGGCAATTTGCTCTTTTACGAAGGCGATGTCTTCTCTCAGGGTGTCTTTCACGTTTCTGCTTATCCGCAATTAGAGTGGAAGCTGTCGGAAATGAATCGTCTTCTGAAAGCCGATCCGAAAAACCCGAAGGGCTTGACCGAACGCGGAGAACTGCGGCTTGACAAGGGCGAGCTCATCAGTGCCATTGATGATTTCAATTCGGCGCTTCAACACGATCCGCCGGCCGAAGTACGCAGCAAGGCCAGGCTAAAACTGTATGAAGCGATCACCGATTTGATGCAAAAAGATTTCAACAAGGCTGAACAGCACCTCGCGATTTACAAAGAACTTTGTCTCAGTGACGTGTCAGGCGAAGAGCGACTGAAACGCCAATCGAACTATCTATGCTTGCTCGGCAAGGGCCGGGAAGCGCAGGGCAAACTTATTGCCGCGTTCGACGCTTACATGGAATACGGCCAGTTGAACGGCGGTCGCGAAATGGTGCCGTCGATCGACGAACCGGGCACGTTGGCGCGGCCGGACGTCTGGGCTCGCGGCCGAATTGCTGCGATGATCTCCAAGTCCCAGCCGGAGGTGAAGCGCCCGCTCGAGGAACGCATTGCGAAGCAATGGGAGGGCGTCAAGTCTGCCGGCGATTTGGAAAAACTACGTGGATTCGTTCGAGTTTTTGGTGCGATGTTCCAGGCCGGCAAGCAAGCAAGGTTAGCGCTTGCCGAGAGTTTGCTTACCAGCGTCAAGGAAGAGGAACAGCGCGAGGCAGCTTTACATCTTTATGAACTCAGTGCCAATCGTGACGACCGCGTATTAGCTGCGCAAGCCACGGAAACTCTCGCCAGGCTCATGATTCGCAAAGGACTGATGGAAGACGCAGTCTTCTACTATCGAAAGCTCGGCGTGGATTTTGCGGATGTAAAAGTTCGAGACGGCAAGACCGGCGCTGACATCCACAATGAACTCATAACGGACAAGCGATTCCTGCCATATTTGGAACCGCGGCGACAATCATGGAACGCCAAGTTGAAGGGCGACATTGTTACTGGCCCGTTCCCCAACAGCCAACAAATGATGGGCTTCTCATTTGAGCCCGAAGGTGAGCGACTGCCATTCTTCAATCGCCATCGACTCGTGATGGATACCAATAATCCGAGCGGCAACGGACAGTGGCAGATGCGGATCGTTGACCGGCAATCGGGTGAGACGGTCAAGTCTTTCCCGTATCTAACTCCCAACCATTACATTTTGAATTACAGCAACAACGGCCAGATTCAGATGCGTTTTGCGCAAGTGTATGGCCACGTGCTGCTGTTGACATTGAGCAATATGGTCTATGCATTTGATTTGCTCGAGCAGAAGAAGTTGTGGGAATACAACATGCTGGGCAAGACGCCGGTAAACATGAATGTCGTTCAGACGATAAACGCCGCCGATGGCACGATGACGTTGGTTTACGCTGATGGAACGCGTCAGCGAATGGGCCAACTCGGCGTGTTGGAGGCCTCGTATGTGTGTTTGCCGACTCGCGATGGCTTGGTGGCGCTCGATCCTTCCACTGGTGCAGTGCTTTGGAACAAGGAAGCGGCGGCGGGATCAATGTTGTTCGGCGATCCGGAACATGTGTTTGTCATTGAAACGGCTGCCGACGGATCTCCATCAAAGACTCAGGTCGTTCGCGCGACCGACGGCGTTTCGGTCAAAGTGCCTGACTTCAGCGCACTGTTTCAGCCAGGCAAACGACTTCAAATCCGCGGTCGGCACATGCTTTCGCTCGACGACGATTCCGAAGGCAAAGTGCTCCGGTTGTACGACATCCTCACTGGGAAGGATTCATGGAGCCAGAAGTTCCCCGCCAATTCGATGCCGGTACGTTGTGACGACCCGAGCATTGCAGGCGTCGTTGATCCGCAAGGCAATCTGACATTGGTCGATGGAATGAAACAAAAGGTTGTGTTGAAGGTGACTGACGCCGCTGAAAGGATTCAAGCGGCACATTTGGCGGCGGTGGTCGACATTCGCGTCTATGCGGATCGTGAGCGTTATTTTGTTGCCTTGAATCGGCCACCAGAACAGGGCGTCAGTTCCATCCCTTATGTAACGAACGGGCTACGCTCGGCACGGATCAATGGATACTTGTACGCATACGATCGCATGAACGGGCAAGTGCAGTGGTGGACGCCTGAGTCGATGAACACATTCATGCTCATGGAGCAGATCGAGGACCTTCCGATCTTGATTTTTACGAGTCACCATAATCGTTTCAATAACCGAGGGAACGAGCAGCAGCAAGTTCGAGTTGAAGCAATTGACAAACGAACCGGCAAATTGGTTTTTGGGGATAGGCCGATCAGTCCGAATGGGCAGTTTTACACGATGCTCACTGATCCGAAGGCCGGCGTCATCGAACTGTTGCGATACGATATCAAAGTTCGGTTCGCACCCGAAGGAACGCCCGCTCCTGCAAATGGTCCTGGCGTGCCAGGCAATCAACGTGGTGCGGTGCCGCAGCCTTTTGCGCCAGCCCCCCAAGTGATGCCGGCGCAGCGAATTCAAATACAAGTGTTGCCGGCAATACAGCCGCAGCGAATTGTGCCAAAGATCGCTCCGGTTCCACCGAGACCGGTGAATAAGGATCCGAAAAAAGAATCGGAGGCGAAGCCGGTAGCCAAGTAGCACTCCGAGAAAGAAAACGAGTGAAGTGGTTCCAAATTCTCTCCCGCAAGACCTTAATGCTTCAGTCTCGACTCATGCCGCGTAGTTATTCGAAATCATGATTCGTGAGAAAACTGCGAGTTATTCGTCTATGATGTAAATGGGCTTCTCTCCGTACTGAGGGAACTGGCATGCGTTGGATTCATCAACTTGGCGTCGTAGGCGCGCTATTGATAGCTGTTTCCGCATCTCGAGGTGATGAAATCCCCGAAGACGTTCAAAAGGCGATTGATCGCGGTCTTGATTGGATGCAGCGCACGCAAAACCGCGACGGCCATTGGGACGCTAACGGCCAGTATCCGGCAACAATGACGGCGTTGGGAGGCATGTGTTTTCTGATGGAAGGAAGCACCATGCGTGAAGGCAAGTATTCAGATAACATTCGCCGTGCTGTCGATTGGTTCATGGACCGCAATCAGCCCAACGGACTCTTGGGCAATCCAAACAATCCGTCCGAGGCAAGCCGGTATATGTACGGGCATGGATTTGGCTTGTTGTTCCTCGCTTGTGCGTATGGCAGTGAAGAGGATGCGGATCGCCGCAAGAAACTTGAAAAGATTCTGACGAAGGCCGTTGAATTTGCCGGCAAGGCGCAAACCGATCGCGGCGGATGGGGTTACGTGTCTTCGGCGGACGGCGGCGGATTTGATGAAGGCTCGGTTACGATCACGCAGCTGCAGGGACTTCGCGCTGCAAAAAATGCCGGCATCGTCGTCCCGAAGTCGATCATCGACAAGTCGATGGATTACTTGGGTAAATGCACTACGGACCGCGGCGGCATCATTTACAGCTTGGCGCATGGCGGCGCCGTGTCCGGCCAGGAACGTCCGCCTTTGACAGTCGCTGCCATTGCATGTTCGTTCAGCGCCGGCAAGTACGATTCTCCGTTGGCGAAGAAATGGTTCGCGTACTGTCGGAATTTCATCGGCGTCGGCAACAACCGCATGGGCCATGACGAGTACATGCACTACTATTACTCGCAAGCGCTTTACATTCTGGGCGACCAAGGATACGCAAAGATTTTTCCGGACGATAAGGACACGACACAGCACCTGAACTGGAGCAAGTATCGCAAGGACATGCATGCTCACCTGTTGAAGTCGCAAGCAGCGGATGGAAGTTGGGGCGGCGGCTACATCGGCAGCCACTTCGCAACATCCGTCAACTTGACCATCCTGCAGTTGGATAATGGTGTCCTGCCGATTTATCAGCGCTAAGTTGGGATGCTGATTCGAATACTCGGGCCGCGAGCAGTTGCGAGCGGAAGTGCCTCCGCTCGTTGTTGTTCGCGGCCTTTGGTTGAACAAGTGCCCGTTCGTTGAAACAGGAGCAGTTGACGCACCATGAGTCAGAAACCATTTGACGAAGTTGTTCCAGTTGTCGAGTCTTTGACCGCGGATGACCTGGCGAGCGGTAAGAAATTGCGACAGGCGTTTGAGAGTTTGAAGAAACAGCTGGCTCGCGTGATTGTCGGCCAGCACGAAGTCATCGAAGAACTCTTGATAGCGCTCTTTACCCGCGGCCATTGCATCCTTGAAGGTGTCCCGGGGCTCGCGAAGACGTTGATGATTTCCAGCTTGGCAAAGTGCCTTTCATTGGATTTCAGCCGGATTCAGTTCACCCCGGACTTAATGCCTTCCGACATTACGGGCACGCAGGTCATTGAAGAAAACGTGACTTCCGGGCAGCGAGAGTTTCGGTTTTTGCCTGGGCCGTTGTTTGCGAACATCGTTCTTGCTGACGAAGTCAATCGCACTCCTCCCAAAACCCAGGCCGCACTGCTTGAAGCCATGCAGGAGCGGCAGGTCACGGTTGGGCGCGTCCGCCACAAGCTCAGTGATCCATTCTTTGTGCTTGCCACTCAGAACCCAATTGAACAAGAAGGCACTTATCCGTTGCCCGAGGCGCAACAAGACCGCTTCATGTTCAAGGTATTTGTGAAGTATCCGTCGTTCCAGGATGAATTTGAGATTGCTCGCCGTACGACGGCGTTGCAGATGGAAGAGATTACCCCGGTCCTGACGGGTGAACAAATCACCGAGTTGCAGAAACTTGTTCGACGCGTTCCTGTGACTAACCATGTCATCAATTACACTTTGGCATTGGTCCGCCAGACTCGCATTGGCGAACCAGGTGTGCCGAAGTTTATCCGCGAGTGGTTGTCATGGGGTGCAGGCCCTCGAGCCGTGCAAAACCTGATCATCGGCGCCAAGGCGCGTGCGTTGCTTTACGGCCGAACCGAAGTGAGCACTGACGACATCAAGGCCCTGGCTTACCCGGTTCTTCGCCATCGTATTCTGACCAACTTTACGGCGACCTCGGAAGGCGTCACCACGGACAAAGTTATTGAGCGACTGCTCGCGGAAACGCCGACGCATGAAAGCGAATTGACGAAGGACGAGCGACTCCGAAAGATCTTCGCATCCTAACCTGACATGGCAGTTGCACGCCGAAATACTATGGCCCGCAAAAACGACGACGATCCAAGGCGTTTTCTTCATCCGGCGACGATCGCTCGTATCGCTCGGTTGGATTTGCGCGCGCGTCAGGTCGTTGAAGGTTTTATCACGGGAATGCATAAGAGCCCGTTCTTTGGTCATTCGGTTGAGTTCGTTCAACATCGCGAGTATGTGCCTGGCGACGATATTCGCCATCTCGACTGGAAGGTTTGGTCGAAGACCGATCGCTTCTACATCAAGCAGTTTGAGGCCGAAACGAACCTCCGTTGCACATTTGTTGTTGATGTCAGCGAGTCCATGCAATACGGTCGCGGGCCGATGACCAAGTACGAGTATGGATGCACCGTTGCCGCATGTCTGGCATATCTGGTCATTCGACAACAAGACTCCGCAGGTTTGGTGACTTTCGACAGCCATGTACGCGAAATTCTGCCGGCTCGCAGCGCCCAAAACCATTTGACGGCGATTGTCAACGCAATGAACGTCAGCAAGCCTCGGGAAAAGACGGACCTGATGGCAATTCTGCGGCGTGTTACGGAAACGTCGCCTTCTCGCGGGCTGATTGTGCTGATTTCCGACTTGCTGGCGGATCGCGAACCGCTGTTCAAAGGATTGGAAATGCTTCGCCATCGCAAGCATGACGTATTGCTGTTTCACATCATGGATGATGACGAACTGGAGTTTCCGTTTGCCGGGACAACTCGTTTCGAGGGCATGGAAGAGATGCCGAATCTCGTGTGCGATCCAAGAGCGTTGCGAGACGGATACGTCGAAGCATTGAATGAATTCCTGGTCGAAGTTCGTCGTGGCTGCACGCGGATGGGTGTCGATTACTCGCTTGTAAAGACCAGCGATTATCTCGACGCCGTACTTTCGAAGTTCTTGCACCACCGTATGGCAGACCGCCGCACGACATTTGTGAAGTAACGTACAGGCGCCGAAGATATGCTCGACTTGTTCTTAAACCCGTGGGCGATGGTGGCCGGAACGGCGCTGATCAGTTCGCCGATCATCATCCATTTGATCAATCGAATGCGATTTCGGCGCGTCCGATGGGCGGCGATGGAGTTCTTGCTCAAGTCACAGAAGCGCAACCGGCGCCGCATCATTATTGAACAGATCATCTTGCTTTTGCTTCGCATCTTGCTCGTGTTGCTTGCGGGCTTTTTGCTCGCTCGATTTCTTGGTTCACTTGCAGGCCAGCAACAGAATGCGATCCATGTCATTTTGTGGGATGACACGCTGAGCAATACAGACAGCCACACCGAGGCAGGTCAGCATTTCGATGCGTTCACACAGGCGAAGCGGATCATTGCCGAAGACATTGCCGCGAACGCGGCAGATGCCACGACGCCGCAGACCCTGGTCCTCATTCGACTTAGTGAATTGTCTGCTCCTCGAGGCATTGAGCGTCTGAATGCTTCGACGGTCGAAGACCTGCGCCGCCATCTGGCGGATGTGGAATGTTCACACCTTCACGTGAGCATGGCGAAGGGATTGGACGAGGCGCAGGCAATATTTGAGCAAAGTCCTCAAGAGCGTCGACTGCTGCACATCGTCAGCGATTTTCGTTCACGAGATTGGACCGGCGCCTCGTCCGAATCGATTCGCCAATCGCTGGAACGAATCAAAGCTGCCCGCATTGATGTTCACTTGCTCGATGCCGCATACCCGATCAGATCGGAAAAAGTCGCGGTTCATCATGACAATTTGGCGATCGTGGAGTTTCAACCGGAAACGCGGGTCGTGGGCCGACATATGCCGACGGAGTTCACGGTAACGGTTGCCAATTACTCCAATGCCGAACGCAAGAATGTCCGTGTGACTGTGCGCGTCAAGGGCCAGGAGCGGGCGGAGGGTTCATTTACTCTTCCATCGGTCCCGGCCAACACCGTTACTGTCGGCAATTTCATGGTGTCGTTCGATCAACTTGGCACAAATCCAGTCAGTGTCAATCTCGAAAACGAAGATGCTGGCCTGGCGATCGACAATATTCGGCATGCCGTGGTTGACGTGCGGGAGCGTGTCCCGCTCTTGCTAATCGAAGGCGATGTCAAAACTCGCGGCACTCAGGATGGCGATGCCTATTTCCTACAGTCGTTGTTCAGTGAGTCCACGCGCGGCTTTGACGTTGCGGTTCGCGGCGTGCCCGACCTCGAAAAACTGAATCTTGACCAATTCCCGACGATCTTTCTGTTGAATGTTCCGCGATTGAGCGACCGGGCGACGCAGGTTCTGGAAAAGTACATTCGTAACGGCGGCGGGGTCGCCTTCTTCATGGGCAATGAAGTGAAGACCGATTGGTACAACAAGCAATACGCCGAAGGAAAGGGTTTCTTTCCGGTTTTGCTTGAGGCCAAACCCACGGATCCAGTAGCCGACCCCGGCGCCCGGCTAATGAAGATGCTCAGCAATCCGTTGCCGAAGCTATATCCGCGCAGCGAAAGCCACCCGATCTTTACGCGAATCTACCGAGACGAGCGGTCCCGGCAGCATTCCCGCGAAAACAACAAATACTTGATCTTTGCCGGGATCGACCGTCATTGGCAGGTTTCGCGCGCCAAGTGGACGCCACAGGCTGGAGTGATCGATGAGTTGATCACGTTGCCCAACAGCAAGGCGATTGCGGATTACTCAGAATCGGCGAACCGAGTCATTGCGGAACTGCGTTCCGACGAAGAACGAAACGCAAAGTTTAAGTCAACGCTGGAGATGCACCGTACCAGACTGCGTGAAGCTCTGTTGGCTGGCGGCGACCTGTATAAACTTGCTTTGCCGCTGGACCAGCTTCTGAACGACACGGGAGTTCCCAACAATCCCGAGCGACCTAATTTGCAGGAATATTGGCAGCAACGCGAACGGGCGGAACTTCGTGAACGTGTTCAGGGCTTGCTGGAGGAAGTCCGGTATGGCGACCCGTACATGGTTTCACGTTCCTTTGGAAAAGGTCGCTCGCTGGTGTGTCTCTCTACGGCAAACGCCGCGTGGAACGACATGCCCAACGGTCCATCGCGTGTTTATTGGGTAATGCTCATGGTCGAAGTCCAGAAGTTTCTTGCCAGTTCCGCGGCGGATACCAACTTGGCGCTCGGCACGCCTCTTGAGTTGGATCTCGACGCTGCAAGATACGAGGCGAAGATGCGCCGGTTCTTCCCCGTCAAGGCAGATTTGACACAGCGGGGTGTTCCGCCCAAATCGCTGGAAGTGGATAGCGGCGACCAGTCCGGCGAAGTCAACAACAACAAGTTGCTATTTCGCTTCAATGAGGCAAAGACGCCGGGCGTGTATCGCTTTGTTTTGAAGCGAAAGGACGCGCCATCCGATATCGCTCCAAAGACCGCGCCGGGTAAGACGGAGAAAACAGAAGAGCAAACCCCTGAAGACACGTTTGCATTTGCTTTTAACGTTGATGCCATTGCAGAAAGCGACTTGAAACGCGCGACAGATGACGACTTAGCCGTGACCGCACCGAATATTCGGGTGCACCGGCCTGGTGATGGTTCAATCGAAGCGATCCTCAAGGAAAAGAAAAGCGATCTATCGGAATCGACGTGGCTGTATCTTCTGATCCTGATCGTATTGGTTGCTGAACAGGCCATGGCAGTGCGGCTTAGTCACCACGTTCGTGGCGGCAGCGAAACTACGCCGACTGCGACAACAGGGGCAGTTGCGATGCCCACCGGCGCTGAAACAAGTGCACGTGAGACGCGAGAACTGGCTTCCACGATATGAATGACAATCAGACAACGACTGAAACAGTGTTTCACTTCCGCCGGCTTTCGGAAGGCTTCACTGTATTCGGCTGGGAATTGCCGTCGTGGCTTTGGGTCCTCGCGCTAGTTGTCGTACTTGCGTTGGGAATCGCGTATGTAGTCGCGATGTATGTCAAGGATAGCCGTTCGGTGCATTGGGCATTTGCTGTCTTTCTTGGCATGCTTCGTTGTATGGTCTACGGCGTGCTCGCAATGGTATTTCTGCTTCCGTCGTGTCAATCTTGGGAACGCGCCGAGAGACGTTCGCGAGTTGTAGTCGTCCTTGACGCATCCGAGAGTATTGCACTCGTTTCCGACGATATTCCATCGGCAAACCGCCCGGTGGAAAAACTGGAAACCCGACTCGACAAGATACTTCAATTCTTGGATGACGACAGCATTGCATTTTTGTCACGGCTGTCGGCCAAGAACCCCGTTGTCGTTTATCGGTTCGGCAGTCGATTGGATGAAGACACTCATACAATTCGCGGCGGTGACCCAAAGTGGCCCCGTGACGAATGGCAGAAATGGCTCAAGCTCAATTTCAAACACTGGGTGGTGCAAGGCCTCAGCGAGAACGGCCGACAACTTGTGATAGACTCACCTGCATTTGAAGCAGACAAACCAGGCACTGCCGAATGGGCATTGCAGTGGCTGCGAAGAGGCGATGATATATTCCCGCCGCTAGAATCGGGGTTTACCGACGCCGACCGGCAGAAACTCAAGGAGAGTCGCGATAAACTCGACAAACGAGTCGAGGTCGTGCGGCAGTTGTTGCAAGGTACAAACGTCGGCGATTCGGTGCTGGGAGTCGTCAATCGCGAAGCAAACAACATGGTTCAGGGTCTGGTCGTCATCAGCGACGGCCGAAGCACACATGGTTCCGACTCGTCGCTTGCCGAACTGCGAATTCGGGCGCGACGCGAAAACATCCCCGTGTTCACGGTCATCGTTGGCGAGGATCGTCTGCCCGTCAGCATTCAGATTGTCGACGTTCAGACTCCGGAACAAGCGCCGCCAAACGAGAAGTTCGTGATTCGCGCTGAAATCGACGGCATAGGTTTGCCTGGCAAGAAGAAGCCGGTGTACCTCGACATATTCTTGCCGGGCGAAGATCCAAAGAAGGCGAAGCCGGTCCATACAATTGAAGGCGAAGTGACATTTCAGCCCGGCGAACCGCCGCATGGCCAGGTGGAGTTCAATCTCGACCCGACCGCCACCGACGGCAAAGACAAGTTGCCGCAGGAACTTTTCAAATCCGCCGACGCAATTGCCAAGGAGCGAACCGGCGACGAAAAGGACAAGCCGAAAGAAGAGAGCAAGGCGCCGTCCAAGAACGTGCGTGAGTTGATTGAAGGCGAATGGAAGTTTGCCGTCCGCGTGCCAAAGGACGATGGCGAAGCATTCCTTGACAAAGAGCACAAGTCAGACATTGCCAGCGTGCAAATAATCAAGAAGGCGATTCGGGTGCTGCTTTTTGCCGGCGGTCCGACTCGTGATTTTCAGTTCGTTCGAACGATGCTTGTGCGCGAAAAGGATCAAAAACGGGCGGAAATCAGCGTCTTCCTGCAGAATGAAGGCCGTGATGGCCGCGACGTGCAGGATGTCGAACCAGAGCGTCGGCTCAATCGCTTTCCGACCACGCTGCTGCTGGGCGATGCGGCTGCGAAATTGGATCCCAAAGACAAGTACTACAATCTGGATCAATATGACGTCATCATCGCCTTCGACCCGGACTGGTCGGAACTTCTGCCGGAACAATTCAACCTGCTCAAAACCTGGATCGAGAATCAGGCGGGTGGCCTGATCATCGTCGCCGGCCCCGTGCATACCTATCAGGTCGCGAGTGCGGAAGATGGCGGCAAGTTCAAGGTGTTGCAGGAACTGTTTCCGGTGATTCCCGGCGACAGTCGTTTGCCTCTTCACGGTGGGACTCGACGCAACACGAAGAAACCGTGGTATCTGAACTTCCCTGGCGCCAAGGATCAGGAGTTTCTCAAACTCGACGACGACAAGAACCATCCCTTGGCTGGTTGGGATGAGTTCTTTTTCCGCAAAGAACGTCGTGATGAACGCGACACCGAGGCCAAGTACGGCTTCTTCGACTTTTACCCTGTTCAAAGTGTCAAGAAAGGCGCCGATGTCGTTGCGACGTTTGCCGATCCGCAGGCACGTTTGCCCAACGGCGACGAGCACCCATATCTGGTCACGCTCGATTATCCGAAGGGTAAGATCGTGTACCTGGGCGGTGAAATGTACCGCTTGCGATCTCGCAAGATCGAATACTACGAGCGGTTTTGGGTCAAACTTGCTCGATATGCGAGCGCCGGGACTCGCGTTCGCGGCAGCAGCAAGCGCGGCGTCCTTGTCATGGGCAAGCAGTTCTCTGCCGGCAGCTTTGTGCGAATGGAAGCGCAGATGTTCGGCGCGGATTCAAATCCGCTTCCCGAGACCATCGAGACGAAGGCATTCATCACCCCGCTGACAAGTTCGGATCCCAAAGACCGTAAAGAAATCAAACTGTCGCCGAAGCGATCGGCCGTTACTTGGAGTGGATGGTTCCAGGGCAGACACCTCGTTGAAAAGCCGGGGGAGTATCTGATCGAAGTTCCGATACCTGGCAGTCCGGATTCGCTGCGCGGGAAGATCACAGTCAAAGAATCGAATCCTGAACTGGATCATGTGCGCCCCGATCCCTTGGCGATGTATCAAATAGCTAGCGACATCGACGAAGTCTTGCCGCGACTGGCAAACAAGGCTACCGCCGACGATTTGCGAAAAGCAGTCGAAGGGCGACGGGTTCGAGCGGAGAAGCAACCCGGCATCCCATCGGCGAGCGAAGCGGAACCGGATCGTTCTATGGACAAGCCCCGATTGTGTTTCGACCTGAAGACCGCGGGAATTATTCCAGAATGCATGCTGACAGACACGAAATTGCAGCGGAACAAGGGTAAATCGGATGATTTGTGGGACAAGGGCGTCATTTTCGGTTACGACAATCGCAATGCGCCGATCCGCTTGCCGTACGTGCTGTTGCTTGTGGTCGGCCTGCTGTCGTGCGAATGGTTGACACGGAAGTTGTTGCGGCTTGCTTAAGGTGACTTTGGCTTCGTGAGTTATCGGAAAATCGAAATGGCAACTGTCGAGCGGAACAAACCGGTAGTCACGGCAGCGGCGCGAGACCGAATTCTGTCGCCAATGCATCGTTTGCGCGGTGCGATCCGTCGGTACATTGTGCTCGAAGCGGCGGCCGTGTTACTCAATCTGCTCGCAATCTGGTTTTGGCTGGGGCTGGTGTGCGACTACGGTTTCTTTCGTTTGACCGGTTACGATTGGGCTCAATTAGTCGCTCGATACGTTCGGGGTACGATGCAGATCACGATCGGATTGGGCGTCTTGGGGCTGGTCGCTTGGAAGCTGGTGACGTTGTTTCGAACCTATCGCACCGAGGCGCTCGCGCTGTTGCTCGAACGTCGGTTTCCGAAGCTTTTGGGAGATCGCTTGATCACAGCCGTCGAGTTGTCGTCGAACCTGGATGCCGCCGAACAATTGGGCTACTCACGGGCGATGATTCTCGAAACTGTTCGAACCGTTAGTGCCGATGTTGATCGTGTCCCTGTGAGTCAAGTTTTCCGCTGGTCGCGGTTGCGAAACTACTGGCTGACGGCGGCGTTCAACTTGTTTGGTGTTTTGTTTTTCGTCGCAGTTGCGTGGCTTGCATGGAATCGCACTGTCAATGTCGTCGGCTTCGGCTATCGATTCGCCGATATTACTCAGATCTACACCGAACGAAATTTGTTGATGATGAATTCGTTCTGGCCTCGGCGTGCGCAGCTTGAGCTAGTTGATTTTCCCGAGAGCGGCGAGTTGCGGATTCAGCAAGGGTCGTCGACACGTATACGAGTCCGCGCTTTGAAGTGGGTCGTTGCCGATCGGCAAGCCGCCGGCGGTTGGCGTGCGTTGACCTGGCAGGAAATGGATGCCGGCTTCTTGGGAGTGGAGAAGCCTCCACTTCCAGTTGCGGCTTTCGTTTCGCCCTCGGAAGTCGACCGAGCGCCGCTGCCCCATGATACTCATTGGACCGCTGACCGAGTGGAAATGCTCTTGGAGAACGGCGAAGTTCGCGATCGCCTCATTAAAGCCGGCTGGACCGAATCGCAATTCGCGTCGTTTGCCAACGTTTTTGCGGCACTGGATCGCAAGACCACCGATCCGAAAATGAGCCGCAAGCTTCGCAAGCTCGTCATCCCACAGTCGGTGATCATTAACTACTGGGGAAAGAAGTCGAAGAATGAGATGCCGTTGACGCGGCAGCAGGACTTTACGGAGTTCGCTGCCGTACTTTCCGACCTGAAAGAGTCGGTCAAGTTTTATGTCAAAGGCGAAGATTACTACACGTACCCGAACCGGTTGATTACGCTTGTGCCGCCGCCTTCGTTTACGAAGCTGGAACGAGACGAATACTTGCCGGCATACCTTTATCATCGTGCACCTGCCGACGGGTCATTGCAGGACTTGAAAGGCCTCAAGCAGGTTCGAGAGAATGTAGGTGTCTCGCTCACGGGTACTACTTCTCGTTTCGAGGTTCCGGCCGGCAGTCATGTCGTGTTGCGAGGCGAAGTGGACAAGGAGTTGTCCACAGTCCGCATCCGATACCGATCGGCAAAAGGCGAAGGGACCGTCGACCCGCAGGGGAGCATTGAGAATCTGACTGTCGGCGTTGATCGCCACTCCATTGAGAAGAGATTTGATCAAATCAATCGGCCGTTGGAATTCGACTTCGAATTGACCGATACCGACAACGTCAAATCACTACGCCACATTGTCATCCAGCCGGTTGATGATCGATCGCCCGAAGTAACCGTTAGTATCGACACGATTCGGAAGACTCCGCAGGGGTACATGTGTACGCCGCAGGCGATGATCCCTATTGCCGGCGTCGTTCGAGATGATTCCGGGTTGACGCGAGTCGAGTATACGTTGACCTACTCGCGAATTGAATCAGCACAAGCCAATTCGGTTCGGGCCACAATTGCTGCGGGCGTTTTCGGCGCGGTTTCGACTTTGCCGACTTCGCCGGAGTCGTTCACCGCCCCTGCACTGATTTTATTGCTGAGTCAAATGAGCGAATCAAGAGAGGGCATGCGTGCGCCGCCATCACTCGTGATGAAGACGTTTCAGGAGATCGTCGACGACAAGGACCGCGAATTTCGCTATGGCAAAGACCAGTTGCAGGCGAAACTCCGCGAGAATCCGCCTGTCAGTGCGTTGATCCGCCAATATGACATTAAGCCGAATCTGGAATGGCTCGACCTCTTACAGCAGGTGAAGGACTTGCAAGCCGGAGCAGATGATGCGATACGACCGCGATTCCGCATGCGGCTCACAGTATCGGCGACCGACAACAATGTCGAAACGGGACCGAGATCAAGTCAGAATCGTGAGACTTTTACGTTCTTGGTCGTGCCTCATGAAGAACTCATGGGAGAAATGAACAAGGACGAGGAAGCAATCAGTTACAAGTTAGACGATCATATCCGCAAGCTGACCGATATTCGCGCCGACATCGAAAAAATCGTTGAACGACTTCCGCCGATGGCCGGCGACGACGGCTTCCGAGCCTCGGCCTCGCGGGCCGTTGACCTTGAGGAAGCGCTGGCCAAGAGTCGCGACGCGGTACAGGAAGTGTTTTCGGACTACAGCCGCCTGTACAAGGAAGCACAGACCAATCGATTGCCTGCTTCGTTTATCGAACAAAAGGAAAAGATTGTCGGCATGTTGGACGATGCGTTGCGGCAGCATTTTCCGCGAGCGGAAGAAGCACATGGCGGTTTCCGCAAGATCCTCGAAGATCGTCGTCCTCCAGAGCCTCAAGAGCTGTTCAACGTCCGTCAACGCCATGATGAATTAATTGCGCAATTGAAGGCAATCCACGAACGCATGGGACAAGTCGTCGGAATCACCCGACTTGCACAACACCTGACGGAACTGATCAAAGCCGAGTTGGAAATCAAAGTGCGATTGGCGGACATGTTGCGTAAGCGCGAAGACATCGAACTGGATCGATTCGGAACCGTGATGCTGAAGGGGCCAATTATTGAAATCGCCAAGGGCGAGAAACTTGTGGTCACTCTGGATATGATCCGAGACCAGGTGGATGGCGAATTGGAGCTCCGATTGGATGTTCCCAAGGATTCAGGCGTGACAGCGCCTGGAAAAGTGCCGGTCGCCAGGATGGGCAAAAATGCAGTATTTGAGGTTACGGCATCGAATATCGCAGGAGAATTTCGCATTCCGATCACCGTGTTGAATATGGACAACGAAGCGGTGAAATGGACTGATCCCAAGTTGCCGTTCGTGTTGACGGTAAAAGTGAAATAGCGGAATCGGTGTCGAGTTGGATGAATTCGAGTTGCGATGGCGTGTTTGAATCGTCTTAGTGTCAGGCAGGTTACGATTGTTTCGGAAGTGTAACGTCGATGTGTTTTGCGAATTTGACATTACTTCCGTAAGTATTTGGACGTATACTACTTTAGGTTAAGTGTCCCTTTGACGGAGGTTTCGCCGATGTTGCGACGCTTGTCCGTGATCCTGGCAGTACTGGCTGTGGGGCTTGTCATTTCCGTTCAGGCACAGCCGCCCGTGCCGGATGCATCCGTTAAGCCGCGAAGTGCTGAACCATCGAAGGACAACGTCGTCCGTGAGCAAGATCGTCTGCTTCGAGAATGGAAACAGTTTGAGGGCATCCTTGTCCGCATGGCGCAGCGATTGGACAAGAGCTCGAATATCGAAGACAAAGCTAGGGCCGAAGGCCTTCGCAAGGCAATCGACCTTTCGAACAAGGAAGGCGTTGAGAATCGTTTCCAGAAATTGATCACGACATTGGTCGCTTCGAAGACGCTTACGGTCGATGACCTGCAAAAGGCCGCCGGGCAAAACGATGAACTAATCAAAATCCTTCGCGATATGTTGGAAATGCTCCTGACCGACAATGAAGCGCTTCGCCGTCGGGAAGAAATCGCCAAACTCACGGAGTTGATTAAACAGGTTGACGGCATCATTCGTGCAGAGAAGGTGACACAGGCCCGCATCGAAGGCAACAAGATTGACGAGAAAACGATCGGCAAGGAACAGAATAAGATCACGCAAAACACGGAAAGCGTTGCCCGCAACATCGGCGCCAAGCCGAACGACAAGTCGGATGGCAAAGAGGGCGAATCAAAGGGCGACAAGGGCGACAAGAACAAGTCCGAGCCCAAGGACGATTCCAAGGGCCCGAAGGGCGATATGAAGGACCCGAAGGCTGGTGATCCAAAGAAGGATCCGAACGACAAGAAAGACCCTGCCGGCGACAGCAAATCGAAGCCCAGCGATTCGAAAGACGGATCCGAAAGCAAAGGTAAGCCGAAGGACGGTTCCGATAGCGCAGGCGAACCAAAGAGGGGTGATCAAAAGCCTTCCGATTCGAAGCCGAGTGATCCCAAAGATAAGAAAGACAGCAAGCCGGCAGAATCAAAGGCGAAGCCGGATAACAAGGCCGACGCCAAACCCGGCGACAGCAAAGACGGCAAGCCAAGCGACCAACAATCGAAACCCAGCGATTCGAAGCCGTCCCAGGGCAATCCGCAGCAGAGCCAGAACAAGCCGAACCAGAACCAACAGCAGAATCAGAATCAACAGAATCAGAATCAGCAGCAGAACCAGAATCCGCAGTCTGAACAGGCTAAGAAGCAGATTCAAGATGCAATCGAGAATCAGAAGAAGGCCGAGGATGAATTGAAGAAGCCGGACCGCGACAAATCGGCAGAAAATGTAGCCAAGGCAATCGACGATCTTGAGAAGTTGAAGAAGGAACTCGAAAAGCGTCTGCGTCAATTGCGTGAGGAAGAACTCGAACGGCTGCTTGCCAATCTTCAGTCGCGCTGCGAGCGGATGCTTGCCATGCAAATCGCTGTGTACGACGGCACTAAACGAGTTTACGGCGTCGTGCAGACCTATGCCGATAAGAAGCCGACTCGTGCCGAAGAACAGGCGTCGCAGAAGCTTTCGACCGACGAAGGTAATATTGTCAAGCTGGCCAACAGCACGTTGCAATTGTTAGAGGCAGAAGGATCGGCAGTTGCCTTTTTCGGTGCACTGGACGGCCTGCGAGACGACATGGTGAATGTCGAGAAACGGCTGGATAAGTACGATGTCAGCCCATTCACTCAACGAATTGAGGAAGACATCATTGCGCAACTCAAAGAGATGATTGAGTCGCTGAAGAAAGCACAGCAGGATATGAAAGATAAGAAGAATAATCCGCCGCCTCCGAGCAATGGTCAACCGCCGCCGCAAAAACTGTTGGATTTATTGGCGGAATTGAAGCTCTTGCGGTCGATGCAGATGCAAGTGAACAAGCGTACCAAGGATTACGGCGCGACGTATGAAGGTGAACAGGCCGCCGAAACACAGGTTCAGGGTGAAATACAGCAGCTGTCAAAGCGACAGACAAAGATCGAAGAAATGCTAAAAAACATTGCAACTGGTAAGAATCAGTGATTGAATTGTGGTGACAGCCCATTTGGGATTTGTTATCCCATGGGGCGACAGATAAAGATGCGAACTCCTATTTCTTTCGGGAGGTTCAAAAGTGATCCGTAGTGCCGTAGTCGCGGGTTTGGTGTCGGCGGCATTTGTCGTTGGCAGCACCGGCGCAGCCGAAAAGTCGGCGGTTGAATCGTACTCCTTTGGGAGCCTAAAGTCGGCCACCGTTGAGACTGCCAAATCGCAGGCTCTTGAGTGGCTTGCTGCCAGCGGGCGCTCGGACGATGCCACCCGTAAGCAGTTCGATGCGATTTGGGGCGCCGAGGGCAATCTTCACGATAAGATCGTTGCGACGTTGTCGCTCGATCCGGCCGCGGCCAAGCTCCTGAAAGACGCGAACGACCCAACCACTCCTGCGCCGACGGAGGTGCCAGCGCTTATTCGCGACGCCAAGCAGCACTCTTTCTTCCGAGCGAATCTAGCGCTTGCGTTCGCAAAAGCGATTTCAAGTAAACGAGTTTACGAAGAAGCTTTGGAGGCGCTTGGTGCAGTGCGGCCCGAGCAAGTCGCTGATCCGGGCGCTTATTATTTCCACAAGGCTGTTGCAGAGCATTCGTTGATCAAGAAAGAAGCGGCCAGTCAGTCGATCCTTCGGTTGCTCGATGACGTTTCAGATGCCCCCGATCGCTACAAAATGGTTGGCGCGCTAATGCTGTTCGACATGCAGCAATGGAAGGCCGACGAAAAGGACCTGGCCAACATTGCCAAGCTGATGGACAACAGCGGCCGGCGACTTGATTTGGCCCGCGCCGGCAACAAAACACAGGACATTCAGAAGAAAATCGTCTTTCGGCTGGACGAGGTGATTAAGGAACTGGAGAACCAGGCGAAAAGCGGCGGTACCTGACAAAACGGAGGCAATTGCCCCGGCGGTCAGCCGAATGCGGGCAACAAACCAGGTAACACGAACCAACCGTCTTCGCCACAGCAGGACAGCATTGGCGGCACGAATAGCGGCCCGGGTCGCATTGATGAGAAAAAGTTGAAGGAGATCGCAGAATCGTGGGGCAAGCTTCCCGAAAAGGAACGAGCCAAGGCGATGATGGAACTGACTAAAGACCTGCCGCCACGGTACCGCGAAATCATTGAGAACTACGCAAAAACGATTGCACGCGGCTCAAAGTGACCGTGTGAAGTTCTATTGCGAGGTGATTTCTCAGGGCTGCGACCGCTGTCGGTCGCAGCCTTTTCCATATCCGTCTACCGGATTCTACATCATGAGGCACTTGCTGACGGCGATCGTGACCCTGGCGACGACGTCGCTGTTGATTGCCGAAGATCTAACGACCCTTAAGGGAAAGAAGATTACCGGCGACTTGGTGGCCGCCGACGACAAAGTAGTGACCATAAGGGCTGGCGATGGCAATGTCGTTACGCCGGTACCGGAGATTTTTTCAGTCGATTTCCCGGCCAAGTCCGAAATGAAACTGCCGGACAAGTACATTTCTGTTGAACTGGTGGATGGCACGATGTTCAACTGCCATGGCTTCAAATTGTCCGGAAAATCGGTCGAATTATCGATTGTGCAGGGGCTTAGAATTACGGTTCCGATGTCAGCCGTCGCCTACATCCTGACTGATGCTCAAGATCCCAAGATCCAGCGCGAATGGCAAAGAGTGCTGAGCGATCGCGGTCGAATGGACCGCTACTTTGTCCGGCGCGACGATCGACTCGACGGATTGGAAGGGACGTTCGGCGAGGCCGATGCCAAAGGCGAGGTCATCCCGTTTACGACGGCAAGCGGCGCGAAGCGCAACATTCCGCTTGCGCAATTGTCGGCGCTTTTGTTCAACAACCGGCTCGAAGGCAATATTCCAAAATCCGTCTGTAGGGTCATCGATGCCTATCGCAATTCGATCGTCGCTCAGAAGGTGCAATTCACTGCCGGCAAGCTCACGGTGTTGACCGTCGGCGGCATTACTGTGGAATACCCCAGTCTGCAGGCACTTTCGCGTCTGGATTACAGCAAAGACAAGATTGTCTACTTGTCTGATATGAAGCCTTTGCGAGAAGAACGCATTGCCGATGAACCGGTAGAAGTCGTTGCTCGAGACAAGACGCTTCAGAATCAGCCGATTCAACTTGAAGGCATCAATTACTCCAAAGGTCTAGTGATGCACTCCCATGTCGAACTGACTTTCGATCTGGGCGGCGACTACAAAGAGTTTCAGGCGATGATCGGCGTCGATCCGACATTGCCTGAGGCGAGTCCCGCGAAGTTGATCATCGAAGGCGACGGCCGGGAACTCTTTGCCGTTGACGTCAAGAACAAGGACCGGCCGCGGTCATTGAATTTAGATGTAAAGAAAGTGCGGCAGTTGAAAATTCGAGTCACCGCCGACTTTTTGTTCGGCCGCGAAGTGACATTGGCAGATGCGAAGGTGAGCAAGTGATCGGTGAGATGCGCCACGAGGTATGAACATGAATTTGCAGCGAAATCTCAAAATATTCACACTGGCTGCATTGGGTATCGTCTCGACCATCGTTTGGCTCGCGGTACGAAGCACGTCTGTGCAGGCCGCGAATGAAAGCGTTCGATCGGCCGAGAAGCAGCGGATTGAGGTGGTTGCCAAGGTGCGCCCGTCAGTCGTTGCGATTTACGCCCGAGGCGGTCAAGGAGGCGGTTCCGGCGTATTAATCGACAAAGAAGGATACGCCCTGACCAATTTTCACGTGGTGCAGGGCAGCGGCCCGATCATGCAGTGCGGTTTGGCCGACGGTGTATTGTACGACGCGGTGCTGGTTGGGCTCGACAAGGTTGGCGACGTAGCGCTGATCAAGTTGTTGCCAAAGGCGGACGGCAAGCTGTTTCCCTTCGCGGCACTGGGGAACAGCGATGAAGTCCGAGAGGGCGATTGGTCTTTGGCGATGGGCAATCCCTTTCTTCTGGCAACAGACTTTACGCCGACCGTAACTTACGGTTTGATTTCAGGGGTTCATCGTTACCAATATCCGGAAGGCACGCTGCTTGAATACACTGATTGCATTCAGATTGATACGTCAATTAACCCCGGCAATTCCGGCGGACCGTTGTTCAATGTGAAGGGCGAATTGATCGGCATCAATGGCCGCGGCTCGTTCGACAAGCGTCGGCGAATCAACTCCGGCGTCGGCTACGCAATCTCAATCAATCAGATCAAGAATTTTCTGGGTCACCTGCATGGCGGCCTTGACACCGATCATGCAACTCTCGGCGCGCGAGTGGAAAGCCTGTCCGATGAGATTCTCCGGCTTTCAGTCAAAGAAGTTCTTGACGATGCGGATGTTTCTCGGCGAGGACTCCAGGTCGCGGATGAACTGATCGCGTTTGCCGGCCGGCCTCTAACCACGGTGAACGAGTTTAAAAATGTGCTAGGCGTTTTTCCGAAGGACTGGCGATTGCCGTTGGTCTATCGCCATGAAAATCAGCGAAAGGAAGTGCTGGTTCGACTGATGGGCGTCCAGCCGAAAGAGGTTAAAGAAGATGGCGCTGAGGCCCCGAAGCCCGGCCCTCGCCCTGCACCAGGCCAAAGACCACCGGCGCCGCTGCCTGACAGCCCAGCGAAGAAACTTTACAAAGAGAAGGCGGGGTTCGCGAACTATCACTTCAATGAATTGCATCAGAGTCGAGTTTGGACCGCATTCACCAAGCATGGCGATTTTTCCAAGACTAAAGGTAATTGGATATTCGAAGGCGAATTGCAGCTAAAAGCGCAATCGCGGCACGCAGTGTTAACGATTCAAGAGAAGAAGGGCGACGATGGCAATTTGCAAACACATGCATTGCTCGATATCCGCGATGTTTCGACGTACCCCGTGGAGCCACTCAAGCCGGGACTCGGCAATGACGAGCGTCAGTCGCCGCCTGGAAGCGGCGGGTTCGTGATTGCAATGTATCATTTCCGCCGTTTCCTCACGGAAGGCATCAAAGGATTCGAACGCAATCCTGCATACGGCGGTGTTGAACCGTTTTATCCGTATCCTGTTGATGGGTCGCTCCCCAAGACCTTGAAGGACTTGCGCGTCGATGCGGATGTGATTCGGACGGAGCACGGTGGTGTTGCAGGCAAGTGGTACTTCGACCGTACGCAACAGAGATTACTGGGCTTCGAAGCATTTGTTGAGGAGAAGGGTGATCCTTGTGAATTGTATTTTGCAGACTACCGAGCCGTAGACGGCAGAATGCTGCCGCACCGAATTGAGGTGCGGTATGGCAATGACCGATTCGGCGTGTTCACCGTGAAACGATATCAAACTACCGCCAATTGACGTTGGATTTGTCAACCGATCTGAGATGCACCTATGCGTTGGTTGTTCGTTTGGGCGATTTCATTTCTCCTGACTGTCTCGGCGATGGCACAGTCGCCGTTCGGCAAAGTTGCCCAGGATGTTAATCGCAAATTGGTAAAACTGTATGGTTCCGGCGGCTATCGCGGTCTTCCCGCATATGGCACCGGCATCCTGGTGTCGTCACGTGGGCACATTCTCACTGTTGCGAACCACATTCTCGACACGCAAGACCTTCGTGTACACGTTTACGATGGGCGCCGCTTCCGTGCGAAGGTCGTCGTGATAGAGCCGGAATTTGATGCGGCCCTGCTCAAGATCGATACAGGCACGCCCGAGGGCGACAAAGAACTCGACCTCGAATTCTTCGACATCGCAAAAGCCGCACAGTCGCCATTGGCGCAATCGGGCGATTGGGTGTTGGCGTTCAGTAATCAATTTCAAATCGCCACGCGGGATGAGCCCATGACCGTGCAACGCGGCACAATTGCTTCGTACACTCGACTTCATGGCCGTCGCGGAATCTTCGAGGCCTCGTTCACGCGCGAGGTTTACGTTACCGACGCAATCATGTGCAACCCGGGCGCAGCCGGCGGCGCGCTGACAACACGAAAAGGCGAACTTCTGGGAATTGTCGGCAAGGAGTTACGCAACACGCTTTCGGAAACCTGGATCAACTATGCCGTGCCGGTGCAATCCAAGGCCGAATTCACTGAAGATGGAAAGTCGGTCGTTCGATCACTGGCTGATTTTGTGGACCTCGGCATGCAGGAGAAATGGAAGCCGACGGTCCGCGAAAAGCCGAAGGATGGTCCTGGTGGGTATCACGGAATCGTATTGGTCCCCAACGTGGTTGAACGCACGCCTCCGTTTGTCGACGGCGTGCGCCCGGACTCCCCGGCGCAAAAGGCCGGTTTGCAGCCCGACGACTTGATTGTTTATGTCGATGGAGAACCGATTGGAAGCATCAAGCAGTTCATTGATTTCATTGCCAAGACGCACCCGGGGCTGACGATCAAGCTCGAGGTTCGCCGCGGCGACAAACTGATGACCGTCGATCTGAAATTGGATGAGATTCCAAAGCGAAAGTGAATGTATCCGTACTCGGTTCGCAACCGATGTTATCGAGAGAAGTTGCTATGAAGCAGTGCAATTTTGTCTGGACCGGTGTAATTCTTGTTTGTTGCCCTCCGCTCATCGCTCAGGAAATCAACGACGACACGGAAAAGGCAATGAAGGCCGCCGTGTTGAAAGTCGCTCCGTCGGTCGTGCAAATCGAAACCTCCGGCGGCGCCGACGTAATCGGCACGTCGGGACCGGGCGGACCGGTCCGCAAGGGCACTGGGCCGACGACCGGAGTGATCGTTTCTGCGGACGGTTACATCATTTCAAGCGCATTCAATTTTGCGAACAAACCGTCGGCAGTATTTGTCACGGTACCTGGCCGCAAAGAACGGCTGGTCGCTAAAACGGTGGCGACTGACACGACCCGTATGCTCACTCTAATCAAGGTGGAGATCGGCGGCTTGCCCGTGCCGCAGCCATCGCCGAAGGCGGAGTTTCAAATCGGGCAATGGTCGCTCGCGCTTGGTCGTACGTTGGATCCAAACGTCGACAATCCGCCGTCAGTCAGTGTGGGAATCATCAGCGCTCTGCACCGAATCTGGGGCAAGGCCGTACAGACTGACGCAAAGGTTTCGCCGGTGAATTACGGCGGACCGCTGATTGATGTGGACGGTCGAATCCAAGGAATCTTGGTCCCGGCGTCGCCTTTTGCCGAAGGAGATACCGCAGGTGTAGAGTGGTACGATTCCGGGATTGGTTTTGCGATTCCTTTCGAGGATGTACTTGCTGTCCTCAATCGACTCAAGGCCGGTAAAGACCTTCGCAAAGGTATGCTCGGCGTGACGCCGACTGGCCGCGACATCTATAGTGGACTGTCAACCGTCAGTGCCGTCGCAGCCGACTCGCCGGCGGCACGAGCCGGAATTCAGTCCGGCGACCAAATCATTGAAGTGGACGGCAAACCGGTGCGCAACCATGCGCAAGTGCAACACGCACTGGGGCCGAAGTATGAAGGCGACACCGTTAGTCTGAAGGTCAAACGCGGCAATGACACCAAGGAATTTGCCAACCTTGTATTGTCCGGCTCGCTCACAGCTTATGTGCAGCCGTTCCTCGGAATCCTGCCCATACGTGATGATCCTGAATCCGGCCTCGAAGTGCGCTACGTTTTTCCGAAAAGTCCGGCCGACATGGCCGGTATCAAACCAGGCGATCGCCTGCTGAAACTGGGTCCTGCCGTGGCTGCCAATCCGATGCAGCCTTCGCCTCTTCGTCCGTTCACGGGACGGGAACAGCTAAAAGGGCTGTTGGCGACTTTGGCGCCGCATGCTGAGGTCAACATTGAATTGAAACGGAAGTCTGATGGGAAGACGGCCGCCGTCAAGCTCCGTCTCAGTGCATTTGATTCGGTGGTGCCAGACGAATTGCCCGAGCAATCGACTGCAAAGAAGGCACTGACGCGGCCGAAACCTGGTCCGATGCCAATGCCCGTGCCGCCAAAGCCGATGCCGGAAAAGAAGGTCGAGACTGGATTGCTCAAGCGAACCAATGCGGCACAGGATCACGAATATTGGGTTTACGTGCCGGAGAACTACGACCCGAACGTGTCTCACGGACTGATCGTTTGGCTTCACGGCGCCAATCAGGGAGGCAAAGATTCACAGAACCTGACAGACATTTGGGGCGCCTATTGCGCGAAGCACCATATGATTCTGGTTGGACCAAAATCTGAGAACGAGTCCGGCTGGGTCGCCAGTGAATCGGAGTTTATTGCCCAGACCGCTCGCGACATGATCAGTGAATTTACCATCGATCGGCAACGAGTGATTGTCCACGGCATGGGGATCGGCGGCCAAATGGCTTTTTATCTCGGCTTTAGCGCCCGAGACCTGATCCGTGGCGTTGCGACGACCTCGTCCATTTTGGCATCCGCGCCCAAAGAGACTCAACAGAATCAGCCACTGGCATTCTTTATCGTTGCCGGCGGCAAAGACCCGCTTTCCAAGCAGATTGCTCAAAGCAGGCAGGTGCTCGCGGACAAGAAATATCCAGTGATATTCCGCGAGATTGCCGAAATGGGCAAAGAGTACCTGACTGAAAAAGTGCTTCAAGAGATGATTCGCTGGTTGGATTCGCTTGACCGGATTTGAGCGAATTCGGAATAATTCAATACAGAGTTATTGCAGTCGCCCAAATTGTCGGTTAGACTTGCTGCTTGAACCACTCGTCTCCGCACTCGTTTGAGGTGCGCCTGGTGATCCGATTCTACCGATTCGTCCGGCACTCGACGCTTACAACTGCGATTGCAGTTGTGGCCCTGGTGCTTTCGACGAACGGTCGGGCCAATGCGTCTTGCGGCGACTACGTCACTATCGGCGGCAAGAAGCAAATGATGCCGCACGATAGCGATGCCAAGCATTTGCCTGCCGCTCCAAAATCGCCATGCCACGGGCCGAACTGCTCGAGAGCACCGATTCTTCCTCCTGCTGCAGCGGCGCCGGTCGCGCCGATTGGCATTGATGATTCATTGCAGGCTGTGCTTCTCCAAGGCAACATTGATGTCCCCCGGTCGGAATGGCGATCCACGGAACCTGAAGCCAGGCCTTTTCATATCGTAGGCAGCATTTTTCACCCCCCGCGGGTCTGATCCAGCGAAAGAACGGTTTCGTTCCTTGCATTCGACGGCTCCTTGCGGGGCCCGTCGGACTATGGCGTCGGGCACTGGTTGACCTGTGTCGTGCCTCAAGACGATTCCGTTCGCGTTCGGGCTCATTGAGTATCGTGATCATCGCTTGAGATGCCCCAATTTCACGGGCGACTTGCGTATTAACGAATGCAGGTTCGAAGTGAAACGGAGTTGACGGCCGCCGGATTAGGCGAACAACTGTTTTCATTGTGCACTTATCGTCGGTTATCTTTTGTTATCTTAAGGAGTCTTTCTATGTCTCATCCTCGTCGGACGGCGTTCACGCTGATCGAGCTGCTGGTGGTGATCGCCATTATTGCAATTCTGATCGGGTTGTTGTTGCCGGCCGTGCAAAAAGTTCGAGCCGCCGCGGCCCGAACCAAGTGCCAAAACAACTTGAAGCAAATCGGCCTCGGTTTACACAACTATCACGATGCGATGGGATCGTTTCCGCCTGGCGGAGGCGGAACATCGAATCCTGCGAACCTGGCTCAGAATCGATTTTCGTCGTTGAGCGTTCTCTTGCCTTTCTTGGAGCAGGAGAATGTCCACCGTATGATCAATTTCACACTCATCCCCGATCATGCAAATAACGCCGCGGCCCGCGCACACGTCATTCCAATTTTTGTTTGTCCGGCCGATCCGCAGAACATGATGCCCGCCGGCTGGGCAGGAAACAGCTACGTAGCTAACTATGGCAGCGATATCCTCTGGCAGCAGGATGCAGACGGTGCCAGCGGGACTTTCTGGTTTACTGCGGATGCAACGGCGCGGGGTGTTCGAGTTGTGGAAATTTACGACGGCTCCAGCAATACAGCGGCATTCTCTGAACGCAACAAGGGCGACTGGAGCAATTCAATCATCACGCCACGGAGTGACTTCTTCAACCCTGGCTCGAACCCTGCGACCCGCGATGACGCCATGAATCAGTGTCAGGCAGTCAACACGAACAACTTGGCGATGCAGATTCGGTCCGACGGCGGAGGCTACTGGATTCGAGCGTGGCACATGACTCTGTATACACATGTGTCGCCGCCGAACTCACTTGCTTGCAACTATTCAACATTTTCGAAGACCACGATGCCGGCAAGCAGCTATCACGAACAGGGAGTGCATGTCCTCATGTGCGACGGCTCCGCTCGATTCGTGCGCGAGACCATCAACCTGAATACGTGGCGAGCCATCGGCACGCGCAACGGCAGTGAGGTGTTCGACGGAGAATTCTAACCCCAATTGGAATTTTCCTGTTTCACCGATGTCTCGAAGCGACGCCATTTTCTAAATGTCGCCGCTCTGATGCTAGCGGATTTGCGGAGGTGTCATCTTGGCTCGAATCATTTGCCGGCGGCTACAAGCCATCCTGCTGTTACTCTTGGCTGCTTGCTTTGTCGGCTGTCAGTCGGGGTCGCTTCCTCCGGCGTCCAATGCGGAGTTGGCAAATGCTTCGCTCGAAGCGGCGCTTGCTTCCTGGAAGAATAAGGAACCGGAAGAGACGATTACCAAACGGACGCCGCCAGTGTTCTTCAATGACGCTAAGCGAAAGTCTATGACGCTGGTGAGTTACCAAATCGTCGAAAGCCATGAGCAATTTGGTCAGAGCATTCGATTTCAAGTGAAGTTGACGTTGTCCGGGCAGGACGGAGCTTCGAAAGAACGCACCGTCGCTTATCTCGTGGATACCGGACCAAGCGTGGTCATTGTCCCAGACTGATTCGACTCAACACCTGAACGGAATGTGGGAACGAACATGAAACGAATCTGGAACTTGGCCCTTTTGATGGCTGTGACAACTGTAGTCCACTCGAACGCAAGCGACCATCCAGTAACCAGCAAGACGGCGAGATCGCCGTCAGCCGAAGCAGAGTCGCGTTGGGTGATCGCTTCGATTGAAGCATCACTGCCTCCGTTCGCCCGCCGCCTGATGCCGTTGACGGAAGCTGGATTGATGTTGCAGACAGTTCAAACAGGTGAATCGCTGGGGCCTGGCCAGGCATGGTACAAGTCGAGTCAACGGCGGCATGACTGGGATTGGCTATCCGGTCAATTCGACCGAAACCTGGATCGACGAATTACCAGCGACGAACTTTCCGCCGCGCCGGTGCTTTTCGGTCGCCTCGATCGCGACGGCAACGGCGTAGTGACAGGCGAAGACCTCGACTGGACCGAGAAGTCTACATGGGTGCAGAAAGAAACGCAGAGTCTGTGGCTGTTGCGGCAGATTGATCGTGACGGCGACGGTAGAATTACGGGCAAAGAGTGGAATGACTATTTTCAGCGATTCGCTGGGGAAAAGGCGTTCCTGAACGCCAATGACATTCGCGAGGCCATGCTCGTTGAACGGGCTCGCGGTCGCAAGTCCTACGAGGACTACTGGGTGCGAAGCTTATTCGAAGGCGATTTGGGCTCGCCGCTGGAAGGGCCGAGAGTTGGAGACGCGGCTCCGGACTTTACATTGACGGACTCCTATGGATTGAATCCGATCTCGTTGTCTCAGTTTCGCGGAAACAAACCAGTGGTGCTGGTTTTTGGCAGCTTTACCTGAGGCCCCTATCGGGCCCAGTTCGGTGCCCTCGAAGATATTCATCGACGGTTCAAAAACGACGCGGCATTCCTGGCTGTGTACGTCCGCGAGGCGCATGCAAATGACGGTGCGTTCTCTCCCGCAAACAAGAACGCCGGCATTGATATTCGACAGCCTCGCACATTCATTGAGCGATCCAGCGTGGCAAAGACCTGTGCAACCAGACTGCAAATCACCATGCCGGTGTTGGTCGACACCATCGATGATCGCGTCGGACACGCCTACAGCGGAATGCCGGATCGGCTCTACGTTATTGATCGCAATGGCAAAGTCGCGTACCAAGGTGGCCGCGGTCCTTTCGGCTTCAAGCCCTCGGAAATGGAACAGTCGCTGGCTTTGGTTCTGCTGGAGCAGTTGTCAAATTCAAAGGGCAAAGCGGGGTCGAAGTAATTGTGGTAATTTGGACTGCGCATGACCTGTTCCTCGGATTTTGGTCCAGGCAAAATGAAAGTCAGGTCCTGACTTGGACCGGCGGGAACCCGCCGGTGCCGACCCGTTTCTGCCGCTTGGCCGCCTCGCCGCTGGCCCGCTGCCGTTCGATCGCCTTGACCAGGGCGTCGATCTCTTTTTTCGGACGATGCTTTGCCATGCCTACCCCACCTTTGGTCGGCACAGTCTACACCAAAACTCTGATTTCAGGTGAATCCGTTTTCGGGGAACAGGTCAATCAATCGATTGAAATCGTCGAATTCAAGAAAGAGTTTCGAAAAATGAACTGGGAGCGACTACGCCTCCCAAAGTAAGCGCCGCTCCCAGTCAATAGAATCGGTTGAACAACAATTACTTCAACTCGACGTTCCAGTACGCGTTGTCCAGGAAAGTCTGCCACGAACGATATTTCCGCTGAGTGAGTTTCAGACTCAATAGCGGGCTGCGTTTCGGCTTCTCCGGTTTGCGGATCAGGCTCATATGTGCTTGCTTCGGAGTGCGGCCGCCCTTTCGGACGTTGCAATCGACACAAGCGCAGACGATATTCTCCCAAGTGGTTTGACCGCCTTGACTGCGCGGCATCACGTGGTCTAGGCTCAGTTCGCTCGTCGGCTGACGCCGGCCGCAGTATTGACACTGGTTCGCGTCACGGGCGAAGATGTTCCGACGATTGAACTTAACCGTTTGCTTCGGCAATCGGTCATAACCAATCAATCGAATCACTCGCGGGACCTGAATTTCATACGAAGTCGTGCGGACCCAATCTTCGTCATCCTGCCGAAAGTTCTGCGAACGGTATTCGCTTAGCTCTCGCCAGGATTCAAAGTTATAGGTAGCAAACGTGCCGTCTTCTGCCTGGTAGACGACTTCGGCCAATTCCTTGCACAGCAAACAGAAGGCCCGTCGCACCGTGATCACGTGAACTGCCATGAACACCTTGTTCAGGACAAGCACGCTGGCGTCGAGGGCCGGATGAAGGCCTGCGCTCATGACTCTCCTTGTATGGGTGCCTCCGAGCCAAACGTCCCCAGTGTCCAAACCGGGGCGCTTGTTTCATGCGAACATAGACGACGGATGGATTCCAAAGGTTCGACCATTAATCACATTGTAATCGGTCGATACATCAAAACGCAAGCGTTACGTCGCAATGATCTGCAAATGGAGAAATTCAAGCATAGATTTCGTCGGACACGGGCGGAAAGGTGAACATGCCCTTACAGCGAGGACATGCGGCTGAGCGACCAACCTTGCCTTCGTTGTATCGGATCTTCTGACCGCACTTCTGACAGTTCACATAATAGAATTCGTTTTGCAGTTGACCTGGAAGGTGCTTGACTAATAATGCAGCCGCCATGATCGCACAAAGTTTCATTAGCACTAGTGCGAACATCAATTTGAAACGTGAATTATGCTTGCCGGTGACCGCGATGGACTCGATTGTCGGGATCATCTTCTTGTCGCAACGAGGGCAGCGTTCATCCACCTCGCGAGAACTGTACTTGGTTTCTCGATCGCACTCGGGGCAGTGCATGAAGCGGAATCGGCTCGTGTCGGCAGCCGGTGGCTTGGAATCTGCACGTGGATATGTTGCGGCGACCGTGATCGCAACGACGAATGTGCCAACCACTAACGTGAAAAGGACTCGTCGGTTCATCGCGTGAACCAAAACAGATTTTCCGGAAGGAACGGTCGGCAGACATCCATGGTGATGCCTGCCGACCCATTGTTCAATTCAATTCGAAGTGAAAAGACTTAGACTACTGCACGTCGCCGGCGCCGATAACGGCCTCATTCCGACCTTCGGTACGCGTGGCAAGAGCCCGTAGCGTGGCCAACGGGATACTCTCACGGACGAATGCCACGTGGCCATCGCAGAATACCATGTGAACGCCGTTGCCGTGGAAGCTGAATGCTTCGCTGTTCGGACCACAATCGTGGTTCATCCACGTGCAGCCGTCGCCATTCGGATCGGAAGTAGTGTAGGTGGCGGCTTTGTTGTTATTCAACTTCTTCGACATGCCGGAGGAGAAGTCCGGATTGGCCCAGCGCCATTGCTTGCTGTACGCAGCTTCGATCGGATCGTAGTACGCATTCGATGCCGGAGGCCCCATTTTTTCGTTCTGGCCGCAGTCTTCGTACATCAAAATCGTGTTGGAAGTGCCGTCCGTGATCTCGCCAATCGTCGGCAAGCCATACATAGCGTCAATTGTCCCTGCAGGCAACGTTATGCTTAGCTGCACCATCTTCGAGGCGGCGACGCCCGGAGGAGGCGAGCCGTAGTGGAAGTAGTACGCGTCCGGATACGACTTGCCGGTCGTGGCCGAAAGCCAGTAACCGCTGCTGCTGGCGCCGGTAGCATCGAGCTGGACATAAGGAACGGTGGTGTAATCAGCGCAGGCGTAGCCGGCGGTGTCCCACTTGCCGCCGACGCGATCGCCGGCCAAGGGGTTCGAGGGACAATAGAAGATCGGAGGCGTGGTCGCGGCGACAGCAGCGTTGGCAGCCGTCTGGTTGTAGCGGAATCGCAAGTCATACCCGGACGCATACTGGCCCTGTTCGATATACGGCAGGATCAGTGTGTGGGTCATCTGCAGGTCCTGCAACTTGTAACCAGTTGCCGATGCGGAACCGCCCACCGGGGTTCCGAAGAAGATGTGTTCACCGCCTCGAGGCAGGCCTTTGTTCGCTGACTCGAAATTCAAGCATGCAAGCCCAAGTTGCCTCATATTGTTGGCGCACTTAGCGCGGTTAGCGGCTTCGCGGACCTTTTGCACAGCCGGCAGCAAGAGGCCGATCAGGATGGCGATGATCGCAATCACCACCAGTAGTTCGACCAGCGTGAAACCGCGCCGGTCTTTTCGATGCGTCAAAATCATTCGTTGCTCCAAGCAGGGTGAGAAAAGAGACCGACCTGCCTCACACAAGTGAGACAGACAGAAAACAGTTTTAGTTGCTCGATGTGAACTTTCTCTGTAGCCGACACGGTGAAATCGAGAATCTCCGGCTTTTCGATGTCCAAGGTGTCGACTGAGCTGTTCCTGGCGTAACGGATTTCTTCGCGTTTGCGAACTGCAGTGCGCGATTGACCGGCCATAACCTGCGCCTGACGCAGCGTCACCGGCGTCCCAGGTTTGTAACGCTGCACTTTCCCGGCGATCCGATATTCCATTTCTGAGGTCAGGTCACTTGCGACGTCAATGTCGTCAAACAGGCACTCCACCTGGATCTTTTCCTCACCCGGCACGTCGAAATAAACTTTCGGCGGCGGAACTCTCTGGCCGCGGCGCGTCGGTTTCGTTTGGACGACTCTCAGCTTCCCGCGAACAACGATCGTCCGATCGGCAAACTTGTCGTCGGCGCCAACCGGGTCTTTTGAGTATTCAGCAACAAAACGATCAGCGGGCACTTCGGAATACGGGTTCTTTGACCGGGGCAACAGGCCCCATAGCAATGGACCGACGTAGTAGAGCATGACTGCCGCGGCGATGGCGATAATTGAGTAATTCCGGACCTTCCGCCATCGCTCGCGTATTTCTTCAGGGTCGCGTGGCGCACTCTTAGCACGTTGGATCGCTTTGGCCTTACGAGCCGCTTCCTCTGCTTCATTACGCCTTCGAATTTCTTCAAACTTCTGCGCCATTTCGGCCCGGTGGCGTTGAGCTTCCCGCTCTCGCTCAGCGCGCTGCTCGGCCTCGAAATCGCTTTCGGTTGCAGAGGTTGCTCCCGTATTCGGGGCCGGCATTGACAATGTAGGATTTGAGACAGTCTGTTCGTAATTACCCGTATTCTCTGACTCGCTGGAGACTTCGAACTCAGTCGTCTCTCCGATGCTTTCTGAAGGCGGCTGTGGTCGCGCCTGTTGGAATTGCCCCATCGGCAGTTCGATATCAGACCGCGTCATCGTCGGGTTCTTGCCAGCTGGGTCGTTTCGTTGCTTTTGCTCTCGCCTGGCACGAAGCGCATCTTCACGCCAAATCGGTGCATTCGGCTCATTCGGGTCGAGCAATTGGACGATCGCAAAATCCGCGACGGCCTTTGCAAACTCGCCGGCTGCACTATGAACCCTGCCACGTTGTGCGCAATAAGCCGCCGCATACTTGGCATCAAGCACGACGGCGTTGGTGAGGTCACGCAATGCGAGATCGTTTCTTCCCAGAGCCCTCAGACTGGCAGCGCGTTGAGCAAATGCCGCCGCCTGGATCGGTTGAATTCTCAGCGACAGTGTCAGGTCCGAGACTGCGCCTAAGTGTTTGCCTTGTTTGGAGCGAATCACTCCGCGTTCAAAAAGTGCTGACGCATTTGCCGGTTCGATGCGAATTAGCTGAGTCAGGTCTGCAACTGCTGGCCCAAACATGCCTTTGTATGAGTAAGCCGCGCTCCGCATACGATACGCATCGGCTGAAAGAACGTCGTGTTCAAGCGCTGATGTGCAATCGGTGATGACGGAATCGTCATTTCCACTGGCAGCGTGCGCTTTGGCTCGTCCGATAAATGCCGAACTCGAGTTCGGCTCGAGACGAAGCGATTCGTCAAAGTCGGCGATTGCTCTTTTTGTGTCGCCTCGATTCCGCAGGAGCTCGCCCCTCAGTCGGAGGGCAGTTGCATTGTCGGATTTCAGGCGCAATGATTGTCCGAAATCGGTTATTGCTTTTTCGCTGCTGCCGGATTGCAAATGAGCCTGTCCCCGACAGAAAAACGCCCGCGCCGACGTCGCATTGAGCCTTATGGCTTCGTCCAAGTCGGAAATTGCGCTTGCAAAATCGAGTTGACTGAGGCGGACGTTCGCGCGACGTTCATACACATCCGAGTTTGTCGGGTCGAGCCGTATTGCTTCGGTAAGATCGGCCAAAGCTTGAGCGAATTGCCCCATCTCCTGAAACGCGTCCCCGCGGCTTGAAACAGCCTGGAGATTCAACGGATCGAGACGCAACGCCTCGCTGTAGTCTGCGATTGCTCGACCAAGCTCGCCTTTGCGACGAAGTGCATCGCCTCGGCACAAGTAAGCGTATGTAAAGAAAGAGTTTCGACGTAGCACTTGTGTGAAATCGGCAATTGCGAGATCAAATTCCCCACGTGCCGAATACGACAACCCTCGATTGTGACATGCCCAAACGTGGCCGGCATCGCGTCTCAGCACTTCTGTGTAGTCGGCAATGGCTTCATCATGGCGGCCCAAGAGAGCATACGCATTACCGCGACTATTTAGACCCGTGATATGGTCCGGATCCTTGCAAATAACTTTGTCAAAATCGGGAATTGCGAGGTCGGGTTGGCCGCTTAGAAAGTACGCAGTCCCTCGGCCAAGCCGCAATGACAGATTGTCCGAGTCCTGCTGCAATGCCGTCGAGTAATCAGAGATGGCAGCGGCGAAATCCCCACTCTGTCGATGGGCATCCGCGCGCAACTGCAATGCAACGACATTCATTGGCTCGATTTGCAAGGCCGCGGTCAATTCGGTCACCGCAGCGCTATAGTTCTCACGCTGCAAGTAAGCCGTCCCATTGGTCAGTTTGTTCGCCGCACCATTGAATTCGAGGCGTTGCAAAGGCGTGGAATCGTCGATTGGCATTCGAGTGTCAATCATGCAGGCTCCTTTCGTCGTCGTCACCACATTGGAATCATGGGAATCGATGTGAGTTTTTGATGATGACAATGTGAGTTAGATGTGTTGAGTTCGTGAAGGGAATGTGAAGGCAGTGATACATTCCGTTCAATCGGAAAAAATGAAATGCAGGATTTGCATGCGAATGAAAAGTAACCTAAGTATTAGGTGTCCCGACGAGCGAAGTTTCTGGTGACTGGGCGACGCCGGAGGCTGGTTCGTTGGGACCTTTTTTCGATTCTATTCAAGCCGCAGTGCGAGCTCGTTTCGCACTACGGCTTTTTTTATCCGCCCACGGCGACTGGGCCGCGAATGAACCCGCTGTCAGCTGGAGTCGAATAAGACAAATCAAGTTGAGGGGTCTCGATTGATTGGCCTCGCCTCTCATGACTCGTCAATAACGCGTCAAGTGCCCCGGAAGTCATAAGTGTGCGCTCGGACGGATACGGTGATGTTCCGCCAGCAAGGAGTCGTTCAATATTCATGACCTGGCCGTCAAAAAACCTTGCTCCTGGCGGTGGCGGCAAATGGAACAGGCAAGCCGGAATCTTGGATTCACCTCGAAGGCGGCAAGCAAACACAAAGTCTTGAATATGCCCGTTCAAGAGCAAGGCAGTTCCGCGAGTGCCGTCCCTGTATTCGATAAGAAACGCGGTTGCAGGAACAATTGGTGTACCTGGAGCGCCATACAATCCTACGTTTCGCCTAATGTCGCCGGGACAGACTGACTCGCTGCATCTCAGCGCCGATTCGAGTAGGTCCCAGCTCCATTTCCCATCATCTCCCGCGCGCCAGACATCATTTCCGGTCAAACAGGTCACCGAGCGAATCCCCGTTTCACCGCCTCGTCGTCTTTCCACCATGCATTGCAATGTCTCGAGCGCATGAATGCCGTAAACTTCCAACGGACCATACGCTGCTACAAGTGCCTCGTCGATTGGCGATTGAAGCGGCAGCTCCAGCTCCGGCCGCCGCCACGTCACAGGTAGGCTGGAGCCTGCCAATAGTGGAAACTTGAGTTCTCGAGACCACTCCACCATTTGACGAGCTCGGTCCCACTGATATGAAAGGTGCTTGTCGCAGAATACGGGAACGCTTTTGCCCGCCTTCCGAAATGCAGCGACAATCTTCTCGAACAGCTCAAATCGCGGGTACAGTATCTGTCCTTTGTCATTCCTAGGGTAGTTGCCGTGTTCAGCGATAAGCAACACGCCGTCGACGGCAAGGCGATTGCCATCTAACAAGGCGTCGGCTACGGACTTTGTCCACTTACAGCCAAAGTCCTTGGCGATCTCACGCGAAAGATCGTTGTCCGGCGTTTGCTCCACACAAATACTGCGAACAAAGTGCTGAGGCACATGAAATTCGCCGTTACGCACGTAACCGTGCAAGAACCTCGCTGTGATATGAAACGCGTGCGAAAGAGGCCGGTAAACTGTGGTGATAACAGCGATTGGTTTTCGACCTTCAATGCTTGGTCGAGGCGGACGCGAACACGATGAATTGTTGGTCTTGGCAGTGTCTTTTGCGCTTGCACTCGATGCGATCGTTAGTGCGGCGGCGCCAGCCAGAAACTTGCGTCGAGAAAGTCTGCTGTTACGATCTTGCATGACAGAGTCTCAGTACCACTTAATAAATCCAGAATACTCGTCCACTGGTCATGGCTCAATGGGGATCCGCGTCGATTTGTACAGTGTATCAGCCCATCTTTTAGGACACTGCTCGCGTGTCTCTGCGACGCAGAATCAATCGGCAAATTAGAGGCATAATCGCCAACAACAGCAAGACTCCGAACAGTTCCAGTGAAAGGATGTCCTTTGGTGAATTCAAATGCGCCAGCTGTGTCCCAGCAAATACGTACAGGAAACAACTGGGCAACATGCCAATTTGACTGACCCAAAAAAAAGTGCCTGTACGAATCTTGGTCAGCCCCATCACCGGATTTACAGCGAAAAACGGCACTACCGGTGACAGTCGCAACATGAAGAGATACAACGCACCATCGCGTTCGATGCCGCGATCCACGATGCCCAGCCACCTGCCGAACCAGCGGCGAACAATATCACGAAACAGATACCGGGCGGCCAGAAATGCGAATAACGAACCAAAGGCAGAGGCGACGATAATCAACCCGGTGCCAAGCCAAAAGTCGAAAAGTGCTCCAGCGGAGAGAGAAAGCGCGGAGCCGACAGGCAATGAAATGCTCATGAGCGTGATTGAAATTAACAGGAACAAGCATGCCGACCACCATTGATGTTGGTCAACGAAGCTGCGCCAACGGTCTCGGCCTTCCTTAAGGCCCTCCCACGAAAAGTGCTTGTAGAGCCCTGTCAAATAAAACACTGAGATTAACAGGAACACGAAAACGCCAAGAATGAGCCGGAATCTCAATGAAATCGGTGACGAAGACGAAACGCCCTGAGGCGGAGGTGCTTTCGATGGTCCTTGCGATTCCGTCATATCATCCATGTTCCGCATGGATCCAAATCGCTCACGGGGATGTAACCAATGATACTCCCGGAACCGTCGGACTTCTATGCCGAGGTGTTATCGGGTTGGACGCGGCCTTGCGACTGGCGTAATCCGCCGCCCGCGCCGCGCTACAACCTCGTCGTAATTGGTGGTGGCCCGGCAGGTCTCGTATGCGCGGCGGGCGCAGCCGGCCTTGGCGCCAAGGTGGCTTTGATCGAGAAATACCGCCTCGGAGGAGACTGCTTGCATTTCGGTTGCGTTCCGTCGAAATCGCTCATACGGGCCGGTGCTGCCGCTAATGCCGTGCGCAAAGCCAGCACATTCGGCCTCGACCTGCCTGCGTCGCGTGTAGATTTTGCTGCAATGATGGAGCGACTGCGGCGAACTCGGGCAATCATGGGCGAGGTCGATTCCGCTTCTCGATTCGCTCGAATGGGAGTGGACGTTTTTTTTGGGCCAGCGAAATTCAGTGGCCCGGATTCCGTCTCTGTCGGCGATGCACAGCTGAGGTTCTCTCGTGCCGTAATTGCAACAGGGGCGACTGCGAAGAATCCGGATCTGCCTGGCTTCGCAGAAGGAAGCTATTTCACGAATGAAACAATATTCAATTTGACCGAGCTGCCTCGCCGGTTAGTAGTTTTGGGTGCGGGGCCCATGGGATGCGAGTTGTCGCAGGCATTTGCTCGTCTGGGCAGCGAAGTGCATTTGGTCAGTCGATCGTCATCGATTCTGCCGAGGGAGGAACCAGAAGCGTCCCGAGTGGTTCATGACCGTCTAACACGCGATGGAGTGATCTGCCATTTGGGAGTCCGATTGAAACACGGCATCGATCGTGGCCTGGTGGTTGAAAAAGATGGCCTAGAAATGGCGATATGCGGCGAAGCAATACTTGTTGCAACCGGCAGACGGGCGAACGTCGACGGGCTCAATTTGTTAGCTGCGGAGGTACAGTGTGACTCGAATGGAGTAATTGTGGATGATTACCTGCGGACGACAAATCGACGTATTTTCGCGGCAGGGGACGTCTGCTCGAAACATCGATTTACGCACGCTGCTGACGCGATGGCTCGATGCGTAATCAAGAACGCGCTGTTCCTCGGCCGATCGCGATGGAGTTCGATCATCATTCCACATAGTACTTACACTGACCCGGAACTTGCGTCAGTCGGAATGAATGAGAGTGAAGCGGCAGAAAAGGGAATTGCGATTCGGACCTTAAGAGTTGACTTCAGAGATGTCGATCGAGCAGTTATTGATGACGACACAGACGGATTCGCACAAGTACACGTTCGGTCCGGCACGGACAAGATTATCGGTGCGACCATCGTCGGTGCAACAGCTGGTGAGTTGATCGCCGAGGTCACACTTGCAATGGCCGAGCGGATCGGAATGAGAAAACTGGCAACAGTAGTTCGGCCATATCCAACAAGGTCGTTGGTGTTTTCGAAACTAGCAGATGCATATCAACGCACTCGTTTGACTCCGACGTCCGCAAGAATCTTACGCTGGTTCCTTCGCCAGCGACGTTGAACCGGATTCGAGTGCCGAATCAGCATGCGTCACGTCCCGAGTCGGTTGAATGAAATGTCGATATCGCTCGACTGAAACGCGTTGATGAGCGAGGTGATGGATATGACCTGGCATATTCCGAACGATGTACTCTGCTGCGCGAATGCACGCGCCGGGAACGGCGTGTTCTTGCGCCATACTAAAGAGTTGCTCGCGAACAGCAGCCGCTTTTTTGGGAGATGAAAGCCAATCATTCAGCTGCGCGGCTATTTGGCCCGATTGGCAGCGAAACGACATGAATTCAGGCAGCACCGTTCGATTCGCTAACAGATTCACCAGGCTGATCCATCGCACTTTCTTCAACGCCACGGTCGACAACCAACCGACAGGGTGCACATGGTATGAAATTGCACTTGGAACGCCGTGATACAACAATTCCAATCCGACCGATCCTGACACTGCGATGCATACTGTGGCAAGTCTCAGAATCTCATGTGTGCGGTCCATATGAATTTCAAGCGGCAACTTCGTGCTGCTGCACTGTTGTTCCAGCAACTGTTTGAATTCTCGATTGACGGCAGCCATCAAGAATCGAGTGTCTGGATGGGTCTGGTGGATGAGTTTGGCAGCACGGAGCATCGGCTGCAGGTTGTACTCGACCTCTACGTGGCGAGAACCTGGAAGCAATGCTACTACTCTGCCAGGCAATTTGTTCTGCGCATTGAGAAACGAGTGATCGACGACGTGCGTGTGAATGGCATCAAAGTAAGGATGTCCGATGTAATGGGTTCGCATTCCGCGTCGGCTGTACCACTCAAACTCGAAGGGCATTGTGCACAAAACGTGGTCGACATATCGGCGCATCTTTCGAATGCGCCAACCGCCCCACGCCCATAATTGCGGCGGCACGAAGTAGAAGACCGGAATGCCGCATTCATGTGCACGTCTTGCAATGTGCCAATTGAAACCAGGATAGTCGATGACGACGACGCCATCGACTTGTTTTCTTTGAAAGATCGAGGACGCCTGATCGACGAGTCGCTTGAACCGGTAATAGTGCCGATACGCCCGCAGCCACATGAATGACAGATGCGCCATCGGTTCGAGGATCTGTACACTGGCCTCTGCCATTCGGTCGCCGCCAAATCCGATGGCTTGTAATGATGGCTGTATGCTTTGAATTGCACGTATTAGATTTGAACCGTGCAGATCGCCGCTGGGTTCGCCGGCGCTGAAGAATAGTCGCATGGCGTCCGTGCCTTTCTAAGACTCAACGACTATAAGACGTTATTCAGCCCTTCTTCGGCGGAGTCTGCGAAGGCAAACCCGGCATCGTCGTTCGTTCTGCAACTCGACGATATCCCATCGAGTGCAGTACTTCGAGAACCTCGCTCCACGTTGGGAAAGGACGCCGGTTGTCGCGCTTGTACTGGTCCATCGCTTTCATGAATTCGATTTCATCGTCGCTGTATTCCCGTTCACATGTCGTCGGGTCGATTTGGCGGCGGCGCTCACTCGTTCGACGTTTTTCAGCACTGTTGGCCTTTCGACGCTCCAATGCAACTGGAATACTGCGCTTACGACGCTCGGCTGCGGACGAATCCGTCGACTGGCTCATGATGATCCACCTCGTCAAATCGTGCCGGCCGCTACGTTCAGCCAGGCAAACGAAGAATAACTACGAAAAACGCAATTATTCTTTCAGTTGACACTAGCCTAACCCCAAGACGGCGAGAGTCAAGCGAACCAAGGCAACCTTGAGACAACTTCGTGTTGAAACCTGTCACTTCCGTCAAACCTGACGGAATAGTGCGATTAGTTGATCCCGACCTGTTAGGACATCTGTGCCGATGGGTCCATCTACAATCGGCACCCACGGAATGTAATCACATGTACACTATTAGGATTTAGTAATTGGTCGTGATGAAGTAGCGGTAACTACATGGTGTACTTGAAACGTCTGTTTCAACATTTCGTCGCGAAATTGTACCTGTATCACATTTCTCGATGGCTTCAGCTGGCTTCCCGCACTATTTGCGATTTGTTTCGTTAGCAATCAGAATGATTTGATTGTTTTCGAATCGTTGCGGCAATTCCAGTCCCAAATTCATCTCAGAATGTTTGGCGACAAAACGCGTGGATCGTTCGTTCAGAGCAAACCGTTGCCGGCACCTAGACGCAGGATTCCGCTTCAAGTCCCAATCCGGGACGAATGTCCTGCGATCGAAAAAGTTGGATTCTGAGGTCATTGCGAGTAGTAATTCGGAGTCATATCACTAATGAGATTCAAATGTTACGACAGAATCGGGACATTGAATCTCCGTGAATTCGTGATGCACCTCAATGCAATAACGCTCGGTCATCTGTTCATTTGAGATGGGTTGACCGGCCCTACTCAACGGATTGCTTGCTAGTTTTACGAATTAGCCTTCGCAGACGCAGATTTGGATTTCCACCGAGTATGCTAGTGAAAACGGAATAACATGCCTCGCAATAGGAATTCCGCATTTGGCATGCCGTTCGAGCGAGTTCTCATGTGACTGGAAGGACATGCCCGAATGTTGTGGTTTTCGCAAGGTTTTTGTGCTGTTTTTCGATGCAGGTCATTGACAATTGAGCCTTAGATTTTTACTTTCGCTACAGAGTCGGTTGATTTTTTCTTCCAACAACAGGAGTTGGCTCACGATGGCAGACAACAATAAGAAGCCCAAGACGAAGTCGGCGATTCTCGCAGAGCTCGCCGAGGCAACGAACATGAAGCGCAAGGACGTCGCTGCTTTGTTCGATGCGCTAAACGGCATTATTAAGAAGGAAGTCAGCAAGAAAGGCCCCGGCGTCATCAACGTGCTGCGACTTGTCAAGGTCTATCGTAAGGACATTGCGGCATCCAAAGGCGGCGAAACCAAGATCAACCGCCTCAACGGCCAGACCTATGTCACGAAGCCAAAGCCGGCACGTAGCGTGATCAAGGTCCGCCCGCTGAAAGACCTGAAGGACATGGTGTAATTCCGCTGAACTGAGTCCTGAACGGCTGCCGGCATGCTTACCGGTAGCCGTTTTTTTGTCCATTTGATTGTCTTCGCGTTGCCTGTGGACAGTTCCAAGACCCATTCCAATGAGAAGCAAAATGCGCTGCAACCATCTAATCGCGGTTATGACCGTCGTTGTCGGTTCCGCAACTCTGACCGCCGGCGAAACTGAAAAACTGAAAGTGCTGATCGTCGATGGCCAAAACAACCACGCGTGGCAGCAAACCACGCCGCATATGAAAAAGTGGTTGGAGTCTTCCGGCCGATTTCAGGTCGATGTCGCGACTTCGCCGGCTAAGCCCCGAAAGCCGGCGGAACCAAAGGCGCCAAATGCGGAAACCAAAGCAAAGTACCAAGAAGAACTTGCCCGGTTTCAAAAACTGCAGGCGGAGTACGAATTGGCTCTGGCGAAATTCAATCCTCCATTTCACGAATATCATGCCGTTCTAAGCAACTACAACGGCGACAATTGGTCGGCTGACGCTCGTGCCGCCCTCGAAAGGTATGTGGCGGAAGGCAAAGGCGGGCTTGTGATCGTCCATGCCGCCAACAACTCCTTTTCAAATTGGAAAGAATATGACTTGATGATTGGCATGGGTTGGCGTGGCGCTGGCTACGGTGATCGAATGACGCTAGATGCGAACGGAGCAGAAAAGCGTGTTGCCAAAGGGCAGGGGCCAGGCGCTGGTCACGGGCCGCAGCATGAATTCCTGATCGTGCTACGAGACCGCAAGCATCCTGTGACCGATGGTATGCCCGCTGAGTGGTTGCATTGTCAGGACGAGTTGTATCACGGGATGCGCGGTCCCATTCAGAATATTCACCTGCTTGCGACGGCGCATTCGGCAAAGGCGAAGGGCGGCACTGGCGAACATGAGCCGATGATCTGGACCGTTGCCTATGGCAAGGGCAGGGTGTTTCATACGCCGATGGGCCACGATCTGAAAGGAATGCGATGCCTTGGGTTTATCGCTACGCTTCAGCGGGGCACTGAATGGGCGGCGACCGGCAAAGTCACGATCCCTTTGCCGCAGAGCTTCCCCGGACCGGATAAGTCGAGCTCAGTTTCTGAGAAATGACGATTACGATGTCGATTGCTGGCACGAGAAGTTGGATTACCAGCTTCTCTTTGCGGAATTGCACAAATACGGTAAGGTGGAAACGAATAACAGTACGAAGGTCCGATACTTTGTAGTGTCGGATATTGAACTGCCATCGACTGGTCCAGCCATGCCCGAACAAGCCGCCTGGCAAGATGCATCGGAAGAAACCGATCGTGATGAACGGTTGGAAGACCGACTACATCGCCTTGAGAAGGCGATTGCGGCCCTTTCCGACACGAAATTGATGGAAGAACGGTTAGTCGAGAAAGTCATTACGAGAGTGCCGCCGCCCACGGCAGCACTTGCTCCGCCGCAAACAACTACTTCGGCAACCGGTGCGATTTTCGAGGCCGGTAAGGCGCTGTTGCCCGGCGCGATCAAGGCGGTCACGTCAGAGCTGAAAGCTGCGACAAATCCGCAAACTGCTTCGGCGCCGCGAGGCGGATTTCTTGCGCCACAGACATGGATGTTGACGGATCTTGTCTACGATATTCGCACTTTTTTCTCTCTATATGTTGATTATCGGTATCGGCCAAGCTGGACTTCCCGTATTGTGCCAATTGCCGTGATTGGACTCCTGATCATAAACATTGTGATGCGTCAGACGTCAGGCTTGATGGGCATTGCGATGGAATATGTATTGGATCCAATTGCGCTGATCATTTTGTTCAAGACGCTAAGCCGTGAAGCAATACGATACCGGGAACATGTGGCGCATCTCCCCCCTCGCAATTAATCGGCAATGATTCGGCTTGGCGTAAATATAGATCATGTGGCAACGCTGCGACAGGCTCGACGCGCACCTGAACCAGATCCAGTTGCCGCAGCAGTACTTGCCACATTGGGTGGTGCCGACGGCATTACCATCCATCTGCGCGAAGATCGCAGGCACATTCAAGACCGCGACGTGTACTTGTTGCGACAGACGGTCACGACCAGGCTCAATCTTGAAATGGCATGTTCGGAAGAGATCGTCAAAATCGCATGTTCGGTTCTTCCTGATGAGGCGACTTTGGTGCCGGAGAAACGTGCTGAGTTAACAACTGAGGGTGGACTCGATGTTGTAACACATCGCGAAACTGTCCGTGCGACCATTGAGCAGCTTCGCGGCCATGGGATTCAAGTTTCACTTTTTGTCGACCCAGTAGAATCTCAGGTGGCGATGGCACAGTCAATTGGCGCCGATGCCATTGAATTACAGACCGCCAGCTATTCGGAAGCGAAAACAGGTTCGCAGAGGCGCGTTGAACTGGACAAACTGAGACAGGCCACGAAGCAAGCTGTGGGCATGGGACTGCACGTTCACATGGGGCACGGTCTGACTTATTGGAATGTTCAGCCAATTGTGATGATCGATGGCGTCGAGGAATTGAACATAGGCCATAGCATCATTTCTCGCGCCGTGTTGGTTGGCATTGAACGCGCGGTTCGTGAAATGAAGGACCTTCTGATGCACAAAACTACTCGATAGTCGCGGCAGGCAACGATGACCATAACAGAGTCGGGATTATTCAAAAAGTCACCGACACGTTAAGTGCACATTCGGCGAGCGGATCAGGCGTATTCGCTACAACCGTAACTTTGTGCAGAATCGGTGCAACCGCTCTCCTTTTGCCAGAAATCCGACCTTTTGCAATCGTTACATCTTTCAACATTTCGATTCTGCGTTTGAATAGATAAACGCAACCCACTTACTCGCATTGGGACGTCTTGAATGAACGCGCCTGTTGACTTGATGTTGCAGTACTTGTCGCAATGCGCAGGGCTAAGCTTCAGCCAGACGAATCACCTGAACAGGTGGTGGCAAGCTACTCGATCAAACGACGAGAATTTGCCGGATTTCCTGATGCGCCAAAGATTGTTGTCCGACGTAGGTGCCGACATGCTTCGCGGGGTAAGTGGCGATTCCCCGAAGTCGGTGGCGGCAGTCGCAAAACTTGATCGCGATGAGTTTCGCTCGCTACGTCATAGGCTGCCGGAAGTGGCCTTGATTGAAAACGATGGGGCGATGCCCGCGACCGTGACACTTTTGGGAAGCGAAGACACCGTAAAAGACACATGTGAACGATTTGTCCCTGAGCTGCCATTGCCGCCACGGGTCGGTGGATACCTTGGCAAATACTTGCTAACTGATTGGCTGGGAAACGGCGGCACTGGAAACGTGTTTCGCGCACTTCATCCAACTCTGCTGATCCCGGTGGCGATCAAAGTGCTTCAACCAGAAGCGGTTTGGACAAACGGCGCCCACGTTTGTCTGCAAACCGAGGCATGTGTACTCGCTCGCCTGAATCACCCCAACATAGTCCGTGTATTTGATTTTGAGCCAAATCAACACTTCCCGTTCGTGGTTTTGGAATTTGTGAATGGTCCAAGCCTGGCTGAATTGATTGAACACTATGGCCGAGTGCAACCAACAGCGGCCGTGCGAATCATGAATCAACTGGTCGATGCACTCGCAACGGCACATGAAGCTGGAGTTATTCACCGTGATGTAAAGCCTGCAAACGTGATGCTTACGCGCAACGGAACTGCGAAACTCGCCGATCTGGGTCTCGCTGAATTGCGACAGTGTGAAACGGTGCCAGGCGGATCCAGAGCCAAGTCGTTGCGTGCCGGCACTGTGGCGTACTTGGCGCCAGAACTTGCCGGAAGCGATAGTCTTGCCGACGAGCGAAGCGACATCTACTCGCTTGGGGCAACGATGTATCATGCGCTTCTTGGCGCGCCTCTGTTCGAGGGGCAGTCGCCCTGGCAAGTGTTGGCCATGCATGCGTCGGCGACGGTCCCATCTCTCCGCAACAAAGCGCCGGAAGTGTCGCCTCGACTCGAGAACATGATCATGCAGATGTTGTCAAAATCTCCGGATGACCGCCCACAGTCATTTGCGGAAATTCAGTCGATGATGGCCAATGGCTCTTGGATGTAGCACGTTCTGACAGAATGTCTCGTTGTAGACTGACTTGCAGCACTTTTGTATCGCACCGAAGCCGCGTTACCTAATGGCAGCGAAGTATTGATTTGCCCCGTCCTGCCAGATTACCCAGATTCGATTCGCTGGTCAGGCAATTCCTATCGACGTGCCGCATAGGGCTCGCTACTATCCGCCGCCGAATTTGTGCGTTGAGAGCAGTTGACGGCTCTGGTTGTGGTCTCGCTGGCATTGGAGGTGGATAATGCGGCACGTTGGCCTTTCTTCGACGCTCGTGGCTTGCATGTTGGTTGGAGTCGGTTCAGCACAAGATCGATTGCCTTCCGCAGTCGGTTCTGTCAATGGCCAACCAATTCCATTGGCTGCCGTCGAACGTGCGATGAAGAATGTCCAGGACCAACCGGCGCGCGAACGAATGCGACAGGAAGTGATCGAGTTTCTTGTCGAAACGGCGCTCGTGGATCAGTACCTCGAACGAATGAAAATTGCCGTTGAGCAAAAGGAACTGCAGGATCGAATGGACACAATCAAGAAAGAGATTGTCCAAAACAAACAGGTTCTTGCGAAAGTCCTTGAGGACCTTCAAATGACTGAAACAGAGTTTATGACCCATGTAAGCAACGATCTGCGATGGGAGAAATTCTGCCTGCAGCAAACTACGGATTCGAATCTCAAAAACCTCTTCGAGAAGAACCCGGAGATGTTCGACGGAAGCCAGGTTCGAGCGAGGCACATTTTGATTACGGTAGCAAGCGACGATGTTAAGTTGCATCAAAAGGCTCTTGAAGACCTCGTGGCTCTCCGAAAACAAATCGAAGCCAAGACTGCCGAAGCGTTGTCCAAGTTGCCGACATCCGCCGACGTTGTGACCCGGGAACAGGAACGCACCAAAAAACTGGAAGAGGTATTCGGCGAGGTTGCACGCGAGAAATCCGATTGCCCATCAAAACGAGACGGTGGCGACTTGCAAAACTGGTTTCCTCGGTTCGGAAGCATGGTAGAGCCCTTCTCGCAGGCTGCATTCGCATTGAAGCCCTTCGAACTCAGCGCGCCAGTCAAAACTAGTTTCGGCTACCATCTGATCTTGGTCACGGGCCGAAAGCCTGGCCAGTCGGTCAAATTCGATGAAGTGAAAGAAGCAGTTCGCGAGGTTTACTGCAACAAGTTGCGCGAGGCGGTCATCTCTGCCATGAAGCCGCAGGCCAAGATCGTCATCTATCCCACCAAGTAAGAAGTACCGAAAGGCAATTGAGTCATGCGAACGGTGTTGTTGCTCATTTGCTCGAACATCTTTATGACGCTTGCCTGGTATGGGCATCTGCGAAAGGGCTTTGAAAAAAGGTCGATGATCCTTGTGATTCTTGTGAGTTGGTTGATTGCGCTGCCAGAATATGCACTTCAGATTCCTGCAAATCGCATTGGCCATCGCACATTCACTGCACCCCAGCTGAAGATCATGCAAGAGGCAATTTCTATCGTGGTATTCCTGCTTTTCAGCATTGTCTACTTGGGAGAAAAACCGAGTGTTCGGGATATTGGCGCTTTTGCGTTGATCCTTGGCGGCGTCGCGTTGGCCCTTTGGCCGTTCAAAGCCACTCCGTTACCGAACGGACCTCCAGCGCCGTAATGCTGCAAGGGTCTTATTCATGTCGTCGGGAAGCGGCGCCGACACTTCAATCCACTCTTTCTTTCGCGGATGTAAGAATCGAATGCGGGCTGCATGCAATGCCTGCCGATCCAATAGCAACTCATCGGCTTCGCCTTGCAAATTGCTCTCCGGAACAATGTCCGACAACCGGAACGAATCACGTCCCCCGTAGACCTTATCCGCCAGGACTGGGCAGCCGACGCTGGCGAGATGGACTCGAATTTGATGTGTCCTGCCTGTGCGTGGCTGGACGCGGCAGAACGTGTAACCACGAAATCTTTCGATCACTTCATAGAAACTGCAAGCGTCCTTGGCGTTATCATCATCGTCGCCGGCAACAATCATTTTGATTCGGTCGAATTTGTGATGCGCAATTGCAGCATCTACATAATCGCGGTCCCGATCCAAGACGCCGGCGGTGATCGCCAGATACTCTTTGAAGATTCGACGATTCTCAAAATGTGATGCAAGTTCACGATGAACGAATTCATCCTTGGCGATTAAGATGGCGCCGCTCGTGTCGCGGTCCAAGCGATGAACGATGCCAGGTCGATAGTCGCCGTTCGCAGTGCTGAGTTCAGAGAAACGGAATTGCAATGCGTTGACAAGGGTGCCTGACCAATTGCCCTTTGCCGGGTGAACAACCATGTTGGCCGGTTTGTTGATCACCGCCAGCCACTCATCCTCGTACAAAATGTGAAGCGGAATGTCTTCCGCAATTGGCAGCGCATGACTTGGTTCGGTGAATGTGACGAGTATTCTATCGCCCGATCGCACCTTGTAGCTGGCCTTGCTCGTCGAATCATTCACGTAAACGTTGCCTGCGTCAATCGCCTTCCGTACGAGCGATCGACTTACTTCCGGCAGCTGTTGAGCCAGGAACTGATCAAGCCGAAGCGATTCACCACGAATGCGAGCGATGATTTCCAACGGGAGTCGGACTGACGGCGCGGTCATGGGCGCTGTCTCATGGACGGAAATCGTGCGGTAATCACCGACGCCCTATTTCTTGCTGTCCTTCGACGGTTCCGTCGATTTGTCGTCTTTCTTGGGGACTTCTTTCCTTAGAGTCGGGGGAGGCGCTGCCGGTGTGCCGTCAGATTTACCTTCATCTTTCTTCGCCGGTACCGCGGGCGACTTTGGTGTTTTTGCGGGATCAGGACTCGGCGGGTCTATCTTCAGTGGATCGACTTTCGGCGGGTTGATGTTTGGAGGACTAAACTCCGGCAGGCCCACTTTCGGTGGCACAATTGGAGGCAACTCGGGCAATTTCGGTTGAATACTTTTGGCATAACCAGCGCCTAACTCCTTGTAAAAGGCCAGGATTGCTGCTTTGTTCTTCTTGATGTCTTCGGCGCGTTCGGCCGCGACCTTGCCTTGAATCGACTCCTTGTGGGCCTCCGCCAGGCGGTCATAGTGCTCCAACGCCTTGTCGAGGCTCCCACGGTCCTCTACGGCATTCTCGCTCTTGGGAATTCCGACGAGCGACTCTTCGGCTTTAGCAAGTGCGAATAACACTTCACGTTGTAACTGAACGTCGTCGCCAACTTCCTTGCTCAACTCGGTGTACAGGTTGCGAGCCTTTTCAACATTCTCAATTGCTGCAGTGCGAAAGTTCTCAGAACCGAGTTTGCTCAGCCCGTCCTGGAGCCAACCACGCGCCATCTGAGCTTTCGCCGAGCGGGCGGTTGCAGTGCCACGGTTGGCTTCGACTAATTGCTCAAGTTGGCTGATCTCGCCCGCAGTTTGTAGGTCACCCCAATGAGCCGACTGATTCTTTGAAGCAGTTTCAGCGTAGTATCGCCAAGCAAAGATCAGCAGGCCAACCAAGACGATTAGCCCAACGATTGCCCAGGTCGTGCCTGAAACTTTCTTGTCAGCATCGCCCTTCCACCAATTGGTGAGCCTGGTGACGAGTTCGTTTTGTTCAAGCTTTTTGCGTTGTTCTGCCTTCATGCAAACTGCTCCTGGCCAACACACGCGCAACTAAACACACTTGCACAACAGCAGTTGGCTCTGTGTTTGATCTTAGGCGGGTCGGCGTAGCGGGTCAATGTGAATGAAACAGGCGAATCTTGCCCGTCATTTTGTCCCGGGCGCCGGTCCCACCTGGAATCCGAGTCGCGAAACAAGTTTTGCAAACTGATTTCCTGCTTCGATCGCTTGGGCGGAGCCGACGTTTGCAGATGAGATGACTGAGTACCAAAGCCGTTGGCGATCACGTGCCGGGAGCTTAGACGGGTCAATGCCTAACTCGGCTGCCAAGTCGACTTCCCAGCGGCGCCGTTTCAATTCTGCCGCGACATCCCGCCAACTTAGCCCAGTGGAGACTTTTCCTCCGTCCGCGGTAGAGATTCGTCGCCCAATCAAAGTATGAAGCATCCCGAGTAAGTTTCCTCTCACCAATCCCGCTTGTTCGACGGCGTCAAGAAACGCTCGCGCTCCGTCCATGATGCGACCTCGTATCTACACACTGAACATCTGACCCCAAGTCGTGCAATTATCGCAGTCGATCTAATTTTCCTAGTTTTCCAATTCATTCTAGTTATCCATTTCTGAATTGGCGACGGAACGGTTGCAAGCAGAGACAGAAATGTCAGACCTTCAACAAGAAATGAGCTGGTTAATCAAAGTCAAAACGACTCGTTTTGCATTTCATCTTGAATCTTGCGTAGAACTTCGATTGTGAATCCGCCTTGCATGTGCTCGCCGTCGGTGTAAAGCCAGTCATTTAGCTCTCGAACCGGAACTCGAACACGGTCGCCGCATCGTACCGATGTGAGTTCAACGGGGTCGTTGTCGAGCTTACCGTAAATGATGCCGTTCTCGATTCCAGTCACGGTCAGCCACATGAATTCAAAGTCGTCGTCGTTTCCGATTCGAGCTTTGACGGCGAAGTTCTGATCGGCTCGTCGTTCTTCGAATGCAGATTCAAACTGTGACCAAGTCCGTCGAGCACGTGAAACTGCCGCTTTGAGACGTGGGTCGTCGCCAGATACCGGCACCACTGGCGGGTGTCCGGAAGAGGAAAACACATCAAGTGGGTTCTTACCTTGAAGTTTCTCGCATGTTTCAGAGTCAAAAACGGCAATTTGCCCGGTGGCCGGTGCAAAGATAGCAAGGCAGTCGTCGTCGGCGAGGGCCGCGATAAGTTTTCCGATAATGCGGTAGTGGTGAGGCAAGTCTCGCTCGCGAAACTCACCAAGCAGATCAACAGAGAGCCAAGCAGTGTGCTCCTTAATCACTTTGCGGAGTCGCAACTCGGGAATGTTGTTCGCCGCGACTTCGGGGTTGTCCATATATGGTCGCGGAAAAACATTGATCAAGAAGTAGGCCTCGCCGTGTTTCACGACGAAAGATGGCGAGGCGCCCGTGACAAAGTTTTCCTGATCTCCCGAGTCATCATCGCGGAATTGAGTTCCCAGTGTGTCTGTGGCAATTTCTGCAATTGTCGTTGAATCGATTCGGCGTGGCTCGGTTAGAAACAATACGAGCGCGTTAAGTGGTTTTTCCTCTGAACGCACGTGCCGACGAGTTGGCGAGTTGCGAAACAGTTTCTGCAGCCAGTTCCACAAACCCATGGCCTCGTCCTCTAACTGCGACAATTGCCTTCCGATTGAATCGATTTCCGGCCGTTTGGACTTGGAAGAATTCCGGCCGTTCCGTGGCTTTCCCGCGTCTGGCGCTCCGCAAACCCATACCATCGTATCGGAAATTTGTGCCACAGAGGCAAGAATTTGCTTTTTTTCGAGGAATCGCATCGGGGGATTGGCGGTGACTGGCTATAGCAGGTAAATCTTGGCGATTGAGAAATAGATGACGATGCCGGTGACGTCCACAAACGTTGAAACAAAAGGGCTCGATGCGATGCCTGGATCGATGCCGCGCCACTTGAAAAGCAGCGGCAGAATCGATCCGATGAGAGTTCCCCAAGTGCAAATTGCAGTAATCGCGAGCGAAACAGATACAGAAAGTCGCCACAGGTCGGTTTGGGAGCCATTTGGATTTACTAAGACGTGAGACGGCGTCATTAACCACGAACGAAATAGCCCGATTGTGCCGAGAGTCACACCCAAAGCCAATCCCATGGCAAGTTCATGCCGCACCACACGAAACCATGAACGCGGCGTTATCTGACCGAGTGCTAAAGCACGCGTAATAAGTGTTGCTGCTTGTGAGCCGGAATTGCCGCCTACCGAAATGCACAATGGGACAAAGAGCGCGAGGACTGTGACGGCCCTCATTGCATCATCGAAGTAGGCCATGGCGTTGAAGGTGGCCATTTCCGCGATGAACAACATGGCTAGCCAAAACGTGCGTTTTCGCCACACTTTGAAGAACCCGGCTTCAAGATAGTTCTCCGCAATCGGGCCAACGCCGGCTTGACGTTGCAGGTCTTCGGTGGCTTCCTGCACCATTACATCAATCGCGTCGTCATGCGTGACTATGCCGACAAGCCGACTGGTCTCGTCGATAACCGGAAGAGCCAATAAGTCGTAGCGGGCTAACATCTGAGCCGCGACTTCGCGATCGTCGGTCGCACGTAGGGAATAAACGTCCGTGCTCATGAGTTCCCGAAGAGGCACGGTCCTCGGTGCGAGAATCAGATCGCGCAACGAAATAATGCCAATCAACTGTCGCGTCGCCTCTTCCAATACGTAAACGTAATAGATCGTCTCACGATCCGGCGCCTGCTGTCGTAGTCGGTCAATTGCATCGCCGGCCGTCAGATTGACTGGCAACCAGGCGTAATCCGTCGTCATAATTGCCCCGACGGTGTTTTCCGAGTACTTCACCAATGTCGCAATGTCTCGGCGGTCAGCCTCATCGACGAGCCTCAGCAAGCTTTCCACCGCCGGCGGCGCCAAACGACGCAGTAGGTCAGCGCGGTCGTCGTGACTCATCTGCTCAATGAGGCGAGCCATTTGGGGCTGGCCGGTTCCTGCAACCATTGTTGTTTGCGTTTCGATCGGGAGATACTCGAAGATTGCAGCTTGGTTGCGAATATCCGTACTCTGCAAGACACGCCAAGAATCCTCGACCGAGAAATCATCGGACAAGGTTTCAGCGACGGTAGCCGGATGCAGCGACTCGGCAAAAGCTCGAAGCTCGGCAACATCGTTGCCTTGCAATGCCAGACGAAGTTCGGGGCCAAATAGGGTGTGTGGCATAGGGTGGCCGACAATGGCGACTACGGATGAATGAGCCTACGATTGCGAGTTGGGCAGTTCCACGACAATATTATCAATCAGCCGAGTTTCGCCCATCCAAACGGCTACGGCGATTAGAATCCGTCCCTGGAGAGGCGTTCTGGAATCCAGCGTTGCAGCGTCTACGATCCTGGCATAGTCGACTTTTGCATTGGGAATCGAGGAGATCTGCCGTTTCAGGTCTGCTTCAAGCGCGATGCTGTCGCGATTTCCGTTTTGAATCTGCGATTCAATTTGCCGAAGTGCAGCGATAATCCGAGGTGCGTTCGTACGATCCGGTCTACCCAAGAACCGATTCCTGGAACTCAGCGCCAATCCATCGGGTTCGCGCACGGTTGGCATGATCCGCATCGTCACGGGCACATTGAGGTCTTCCACCATTCGCGACAGTATCAATGCCTGCTGTGCGTCCTTCTGGCCGAAAAAAACGACATCTGGCTCGACAATTTGAAACAGCTTCATCACGATGGTGCACACGCCGCGAAAATGATTGGGACGTGAGGCACCGCACAACGCGTCCTGCAGGCCGTGAACCTCAATGTATGTCCGAAAATTCGGCGGGTATACCGTTGCGGGCACTGGGCAGAAAACTAAGTCTACCTCAAGCTGGCGGCACAAGTCGAAATCCGAATCAAGAGTCCTTGGGTAACGATCGAGGTCCTCGTTCGGGCCGAATTGCGTTGGGTTCACGAAGATCGAAACGACGACCAACTCACATTCTGTCCGTGCCGAGCGAATCAAAGAAGCGTGGCCTTCGTGCAGTGCGCCCATCGTCGGCACCAAGCCAATTCGCTTGGCATTTTCTCGGGCTACGGCGACGACCGCTCGTACGTCCGGAATCTCGGAAGTGATTACAGGACCCGCCACTCCGCTTTTCTCCTCGATGAAATCAACTTGTGCCAGTCTTTGCCAGCAACATCTCCAGATAAGAACGACGTTCGGATTGCGTCAGTCCCAATTCGCCTGCCAGTCGTTGCACGGCGATCCGAGCGTCATTCAGTGTCGCATCGTTCGCAACTATCTCTATTTCGGCAAAAAGGCCCACGTCTTGAACGTCATCGATCGTAACTTGCAATTCAAAACCATCACGGGAGATTTCAAATGTCTCTCGTCGCTTGTGAACAACTGCGACGGTCGAGTAACTCAAGCACTCGAGCATCTTTCGTATCTTCGCCGCCCAATCAGGACCTTTTGCGAATGGGATTTCTATTTCTCGACGGGTCTTGGTGATCGCATCAAGCTTCGACCCCTTGTACGTCAAATAGTTTTCGTCGCCAATCTGGCGAAGCCGAAACGCTTCGTCGGTCTTCGCAAAATCGCGGTGTGGCGGGCGAAAGTAAGTGTCGGCATCCGACCGAATGCCAGTAGCCTTGGCGCCGAGAGCGTTCAAACGACGGCGAAGATCGGCGGTGTCGTCAACCCGAAACTTCATCTCGATTTCGAGCATGGTGTTTCCAGATCATTGCGGTAGAATCACCCTCATGATATTCAAGTTATCGGGAGTGTTGGATGCCGGAGTTTCAAACGGTTTGCAGAATTGGAGATTTGGCGGAGGGCGTCGGGCGAACTTTTTTTGTCGATGATCAGCCGATCGCGGTGTTCTTAATCGCCGGGACGGTTTTTGCGATTGACGATACATGCCCGCATATGGGGGCATCCTTGGGAAGCGGGTTCATTGACGGCGAAACCGTAGTGTGTCCGTGGCACTTTTGGCGCTTTCGCTTGACTGACGGCCGATGGGCTGACAATCCAAAGCTGGGTATAGGATGTTACAGTGTTCGAGTGATCGATGGGAACGTGCAAATTCAAATGGACCGATCGTCGACGGAGACTTGAAGGTGACTTATGCACATGTGGAACACGCTCAAAGTGGTTAGCTTGGCGTTGCTGATCGCGGTGCCAGCCGTTCAGGCGCAGGCTCCAGCCAAGAAGAAAGAGCCTCCTCGTCTGGTGCCAATCGCTGAAACAAGATTATTGATGGAGGGTTTGGCTCATCCCGATTTTCAAGGCCTTGAGAAGATCCTCAGCGGTGACGGCAAGGATAAGGAAAGTTGGGAGTTCGGCCGCGGTCAATCGATTCTACTTGCGGAGACGGCCAATCTTTTGATGCTCCGTCCGCCGCGAAATACGGGGCAGGACGCCTGGATGCAGCACGCATCAAAATTCCGCGATGCCGCGACCGACCTGGCCCGAATCATGGCGCGCCAAGATCGCGAGGCAGGTCGGGCCGGGCTAGTAGCACTTTCTGCTCAATGCAATAGTTGCCATCAGACGTTTCGGATAGCGACCAAAATAACAGCGTTTTCGACAATGGATAGTCGTCCGCCTTCGAGAAATCCATGAAGTTCCTTGACAGATGTAGCGATCATCTCTAGCTTGTGCCTCATCCGAACCTAAAGATTGGACTTGCTCCAGCGAATTTCCCTGCGGAGTCTGGATTAAAGGCTGACGCAATATCAGCTTTCCCTTGCAGCAAAGGCAATCACCTATGGCGAGCGCCACACCAGCCGCTCCGATTCCCTCGAAGAACCCAAACAAAGAAATAGCGATCTACAGCCACTCCCAGCTCTTTTATTGGTGGCCGGTTTGGGTCCTGGGATTTGTGTTGGCAATTGTCAGTCTGGTAGATGGTACGCGTGCGTTACATATGCCATCAGGGACAAAAATTGCAAAACAAACAATCAAAGAAGGCGAAAATGTTTCGCATGTCTATGAACTTCGGGCAGAAAATGCGGACAAAGACAGAAAATTGGAAGGATATGCAGAGCGATTCGAAAAAGGCGAACGTAAGCCTCGAATCTCCCATTATTCGGGCTTAGGCGCGGTGTATTGCATCGTGCTGTTGGTTGTTGTGGGCATCACGAACGTGCCGTTGCGGGGCCTGTGGTCGTTGGTGGTCGTAGTCACGGTCGTCTTGTTGTCGGTGATTTTTGGTGTGTTGGGCTGGTGGGACGACATATTCAACGCTTTGGGCAATCTCCACATTGATATTGGTTACGCCGGATACTTGTTCATTTCGTTGTGCTTACTTTTGATGTGGGCTGTGGCGACGTTCTTATTTGACCGCCAGATCTACATTATTTTCACGCCGGGTCAAATGAAGGTCTGTGAAGAAGTCGGCGGTGGTGAAAAATCTTACGACACGGTTGGAATGCAGATCGAAAAACATCGTGACGACCTCTTCCGGCATTGGGTGTTGGGTCTTGGCTCCGGTGACCTGACTGTGCGAACTTCTGGTGCTACTTCCCACACAATCTCGTTGCCAAACGTGCTGTTTGTGGGCCGAAAACTCAAGCAGATTGAAGAGATGCAGCGTGAAAAGGCTACCATTGAAACACCTGCTTCAAGTTGATCTGCACAACGAGAGAACAGAAAATCAAAACGCCCTGCCGTTTGGCAGGGCGTTTTCGATCAATGGCCAACCGATTACTTCTCCTTTTCCTCAAACGGCTTTTTTACAGACTGCACAAAGTGCGTCTGTTTCTTGTCCGCCATCAGTTTTGCCGCATGCGCCTCGGCTTCGGCCTTTTCTGAGAATTCAAACGACTCCACCTGCTGGTTTGAGTTATTGAATACACCCCATGTCGCCTTGAGACGAACGACCTTGGCTGCACGACTTCTGCTCTTGGCTTTGACTGGCTTTGCTGGCTTCTTTGCCTTTTTCTTGACTTTTGGAGCATCTTCGTCGTCGCCATCACTCTCTTCGTCGCCGCCTTCTTCCGATTCAGAATCGGCTTCCTCATCGCCTTCTTCTTCCTCATCCTCGTCATCCCGTTCTTCTTCGTCTTCCGCTTGGCGCTCCTCGGCTTCCTCGAAGTCGGTGCGAAGAGCTTTGCGGTCCAGTGTCCTTTTTCTTGCCATACCGAGGTCCTTTCGTCGAAACGAACCCGTAGATTCCCGAGTATTCAGAGTACGAACCGAAACGAAAGCAACAAGCTAGAACCACTTTCTCCAGCGAAAGAACGCAAACGACCCAATGCCTGTTAATAGCATCAGTACCAGTGCAAAAGGATAGCCATAATTCCAGTCCTTTTCGGGCAGCACTGCGAAGTTCATGCCGTAGATGCCCGCAATCAACGTCATGGGCAGCACGACAGTCGAGATCATCGTAAGCGCTTTCATGATCTCGTTCATCCTGTTCGAAACTGCTGCAAGATGAGACTGCATGAGGTCGCTTACCATTTCGCGAGAAGACTCAACCAATTCAGCATAACGATTCAGATGATCGTAAACGTTGCGGTAGTACACCGATTCACGGTCATCAATCAACTCGAATTCGCCGCGAGTCAAACGATGCAGCACTTCACGCTCCAGTACCAGCGTCTTACGCATGCCGATGATTATGCGTTTGAGCTGCAGCATTTGATTCACCAGACCAGGCGTTGGTTTTCCAAATACTTCTTGCTCGATCGAATCGAGTCGGTCTGTCAGTCGATCCAGATTCGGCGCGTATTCATCCACCATCGTGTCAAGAATCAGATGAAACAAGTAGTCAGGGCCTCGCTCTGCCTGGTGGCCGCGACTGTCCAGGTATTGGCGTAGCTGCGTGGTGCTTGACAAATCTTGGTAGTGATGAGTAATCAAGACATTGTGTGTAACCACGGCGCTCAGCTGATGAAAGATCGGTCCGCGACGCAAGGCGTCTAAATCCGTGGCGCCATCAATCGAAATCAGAGGATTTGCAATGACGAACAAGTAATCTGGAAACTCCTCGACCTTTGGAAAGTGAGGCAGCGAATTCGGCTCACGTCGAAGCTTGGTAATGTCTTCAAGAGTCAAAGTGTGCACATGCAAGATCGACTCGAAAACCAGTTTCTCCTCATCCGCCGATGGGTAATTCAAATCGATCCACCAGATATCGCTTGGATCCTTGTTTACCTCCCAATTCGACGCGAGCGATTCCGGCGTGAGCCACTGACCGCAATTTTGCGACGAATTCCAGAGGTAGATGGTCAGCATGCAACCCTCAAAAACTCTGGTTTTGGAAGGCCAGTCGCGGTACAATCCATGCGAATAGCGGAGAGAGTCTGACCGTCAATATTCTCAGGGAGTGTATGCGACTACATGGCTGTTGTCACGCCTACCTCTCTGAATGGGCCGCAACCCAGCGATGAACAATTGCTTAGCGATTGCCGGGCCGGCAAGGCGAGTGCATTGGATACACTTTTTCAACGGTATCGCCATGTTGCCTATCGGGTGGCGTTTCGACTCTTGGGAAACGAAGCCGACGCATTAGACGCAGTTCAGGACGGCTTTGTAAAAGTTCTGTTGCACTTGGAAAGATTCGAAGGAAGAAGTTCGTTTAAGACCTGGCTGCTTCGTGTCGTGAGCAATGCATCGCCTGATTTTGGTCGTCAACGACGTAGGCGTGAACAATTGTCCAAAGACGAACTCCAAGTTGATGCGGAGCGTGAGTCAGTTCAGGATGAAGACTCGCCGTGTCGCGAAATCGAGTGCCGCGAGACGCGTGGCTTACTGAATCAGGCTCTCCTGGAACTCCCGGAAGCACAAAGGCGAACATTCGTATTACACGTTGATGGGGAGTTGAGCTACCGTGAAATCGCAGCCGTGTTGCGGATTTCTGTTGGAACAGTCATGAGCCGGCTATTCTATGCTCGCCGAAAGCTGCGAGCGTTATTGTCGGAAAGAGTGACAGCATGAACAATTGGAGTAGCAAACCGACTCGGCGCACAAACGAACAATTGCTCGCCGCCTATGTAGATGGCGAGCTTTCGTCGGAAGATCGAGCCTATGTTGAGAAGCTGCTATCGGCCGATGTGTGTGCGGCCGATGAGGTTGATGCTCAGCGAGCGCTAAGTCGTGCAAATGCCCGGTTTTGGTCGCAATTGGAGCCGCCTAAGCCCGACGCAAAGCGGTGGAAAGAAGTATTGGCCCAAATCGCAGGAAAGGTGCAGCAGCCTACGGTGCAGCATAATCGTCGAAGGCTTTGGCGTTTCTCGGGTGCCCTAGCCTCGGCTGTGGCGATCGCCGGAACCGTTCTGATCGGGTTGGTTATAGTGAAATCACAACAGGTGAGTGATGTTTCGACGGCGCCGCCAAGCAGACCTACTATTACTGAATCCTTTGCAGTGCTAGCTCCCCATGAAATTGAAATCCAAAGCATTCGACAGGCAGATGTGCCTTTGGTTGTCGTCGGAGAGCCGCCATTACGGGACGGCGTCAAGTTGATGACCTATTCTGACGTGAAACTAGATGTGGTGCAAGCCGATTGGGATGGCATGATGCCGCAGGTGCAAACCGGCAGCATTAGCGGAATGCCATTCATCTATGCGCCGCTTTCGCGAGGCCCATAAATCCTCCAAACTGAAGTTCGGAAAAACGATGTCTATTCAATTGGTAGATCGAAGGACGGTTCTGGCTGTGTTATCGGCGTTCTTGCTACCGGCCGCCGTCGGCGCCGATGAAAAGAAGCGCGAACAATCAACGAAGATTCGCGTTACTGTGATCGCAATACTTGCCAGCGACCAGCACAAGAACATCGACAAGGAGATCTCTGAAATTGCCGCAGAGGTTCGCAAAAAGGAACCAGGTTTGACCGGCTTCAAAATCGAACGAACATCGTCCAAATCGCTGCGAATTGGTCAAAGGGAGGGCTTTGCCCTCGTAGAGGATGCAGAGGTCTCCGTTCTACTCAAAGAGGAAGAGAACCACCGTGTCAGCATCACTATCAAGCCGCCAACGGTTGGTGACATCTCGTATTCATGTTGCTGTGGAAAATACCTTCCGGTGGTTACTCGATACGTCACGAAGGACAATTGTCGATTGATCATCGCGGTTATGGTGAAGCCCTGTACAACACAATAACAGCGGAATTACTGCGGTACGGTGCCGCCGGCGGCTTCTACCACTTTGAATTGATTTGACTTTCGCCAATAGAAAATCGTGCGGCCGTGCCATTCTCTGGTTGGTTGCCCCTTTGTTGGAGCATGATTCAGTGATGCAAGGCTGCTGCCGGATCCTTTGAAAATCACCTGTTGGTCTTTGCCATCGTCGTAATCGATTTGGTCGGCGCGTCCCGAAAACTCCGCAGACAGTATCTCGGCTTTTCCGATAGCCGACATTGTGGCAATTGACTTGTCGTTTTCGATTCGAGTTCGGACGACAAGTTGCCGGCAACGCATGCTGAAGCTGCGAGGGGCCAAGCGATCATCGCTGACTGATTCCAGCGGGTTGTTCGTTGGCAGGTGCAGCACACGAATGTCGTCAAAGAACTTGGCCCAACGGTCCTTGGTATGCCCCTGCATTCGCCCTGAAAACCGCACCAAAGTCAATTTCAACTCTTCGTCCGACGGTTTGTCGCCAGTCGATTCCCCTTTCGTGGGCTGCAATTCGGCCGTAGACGTCGATTGAAACATCCGCACTTCGCCGGGACCGTCGACTTCTACTGTCCCCGTATCATTGGCGTAAACTACGATTGGAGCTTGAATTTGCTGGAATCGGGTTAGCCGGCCGTTTTGTCGTTCACTGTTTCGCAGTATGACTGGCTGGGTGGACTTGCTCTCGTCCCGATGACACACAACTCGTGTGATTTCGGGCCGGCTGTTGCCGGAATTCACGTCATCTGGTTGAAGCGGCTTGACAGATTGAAAGTTAACTCGGCGGTCCAAGTACACGTCCATACGAGGACATAAGACTTCGCTAGCTTGATGCTCAGCCTGAACAAAACCGTAGAACGACGCCCAGCTTCCGTTGAAAGTCATGCGTTCAGACCAATAGATTGCAGCTTCTTCGGCGCGGGCCAATCGAGCGCCTTCTAGCGTGCTGTTGACAAGCAAGCGCATGCTGCCGCGTCCAACTACTTCCGCACGATTGTCCACCTGATCGCAATTAATCTGCGTCCCAGCAAGCGTCATTTCGTTTGCGATCACCTGGGCCGGATCGTCGGATGGACCCGTAAGTCTTAGCATGTTGCCCATGTCTGTATGTGTCAGGACCATACCTTGTGCGTGAATCTCGAGTCCACGTTCATTCGCGTTTGTAGGCTCCTGCTTGACGTGGACTCGATCTGTGCATCGCGCCTGTTTGAGGCCAAGCTTCCCGACAGTTTGCACAAATGACGTTTCAATCGATTTTGCGCTGATCTTCAATGGATATCCCGACCTTTTTGAATTGCCAGTCGGAGCGTTTGTTGTTGGAATTGTTGGTGTGGAAGAGCTGGGAACGCTGATGGCATTGCTTTGCAGCGCTGTAGTCGATTCAACAGTCGGTCGTTCCTCGGTCTTGTCAATTGTCGCCACTAGCTTATTGGTATTGTGAATTTGCAGGTCGGCGGCATGGAGTTGCACATTGCCCGTGGCATAAAGCTTGCGAATTTCTTTGTGACTCGACCGAGTCTCGGCGGGCGTCGTGGATTTTGGCTTTGATTCTTCGCTTATCCAAATCCGAATTTCCGCTCCTGTCAACGATTGCTGTGTGACACGGTCCGACAAGCGTGCTTCGCCCATTACGGTCATAATGTCGTGCTGAGTCGTTCGGCTCAGGGACATTGAGTCATGCCACTGGATTTCAACAGAGCGCTTGGAATTCGGATCGTTTAGATGTGCGAACCCAGGCCCCCGCGCTTCTCCAACCTTGAGAGGCTGCAAATCAGATGCACTTTGCAATAGCAGTGGTTCGTATTGATAAACGTCAAATTCCGGCGCCTGCAGCTTGTGGCCTTCTTTCACAACGATAACGGGTTTGCCCGAAATCGTCGTACACATCGTCTCCTGACGGTACGTCAGTCGAGTGCCAATTGCGTGCAGCGATTCAGTTTCAGCGACTACCTGGACGAGACTGCCTGTCGCGGTCACTTCCGTTAGGTGCAGCCCCGCCGCTGTACTTTTTGCGGCAGTCGTGGTTCCGGACCGCGAACCAAGTTGCAGTTTGAGCAGATCACATTCAAGTCGATCGACCGACCCTACGGGCGAAACGCGAAGGACCTTCACCTGGTCTTGAATGCCCCCTGAATTCGTTGACGAATTGCATGAGAAAGTCGCCAGGTTCTCAGCTACGTCGAATTGAAACGGCCCAAGCGTATGAATCTTCAACCGAGGTTTCACTGGAGTCGCTAGTTGCCGATTCGGCTGACTATTCCCTAGAAAGCCGGCTGTTTGACTCATTGTCAAATCCATTTGAACGTTGGCAGGCAATTCAATCCGTCGCACAAGCGGCTGGTTTCTTATGGGCCGTGTCGCCGTCTTGTCACGATTCTGCGGCAGCGCTGCACCGGTCAAAAAGACTCGTAGGCCCTGTGAAGTGACATGGTGAGGAGGCGATGCTTGCTTATCGGTTATCGAAACGGATTCATCTGTGAAAAGTTGCGGCTCATCTGGGCGGCTTGCTGCATCGTCACGAAATCGAATTGGTCCGCGAGTGCGCAACACGACATCGTCTTCCGCATTTTGCGTTCCATGGTTGTGCACGACGAGGATTTGGCCATTTCGCGAGTCCTTGAATTGCGTTTGCGGATCGCTTTGAAACTCTGCTGATACCAGGCGAGCTCGATTGGTGTCGGAAAGCGATCGAATGGGCCGGTCAAACGTCAGCCAAGCGACATCGCAGTGCACTGTGTTGATCTCGGGGAATTCTGTGCTTGGATTTGGTTTTCCAAACATGGCCAAACTCATCGGCGCAAGCTTGAGTTTGCCGTCTTCGATATCAACGATTTCCGTTGCAATGACCAAGCCCTGTAACTGCAGCGTGAGCTTGTTGGAATATTTTAGTTCGCGGCAGTTCTCCCCGAATGCCTGACGTAGTAGTCGGTGAAACTTGATCTCGTGATTCGGTGATTTAGCGATTGGGCCGGCCTGCTCTATGCGAATCAAATATTTGGCTGGAAGTTCCGGCAGTCCGTCGATCCAGCCGAGGGCTCGATGGTATACGACAAACGAAGCCACGAATACCGCGGCGGCAACGATGAGCAGCAGCAAGCGCCGTGACGTCCACACGCATCACCCCTGAATCCCACTCAAGTGTCCCGCAATCGGAGTTTCGAAATTTCTGACGCATTCGTCCCATCGTCCTTGCGCCTTCAGCAACAGGTCGATGACTTCACGCACTGCGCCGCGGCCGCCCGGCCGACGTGTAATGTAGTCTGCGCGTTTCCGCAATTCGTTTGGCGCATCGGCGACCGCTACTGCCAGGCCGGATGCCATTAACATTCCGATATCCGGCAAATCGTCGCCGATTGCAGCTATTTGCTCGGCATTGTTGCCGTGTTTTGCAACAATTTTCCGCAATACATCCAGTTTGTCGCCGACACTCTGGTACACAATCGAAATTCCAAGCTCGGCGGCTCGAATTGAAACAGCATTCGAGCTTCGGCCGGTGATTATCGCACTTCGTTTCCCAAGTTGATGCCAGAGCTTGAGTCCGAGCCCATCTTGTACATGAAAGGTCTTCAGTTCGTTGCCGTTTTGGTCGTAGGTAATGCTGCCATCAGTCAACACGCCGTCGACATCGAGAATTAGCCATTCGATTGCAGTCATTCGATTGCGCAGCGTGCGATGAGGCCTCATCCGTGCTCTCCGTCACGCTGCAAATTGCAATTCACGTGAATTTGCGTCCCAATCGCCATCGACCGATTGTGACAGCCCGACTAGATCCGTGATGTCGAGAATGCCGATTGGACGCCCGTCCTGCGCTACCACTGGTAGTTCGCTGATACGGTTCTTGCGAAGTAGTTCCAAAGCATCTTCCATTCGCGAACCCGCCGGCGCGGTCCAAGGATCGCGAGTCATGACCTCAGCAACTGGCCGATCCAGGAAACTTTCGTCGCCGCGCTCGAAGAGCCGTGCCAAGTCGCTGTCCGTGAACAAGCCTTCGAGGCGTCCCGTTTGGTCAAGGAGCATGACGGCGCCGGTACGTCGCCCTCGCCGGCTGGATTTCGTGATTACCGATCGCACGGTTTCGCTGGAAGCCGCACAGCGCAATTCGCGGCCTGTTCGCATGAACTCTTCGACGCGAGCCAGTTTTCGTCCGAGGCTGCCGGCTGGATGGAATGCAGCGAATTGTTCGACCGAAAACCGCTTTCGATGTGCGATTGTCAAAGCTAATGCATCGCCGATCGCCAGCATCACCGTGGTGCTCGTGCTCGGCGCCAAGGTCAGAGGGCATGCCTCTTGAACCGTTCCATAGCAGAGCAGCGCGCCGGCGGCATCAGCTAGCGGCGTATCGGTCTGGCTGGTGATCGCTATGATCGAGTTTCTATTGCGTTTGATGGCGGGGATTAGCCGGATGATCTCCTCGCTGCTGCCGCTGTGGGATAACACAACGGCGACGTCATCAGGATGCACCATTCCCAAGTCGCCGTGCATAGCGGCAGTCGCATCGAGGAAATAGGCGCGAGTGCCCGTAGAATTCATCGTCGCTGCTAACTTTTGCGCAATCGCAGAACATTTTCCGACTCCCGTAACCGCGACTCGACCAGAAGCACACTCAATCAACGAGACCGCTTGTGAAAAACTGCCTGACAGCATCTCGGCGACGCGAAACAGCGCTTCAGCTTCGGACCGAACGACTTGCCGCCCAAATGCAAGTGCGTCGTTTGCAGTTGTATCAAACCCGATTGTCAACCTGTCCATATGGGGCATCCTTGCCGGTGCAACGGATTTACGGGGTGAAGAATAACATTGCTCCCGTTTTTTGCAATGCGACGAAGATCGAGTCGTGCAAGTCCGGTAAGTTATTACGATTGTGATAGTTTGAGGCGAATTCACAGCTTTCGCTGGATGCGAAGGATGCGAAATACCGATGATAATGCCGAATCCAGACTCACGTCCGGATTCAATCCGATTCACCCGCAAGAATCGGGTCCGTGTATTCGCCAATTGCAGGAGTCCGGTTAACCGGTCGATTGTTTGCGGCGATTACGTTAGAACGCCGTCCTCGCACTCCCGTTCGAGGCGGCGTTTTTCATTCCACAAGCCATTTAGCGTTACATTTCAGTCAGTGTCAGATACAAGCGGCCGAGGTGATGCCATGCACTGTCTTCAGGAACCAACTGCACGGCTTGCTGAAGCTGCTCTCGACTATCCTTTGGACGATCCAGGAAGAGAAGTGCCATTCCACAATTGAATCGCGACGGAGCACTTGGCGGCAGCGATTGCCACTTACTCAATGCCGAATCCCCTTCCCCTCGACACCAACTCAGAGCGGCATCTTCATTCGTAATGGTATTCTGCCATTCAGCCGATGCACTTCGGCGTATTTTGTCGAGGATTCCCTGGGCTTCGTCCAATCGCTGAGCGACACGTAGGGCGCCGATGCCCATGACGGCCTGAGCCATGTTGTTTTTCTTCAATCCTTGGGCAACCCAATCAGACAATCCAGGCGTTGAAAACTCCATGCGCGGTTTCGGAATCAGCCGAGAACGTGGTTTCTCTCGGGCTAGAGACGGCAAGTCTTTGACTTGCTGCGGGAAGTGGCCGGCCGCCATCGGCAGTGCGCACCAGCCTTCGTGTGCAGTCGCGAGCATGGTCCATTCTGTAGGCGGCTTTACATGCCATGGTTGCACATTCTCAGCAAGCATGCGAGGCGCTAATTCCGCCTCTTCCCATGCGATGCGAGGTTCAACCATAGGCGCAAAGGCGGCCTCGTGAGGTTGTACGTCGCTGGAAACGACTTCAGCAATTCCAGCTTTACGATCTGCAGTTTGGCTCGCCAAGAAACGTGCGAGTAGCTCGTTCAGTGGTAGTTGACTTACTGGTGTTGACATGGCTCGCCTCCGTTCAATTCGCTGGTCGATGCGATCTCTCGTCATTGAAGCGTTGCAGGAGTCGTTTCGCCAACCAAATCGCGGTCGAATCGAAGCGCATGCACCTGCGTTGCCAATAACCTCAACCGAGGAACGCGCAATATAGCAATCCTTGCGCTGCCAATCAGGAAATGATCTTTAGTACACCAAACCTATTCGCCTTCTTTAGGTGCTGGTGCAGGAGGCGCTGGATTCGCTGCCGGCTGATACTGCAGCAACCGCCGCTGCCAGGCTTGCCGGGCTGCGTCATCAGGCAGGTTCTTTGTTACCCGATCACTGGGTAGTGCACCCAACAGTAACGCGACAGCGGCCTTCACATCTGAGTTCTTTTCATCGTTAAGCAGTTGGGTGAGACGCTGAATCTGAATGTCCGTGATCGGCGCCGATGTATGAGCCTCAATATGCCTCATCAGTTCTTCGCCTGCTTGAACTCGAAGGGCTGCCGGTCGTTTATCCGCGAGCAGATACTCCGCCAGGTCTTGTTGAGCTTCCTTAGTGGATATTCTTCCTGTCGCCTCAATAGCTGCCGGGGCCAGTTCATCGACGCGAAGTGCGGCTCGTATCTCTGCGGAAGCCGGTCGCACGTCGTACCCAGGCACAGCACCGATGGCGAGCCGACGTAGGGCCTCAATAGCTCGTTTCTGTTGTTCTCGACGTTCCAAAGCCGAGAGCGGCTTGGCGGCCGGATCCTGGAATGACGTCAGTTCTTCTCGAACACTTTCGATTGTGAGCGGCCGTCGAATCACGCGTGTGTTCGTATAGCCCTCAATCTGTCGATTGACTTTGGCAATCAACTCGATCGGAATCTCAGTTGAAAAGTTGCTGGTCATCGTCATGACAGTCGGGATTTCTCGAGTCACCACGACACCAGGAAAATCCCGCTGCAACCGATCAAGCCGCGATTGAAAATCCGTGGGCGCCGGCTGCGAACCATCCATGATGAACGTAATCTTCGTTTTGGATTCCTGATTCACAGTGATTTCGAGAATGCCGAAGGTCAAGTCCTTGACACGTTGAGGCAAATCAGCGGGTTGTTCCTTGATCTTCTCAAGAGCCAATCCAACGCGAAGCTCGGCCTTGATTTCGCTGCGAACGCGAGGATAGTCGCGCTTCATTTCTCGCAGCCAGCCGGCCAGCGACGGACCATTGACGTCTAGTGCATCGTAGTTAAACGTGACTCGTACCGGGGACTTTTCGGTGACTGCAAGTTGGGGAACGATCTTCGACAGTTTCTCAATGCGAATGTCCATCTCCGGCAGCAGCGCCTTGGAGATGTCTTCGGAGAGCGTCACCATGAGCGGACGACGTCCATAACGGTAGTCGGCACGAAGCTGAGCCAACAGTTCGGGCAACTGAGGAAATGCCAGTTCATGATCGATGAACAACACATCGACGTCGGACGCTTCGTTGAGGCGTTTCAGCGTGTCGCGACCTGTACGAGTAATGACAGTGTCAAATCCTGCCTGGCGCAACACATCCGAGAACATACCTGCGCGAATCGCGTCTGAATCGCCGATGAGAGCCTTGGGTCTCGCGGCGGCGCCTTCGCTGCCGGATGACGGCATCGCCAATGCCGAACGGTACACTTCGACGACTCGCGTCGAAACTTGATGCCGGGGCAAACCGGGGAGTCGAATCAGCGCGTCAGCGGCGGCAAGTGCAACTCGGCGATCCTGACTCTGCAGCGCCTGTATAAGAACCGCCGGCTCGCGTTGAATCGAATCGACGTTGCGGCGGCCGTCAGGCGGTGGAAGAGCGCTGCCCTTGGCGCCGCTCGACTGAGCGCGTTCGCCAATAACCTGAGTCACTCCGAGAGCGACCGCAAGGTGATTCTCAGCCATCGCTCGTTCGAGGATCGAGTACAACGTTGTGCCGGACGCTGTGGCCAGCAACGCGTGTACCGCGGGAGCGACTTTCGAAAGGCGGTTCTCAAGTCCGCCTCGCTCCATTGCCTTTTCGACAGCCAGGCTCAAAAACACCATTCGAGCCGGCTCGTGGTTCGGGTCGATATCCAGTGCCCAACGGGCGTAACGCAAGCCGAGGTATTCCTCAGCTTGCGAAACAGTGAATCGCGGGGATGTGAGTTGTTTGCCTTCGAGCCGCCACAGAGCCGGGGCTGCCGTTTCCTTCGAGAACGATGTCTTGTGCTGATAAACCTGCTCGGCTGCTTTCGTCAATTCTTCGACAGGTTTCGGCAGATTGACGGCCGTGCTGCCCGTCAAAGCCAATAACAGTTTGCGTGACTTGCTGCCAACGGGCTCAGGTTGGGAAGCCAAATGCCAAAGCGTGGGCCGTGGATCAGTTTCGCTGCGTTGCAATAACTGCAACAGGTCAGGCCGACTGGCAACCACGTCAAGCAATTCTGCACGCAACACCGGGTTCGCCAAGTCAAACGATGCCAGTAATGGCGCCACGGTGTCCGTATCAAACAATGGTAGAACGCTGAGGATGTTTGCGCGTTCCTGAACGTCGGCTGACGCAACAGTTCCGATCAAGTACGGCATAACCGCCGCCCCGGATTTACGTAACTCACGGATTGCAAACTCGCGTTCTTCGGGGCTCGCAGACAGGTTGCGAAGATACTTGGCTATGCGGTCGCCGTCGGCACGCAGTTTTCGTGTAGCCGTGCTGACTCGCTGAATCAGGTCCTCAACGCTTTGTTTTGCTTCGCCATCAAGTTTCTTGTCGTCGGACCAACGCGGAATATTGCGCAAGTTCAGAAACTTGGCGATGCCTTCCGCGTCTTCGATTGTGATCAGGTCCTTTTCCGTCGGATTGCCTGCGAGCAAGCCCTTCAAGTACTCGGCTGCAACGTCGTACTTGCCCTGGGCAATCGAGAATTGCAGGGCACGCCAATATTCGGCAGTGTTCTGGGGCTTCTTCGGAAAGTCCGGGTCAAATTGACCGAATGCCGGAGCAATGCCAACGAACATCACCAAAAAAGCAAGGCCGGAGCGAATAAAGCAGCGGAACACCGGCGTACTCCTGAAGCAAGTCAATCGGTGGCCGCCGGGTATGTCCCGGCAGGCGCAATGCATCGTCAATCATACCACATCGGCGGATACGTCTCGCTCTGCTCGAACCAGATCGTCATAAGTTTCGCGCCGGCGAATCAGTCCGTGACGGCTGCCGTTCACCAGCACCTCCGCAGCCCTTAGCCGACTGTTGTAATTGGAACTCATCGCCATCCCATACGCCCCCGCCGAAAACACCGTCAAAAGCTCCCCACGTTGCATGTCCGGCAAAAAGCGATCCTTCGCCAGGAAGTCGCCGGACTCGCAAACGGGGCCCACCACATCATGCTTTCTCGTCAACGGCATTTCAACTTCATAATCGCCTGGAGGGCAGGGCAGTCCCTCACGCGGCTGCACCGGCCAGATACGGTGAAACGAATCGTACAACGTCGGCCGGATCAGGTCGTTCATCGCCGCGTCCTGGATAATGTAACGTTTGCCGCCCGTCTCTTTCGTGTACAGCACTCGGCTCACAAGGATGCCTGCGTTGCCCACAATGAACCTCCCGGGCTCCAGCACCAGTTGACATTTCGACTGTGCGACCGCCGGCAGAATCGCCTCGGCGAACGCGGTTGCTGGAAGCGCTTCCTGCTTGCGGTAGTGGATGCCGAACCCGCCGCCCATATTCAAATAACGAATATCGTGTCCCTGTTGCCGCAGTTTATCAATCAACACCAGGCCTTTGGCTACGCCTTGCTTGTATGGCTCGTTCGACAGTATCGGCGATCCCAAATGCATGTGCAGGCCGATGACCTTGACATGCGGATGCCCGACGACACCTTGCGCCACTTCGAGCACCGTATCGATGTCGAGGCCGAACTTTACACCTTTCACACTGGTGTCGGTCTTCGCATGGGTTTTCGGCGGCAGGTCGGGGTTCACCCGTAACGCGGCACGCGCTATCTTGCCGACGGATTTTGCAACGGCGCCGAGGTTGTGTAGTTCCGCTTCGCTTTCGACGTTGAAGAACAAGATGTCATTGTCAAGTGCATAGCGGATCTCGTCATCGGTCTTACCCACGCCTGCGAATACGATCTTGTCTCCGGTGCCGCCGGAAGCCAGTGCTCGGAAGAGTTCGCCGCCGGAAGTCACGTCAAAACCGGCGCCGTGGTCGGCCATGAGTCGCCCAATGTGGATATTGCCGTTGGTCTTAAGACTATAGCAGATCACCGGCTTGGCGGCAGCAAACGCAGTCTGTATCTGCGACAGATGGTGCAGCAGCGTTGCGCGACTGTATACGAACAACGGCGTTCCATATTTCGCCGCCAACTCGGTCACAGGCACATCTTCGCAAAACAAAGCCCGACTGCGGTAACTGAAATGATCCATGCTCCTTAACCCCGATGTCAGTCGAATGAAGATACCGTTTCGATCCGGCGGGCGAATCACCTGCGGGCTGCCCGACCAATCAATGCCACCATGTTGCAAATAGAAAACTACGACCGAAAGACGAGCTGCAAAACCTCCCGGCGTACCTACTTGTTCCAAACTCACATTTGCCGAGGCGCTCCGATTTTGAGGCGATGCGGACCGCCTCGGACCGGTCCATTCGGGCACACGGCCTTCATCATTTACCAATGTCAAAATGTGCCGGACAGCACGGCGCCATGCATCACCGACCCATGTCAAAACGTACAGCGAAGACTCAAATATCGATCGTATCTTTGCCGCAACTCCTGATTGGGCCAGCCGATCGGCCGATTGTAACGGCTGCAAACAAAAACTGTCAAAATTGTGGAATCGTGGTGAGACACCGTGACGTCGTGTGGTTATGTCGCTGGACGTAGTGCAGTGCGCCGTAGTGCTGGTCGTAATGTGCGCGATGCCGTGCTGCGTGCGCCCTTTGGTGCAGCGCACGGTTCGTGTCCCAGTCCAATTGGTTCGAAGCGGTTTCTCGTTGACCATGACCGTTCTCGAAAATGCTTGAAGCCGGCCGCAATCGGAATCTAATGCGCTAAACATGCTTCTTGCGCAAAAGGTCGCTTGTTATGGAATGATCTCCGGACCAATCCCTTCTTCCGCCCACTGCGTTGTTTCCCGAAAAACACCGCCAACCATGTCATTTTGTGTCATTTTGTGTCACCTGTTTCTCGATTTTTGCGCACCGCGAACGCAAACGCGAATCCGCGCTTTTGCAATCAACCGACCAACGCTACGATCCGGATTCGAGGTTGTCAAAAAGCGAACCGTTAGCTCGCAGGAAAAGAAAAGTATTTGCCGAGCGCCGATTTGAATTAAGAGCAAGGATAGGGCCCAGTCCGCGAGGTCTGACAGAGCCGGCAGCGTGGAGCGCACTGCACCAGCAAGTGAACACACTCGAGCTATGCCGAGTCGCACGCGATGGCGTTCCACAGGCAAGGGCGAGTCGCGAGCACGCTGGCCGGCACCCCCACGCAACGTCACTGCGCAACAGTTCACCAGCCGCTTCTTACGGTCGGTAGTTGCTCATCGACGCAATTCCTGCCGCTCATTCCACGGAACGCGGAAACGAGGACCAGACGCGCATTTCGTTGGCGACAATTGGCATGTGGAGAAACTCCTGCACGAGCGATTGTGCGAGTTGCTTGACGTGATACGAATGGGCCCGGCCTTTCAGCACCAGCCCGTTGTCGCGTGTGAGCAAGTGAAACTCGTGCACGCGGCTTTGCAACCGTTTGGCGACTTCAGCCTGGACAGCTTCTAGCTGTTCGGCGTCCGCAATCTCGACCGGCGACTGGAGAGAATCGGTCGTCATAGCGCACCCGCCTTGGCAAAAAGGAGACTCCGAAAGATTAACCGAAATCTGTGCAAACTACGAATGTGTCGACGGGATACTGACGACGCTACCAAGATGCAGGCAGCATGTCAAATGAAATATGGAGCTTGAAAAGTCAACGAATTCCCCTTCGTGCCCTAAGGTGAACCATGTCGATCGAATGTCTCATGAGCCGCAATTGAATTGAAGGGCTGAAGTGACTTGTTGAAAATAGCCACAGCCCGAAGAGGCCGCCCATTCACATTCCCAGCTGCGTGCGCCAGAATCGAATCTGCTTTTCGACTTCATACGGTGCTGTTGAACCGGCGCTGCGAAATGCGCCGATAACGTTCTTGACTCCAAGCACATCGTACACGCCTGCGCTCAGACCGGCGTGGATTGCATCGAACTCGGCGGCGGGCAAGTCCACCAGCCGGCACTTTCGCTCTTCGCAAAGGCGCACCAACTTGCCGACGGCCTCGTGGGCCGAACGCATCGGCACGCCGCGTTGAATGAGCGACTCCATGAGCGTCGTCGCGTCGAGGAAGCCGGCGTCGAGCCGCGATTCGATGACGTCGTTTCGCAGCCGGGCGCCGGCAATCAGTGGCGCCGCCACATCGAGGCATGCTGCGACGGTGTCGTGTGCTTGAAACAGCGCGACTTTATCATCCTGCAGGTCTCGGTTGTACGCTAGCGGCAAGCCCTTTACGAGCACGAGTAGATTTGTCAGAGCGCCGACTACCCGGCCGGTTTTGCCGCGGATCAGTTCCAGTACGTCCGGATTCTTTTTCTGCGGCATGATGCTCGAACCCGTACAGAACGCATCCGGCAATTCGAGAAAACCGAACTCAGTCGTCGTCCAGAGGATCCACTCTTCGGCCCATCCACTCAGGTGCAGTGCAATGGAAGTCAGACCGAAAACGTATTCGAGCAGAAAGTCGCGGTCGCTGGATACGTCGAGGCTGTTGCGTGCGACAGAGTCGAAGCCGAGACTCTCTCGCACATGATCGCGATTAATCGGCAGCGAAGTGCCGGCGAGTGCAGCAGCGCCAAGCGGCAATACGTTGATTCGTTTGCGAGCGTCGATAAGCCGGTCGCGGTCCCGCTGGTATTTCTCGACATAGGCCAGAAAATAATGCGCGGCGAGCACGGGTTGAGCACGCTGCAGGTGCGTGTACCCCGGCAGGATCAATCCGTTATGACGCTCGGCAGCAGCAACTAATTGCCGTTGCAATTCTCCGAGCAGGCGGTCAACGTCGTCGCAGGCATCACGTGTCCAGAGCTTTACGTCCGTGACAATCTGGTCATTGCGGCTGCGGGCCGTATGCAATTTGCGGCCGACGTCGCCAAGCCGTTTGATCAGCGCCTGCTCAATGTGCGTGTGTATGTCTTCGAGCGAAACCGAGAACTCCATCTTTCCGGCTTCGATCTCGCCGCCGATCTCGTCGAGTGCTGTCACGATTTGTTCAGCTTCGGCGGAAGTGAGAAGGCCGACTTCGGCAAGCATCCGTGCATGGGCCTGGCTGGCACGAATGTCATGGCGATACAAGCGTTGGTCGAACGAAATCGATTCAGTGAAGAGTTCGACCCGCGAGTCCGTTCCGCTCGAAAATCGGCCGCCCCAGGTTTTTTGTTTCATGGTGCACGCCTAGTCAATAATCTTGCTCAGCGGGTACTCGACGATGCCGCAGGCGCCGCCTTTTTTGAGTTCGGGCACAATATGCCGCACGGTGTCTTCGTCGAGGATCGTATTGACGGCGACCCACTCGGCATCGGACAACGAAGACACAGTCGGGTTCTGCAGTGCAGGCAGCACCTGCAATACTGCGGCCAGATTCTGGCGGCGTACGTTCATCATCAGCCCGACTTTGCCTTCAGCCGCCATCGCGCCGCGAAGCATCAGAATCAGATCCTCCATCTTTTGTTTCTTCCATGAGTCTGCGGCGGCCGCGGGGTTGGCGATGAAGCGCGTCGTGCTTTGCAACAGATCGCAGACGATGCGCAAATTGTTGGCCCGTAGCGAACTGCCCGTCTCCGTGACTTCGACAATCGCGTCGGCAAGTCGAGGCGGTTTGACTTCGGTCGCGCCCCAACTGAATTCGACGGATGCCGTCACGCCGTGACCAGCCAGCCAGCGGCGGGTCAAGTTCACCACTTCGGTGGCGATTCGCTTTCCCTGCAGGTCTTTGATCTCTCTGATCGGAGAATCGTTCGGAACGGCGAGCACCCAGCGCACCGGCCGGCGGCTGACTTTCGAAAAGACTAGTTCTGCCAACTCGACGACCTTGGCGTCGTTTTCGAGTATCCAGTCGTAGCCGGTGAGCCCACAGTCAAAGGAGCCGTTTTCGACGTACCGAGGCATCTCTTGGGCGCGGACAAGCGTACATTCGATTTCAGGATCGTCGATAGACGGATAGTAGCTGCGGCTCGCGAACGTCAGCTTGTAGCCTGCTTTGCGGAAAAGCTCTGCGGTTGCCTCTTGCAGACTTCCTGCAGGAATGCCCAGTTTCAACACCGGCTTGGTCATTTGCGATACACCTGCTTGGGATCAAATAGACGCTCGCCGATCGTGACGAGTTCGCCGTTTTCCAACTTGCGGAAGAAACAACTTGCGAAGCCTTCGTGGCAAGCCGCACCGCCGATCTGATGCACCTTCAGCAAGATCGTGTCGGCGTCGCAATCGATGCAAATCTCCTTGACCTCTTGCACGTTGCCTGACTCTTCGCCTTTGCGCCAGAGTTTGCCGCGACTTCGCGACCAGTAACATGCACGGCCGGTGCGGACGGTTTCATCGAACGCCTCGCGATTCATCCAGGCGAGCATGAGCACCTGGCCGGTTGCGTGATCTTGTGCGATGGCGGGCACGAGTCCGCCGGATTTGTCGAAGTCGATCATGGGAATCAGAATCTCAATAAGCTGAAGACTTCGCGCGGGGCGAGCTTTTCACGCCCTTTGAGGAAGTCCAGTTCCACGAGAAAAGCGCATCCGGCGACTTCGCCGCCTGCCTGTTCGATTAACAATGCACCTGCGAGCATCGTGCCGCCCGTGGCCAGCAGGTCGTCGATAAGCAAGACGCGCTGGCCGGGAATGACGCCGTCGATGTGCATGTGCAATTCGGCGTGGCCATATTCGAGTTCGTATTTTAGGCTGTATGTGCGGTAGGGCAGTTTGCCCGGCTTCCGCAATGGCACAAGCGGCTTACGTAATTGCAGCGCCAACGGCGCCGCGAACAGGAAACCGCGAGCTTCGGCTGCGGCGATGGCATCGATCGGCTTGCCTGCATAGTGCTTCGCGAGACGGTCAATCGACTCTGCGAACGCGGCCGGTTCGGCCAAGAGCGGCGTGATGTCCTTGAATAAGATGCCCGGTTTTGGAAAATCGGGGATGTCGCGTATGTACTGCGCGAGATCCATGGCGTGCGTCCCTAAATGGTTTGAAATCGTTAGGCTACGAACGCAAACAACATGAGGCAACTATGTCGTTTTTCGTGCGGCCGGCGCGGCCCGATGATGCGGCGACAATTGTCGAATTCAATCGACGTTTGGCACATGAGAGTGAGAATGTCGTACTCGATCCGCAAATTCTTGCCCCCGGCGTGGCCGCGATTCTGGCGGATGGGAATCGCGGTCGTTATTTCGTCGCCGAGCAAGCCGGTTCAATCATCGGCCAGTTAATGATCACGTATGAATGGAGCGACTGGCGCAACGGCTGGATCTGGTGGCTGCAGAGCGTCTACGTTCATGCGGACTTCCGTCGCAACGGCGTGTTCCGGGCTTTGTTTCAGCACGTGGAACGTGAAGCGAAATCGACGGGCGTCGTTCTGATGCGTCTCTATGTCGAAGACGAGAACAATTCGGCACAGGCGACGTACCAGAGGCTCGGCTTCGACGAAATGCACTTTCAGCTATACCAGAAGAGCCTTTGAGGCGATTGCGTCAACGGCGTGCTGCTGTATGCCGGTTAAGAAACAGCGATTCTTGCAGTAACTGCACTCCGGTTGCTCCAATTGGATTGTTCGCTAGTTTCAATGACGTGAGCCGCGAAAAATGCGGCGATGCAGCCAGGCTTCGGGCGCCGGCGTCAGTAATGCGATTGTCGTCGAGCACCAAGGTGCGCAGTCCCGCCAGGCTTGGTGCATCTGCCAGCACCTGAACGCCGTGATCGCCAAGGGTGTTGTGGCTGAGATTGAGGGTGTGCAGTCCTCGAACGAGCTGCGACTCGACCAAGGGGGCGATGCCTGCGCCATCGAGTTGATTTCCCGACAGATCGAGTGAACGCAGATGCGATAACGTCGGCGCTTCAGTCATCTGCACGAAGCCTGTGATTTGATTGTAACCGAGCTTGAGCGTCTGCAATTGCAAAAGCCGTGAGGCTTCGAACAAGACATGAGCGCCGCTGCTGCCGACGATATTGTGGTTGAGCGACAGCGACTGAAGCCTCTCGAAGGCGGTGGACGCGGCCAGGTAGTGAGCCGATGGTTCCGAGAGGTGGTTTTCGCTCAGATCGAGGCTGGTTAGTTGCAACATGGCGCGCGATGCGGCGATTGCTGCAACTCCTGCGTCGGTGATCCGGTTTCGTGCGATATTCAATTCTTTGAGCCGATGCAAATGCGGGCACGTAGACAGCGCTCTTGCCAAACTGTCGCCGGAGTGGCTTGCGAAGATAGTCAGCGTTTGCAGTCGGTCGAGATAAATCGAGTTCACGAGTTGCTGCACGTGGCTGCCGACATCGAGGAGCCGGACGTGGCGAACGGGCGCGAGGTCAAAAAGCGAGTCGGCGTGCAGGAGGAATTGCCGGGCGTCAATGATCACAGTTTCGACGAAACCTCGATGAAACTGCCAGCCGCTGATAATCGGCCTGAGTGGTTCAACCCATTCGTGCTGGTGTTCCTTGAGCAACACATCTGCCTGATGTTGCAGGTCGATGTTACGTGGGTCGTTCGGCGGAAGATTCGCGCTCGCACATTGCAGTCGAATGAACTCAGCACGGGGATCGCCGATCTGATCGAGCCAATCGGAATAGAGAAGCCGTGGCCCATCCTGTTCGGGATGGGCCAGAATCATCCGACGAAAGGCCTCATGTTCACGCATTGCAAAAGCATAGCCCAAGGAAGGGCGGATCGCAAAAGACTCAAGCCACTACTGCATCTCCTTTACCCGGATTCGTCGGAACTCGAACTTGCCGGTCTCGGCCTGCAGGCCGATGCCGCCTTTGGCGCCCGGTTTGTAGTTCGGGTCGAATTGCACGCCGTTCAAGCGACAGATCGCGGTGACACCGGCCGACATTGAAATTTCCTTTTCTGACAGTTCCTGACCGTTGAGTTTTGCAGAGGCTTTGCCGTTTTTGACCATTAGCTCCAGGCTGTCGGACTTGCCGATCGGCCTCATTATGGTCAAGTTCGCAGCGCTACCGACGGTGATGTGCAATTCGTTCCAATCGTCGTTCTTGAAAACCGATTTGAGCCCGGGCTGTTCGTTTCGGCGAATGAAATCGCGCACCTGCAACTGAGGGCCGCGAACATAGACGCCGCTGTCAGCCTTCGGGGCTGCGCGGAATTCCAGTTTCAGTTCAAAGTTTCCATTGAAATCTGCGATGGTCGTTAGATCGCTGATGCCTTTTCCCTCGGCAGCCACGATCGCGCCGTCTATGACCATGAATCGTTTGTTTGGCGTTTCCGTTCTCCCGTTCATGGGCTCTTTGCCGTAACGCCATCCAGTAAGGTCAGTGCCGTTGAACAGTGATTTGTATCCGGGTTCCGGCGCAAAAGGCTCAGCACTGTTACAGGCCGTAACGCCGACGATGCTCAATGCACAAAATGAGATCCATACACGGTAGTGTGCCATGAAGTGCGCCTTTCGGGAGAAACAGGAGAAGGTCATGGGGCAGGAGGTCGGAGGCTGTTCAATGCGGTCTGGGCGTTTTCGCGAACCGCTTCATTTTCGTCATTGAGACACAGTTCCAGGGCCGGGATAGCTAACGCCGCCTCGGGACCGATTCTGCCCAATGCAAACGCTGCGTTCGCGCGGATGCCGGAATCTGTTTCTGTCAGCGATGCGATGAGCGCCGGCACGGCTTCGCGCGACGGCGGACCAATTCTGCCGAGAAGGCGTGCCAACTGCTGCTTGACGCTGTGATTGAATGGCCGGGCGTGCGGGACATTCTCAGGATTCTGATACGCGACCAGAATCTGCGGCAAGGCCGGCTCGGCAGCAGCGCCCATTCGCGTCAATGCCAATGCCGAGTTCATCCGCACTTGCGGATGGTCGTCCAACAATGCGTTGCCGAGTTGCGGCACGGCCGGAACTGCATCGGGGCCGATCTTGTACAGAGTGAGCGCGACATTGAGCCGCACTTTGTCGTCGGAATCGCGCAATGCGGCGGCCAAGCTCGGAACAGCATCCCTCGCGTCGGCGCCCATTTGTCCCAGTGCGACAACGGCTTCATGTCTTTTCGCCGGATCGTCGGAACGAAGTTGGTAGGCCCAGTAGCTCATCGGCCTGTCGTCGTGCAAAGGTTCATTACGAACATACGCAAGCAACAAGTAGCGACTGGTGGGGAACACAAGCAGCGTGCCCACGATCATTGCGACGATTGCAAGTGAGATGCCTACCCATCGCAGGCGTTTCATGTTCGATTGTTCCCACGAATGCGGGACACGCGGCGCAGCCAGGCGGACGCGTCCCATCGCCGTCAATCTACTCGGTCGCAATACGGTTCGGCAACTGTTTTCCCGATGTCCCGAATCGGCCCTCGGAATGAGCCGAAAACGCACACTTTAGTGCATGCGTGGGGAATCGCAATTCGATATGGGCTCTCAGCACGTTGCTCCATCACGGTGATTTCGAGTAGAGGCGACCAAACGAGATTGACGGCATGGCAGTTGCTCAATCACATGTGGTCTGTTGAATTGAAAGAAAAATGGCGGAACCGAATTCTTTCCCGAAGGGTGCAGCCATGTCCAGCAGTCCGCGTCTTGTATGTTTGGCGATCCTGGCGGTCGGCTCTGTTTCGTTCTGCAATGCGGATGACGATTTCGCCGACCTGTATCGGCGACTGCCGGAATCGGCGAACACTATCGTTGCCATCGATGTGAAAACGATTCGAGTTCAATCGGGCAAGTCGATCGGAGCGGACGCGGCAGGTTATGAGATCATCGGCGGCGCTCCGGTGTCGCCCGCTGTGGATCAAATCCTTTACGCAACGCACATGGACCCAGACGCAATCCATACACGTCGAACCAGCGGGGTGATTCGGCTCAATCGCAAATTCACGCTGGCCGACATAGCCGAACGAACCGACGGGGAGATTCTCGATCTCGACGGTAAGAACATAGTGCATTCGCGGCGGCGCGGCTATTTGTTCGACATGGGCGACAAGACCCTTGGGATGGCCCATCAAATCACTCGGCAGGAACTGGTCCGCTGGATGCAGTTCACCCAGAGCAACCAGAAGGCTTCGATCTCCAAATATCTGGCCGAAGTGCTGGCACGAAAGGACGCGCCGATTGTTGGCGCAATTGACCTGGCGAACATGTTCGATCCCACAAAGGTCGAGAACGGTTGCTGCTCGTCAAGGCACTGGGCAAAAGCAGTCCTGAAGAAGTCGATGCCTATGTTCGGCTGATTGGCGGCATGCGTGGGCTCGCGTTGTCCGTGCGAGGTGCACAGATCAACGAGGGCGAACTACGCCTTGATTTTTCTGCCGACGTCGGCCCGCGCGGTGATGTCATCAAGGCGATCTTCATGGAGGCTCTGGACGACTTTGGTGCGTCTCTCAGCGACTTTGAAAAGGCCAAGGTGACTGTGGACGGCGCTTCCGTTCGTTTAAGCACCAAGCTATCGGATGACGGTCTTATTCGAATCATGTCGCTCTTCATGCCGGCGACGCCGCCGGAGCCTAAGGTCGTGACATCGCCTTCGACATTGCAGCCGGGAGGCGCCAATCTCGACGCAACCAGGCGCTACTTTCAGTCCGTTCGAATGATACTTGAACAACTGCAATCGAAGGGTAATCGCAGTAACGACTATCTGCAAACTGCTGTTTGGCACGAGAGTGCCGCGAAGCGAATCGAGCAGTTGCCGGTGCGCTACGTGGATGCCGAAGTCGTCAAGTTCGGCGACTCGACGGCGGTCAAACTGCGGACCATTGCATATTCGCTGCGAGGCGTCGTGGTCGAAGTGTCGGCATTGGAATCCGGCGTCGTTATCATCGGGCACGCAATTCCCACATGGTACTGGTGGCAGGTGCCAAACGTGCGCTTTGATACAAACCTGGTGCAAGTCCGATCGAAACAAGCGGAAATCGTCCGCAAAGATGCATCACGTCGAGTTGAGATTTGGGAGTCGATCGACAAAGACCGTCGTGCCGTCGTTCAGTCGATTCGCATGCGTTACGGCGGCTACGATCTGGAGAAGAAGCCGTAGCTTGACTGAATCTGATGAATGCTCTTACTTCCGCTCACGTGTCAAAACGTCCCAAAGCATCACAGCGCGATCAGCGCCGCCGGTGGCGAGCGTTCGACCGTCCTGGGAAAAGGCGACGGCATTGACGGCGTTCTTGTGGCCTTTGAATGCCGCAAGTTCACGGCGGTCGCTAACGTGCCAAATGCGAGCCGTGCCATCGAGCGAGCCGGAAGCAAGTCGCAATCCGTCCGGCGAAAACGACATCGAAACGACATCGCGAAGATGACCCGTCAGCAAGGCGCGTTCGGATCCCGTTGCGGTTTCGACGATTCTGATGTGGCCGACACGATCGCCGATTGCAATGAACCGTTCGTCAGGCGAAATGGCGAGCGACCGAATATCATGAGAATGTTTGGGCAACGCTCGGACCATGGTCAAAACACGGACATCCCAAATCTTGACAGTGCGGTCCGCGTTTGCCGTGACAAGCATGTCGCCGCTGCTGCCGAAGGCGAGCGATTGGATCGGCGAATTCTGCCCGGTGACAAGCAACCGCTCGATCCCAAGCGTCGTATCATACAAGTGAATTTCGGTGGTTTCGCGTGGAGCATGCCAGGCGACCGCGAGAATTCGACTATCGGACGAAAGTGCCGTTGCTGTGACGCGCTTATTGCTTCGATATGTGACGAGATCTTCGCCAGTGGCGGCGTCGAATACGCGAACAGCCCGCTCATCAACGGCTACGGCCAGCATCTTGCCGTCTTGTGACGACGTGAAGTTTCGTATCTGCTTTTTCTTTTGCGGCCTAAGCGTCCATACTAGTTTGCCACTGCTCAAATCCCAACGCTTGACGGCGTCGCCGGCGGCGCCGGTCAATGACGCCCCTTCCGGATCGAACATCAAGCCCGTGACCGGACCGGTGTTTTCCATCATCGAGTGCCGCGGCTTGTTCTGTCGCTGTGGGGCTTTGTTCGGCCTGAACGGCGCTCGATCCTTGTTTGCTACCGCGAAATACCCCGGGTGCACGTCAATCATCGTTCCATCACTCTTTCGCATCAACCGTGCGAAACCACTGTCTGTCTCAACGAAAGTCTCATCTTGCAATGAGACGAAACTGATGCGGCCTCGTGCGTTTCGCAATTCCGCATGATCACTGAGAATGATCAGCGATCGGTCCGTTGCGACGTCTGCCGAAACGACTCCCTCGCTGACGAAAACCTGCGGTTGGCGGTTCTTCGCATTCGTGTTTGCAATTTCCGTCGGCAGCTTCACGTGCGTCTCTGCCGCCAACTGCAACTTGGTTTCGTCCTGCCAGCGCAACACGGTCGAACTGCCCTCTTCACCGGTGCGAACTTCCTGGCCGGCGAATAGCGGCTGACCAGGCTCGGCGGCACGAACCTGCCCGTTCGGCGAAAACACCTCAACGATGCCGTGAATGTCTTCAAGGAACGCCAGGGCTCGCGGAGCGCTAACGGAACGTGAAGCCCGATCCAGTTGTGCGACAAACAGCGCAAATAGTGTTACTACGGACGCTGCGACGATCCATGCCAACGAGAATCGACGTCGTGTTACGGGTTTCGTCGGCTGAATCGTGTTACTCTCCGACGGCGTCGTGGCGGCGTTGGCAACTGCCCAATCGCGGCAAATCGCTTCGTCGCGGGACATGCGAACGATTTCGGCAGCCAACGCGGGTTCCGACTTGAGACGAACCTCGAGCGCAGCACCCTCGTTGGCCGGCAATACGCCGTCTAGGTACTTCTGCAGAAGTTCAAATTCGTCCCAATCTCTCATCCGGATTGCTCCAACATCAGCCGTCGGCCCACACAGTCTCGAAGGGCCGACTTGATCCGCTTGATCTGGGCGTAGATCGACTGCACGCTGCGGCCGAATCTTCTCGCCAGATCGGATACGTTCGGGGCAGAACCGTCGTATCGCATCGCAATCAACTTTCGACTCTCACCCGGCAAGCTTTCGAGACAGGCCATCAACGCAGTACGCTGAATCGAAACCGGCTCTTCGCGTTCCAGCTGATCCGCGGCCTCGGCCAGTGCTTGTACTACTTCCGGATCACACACCGCTTCACGTTTCGCCGTTCGTCGATACGCAAGCACGCGGCGGCGGGCAATCTCTCGTGCCCACGGCAAGAATCCTTCCTCCGATAGCAGCTGCGCTATCGACTCCGTCACCGCGACGGAGACATTTTGAAGGATGTCTTCCGTGTCATCGTGATTACGCACGCAGGCGTAAATGAATCCATAAAGGGTTGAACGATGCTGCATTAGCAGTCGTGCAACCTGACTTTGCCGGACGCCTTGTTCCGATAATGAGCGTTCGTCGGCCATCATGCCTGTCCGTTATTCCAGTAGATTAGGAGTGCAAACTGTCATCTTAGGCAAACAAACTTGATTCACCTGCGGTTACGTTACCGTTGCATTTTGCCACATTTACATGCAGCAGAAAACAACAATGTTCAATAATGCACTAAACCGCTGCAAAACACGCAGGTTCCGAGAAACGAAATGGAATCTTGCCTACCTCGACATCTGAACATCGGACCGGGCAATTTACCTGTTTTCGCAACAAATCGATTGAACTTGCTTTTCCACCACGATTTGGCATGAGCGGTGCGTCTTGTACATGTCGTGATCGGTCGAATTCGTTTTGGGGGTGCAAGCCATGTCGGTTGAACATCATGGCAAGGAGCCCGATCTTGAATTGCTGCGGATTGCCGGCTGGAATGTGATCGCGCTCGTCGGGTGCTATTGTTCTGCCTGGCGGGCGCATGAGCAAGCCGTGATGATCTGGGCGAACGGCGCCTGGCGGCGCCTTGGCCGGCAGTGAGCGCGGCGCCCTATTTGATGTTGGCTGCGAATCCATCGTGGCCTCTTTGAAGTGGCTCGAAGCACATACAGTCGAACCATCGCGAATCGCCACATTCGCCAGTACGAATCACAGAACTCGTGCGTTTGTACGCGTGTGGGGGTGTACCCATTGAAATCGCTTGCGTCTGGCCATCGACGACAAGTACATTACACGTCGAAGATAAATCGCAGCCTGAGCGACGTGTCGTCTTGAGTACGACGTCGCCTTCATGGAGCTGCATCGCATCGACTGAAACTCACAGTGATTGTCTTTGGGGCGATTATTGCTTGTGTACATGGCCAGAATCCCAAAGATATCGCCAAAGCCGAACGAGGCCCGGAATACGCGAACCTCAAGGCATTTGTCGGCGCCTGGGAACTCACCGTCGAGGGCGTCAAGGAGAAGGGCTCGGCGGAGATCAAGTCGATTCTCGGCGGCCGCTTCATCACCGAAGATGTCAAGGTTTCTTTCGGAAACTTCAACATGGATTGGTATGGCGTCTTGAGCTACGACCACGCCAAGAAACAGTACACGGGCATCTGGTTCGACAACATGGGCAACACCACTAAAAGCGACACCGGCGACGCCGACAAGACCGGGCGGGTCATCTCGTTCCGCGGCGAACACGCCGGCAATGCGAAATTCCTCTGGCGAATCTTCAACGACGGCATGAAAGCCATGACCATCGAGATGTTCACCGTGGCGACCGACGGCAAAGAAATGCTGGTAATGAAGGTGCGAGGAGAGAAGAAGTAACGCACGGTGATCGCGACCTCTGAGTTTGGACGCTCGGCCTTAGGAGCACATGTGGGCACTGCCTTTCAAGTAACACTTGAGATCATTGGCCAAGTTTCAGATGGACTGCGATTCCGAGTCGCCTTTGACTCAAGCGCAAAACGGTGGTTGCTCCCATACCCCAGAGTTACGGGCTTGCGATTTGTGGCGCTCAACGATCGAGAATCGCCCGAATGGGGAACTCGATACCTTGTTTCTCGCCCTCAGGATGAGTTTGTGCTGAATCCAAATCACCGCATCGCGTTTGACCTCGCGGCAAACGTAAATGCTTCCGAAGAGAATTACAGGTGGACGATCAAACTACCGCCAGCGGAGTATGATGTGCAGTACACTTACAAGATCGATTCCGGAGAGGCGCGGTATGACTACCTGGGAAAGGGTTCGAGGTTCGCGGACCTGACGCCTCCGTGGGTTGGAGTCTGCGAGTCCAACACTGTGCAGGTGTCGCTCGGTGCGGCAAGAGTTCGAAGCTGAGGTCCGCCAAACTGGCGCAGGCGAGCTTCGTTTGAGCCCTATTCCAACTACCAGGCGGCCAGCAATGGCCGAAGGCATCATGGCAAAGAAATCGACATCCAAGAAAGCAACGAAACCCAAAACAGCGAAGGCCAAAGCGGTGCCCGCGCCGTCCAAGGGCATGTCCGGCGGGATGAGCCCGAGCGAGAGAATGGCGAAGAACTATCAGCGCGTTTTCGCGATGAAATTCTCGAAAGTGTATCCGATGTACATTCTCAAAGCGGAAAGCAAAGGCCGTACGAAAAAGGAAGTCGATCAGATCATCTGTTGGCTGACCGGCTATTCACAAGCAGAACTTCAACAGCAGATCAAACGGGAAGTCGATTTTGAGACCTTTTATTCTCAAGCACCCGCCTATCATCCGAATAGCTCGCTGATCACGGGCGTCGTCTGCGGCGTTCGCGTGGAAGAGATCGAGGATCCGCTGATGCAAAGACTTCGCCACTTGGACAAGCTGATTGACGAACTCGCCAAAGGAAGGGCGATGGAGAAGATCCTACGAACGTAAGTTCGTTGCTCGAGACATCCTGGACAATTTTCAGGCTTCGCCGCCAATGCTGAACGATTTGCGGCGTGTAATCCGATCACGTGGCGATTGAAACAGCGATACAAGCACGTTGACTGCAACTGATCTTTACACGTCGAACCGCTGACGCTATGCCCCGTTTTCGAAACTCAGAAAGTGGGGGATGCTATGCGCATGTTCTGCTTAGGTATGCTATTACTCGTCGGCATTGGTTGCGCCAACGCCCGGCTCGTATCCGTCGACCGCGACGGCGGCGTCATCGCAGTTCCCTCCCGCTCTTCACGGCACTTGCGCAAAGCCGAAGAGATCATGGCGCGAGAATCGCCCAACGGCTACGAAATCGTCAAGGAAGGCGAACAATCCGCTGGACCGCCGATTGAACATCGCCAAACCAGCACCGACACCCGCGGCAGCCAGGTCCTATCGGCCATGCACATCGCGCCTATCAACCAGCGTACAACGGAAACGACTACATTCGAAGAACGCAAGGAATGGTGGATTTGGTTTAAGAAGAAGTCAGCAGTCAGCGGTCCGTAGTTAGCGATCAGCGGTCAGAGGTCAAAAGTCGGTGATGATACGTTGGAAATTGGTCTTGTTGCGGCTTGGCGGAATTGCTCCGTTCGTTTGAGTTTCACTTTGCGATTTGTCGTTCAAAGCATAGAACCACTTTCAAGTCGGTCTTTTGTGTCGCGCCAAATACTTGCAAATTCCGGTGGAGTTGCATTATGTCGTATTCCAATTGCCTTTTGGCGATGGCGGTGGTTCCGATTTTGAGCTTCGCCGCACGCGCCGGCGATTTTCGAGATCTGTTGGAAAAGCGAACATTCAAAGGCAGCGGCGACGAGAAGTTGCACTATCGTCTGCTGGCGCCGGAAAAGGTCGACGACAAAACGACTTATCCACTCGTTGTGTTTTTGCACGGCGCCGGCGAACGAGGCGACGACAACAACAAGCAGTTGGTGCATGGCGTGGCTGAGTTCGCCAAACCGGAGAACCGAACCAAATATCCGTGCTATCTGATCGCTCCTCAGTGTCCGATTGGGAAAAGCTGGGCTTCGTTTACGCGCAATGCAAAGTCCGACGCTGCCGACAAACCAGCCGAATCGTTGCGACTCACATTGGACCTGGTGGCGGCGTTGCAGAAGGAATTTCCCATCGACGCGAAACGCATTTACATCACCGGCTTGTCGATGGGTGGATTCGGCACATGGGATGCGTTGGCCAGGAAGCCTGAACTTTTTGCAGCGGCTGTTCCGATCTGCGGCGGCGGCGATGAGAAGCGAGTGGAGGGGTATGCAAAGCTTCCGATCTGGGTCTTTCACGGTGCGAAGGACACGGCCGTCAAAGTCGAAAGATCGCGGACCATGGTGGACGCTTTGAAAAAGGCTGGAGGCTCTCCCAAGTACACCGAGTATCCAGAAGTCGGACACGACTCCTGGGTCAAGGCGTACAAAGATGCTGATATGTTTGCCTGGTTGTTTTCGCAGAAACGGAAATAAGACTGTTGCAAGCTGATACGGGTCGATTCTGCGTAGACTGAATCGGCCCGTTTGCGTTACAGTTCGCGCTATGGCTGTCGAGTCGATACCTGAATTCATCGTCGCTCTGGGCTCGCATGCGATCCTGCCGCCGGAGCAGTTGCAGATTCTAGCGGACGAGACCACGGCCACGAACTCGGTCAGCGAGTTTGCCAAAGATCTGAGGCAACGTGGATGGCTGACCCGATTTCAGGCGAAACAAGTGCTGGCCGGCAACGCTGCCGAGCTAAACCTGGGTCAGTATCGTCTCTTGGACCGGCTCGGCGAAGGCGGCATGGGGCATGTCTACAAGGCCATGCACGTGGCGATGAGCCGAGTCGTGGCGCTCAAGATCGTGCGGCCCGATTTGGTTGCCGACGACAAAACGCTCAAGCGATTTCGGCGCGAGATCCAGGCGGCGGCACAGTTGGCGCATCCCAACATCGTCACCGTGTTCGACGCTTCACAGATCGGCGACACGCATTATCTTGCAATGGAGTTCATTGACGGCGTGGACCTGGCTGAACGCGTACGACAGTCCGGACCGCTGCCGGTCGCCGAAGCGTGCGAGTACCTGCGGCAAGCGGCGCTGGGTTTGCAACATGCGCACGACGCCGGCCTCATTCACCGTGACATCAAACCGTCGAACCTCTTAGTCGCTCAAACGCAGACGGCGGGCATCGTAAAGATTCTCGACCTCGGTCTGGCCCGAACGGCACAAATCGGCAAAGCCAAGACTCCGGAACAATCGGCGTTAACTCTCGACGGCACGGTCGTCGGCACTCCCGATTTCATGGCGCCGGAACAGGCTCAAAACACCGGCACTCTTGATCACCGCTGCGATCTCTACAGCCTCGGCTGTACGTTTTACTTTCTGTTGGCAGGACGGCTGCCGTTCGACGGCGGCACGCCGATGGAGAAACTGCTGCAGCACCAACTCGAGCAACCGTATCCTCTGGAACTTCTTCGCAGCGACATTCCAAAGGAAGTGATGGCGATTCTGCAGCGACTGATGAGCAAGGCTCCGGAAGACCGCTATCAGTCGGCTGCGGATCTAGCGGCTGCACTGAGACCTTTCGCGGCATACTCGTCAGATGCGGCGCCATCCGTTGCAATGAGTCCGGCAGCGGAAACAAACAGCAGGCCGGAGTCGACTTTTCGGTTCGAGCCTTCGTCGAAGAATGCCGTTACAGCGACGCCGCGTCGGGAGCCTAAACAGGCCATCATCTGGATATTGGCTGTCGTAGGATTGATGCTGATCGTGTGCGGCGGAATGTTGGTTGCACTGTCCAGTCAGATGTTCCGCGCCCGAAACATGCTGCCATAGTCCGACTTCTCAAGGCGAATAAGCGGCGGCAAAGTAGTCTCTCAGCCTTTGCAGACCTTCCTCGGTCGTCACTTTCGCGCTGTAGCCAAGGTCACGTTGGATCGCAGTCAAGTCAAATGTGTGCGTTGTCGCAAGTTGCCGTGCGACAAACCGAGTCATACGCGGCTCGCCAGATAATCGCAGAATTCGGTGAATCGTTTCGAGCACCGCGCCCGCCATGTATGCAACGCCGGCGGGCATTCGTCGAGTCACGCGAGGCGCTCCGGCGACATCGAGGATGCGGTTAATGAAATCCCAGATTATGACCGGCTCACCATTCGACAGAAAGTATGCCTTGCCGGCGATCGATGAACCAATTTGCAAGCGATCGGCGGCCAGTAGATGCGCGTCGGCAGCGTTGTCGATGTAGATGCAATCGACGCGGTTTTTGCCGTCGCCGATGATGCGAAGCTTGCCGGCTTTGGCGCGGGCGATCAGCCGGGGCATCAAGTGATTGTCGCCGGGGCCCCAGATCAGATGCGGCCGCAGTGCGACGGTCGCCAAATCGGATCCATTGGCGGCGAGCACCATCTGCTCTGCCTTGGCCTTCGTGGCGGGGTAGTGGGCGAGGAATCGCGAAGCATAAGGCATCGACTCGTTGACGTTTTCATGGTCTCTGCCGTCGAATACAACGCTCGGCGAACTCGTGTAAACGAGTTTTTGAATATGGCGCTGCCGGCAGGCAGAAAGAATATTTTCTGTCCCAATGACATTCGTGCGATAATACTCCTCGTACGGTCCCCAGAAGCCTGCCTTGGCCGCGACGTGAAATATGATGTCGCAATTCTCTGCTGCGCGAAGCACGTCGGCCGGGTCGCCAATGTCGCCCTGAGCCTGCTCGACTCCCAGTGCGTCGAGATCGGCATGGCGGCTTCGCGAGAAACTGCGCACTCGGTCGCCGCGGGCTGCCAGTCGACGCACGATGGCGAGTCCGAGGAATCCGCCGCCGCCGGTGACAAGCACTCTCACCTGATCCTCCCTGCCGCCCACACGGCGAGTTTCTCACGGAAGATCTTGGCGTTGTGGCGGATGTCGACGGGAAACGCTGGATGAAACAAGATGTGGCGAATCGCGCGAGTATGCTCAAATGCTGCTGCGATCTTCAGCAACTCATCGTGCAATTGCGCCTCGGGAACGTCATGGTAATCCGGCTCACGCTCGACACAAAGAACCGGCTCGATGGCGTGATTTCGATGCACGCCCACCAACGCCGACCGAAATACGCCGGCATGGGCATTAAACACGGCCTCGCACGGGATCGTGAATAAAGTGCCCGACGGTGTAATGACGCGGTGCGACTTGCGGCCGCAGAACCACAGTCTGCCCTTGTGGTCGATATAGCCGACGTCGCCCATGCGGTGCCAAAACGTACCGTCGGCGTCGGCGATCTTTGCGAAGCTTGTTGCTTCGGGCTTCTGGAAATAAGCAGGTGAGACCCATGGCGCCTTGACAGCAATTTCGCCGACTTTCCCGACCGGCAACGGCAGTTCATCATGCCAGTGCGAAATGACTTCGTCGCTGATTGCGATGATCGAAACTTCCATGCCGGAGGCGGGTCTGCCGATGCAGATTCCTGCGCCCTTGTCGGTTGCAAATCGCGTTTCGGTGAGGATTTCATCGCTGCCGATCACCGCCACAGGCAGGGCCTCGGTTGCACCGTAGGGTGTGAAAACTTGCACGCCTTCCGGCAGCATTCGAGCGATGCGTTCGATGACGGAAGCCGGCACCGGCGCTCCCGCCGAGATCACACGGCGCACCGAAGCCAGAAAAACGCCTTCGCCGGCCCGGCCGACACGGTTCAAGAGCGCCGGTGAGCCGAATAGATTCGTCACGCCAAATGTCTTCACGGCTTCGAAGATATTCTCGGGATTCACACGTGCCGGCCGTGTCGCGTCCATGTCCGGGATGACGGCGGTCATGCCCAGTGCTGGACCAAAAAGCGCGAACAGAGGAAACGTGGTCAGGTCGATCTCGCCTGGTTCAATTTTGAACATTTCGCGCAGTGCTTCGACCTGTGCCGCGAACATGCCGTGCGTGTACACGGCGCCCTTCGCCGGCCCAGTGCTGCCGCTGGTAAAGAGAATTGCCGCCGTCTCGAGTGGCTCGACGTCCGCGACGGGAAACGGCTGCACCTGACCGAAGCGGCCGCGAATCGCGTTGGACACGGACGAAATCTGATGAGTGCTAAGCCGAGGACTGCCGATGGTGACGGTAATTCTCAGGGTTCGCCGTGCCCAGCCGAGCACGCGCCGCGCCAGGTGCGCCTTGGGGATGCCGATGAACGCAGCCGGCTCCGCATCACTCAAGCACTTGCCCAAATTGCGGATGCCCATGCCTGGATCGACGATCACGGGGACCGCGCCGATTTTGAAGAGAGCGAACGTTAGCGCGAAAAAATCGAGGCTGGGCGGGACCATCAGCACGGTGCGCATTCCGCGCATTACGCCCCAATCGCATAACTGCGATGCAATAATATCACTCGACTCGTTTAGCTGCTGAAACGTGTACTGGGTGTAGGCGGTTCGGCCGAATGCATCGCGGCCATGCGGGCACAGCACCGCCGGCGTCAACGGCTGACGCGCGGCGAGGTCCGGCACATGGGCGGCAACATTTAGCGGCGACATAACCGTTCCTTGTTGATGCGATGTTTCGGCGAAACATCGCTAACCGGCAACAAATTGTCTTACGCGGCCGATGATTTCGTCCGCTGCATCTTCGAGGATGTAATGTCCGCAGTCTTCGAATCGCATCACTTCGGCCTCTGGGAATCGACGCAACCACTCGTCGAGAAAATGCCGGTCGAAAACGAAATCCTTCAGCCCCCAGGCGATCAACATTGGGCGATTGCGAAACTGTTCCAGGCCGCATTCGATCTCGCTGACAAGATCATAGCCGGCGTCGCTCGGTTTGAGGGGGATTGACTGTACGAACTTCAGCACCGCAAGCCGATGGGCAGGCGAGTCGTAAGGGGCAAGCAGCCCTTGTCGCACATCATCCGCCAGTTTTTTCCGCTTTGTGCCGACCCAAGCCGCGGCCCGGCAAAAAAGATTCAGCCTGGTAATCAGCAAGGCGCCCAGCCATGTGTTTCGGCCAAGCCATAGCGCCATAGGAAACGGTTTCGACTTGGGCAAATGAAACGCACCGGTGTTCAGGATCACGAATCGCTTGACACGCTCGGGATGGCGCACGGCATAGCCCATCCCGATCATGCCGCCCCAGTCGTGTAAAACAAGCGTAATATTCTCCCGCAATTGCAAGTGTTCGAGCAATGCCTCGAGGTCGTCGATGCGGCGCCTGAGCGAAAAATCGTAATGCCGCGCCGATGGTTTGTCCGACATTCCGCAGCCGACGTGATCGATGGCGATGCAACGGTGCGTGGGCCGAAGCGCGAGTATCAGATTGCGATAGTAAAAGGACCAGGTCGGGTTGCCGTGCACCATGACGACAGGATCGCCTTTGCCTTCGTCGAGGTAGTGGCAGCGGATGCCGCCCAGGTCGAGGTATTGGCTGGCGAAAAGATACAGATGCTTGGGCACTTGCATGACGTGCGCTTACCAGTGCAGGCCGAGCATGAGGCAGTTGAGGCCGCTGCCGATTCCCATAAAGCCGACGCGGTCGCCATGGTTGAGAAACTCGCGTTCTTCGGCGAGGGCCGCCGTCAACGGCAGCGACACGGTGCCCATGTTGCCAAGATACTCGAACGTGGAAAAGTCCTTTTCCGGAGCGATGCCAAGCACTTTGAGCACGGAGTCACGGTGCATCGTGCCTACCTGATGGCAAATGACTTTGTCGATCTGTTCGCGGGCCCAGCCGAGCTTCGACACGAACGATTTGAAGGTGCGCATGCCCAAGTCGACGCCGTGTTTGAGCACAGACGCGGCGTCGGTCTGCATAATCGGCGTTACAAGATTACGCATGCCGAACTCGAAACCGGATTTGATGAACCCGGGCGTGTTGTTCGACACAAACTGCCCGACCGCCGCGGGCAGGCCGGTCGGCAACAGATTCACCACTGCGTTAGGCAGGATGCTCTGCAGGCCCCACCGACACAGGTTGTGATGCTGCGGCGCCGTCTGTGTCGCGCCGCCTACCAACTTGCGCCGCTTCGGACCGGAAAACGAACCGTCAGTCACCAACACCGCGACCGCGCCGGAGCCGCCGGTGAACGTCGCCAGTGAGTCCTTGAAATTTTCCATCGTCGGATTCGCGGACAGACGTTCGATCGTGATGTCGTTGATTTCGCGGGCGGTTTCGCAGGAGACAACCATACCGGCCCGACACTGCTTCAGCTCGATGCGATTCGCGATATCGACGATGCCGTTGAGCACGCCGAGGCACGCGTTGCTGACGTCATAGACAAAGGCGTTTTGACTGACGCCGACGCCGGCGGCGACTTTACACGCTGTCGCCGGTTCGAAATTCTCCCGGCACACTCCGGCATAAATCATCACGTCGATGTCGGCCGGTTTGACATTGGATTGGGTCAGTGCTTTTCTTGCGGCGCGAATGGCGCCTTCGGAAACGGGGAAGTTCGGCTCCCACCAGCGGCGCTCCTGAATGCCGGTCAGCGTCTCAAGTTGGCCAGGCTGCATGTACAACTTGCGATACGCGGACTCAAGACGCTTCTCGATATCCGCCGTCGTGACAACGACCGGCGCGAGTTCATATGCGATGGAATCGAGGTAAACCCGGCTATACTGCATGGCAACTGGTCCCTTAGGCCCCAACAATTAGTCTAGAGCAATCTTCGCGTTTTTGTAGCGTGTGTTGGCGAACCGGCAGCCCACGCTGCCGGGTGAAGTGCCAAAAACCCGGCAGCGTAAGCTGCCGGTTCGCCGCTACAATTACCTGAAGCAAGCTCTAGTGCGCTCAGCCTTGGGCGGCTCGAAATATCTGCACGAGCCGCCAACCTGCGGATGCATGTTGTTGCACTGCGTCTTGGTAGGAGTTGCGAGCCTCAAAGGAACGAGTTTGCGCGCCTGTGAACCAAGACTTCCCTTGCTCAAGCCGCACGAATTTGTATTCATGGTGAGCCGCCTTGTTGCGCTCCTTGGCACACTTATTTCAGGTAGTCATCCCTGCAGCGAGAAGTCCTTCATTTCGTAGATGGTCTTACCATCGACACTTAAGAATCCGTCGGCACGGATGATTCGGGCCGCTTCGTCGATGCCGGTAATTACGGCTTCGACTTCGACGCGGCGATTCATCGGAATCACTTGGCCGCGATAGGACCAGGTATGTGGCCGGCCCAATTCGAGCGTCTGCACAGTATCGTTGGAATTCGTTCTAAAGCGATTTCCGGCAACGACCTTCAAGAGCTGCAGGAACGCTTCGAGGCCCAGCGAGCCCGGCCAAACCGGGTCCTGATAGAAATGGGCCTTGAAGAACCATTCGTTCGGGTCAACTACCTTGCTTCCGCGAATGAAGCCGAGTCCTTTCGGTCCGCCATCGGCGGCGAACAACTCGATGCGGTCCATCATTCGCAACTGCCGGTCAGGGTACGGAGGCGAGTCGGGATACTCAAACGATTGTGACGACCGTCGCTCGGCGTCCGTGGGCGCATGTAAAACGGCGTCACGAACACCGACCTGTTGGGCAAGGGCTGCTTTCGAAAAGAAGCCAAAGTAGGTGTCGCCTTCGTACACCTTCCGCCCGTTGCAAGTGACGCAGAAATCGTAGTTCTGAATGATCATGCCGCCGGACGTGGAGACCTTGGTTATCTTCACTGCTGTGGTAAGCGTGCCAATCGTCGGGCCAACATTGGAATATTGCGTCGCCTTGCCGCCAAGGTTGCGAAACGACAGATCGGTGGCGCTGGTCAGCGCCGAGCCGAGATACGCTGCGAGCCAACCACACGGCTGCAAAGCGATTTCGAGCAGTACCGCAAACGGCATCGTCTTTTGCCGATTCGCAGCGAAGTACCATTCGTTTGCCGGCACATCGTACTCGGCAACGATCTCGCCGCCGGCCGCCAGTTTCCACGGTTCGCAATTGCGTATGTCGACTATGCGGTCGAGAAACTGAAACGGCGGACCCGGCAAACGGGCGATGACTCGATCATGATCAAAGATGCGGTAGCGTTCGCCGAACGCGTCGGACGGATTGCCGATGGCGAACGCCGTGATGCGGTCGCGGCTAAATAGGGAAGCAAGACCCCTCACCCCCGACCCCTCTCCCCGAAACGGGGAGAGGGGAGGAGCGATTTTCGACGACGTCGCTTCCATCTCGGCTCGTGTCGTGCCCGTCATCCTCAAAGTCATGTCAATGATTTCGACTATCGGTTTGCCGTCGGCGTACATGAGGGCATCGGCGATTGCGTAGGGCTCCGGTCCGTACCCGAACTCTTTCAGCGACACTTCGTACATGACCGTCCTGGTGCTGGCGATCACTTGCCCGCGACACTTTAGCTGGCTGCCGATGCCAGGAATCGGTTCGTATCGAACATGGCCTGTCTCGCCGATCCAGCCCATGCGCATGAGAAACACGCGCATCGTGTGCAGGCAGCATTCATACATCAGGGTGCCGGGCATCACCTGATCGTCGCTGAAGTGGCACGTCAGGAACCAATCGTCCGGATGAATGTCCATCTCAGCGCGAATGCGCCCCAGTCCATAACGGCCGCCCGTTGGATCGAGTTCGACGACACGATCAACGAGTTTCAACATTCCGCCGGGAAGCGTCAGCGGATCTGCAATCGAAAGGTCGCAGAATTCTGGGCCGAAACAGGCGGCCAGATCGCCGGCCCGAAGCGAATCGAGTTGCGCCGCTGAGTACGATTCGATGCCGTTCCACGTGACTAGCTCGCGCCAATCATTGGGTTTCCTTCCGGGGATCGGCCGCTTGTCTAGTGCCGTGTGAACGATGCCTCGGCCAGCCGCCAGTTCCTCTGTCGTAAAGAATCCGGCGCAACCATCGGTCATGGTTAGAAGCGGTTCGCCGTCGACGGCGCCCTCGAATCGGAAGCGGAACAAATGCGTTTCGCCCTGTCGGAAGAAGCGGTCGATGCGAATGTCATAACGAATAGTCGCACCTGGTCCCGGCAGCGAGCGGTGGAATGTCACCTTCGCATCCAGCAGCCGATAAACTGCTAAACCCTTCGTAATGAAGTCGATGCCAAGGTAACCGGACAAGAACAGGTCGGCCTGTCCCGATTCCACTGCGATGCTCGTCGGAATGTGCCCCTCGGCGAGATACCACCGGCCGACAGATACGTCGTGCTCGGTGACGACTCGACCCTGGGTTAACGATCGAGCCTCGCCTTCAAGCGCCATGATGCGATCGACAAGCAGCAGCGGCCCATCGGGCAATCGAACCCGCGTTGGGTACCCGTCAACGGGTGCGAACTCAGGGCCAAGCAACTTCGAGATCGAACCAGTTGCAATCTCTTGACACTGATTGCGATCAAACAATACGGATGCACTTTGCGTCGTGCTCGCATGGCCAACGATTTGATCATCCTCACTCAAACAATTGATGGCGCTTGGCAGCCATGCATTCTGCAATGCCAACACGCGCTCCAATTGCTGTGTGCCGGCCTCGGCGAATCGCAGATAATCCGCGTGTGCAGCAGCGGTTGCGGCAGCGGCTGCGACAAGCGGCCCAGCAATATCTGAAGGGTTTGCCGCAACGATCAATGGCTGCGGCTCATTCTCATGAGTCAAGGAGTGTTTTCGACCGGTCGGCCGGTTCGGCAGTCGCAATGGCGTTCTTCCGACAGGAATTGAAACAGTCTTTGTTGCCGGCGCTGGAGGGTCTTTCTTGCCGTCGAACAGCGGCGTGAAATCGACCGGTGCGCGTTCCACGAATAACTGTGCCACGGCGTTGACGAACGTTTCAATTTCATTGGTTCGAGGCGTGCACAGTGCAATCGTACGATGCGGTCGGCCGGCCAGCGTCTGGCCGATCATACGGGTGCAGGATGCGCCTGGACCCATTTCGACAAAGATGCGAATGCCGTCTTGCCATGCACGCTCAATCAGGCCGGCGAAATCGACCGTGTCCAGCGCGTGCCCGAGAATAGCGTCGGCAGCACTTTCGCGATCCAGCTCGTACGTTTGCCCCCAGGCGCCGCTGTAGAATCGTACTTCGTCGGGCGGCGACGTCGGCAACAGGTGCAAGTTGCGGTATTTCGCTGCCACGGGCATCACAGCCGGGCAGTGCGCAATGGTCACGGCCTGAAGCGGCAAGAACGTCGTTCGTAATTCGCGAGTCAGCCGCTCGACATCGTTGCGCCGACCGCCGATCACGCATTCATTCGGTGAATTGACGATCAGCAAATAGGCGCGATCCTGGACGGAGAGATGCGCCCGGATTTGCGCGGCGGAGCATGGCACCACGCCGCATACCCAGTCGACCGGTTCATGCGATGGCAGATTCCAGAGTGTTCGCGCTGCGTCGTATGGTGGTGCAAGGTCGCTGACGAAGAGCGACGATTCCGTCATGCGTTGCAGCATTTCGTCGCGGTCTCGCCAAGCGCGTAGCGCGAACAGCGCGGCTGACTCACCGAGGCTGTATCCGATGGATGCCCTTGGCCGCACGCCGAAGTGCTGCATCAAGTCGCACGTGAGCATACCGAGCGTCACCTGGCCAAACATCGCTGTTCGCGGATCAACCTGATCGAGGTTGTCGGCGTTCCAAAAAGTCTCTGGCGAATACTGATCGCGAAGACGAGCATTCTCCTTGTGCTGACGCCGAAGAACCTCAGGCCATCGGGCGGCAAGCGCCATTCCCATGCCGGCAAAGTGATTGCCGGACCCAGGAATCACGAACGCGATCGACTCTCCCTTTGCGAGCGGAGCAGGGGAGTAGTAAATTTCGTTGCTGAGCGGCCGATCTGGTTTTTCCGAGAGGTGCCGCCGTGCGCGGGCCAACTGCTCTCGAAGTTGCACTGGCGTCGAAACAACGAACGCCATCGCAAGAGCATCGCCGGCTGGACACGGACATGAGTTCCACCAGAGACGTGCAAGCAGGCCGAAGTGATTCGCGGATGTCGTTGCCGCAAACTTTTCGAGTCGGTCAAGCTGTTCGGACAAGCCGAATGGCGAGGCAGCGGAAATGCCGAATACCGTCACGGCGTCCGGTCTTTGCGGCGATGGGCGGACAAGATCCGTGCGATTCTTTGTCGGCGAATGTTCTTCAAGCATTGCGCAAAAACAACTGCCGTCGATGCTGTCCCCGGAGACCGCGGCTCGACGCGGCCCATCGATGCGGTTTGCAAGCCAAAACTGTGCCGCTTGTTTTGACTTCTCAGCAGGCAGCAAGTCATGATGCAGTGCGAGCGCCGCCCTGACGAGGCCTGCTACGAATGAGGCCGCGCCGGTGTGGCCGATGCACTCTTGCACTCGGCTCGGTGTTTCATGCAAGAGAATGGATTCAGGGCGCCAACGTGTTTCGAGTGTTGCCTGTTGCATTGCCTGTTGCATGGCCCTGCCGGACTCGGTGATGTCGCCGTGTGCGGAGCCAAGACCATGAAGGACGGCGTAGATTCGATCGCCATCGCGTTCAGCGTCGTAGAACCGTCGCAATACGACGGCTGCGGCGCCTTCGCCAAAGCAGGCATGCGTTTGGACTGCCTGAGTCGCCGCCATTGAACGAACATCGCCGGCGAGGTCAACGCCGCCGACAAGGGCCTGATCAATCTGGCCGGATTGCAATTGTCGAATGGCGACGTTCAGAGCGCTACCGGAGGATGTGTCTTCACTGCAGATAGTGAAGCTTGGTCCGCCGAATTGGAATTGCCGGGCAACGCGGCTCGCCGCAATGCTTCCAAGAGCCCCCATCGTGCGATTGGCGTTGAGCGCCGGATGTACAGCATCGGCGAGTTCCGTCAACCAGCGATCAAATGTTGCGTCGTCGATTTCGTCCGACTGTTCGCGGCGCCATCGCCGCGCTGCGTTGATGACAGACCAGCGCAGGTGGAAATTAGTGGTGTTAAGATCGAGGCCGAGACCCAGGAATACACCGGTCCTTTCACGGCGGGCTTCCCAGCCGGGTGCGTCAGCCAGCGCGGCCGCAGCGACTTGCAATGCCAGCAACTGCTGCGGCAGCATCTCTTCCAATTCCTTCGGCGGGATGCGGAACTGATCGAGCGGCACATCGAGTGAGTCGATGAAGTGCCCGCGAGTCGATGATCCGACTCCCCAGTCGTTTTTCTGAAGCGAGGCATCGGCTTCAGCCGCGCCGAAAGTTCGCTGGGCGAATGCTTGCAGCGATTGCCACCGACCGAAACGAGCATCGATGCCGACGATGGCGATTGGCTGTGGCTTCGAGGAGAATTCGTACGGCTCGGTTGGCTTGGACACAGATGCGTCCGCCGGTTGGAACTCCTCCAAGAGTATATGCGCGTTGATGCCGCCGAAGCCAAAGCCGCTGATCGCCGCGCGTCTTGGCAAATCATTTCGCCTCGCAATCCAAGGCTCCGCTGTCGTGAGTACGCGAAACGGGCTGCCTTCCATTTCCGTTTGCGGCGATGGCTGACGAAAGTTTGCCGTGGGTGGCAACGTTCGATGTTTCAGTGCGAGCAAGACCTTCATCAACCCGGCCGCACCAGCGCCCGTGAGCAAATGCCCGACGGTCGATTTCACGGAGCCGATGACGCACCGGCCAGGCTTAGCCGGTTCATTGCGCCATAAGGTCTGCAAACTGCGAAACTCGACTGCGTCGCCGACGGGAGTGCCGGTGGCATGGCATTCAATCAGATCAACGTCGCCGGGGTTCCAGCCGGCGGCGGCGTACGCGGCTCGCATGGCGCGCAACTGGCCTTCGTTGGCCGGCGCGAGCAGGTTGCCTTCGACGTCATTGGAAAGGCCCTCACTTGCCAACACTGCGTGAATCGCATCGCCATGCCGGATCGCATCGTCGAGTCGCTTGAGGACGAAGATGCCGCAGCCTTCGCCAACGCTAAGTCCGTCGCCGGCCGCGTCGAACGGAGAACACCGACCCGTTGGCGATAATGCTCGTAACTGTGCAAAGCCCATCTGTGTGTAAAGGCAATCGGGTCTCGCAGCCCCTCCCGTAAGCATTGCGTCGGCTCGGCCTGCGCGAAGTTCATCGGCAGCCAGTTTGAGCGCGAAAAGGGATGAGGCGCACGCGGCGTCAAGCGTGTACGCGCCGGCACCGAGACCAAGAGCTTTCGCCAGAACGCCGGCCGGCAGCCCCGCAACGTAGCGATTGAGCGGATCCGGCGGATCGTTCGGCGATATTCGTATGCCGGTTTTCGACTCAATCTGCCCGCCGACATACTGGCGCGCAAGCGCCGAAACCTGTTCGGTCGGCAGCGCGATATGCCCAAGTACGACGCCGATTCGGGTGCGATTCACCGTTTGCATCTTGGCGCTGGCGAATGCCTGCCGGCCAACATGAAGAATCAGTTGGAAGACCGGGTCGAGACGTCGCAGCCAGGCTTCATCCATGTCCAGCCCGGTGCAATCGAGGGGAATCGCGTCAAGATAATAGGCGCGAGAGTGTGGCACGCGGTCGGGGAACGTTTCGCCGGGACGAATTGCATCTGCCGGATTCAGGAACCAACGGCCCTGCGGGACTTCACGAGAGCAATCGACGGCGCCGGCGACGTTACGCCAGAACTGATCGAGCGTCGTCGCGCCCGGGAAGAGGCCGCCTAGCCCTACGATGGCGATGCGCGGCTCAGCGGACATGTAGGGCACTCCGAGGAATCACGCGGTGGTCGCCGGCTGTCGTTCGTGTCGAAATGCTTGCACGAGTTTCGTGTCAGCGACAAATTCGGCGCCTTCGATTCGAGCGACGAGGTCTCCGTCTGCCGAGCAGAATTCGATATCCGCGCGAATCAAGGCGCTCGTCGGTTCGGCGATTCGAGCGACGATGAGGCAGCCCGTTGCCGGAAAGGCTCGTGCGAATTGCCGATAGCTCGCGATTCCACACGGCAAATTGGGCATGCCAAATTGTTCGACTCCCCAAACGATCATCCCCTGGAACGCAGTGTCAACAATCAGCGGATCGAGTATCCAGTGCGGTCGTAGCGGCATTTCCTGCCACTCGCTCGGTGGCGGAGCATTACGCGCTTGAGCTTCAAATCCGTTTCGTCCGATCGTCAGGCCGTCAACGAGTCCGTGCCACGCCGGGCCGTGGAAGAGCGTCTTCGCGTAGCAGTTTGCAGCATTGGCCTTTCTGCCGGTGGCCCTCGGCAGCGATGGTCGTTGGCCGGATTGCGTCTGACCCAAGATGCATACAGCGCGACTGTGAATGACGGTCCGACCTGACGAAGTACTGACCAATTCCACGGCGACGCGATAGGTTCCATCGCGCTTTTCTGCCCTTGCCGCACGGCATGACAATGTTGAAGTTTCGTCGGTTGCGAGCTTGAGTCCGCTAAGTACGCGAACTTCATCGAAGCCGGCGAAGGCCAGGCCTGGGTTGCCGTGCATCGCAGCATGAGCCAACCACTCGAGATGCAGTGCCAGGGGCAACACGGCTTTGCCGTCGAGCACATGGTCGGCCAGAACCGGCCACTTGGCCACGCTGACGCTGCGCTCGACGGCGGTGGCGAAGTTCGTCGCGACCGGCGGGTTGCTCGGTGTCGTTTGCCAGACGCCGGCAACGACTTCGACGGGCGCGTCAGTCGCAGAAAGCTCACTTAGGAGGAACTCAGCGCCGTCGCGCAGCGGAATCAGACCGACGCCTTCCTGTTCGAAAATCTTTCGCAGGCCCGGAGTGACCATGCCGCCTTCCCACGGCCCCCAGTTGATCGAGGCGACACGGCAATTCGGCCGCCGCAGCGCCTGCTGGCGAGCAACTTTGTTGAGCACTTCGTTGGCAACCGCGTAATCGACCTGCCCGACGCGGCCGAAACGCCCGGTCGAGGAAGAGAATAGCGCGATGACCTTCAATGGATCGTCTGCGGTTGCTGCGAGCAGATTACGCAGGCCTTCGACCTTGGTGCCGTATACACGTTGGAACTGCTCGTCGGTCTTGTCTTCAATACGACGGTCTTCGATGACGCCGGCGCCATGAACAATACCGGTGATCGGGCCCAATTGGCTGCGAATGTCGGCGATGACCGCATCGACCGCATCTGCATCGCGGATATCGACAGAACGATACTCTGCGACGCTTCCTGCGGCCTGCATTCGCTGAAGGTTGGTTCGCACTTCGCGTTGCGCAGCGACTTCCTGGTAACGGCGATTGAGTTCACGCGGCGTAATCTGACCGTTGAGCCGAGCGCCCAGTTCACGTTTGATCGTTGATTCGTCGGACAAGCCCTTGAGCCAATCGGGTTCGTCGGCAGGCGGAGGTGATCGACCGAGAAGAACCAACTTGCATTGGTAGGTCTCTGCAATCGCGAGCGCTGCTTCGGCAGTGACGCCGCGAGCGCCACCGGTAATTACGATCACGTCGCTCGAATCGATCAGAGCCGTATCGATCTTTGGGGACGCCGATGCAATTAGTTCCAGGCGATGTAGTTGTTCGCCGACAATTCCGACTTCGGTCGGACCGCGTCGGAATAGTTCATCAATGATCGCAAGAGCATTCGTGTTTTCCGGGGCAATGTCAATCGCTTTGCATGCGACGTTGGGCCATTCGTGATGGGCCGTCTTTGAAAGACCGGCGAATCCGCCGGCGAGCGGTGAGGCAGAGTCCGGCCAGCCGTCCACGCCGTACGTTCCATCGATGCGGGAAATCGTAGCGAATAGGGTCGCCGATTTCGCAAGGGCCGCACCGCAAGCACGTGTCCAACGAAAAGCGTGAAGCAGGTGCTCGTCCGTCAGCCCGGTTCGGGACGGCAATAGGAGCAATCCGCCGAAATTGTCCGTCGACTTTTCGACCGCGGCGTTCCATGCGAATCGTCGAATGCGAAATCCGCGAGACTCAAGCTGGTGTTGCAATTGATCGGCCAGCGCTTCACGTTCTGACACCAAATAGAACGTGGAGCCAGGTGCAACCGCAACGGCTGGCCGATCCAATTCAAAAGGGAGGGGGGCACTCCGCAACGTCTGGCGGGTGACTTTGAAGGCCGACCGTTCCGCGCTCGGCTCCGAAGACTTCGCCTCGCGGCTAACCGTTTCCGCCTCGCGGCTAACCGGGTCGCCGCCGGATAAGAACTCCACGATCTGTCGCAGCGTATTCAGTGTGCCAAGATGTTCGGGTTTGACGACCGGTGCGCTGGGCAATCGTTCCTGCAGCGCCGAGAGGATTTCGACGCGCTTGATCGAATCAATGCCCAAGTCTGCGTCGAGGCCCATGTCGAGGTTCAGCATCTCGGCGGGGTAACCGGTTTTCTCGGCGATCACGGCGAGGAGGGTTTCTTGAAATTGCGGATTGCGGATTGCGGATTGCGGATTGTCGAAGATCGAATTCTGGGCGACCTCCACCGGATGCTGACTGCTGACCGCTGATGGCTGATGACCGTTGCTTAGAAACTCCACGATCTGTCGCAGCGTGTTCAGCGTGCCAAGGTGTTCGGGTTTGACGACCGGTGCGTTGGGCAATCGTTCCTGCAGCGCCGAGAGGATTTCGACGCGCTTGATCGAATCAATGCCGAGGTCCGCGTCGAGGCCCATGTCGAGGTTCAGCATTTCGGCCGGGTAGCCGGTTTTTTCGGCGATCACCGCGAGGAGGGTTTGCTGAGTCGCCGCGCTCGGCTCCGAAGACTTCGCCTCGCTGCTAACCGGGTTTGGGGACTTTGCCTCGCGGCTAATCGGTTCGTGAACAATTTCGGACTTCTGACTGCTGACCTCTGGCTGCTGGCTTCTGACCTCGGCCTTCTGGCTTCTGATCTCTGTGTTGCTTGTGCCGAGCATCAATTGCTGCTGTTGTTCGATGAGCCTGGCGAGTGCAGTCTGCGCCGCTTCCTGGCCTTGGAGAAATTGGCGGTGCAGTTGCGCAGTCTGCTCTTGCAGTTTCTGGAAGGCGATGAGACCTTCTTGCGTCACTTGCAATACTTGTGACAAGCCGGATGATGGCAACTTGATCGACTCAGCCACGGATGCAATCCTGGAGGGAACGTTGGAAATAGACTTTGTAGGCACTGCCGTCGCCGCCGTCGCGGGTTTCATCGTCGGGACGGGCGGCGTTGGCTTGAACTCACTTTGACTTCTGACTTCTGACTTCTGATTCTTCGGTTTCACATAGTTTGCACCGCTGATCGGCACAATTAGACCCGGCTTGTCGCTGTGAATTCGAGGGGCCGGATGCGGCGGGTTTGCTTCCCAAGCAGTCAGTGTAACCTCGTGACCACGTGCTGCGATGCGCGCTAATGCATGCGCAAGATCGACGATGCCGGATCGTTTGCCGGCCGATGCATCGATCGCGAAAGCGTCGGCGTTGTGGCCGGGCTCTTGTACACGAAGGATGGCTTCGACCAACCGCGTCAAAGTATTGCCGGGGCCGACCTCAACGAACGTCCGCACGCCGTGCTTCACCATCGTGCCGATTTCTTTGACAAAGTCCACAGGCCTCGCGAGTTGCCCTGCGAGCAGGCCTCGAATCTGGGATGGATCGTCGGGATATTCACAAGCAGACGTGTTCGCAAACACGGGCAATTGCGCCGCTTGAAAGCGAATGCTCTCGAGAGCCGCACGAAACGGCGTTTCTGCGCCGGCGACCAGCGGACTGTGAAACGCCGCCGCAACCGGCAATCGCGTCGTTCGCAGTTGCCTGCCGCTTAGCACTTTCGCCGCGCGTTCGATCTCCGTCGTCGCTCCGGACAATACAGACTGCAACGGCGAATTGCGATTGGCAATGATCAAGTCAAGCTGCTCGTCACGAATGGCTGACTCAATCTGATTGGCGTCTGCATGCACGGCTAACATCGCGCCGGCGTCGCCTTCGCGGACCTCGGCCATCAATTGACCACGAAGGCGCGACAATCGATGCAATGAGGCCGCATCAAAACAACCAGCAGCGCACAATGCAGTCAGCTCGCCGAAACTGTGGCCTGCCGCCGCTTCCGGCCGTACGCCGAACGCATCGAGCACCCGCAACGCCCCGAGGCTGACGGCGCCGATCGCCGGTTGGGCGACATGCGTGGCGCGTAGTGATATCTCTTGCGCGCTGCGAGTATCGGACGTGAATGCCGGTGGCGGGTAGATCTGGTCGCTGAGACGAGTGCGAGATTCCGATTCGGCATGCGAACGCGAAAAGTAAACTTGATTAGCCTCGTCAAGCACCTGCTGCATCTGGGGGAACTGACAGGCCAGATCGCGCAACATGCCGACGTACTGTGATCCCTGGCCGGGGAAAAGCACGCCGAGTTTGCCGGCCGGTTTGCCGTGGCCGTAATAGATTCCGTCGGGTGTCGCTGCAAACGAATCGTTGCCATGTTGATCGAGCAACAGTAGCGCATTTGCTCGAAGATCGGTGAGTTTGGAATCTACTGTTGCAATGAACAGCATTCGGAATCGCGCATCGGCTCGAAATTCCGCGCGAGTTTCGGCTGCTTCTTTGCAAAACGACGCCCAACTCGAAGTGTTCAATTCGCCAATTCGTTTTCGCAAACCATCGCGAGTCTTGTCGGATAACGCGACGATTTGCACGTCGCCGTCCCAATCAATGGCAGCTTTGTTGCGTTGATGCTCTTCCAGTACGCAGTGAAAATTGCTGCCGCCAAAACCGAAGGCGCTGACAGCGGCGCGACGCGGGTGGTCACTTGCCAGCCACGGGCGCTTAACGGTGTTGACGTAGAAAGGCGTGTCGGCGAGCGCTTCCGCAGGTTTGTCCACTTTAATCGTTGCCGGCAGCACCTTGTGGTACAGGGCAAGCGCCGCTTTGACCAACCCGGCAGCACCTGCCGCAGCTTTGGTATGGCCGATCTGCGACTTCACGGAACCGAGGGCGCACCAGGGATGTTCAATTGCGGATTGCGAATTGTGGATCGCGGATTGGGAAAAGACATTGGCCAGCGCCGAAATCTCCGTCGCGTCGCCGACCTTCGTGCCGGTGCCATGCGCTTCGACCAGTTCGATGGTGTCCGGCGTTACGCCGGCTTGCGAATACGCTTCGAGCAGACAGCGTTTCTGGCCATCGGCGGACGGGGCATAAATCGCGTTGCCTTTGCCGTCGCTGGATGTGCCGATGCCTTTGACCACGGCATAAATTCGGTCGCCGTCGCGCTCGGCGTCGGCGAGGCGCTTAAGCACGACGATGCCGAGCCCTTCGCCCAGGATCGTGCCGTCGGCATTGGCGGAGAACGGCCGTGAGTCGCCGGTCGGCGACAGCGCCGGCGTCTTCGAGAAGCACATGTACATGAAAATGTCATTGAACGTATCGACGCCGCCGGTCACCACGACATCGGTCCGCCCAGTCGCCAATTCCATGCTCGCCAGGTGTAAAGCGCTCAGCGAACTCGCGCAGGCCGCATCGACGACGCAGTTGGTGCCGTGCAGATCGAGCCGGTTGGCGATCCGGCCCGCGACAACGTTGCCAAGCAAGCCCGGGAACGACTGCTCCTGCCACGGCACGTACGACGCGCCGATGCGTTTGGCGGCGTCTTCGATCTGCGCTTCCGGCACGCCGGCTTCGCGCATTGCTTTCTTCCAGTGTGGATGACCGAGCCGAGCGCCGAGGGGAACCACCAACTCCAGGGTTCCGGTCACGCCTAATATGACGGAAACTCGCGATTTCGGATTTCGGACTTCGGATTTCGGATTACAAGAACCGCTGTCTTTGTCTTTCATTCCACATTCCGCATTCCGCAATCCGCAATTGATCCCCGCGTCTGCCAGCGCCATCCGCGCCGCGACCAGGCCCAGCAACTGCGACGTGTCGGTCGCCTCGAGATCGTTCGGTGCAATTCCGTATTCGCCGGGTGGGAACGGCTGTGGGTCGAGGAAGCCGCCGCGGCGCGCGTACGTGTGGTCCGGTTTCTTCGGATCGGCGTCGAAGTAATCAGCCGGGTTCCAGTGCGTGGCCGGCACCTCGGTAATGCAATCGATGCCGTTTTTCAGATTGGCCCAGTACGCGCCGACATCATTCGCCTTCGGAAACAGGCAACCGATGCCGACGATGGCCAGGGGTGTTGCGGGGATGGTCAAGCTGATTCCTCTTTGTTCTCACATTACGCCGCAAGCGGCATCGGGCCGCACCGACGTCCACTCTTCCGGCAACTCGACGCCCTGGCAGCGCAGGGTGTGAAAGCGCTGCGTTAGCGCTGCGCCGTGTAGTAGGTTCAACGCCACGGCCACGACACGGCGGTTCTTCGGCTCGGCCAAGAACGAGCCCTTCGTCCATTCGTTGAAAGCGCCCATCGCGGGGCCGCACCAGACCTGGTAGTCGAGTTTGCGGTCCGGTACCCCGGCATTGGCCCAGCGCGAACTCTGGCCCAAATACCAGCGGAACACTAAGGCCATTTTGTGCTTCGGGTCAGCCTCGGCTTTCGGCACCTGCGACGGGTCTCGTTGCAAAAAGAACTCGCGCGTCTGCCGCCAAATTTCCTCAAGCGGGAAGCGGAATACGTTCTTCTCCAACTGGACTCGCTCGGCCGCGGGAATCGCGTCGATGCCCGAGTAGTTTCGATATAGTTCAAACAGTTTTGCGGCCCGCATGGCGAACATGGTGCCGCGTTTGAGTACCTGTACCTTGACGCCCATTTCAAACATGTCAGCAGCGGGGGCCATGATCACGTCGGCCTGTTCGGCCTGGGCCAACATCTCGCGCACGGTGTCGGAACTGCCCGATTCGACACAGGCCTGGTTGATCGAGCCCGTCAAAACGTACGCGGCTCCCATGGCGAACGCGGCGGCGGCGCCGGCGGGCGTCGCAATACCGCCGGCAGCGCCCACTCGTAGCGGTGAGCCGTAGGCGAATTGCTTTTGGAAGCGATCACGCAGCGCGATCATCGTCGGAATCAGTGTGATCGCCGGCCGGTTGTCGGTATGGCCGCCTGAGTCTGCCTCGGCGGTCAGGTCCTGAGCCATCGGAATGCGCGACGCCAACTGCGCCTGCGTGGAATTAATAAACCCGGTTTGCACTAATTCCCGCAAGAACTTCTCGGGCGGCGGGGCGAAGAATTTCGACGCCACTTCGACGCGCGATACTTTCGCGATGATGCGGTTTGGCGTGACGATGCGGCCATCGGTGTCTTCGTGAATACCGGCGACTCGGAACTTCACGACCGGCAGCGTCAGATCGAGATATGCGGATGCTTCGACGAGATTCACCTTGCGCCGCAAGTAAAGTTCGACAATTTCAGCTTCGAGCCGCGGTTCATTCGGGCTGTGGATAAGGTTGAAGCCGTGCGGGGTATCGCCGAGATTTTTTTGCAGCCGGTCGATGGCTTGTTCGACTCGTTCAGGCGAAAGACCTGCAGCACCGAAGAAGCCGAGCATGCCGGCCCGGCCCATTTCTTCAACAATGTCGCAGGAGCCGATCCCGTTGGCCATGGCGCCGGCGACATACGCAAAACGCAAGCGATGATCGCGACAAAACGAGCGGTCACCGAGTTGTTCGGGTCTTAACGCTGGCGCCCAGGCGGCTATTGCCAAAGCGCCATTTTCTGATCCATGCTGCCAGACGCCGCTTTCAGCGACGGCGATGCCGTTGCTGGTACGAATCAGGCAAACTGGCCGGGAGAGATCGAGCATCGCCGATCGGATCGCACTCTCGGCTGTGCTTGGAGGTGTGCCGTTGCTCTGCCACCAGCCGGAAACGGGTGGTGCAACATGATGTGGCAAATCGGTGGCAGCAGCACTCATTGTGGATGAATCATCGAGGCGAAACAACGCTGGTGATCTTAGGTTATGTCCCAGCGTGTTGATTGCAACGGGCAATTCGCTAGCCGCTGTTTGCAGCCAAAACTACGCAATGGGCTAACGACGTTGTACCATGTTGAAACACAGCAGCGATTTGTGTGGGTCGAACTCGCACACTTGCTTCGGTAGGTTCATTTTTGTGATCGAAAAGTTCCCATTCGGCGGTTGTTCCGGATAGCCAAGAGCCGATTATCGCAACTCCAATTATATTCATGGTTTATGTCAAAGTGTAACGCTCTGAATCATATCGTTCCTCGCAGGCTGGACGTCAAGTCTCCCATCTGCGCAAGTTTAGCCATTTTTGGCATTTAACTTGCGACAGGATTGCAATATCTGATACGACATGCACAGACGTGTGCGCTTCGCATCCTGGAAATGACATCGGGAGGTGGATCATGAGAAACTTGCTTTTGACTGCCGTGCTTGGATTGGCTGGCCTTGCGTTGATCGGTGAGCGGTCCGAAGCCAAAGCGCAATATCCTTGGGGCTTCGCACCTGTGTACAACTACAATCTGACTCAGCGCCAGATGGTGATCAACCCGGCGTACCGCTTCTACGTGACTCCGTACGGTTATTCACAAATGTATGCGAGCCCGGCGTACTCTCGGTACTACCGGACGCCGTACAACGTTGGAGCAACGATTACATCACGGGCAATCACTTCGTATAGCTTCTCGCCGTACTTTGGGTACTCAAGCTATTACACGACACCCGCCAGTGCGGATTGGAATTACTCGCCGTACTTAGGTTACCGGCAGTATTACATTCCATCGCAGCGGTACATCAGCAACACGTACTATTCGGGTTATGTACCGCCGGGTTACTTGCTTCCCTAATCTGGAGTTTAGGCCCACGGACGGCAGTCCGTGGGCTTCGGGTTATGACGCCCACGGACTGCCGTCCGTGGGCTTTTGAACAATCACTTTTTCTCAAGCGGTTTGGTCGCATCAATGCCCAACCAGAAGAGCATAGCGAAGAAGTAAACCACTCCGAAGATGACGAAGTTGATCCGCCAACCTGGCATGAACGCCTCACGCAACTGTTCCTTGGTCAGCGATTCGACGGTGATGTTGTGCGACTGGGCGTACAGATCGCGCGCCACTCGCAGGATGTACGGCGTCACGTAGGTGATCAGCGCTCCTCCCAAGTTGCCGATCATGTTCATCGTTCCAGAGACAATGCCGGCGTATCGTCTGCCGATGTCCTGGCAGGTGGACCATGCCGACGCCATCGTCAGGTCATTGGTAAACCCCGATAGCGCGATCAGTATTGCGAACGTAATGGGGTCCGGCGCGAAGACGCACGCGAGTAGAGATAATGCTGCGAGTCCATGGCCAATCATGCCGTAAATGCGACGGCCCCATTTTAGATTCCCGGTTCGGCGGACAAATCTGTCGGTCAACCAGCCGCCCAACCAGCAGCCGAGCATGCCTGCAAGCAAGGGGCCGCCTTTGTAGATTGCGCCCATGGTTGAACTTTTCGTGATCCCATATTGCTCTTCCAGGTATGCCGGCAAGTAATTCAAGTTGAAGTACCAACCGACGTTGATGCAAAAATACATTGCACAGATCGACCACATGGTCGGGGATCGCAGTATGGCGCCCCAGGGCACTCCCGAGTGGCTGGCGGCCGGACCGCTCCCGGCGTGAATCAGTTCCCGCTCTGCGGCGTTGACCTCCGGCTTGTCCTCGGGCCGATCGCGAAACCACCAATACCACGCGGCACACCAGGCAGCACCCAAAAGCGCAAACAAAATAAGGATCCCACGCCACTCCATGCCGACGTATTTCGTCAGTAACAACATAATGAGAGGCGTCAGACCGCCCAGAAATCGCGACGCCATCCAGACCAGCCCGCTGGCGCGGCCGCGCTCACTGAGTGGAAACCAGTTGTAAATGGCTTTGGCAATATTGGGATAGGCGCCCGCTTCGCCTGCGCCGAACATGAATCGTATCACCGCGAGTGTTCGCACACCGGCCAAGCCGACGATGGCGAAGCCGAAGATGTTCATGCCTGCGATTGAGGTTAGAGCAACAAATGCCGACCACCACAACACCACGCGAATAAGCGTCTTGCGCGGGCCGTAGCGATCGCCGAGCCAGCCGGTGGGCACTTCAAATAACGCGTACGCCAGGTTGAATGCGGCCATTGCGAGGCCCAGGTCCGCGATCGACTGCAAGCCCATGTCGACTTTGACGGATTCTTGCAAGTTCGGAAATGCCGCGCGATCCAGATATGTGATCATCGACAGGACGCAAACAAATGCAAGTACACCATAGCGATACCGTGTGGGCGCTTGGTTGGTGTGCGAAGCAGAAGATGACATCAGTGGTTCTCAGCAGGTGGGACCAATGGCGACTGCAACAGATTCGCGGATGTGCTGGTGAAATGCAAGCTGCGAATTGAAAAAGTTCCATCAGTCAGGCGCCGGTGGCGTAAATGACTCGCGAACCCGGTAGATCTGCAGGGTCAATTGTGGATGTGGCCAGCGTTCGACCGCCAAGTGTCCGCCGTAGTATGCTGGAATCAATCGCAACGGCAGCGGATGCGCCGAATCCAGTTCGCGAACGGGGCCGCCCAACGCAGTCGATGGTTTCATCTCCTGCTGTGCGACACGGCCAGGATCGGGCCAGATTAACCAATCGCCTCTTTCGAGTTGAGATGATCCCAGCACGACCGCCAACAATCCGCACCTTTGTGCTTCGAATTGCACGCCCCAGTGACCGACGTACCAAATGCGAGCGGACGGCTGCTGCTCACGAATCTCGGCAACGGCCTTGCGCACGGCGTCCGGTTCCATGCCGGCTTCGCGAGTGCACAGTGCGTTGTAGAAGATGCCCAGAGCCATTCCGGGCGCGATGGCCAGCCAGCGCCATGAGCGGTCCTTTCGAGCGACGAAGGAAAGCAACCGCGCGGCAATCAGGGTCGCAACCAATGTGATGCCGATGATTCGACGCGTGGCAGCGAAGGGCGTGAGTGCGAAGTAACCTGCAATTTCGAGCAGCAGCCAGCCGCTCAGAAAGGTCCCAATCCAAGAGTTGCGACGGCACGGCAACCAACGCCGCCAGCGTGATACCTGTCGAATTGCCGCATATAGGACGACACTTGCTGCCAAGGCCCCGAGTATTGCGAAAACGACGGTCGCGACGTCAATCGACTGGCGATCGGGCCTCAGTGCCCACGCGGAGCGGCTTGTTCCGGGAACGCTGAGAATCAATGCGTAACCGCATAGCGTCAACGCGCAAAATGCAACGAAGAGTCGCTGCCATCGTAAGCCAAGCAAAACGACACATGCAGCGGGCGGCAGCATTCCTCCCAGCAATAACAAGAGGGATGGCGCTAAGCGGATCCGAGCGAGCAGAGTGCCGCCGCCTTCGCGCAAGTGATAAAGAAAGTGCGACTCACCGTACTTGAGTCGAACAAATAACTCCCATGCCACGAAGAGGCTGACGGCGGCGACGCAGGCGGCGCAAGCGAAGCGGATGCGTGCCTTCGATGACATATCTGTGGGAGGCCGATAGACGGCTGCGGCGAAAACGATCATCGGCCATGATAATCCGCCGGTGTATTTTGTCTGAGCTGCCAGCCCGGCGACGAGGCTCGCGGCGATTGCAACCGGCAGCCGGTGTCGATCCATCGCGTGAAGAAACATTACCATGGCAGCAAGTGAGAGTGCCAATGCCGGCACATCGAGCATGAAGTTTGCGTTCGGCAATAGCACCGGAGACGCAAGAGTTAGCAGCAAAATCGGCGTGGCGGTGTTTCTCGCGAATCTTCGTAACAGAGCAAACCACGACAAACTAAACGTGGCGAAAACCGGATAGAGCCAAAACTTGATTAACTGCGGGTCGTCGCCAAACAACTTCATGCCGATGCCTAACCAGTACGGAAATGCCGCCGGAGCCAAAATATGATTGGCAGGTTCCACGTAACTGTACCAGAATTGGTCGAAGCCGTATGGGTCGAACGGGGCGCGTGCAATCTGCCTCGCGATCGCATAGTATGCTGGATCGTCGATCATCGGCGGTTTGGCGGCGTTGATTGCGGTTGCGACGGCCGCGGCTATGAGCGGTGTCCACCAAGGCCAATGTAGCCAACCCGGCTGATTGTGTCTGGTACGATGCACGCACGGCTCCGATGGACAGTTGGGCATGACGTCACCGAGAGTATACTGCCACATAGGATGAGGTGGACATGGAAGCACAAGTACTCGATTTGCCTCGGCCGGCTCGTAGCAACGTGCAGTTGCGCATCTACCTGCTTGGTGAAGTCGACTTGGATGCCGCCGCGTGTCTGCAGCGGCGACTCGTCTATGAAGTCTCCGGCGACCGCAATCAAGCGGCCCTGATTCTGTGCGAGCATCCGCCGACCGTTTCCATTGGTCGCGAAGGCAGTTCGACGCATATTCAGCTTGATGGCCGCGAACTCTACTGGCGGCGCATGACGGTGCGTTGGGTCAATCGCGGCGGCGGCTGCCTCTTGCACATGCCCGGTCAATTGGCGATCTATCCGATTCTGCCTCTCAATCGACTTCGCCTTTCGGTTCCGGCTTACATGCAGAGACTGCAGCAGGTCGCAATCGACGTGGCCGACGACTTCATGCTGCGTGCCGACCATCGGACCAACAAACCTGGCGTGTGGATGGGAAATCGTTTGTTGGCGCACGTAGGTATCGCCGTCCGCGATTGGGTCTCCTATTTTGGACTGTCGCTCAACGTCAATGTCGATCTTGATCTGTTCCGCAAGGTGAATGTAGCCGGCCACACGCAGGCTATGACGTCGATCGAGCGTGAAAGGCGATTGGCCGTAAATCCGGAACTGGTTCGGCAGCGAGTGCTGGAGCACTTGCTCGAACGATTCGGGTTCGAGAAACCGACTTTGTATCACCATCATCCTGCGCTGGCGGGAAGAGGATCTGCGGATGCGCTCGTTGCCCCTGGCGCCTGAAGCACCAAAGCGGCGGTTGCCGGACTGGTTGAAAAAGCCGCTGCCCAAGGGCAACGAGAACTTTTTCACGCACAACTTGCTCCGCGACTTGCGTCTTGAGACGGTTTGCGAAAATGCTCGTTGCCCCAATCGCGCCGAGTGCTACTCGCATCGCACGGCGACTTTCATGGTTTTGGGAAACGTCTGCACGCGTCCCTGCGGCTTCTGTTCCGTGCCGCGTGGCGAGCCGCTTGACATCGAGGCCGACGAGCCCGATCGAGTTGCCGAAGCGGCCGCGCGATTGGGGCTCAAGCACGTCGTAATAACTTCCGTGACGCGAGACGACCTGCCCGATGGCGGTGCCGAGCATTTCTACCGATGCGTATTGGCCGTTCGCGCACGCACCGGTTCGGCAGTAGAAGTGCTGACGCCGGATTTCTTGGGCGATGTTGCGGCAATCGACCGGGTCATTGAAGCGCAACCGGAGGTGTTCAATCACAACGTCGAGACGGTTCCGCGTTTCTATCGCAAAGTGCGAGGTCGCGCCGAATACCAGCGCAGCCTCGATCTTCTGGCGAGAGTCAAGAACAAAGCGCCGAATTTGGTGACCAAGACCGGCCTGATGCTGGGTCTTGGCGAGACTTGGAATGAATTGACCGATGTGTTCGCTGACATCCGCTCCGCCGGTTGCGATATCTTGACGCTGGGGCAGTATCTGTCGCCGACGCTGAAGCATTACCCGGTGGCTCGCTTCTTGCCGCCGGCCGAGTTCGATGCACTGGCGGCATTGGCAAGAAAGCTAGGCTTCCGCCAGGTCGTTGCCGGACCGTTTGTGCGGTCGAGTTATCACGCTGGTGAAATGGTGCAGCCGCATGTCCACCCCGATCCTCATGCCTGACCTGGGCGTAGAGTACGCGTCGATCAGCCTTTGGTTCGTCGAGGTCGGCGAACCGGTCTGGGAAGGCGAACGCGTCGTCGAAGTCTTGACGTCTGGCGCCACGTTCGACGTTGTGGCGCCGGCAACCGGCCGACTTGCTGCTAAGTGTGTGTTCCCTAACGAACGAGTGGAGAACGGCCAGACTCTGGGAACCGTCGATCCGACGGCTCATCATTGACACCGCGCCTTGAGGCTTGTCTCGGCTCCGATACTTTGATTCACATGCCTGCATTGTTCCTTTCACTCGACGGCCTCGACGGCACCGGCAAGAGCACGCAGGTTCGGTTGCTTGCCGATTATCTGCAACAGCAAGGACACTCAGTCGAAACGTGCGTCGATCCCGGCGGCACGCCTCTTGGTCAGCAGTTGCGCGGCATCTTACTGTCGAATCGCCTGGAAATGGGCGCGATGACAGAGGCGCTCTTGTTCATGGCGAGCCGTGCCGAGTTGATCGAACGAGTGATTCGGCCGGCGCTTGCTGCGGGAAAGATCGTGCTCTCCGATCGGTTCCTGCTTGCGAATGTCGTTTATCAGGGTTACGGCGGCCAACTACCAGTCGAAGAGCTCTGGCGCATCGGACGGCTTGCGTCGGGCGGCCTGGAACCGACGCTGACCATTGTCCTCGACTTGGCAGTGGAACAGGCGCAAGCGCGAAGAGGTCGGGCCGCCGATCGAATGGAAGAACGCGATCGAGCATACCACGAACGAGTCCGAGCGGGTTTCCTAACCGAAGCAAAGCGACAGCCCGATCGAATCAAGGTGGTCGATGCGTCCGAATCGCAAGAGTCGGTGCATCTCGCCATTGTTGCGGAGGTCGAGCGTGTCTTGGCAGCACATCCGCGGTCATGATCATTGGGTCAAGGCGTTCACCGAAGCGTTGCGCCGCGGCCGGCTCGGCCATGCCTATCTGTTTGCGGGACCCGAAGGCATTGGCAAGCGGTTGTTCGCGCTCGAACTCGCAAAGGCGCTTTTGTGCGAACGATCCGACGGTGCATTGCGGGCTTGTGATCAATGCGCTTCGTGCAAACTTGCTGATGCGAGCAATCACCCGGATGTCCTTCGCGCTGCAAGGCCGGATGACAGCGTCGTTTTCCCGATCGACACGATGCGCAAAGTTCTGGCGGAGATGGCGCTGAAACCGGCGCGAGGCGGCTACAAGATTCTGATCCTCGACAACGCGGATGACTTCAACGACGAATCCGCGAACGCGTTTCTCAAGACGCTCGAAGAACCGCCGCCGATGACCTTGCTCATCGTCCTGGCGTCGGATGCAACCGGGCAGCTTGCGACGATCATCTCACGATGCCAGGTGATTCATTTTCAGCCGTTGTCGGCAGCCGCTGTGATCCAAGTGCTGACCGAGCACGGCGTCGAGCGAATCAGGGCCGAGCAACTGACTCGCATCGCCGGCGGCAGTCCAGGTCTGGCTTTGCAATTATCCGATGATGCATTTTGGAGTTTCCGTGAGAAGTTGCTCGCAGGACTCGCCGTTCCAAAACTCGACATTCTGAAACTTGGCAAAGAATGGTCCTCCTTTGTCGATCAAGCCGGCGACGAATCCGGCGCCAAGCGCCGCCGTGCCGCCCTCTGCGTCGACTTGCTGATGGACCTGCTCGGCGCAGCGCTGCGGCAGTCCGTCAACAATCAATCGGCGACGGCTGATTCGGCCGCTGCAAGTTCGATTGCTGCTCATCTCGGCACTGACCGGTTGCTCACGCTTCTGGATCGATGTCTCATTGCCAAGCGCCAAATTGACCGATTGGTCCAACTTTCATTGGTGCAGGAAGCGCTCATCGATGCACTCGCCTGATTTTTGCAAATCTCGGCCACTTGCGCGTCAGTCCGGCTTGATTTCTTCGCAGGCCTTTCTTATTGCATCTTGCCAATCTGCGTCGTCTCGCATTGATCTGTGGATTGGATGCGGCAATCTGGAGAATCTGGCATGGCTCGCAAAACTCACTTGCGCTGCGAACGGCTCGACGACCGCATCGCACCATCTTTGACCCCGGTTTCCGTGCCCCTGCCGACGCCGATTGCAGCACCCGTGAAAGTCACCGCAGCGGCCTCGCCTATCGTCCTTCCGGCGCCGACACCGATCATCGTGCCTCCGCCTCCGGTCCCGGCGCCAACCGTTGTGCATCCGGTTGCGGGTTTTGGATCGGGCAAGTACATCTGCACACTCCAGGCCGGCAACGTGCCCACCGGCTTCCACTTTACCGGCGTCATGGACACCAAAGGCATGGGCCGCGTCACCGTTCAAGCCTCCATTTACGGCGTCGGCTATCGCAACGCTCCGGCCGGCGGCCGCATCACTCTGACGAACGGCAAAGGTTCAGTTACGATCGAACTGACCGCATTGCCTCAACCGAAGTTATCCAAATTGCCCGAGTGGTTCCGCTATCGGATTGTGCAATCGAGCGGCGCTTACAAAGGCATGACAGACTCGGGTACGCTGCGGTTGTCACGGTATGCCGATCTGGTCCCGGTTCGCAACGGCATCCGTTACTGCGAAGCCGGCTCGTTTCGGTTGATCATCTGATGACTTTTTGAAATACGCAACGCCGGTCTTTCCATGACCGGCGCCTGGGTTGATTCAAGCAATTCCCACTCAACGCACCGTTTCCATCAGCTTCCAACTTGTCGTCGAACCCAAGTTCGGGTCGTAGTTGGCGTCGTTCGACAGCACGTAACTGCCATTCGAGTTCACCCAGGCATACTTGTAGCCGCTGGGCAGTTGCACTGGATACGTCTGATACGGATCGCTGTAGCGGGTCACGCCGCGGACGTAGTCGCTGAAGTTGTTCGCGGCCCGTTCCTGCGACGCTTGTCGATTCCAGTACGAACTGCTGATGATGTTGAAAATCTCGTTGCTGTTCCGCGTGATCGTGTCGCTGATCGCCTTGGCGTTTTGGATCGACTGATTCATTCGCTTGCGGAACAGGTTGCACACCTCGTAGTACCCTTCGAGCCACTTCGGATTGAACTGACCGGAGCTAATCAAGGGCAGCAATAGGTTGCTCATCGAATCGAGCTTGCCTTTGGCGGCTCGCAGCGAGAACGGTGTCCAGGCCGGGCCCCACAGGTACGCGACGCAGTTGTTGACGCCCAGGTTGGCCGACGTGTAGTAGATCGAAAAGTAAATGTCCTCTTCCACCGCCTGGCCAGATAGTGCGTATTCAATCCGAATCCGTTGCGATATCACCTTGGCGTCGCCGTTCAGCTTGGACAGTTGCTTCGCAACATCCGGCAGGTCCTGCACATCCACGATCCGAGCGCCGCGGCGGGTTGCCGGAATCGTGAGCTTCTCAATCACCTCCTTCGGCGTCATCGGCTCCATAATGATCGAGCCCATGTAGTTGTACCCGCGTTCCATCGGGATTACCGGGTTCGAGTACCAGTTCATGAAACACCAAGGCAACGTCTCAATCTGGTCAATGCCGTTCGGGCTCGTGACCTTGACTTCGACGCAGGCTTGATGCAAATGATTCGGATACCATTTCACGCCGCCGGTGACGTTCCAGCCCTTGGGCTTCAAGAACACGCCGGCGACCAGATTGTTGATCCCCGGATCGCGAATGACGTGCGGTTCGAGAACCAGGTTCTGGGCGGTCGCCGTGGCGACAGCAATCAGGGGCAACGCGAGAGTGGCGATTCGTGACACGGCATTCATCGATGTTTCCATTTCTGACTTGAGAGACTCGTTTGGTTGGCTTCCCCCAATACGCTTGTCATTCAGTCGTGTGACACAGAAACCTAGGAATTCTTAATTCATTATCCAGATTAAACTTACGACAAATCACTTGCGGAATCGCTTGGCAATCTCCGCGTGAGCCTGGATCTCCTTGGCGTACTTTTCGTCGCCGATCAGGTTCTTCATTTCATGCGGGTCGGCTTGCTCGTCGAAGAACATCGCCTGGCCGCCGGCGTAATCGGCGTAACGATAGCGGGCGGTCCGCACGGCGATGCCGTTCACCTTCTCGTTCGTGCCCGTGAAAGTGATCGCGGGGTAGTCCCACTTCGCATTCGGATCGCGAAGCAGTCTCGCCATCGAGTGTCCTTCGAGACCCTTCGGCGCCGCGACGGCACACAGCTCGCACAGCGTCGGGTAGATGTCGATCGACTGGACGATTCGCGGCGACGCTTTGCCGCTGCCCGGCGATCCAGGCGCAATGACGATCAAAGGAACGCGTGTGCCGATCTCGAACAGGGAACCGTGTTTGGACCATTTGCCTTTTTCGCCGAGGTGGTAGCCGTGGTCGCCCCAGAAGACGATGATGGTATTCTCACGCAGCTTTAAGCGATCGAGTTCGGCGATTAGTTTGCCGACGAGCGAATCGACCCATGTCAGCGACGCCCAGTATGCTTGAATCACTTTTCGAGCTTCATCCTGTGTCGCCTCGCGATTGATGAACAGGTCGCCGTTGCGGGCCGGCACCGAGGCCTTTGGGAATCCATCAGGCACGGTCGGCGTCGCCGCGAAGTCCGGGGGCAGGGGGATCTTCGCCGGGTCGTACATGTCGAAGAACTTCTTCGGCGCCGTCGGGGCGCTGTGCGGCTTGGTGAATCCGCAGGCGAGAAAGAACGGCTTGTCTTTGTGAGCATTCAAATAGGCAATGGCCTGTTCCGCCGTGCGGTAATCGGCATGTTTGACGCCGTCGCCCTCGAGCACCACGATACGATCCGACTGTTGCGCCTGATTCGGGTTCGGTTTTACATTCGAAGTTCCGCCTTCGAAGTTGCGTTTTTGGCCGCCCTCGGTCCAGGCGTCGGCGTCGTCGATGCCGCCATGGAATATCTTGCCGCAACGCAGCGTGGCGTAACCGTTCTTTTGAAAGTGCTGCGGCAACGAAACGAAATCCGGATGAGCCGCGCCGAACCAGGTGCGATTGTCGAGCACGCCGGTCGTCGTCGGATAACGGCCGGTCAGCATCGACGACCGCGACGGATTGCACAACGGGTACTGCACATAGGCACGGTCGAATCGCACGCCGGCTTTGGCGAGCGCGTCGATATTCGGCGTCTTGACGTGCGGATTGCCGTAACAGCCGAGTTCGGGCCGCAGGTCGTCGGCCATGATGAAAAGCACGTTTGGCTTTTTCGCCGGCGTGTCGGCGGCAAATCCAACTGTTGAAAGCAGACTGACAACGCAGCAGGACAGAACAAATCGACGATACATTTCCGGTTCCTCGAAAGTGTTGAGCCGTATTCTCCGCTGCCGGGATCGCAAACGCAAGTGGTTGATGGCTGGAGATTCGCGTTCAGCCGGTCCGTGATCTCTTCGCATGTCTCGCACAATGGTGGATGATTCTGGGACTTCGAGGCGTCTGCCTCGTATTTCCGGACGAGTGAACCGATTTGCCTTGGACGAGTCGCTGGACAAATTCCATTTTTCGACCGGCAGAGGACGCTGCGACTGCCCGTGGCCGGACGTTCGGCATTGAAAAGAGCGCCAACCATGTCAATTCCTGCCATTCTCTGCCACCTGTTTCTCGACTCGCGCGCACCGCGATCGTAAAGTCGATATTCTTAGCGTTGCACTGTGCCGGCACATCAAACTGGACTTGCTAAGCAGAGACGATGACCTTGACGCGATACCCGACGTGCGCCGTGAAAACTGGCTTCAGACATCCACGGCAACCAAGTCGTGAATCACAGGGATCAAGAAAACCCCCTCGTTTCGATGAATTCCGTGCCTAGAAGCATTCCGGCGTGGCCACAATTCGGCGTCCGCCCGCTCCGCCGATGACCGACTCTCGCGTTTCCGAACCTAACCTCCCGCACGCCGCTTCACGCCGATCGTCCCCGACGCCGTGTGACGAATCGCATGAAACACGAGCCAGTCACGCCTCCTTCCCCTCGCGTCCACCCCGCACCTCGCCCTCGCTGCCGTCCTGAAATCGCGCGAAGATTCTCAGTTTGCCGCCCATTGGCCGCGATGACGGATTCGAGCGTATTGACCAACATGTTGCTGCGGCTCGCTCAAGACGCGGCATTGGCCCGCAGGTTGTCCGTTGTCGCTGCCGCTTTCATCCGGCCATTTCAAGGATTTGAAGAACCTCCTTGCGCTTCTCTCCGCGCAAAAAGAAACGCCGGCCATTCCGGGGCCGGCGTTGGGACGGTAGGGGCGCTGGGCGTCAGTCTTTCATCCCGGTGCCTGAAACTTTCACTTCGATCTTGCTCTCGTCCTTGAGGTCGGTCAGCACCTTGAGAGCGCTCGAGAACTCGCCTTCCTTGCCGGGCTTGAAGTACACGGTCAGGATGTGGACGGGCTTGGCGTCCTTGGTGGAAGCTGCCGCCTTGAACACGCCGTCGCCGCCTTCGATGCCAATGATCTTGAATGGCTGCGAAGCGCGAATCGTCACGGACTTCTTGACCGGTTCGCCGCCGGCAACTGCATCGAACTGAAGCAAACTGGGGCTCGCCAGCAGGCCGGGCTCGACTTCGACCGTCAGCGGCAAACGAATCTTGGCCGACTTGCCGTTCTGTGTCGTCGTGACCCAGACGTCCGTGTACCACTTGCCGATGGGCAGGTCAGGACGCAGTTTCGCCGTCAGGACGAACTTGCCCGGGGTCGTTTCCTTGGAAACCACTTCGACGTAGCCGCTTTCGGCAACCACGCCGGTGATCTTCATGCCGCTCAAGAGCGACACTTCGGTTTCGGCGAGTGGCGCGCTGCCGCGACGAATCTGTCCGAACGCCAGCGTATCCGGCGACATGGAGATGTCGCCGCGGCTGTAAGCGGTGACGGTCAACGCCGCTTCTTCGTATCGAGGCTGATCGAAGCTGACGAAAACGGTCACGGTCTTGGAACCGTTGAATCGCCTCGTGTCCATGGAGGCGTAGATGGTCGTCGATTTTCCAGGCTCGATGGTGGCGTCCTTGGCTTGCGCCGCGACGCAGCCGCAAGAGACGCGCACGTTGTAGATGTGCAACGTGCTCTTGGTCGTGTTTTTCAGCGTGAATTCATGGGAGAGCAGCGGCCCGATGGGCACGTTGCCAAAATCGTGTACCTTCGCGTCGAAGAGCGACACGAGGTCGTCGCCGGCACGGGCTGAGCCGAGCAGGCTGACTCCTAACAAGAGACCGAAACAAAAGCGATGCATCGAATTCCCCTTCACAACCGCGACCACGGATTCACCTTGATGAATGCGTTCAGTGCGGTTTGCGAATCCCCCTCGTGAGCCTAGCGGCAGTCCGACCGCGTTCGGAAAGCGCGCTCAACGAAAATTCCCCCGATTCTCTTTTCCACCGGATCGATAGGTGCTCATGCACGCGCCGGTTGTGGGACTCCTTGAACCGGCATCCTGATTCAGACAGGCCGCCGGGGCGATTATCCGTGCCCCAGGACGGCGATCACAATTCGGCCCGCACCTGCTTCTCGCAATGCCATTGCGGCGAAGTGTGCGGTGCTTCCCGTCGTCATCACATCATCCACCAGCAGTACCGAGCGGCCTTTCCATTCCGGTCTTGGCCTCGCCCGAAACGCGCCGCTGACGTTGCCACGCCGTTCCGAATGCGCCAATGTCGCTTGCCTCTCCGTGGCTCGAACCCGCACTAACCAACGGCTCTCGTACCGAACCTTCAAACTTCTGGCGATCGCATCTGCGAGCACGCTGCTCTGATTGAAACCGCGTCGCAACTGACGCCACCAATGCAGAGGCACTGCCGTCACCACGTCAGCCTGCAGCGCACGCAACTTTTCGATTCTGGCTTGAGCGAAGAGCGATCCCATCGCGCCTGCCAGGCCGTCGCCGTCGGGTTGTTTGCATCGCAGGATCAAGTCACGCAGCAAATCGGCGTATGGACCAAGACGGATCGACTTCTCGAATGCAAAGGACTCATGGCGGCAGTTCATGCAGCCGTCATCCGATGCCGAAAATGGTCCGACCGTTTTGCTGCAGCGCGGACAGGTGGGGTGCGGATCGTGCGTGACTCGCAGTTCGCAGTTCGCGCAAAAGGCATCACGTTGCGGTTCAAGCAGCCCGTTGCATCCCCAGCAACAACCGGGAAGCAACAAGTGGCGTAAACCGTGCCACCAGGTCTTCACATCCATGGCGGTCTTAGGCCCTGTTCGAGGGACGGGAAATCCATCGTGGAGGGTCTTAATCAATCATATGCACGAATGAATGGCGAACGCAAGCAGGACTTAAGCGAAATCAGGCGCTTTTTCGTTCCACGTGCGATTCGTCGTTCCGAAGAATCGCATGAGGTAAAAGATGCGACGTGGGAAGGGACAAAATGAAGCGAGCCGGGCACTCGGCCTGCGGTTCGCAGCGAACATCTCCGCCGTTCTCCTGCAGGAATCGCCAGGCGGTCGGCAAACCCATGCCTCGGCCCCTGCCTGCAGATCGACCTGAGAAAAACGGGTCAAAGATGTGCTCCAGATGCGCCGGCTTGGGCCCAGCGCCACTGTCTTCCACTACAACCTGCACGTCTTGCCCAACCCGAACGCTGACTCGAATCCACCCGTTCGTCGGGGCCGCTTCGAGAGCATTCTTCAACAGGCAGTTCAGGGCGACACGCATCATTTCAGCGTCGGCGTTGACCGTCGCAGCTCGCGGGCTATCGACGAAATCGAGCTGGACGTTCTTGGGCTCCAACTGCCAGCGGAAGTCCGCAATTGTCGCACCAACCAGTTCGCGCATATCGAACGGCCGCATCGCCGGCGCCGGCGGCTTCGCAAAGTGCATCAGGTCGGTAAGGATGCTGTGGATGCGCTCCGCCTGCCGGATGATCGCCCGCAGCGGACCTTGCCGAGCCGAATCGGTTTCGCGGTTCAACAGATACTGCCCCTGGCCGGAGATGACTGCCAGCGGATTGTTGATCTCGTGGCCGGCGCCGGCAGCGAATTCCGCGAGCGCTTTCAGCTTCATTTGCTGCAGTCGCTGCGACTCGGTCGTTTCCTGATTCAAAAGCAGTTCCTGCAATCGGTCGATTTCCGTCTCGACGGGCGGTCCGTACGGCGCTTGCGCCAGGCGGCGTTGAGATGCCGCAAGGTGCAACAGATCGCAAAGGTGTGCCTGTTCGTGCGGGTTGAGCCAGCGATGGCGGCCGGCGTCGGTTGCAGCCGCGCGCTGGCAGACGTCGAGTGCTTCCGCTTCGCCGATGTGCAGCCTCTGCGTCAGCGTGTCTTCGTCAGTTCCGACGACGAGTCCCAGGCCGCGGCCTTCATCATGTGCCTTGCGGACGGCCCATTGTACGATCGCGGCCAGACCGTCGGGTGCGCCCAGCGTTTGCAGTTGAGGTAGCGGCAGATTCAAGTAACCGATCACCGTTCGAACGGCTACGGGCAGATGCCAGTGTCGCGCCAGCCTGCGGCCGAGGACTTGCGACTGCCAGATTTCATGGGAGTGAGCGTCTTCGTGAAGCTGCACGAAAAGCTCGGCTGCGGTCTCGGCGTCAACGGCAGCCATTCCAAACCAACCCAGCGGCGTCAGCAGGCCGGTGCACCAGGCGATGGCAGGATCGGCGAGGCCGGTGCGAAGGGCGAGCGACTCCGCCAGTGCCGCGATTCGCAGCGCAGCTTGCAGCATGTGCGCCGGGGCGGCGCGATTCCAGTCGACGAAGCCGGCAGAAGCACGGAGCGACTGTTGCGCCGAGTCGAGCACTTCGGGCCGAGAGAAGAGGGTTGGAGGCAGCGAATGCGTATCGTCGTCGGCGTGCTTGAGGAGCAGGGCGACCGCGCCGGGATCATGCTTGATGAGGGGCCAGCAATCGACGGAGCCGTGACGAGCCAAAGCGGCCAATGCTTCCGAGCCGGGCGTCAGCCAGGGAAGATGAATGGCAGATTCGCCCGGTTCCGACGCTTTCACCGCGGGTGCTCCATCCTGAGCGAAGCGACAGCGAACGGGGGACACGCCGCCGCGACGCTCCTGGACGAAGAGCGCCACGGCGCGGTCCCCCGAACGTAGTCACACAATCACGCCGTCTTGAGGGCGTGTTCGATCTCGAGCAGAGCGCACATCCGATCGATCAAATCTTCGATCACGAACGGTTTGTGCAGGAAGTCGTCTGCTCCGGACAGTTTCAATTCCTGAATCTTGTCTTCCTCGATCATGCCGCTGATGCAAAGGATGCGGACATCTTCGAGGCTGGTGTCGGCCCGGACGCGATGGCAGACTTCCTTGCCATTGATGTCGGGCAGCATCACATCGAGAACAATCAGGTCCGGACGATATTCCTTGACCATCATGCCCGCGTCGAAGCCGTTGGCCGCGATGCGGACTTCGAATCGTCCGTCCTCTTCGAGGACCTTGTGGATGAGTTCCACGAGTTCCTGATCGTCGTCGACCAGCAGCACCTTCCGTTTGCCGCTTTCCAGGGCATCGGTTGGAATGCCGTTGTCCTTCATGAATTTGTACAGTGCTTCGCGCGGAATCCTGCGGAAGCGGGAGCCCGGAACGCGAAATCCCTTCAGTTGACCATTGTCAAAGCAGCGAATAATCGTCTGCTGCGACACTTTACAGATTTTGGCGGCTTCGCCGGTTGTGAATACCGTCTTCATGCGTTTATCCACCCCTGACTGGCTCATGGCCAGTTCGCCTGAGTGAGATTCGCCGCCGGACCTCCGTGGCCCTGCCAACGAACCGGAATCTTCCATGATTGGCCGCGTTACTTCCCTTGCGTCCTCTAACGCTCTCACCATTCCAAAGGCGCAACTTGTACGCGACACGGCAATTCCGCCGAGTCATGCGACGCATTGCGTCCGCATTGGAGGTTGGTGAGCTGCTTCAGACGGGGGTTGCCAATCTTACCACCGCGAGAGATTGTAACCAGGTTGCGAATTGTGTCAACGCGAATCGTAGTGCCCATTTCCCGGCAATTCCTTGCAAATACTAGGTTCGTCAAACCTTCCTGATTCCGCCAACCGCCTGAACCCGGTTCCGTTGCGTCCGCATTGAAACATGAACATCAGTTTTTTGCAATCTCACTATTCAACGTCAACAACTTTTCTTACCTGGTTTATCGGATTAGCTGTTTAACCACGTCTACTTTGTTTCTCTATTTTGACACAAGCAGATGAGAAAAACGCCGACTCTGCCGATCAGCGAAGCCACGCAGAACGCAACGAAAATGCAGGGCGATTTGAGGCAGCTCAAATGCGCTGCGGAGGGTTGGAATTGTACGTGACTTTGGCATTATTGAACTGCCTGAAATGCGGTCTGGCAGCTGGAATGCCGCCGAGTCGAAATGCTTCTTGGCCAGCTGGCTTCGTGTTTTTGTAGCGGCTGCTTCCAGCCGAAGCCTGCACGGCGGCTAGAATCCGCCGCTACGAATACTTGAAGTTCGCGCTAATGCAAGGCTTCGCCTCGCCCTGCTCACCTGACGGCCTACCAGACCGCCTGCACTTCAATCAGACCCCGCTGGCCGACGTGATCCCCGCGCGCTCGCAAAGCGCCATCGCCCCGCTTCGTTTACGTTGCCGCGCACCGCTGGAGATGTTTTTCGTCCGGGCTTCATTTCTCGCTGCCAATATCCAACTGGCAACATGGCGTCGCAAAAGGCCATGATTCGCAAAGCGACATGCCGTGGGCCAATCATGATCGTGTTGACTGACGAATTGCGGCGCAACGAGCACCCGGCCGGGGATCGTCCGCTAGCACCTAACCTCTCCCGAAAGCCGGCGGGAATATGTGCTATTGCGTGCCGGAGTTTTCGAACGGATGGAGCGACTGACTGATGATGACGCGGGCTTTGAATTTGCTCGCGCGGCGGGATCGCAGGTGCTTCACCCCAAATGCAGCACCAGCACGGCCAAATCCGCCGGCGTGATGCCGCTGATGCGGCCGGCTTGGCCCAAGTTCGCGGGTTGCACCTGGCTCAATTTCTCGCGGGCTTCCGCGCGTAGTTGCGGGATGGCGGCGTAGTCGAATTGCGCCGGGATGCGCCGGTCCTCCATGCGCCGGAAGCGCTCGACCTCGGCGGCTTGCCTGCCGACGTAGCCGGCATATTGCGCTTCGAGCACCACCTGCTGCACGACGGCGGCGGGCCAGTCGCACAAACGTGCGTCCCACGCTACGATTTGCTCCCACAGCGTGCCGGTGCGTTGCAGCCATCGCCACAGCGTCGCGTCGTCGTGCCGCTGTGACTTGAGCACGGCGGTGAGGGCGGTGATCTGCGTTTCTTTCGTTTCGTAACGCTGCCAATCGGCGTCGTTGACCAATCCGACGCGGCGGCCGATCGGCGTTAACCGGCGGTCTGCATTGTCATGACGCAAGAGCAAACGATACTCGGCCCGCGACGTAAACATGCGGTACGGCTCATCGACGCCCTTCGTCACTAGATCGTCGATTAGCACGCCGATGTAGCCCTGGCTGCGGTCGAGGATCAGCGGCTCGGCCTGCTTGATCTTGAGTGCCGCGTTGGCGCCGGCGACTAATCCTTGGGCGGCGGCTTCTTCGTAGCCGGTCGTGCCGTTGATCTGACCGGCGAAGTACAAGCCCGCCACCGGCTTGGATTCGAGCGTCGGCCGCAGTTGCGTCGGCGGGGCGTAGTCGTATTCGACGGCATAGCCCCATCGCAGCACTTCGGCCCGTTCGAGTCCCGGAATCAGTTTCAGCATCTGGTACTGCACGTCTTTGGGCAGGCTAGTGCTGATGCCGTTGCAGTAATATTCGAGCGTGTTGCGGCCTTCCGGTTCGAGGAAAATCTGATGCCGGTCCTTGTCGGCAAAGCGTGTGACCTTGTCCTCGATCGACGGGCAGTAGCGGGGCCCGCGGCTTTGAATCTGTCCGGTGTACATTGGGGCGCGGGACAGATTAGCGCGAATCAGATCGTGAACGGCCTCGTTCGTGTACGTGATGTGGCAATCCAGTTGCGGCTGGTCGATGCGGTAGGTGGAAAAGCTGAATGGCTGCGGGTCGGCGTCGCCGGGCTGCGGTTCGATCTTGCTGAAGTCGATGGTCCTGCCGTTCAAACGACATGGCGTGCCGGTCTTGAATCGCGCCAGGGTGAAACCGCACGAAGTCAGGCTGTCGCTGAGTCCTTCGGAAACGCCGTCGCCGGCGCGTCCGCCGACCGACTTGGCCTCGCCGGTATGCATCAGCGCTTTGAGGAACGTGCCGGTCGTAAGAATCACCGCTTTGGCACGGTAGAGCGTATCGCCGCGACACAGGACGCCAGAAACTCGGAACGCGGAACGCGGAATTGGGAACGGAGGAAGATCGTTTCCAAGCTTGTTCGAGCCGATTGAACTTTCGAGTTCCGACTTCCGACTTCCGACTTTCTCAATCTGCAATCCTTCCACAATCTCCTGCCGCAGCGTCAGGTTCTCTTGTGCCTCGACGCGCCGTTTCATTTCGAACTGATACGCTTTCTTGTCGGCCTGAGCACGCGGCGAATGCATCGCGGGCCCTTTGCCGCGGTTGAGCAGGCGGAACTGAATGGCGGTGGCGTCGGTGACTTTGCCCATCTCGCCGCCGAGGGCGTCGATCTCGCGGACGATCTGCCCCTTGGCGACGCCGCCGATGGCCGGGTTGCAACTCATCTGTGCAACGGTGTCGGCGTTCATCGTGAGGAGCACGGTGCGCATGCCGAGGCGGGAGGCGGCGAGCGCCGCTTCGACGCCGGCGTGCCCGGCACCGACGACGGCGATGTCAAAATCGAATTCGAGCGTGGTCATTGTTTCCAGGTTTCATCAGGAAATCAGCATGCATTGGAGAATTGTACCAAGGTCGAGTTGAATTGGAGAGTTACACCGATGTTGCGCAAAGAACCGCAAAGAGTCGTTATCATTGCCAGCGTGGTTGATACACGGATTTCGTGAATCGAGGTGACCCATGTGGCACAAGAACGGTCCTCCAGGACGGCGAGTGGCGCTCATTGGCGGTTCGATGCTCGTTGTGACTGCGTTGCTGGCGGCGCAGCCCCCGGCCAAGCCTCGGGTTGACCCGGCGAAGACCGAAGCAGTCGAAAGGCCGACGGAGAAGATTGTCAAAGAAGCGTCAGAGCCAAAACCGCCGACGCCGGAAGGGGATCCCACGAAGGCCTATCGGGTCGAGAGGCCCGCTGCCAGCGTCGTTCGTGACGTTTCGACGCCGCCGCCTCCGCCGCCGGAAGGCGACCGCACGAAGCGGGTCATGGTCGAGCGACCGGCTGCGGTCATCGTTGAAAAGACGTCACCCGCCGCCAAGCCGGATGTGAACCCCAAGGTCGAGCCAGGCAAAGTGCGCTGGCACAAGTCGCTTGAGGAAGCCTGCCAGGCTTCCAAGAAATCGATGAAGCCGGTCTTGATGTTGCATCTCATGGGGCAGCTTGACTTGCAATTCTGCTGAACGAACGCACGCCTTGCGAGAACCGTGTTGTTCTCGTCCGACGATGTGGCTCAGTTCATCAACTCCTACTTTGAACCGGTTTGGGAAAGCGTGCGACCTGTTCCGATCATTCGCATCGACTTCGGTAATGGCAACGTCGTCACGCGTACGCTGCACGGGAACATCGCCACGTATGTCTGCGGCGCCGACGGCGTCGTACTCGACGTGCTGCCGGGAATCTATGCCCCGCAACAATACGTTGATTCGCTCAATCAATTGCGGTTGCTGCACGCATGGACGGCATGGCGCGGCGGCAAAGACCGTGACGCCAAGTTGACGGAGTATCACAAGCGGCAGGAAAAGGCGCTGCACGACAAGAAACCGGCTGAGCGCTTCGTGCATATTATGGACATGCGCAAGTTGCAGATCGAGTCGCCGATCAAACTGCTGGCTTCCACCGATTCGACCAAATCGGAAATGAAGATGCCCGAATCGGACGCTCCAAAGGTTCGTGATTCGGCGAACGACGCCGCGCGCGAGATCGCCCGCTGGCCGATTCTCGCGGAAGACACGTTGATCAACGAGACGATCCGACGCGAGCAGATTCATGCGAAGTTGGCGACAATCGGCAAGGTCGTTCCCAAGGACATCGAGAAATGGCTGTACAGGGAAGTGCTGCACGCAGATCTCGAAGACCCGTACCTGGGGCTGGGCAAGACGCTGTTCGCGGATTACCCGTTCGCCGCCGAGGATGCCCGTGTGCGATAACTCGAGATCGGACGGTTATCTAGAGTGAGAGAATGAGGGTCACAAAGCGCACAAAGAAGACACAAAGAAGCAGGTTTCGGTTTAGAAGGAGCAGTTCATGTATCAGTTTCCCATGGTGAACTTCGTGTCTACTTTGTGCACATTGTGACCTGACTTTCACGTATCGCCAATTCGTTGAACGACTCTCACTTTTTTGAACCCAATCCGGCGTCTAACGGGAGTATCATAATGGACGCTTCGTCATCTGGGTTCCGAGATGCTTACAAGCGAACTCAAAGATTGCATCAACGTATTGCACCGTTCGGCGGCGGGCCTCGACGCCGCAGCGCTGGGCGATCGCGAGCTACTTGAGCGGTTCTTTGGGCGGCGCGAGGAATGGGCGTTTGCGGCCTTGTTGGGCAGGCATGGTCCAATGGTCCTGGCAGTCTGCCGGCGGGCCCTGCGGGATTCGCATGCTGCGGAAGACGCGTTCCAGGCGACGTTTCTTGTGCTCGTTCGCAAAGGCCGATCGCTTTCGCAGCCGGAGAAACTCGGCGCTTGGCTTTACGGCGTGGCGTTTCACACGGCACGTAAGGCGCAGACGATGCTGGCACGCGATCTTGAACATCGCCGGCCGATCGATGACATCGAATACAAACAACCGTTGGGCAGTGCCGATTGCGACGAACTCGAATGGCTCGACGTCGAACTGGCGAACTTGCCGGCGAAGTATCGCGATCCTGTGGTGCTCTGCTATCTGCAGGGGCAAAGCAAGCGTCAGGCTGCCTCGACATTGGGTTGGCCCGAAGGGACCGTCTCCGTACGGCTTGATCGAGCCAGGAAGATGCTACGAGACCGTTTGAGCCGTCGCGGAGTCGCCTGGTCGGTCGCGGGACTCGCGCTGATCGGCGCTGCCGGCAGCGTTCGGGCCGCTGTCGCAGCGACTTTGATTGACAAGACGTTGGCAGTTGTTTCGACTTCCATGGCAGCGTCGTTTGGAGCGAATTCGCTGCCGGCTTCAATCTCCATTCTCTGTCAAGGAGTACTTCGAACCATGTGGATCACCAAACTGAAATCGATCGCGGCTGGTGCGGCCCTAGTCTGTGCGGCCGGAGTTTTCACGGCCGTGTTCGCTCATACCGCTTATGCCAACCGGCCTGCGCTTGAGGCTCAAGCGAGCGTTACTCGCGTTCAACCGCCCGGCGACTCAACTCCGATTCTTGAACAGTCGTTTGAGTGGGAATTTCCAACCTTCGTCCGCTCGGACAAGGTCGAGAAGAAGCCGCAGGGGCCGACGATTCAAGGGACGATGAAGTCAAGCGATGCCACGAAGAAGACCGTGACGGTCGTCGTACCCAAATTGGAGAACGGCCAGAAGAGCAGCGAAGAGAAGACACTGGAACTGGCGGCCGACGTTCGCATTCATCTTTACGACATTTTGAACAAGAAAGACCAGCCGCCCGAAGGCAAGCTCACGGACCTGTCGCCCGGAACGCGGCTCAATCTGCAGTTGGATGCCGACGGCAAGAAAGTCGTGCTTATCGGGGCTCAGGGTCCGGGGATGCAGGGCGGCGTCAAGGCCGTCGATGCGTCGAATTCGACGATCACCCTCACGACGAAAACGAAGGATGGCGGCGCCGACGAAGCCACGTACAAGCTTATGAAGGACGCAAAGATCTTCCTCGACAACCCTCTGGCTAACAAGGGCGACAAACAGCAGGAGGGTTCATTCAAGGACCTGACCGAGAACTCTCATGTCCACGTGCAACTCACAGTCGACCGCAAGAGCATCCTTGGCGTGCATGTTCTGGGCAAATCGGTTCACGGCACACTAAAGGCGCACGATTCGGGCAACATGACGATCACCATTTCCGTCAAGGAAGATGGCCAGCTCGTGGACAAAACTTACACGTTGTCGAAGGACGCCCGCATCCTGGATTTGAACGAAGGTGCGGGAGTCAACCTGCGATTCTCCACAACCGACAAGGAAAAAGTGGTGATCGCGCAGGGACGCAAGCAGAATTGAATCGTTTGCAATTCATAAGCGGCCCGGCGGCGAACATGCTGCCGTGCCGCTTTTTCTTTGTGCTTTGCCCAATCATGTGTTGAACTGAAGCCTCTCGCCCCGACACCCGGAGCGCCGAATATGGAGAGGCTGACGGCGGTTCAACGTGGGTTCCAATCGGTTGACGCGGATGAAGCAATCAAACAAAGGGCGCTGTCGTACCTGGAAAGATGGCTGACGCATGCGGACTTCGCAGCGTATCGGCCGCAACTAAACTGGCTCATCGATCAGGGCAACTGGGCAGGACTGTTGGATCGATTTTATCAGGTGCTGCCGTTCGGCACCGGCGGCCGGCGCGGACCGGTCGGCGTCGGCCCGAATCGCATGAACATGTGGACGCTCGCCGCCAGCGTCCAAGGGCATTGCGATTACCTTAAGCAGCGTTTTCCGGACGCTGATCGACTGGCGGTTGTCGTCGGCTATGATGTGCGCCGTTCCGAAGACATCGGCAGGAATTATGCCCCCAGCCTGCCGAATCCGGTGCTGCATCTGACGAGTCGGGCGTTCGCCGAACGAGCGGCGTCCGTTTACATTGCGAACGCGATTGACGTTCACATGCTACCCGCTGAATCGACTCGATACCTCGCCACGCCGGAATTGTCGTTTCAGATTCGCCGGCTTCGAGCGCAGGGCGGGCTGAATGTCTCGGCATCGCACAATCCGCCGGACGACAACGGCGGCAAGTTCTATGACGAAAACGGCGCCCAGCCGGTCGCGCCTGACGATCAGATCATGAGCGAATTGGTCGAACAGGTGACGCATATCAGGTCTGTCTTGTGGATCGACGCGCAGCGCGGCGGCCGGTTACACTTGCTCGATGAAACATCGCACCGCGCATATGTGGAACTGTGCCGAAAACAAAGCCTCGTCGCCGCTCCTCGCTTTGACGAGTTCAAGGTTGTGTACACGCCATTGCACGGTGTCGGCGGCAGGACCGCATTCGAAGTGCTGGAAGCAGCCGGATTTCGGCCAGTCGCCGTTGCCGAGCAACTGGAGCCGAATGGGCTGTTTCCGAACGTCACGCGATCCCCGAATCCGGAAGTGCCGGAGTCGCTCGATCGCGCGATCGCGTTGGCCCGAGTCGAAAAGGCAGACCTCGTGTTGGCCACCGACCCGGACGCCGATCGCATTGGCGCAGCCGCGAGAGATTCCCATGGCGACTATCGCTTTCTGACAGGCAACGAAATCGCCTGCCTCATTGCACACTTCAAGCTCGATCAGTTGACGCGAAACGGACGACTGCCTGCTTCGCCGATCGTGATCACGACGGCCGTGACCACCGGGCTGCTGACTCGCATCGGCAGGCATTTCGGCGCTCAGGTGGTTGCACACCTTCCAGTCGGGTTCAAACACATTGCCGAAGTGCTGCGACGATTAGAATTGGATCAAGTCTGCGATGACATCATTGGCACGCCGCAGGACTTCGTCTTCGGCGCGGAAGAGGCTCATGGAGTGCTCTTGACCGCTGAGATGCGCGACAAGGACGCGGCAAGCGCCGCCCTCTTGCTCGCGGAAGCATCGCTCGATCAGAAGCGAAACAACAGGAACCTGGTTGATCTGCTGGAGCAGATTCATCGTCAGTTTGGTTTCTATGCCAATGAACTGCGAAATCTCATTATGCCTGGCATCACCGGGCGAGCGAAAATGCAACGTATGATGGAGGCGTTTCGGTCGAACCCGCCGGCCGATATTGGCGGAGTGATGGTGACGCAAGTGACCGATATGCGTGACGAAGCCGGCCCATTTGGACCAATTCAGGGTGACACGGATCGAATGAGCCGAAACGTTTTGTTGTTCCAGCTTGGCGATTCGGCGCGGCTCGCGGTTCGACCGAGCGGCACCGAGCCCAAAGCGAAGGTCTACGTTGAAGTTCACGGTGAACCGCTTCGATCGAACACACCAAGCGAGCGTTGGTCGGCGGCATGCCGGCTAATTCGAGAACGGACGTCAGCAATCGCCGAGGCGTTCGAAAGCGAAGCGTTGCGGCGAGCCGAAAAGCACTGAGAAACGGGAAATTGTGCTGCGAGCTGGAGCCGGAAGGACTCATGAATTCGGGCCTGGATCGGTCGTTGACAACGATTACTGTTCATTTGTACAATAACTCCGGTTGTCACCACACATTCGGAGAATCCAGCCATGCCAGTCGCACAAGACAGTTCAATGACTCTGTCCGCAAAAGTTGCAGCAATGTTGGCGGCGCCATTTGATGCCAGTGAGGTGAAATTCAAGCCCCAGGTCGTCAAAGGTCCGCGTGCATTAGCCATTCCGTATGTCGACGCTCGCGCCATTCAGGATCGACTCGACGAAGTTCTCGGCGTCGATGGCTGGCGGGATGAGTACACGCCGTTGCCGGATGGCGCTGTAGTTTGCAAGTTGGAACTGCGAATCGGCGGCGAGTGGATCGCCAAGATGGATGTCGGCGCTCCCTCGGAAAAACAGGACGCCGGCGATCGGCTGAAGGCGGCATTCTCCGATGCGCTCAAACGGGCGGCCGTGAAGTTTGGCATCGGCCGTTATCTGCACCGCATCCCTGCAATTTGGGCGGAATACGACTCGTCGAAGAAGCAGTTTACTCGAGCACCGGAGATTCCCGGTGCCAGGCCCGCTAGTTCGATTACGTTACAACAGTCAACGGCTGCACCATCTTCCGTGCCTGCGTCCAGCCTGCCGGCGAACGGCATCGAACTACTGAAACGCCTCCGCGCCTATGACGAAAAGCTGGCAAAAGACGGCCTTTGCGCAAAGGGCGCACTGTTGGAACGGGTCACGCAAGCGGGAGTAAAGGCGGGGCATGGGCCGGACCTCAACAAGTGGCCGACACCAGCCATTGCCCTGGCGGTGAAGGAAACTCGGAGCTTCGAGGCCGCAGTTAGCAAGGAAAGGCCAGATCGCAAGGTGTTTTCTGATAAATAGTTACGAATAAAATTCAGTGCGGCCGTCAGTTGCGCCTTGGGGTTCCAGTTGACGAAAACGCATATTGCTGCGCAAGTTCGGGCTGTGGCATAGTTCTTCGGATGAAAGTCTGAGGCGTGCCGAACGGCGATGCCGCGAGACCGAACTATGAACAGTCAAAACAAGTCCTTGCCGCGAGTGTTGACAGCGATCGCTGCGCTGTTTGTTTTTGCAGCCGGTGTTCGTGCCGATGGGCTTGTCGGCTATCGCAACGATTCAACTCAGCCGGTGATCGTTCAAAGTGCAGTTGTCGTGAACAACACGGTTCGAAGAAGCAAGCCGCAGTTGCTGTACCCCGGCGAAGTGGCGGTGGACGGTTTGTCGGCCACGGGCGTGCGCCGCGTTTCGTTGTATGACCCGAAGAAGCCAACCGTGGTCTTGCATCAAGAAGATTTCAACAACGCCAAGGATTCGTTTTTGTCGATCCAAATTGACACGACCGTGATGGTTGGCGTGAAACCTACCGCGCCGAAATTCAAGTTAGTGTCGGTTGCATTGCCGACGATGCCGGGACCCGGCAAGCCGCCATCGCTGCCGCCGGCGAAGAAGAAATAATCAATTCGTGATTCGAGTTCGCAAACCGCTCTCATAAGATAGCCTTAGAGCATCAATGAGAGAGTACGCGCGTTATGCCGGATGAATCCACAAGGCCAATTCAGAAACTGCTCGTAGCAAACCGTTCTGAGATCGCGATCCGCGTTTTCCGAAGTACGCACGAGCTTGGCATTCGCACGATTGCGATCTACTCGCACGAGGATCGGTTTGCGCTCCACCGCTTCAAGGCCGATGAGGCCTACCCCGTCGGCAAACCCGGCGAACCCATTCGCGCGTACCTGGACATTCCAGCCATCGTCGCTCTGGCGAAACAATATGAAGTGGATGCGATTCACCCCGGCTACGGTTTCCTTTCGGAGAATGCCGCTTTTGCTCGAGCTTGCCGCGAGGCCGGCATCATCTTTGTCGGCCCTCGAACGGACGTGTTGGAGCAACTCGGCGACAAAGTGACCGCTCGCCGAATCGCCGTCGAAGCCGGCGTACGAGTCCTGGCAGGTAGCTCTGCTCCAGTCACCGATGCGGCATCGGCATTGGCGCTTGCGGAGAAAGTCGGATTTCCCGTCATCCTCAAAGCGGCGATGGGCGGCGGCGGGCGGGGAATGCGCGTTGTGCATTCGCCCGACCAGTTGCCCTCCGCTTTGGAGCAGGCCCAGCGCGAGGCCGGCGCCGCGTTCGGCATTCCTGACGTGTTTGTCGAGAAGTTCATTCGAAGGGCGCGACACATCGAAGTGCAACTGATCGGCGATCGTTATGGCAACCTCGTGCATCTGCTCGAACGCGATTGCTCCATTCAGCGCCGACATCAGAAAGTCGTCGAAATTGCGCCCGCACCGAATTTGGATGAGCGGATTCGCCAGGGTCTGTTCGACGCCGCGTTGAAAATTGGCCGAGCCGTTCGCCTTGATAACGCCGGAACCGTCGAATTCCTCGTCGATGCCGACACCGGCGAGTCTTACTTCATCGAAGTGAACCCTCGCATTCAAGTGGAGCACACGGTCACCGAGGAGATCACCGGTTATGACTTGATCCGCAGTCAGATTCTCGTGGCGTCGGGCAAGCCGCTCACCGATCCAGAGATTGGATTGACGAGCCAGGAGACCGTCGTGTCGCACGGCGTCGCTTTGCAGTGCCGAGTGACAACCGAAGATCCGGCGAACTCATTTTTGCCAAACTATGGCAGGCTCAGCCACTACCGTTCGGCCAGCGGACTGGGGATACGTCTCGATGCCGGCACCGCGTTTTCCGGCGCCGTCATCACGCCGTTTTACGACTCGTTGTTGGTGAAAGTGTCGGCACACGGGCTGCGATTCGTCGATGCCGCGCGACGCATGGAGCGTTGCTTGCAGGAATTTCGCATCCGCGGGGTCAAAACGAATATTCCGTTCCTCATCAACCTGGTCACGCACTCGGAGTTTTTGACGGGCGGCGTCACCACAAGTTTTCTGGATGAACGGGCCGACGATCTTCTCAAGTTCCCGGCTCGCCGCGATCGCGCTTCCAAGCTCCTTGCCTATCTCGGCGACATCATTGTCAACGGCAATCCGCTTGTTGCCGGTTCTGCTCGTCTGTCATCGGCGGCCGCGCCGGTTCCGGCGCTGCCATCGGCCGGGACCGCGTTGCCTACGGGAATGCGAGATCGGTTAAAGGAGTTCGGCGCCGAAAAGTTCGCCGCGTGGGTTCGCCAGCAGAAGCGACTTTTCGTCACCGATACGACGATGCGGGACGCGCATCAGTCGCTCTTGGCGACGCGAATGCGCACGTACGACATGTTGCGGATCGCGCCGGCGTATGCCCATCATCACGCCGACTTGTTCTCTCTGGAAATGTGGGGCGGGGCGACCTTCGACACCGCCATGCGGTTCCTGAAAGAGTGCCCTTGGCAGCGGCTCGTCGATATGCGTGAGCGCGTGCCGAACATCCTCTTTCAGATGCTGCTTCGTGCTGCGAACGCCGTCGGTTATTCAAATTACCCCGATAACGTGGTGCATGCGTTTGTGCGTGAGGCGGCGCAGGCGGGAATCGACGTTTTTCGAGTCTTCGATTCGCTGAACTGGCTGCCCAATCTGCAACTGGCGATTGCCGCCGTATGCGAAACAACGGCTGTTTGCGAGGCCGCCGTCTGCTACACCGGCGACATTCTTGACCCAGGTCGCACCAAATACGACTTGAAGTACTACGTCAATCTGGCCAAGCAACTCGAACGGGCCGGCGCCCATCTACTCGGCATCAAGGATATGGCGGGCATTTGCAAGCCATATGCGGCGAAGCAACTGGTGCGGGCGCTGCGACAGGAAATCGGCATCCCGATTCACTTTCACACGCACGATTGCGCCTCGGGCCAGATCGCGGCTTATTTGTTTGCGGCAGAAGAAGGCGTCGATATCGTCGATTGCGCATTCGCACCACTGTCCGGGTTGACCAGCCAGCCGTGCTTGAACACGCTCGTCGAGGCCTTGCGCCATACCCCGCGCGACACGGGGCTAAACGGTGAGTCATTGCAACAGACCGCACAATACTGTGAGGAAGTTCGCAAGTACTATCGTGCGTTCGAATCGGGACAGCCGGCGCCGAGCGCCGAGATTTACTTGCACGAAATGCCTGGCGGGCAGTACACGAACCTCGTTCAACAGGCGCAAGCCCTGGGGCTCGGCGATCGCTGGCGCGACGTGTCGCGGATGTACGCCGCCGTCAATCAGATGTTCGGCGACATTATCAAAGTGACTCCGTCATCGAAAGTTGTCGGCGACATGGCGCTGTTCATGCTTGCGAACAACCTCACGCCGGCAGATGTCACGGAGGGTTCGCGCGACATCGCCTTCCCGGAATCGGTCGTCGAGTTCGTCGAAGGCCGGCTTGGTCAACCGCCGGGCGGCTTCCCGGAAAAACTGCAAAAGCGAATCCTGCGCGGCCGCGACCCGGTCGCCAAGCGGCCGGGCGAGTTGCTGCCTGCGGTCAATCTTGCGGAGATGCAGCACGATCTGGAACATCGGTTCCGCCAGCCGATCTCGGAGCGCGACCTTTTGTCATTCTTAATGTATCCGCGAGTCGTTCCCGATTTGATCGAACATCAGCGCCGTTATTCTGACACGAGCATGATGCCGACGATCGCGTTCTTCTACGGCATGGAGAAGGGTGAGGAGATCAGTCTTGAGATCGACCCAGGCAAGACGCTGTTTGTGAAATTCCTGACTGTCGGCGATGCGCATGCCGACGGCAAGCGGCAGGTTTTCTTCGAACTCAATGGCCAGCCGCGTGAAGTGCTGGTCCTGGATCGAGCGCTCGCAGCACAAGGGCAGGGCGCCTCGCGGCCGAAGGCGGAGGCGAACAACGTGCTGCAAGTCGGGGCGCCGATGCCTGGAGCGGTCGTTCAGGTTGCTGTATCAGTCGGTGAACAAGTCGCTCAAGGGCAAAAACTGCTGACGATGGAAGCGATGAAGATGGAAACCACGCTTTACGCGGAACGGACCGCGAAGATCGCCGAAGTGCTTGTTCGTGCCGGCGAACAAGTGGACGGCGGCGATCTGCTTTTGCGATACGAAGCGTAATTCATTTCACCGGTTCGTTGGTCTCGGTCATTGTCCGAACGTTTGTGACATTCACCGTCAATTCCGCGCCGTCTTGTTTCACCTTCATCATCGCCTTCAATTCCATCGTGGCCGTGGCCTTGCCGCTGCTTGTGGTTCCGTCGATGCAACGGTCCATACTCAAGTGAATGTTCATCGTAGCATCCTTGGCGAGTCGAAGGTTGGGATCGGCCTTGCCGAGGTCAGTGATGATCATGTTCAATTTCAAGTCCAACACGCCGTACGTCATGTCGCCTTTCTTGTAGATGCGAAGCAACTTGCAGGTTGCGGTCGATTTCTTGACGTCGATCGTGAGTTTGTCTTTGCCGAAGTCCTCGGCGAGTCGCTGCATGTCGCCCTGCCAAGTGTCGCCGACAGCTACCGGGTTTTTCGGCAGCAGCGCCTTTTCCAATGATCCGTCGTCGCCGTCATTCCCGCCGCCGTACTCGTCTTTCAAAAAGGCCGCATCTGCACCTTGCACTTCCTCGCCATCGGCGAAATTGAACGTCGTGTTCTTCTCCTTGCGTTCCACCATGACCGTCTTGCCCTTGAGCGTAAGCGTTTCGGCGTTGTCATTGATTTTCATGCCGGCAGCTTCAAAAGCGACTTTCAGTTTGGCCGCCTTCTTCCCCGCGGTCTTTTCGAGAAACTCTTCGATGCTCGTACAACTGTGCTCTTTCGAGTTCTTTTGCTCTTGCCGTTTGTTGCCGTCGGCATCGCTAACGACGACGGTCTTTGACTCGGTCTCGACTTTTGTGCGGCGAGCTTTTTCGCCCTCTTGGTTTCGCCGAAATGAGATGGTAACGGGATCGGCGGCAAGAACGATTGCCGGGCCGGCCGCCAAGACGAGGACAACGAGCCGAATGCACTTGGTCACTTGTTTCTCCACCTACAAAAGGAATCGGTTGAGATCATGATTTGGTCAGCATCATCCCCAGCAGGATGCCGCCGCCGAAAGCGAACGCAATCGCCAAAACGCCGACGACGCAGAGAATCGTGGCGCGAACGGGCGTCAGCAATATGCCCTGTTTGGCCGGCTGTGGAGGCGGAACGATATCCGGCGGAGGCACGTGTGCATTGGCAGGCGGATCCTCTTCGATCTCCACCATCATCTCAGCGTCGGCGGTCTTCGACCTCATGCGGGCCGCCGGCGCTTGGGGAGCTGCGCTTTCGACCGCCGGCTTCAATAACTCGTCAAAGTCGCTGCGTTCGAAGAGCAATCCCGCCTCGTTGGAACCACCAGGCATCGGAGCTGTTGCAGTCTTTCGGGCAAGTGCTGCCGGATCTTTGGCGGTGGCCGAGGCAGTCGGCCCCTTGTGCGAATCGTCGATCTGTTGATCCGGCGGCGGCACGATGATTTGACCGGTGCAATTCGGGCATTTTACCACGGTGCCCGCTTTGCGCGTGCCGATCCCGAGCTTCTGGTCACAATAAACACAGCGAAATCGAATCGGCATGTTGCGCAACCCCGGCGGATTCATGCGTTCACATTAGGTCATTGTCGGAGATTTCTGTCCGCGTTGCAACCGTTTGCTTGACGGAAGCGCCGAAGCGGTCAGAATGAATAGGCAGGGTTTGCGAGCCCGGGACCGTTTCACAAGCGAATCCGGTTACGATTCCGAGGACAAAACATGAATTTCGCAAAGTCCACCTATGCGGCCGTCCTTTGGGGCGCCGTTGCCGTGATTTGCTCGAGTCTTGCCATAACCGCTCGTGCCGACGTGGTGTATCTCAAGGATGGAACGATCCTGGAAGGAAAAGTCATCAACCAAAAGGACTCGATCGACGATCCGATTGGCGGCAGTTTCGTTGTCTCCAAGGCGGGCGGATTCTTTGCGGTTGCGGACGGCGTTCGCATCATCATCTTCAGCAGCAAACAACTTGACCCCGCACGCGTTCCCGAACAGAACGACTTTCTAACGCAGTTTCAGACATTCGAACGCAAGTACTCGCCGCCGGGCCGGCAGCCGCCAAGCGGCACTTTCAAGGGCGCCGGTCCGTTCAACAATGTCGGAGTGCGGCAATTGCAGATAGTCGAACCGACGGGCAAAGTCGTTCAAGTGCCGCAGGTACTTACGGTGCTAAACGCGCACGGAGTGCAGCTTTGTGCCAAAGAATATCTTTGGCGAACGCACTACATGTTGTCGGAACTCGACCCGAAGACTATCCGCGAATTGATCACGCAATTCCCGGACATGATCGAGGCTCCCGGCAAGCCGGAGCCCGACAAGCGCATGAAGATCTATCGGTTCTTCGTACAGGCGAAGCGGTTTGATGAAGCTGCAAAGGAACTGGATAAGTTGGAGAAGGACGTTCCCGCGGCGGCTAAGCGAGCGCAGGATGCACGGCATGATCTTCGCCAGGCGCACGCGCTGCACACGTTGGACCAGGCTCAGCAGGCGCTGTCCGCCGGTCAGTTTCGTTTCGCGCAAGCGCTCCTGGCGCGAATCCCTGCCGCCGGCATCGAAGGTTCGGTCAACGTCAAAGTGAATACGCTTCGAGTGCGCGTGGAGAACCTGGCGAAACAATGGGAACTAGCTGTTCGCTATCTGAATCAGTTGCCGGACGAAATCGACGGAACCGAGTCTGAATTGCTCTGCGAAGCGGCCGACGTGATCCGCAACCAGATACACCTGGAAGCGCTCGACCGGCTCGAACCGTTTATCAGTCTCGCCGAGCAGGCCGAGCGAGCCAAGGCGCAAGGCAACGTGCCGGCTCACCGCGCAGACGAGTTGCTGTCGCTGGCCGCCACCGGCTGGCTCTTGGGCAAAGAATCGGCACAGACAAAGCCCGATGCAGCTAGAAAAGCTTGGAAAGCCAGGCGATTCGTGGCCTCTTACCTTGCAACCGACAGCATCCGCCTCCGCGAGACGATGCTGCAGCGCTACCAGAAAGACGAACCGATTGAATTGGACGAAATCGCTCGCATCATCAGTTTGCTTCCGCCGACGCATCCGGATGACGGCGCCGGCCTGACGCCGTTGAAGCGGCGAGCCCGCGGCAAAACCGAGACGGACTATGTAGTGCAATTACCTGTAGACTACTACCCGGGACGATCGTATCCAGTTTTGATTGTTCTGAACAACGAGAATGAACGTCCGGACGACATTCTCGAACGCTATCGTTATGAGGCGGCGAATCAGGGGTTCATCCTCGTTGCGGCCGATTGGTCCGGCGGCACCTTCGGACCGTACGTGTACAGCGGCGCTGAGCACGATCGCGTCATCGAAGTGCTACATGATCTCGGGCAACGGTTTCCGGTCGATTCGGATCGTGTGTTTCTGAGCGGACTCGGGCAAGGGGCGAATGCGGCCTGGGACATCGGGTTGTCGCACCCGGACCTGTTTGCGGGCGTCTCCGCCATCAGCAGCCAACCGAAGTTGAGCCATACGATGCCCATGTATCGCAATGCACAGAACCTGCCGTTCTACATTGTCACAGGCGATCTGGCGGGCGACGCACCCAAGGAAAACCAGCGAATCATCAGTGAGATGATTAGTCGCGGGTACCCGACGTTGCATTGCATCTATCGCGGGCGCGGCACCGAGTGGTTCGGCGGCGAATTGCCCTACATCTTCCAGTGGATGCGAACCAAACGTCGCTACGGCGGCCATCCGGAAATGGGCCGCAATCCGGGTGGATTCGGCAGTTCCTACGAAGAGTATCAGTCGATGCGATCCAGCGACAATCACTTCTGGTGGATGCACAGCACCGATTACATGGCAGGCCACTTGATCGAAAACAAGAAGCCCAAACAAGAGTTCTACCCCGCTCGTTTTCAAGGAATCATCAAGCCCGGCAACCAGGTCAATGTATACACGCTTGGCCTCAGGAACCTGACGTTGACGCTTGGCCCGAACATGGTCGATTACACGAAGCCGGTGTATGTCACCTGGACCGGTTTCCGTGCCAAGTACACATGGAGCAACGACAAGAAGCCGTTGCAACCCAGCTTACGCACCATGCTCGAAGACCTGCGTGAACGCGGCGATCGTCAGCGACTGGTGTATGTCCGCATCGAATTGCCGGCTGATGGCCGATAGTCTCACTTCCCGCGGAATCTAAGCTGCGCCTCAGACTTTGTGAATTTTTTCACAAAGTCAGTCGATGAATAGTCGTAGATTGCGTAAACTGGCACTTGATCCAGTTTTTCCCGTCGTTCTGAAGGGAAAGCCCATGAAACGCATTTCACTGATTGTTGCTGTAGCATCTGCTTTATTGGTCGTCGTTTCGCTTGGCTTTTTCTGGCCGTTCGGCGGCGACGCCAAAGAGTTGACGTTGCCCGGAGTCGTTGAGGTACACGAGATTCGACTGGGCTCAAAGGTTGGCGGCCGCGTGGCGGACATTTTGGTCCGCGAAGGACAGGAGGTCGCCGCCGGCACCGAGTTGATTCGCTTCGACGTGCCAGAGTTGCAGGCCCAGCGCAAGCAGTTGGAACATCGCCTTGCGGCAGCAAAGGCTGAGGATCGCAAGGCTCAGTCTGGGCCGCGCCGGCAGGAGATCGCCGATGCTGAGGCCGCCGTGTCCGGCGCCAAAGCAAAGCTCGAACGAGTGCGAGTCGGCTGGCGCAAAGAGTTGCTCGATCAAGCCATGCACGAGTACGATGTGGCGCAGGCCGATCTGACGCTCGCGAAGAATAACTTTGATCGCGTCGACGAAATACGCTCTCAATTCTCGAAAAATGAATACGAACTGGCTACCGCCAACTTGAAGATGGCAAAGGGCCGATTCGAGGCGGCAAAGTCCAAACGCGAGATGATCACCAAGGGCGGCTGGGACCTTGACGTTTCCGAGGCCGATGCCGAACTGCTTCGGGCCAAATTGAAACTGGAGTTGCTTCAAGAGGGCACTCGCGCCGAAGACAAGGAAATCGCTCGGTCCGCGGCAGCAGAGATCGAAGCGAAGATCGACGAAATCAAAGTCAATCTTTCGGAATCGGTCGTAAAGGCGCCCTCGAGAATGATCGTCGAGGTGCTGGGAGTGCGAAAGGGCGACCTCGTTCCGCCAGCCACTCCGGTCGTTCGCGCTCTGCATCTGGATGATCGTTGGGTGAAAGTATTCGTGCCGGCGACGCAGTTGGGCAAGCTACGGCACATGCAGGAAGTGCAGGTGACATGCGACGCCTACCCAGGCAAACGCTTTGCGGGCAAGATCATTCAGATAGCGACGATCAGCGAGTTTACGCCGCGCAATGTGCAGACTCCCGACGAGCGGGAGCATCAGGTCTTTGCGGTCAAGGTGCAGGTCGAAGATACAGGCGTCGTGTTCAAGCCGGGGATGGCGGCGATCGTGCACATCGCCTTGCAACCGGCGCCATAACGTGATCGCTTCGTTCTTATGGGAACGAATATGAGTCTTGCCATCGACGTTCAGGGCGGAACGATTCGCTTTGGGTCATTCACCGCCGTGAACCGTGTCTCGATTCAGGTTCCAAAGGGCGAAGTGTTCGGTTTGCTGGGCCCGAATGGATCGGGCAAGACAACATTGATTCGCGGCCTTTGCGGATTGTTGGCGTTCTCCGAGGGGCATGCCACGATCCTTGGCCATGACGTCGCCAAGCAGGCCGATCTCGTCCGGCAGTCCATCGGCTACATGTCGCAGAAATTCTCACTGTATGCCGACCTCACCGCGACCGAGAACATGGACTTTTACTCGGGAATTTATGGGCTATCACCCGCTCGGCAAAAAGAGCGACAAGCGGAACTCATCGCTCTGACCGGTCTTAGTCCGTACCTGGATCGTCGCACCGATAAGCTGTCGGGCGGCTGGAAGCAACGGTTGGCGCTCGTCTGCGCTTTGCTGCATGAGCCGCGGCTGATCTTCCTCGATGAACCGACTGCCGGCATCGATCCGGTTGCTCGACGCGACTTGTGGGATTTGCTGTTTCGTTTGGCGGCACAGGGCGTCACGCTTTTCGTCACCACGCATTACATGGACGAGGCCGAGCGATGCAACCGTGTCGGCTACATTCACATGGGGAATCTGCTCGCATTTGGGACGCCGGATGAACTGAAGCGGCTGCCAAACATCACGCCGCCGGGTACTTTGCGGATCGAAATCGCCGGACAAGACACGGCGGGAGTGTTGGCCCGTTTGAAACGCCATCCCGGCGTGCGCGAGGCGACGATCTTCGGACAGGCGATTCATGCGCTTGTGGATGCTCCTTGCGACTTGCAATCGCTGGGCATCGAGCATCTGGCCGTGCATCAAACCGAACCCAGCCTCGAAGACGTATTTGTGACACTGGCAAGGCAACAAGCGGACTAAGGGGGATGCCATGTCGTTTCGCGCGTCGCTGCAACGCATCTACTCCGTTGCCCGCAAGGAGATCGTGCACATCCGCCGCGACCCGATGACGCTCTTCTTTGCACTGGCGTTGCCGGTCGTCGAGTTGTTTCTCCTTGGGTTCGCGATCGACACCAACGTCCGGCACATTCGCACGGTTGTGTACGATGCCGCCATGACGCAAGAATCCGAAGTCTTGTTGCGCAGTTTCGTCAACTCCGAGGACTTTGACATCAAAGGCTACGTGTACACCGACGCCGAACTGCACGATTGGATCATTGCGGGCAAGGCAAAGGTCGCCATCAAGATTCCCGAAGACTACTCTCGCCGTTTGCAGGCCGGGCAACAGGCGCAGATCCTGATCATGGTCGACGGCACCGAGTCCAGCACCGCCGGCGAGGCAGTTAACGTGGCCAACGCGATCACGCTCAGAGAGTCACTGCGGCAAGTGCTGCGAGACAGGCCGCTGCCCATCGAATCGCGGCCGCGGATACTGTTTAACCCGGACACGCGTTCGCCGAATTTCTTCATACCCGGTCTGATGGTCGTCATGTGCCAGATGATGGCTACGATGCTCACGACGAATTCGATTGTCAAAGAAAAGGAACTGGGCACGCTCGAACAGTTGTTCATGACGCCGGTTCTGGCACGCGAGGTGATGCTTGGAAAGATGGGACCGTACATTGTGCTGACGTTTCTCGAATTCACTGCCATTGCGGTGCTGATGCGAATCGTGTTTCAGGTGCCGATTCACGGAAGCTTCGTGACGTTGCTGCTGATCGTTCTGCCGTTTGTGCTGACGATGTTGGGCACGGGGTTGTTCATCTCGGCTCGTTCTTCGTCGCGCGACGCCGCCAGCCAGTTGGTCATCGGTACGGTAATGCCTTCGGTGTTCCTGTCGGGGTACGTATTTCCGGTCGATTCGATGCCGCTGGTGTTTCGTTACATCGCCAAATGCATCCCGACGACGTGGATGATCGACGCGTGCCGAGGCGTCATTCTGCGCGGCGCGGGGTGGTCCGAACTTTGGACGCATAGCCTGGTGCTGTGGTGCATGGCAATTGCAACGCTGGTTCTGGCGACGATTCGATTCCGGAAGAAGCTGACGTAGTTCGCCTCGCAGTTCGTTGACGCTGGTTCATAAACTCCCCTCGACAGCCTCACGGAACTTGCTACAAGCCGGTTCATGCGGAGGAGGGTATGCGCCGATTGGCTTTGTTGATTCTGGTAATCTGCACAGGCTGCAGCACGGCGCCGCTGGCGGGGTTTCTCGACACCGTCGCGCCGGCGAAGCCGCGCTTTGACCGCGATCTTACGCCTACATCGCCACGCGACCCGTTCTTCAATCCGCCGCCAGGTACTGGACCGAGTACCGTGCCGCCGGTGACGATACCGCCGACATCATCCGGCAGCGCTCCTCCCGCGTTTTCACCGCCGTCCGGACCTCCGCCGGTGACGACCGATCCGCCGAGCCCTTGGGCCCCGCGAACGCCATTACTGCCGAACACGTGAAATTCATTTGACAGATCCGTTCAATATCCGCAAGCACTGATCGTGCATTTTGCCGTTCGTGGCGAGCACGTCCGGGCTGTTGATGTCGCGATTACCCGACCAATCCGTGAACATGCCGCCGGCTTCTTCGACCAGCACGCTCAGTCCCGCAATGTCCCATGGCTTGACGCCGTGTTCCGCCATGATTTCACCAGAACCCTGTGCGACCAGAACGAAACCGTAGAAGTCGCCGAAGCCGCGCTGTCGCTGGGTGAGTCCCGCAAGTTGCAAGAACTCATCTCTCTTGCCGGCTTTGACGAACCACGAAAGACTGGAATAAAACATGACCGCTTCCGGCAAACTCTCGACGTGTGAAACGTGCAACTTCCGGTCGTCGCGCCAGCAACCGTCGCCGCGCATGGCTCGATAGCAGACGCCGCCCATTGCAGGCAGATAGGCGACTCCGGCTATCATCTCGCCGCGACATTCGAGACCGACGAGCGTCGCCCAGATCGGGATGTTTCGCACGAAGCTCCGCGTTCCGTCGATCGGGTCGATGATCCAACGATAGCCGCTGCTGCCGTGATGATCGCCCGATTCTTCGCCGAGGAATCCGTCGGCCGGAAATGCGTCGAGCAGTTCCTTCCGGAGAATGGCCTCGGCCTCGCGGTCGGCAATGGTGACGGGGCTGCGATCGTCCTTCCACTCGACGCCGATGCCACGGTCGAAGTACGTCTGTGCATGTCGCCCAGCTTTTTGTGCGAGGCGGACTGCGGTTTCGTAACGGTTTTGCCAATCGCGGTTCATCGGGTGCTCACAATCCGACCGGACAATACTGCCGCCGGTCCATACTTCCAACCTGTACGTCGCGCGGATAGGAACATTGTACTGGACCGTTCCATGCATTTTGCGTTGTTGGGAATGGATGAAGAAGCATTGGCGTTTGCCGACGCGTTGGTTGCCGACGGGCGCCATCAATTGACGTCCGTGATGGGCTGTTCCGCGCCGCCGTTCGCGCCTGCGGCGAAGTCGCAGCCGGACCTCGAAGAAATCCTGGCTGACCCCGCGATTGAACTCGTTGTAGTCGGCAGTGCAATCGGCGAACGCGGCGAACATTTGCGGCGAGCGGTTCAGTCGGAGTGTGATGTGATATGTGCCGTGCCATGTGCCAAGTCGATCGAATTGGTTTACGAAACGGCGGTAGTTCAAGCGGAAACGAAGAAGGTCTTGCTGCCCCTGCTCCCGTTCGCGATTCATCCGAGAATCGCACAACTACGCTCGGAGATTCGAAGTCCCATCACGTTGATCAAGTGGGATTTACCCGGTTCCACTGATGGCAAAGGCTTTGCCGGCTGGACCGAGTTGCGCCGACTGGGCGGAGAAATCACCGAAGTGACGGCAGTTGAAATAGCGACGTTGCCTGGCGCACCGAATTCAATGCTCATCACTGGCAGGTTCGAGAACCAGGGTATGTTTCAAGTGTCGGTCGATCCTACACATTCGACCGAGCGGCTTGTGGTGCAGACGAAGGAAGGAGCCCATACTTCGGATACGAAAAGCGAATCAGTTGCCGCGATGTGGAGGCCCTTTGTTGAAGAGTACGAATCGCAGCGATCAGGCGGACAACCGAAACTCTCCTGGCAGGATGCCGTTCGGCATCACGAATTGTCCGATGCCATGAAGCGAAGCTTGGAGAAGAGGCGAACGGAGTCGCTGGACAACCAGGAAGTCAGCGCCGAATCAGCGTCCAAAGGCACGCTGACCTTGATCGGCTGCGGCATGATCTGGTTGATTGTTCTAATCTTCGGGATATCGATCTGGGTGCCGTGGATACGTTGGGCCGTGGTGCCGATACTAATCGGATTTCTCGGGCTCGTGCTGGTTCGTGCTCTTGGCCGGCGAGTGTGATCGCTACTTGCCGTTTGCTTGGGCCTTGGCGTAGGCGGCACAGCCGTAAATCCCGGAATCATCCTTGAGAGCCGCTGGGACGCAGCGAACGCCTTCTCCGGCGCCAGGCAGAATATGCCGCTGGGCGATCTCCCAGATGCGTTCGAGGAAGAAGTCGCCGAGTGCGGCAGTGACGCCGCCGCCAATAACTATGACTTCCGGATTGAGAAAGTTGACCATGCTGCCGACGGCAGCGCCAAGGGCGCGGGCCGAGTCCTCGACGAGTCGCACGGCCACGGGGTCGTCGGCCTGATACATTTCAGCGAGTTGCGAACTCTTGACTTTTTCGAGTGTGATGCCCTTCCACTCGCGGCGCACTCGCTTGGGTGAATCGTCGAGAATCTTTTTCGCACGTTTCATCTGCCAGCGCCGGCCGGCGATTGATTCGAGCGATGTGCCACGCCGCCAATGCAGCACAATGTGGCCGATTTCGCCGGCGTTGAAGTTGAAACCACTGTAAAGCTCGCCGTTGATGATAATGCCGCCGCCGACGCCGGTACCGACGAAGATGCCCAGTACATTGCGGGCCCCGGAAGCAGCGCCATGCCGAAACTCGCCATAGGTTCCCATGCGAACGTCATTTTCGATGAACACGGGCCAAGTCCATGATGCCGGAATGACCTTCGACAATTCAAGGTCGCGCCAATCGAGGTTTGGCGCAAAACGAACTTGGCCGATGCGCGGATCGATCTGGCCGGGAATTCCCAGCCCGAGGCCGCGAACCTTGGTTCGGTCAACGCCCGTTTCCTTGAACAACTGATCGACCGCTTCTTGCATGCGAGCAAAAACAGACTCGGCGCCGTGTTCCGCGTCGGTCATTTGTTTGGCGCGAGCGAGAAGTCGGAAACTGTTGTCGAAAAGGCCGGCGAGAATCTTGGTCCCGCCCAGATCTACGCCGATCCAGTGTTGCGTGCTCATGGATGCTACTAGCCGTGGGGGGCTCGCTGGTGATGTTAGAAGTATCGGGAACCGGCCGTGAGTCCAGTTTCGGGACGATAGAAATCCGAACGATCCCGTCGATCAGTCGTAAAGCAGAAAGCGCATACGTCGCTCTCGAAACGCCGATTCGTCGGCAGTCCATCGCGAGACAATTTGATCGATGGATTCGCCCGACTCAATCGCCAGGCGTTCGCGCGGGCTGCCGAACAACAAATCGATAGCTAACCGGTCGCTGACGAATTCGTAGGTCTCTCGCCGCCAATCGAAACTTGCGCCCGCATGTTCGCGCAGCACGCACAGGACAGCCAGTCCGGTGCGTACGGGGGAGAAACTTCGCCGGTCGGTTACGTGAAGCTGCACGCCGCCGCACATTGCACTGGTGTGCTTTTGAAACATCGGCTGAAACCGGACGGGCCGAAAAGAGACTCCCAGCATGCTCAAGCTGCTCAATCTCGTCGCGACCGCCTCGGCGTCGATGTTTGGCGCGCCACAGAGTTCAAAGGGCCGCGTGGTTCCCCGTCCCTCGGACAGGTTTGTGCCTTCGAGCAAACATTGACCGGGATACACAAACGCCGTTTCGAGCGTCGGCATATTGGGCGAGGTCATAACCCAAGGCAAACCGGTCTCGTCAAAATGCATTTTCCGACGCCACCCTTCGCATGGTACGACGGTGAGTTCGACTTCGAGCCGGCATTCGTGCCGATACATCAATGCGAGTTCACCGATGGTCAGTCCATGCCGAGTTGGCACCGGATGAATGCCGACAAAGCTGTCGAATCCCGGCAAAATCGTGGGCCCTTCAATCGCTTCGCCGCCCAGCGGGTTGGGCCGATCCAACACCCACACCGGCAGTCTGACCGCTGCAGCGGCCTTCAAACACAAAAGCATGGTTGCTTGAAACGTGTAATATCTTGCTCCAACGTCCTGCAAATCGATCACTAGCGCGTCGAGTCCGTCCAGTTGCGTTGTAGTCGGTTGCAAACTCTCCAGACTTTCGCCGTAGAGGCTGACCACTCGAGTCGCAGCAGGCGTTGCGGCAGCGCCGCGGACAGCAACCAGATCTTGTGCATGGCCCAAGACCCCATGTTCGGGACCGAAAACAGTGACGAGGTTCAAATTCGGTGCATTTGCAAAAACCGAAACGGACGGCCGAAGGTCTGCAGTGACGGCCGCTGGATGCGTCACCAGCCCGATGCGCTTGCCGCGAAGCGGCGTGAATTCCTGTCGCTGCAGCACATCCAACCCGGATCGAACCGGCCGGTGCATCGATTCATTCTCCACGTCCGTTGGTTTGCAATCGTTTCAATAGTTGTATCTGCCCGGCATGATAGACGTCATGGTAGACGATGCCCTGTATGATTTGCCGATTCGTAACCTTGCTCTTTGGCGGGCGAGTGTCAAGGTCCTCATCGGTCAGCTTGACCAGTTCCGCACGCAAGCCGCGATTTGCGTCGACGAGGAGATGCACATACTTTTTCCAATCGCTCGTCGTCAATATCTCGGGCAGCTTGAACCAATTGCTGCCCGCGATCGGGAACGACCCGCGATCCTCGCCCGTGAACCGGCGGCGCACCGTGTACTTCCAATAGGCACAATGCAGGACGATGTCCGCGATGGAGTGACGCCGCGGCGCCGGCCGCCACGCTGCTTGTGCTGGATTCAGCCCGCGGATCGAACCCCGGAGGTTTGCACCGTGCCAGGATTTTCGGTCAAAACCTTGATCGAGCATTTTTAATAGGCATGTCAACGCGGGATTCTTGGACATGAGTGGAGCCTTTCTTGTGCATGCGCCAAGGATGGCCGATTGAGTGTTCGCGAATAGCGACTGTACCGGATACCTGACCGTTGCTGCGATGTCAGCCGCTGCCGTTCGCTTGCGTCGAGCTGTGCAGCAAGTATCCGGCGAGGATCATGCCGAGAAAGGCGAGCACGACGGCAAGCACAACCGGCCAGATGATGCCGTGAGTCTTCGGCTTGCAATCAGCAGGCAGTGACTGAGCGAAGCGGACATGCTGCCAACCGGCGAGCCCCATTGCTGCGGCGCCGAAAATCATCAGCACCACGCCGATCCAAACCGATGTGGTTAGGCCTCGTTGCGGCTCCGAGACTTGGCGAATCATCCGCAGGAACAAGCCAAATCGGGCGACAACGAATCCAAGCCCAAGCACCGCAAGGCCCGTGCGAATCCACGCCAGTAGTGTGCGTTCGGCGGCGAAATAAATTCGCGGGTCATAGTTGTCCGCCACGAGGTCCCCATTCCAATGAGCAAGTCAATGGCCAAGCGGATGATCGTTGATGGAATAACCTATGGCCTGCACATGGCGAGTAATAGAATACGATCAACAATTGAATCAGGATTTTGATAGTGATCGAACAGTGGCACACGTTGACCCTGGCGGCGGGTTCGCGACCGGCGCTTATCCTCGACACGAGCGAGAGCGCGAAGGCCGTCTGGCCAATGATCAAGAGCCTCACGGAGGGCGTACTCGAGACGCTCCGCCAGGATTGTTGGCCGCGCATCTTCTTCCTTGGCAATCCGCAGCCATTTGATGCGGCGGCGTTCGTTGCCAATGCCGATCAGTGGTTTCGCGCCAATGTCGGCCGTGGCAGCGTCATCTCGCCGATCTTCGATGTTCTCGAGACGGAGACCGACATTGCGGTGGTCGTCGTCGGCAACGGTTTGATCTTCGATCTGCCCGATTGGCACGGCCATCCGCTTGCCGAGCGAGCCGTCTGGTGCCGGTATGGCCCGTCGTCGTTGACATCAGGAACCTATTCTGAAGCATCCTATTCAGTCGAGCAAATGGCGGAGAAACTGCACAATCCCGCGGTGCGAATCGAAGTCAGGGGTCCATCAGCCATGCCGGTTTATTGGGACGATCACAGCTTCCGATACGAAGGCGGCGCACTTGTTGGCGAAAAAACGAGCGGCGCCCTGACGTTTGGAACCCTGGCGCCGGAACCGGACACCGTCACAGCACATGCCGTTCTCTCGAACGGAATTCGACGAAACCTGGAGTTGATCGCGACTGAACCGTTACGATTGCCTGACTGGCGCAATTTGACGAGCAAAGAGGACACCTTGCTGCGCCAATGTTTGCGACAGGGCAAGTATTGTTGTCCCCATTGCAGTCAGGATCATCCGTCGGGTCAATGGAAGTGTCCTGACCCAGCGGCGCCGGCCATTTTCCGGACGCTCGATGAGGCGGGGCAGAGTGGGTTCTGCCTGATCAATACGGAACCTTGGCAAGGGCTGGCGAGGCCGCATCCGTGCTCTGCGCTGCAGTTGGCGGACGATTTGGTGGCCGTTCGGAGCGCGAGTGGTCAAGTTGTTCTGATGCGATTCGATTCCAAAGGCGGTCGATGGCTTCCGACGAGCGAGCCGTTCGCACCGATGCACCTGGTGGTGAACAAGATCCATGCGTTGGTCGTTTGATCGAACGGGTTATCCCGTGTTGGAATTGCCGCAGTCGCATGCTGCCGTGACTTTATGGCCGGCGTGCAAGGCCCAGTTCGAGCGGTACTTTGCCGAACCTGACGGTCCCGACGACTCCTGGTACGAACAGGTCCTGGCGGTGTCGCCGCGGGCATCACTGCGAACTGCAGATTCAAATGGATACGAGAACTTGTTGTTGGCGGGAGTCCATCCTGCGGAGTCGCAGAAATTCGCCCATTGGCTCGGAAATGGATACAAACTGCCGACGGTTGAACAATGGCGCAGTATCGATCGCGAGTTGCTGGCTACGCCGTTGACTGCAGGGCAAACGACGGAGCTTGAATCGTCCCCGCAATTGAGCCGTTCCGCCAGGCAGATGCTTCATTGCATCTTGAAACATTCTCCTCCGAACTGGGCCGGCCTGGCGCTGATGCGAGGGGGACTGTTGGAATGGGTGAGCAGCGGGCCGATGACCTACGGTGGCCTCGGCGTCCCTCGTCCGCAGTATTACTCGCTCATCATCAATCCGCAGCGAGATCGCCCGGTTACGCCATTGCGGCCGGATCGGAACAAAGTGTTTGGCTTCCGATTGGTGCGTTCGCTAAACTAGGGCATCGACCCATTTGTGGTGGATCGCTATGGCGTTTGCTGCTCCGCAACTCATCTATGCCAACGTCGACCGAAAGCTATCTGCTTCAGGCCGAGACGGTTATCAGATTTGGCTCAAAACACCGAATGCTTTCGACGAACGCGAAGAAACCGAGATTCAGAGCCGGCTCAGCGACTATGAACATCGCGAAGACTCCACGGTCGTGAAAGGTCAGCCGGCAATCCGCCATACCTACTTTCAGTTGTCATCAGGGCGCGTCGTGTTGGCGCGAACCGTGCCCATGGCTGAAACCGACGAGTTCCATCGCGGCGGGCGATTCTACGCGCATGCAATCGCGCTCGGAATCGATGACTTCCAGCGTTACGATTTCGATCCGTTCGTCGTACTCGATCAGATGGCGTTCCAAGGCGCCATCGAAGACGGAAAAAAGGCCGGCGATCCGTCGAACGGAACGATTCCGGCGGCGAGTTTCGGCGATCCAAAGCGATCGGCCGTAGCCGAAATGGTTCCCCAAGATCGTATCGAACAGGCGTTGCGATTATTGCTGCAGGCGTGCCATTGCGAAAAGCCAAAAGTGTTCGGCGTGGTTGCACCGCCCGCGAATATCTTGATGCTGGTTCGACAACTGTTGCAGTGGCTGCCGAGGTCGTTGCGGCTCAAGTGCAGCTTCGATACGTTGTCGACCGGAAAATCGTTGACGCAATTGCCATTTGCCGTTGCAGGGCTGCCGGCAAACTTAACGAGGCGATATCCGAACCTGGTGCTTTTTGACACAGTGAAGATGGCGCCTGCAGCGCCGCTCGTGCCTAGTGTGCAGGCATTCGATCAGTGGCTCTTAAGCGGACGGCGCACTCCGCCGGATTCCGTGCGAAGTGAGGCTGCATTCGGGCTTTGCCGCGCGCTCGACGAACTCAAGATCGTTCCTGAAGCGATCTCTAACGTCGACGACGAGTTGTATGCGGAGATCGTTGGCTCCGATGCCGGTGTGGCAAAGCTCGAGCGAATGATCTGGCCGAGGCTGCAGGCCGACGTAGGCGACGTTCTCTCGCCATTGATTTATTCGCACGCGCTTGCATGGCTTCGTGCAGGCGGGCTCGAATCCATGAAGCGGTTGGCGGAACCGCTGGATTTGGGAATGTTGCTGCGGTGGATGGTCGCTGCTTTTGGGCTTCGAATGAAACACGAGGTTCAGCCCGAAACTGAGATGCCGGCGCTCAAAGATTTCCTGGAACGAACGAAAAACGTCGAGGGCGGCGACGTAATGCTTCGCAAGCGGTTGGTTTTGATCTTCTATCGTTGGTCCGAGCGATGGTCGAGCATTGCAAAATCTGTCTGCGACCCGAGGACCATTCCTGACGAGATCTTCTCCTGGTTCGTGGATTGGTGCTTGCGATCTCTGCCGGCAAACGTAATCGCCGGCTGCAATACGATCGGCAGCGGCGCCTGGTGCGGTCCGGTGTTGGCGCCGACCGATGGGGCGGAGGGCGTGGAATGCCAGAGTGTGCTGGGAGCCTTGTTGGGCCAAGCGAAACTCGGAGACGGGGAATCGTCGCCGGACGGGACGCAGCATACACTGCCGGTCGAACGCTGGAACCTGGTCGTACATTATTTGCTGCAACGGATGTCAGTCACGCCCCCGGCCGAATTGGAATCAGACTCCACGACGAACCGTTGACGCGTTCGGTGCGAAAGCTCGACGCAGTGGAAGGTGCAATGCGCTGTCCGTATTGTTTGAACGACGTCGTTACCTTTCTGGAAGAAAAGGACGCAAGCGGCCGGCCCGTGCTGGTATGTCCGGACGCCACCTGCCGTGAAGCCGGCGTGCCGCTCTTGTACGTCCAAGAATATGACCAGTATCATCCGATACCCTTCAGCATTGTTGGTCTTCGCGGCCACGGCAAATCGGTATTCGTCTCCAGCTTATTCCACGAATTCGAACGGCTCGGCGAACGCTGGCCCGACTTCTACAGCGGCCCGCTCGATGAAGACAGCATGCGCGAAATCCGTAAGAGGCTTGTGGACCTTGCCGGCGGCAAGCTGCCCGAAGCGACCCGTAGCGTGTTCCCTCGCGCTCACGTCATGCGGCTTGACAACATTCCACGGGTCGGTGGCTGCCACCTGATGATGTTCGACACCAGCGGCGAAGCATTCCGCGATGTCAACGGCATTATGGCCTACGGTCGTTACGTTCGTCGCAGCCCCGCCGTAGTCTGGCTCATCAGCCTTGAAGACCTGGGCGCGCCCGACGAGCTTAACGACTTTCTGACCGTTTACCTGCAGGCACTGGCAGAAATGAACACAGCGCCGGGAAAGCAGGAACTGATCGTCGTTTTGACAAAGGGCGACTTGCTGCTCAAGAGTGCCAAACTCGCAAAGCTGCCTGAGAGTGCGAGCAATTTCCTCTTGGAACACGATCTCGATCCGCGAACGAATTCCTGGTCGGTGCTTGAGAAACTCTCTGAAGACATGCGCGAGTACCTCGCCCGCAACGGCTTCCACCAATTCGTCAATCGTGCCGGCAAGGCGTTTGCGGCTGTGCGTTTTGCCGTCGTCTCGGCGCAAGGGACGGCCGACGTTGGCGGCAGCCTCGACGTCGGGCTGATGCCCCGCGGAGTGCTGGCGCCGCTATTCTGGCTGTGGCGCACGCTCGCTCCGCCGGTTTGGGTCGATGCGCCGGACGGCAAGCAACTGTTCTTTTCGCTGGAAGATGCGCTGCGAGATGCTCCATCCGGCTCGGCGATTCAACTCAACGAGACCACATATCATTTGCAAGCGCCGCTGCAAGTTCGACATAGCATTCGCCTGCAAGGCCGCGGCATTCGCAAGACCGTAATCGTCGGAAAATCGGAAGGCTACGACATTGCCTTTGGGAGCCAGGGCGGCCGGTTTGAGGCGTCGGACATTACTTTCCGGCATGAGGGAACCAAGCCTGCCGACGTATTTCGAGCGGTTCGCGGTGAGGTCGTGTTTCATCGCTGCGGCTTCTCCGGGGGCATCGCCGTTGGCGACAAGAATGGCACGGGCGATGGGTTGATCCTGGCGAGAGAGGTCTCGGCCGCGATCACGGAGTGCGAGTTTCTCGACAATCAGGGCAGCGGTCTTTCCATTCGTGATCGGGTGCGAGCCAAGGTCGAAGGCAATCAAATGCGAGGCAATCAGGTCTCCGGGATATTCTGCTGCAGTTCTGAGAGTTGCACGTTGATTCGCAACGTCTGCAATGGCAATCGGTCGCATGGCATTCGCGTCGGCGAAAACTCGTCGGCACTTGTTGAGAACAACATCTGCCAGAAGAATCAACGATCCGGACTATCTTGTGCCGACAATGCAGTGCCACAAGCGCGAGCGAACGATTGCCAGGAGAACGGCCTCAGCGGCATACAAGTGAAGAATCAGTCGCAGCCAACGCTCGAATCGAACCGGTGCCAGGACAATCAGGCATCCGGAATTGTGTATTCCGATGCCGGTGCCGGTGTGGCTCGGAAGAACTTATGCACTGGCAACTCGCATTGCGGCATCTCGCTGACTGATTCAACTGCGCCCGAACTTGTTGAGAACATCTGTCAGGAAAACGTTCAACATGGACTGTCATACGTTTCCACGTCAGGCGGATCGGCGAAGAAAAACAACTGTACTGCGAACAGTGGTTGCGGCATTCAGTTGGAAGGACAGCCGGCCCCAACGTTAGAGGAAAATATCTGCCATCGGAACAAGAGCCATGGCTTATCCATCGCGTCGACCGTCGGCAAACTGCGGCTGAAAAACAACGATTGTCGAGGCAACGGCGGCAAGCAGGTGCGTGACGACCGTGATCGTGGGTGGTTTGGTTGACCCGAATCTTCTTGCATTTCGGGCCCTTCGGTTTCACAATGACCAGAGTACTCTACCGGGTGACTTAGGTTTAACATATGGCACGCCCTTTCGAGGACGAAGAAGACCCGACGCCGCGATCCGTTCCGCCGAAGAAGCCGGCGCCGCCCAAGCCTCAGCCGCCCGGCGCCTCGGCCAAGCCGCCGCAACAGAAGCCCGGCGTGCCAATGTCGCCCGTTCAGCCGACCGGACCGACGCGATTGGCATGGGGGCATGCGGGCAGCGTCAATACCCCCGGCGAACTTTCGGACCTTACCGGGAGGCCGGGGGTCATTCGATTGGTCGGCGCCGGTATTCACTATGAAGCGCCGCCCCTCGACCGTCATGTCTGGTTGCCCGCTCTGGAGCAGCCAGGCCGATTCGAAATGCCTTGGACCGAAGGCGATCCGGCCGAGGTTCCCAGCCTCGGCGATCTCGCGGCTGGTGTTCGCAGCAGTCCAACCCCTGCGAAGCTGCGCGAAATCGATGCGGCAGCCGATGCGCTGCTGAGCAACACCGAGAAACTCCACGAGCAGGGCTGGAGACTCGGGCTGTTGCATCTGGCTAATGTCTTGGTCGTTCCCAACACACAAGGCCGTGAGGTGGTGCTGCCCGACCTCGGTTTCACCTGGCGCGGGGCACATGGATCGCCGCCGTGGAAGGATTCTCCCGGCAGGCCGGCGTGGCTGGAAGAGGATCGCGCCGCCAATCGCAACGCCTGGCTTTGGGACGAAGCTCCGGTCGTGCAGCAATTCCCATGTGAGAATCAGTACGGAACCGATCTGATTTCGGAGTCCGCCGATCTCAAGACGTTGGCGCGCCTGTTTGCATCGCTTTACACGGGCCGCCCCGAACGGGAAGTGCCGCGTTCGCCAACGGCGGCGCCGGTGTGGGCGACGCTTCACGCGGTGATGTCCGGTGAAATTGCGACGGCAGGGCAATTCCGAGACGCTTTGAAGAAGACGCCGCTGGGAACTCTGTGGTCCACACCGAAAGAACTGCCGAAGCCGAAGAAGAGCAAGGTCCCGGTGATGCTATTGTTGCTGTTCTTGTTTCTGTTGTGCGGCGGCGTCCCTGCCGCGCTGCTTGGCGCTTGGAAGATGGGCTGGCTTGCCACTGACGTCCCGACTTCCCCGAGTTCACGGCTTGCCATTGCAACCGGCACCGGAACGAAGAAGACAGAACCGATCACACCGACTACGAAGGTAAAGCCGCCGAACGGCCCACCAAAGCGGCCCGAAAAGGACGTGCCCTGGAAGTCGAAACCGGCGGGTGCGATTCCAAACGACTCAGAATTGAACGCATTGAAGAAGGAGTTTGACGCCGCCAAGGATCCCAAACTCCGTGCAGACATTCTGAATCGCATGTACAAGATCAACCTGCTCAACGATCCTGCATTGCGGGAACGCGAGTGGCATTGGATCGAGTACTTGCGCGGCGTCTATTTGGCGGAGTGGGTAGACCGATACAAGGCACACGACGCAGTCGTTCAGAAAGACGTGTCGAAACGATTTGAAATTGCCAAGGACATCAGTGAATTGAACCGGGAACTTGATACGCTTCGGCAAAGCAGCCCGCCGTACACCTCAACGCTTGATGAAAGGGAAAAACAATGTCTCGAAATCTCCACGCTTCGCGTTACGGAACTGGGTTCGCCGCGTTGATGCTGGTAGCCGCTTCGACCATCGCGCAGCAGGCGACGCCGACGCCGGCCCCGGTGATTCCGTTGGGGCGGCCGGGCGAAAAAACGCTCTATATCATGGTCCGTGCCGGCGCGCACCTGAGCAGCGAACAACTGAAGAACACGTTGACTCAAGGGCTCAACATCTCGCAGGCGACCATCGAAGGCCAGCCAGAGATTCGGCAGGTCTCGGCCTTTATCTTTGACGAACTTGAAGCGCTGACGACGCGAACGGCCAAGGCCGTCGGCGGCGGCAACCCAGAGCACTCGGTTATTCGCCGGCTTCCCGTCCGCGATCAAGGAATGTGGGCGTTTCACCTTCAGTCGCCTTCGCAGGTGCTGCGAAAACTAACCATCACATATAAGACCGCCGGCAAGAAAGAGTACATCCCCGTCGGCCCGCAGGAAAAGGGCGATGTCAAACTCATAGTGCCAGGTTCGTACGCCGTGAAGCTCGAAGCCAACGACGACCCGGTTTCCTATGAGGCGGAGGTCGTCGATCTCGGCTCCGATCCGACGAAACTCGAAGGCAAATGGCCCGCCAACGATCGCTGTTTTGTCGTGACGATGCACAACTTCCGTGGCGATCAGAATCGGCTTTTCTCCATTATTCAAAACCCGCGTCAGGTGGCCAATCCACTCGACAGCGTCCGCTTGGGCAGCGACCTCGTGTTTGTGTTCGCTAACATGGATTCGAACGCCGCGTCTGTTGAAGGCGATCACTTTAGCGGAAACAGTCTCGTGGTGAATGTCCCCGGCGCCCTGAATCGAAACACAGCACGCATCTGGATGCTGTTTCCTTTGACCGAGGAACAAGCCAAAACAAAACTGAAAGAACTTCGCTCGATCAAGGATGAATTGGAGGTATCGAAAAAGGTTCGCGATAACAGCGTTGCCGCCGGTAGCGAATACGTTGTGGGCCCAGATACGCCCGCTCGCTGGCTGGAGTTGTCCGAATACGTGACAGGGCGAGGCTTCCGTAGGGTAGTGCCGTTGCGAGACTTCAAGGGACTGCTGGAAAAGTACCCGACAGCATGGCGGTTGCTCGTATGGGAGTTTGACGACGGAGTGACTCGCGCGGCCATTCAGGTCGTACACCCGGATACGAAGGATCGAGGCTACGTCGTCGATCAGCCGTTGAAGGAGTGGCCTGCGGCGATTAAGGAGCGCATCGGGTCGGAGCAGAAGTAGTTTCCGGTCCCATCAACAAGTCCTTCTTCTGATTGTGAAAGGCATATGGCTTCATCGTCGTTGTTGCCGCTGACCGCTGCCGATTGTCCGTTGCTGCGCGATACGCAGGCGCTCAAGGTGTCGGAACTTACCGAGCAGTTCAACGAACTCGTCAAGCAGTTCGAACAACTGAATAGCGGCGACTTTGCGTATCTCGTCAATCGCGACGACATTCAGGGTATTTTGCAGGACGTGCAGAGAGTTCGAGGGCAACTGACGCGGCCTCGTTACCGAGTCGGTTTCCTGGGCACGTCGCAGGCCGGAAAGTCAACGACGTTCAACAACGTGCTTCAAGAAGTGATCGCTCAGAGCGGAATCGGAGAAGCCACCACCAGCGTCATCACGAGATTTCGTCGCATCGAAGGCAGTGGCAATCGATTCACATTGCGATTCATGACCGAGGATCAGTACAGCGATCGCCGCGAAAAGCTGTGCAAGGCCCTGCATATTCTCAATGTCAGCGCCAAATCCAATGCCGACATTCTCGGATATCTGGCGAACCCGCAGCAGTTGGCCGCAGCACAGAGCGGCAATGCCGACGAGGATCAATCCGAATTGGCGCGAGCCCGTCGAGCCCGAACCGGTGAACAGTCGGTGCTGCCGGACGACATTCCTTTTCTAAAGGATTTTCTGAGAGCTTATGATGTCCACGGCAGTCGGGTCGTAGTCAAAGGCGGACAGCCAAAGGAAGCCGAGGCGCCCTTTGACAAGAGGGCGGATTACCTGAATCATGCTTCCGGCGGCGTAGGTCCTCCTTCGGAGAACCTGCTCATCTGGGACGCCGAGATCGGCACGCCGAATTCGAATATCCCGTTCAAATTGGAAGCGATCGATTGTCCCGGCCTTGGCAGCAAACGTTCCGTCGACACGACAATGACCAAGGAGTTCCTGCCGCATCTCGACGGGGCCCTCATTTTTTTGATGGCCGCGCAGCTTCGCAGCAAAGATGTGGTCGAGATTCTCGAATCGCTCAAAGCGAACTTCGGCAAGCTCGAAGGGCGGGTCTGGGTCGTCATCAACAAATTCGACATGTTGACGCGAGAGCCTTTGTTCGGCGACGCACAAGGCAAGACGGTTTTCGACCTGATCCAGGAATTCGCCAAAGACTACGAGATACCGCCGGAGCAGATCGTACTGACGAGCCGGAAGATATTCGAATTGCCTCGCGGCGCCGACGGCAATGCCTCGCTGGAACTTGCCGCTGCGATGTTCGGCGTCCCAGTTTCTGATCCGATTCCGCCCAAGTGCAAAACCGACCGTATTCTGTCGAATGCGTTTCAAAATCTGCTCAATGACGGCGGCATCAGCCACTTGCGCAAGTTGATTCTCGAAACGGTCAGCGACTCCGTGTCCGCCCAGATCGCACAAGGCGCTCGTAAAGAGCTTCGGCTGCTTCAGGAAGAACTGACGCACAAAGTCGAGACCGAACAACGTCGCGTCAAAGGCGGCCGTCAGGTTCGCGAACGGGCGATTACCTGCCACGACACGGTGCTCGAACTGCTCATGGAGCTTGGCACTCGCACCGAGTTTTTCCGCCCGCTGGCCACGCACCTCGAGCAAAAGCTATATGAAAAGCTGGCGCCAAGCGACTTGCGCGTTCGCGTCATTATGAACATGACCGTTGATGACCTGTCGAAGCAGTTCCGACTTCACGCCGAGACGCTCGATCAAGCGCTCGACGACTTGATGAACGCGGACGTCATCGATCGCTTGTACGGGGAAGTGGCTGAGAAACTGGAGGGGCTGCCTCCCGTTCCGGTTGCAAAATGTGCCGGCGGCGTGCACGAAGCCTGGCAGCAATGCCGTCGTGAAGACCGCGACCCGAAGTCATGGCGGACGAAGGACTTTGCGACCTTTCAGTCAAGCGACCTATTTGCCGGTCTCACCGGCAACGATGTATACACCGGCTTCGACGGCCCTGCGTATCTGGGGCTCATGAAAGAGAAACTGCGAGTGGCGACGCAACAAGTCATGCACTCGGTGCGAGTGCAAATGCGCCGCAGGCTACGAACGCTGGAGCGTGAACTGGCCCTGTTGATCTGGAAACCGGAAGAGAACACTCAGGCCTGAAATTGCCGGGCCTCCATTGCCGATACATTATGCAACCGATCAATTACTTGTCGATCTCGATTCCGGATGTGTTTCAACGCGTCGGGACTATCGAACGTACTCACGTCAGTCAGAACGACATACGGCCGCGCCGGCCGTTCGACGCCAAACAATACGGCCTCTTGGCGTATTGGCCGCGATCGCTGGCCTGGCTTACCATTCAGTTGCGTGCCGGTGAGCCTGGAGTGGATTTCAAGGACGGTCACGAGGGGCTGTCCGAAGTTTGTCTCGCGCATGGTGCAGATGCCAATCACGTTGCCCCGGCCAAGTTCTTGCAAACGCACTCCTATCAAGTAGCCAGCGTCAACCGCGACGCGCCGATTACGCTGTCGATTCGCATCGATACGGATCACGAGGGGTTCCGGCAGGCAGTGTTGGCACAGCCTGGGGCAGTGGTACGCGAGGAGTTCCTGCTCCCGATCAATCTGCTCTTTTTCGATGCCAAGCACCTCGGCGTGTATTTCAATCAAGAAGGCACGCTCACGCTGTCGCTAAAGCCGGCGAAATCCGTTCCATCCTACGACGGATTTGCAGCGCTCGATCTCGGCAACACGTCGAGCACGCTCGTGGGTCTATCGCTGTCCGACGCTTTCTATCGCACCGACGCGATGAAACTGGTACATGCGGATGCTCCGAGAGGCGAATGGCGTGCGCACGTCGATGCCGTCGTTTCGCACGTTCGCATCGACCGGATTCGCAGTTATGAGCCGCCTCCGCCCGGCGTTCGCCGATTTCCAAGCGTCCTCAAAGACGACTATCCTCAAACGGTCAACTGGGTCGCGGGCCGGCTTGCCAGTCCGCAAGACAACGCATCAGGCAGCGGCACGACAGGTCTGGTCCTCGGTGCGAAACGACTGATCGCCGGAAAGGATTGGGAAAGAACGCAGAAGCTCGTTTGCCTCCATCGGCATACGTACCAAAAGACGGAACAGACTGAACAAGTTGAGATTCTCAATCGACTGCCCGCCGAGTTGTTGGTCTGCCGCATGTTGCAACGATTTCGCGAAGCGGCACAGGCCTGGCCGCGCGCCCTTGCGATCACTTACCCGACGACGTATTCGCCTCGTGAACTGGAACAGTTGATTGAAGTCGTTCAGCGAGCATGGCTGCGCATGCAGTCGCGATCTCAGTCGGTCGAAACGGCTGAATCCGAAGCCGATGAAAGCGAACCGGTGTTAACGAAGGACTGTTTCACGCTGCAGCAGATCATTCACTCGCGTCGACTTGGCAATGAACCGCCCGATGATCCGATCATTCGACTTCTAGTGGATGAAGCGACTGCTGCGGCTTTCTTCTTTCTTTATCGCCGTATTTTCGAGGAGCCGGGCGGTCTGCCGCGATTCTGTTATCTCTATCCGAACGGCTTGAACATGCTGCTGTACGACTGCGGCGGCGGCACGACTGACATCGCGCTCGTCCGTGCGTTCATCGATCCCGACGCAGCCGACGTGCTTCGCATCAAGGTTCTGGCGCGAAGCGGCCTGCGTGGATTCGGCGGCGACGATATCACGCGCGCGGCAGCACGGCTGCTTAAGGCCAAACTAGCCGTCAAAGTCGCCGAAGCGCGAGGCAGGCCCTTGAAGGTGAATTGGCCGATGCTGCCGACCGGACCGACGGCCGATCGAAGCAAGCTGGCGCCGTTGACGAAAGCTCTGGAAGAGGCGATTGCCAAGGTCAAGGAATTCGATCCGCGCGATGAGTTGGTGCCCACGACCTTCGATTTCAACCAGATGGATGACTCGTCCAATCAACGCCGCGATTGTGCATTCGACCTTTGGCGCTGGGCGGAGATGCTCAAGCTTCGGCTCGAAAAAAGCGAAGCAGCCGCATTCTTGCGGATCGACCGCAACCTGAATCGGCTCTCGGCCGCGATGCTCAAAGGCCTGAGCGACGTGCAGGCTCAGCAGCTTGTCGGACAGATCGAGAAGATCACGTTGCAGCGATGGGAAATCGACGCATTGATCGATGCGCTCGTCGACAAGAGCATTCGCAATTGCAACAATCTCATTCGCGATCATCTGGTCAACAATCGCGAAGACCAGCAGGAAGAGGAAGTGCATTGGGTCGTCGCCAGCGGTAATGCGTCCCGCTATCCATTGATCCAGGAATCGCTGCGGCGAAAGCTGCACGTTCCATTTATTGACGACGGCCGATTCACGTTGGACGAGAACAACCTCAAGCACGCGGTGGCCAAAGGCGCGGTCTTGGCGTTGTCCACGATCAGCGCAATGGGCATGGTCCGAATCGAATTTGACAGCGATCTGAGCAACTGTTTGCCCTATGATGTCGGCTACAAGGACCTGCGCCGAAACACGTATCCGTATCTGTATCGGGAGCACACTCGGTACGACAAGTTGGAGCGAAGAACGGTTCCAATTGTGGCGATTCGCGGTTCGAGCGGGCCTTCGCATCGCCGCCTGGAAAAATTCGTGATGGATCGACGATTCCCAGGCGACGACAGTTTCGTGCCGTTCCTCGTATTTCATTTTCCGGATGGCATTCAGGGCGACCTGGAAGTGTCTTACGACGCACAACTGCGGGAATTCTCGGTGCGCGACCTCGTCACCGGCGTAGTCGGTGAACTGACTGACGTGACCGACGCCAGCATGTATCGTTCGCCCGCGCAGCGCGGCGACCTATGATCCTTGGCCAAGGTGATGCTGCCGTGACATCGCCGAACCACGACGCCGTCGATGATGTGCTCGCCGGACGACTGTTGCAGTTGTGGCAAAAGCAACTTTCCCGGTTTGAGGCCGATTCTCAGCCCGGCGGGAAGACGAGAATCTCAGCGTTTCGCAGGGAAGTCCTCGAGCACATGCAACTGCCGGCTGCGTACGCCTGCATCAGGTGGGTGAATCAAGCCTTGGCACTGTTTGGCTGGCGTCAGTTCCGGGATGAGCGCGGAGATTCTCCAACGCCGGTTTCGGATGACAATCGACTTCGAGACGCCTGCCGGCAGCTTCGCACTCGCATTGACGCTGAACTTCGTGCGGACCGTTCGCGATTGATCGGCCTGACGCCGCCCAAAGAGTGGCAGGAACTGCTGGCCGATTCGGCTGCGATTCTGGTGAAGTGCGAGGCGGCTTTGGGGCGCTCGCCTCGAAACGAACCAGTCGCGCCTGTCGATATCTCCACGGAATCGGAAGAGGCGGCAATCGACCGCTTGATTGAATCCGCGAACCATCGTTGGCCGCCGTTGCGATTGTGCCGATACGTCGAACAGCTTCACGAGATCGACGCGGCCGTTGCGGCCAACGTGCGCTCAAACCTATTGCACGTTCTGGCGGAATCTGCTGAGTCATGGCGTGTCGAACTGTCGAAGCTGTTGGCGGTTTCTTCGCCGTCGTTGATCGATTGCGTCATTCTCTTAAGGGCCCTATTGGAAGCGATCATTGCGGCGCGAGCACCGAGTGCGGCCATTTCCGGAATCCAGTTGTTGGCCCGTGACTTGATCGCGGCCGACCAACTCGCCGTTGAATTGATCCGCGATGCCAAGCAGCCCGCCGAGTGGTTCTTGACCGAAACGGCAAGTATCCGAGAGCCGACCGTCCTGCGTGCCGGATGGGCGTTGCGTGGGCCGCACAAGCCATGGGTGTGTTTTCCGCCGGGGAAGCTGGCGCTGCCGGTGTCCAGAACTCCGGCACTTGACGCCATCGAAAAGATGCAAGCGCTGGTGCAATCGAACGGCTGGCTGGCGTCCGTTGCTGATCCCATTGAGGCGTGTCAGCGTGTCATGGAATCCGGCTCAAGCGTCGGCGCAGACAATGCCACGAACAGGATGCTAGACGCCATGTTGCAGGCGATTGCCCACGAGCAACAGCGCGCTGATGCCGCTTCGACGCAACGAAAAATTCCAAAGCCGCAAACCTATGCCCTGGATCAACTCTTGGGTCACTTGCGTCGATGGTGCGGCACGTATGGGTTGGAAGTGCTTCCGCGAAAATGGACTTTCTCGCAATTCATTCAGTTTGACGAACTTCAAGTAGATGAGCGTGAGTGTTCATATTTTTTCCGGCCGGACGAAGTGCGAGGCTGTGTCTATCGCGTGCGGACATTCGGTTTGAAGCAAGGCGAGCGATTGCTGTGGCGTCCTGCGGTTTCTGTTTCCGCGGGCAAGGCGCCGGCCGGCTTGCAGGAACTGGACGAGGTCATCAAGACCGCCGTCGATCACGGCGAGGAGGTGCTGTTGGAACGCATTCGCAACTGGCGTGAGGCGGCGTTTCAAGGCACTCTCGACATGGTTGTCGTGCAGTTCTACGTCGATTATTGGGGCGATCTAGGCGAGGAATTACGTACTCAGCATCCCGATCTGGCGCAGGAATTCTCCATGCGGCTCTTTGATCTCTTGAAGTTGGAGTTTCGTCTCTTTCCATTTTATCCGGTAGCGTATCAGGAACATCCGGATGGCTGGCTGCAACGAGTCTCCGGCAAGAGCATGATCACGGGGCGAGTGAGGAGGATCGTTCGTCCCGGTTTACAAGACGAACATGGGCAACTTCGCCTGCCGGCGCTTGTCGAAGTGGAATGATGGCTATTTCGCGTCCTGGACACAGCGAAAACCCACGTGATTGGCGGCGCTGTCCGGGCTATTCGGGTGGCGTGTATATGTCCGGTAGTTTCGACAGTACGAATCGTGGCATAGAAACGACCCGCCTCGCTGGACCTTGGCGGGCTGTTCGCCGTCGACCAGAATCGTACCTCGAACGGGTCCCGTTGGATTATTCGCGGGGCTGACTGAGTAGTAGGCAGGATCGTACCAGTCCTCGCACCATTCCCAGACATTGCCGCTCATGTCATAGAGCCCAAAACCGTTCGGAGGAAATGACATGACAGGCGCGGTCGCCTTGAAGCCGTCCTCGGCCTTGTTTTCCGTCGGGAACTCACCTTGCCAGATGTTCGACATCCATTTACCGTCTGGCTTGAGTTCGTCGCCCCAGCAAAACTGCTTTTGCAAAAGACCGCCGCGGGCGGCGTATTCCCACTCGGCCTCGGTTGGTAATCTTTTGCCCGCCCACTTGCAATAGGCGACGGCGTCGTGCCAGCAGATTTGCACGACAGGATGATTCTCGCGGCCGTGAATGGTGCTGCCAGGGCCTTCAGGATGTCTCCAGTCGGCGCCCTCCGTCAACTTCCACCACGACATGTGTTCCTGATCCTTGCCGCCGCTCGGCGCTGCAAATACCGCTGAGGCCGGTTTGAGTGTCAGCAGCTTCTTTCCAGGGAAGTCTTCGGGTCGCGGTGGTCGTTCCGCCACGGTGACGTAGCCGGTGGCTTCAACGAACTGGGCGAATTGAGTGTTCGTGACCTCGTGCTTGTCCATCCAAAAACCGGCGAGAGTCACTTTGTGAACGAGTTGCGACTCAGGCGGCCCGTCCTCAAATCCCATCCAGAATGTTCCGCTTGGAATCCAGACCATGCCATCCGGCGCGTTTTGCGGCAGTGAATTGGATTTGGCGGCTGACGACGTTGTTCGATTGGTATCGCACGCGATTGGTGCGAAGACGCTGCACGCCAAAACGATCGTGAGGACTCTTCGCATGGTTGCAGACTCTGGCTTCGACGACGTTAAGATTCACGATACGCATCGACGGACAATCGTTCCACTGAATTGCAAAGCTCGTTCCAACGAGTCTGTGAGGTTGGCGGTACGATCAATTGCCGCAAGTTGTTCATCCTATCGGGCTTGACGAGTTCTTGCCTTTTCCGTCTACTCTTGTCGCACCACGAGCCAGCCATAATATTAGTATAAAGATCAAGATAGTAAACTATTAGCGTTTTCATAGGAGCAATGTGCGTTCGCTGACGATTGCTGCTGTTTTCTACCTGATTCTGGTGCCGTTGATTGCTTGGATCTACGTTTGGCAATCGGCGCCGAAGCACTCTATTCTGCATGCAGCATGCGATCCAACACGCGAGTTATGGCGCGATCTAAACCAGGCTTTTCGTGAAGACTATGAGCAACGAACCGGCACTACGCTTGGAATTCAGATGTCGCATGGGGGTTCCGGCAGTCAAGCCCGCGCCGTGATCGACGGTCTGGAAGCGGATGTCGTTTCGTTGGCGCTTTGGTCCGATACCGACGCGATCCGAGCACACCGAATGATGGCGGAACGTTGGGAAGAACGATTACCCAATCGGTCGTTGCCGTATTACTCGACGATTGTGTTCGTCGTTCGCGCCGGTAATCCGAAGCAGATAGTCGATTGGCCGGACCTGATACGACCGGGAGTCGCCGTCATCACGCCGAACCCAAAGACCTCCGGCAATGGCCGGCTCAGTTTCCTGGCGGCGTGGGGAGCGACGCTTCGCAACGGCGGTTCGGTCGAAGACGCGAGACAATTCGTCACAGCGATGTACCGTCAAACGCCAGTACTTGACACGGCCGCACGCGGCTCGGCCATGACATTTTCGCACAAGGGCCTGGGCGACGTTCATCTGACCTGGGAGAACGAAGCACACCTCGAAGTCAAAGAGTCAAAGGGCAAACTGCAGATCGTTTATCCGCGGCGGAGCATTCGTGCTGAACCGCACGTCGCATGGGTCGATCGAAACGTCGATCGCAAAGGGACCCTGGATGTCACGAAGCAGTACTTGGAATTTCTTTACACCGAGAAAGCACAACACATTATTGCACGGAATTTTCATCGACCGATTCGCCCCGATGTGCTGAGACAATACGCGAGTCACTTCAAGGCGGAAGGTCCGGAATTCGAGCTATTCGACGTTCAGGTGTTGGCCAAGGATTGGGCTGACGCCCAACGCCGGTTTTTCGGCGATGGCGGTGTTTTTGACGAAATTTACAAGGGAAGCCGGTAAGGAGCATCGAGCGTGGCCGTCGTCAATCGCCGGGTGTTGCCTGGTTTTCGTTTCAGCCTGACCTACACGCTTATTTACATGACGGTCATGGTGTTCATTCCTTTGGCGGCATGTTTCATCAAGGCGGGGTCGCTTTCCGCAGGTCAATTCCGCGACTCAGTGTGGACAGATCGAGCGCGGGCCGCGTATGAACTGACCTTCGGCGCGTCGCTGATCGCGGCCGTCATCAGCCTGGTGCTCGGGCTGCTCATCGCCTGGGTATTGGTTCGATACGATTTCCCGCTCAAGAACTTCTTCGATTCGTTGGTGGACCTGCCGTTTGCTTTGCCGACGGCGGTTGCAGGATTGGTCTTTTCGAGTTTGTATGTGGATAACGGCTGGCTGGGTCAATTCCTTGCCCCGCTGGGAATTCACATTGCCTACAATCGCGCTGCGGTCGTGCTGGTGCTGGTGTTTATCGGTTTCCCATTTGTCGTGCGCACGGTCCAGCCTGTGCTTGCAAGCATTGACGGCGAAGTGGAAGAGGCTGCTGCCGTGTTAGGCGCTAATCGTTGGCAGACCTTTCGTCGCGTCCTGTTGCCGTCGCTGTTGCCGGCATTGATCACCGGCTTCGCGTTGGCGTTTGCACGGGCTTTGGGCGAGTACGGCTCGGTCGTGTTTGTGTCCGGAAATCTGCCGTTCAAGACCGAGATCGCGCCGGTGCTGATCGTCTCACGCCTCGAGGAATTCAAGTATTCGGAAGCGACAGCGATTGCTATCGTTCTACTCTCGACATCGTTCCTGTTACTCATCGTGATCAACTTGCTGGAGCGATGGAGTCGGCGCAGTGACGCTTGATCGTAATAGCAGCGATCGAACGGCCGAGGAGCATATGACAAGTTCGGCAGCGACCAACGTGCAGGGATCGGCAATGACGCCGCCGCCGCGTCATGCGCGGCGCGACCCCTGGTATGTTCGCTGGACGTTGACGACGATGGCCGTGCTTGTGCTTTTCGTTCTCGTCGTTGTGCCGGTGGCAAGCGTTTTTTACAGCGCTTTGTCTGGCGGTGTCCGGCAGTATTGGAACAATCTCGCGAACGATTCGGACACTCGGCACGCGATCCTGCTGACGCTCGCAGTTGCGCCGACTGCGGTGCTCGTCAATTTGATCTTTGGCGTCATCGCCGCTTGGGGAATCGCAAGGTTTCGTTTTCCGGGCCGAACGTTGTTGATCACGTTGATTGATCTGCCGTTCTCAATTTCGCCGGTCGTCGCCGGATTGCTGTTCATGCTGATCTTCGGTCAACAGGGTTACTTGGGTCCGTGGCTCAGTCAGCAGGGGATCAAAATCCTGTTCAGCCCGCCTGGGCTGGTGTTGGCAACAACATTTGTGACGCTGCCTTTTGTCGCAAGAGAGCTTATTCCCGTCATGGAAGCGATTGGCCCCGAAGAGGAACTTGCCGCTATCAGCCTCGGCGCCAGAACGTGGCAAGTGCTGTGGAAGGTCACGCTTCCCAACATTCAGTGGGGATTGCTGTACGGCGTGATTCTGTGCAATGCACGGGCGATGGGCGAATTCGGCGCCGTGTCAGTGCTCTCGGGGCACATTACGGGACAAACGGATACGATGCCCCTGCGCGTCGAAAAGGCGTTTCAAGAGTACAACTTGCCGGGTTCGTTTGCCGTCGCATCCGTTCTGACGATGTTGGCCGTGATTACGCTATTGCTCAAAGTGATTATCGAGCGTAAGTCACGCAAACAACTGGCGGAAGCACGAGATTCGGTTCAATACCATAGTAGCGTTTGACATGAGGTGCGGATGTCGATTGCGGCGCGTGGAATATCGAAACGATTCGGCAGATTCGTGGCGTTGGACAACGTCACGATGGAAGCGCCGACCGGTTCGCTTACCGCGCTGCTTGGACCTTCCGGTTCCGGCAAGACCACGCTGCTTCGGATCATCGCCGGACTGGAAATCGCGGACATTGGGTCGGTTCACTACCTCGATGACGAAGTCACTCATCACACTGCCCGCGAACGCAACGTCGGTTTCGTATTCCAGCACTATGCTCTGTTCCGGCACATGACGGTATTCGAGAACGTCGCGTTTGGGCTGCGGGTTCGCCGATGGCCCGAACCGAAGATCCGGGATCGCGTGCGCGAACTGCTGCATCTGGTCCGAATGGAAGAGTTGGCAGGCAAGTACCCGTCGCAACTCTCCGGCGGGCAGCGCCAGCGTGTCGCGCTCGTTCGAGCGCTCGCAGCATCTCCTAAAGTGCTGTTGCTCGATGAGCCCTTTGGGGCGCTCGACGCCAAGGTTCGGCAGGAACTGCGCGACTGGCTCCGCCGGCTTCACGATGAAATTCACATCACATCCATTTTCGTGACTCACGATCAGGAGGAAGCGTTCGAAGTGGCCGATCAGGTTGTGGTAATGCGCGGCGGCAGAATTGAACAATCCGGCACGCCGATGCAGGTGTTCGAGCACCCGGCCAATGAGTTCGTCCTTGATTTTCTCGGCAACGTCAACAAGTTCCAGGTCAGCGTGCAAAACGGCATGGCACAACTTGGCAGCATGGCGATGCCGTATCCGGACTATCCGCATGCGGAATCCCGCGATGCCGCCGTATACGTCCGCTCGCATGAGTTGCGAATCGACCGTTTCAGCACGGGTGCGTCGAGCTTGGAGGCGAGGGTGGTCCACATTACGCCGGCAGGGTCCGTGATGAAAGTGAGACTCAAGGCCGATGAATTCGGCCTGGTGCTCAATGTCGATATTGCTGCGACCGAATTCGCTGAACTCAAGCTCGTTGCGGGCGACCAGGTTTATGTCTCGCCGCGACGAGTACGATTGGTGGTTCCGGATTACTCGATTTGAGTCGATTCGGCGGCCGCGTGCGAAGCACTTGCTTGTCACTTTCCTTGCCGGCAAATATCATAGCTGTTTACGAAATCGAAGTTTGGAGTTTGTCATGCCGGGACTATCGCGCAAAGGTCGAAAGACGCTGATTCGGTCGGACATGCGAGTATCACGCATCGTTAATGGCTCCCGAAAAGAGGGCGAACAAAAGCGACGCGATGCGAGAATGCTCGTTTTGGTGAAGAAGGGCAGCCTTCCGTATATCCCGGCCGTGATGAGCTGGTTGAGCACCAAACTCGGCAAGCCTTCTCGTCAGATTACCGCAGCCGACGTGAAATCACTCCTTTCGACCTGATGTTACTTGGCGATTGCTTTGGGCGTGTTCGTCGCAAAGCCGCGTTCGCCAAGGGAACAGCGGCAGCCGGCGAAACAGCTTGAACCACCCCCATCGCTGCACAATTGCCGGCCGCTCGCAGTAGCTGCAGCGCTGCGCGACGGCGTCTTGTGAAAGCACATTGCTTCGGCGATTCTCCCAGTGGTGTTGGATCAAAGTGCTCGTGACCTCGCGCCGCTTCAGTTCCTCGTCGATAATGGCTAACGCCGCAGGTTCCATGCCTGCGCGGAAGACGGTTGCGCGATCGAGCAAGTCTTCTGTCGTCGCCTTGGCGACGTTATCCCGAACCCGATCCAGATTCAGCTCAAAACTCATCATTTCACCGTGTGCAATGTCGGGTCACCAACCATACCGAATGACAGAGTATTTGGAACCATTGCAATAGTCACATCGTCTCATGTATGAGAATCCATAGTGGCGAAGCCGCGCCTTTGGCAGTGAACTAATTGACACTGACAAATGGCGCATTATGATGGAAGTACCTGCGAAACTTACCTGCGTTGGTTTTTCGATCGATCGATTCCGTCCACCTGCCCTTGGGAGATTGGACCGATGTCAAAGAAGTCATTTGCATGGGCCGCGACTCAGTTATTGAGCATTGTAGGCGCCATGGCTTTCGTGCTGGCTGCTGTGAATTACGGCATCTCACAGGAAGAACCAAAGAAGGAAGATCCCGCCAAGAAAGAGAAGGCGGACGACGCCAAGAAAGAGAAGGCGGACGACGCCAAGAAGGAAGACGCGAAGCCGGAGGAGCCGAAACTCGGCGCTCCCAGCGGCGGCGCCCAAGCGACTGCGACGATCAACGAGCAGTTGGCGAAATTCTGGGCCGCGAACAGCATTCGTCCGTCGCGGCGAGCGACGGATAATGAATTCGTTCGTCGCATCTATCTCGATTTGCTGGGCCGCATTCCGGCGGCTTGGGAAGTCAAGGAATACTTGAGCGACTACTCCAATGCCAAACGTGCTCGATTGATCAACAAGCTTTTGAATGAAAAGCGATACTCCTCAGAGTTCGAAGACCATTGGGCCGACATTTGGACCACGTTGCTGCTCACGCGGTCCGGCAATCGCGTCTATCACGAACAATTGCACACGTTTTTGGCTGAAGAATTCGGCAAGAACCGCCCGTGGGACCAGATCGTTCGCAAATTGCTGACGGCCAATGGCGAGAACAACGACAAGGGCGAGGTGAACTTCATTCTGGCGCATGTCGGCGACGCCCAACGAAACGGCGCGGCCGAAGAAGAAGGCCAGTTTGACATGGTGCCGATTACTTCGCGATCGATGCGATTGTTTCTCGGCATTCAGATTCAATGCTCCCAGTGTCACGATCATCCGACGAATACCGAGCTAAAGCAGAGCCACTTCTGGGGCGTCAACGCGTTCTTCCGACAGGTTCAGCGCGACGGCAATCCGATCATGCGAAACAACAACCAACCGAATATGGCCGCGAAGCTTGGCCTGAAAGACAATTCGTCCTTCAACAAAGGCGGCATCGTGTACTACGAAAAGCGTGTCGGCGTCGTCGAGGCTGTCACCGCGAAGTTCCTGGACGGTAAGGCGCTCGCCGCTGACTTCAAGGGATCGCGACGCGACGCTTTGGCCGACTATCTGATCGCTCACGACATGTTCGGCAAGGCGATGGTCAACCGCCTTTGGGGGCACTTCTTCGGCCGTAGTTTGACGACGAACAAGACGGTCGATGACTTCGGCGAACATAATCAAATCGTTCACGAAGAGTTGCTGACCAAGGTGGCTGAAGAGTTCAAGAACTACAAGTATGACATCCGTCAATTGATGAGCTGGATTTGCAACAGCGAAGCATACAACCTGAGCGTTGAAGCGAATCCAACGAACATGAAGCACGAGCATGAAATCAGCTTCAGTCGAATGTTGCTGAAGAACATGACGCCGGAACAATTGTACGAATCACTCAAGGTCGCACTGGACCAACCGGTCAAATCGAAAGAGAAAGACAAATCCGTCGTGACGCCGTCGGGCGCGACTCCGACGAGGCAGCCGACAGGTCGCCGCAACAATCAGGGCCGTGAAGAATGGCTCGCAAAGTTGACGCGCAATTTCGGCGACGATGAAGGTAATGAAATCACCTTCAATGGAACCGTTGTGCAGGCGTTGCTGATGATGAACGGAGGCGAGTTGCAGCGCGAATTGACTCGCACAGGCAACAACACGATTGCCAATGCAATGAAGGGCCGCAGCGGTAATCGAGCCATCCTCGATGAACTTTGCATGGTTGCACTTGGTCGCCCGGCGACTGCCAAGGAAATGTCAGCGGTCACCGCTGCCGGCAAGACCGGCGGCGGCAGCCCTCAACAGTTCTGGGAAGACGTCTTGTGGGCGCTGTTGAATACGAATGAGTTCGTACTGAACCACTAAGATTTGCGTGAAAAGCTCAGCCTGCGATTGAAGCTCATGCTTTGGTCGCAGGCTTTTTTGTTTCCTCATCGTACAGGCAGCACCCGCGCCGCTCGCATGTAATTGGCGCCCCGCACGTCGCCGCGCATTTCGAACATTCCAACGAGTTCCACATGCCGATTGAGGTGCGATTCCAGATCGACTCCCGGTTCCGCAGTCACATAGATTCGTAGTTGGCCGTTGGCGGTTTCGAGCGCATAAGTCTGCCGACCGTCGATCTGAAATCCGGATCGACGTAAATAGCCGGTTCCGCTGGATTCCCACCTCCCATTGCCAAGATCGCGTGGCGTAGTGCGCCCGGTGAGAGATGCGGGCGTTGGCAACGAAGGCCGCGGCGGCATTCGTTCAGCCGGAGGTGTAAACGACGGGATGCCTTGTTGCGGCGGAATGTACTTACCATCGTTTCCGCTCGGTCGACTGGTGAGTTGCGTGCGGCGTTGCAGCCGGATTTCTCGAATGCGATTTTGGGCGCGAAGGCTCAACTCAAAGTCCTTGCCGCTCGTCGCCGTGTCGCGCACGATGTCGCTAAAGAGCCGCTCGGCATCGTCTAGCCGGCCCTCGCGCTGAGCCTGATCGGCCTGTATCCACCGAGGGGACTCGTTTGCCGTTGTACTGCCGGGTCGTGGCAGAGACGGGACATCTCGGCTGGCGCTTGCGCGTTGAACAGCCGACGCAGGAATGAATCGCGGTTCGTCAGCAACGCAATCAACTGGCCACCAGGATTCCTTTTCAATCGCCACTGTGGCTTTGTCGCCACGTGCGAACAGCTTTCCGCCCCTTTTCACGATTGCACTATTCGCAATCAAAGGTTGTCCGTTGCCGACCGCCCCGGCACGCAGCGTCGTTTCGGGCACACTCACTATCAAAACGGCTCTTCCGTTCTCCATGTCGCCGGCTTGTACATCTTTGTCGCGGACCCAACTGAATGACCCGGACGGCGGCACGATTTCCAGGAAAGTGCCGCTGTTGACTTCACGACGGATTTCGACTCGGTCGTTTTGTTGAAGTTTGCCGGTTGCGGGGAATTGTTCCGCGGCCCCGGACCTGACATCAACCTCTTTAACCGTGATAAATGCCTCGGTCAGCTTCTGAGCGATGGCAGTGGCCGTCGATGCAAGCAACGTAAAAACGGTCGCCAGTTGGATCAATTTCTGCATGGCCGACTCCGCATTTCCGAAAAACGAATGGACCCATTCTTTCTTCGGTGTCTGTGCCGGTCATGTATCATGATGGGGCGTGCGTACGTCGTGTGTGCCGGCATTTGAATGAGTTCATCCGGCACGTATAGCATGACCGTCCAAAGCCGCAAGATCACCCGGCCCTTTCCCTGTCGCTGTGGTTTCCCCAAAATGACATTTCTCAACCTAGGGGGCGGGTCCATGCAGAGCTTTACTTATGCCGACATCGCTGGAATGATCGACCATTCGCTGCTGCAGCAGGTGCTGACGGACGGCGAATTGGAAAGGGGCTGCCGCGTTGCGCGGGAGTACTCGGTCGCGTCCGTGTGCATCAAGCCGTATGCGGTTCGACAGGCTGCACAATGGCTATCGGGCAGCCCGGTACGTGTAGGAACGGTGATTGGCTTTCCGCACGGCGGCCACGTGACGAGCGTCAAACGCGCTGAGGCGATGCAGGCGATGGCCGATGGCGCCGTCGAGCTTGACATGGTCGTCAACATCGGCAAGGTGCTGTCCGGCGATTGGACCTATGTCGCCGACGACATTGCAGCCGTCGTTGAGGTTGCGCACAAAAACCGCGCGTTAGTCAAAGTTATATTCGAGAACTGTTTTCTGAAAAATGAACACAAAGAGACTCTCTGCCGCATCTGCGGCGAGGCCCGCGCCGACTTTGTCAAGACCTCAACAGGCTATGGCGACGGCGGCGCCACCGATGAGGACCTCCGGTTGATGCGGCGCTGCTCGCCTCCCCATGTGCAAGTCAAAGCCGCAGGCGGCGTACGCACCTTCGACCGCTTGCTCGAAGTTCGCGCCATTGGCGTCACGCGAGTGGGCGCAACGGCGTCGCAGCCGATACTCGACGAGTGCAAGAAACGGCTTGGTCTCTAACGCTTTTCCATTAGATAAAGTCGCACAAGATTGAGCGCCATTTTGGCGGCTCGCACCTGGATCTCGACTCGCGTCCCCGGCCAGATGAACGTGGCGCTACGATTGCCAAATGGTCCTGCGACAGTGACGAATACGGCGCCGACCGGTTTGTCCGGGCCACCAAAAGTGGGCCCGGCATACCCAACAACGCCGACGCCGATGTCCGAACACATCTTGGTACGCACGGATGCAGCGATTGCCTCAGCGACAGGAGCGCTGACCGCCGAATGCTCATTGAGCATCGCCACAGGAACATCGAGCCATTTTTCCTTGATGAGCGAGTCGTAGCACACAATGCCGCCGCGAAGGCATGCGCTAGCGCCGGGAACGTTGGCTAACTTGTGAGCGACGAGACCTGCGGTCACGCTTTCGGCAGTGGCAATGGTCAGTCCGGCGTCGCGCAGTTGCGCGATTACAACGTCGTGAAGTTCGTCCGTGCCGACGCTGTAAACGAGGTTTCCGAGCCGTTCGCGGATCGTGTGCTCGACCGGTTGGCAGATCGCTTCAGCGTCTGACACGGTTGCTGCCTTCGCAATGATCCGCAGCGTGATCGTCGCGTCGCTGGCGGTGATGCCGACTTCCGGCACAGCGCCTCGGCGGGTCAGGTCGCGCAGTTTCTCCTCGACTGCAGATTCGCCGGCGCCGAACGTATGGATGCGCCGCTCGATCAGCACACTGTCGCCGAGTCCGAGATGAGAAAGACGTGGGCGGACTTGTTCAAAATACATGCGGTGCATTTCGGTTGGCACGCCCGGCATGGCGGCGACGTGTGCGTTTCCTATTTTCATCCAGATGCCCGGCGCCGTGCCGATTGGGTTTTCGAGCGGTTCGCTTCCAATGGGAAACAATGCCTGGATTCGGTTTCTTTCGGGCATTGCCCGTTTTCGTGATGCGAACAGTTGTTCGATGTGGCGAAACGATGGTTCATGGAATTGCAATTCGACGCCTGCTGCCTTGGCCAAAACGTCTCGCGTCAGATCGTCGAGTGTCGGCCCTAATCCGCCGGTTGCAAGGACAAGGTTCACTCGCCGTGATGCCGTACGGAACACGTCGATGTTGTCGTCGAAGTTGTCGCCGACGGTCGTATGAAATGCCACGGAACAGCCGATCTCCGCGAGTTGTTGACTGAGCCATTGGCTGTTGGTGTCGAGGTTTTGTCCAGACGTTATCTCTGTGCCGATGGAGATAATCTCTGCCTTCATCACGAATCCTCATTGTCTCACATGCCGAATTCAGGGACAGTATATCGACGGAGTTGTCGAGAACGCTGAGGCGACCAAATTGGAATCATTCAAGATTGTTGGATTGTGCATCATTGTCGCGATTGCATACGGAATCAGCCAGGACCTGATCACCACGAGAGTATGCGTCGAGTATTTCACGATTGGCCATCCGCCGGTGTGGGGCGGCGTTGCCGATCCCACTTTGTTGGCGTTGACGTGGGGCGTGCTCGCAACGTGGTGGGTGGGTCTGTTCCTCGGTGTCGGCGCCGCACTTGCCGCGAGAATCGGCAAACGACCGCGTGCCTCGTGGCGAGACTTGCTCAAGCCGGTGCTCATTTTGATGGCGACGGTTGGCATGGCTGCGTCGGCCGCAGGTTTGATCACATTTCTCGGGACCAGCGATGATGATCGCTTTCCCGGCTTCCCGCCGGAAGTTCCACAACACCGCCGGCGGTTGTTTGCTGTCGATCTGGCGGCCCACAATGCCGCTTACTTGGTCGGGTTTGTCGGCGGGGTCGTATGTTGCGCCTTGATCTGGTGGAAGCGAGGCGCATCTGAACGGCAAACGCGTCGGGATGCTCTGATTCGGCACAAACAGCGGATCGAAGATTCATTGCCCGGCCGCATTTATGATGGAATCGTGCGGCCTATCTCCAAGAAAAAGCAGGCGCCCTTTGAATGATCGCCTTGTCGATAAGCGAGTTTTCCACCCAGCATCTTGGCCCAGCGCTGCGCCAACGCGAGGCCGAGTCCAACTCCGCCGGCTGTGACTTCGGCAGTGGCGCCGCGCTGGAACGGACGGAAGATCGCTTTCTTTTCGCCGGTCCTGACGCCCGGTCCGCAATCTTCCACTTCGAATACGATAGACCCGGCTTCGGTACCGCGTGTACGCAGCCAGATGCGCCGATCCTTAGCCGCATTTGAATACTTGCAGGCGTTGTCGATCAGATTACCGAGAATCTGCTGTACAAGACCGACGTCCGTCGAGAAGTTCGTGCTCGCCGCCATCGAATCCTCGACGACGAGTTCCTTGCCGGCTGCCTGGCAACGTTCGTCCCAGGTCGCTCGCACCGATTCCAGCAGGTCCGAAACCGCAGTCTGCGTCGGCGCCGCTCGCGCGCCTTGTTTCTCCAATCGCGCGTAATCGAGCACATTGGAAATCAGGCGGTTCAGCCGATCCGATTCACCGGCAAGCGTCTTGAGGTACTCCTCCTTCCTGGCGTCGTCGGTCACAAATCCGCTCGTCAGCATGTCCAGGTAGAGCCGAAGCGTCGTCATCGGTGTGCGCAACTCGTGAGTGACGGCGGAAACAAATCGAATTCGGCGTTCCGACATGTCGATCAACGACCAACCTCCGATCGCTACGGCTATGAGAGCGATGGCGACGGCGATCCAAGCCACGCCCAAGCCAATTCGCAACGGCGTCCAACCGCGGCGGGGAGTTGGAGGTATGGGACCCGGTTCCATCTCCACCGGAAGCATCGACATCAATTGCTCGGGCTTCTCCGGCTTCACGTCAGAGGCGGGCCGAAACTTCGCATTCGGAAATAGCTCAGCGACTAATTCCTTGAGTTCGCGCTGCAGCCGGTCCCAATCGACGAAAACACCTTGAACAACATCCTTGGAACCGAGCCGAGCGTATCTCGCGAAAAGCAAATGATCGGGCTGCGTCGCATAGGGAAACCAGATCGGCACCAATCCGCCGAGTTCGACGGACTGGGGAATGCCTGGCACTTCCTTGGGCGAAGTGATCGAATCAAGGTCGGCGTTTGGGTCTCTCTCCGAGCCGCCGCGAGTCGGCTGTCGCGACTTCTGCAACGTACTTAGCCTCGAATCAAAATCGTTTTCCATTTGTTGCGACGGAAACGAGGGCTGCCGCCCGCCGCTATTCGCCGGTTGTGCGAGTTGTTGCGCCGAGTTTCCGTAGACGTTCCAAGGCGGGTTCTGAATCAGATATTGTTGATCCGGATTCCGCGACTCCATCGCCATGTCGCCCGGCGCCGACAGCACGCTGTAGTCCTTGACGGTCGCAAGCAACAACGACGGCGAGAATTCGTTTGCAATTTGTGACAACAAGTTGCAACGTTCGGGAGTCACATTGACGAGCGGCAATTCAAACGGTCGATTGCGCAATCGAGTCGCGAGGCGATCGGGCAGCACTTGTGGCGACTGCCAGCAGGTCGCGGCGGAATGTTCCGGCGTGTATTGAAAGTGCAGCAGCATCCAGTCCGGCAATTGGGCGTCGAGCAACGGAGAAGGGAGGCGCACGCTTCCCAAAGGGAACGGGTCGCCGGTGCGCGTCATCGCCGGCACGGGGGCGTGAATGGATGAGTAATGTGCGTATGGCCGGCTGTCTTCGCGAGCAAGGTGTGGAGCAATCCAGCCGTCCAGCCTCCACATGGCCATCCGCAGCATTTCAGCTCGCTTGGCCTCTGCCGCTGCCTCGTGCTTTTGACGTTCAAAGTTCAGAAGTTCAACAGTGGCCCAGCCCAACCCGCCGACAACGAGTAGAGCAATGAGACCAAAGACAACTACTCGTTGCAGCCACGCATTCATTTCAAGACGCCTAAACATTTTTCGCCGACCGGTAAGTTTGTTTCCTGGAAGAGTCTCACGTTCTTCGTTCTTTCACCGCCTCGCGAGAAGTCGCTCCGCCGTCAACTAGAAAGTCGGGACCGGCCTTATACCCGCACGCTCGCACTGTGAGAATCGCTTCGTGATCCGATTTTCCGGATGGGTCGCGAAGTTTGGCTCGCAAGCGGGCGACGTGCATGTCGACTGTCCTGGTTTCCAACCCGTTCGGATTGATTCCCCAGAGCCGCGACAGAATCTCTTCGCGGGAGACGGAGCGATCTCGGTTTTCCAAGAGGAACAACAGGATGCCGGATTCAGTTTCCGACAAGTCGCTCGTTTCTCGCTCGGACCAGCGAATCTCGCGCCGGCGAAAGTCGATCTTGGCCCGACCGAGCTGCGCATGCATGATTTCGGAATTCTGATCGACGGAGCGACGCAGCACGGCCTCGACGCGGGCCAGTAGTTCACGCGCTGAAAATGGTTTGACCACGTAGTCGTCGGCGCCCATGGTCAATCCGCGAACTCGGTCGTCCTCGCTGCCTCGCGCAGTCAGGATAATGACGGGCAGTGTAGGGCGCGATTGCCGCAGTTCGGACAGCACATCGAGGCCGTTCCGCTTTGGCAATAGCAAGTCGAGCAAGACAAGTCGAACGCCGGGTCGAACCGATTGTTGAAGTCCCATTTCGCCATCGGGCGCTTCGGTCACCTCGTAACCCGAATGACGAAGCGCGTCAGCAACTCCTCGACGGATTGCGGGTTCATCTTCGACGACGACGACGTGCGGTGAGTGCATGCAAACCTCGCCGTTGCAACAGTACTTGGAACATACAAGAAGCCACCGGAGCCGCAGCTTCACGGCATCCGATGGCAACTTCGCTCAGTCAGCGTGCTATTCAGGAATCTCAATTCCTTTTTCCTTTGCCTGTTCACGCAAGATCTTCTTCAGAGCCCCATCCAGTGCCTTGTCTGCGTCGCTGGCGTGTTTTTTCATTTCCGTTTCAAGGTACTTTTGCCGCTTCGTGCTCAGCTCGCTGATTTCCTTATTGATCTTAGCACGTTCCTCGGCCTTCTTCTTGACCAAGGCGACACGTTCGTCGGGCTTCAGCTTCTTGAGGTCTTCCGGTAGGTCGGCCTCGGGAATTTTCGTGATGTCGAACTTCGGGTTTTCCAGAAGTCTTGAAACGACGCACCATTCGCCGTTCTTGTACAACTCTCCGCCCTTGGTCGCGATGCGGCTTGCATTCGCCTGGGCGCCCGCCTTAGCGGCATTGGCGTCCTGAGCCAGCTGATTCGCGGCCTTTTCGTAACCCATTCGCCCATACGCGATGTAAGTCTTGTTCAGTTTCTCATTGAGTTCAACCATCCCCTTGTCAAACGGGGTCTGAACCTGAACCACCTGCTTATTATGTTCGATGATCGCGAACTTCCCTTTGCACTGGAGAGCAAAATCCTGCCAGCCCTTGATCTCTTCGGGATGGCCCCAGCTGCAGTAGATGGTGTTGACGACGATGCCTTTCTTCTTGGCAAGCTCAGCGACGATGTCTACTTTGATCGACGGGTCTTGAGTTGCAGGCTCGTTGCCGCACACGAACACGATCTTGAGTGCGCCTGGATCTTCGCTCCACTTTTGTTCGACCAATGCAGCATGGCTGACACGAGCTACGTACTCTTCGCCGCCGTTGATTGTCAGGGCGTTGAGCTTGCGATAGATTTCGTCGAGGTCGGTCGAGAGATCGACTTCCTTGCGAACCCAGCCGTTGTTCGCCGGATAAGTGCTGTGGCCGTAGCTGTACAAAGACACACGAAGCTGTGGTGTCGGTTTCACTTTGGCCAGTTCGTTGACAATGTCCCACAATCGGGTCTTCGCCGAGTCGATCAGGCCCCCCATGCTTCCCGATACATCCAGGCACAAGACGACATCAATTGGCTTGCCTTCTTTGAGCGGCACCCCAGCAGCGGGGCGGGCCAGGCCGAGCAGCAGCCCGGCACCGATCAACATAGTCGCGGCAAATCGTTTCATGGATCGACTCCTACGGGTTCAAGACTTCTATTCCTACGACGAATGGGCACGGCTCTTGGACGCAGGACCGGCAAATTTGTCGAAGAAAATCATCGTCAAAGCTCCGGTCTGACGCTTGGCATTGTAGCCTCAACCGCGTTTGGACGCTGTAACAACTTCGTAACTGACAGTGGGCTACGAGTCGGTGTCTTGCGATTCACTCATTTCGATTCGATTAACGCAAGGCGACGCAATAGGCCGGCGTACAACGACGTGCGGTCGATCCACAGCCCGTGCCGCACCGCGCCCCAATTTGTCATGTTGATGAGATTCAGATGGTCTCCGTCCCAAATCTCCAATGACTCGCCCCATCGCGCACTCTCAATCGAGACGACTCCGTCGTTCTCGCCGGCGGTTGCGGCAAGCACGCGATACGGATGCGACCAGACGACACTGTGCCACGGGCCATGGATTCGCCCGGCCACAGAGAAATATCGCACCGTCGGCATGTCGAGAATCTGGTCATTGAACTGCTCGCACGAGGCCGATGTCAGATCGATGAATGCCTGGTAGGGGATCCGAAGAAAATCAAACATCGGTCGAGCCATGGACCGCACGCGTCGCAGCCACCAATCGGCGTAACTCGACCCGCGGTGCGGCGTGCCGATGGTCGTCAGTGACAGCACGTGGTCGGCGCCGCCAAGCTTCGAAATAAGGTAGCGTGAATCCAGTCCTCCCATGCTGTGCGCGATCAGGTGCACCGGTTGCTGGAACGCTTCTTTTCTCAAGAATCGTTGCAATTGCAGCGCGCGACTGCGAATGCCGGCAGTCGGGCTGAGGCGCGGAACGAGGATGCGATTGCCGGCCCGCCCCAGGTGCGGCGCGATGCCGCGAAAATACTTGATTCTGCCAAACGGCCCTAGTCGAATCTGGTCGTAGCCGAGGAGCCCGTGCACAAGCACAACTGGATATCGAAGTTTCGGGCAATCGCCCGGCGTCTCCGCCGTGTTGATAGCCGGTTGCGAAGTCGCTTCTATCATGAACTTCGAATGCCCCGATGAGCCATGTTCTGATTACATCGTAACCTTGAGTTGTTGCAAAGGAAACATCATGACAGTTGCGTTAGCGAAGCCTGGCACGACACGCGTTGGGTGGATCGGCACGGGCGTGATGGGTCGCTGGATGTGCGAGCACGTGATGTCAAAGGGCTTTAAGACGACGGTGTACAACCGCAGCCGCGAAAAGGCGCAGCCGCTATTGGACGCCGGCGCTGCATTTGCCACTACACCCAAGGCAGTGGCGGAACAGTCGGATGTGGTTTTTGCGATCGTCGGTTTTCCGCCGGACGTTCGCGAGGTCTTTCTTGGACCAGAAGGGGCTCTTGCGGGCAGCAAACCTGGCAGCGTACTTGTGGACATGACCACAAGCGAACCGACGCTGGCACGCGAGATATTTCAGGCTGGCGCCGCCAAGGGCGTTGCATCGCTCGATGCGCCAGTCTCTGGCGGCGACGTTGGCGCCAAAAACGCGGCACTTTCGATCATGGTCGGCGGCGAGGCGGCTGTCATGGAGGCCGTTCGGCCTTTGTTCGAGTGCATGGGAAAAACGATCGTGCATCAGGGGCCGGCCGGCGCAGGTCAACACACCAAGATGGTCAATCAAATCCTGATTTCGTCGAACATGGTGGCGCTTTGCGAAGCGCTGCTCTACGGCTACAAAGCGGGCCTCAATCTTGAGACGGTGTTCAAGTCAGTTTCGGTCGGCGCTGCCGGCAGCAAGGCTCTCGAAGTGCTCGGGCCGAGAATCATGGCACGGAATTTTGAGCCGGGCTTCTATGTCGAGCACTTCATCAAAGACATGGGCATCGCGCTCGCTGAGTCGAAACAAATGGGGCTGTCGATGCCGGGGCTTGCACTCGCACATCAGTTGTACCTGGCGTTGCAGGCGCAAGGATACGGACGCAAGGGCACTCACGCGCTGATGCTGGCGCTCGAACATATTTCCAACGTGAAGCGGTAGTCCGTCACTTTTTCATAGGATGGGCCGCTCGATTGAAAATCGCGGGGTCGAATGGATCGGCTGCGGTCCCAACAACCGGGTCGTCACTCTTCGTATCGTCGAGTTTTGCGGTCGTGTTCGTGGAAGTTTCTGCCCGAAACGCGCGTTGGACGAACTGCTCGAGATGCCGATACGCCGGGCCATTGCGATCGCGAAGCGGAGGAAGGCTGCCGCCGCCGTGAGCGATGATCGAGTTTGTGAGGATTCGACTCGCAGCAACATCGGATCGATTGACGTGTGCCGCAAACGCCACGAGATTGGCGCGAGTGGCCGAAGAGTTGCCGTCCGCCGTGGTGCGAACCAGTTCGAACCTGCTGTTGCGATCGCTTGTGTGACAAGTCGCGCATGCGTTCATGAGCACCGGCTGAACCTTTTGAACGAACATGCCGTGAAGCTCAGCCGACAATTCCGGAGCTATTGCGTCGTTGTTTTTCGGCGTAGGATTGGGCGAATCGGTTGACCCGGGAGCAACTGCCGTTGCGGCCAGCTTCTTCACGTCGTCATGAAACTGTTGGATTGCTGCGTCTGAAGGCTTGAGACTCGCAGCAGCTTCGGCTTCGAAGAGCGCCTGCTCGCGCATGCCGTTTTTGAGAAACCATCGGGCCAATTCAATGCGCTTCAGCGGATCGGTGGAGTCAATGCGTTGCAATTTCCATCGATGCGCCTCGGCACGTGTTGCCACGAGAACATGTTCCGGCATTGCCGGGATTGATGTACTACCATCACCGCGTCGAATGCGAAATTGATCGCCGTCGCGGATAATGTCGCCTTCGAGAATTCGATCGGGACTCAGAAACAATATTTTGCCGGTGGTGGGCTCGGCCCCAGAGAGTGCCGCGTTGCCGACGCACATGCTGGCGACGAATAGAAGGCAAAATGGGCGCAGTTTCGTACACATGGCGCGGGACGATAGCGTCCAGCGGGAGACTGTCAAGTCAAAACCGTGATCAAGCGCGGATGACGTCGCGGACGGTCATGCCGCTGGGGATCATTGGCAAAACGTGTTCCTGATGCGGAACCTGTACGTCTAGGACAAACGGACCGTCGTGGTCAAGCATTTCGTTGATGGCCGAATCGAGATCGTCTTTCTGCCGCACTTGGCGAGAACCGACTCCGAAGCCGCGAGCCAACGTGACAAAATCCGGATATGGCGCTCGGTCCAGCCCAGCGCCGAGGTAAGTGTGCGCCCGATTTCCCTCGAAGAAACGATCTTCCCACTGAACGACCATTCCCAGATGCTGGTTGTTGAGCAGCAGCACTTTCACCGGGAGCTTTTCCGTGAAGGCACAAGCAAGTTCCTGAATGTTCATGAGGAAGCTGCCGTCGCCGTCGATGTCGATAACGGTGCATTCCGGGTGTGCGACCTGCGCGCCGAGAGCAGCCGGTAGTCCGAAGCCCATCGACCCCAATCCGCCGCTGGTGATCCAGTGGCGAGGAAGGTCGAAGGGGAAGTACTGGGCAGCCCACATCTGATGCTGACCGACGCCGGTTGTGACGATTGTTTGATCGGTTTGTTTTCGCGATTTGAGGATCTGCCACAGCCGGCGAATGGCGTATTGCGGGAGTATCGCGTCCGCGCGATCCTGAAAATTCATCGGTTCGGCTTCGCGCCAGGCGTCGATCTGTCGATGCCAATCGGCCCAGCGCCCGCCAAGAGTTAAATCTGAATTTGAATCTTCCGAAAGCAGCTTGTTGAGGTCGGCCAGAGCATCATTGAGATCGGCCCAGATTGGAATGTGGGCGGCCTTGTTCTTGTTCAATTCCGATGGGTCGATGTCGATGTGCACGATCTTGCCATGCTTGGCAAATTCGGCCAGCTTGCCGGTTACTCGATCGTCGAAGCGAACGCCGAATGCCAGGAGCAAATCCGATTCGTTGACTGCGTAATTGGCGTAGATGGTGCCGTGCATTCCAAGCATCTGCAGACACAGATAATGATCCGCCGGGAAGCTGCCGAGTCCGTGTACGGTCAGCGCAACCGGAATCCCGAGCCGAGTCGCGAATTCCTTCAATGCTGGACTCGCCTCGGAAAGCATGATGCCGCCGCCGCCGTAGATGATGGGTCTTCGGCTGTGTCGAATTAGTTCGAGCACGCGCAACAACTCGTCGCGTGTGGCACGCCGATACGGCTTGTAGCCCGGCAGATTCATCGGGGCGTCGAAATCCGGTGTAATCGTGCGAATCTGCACGTCCTTCGGTACGTCGACGATGACCGGACCGGGCCTGCCTGTCGTCGCAATGTGAAATGCTTCACGAAATACGCGTGTCAGGTCCTCGGTCCGCTGCACCAGGTAATGGTGTTTGGTGATCGCACGGCACGTTTCGATGATCGGAGTTTCCTGAAAAGCGTCGGTGCCGATCACCGGTGTACTCACTTGCCCGGTGATCGCGAGGATCGGAGTGGAGTCCATCTTTGCGTCAGCGAGACACGTGACGAAGTTGGTGGCGCCGGGACCAGACGTTGCCAGGCAGACCCCGACTTTGCCGGTGCTGCGGGCGTAACCTTCCGCCATGAAGCCGCCGCCCTGTTCGTGGCGCGGCAGGACGGTGCGTATCTTGCGGTCAACACGAGTGAGCGCCTGATGAATCGGCATGCTCGCCCCGCCTGGATACGCGAATACCGTATCGACGCCGTGGCGAATGAGGCACTCAACCAGTATGTCCGCTCCGCTCATCAACTTGGCATCTGCCATGTGCAACTTACTCCCTATGCAATTCACCGCGATCACCGCGAAAACTATCTTAGCACTTGCTGCTGCGAAATGGCCGCATTGGTTCGTCGAAACGTTCACATGGGCAATAATGACACCGAGGGGATCACCGCGGTTCGGTCGATCAGCGCCGGCCAATATGCAAAGACTTCGCGAACGGTCGGGCGGCCCGTCGTATATCCAGTGAATCCCGGCGGTCCAGATGTCACGAGCGGCGAAAACTCCTTGGTAAACCGCTCGACGCGACTGCGATCACGATCTCGCACCGCAACGCGCAATACTACCTCCGGCGACTCGGTCCAAGGAATCACGCCAGGAACGCAATCGCCCGTACCCAAGCACTCGACGTAAGTGTGTTCGAGCATGACACCGGCCCGACGCAGCCTATCCAACAACATTTCGCCGCCGCGCCTCGCCTTCTGAGCAGCGTTTGGACCGCCGACTACCAAGGTGCCGGAAGCGGAGAAACCGTTCCGATACGCAATCGATACCTTCAATTTCTCCGGGGCAGGGCTGCCTCGCGCTTTCTGAATGCTCACGACGTTAGGAATGCAAGACGATAACGTGAGCGATGTAAAGTCGGCAATGACATCCGGCGTCAAATAGGCTTTCGGATCGCCGACTTCGTACAGCAACTGCTCGGAGATCGTCTCGATGTTAACAGCTCCACCGGTCCCATCCGGTTTGCCAATTGTGAAATTGCCGTCGCTACTGATCTCGGCGATTGGGTAGCCAACGTCCGCGAGATCGGTTGCTTCATTCCAGTGACACCACAACCCGCCGGTGGCCTGGGCGCCGCATTCGATCAGGTGGCCTGCAACAGTTGCAGATGCCAATCGGCCCCAGTCGTTCCAAGACCAACCAAACTCGTGCATTGCGGGGGCCACTGTCAGCGATGCGTCGGCTACTCGGCCGGTTATCACGATTTGAGCGCCAAGCCGCAACGCTTCAACAATCGGTGCGGCGCCCAGATACGCGTTCGCACTGACGATTCGTTCACGAATTACGGCAAGCGGCTGGCCGGAATCCATATTGGTCAGTGGATGCCCAATGGCAAGCAATGTGTCAAGACGCGGCAACAAGTCGTCGCCGGAGACGACGCCAATCCGCATATGGGCCAGATTCTCTTTTCGTAGAATCGCCTGTGTCTCGGCGGCACATGCCTGTGGGTTCATGCCGCCGGCATTCGTGATCACCTTCAAATCAGGTTGACGCCGCCATTGCGGAGCCAGGCGACCGATGACGTCGAGAATGTCCGTCGCGAATCCGGCCTGGGATTTGCGCTGTTTCTGCAGCGCGAGAATCGACATGGTTAGTTCAGCGAGGTATTCGAGAGTCAAGTAGTCGAGTCTGCCGCGTTCGGCGAGGTTGATCGGCGCGTCGAGGTTGTCGCCCCAAAAGCCGCAGCCGTTGCCGATGCGAATGGTCATGGCGTTAGGAAGCCAGCGGGTTCGCCGGCGAATAAAGACAAACTATTCGATGGTCGCGAGGGCCAAGGCCATCGCGCAACCTCGTTGAAACTCGGTCAGATCGACGAATTCTTCAATTGTGTGAATCTGGTTTTGCCCGGCGCCGATGGTGACCGTAGGGACGCCGTGTCGCACCATCCAATTGGCGTCGAGCCCGCCGTTTGCGATCCGAGTCGTCGCCGTCCATCCCAGACTCTTCGCGGCACGAAGGGCGTGCTGCACAACCGCGTCGTCCTCATTCATGCGGAAGGGATAATAGTCGTGGCGGGACTCGAATCTAACTTCGGCCGTCTGCCCTTCGTCGTTCTTTACTTCCAAAGCCGCCTTGGCAAATGCGTCTGCGTATTCCTTGGTGATGGCGGTCGCGAATTCAGGATCATGACTTCGGGATTCGCCCGTGAGCCGCACGTAGTCGGTGACAACATTCGTAGCCTGTCCGGCGCATCGCCCTTGTTTGTCGCCGATGCTGCCGACATTGCTGGTGCCGAGCCGGTCACCTTGAGTCACCTTGCCGAACCACCCACGGCGAAAGACATCTGCAAGTGCAATTGCCGTGACGACGGAGGACGAGATGCCTCTCTCCGGGTGAACGCCGGCGTGCGCCGCCTTGCCCGTAATCTCGACTTCCCATCTCTCAGCGCCGACAGCGCCAATCGTAATGTCAGTTGCGGACCGGCCGTCTACATTGAAGCCGAATCTCGGATTCTTGACGTCTTCGAGGTTCAGGTGTTTCGCTCCGAAGAGGCCGCTTTCCTCTCGCACGGTGAAGAGCAGGGTGATCGGCGGGTGCGGGAGCTGGTCTCGCAATAACGATTCGGTCATCGCGATCAGGCAAGCTACACCCGTGCGATCATCGCCGCCCAACGCGGTCCTGCCCTCCGGAACAATTCGGTCCGACTGCCGAATGGGTTTGGCTCCTGCCGCCAATGGAACCGTGTCCATATGCGTCATGAACATCAGTCGGGGGCCGGATCGAGTTCCGGGCAGGTCGGCGATCAAATTGCCGGTCTGCGTCGGTAATGGGATGCGCGTGTTCGCCTGATCGTAGCGGATGTTCGCAGCGGGAACGCCGATTTCAACGAGCGCTTTTTGGATATCGGCCGCAATTGCTTGTTCTTGCCCCGTAACGCCCTCAATGGCCAAAAACCGCATCAGCCATTGAATGGCGCCTTCTGAATTGATCCGCGATTGGTGTTCCGACATTTCGCTCGCCATTTGCTGGAGTAGTTTGCCCGAGTCCATGATACGGGGCTTGCAGCAACACGGACACAGCGAGATTAGCCGGTCGCTTTTGGTGGAGGCAGAGGCCGCATGCGCGACCACTTGACGGAATAAGGCAAAACAAACAAATAAATACCGGTAACTCCTCAGTCACAACGCGAGCTACTCTACGGCCGCATACAGTTTTCCGCAAGAATGGTACGCCTATTGCATTGGCCGCGTGCATTCGATACCGTGCCGAGTATTCCATTCGAGGCTATCGGAGCGACCATGCGAAGAACAGTCATCGCCGTTGCAACATTGTCATTTGTGTTTGTCGCTGTCGTGATTTCCTCTGCCGCGTGGCGGATGGACCCGTCTCCGGCGACCGGCGCCGATTTCATCGCTCGCGTCGAGCCGGTCAATCCATGGACGCACCTTCGATCGAACCAAAGCGCCGAACAGTTTCAATTCGCGATTACGACGGACCGCACCGGCAGCCCTAGGCCAGGGGTGTTTGAGCATTCGGTGACCGTATTGAACATGTTGCAGCCGGAGTTCGTCATTTCCGTCGGAGATCTGATTCAGGGAAATGCCAATGCCGACTCGACGCGAAAGCTCTGGGCCGAGTTTGACGGCCATGTTCGCCGGCTCGAAATGCCGTTCTTCTACCTGCCCGGCAATCATGACATCGGCAACAAAGTGTCGGACAGCCTGTGGGGCGACCTTTACGGCCGACGATACTATCATTTCCGTTACAAAGACGTCTTGTTCCTGATGTTGAATTCAGAGGAAACGCCGCGGACCGCGACCGGGTTCATCAGTTCCGAACAGTTGAAGTACGTCGAACAAGCGTTGCGGGACAATCCCAATGTGCGCTGGACAATCGTCGCCGTGCACAAACCGCTATGGACGTATGCCGATGTGGAAAAGTCGAACTGGCTCGAGGTTGAGAGGTTGCTTAAAGGGCGGCCCCACACGGTCGTAGCCGGACACAAGCATCGCTATGAGCGGTTTGAACGCAACGGGTCTGTGTACTACATGTTTGCCACGACCGGCGGCAGCAGCAAGCTGCGCGGTTTGCCTTTTGGCGAGTTCGATCACATCGTCTGGGTGACAATGAAGAAGGACGGCCCGCGTTTCGCGAACATCCTCCTGGATGGCGTGCACCCGGAGAAACTTGACACGAATGTAATGGCAGCACCGACCAAGAAGACCGCCCCGAAATAGGCGCTGAAATCAGTCGGGATTTTCAGCTACTGTGCAGTTTCCCGAAGCCGGTAGCCGATGCCTCGTACCGTCTCGATCATGTCGCCGGCGCCGAGTTTCTTGCGCAACGTTTTGACGTGCACATCGATCGTGCGTTCAAGGACAATGGAACCCTCGCCAATTGCGGCGTCCATCAATTGATGGCGGGAGAATGCCCGTCCAGGTTGCTTGAGCATGCACTCGAGAAGCCGAAACTCGGTTGGAGTCAGTTCAAGGGGCTTGCCAGAGACTGTGGCACGATGCCGCACACGGTCAATGCAGATTCCAAGGTGTTCAATCGATTCGCCGGCTTCAACGATTCCTTCGCGCCGGCGCAGCAATGCCTTGATGCGCTGGAGGAGCACTTTGGTGCTGAACGGTTTGGTCACATAGTCGTCGGCGCCGACGGAGAAGCCGACGACCTGATCCATTTCTTCGGTTCGTGCCGTCAGCATGATGACCGGGATTTCTCGTGTTCGGTCGCCGGCCCGAAGCTCCTTGCAGATTTCAAGTCCGTTCATTCCAGGGAGCATGATGTCGAGCAAAATGAGGTCAGGCAAAACGGTTTGCGCTTTGCGCAGGCCTTCCGTGCCTTCATGGGCAACAATCGTCTCATACCCTTCACGGGCGAAATTGTACTCAAGAGGCTTCACGAGCGATCGTTCGTCTTCGATGATCAAGATTCTTGGCTTGGACATTGAACTCCTCGGAAGCGTCCTGCCTCGGTCAACGCTTCAACAATTCCGGATGGTGGCGGACGATCTCGCCTTCGACGAGATAGATCACGTCCTCGGCAATGTTCGTCGCATGGTCGGCAATCCGTTCGAGATGGCGGGTCGCCGAAAAGAGCGAAAGCCCAGGCTCGATCAGCTGGGGCGACAATCGCATCAGGTCAATGATCTCTTGAATGATCTCCACGTTGCATCGATCGACTTCGTCGTCCATTTTGCAGATTCGACGGGCGGCGTCGGCATCCAAATGCACAAATGCGTCGAGCGCGTCGCGCACCATTGTTGTCGTCAGGTCCGTCATGTGCTGCAGCCTCGATGGGACTTGGATCATGGTCCCCTCGGCGAGACTGACGGCCCTCTCGGCAATGTCCACCGCCAGATCGGCCATCCGCTCAAGGTCGGTGTTGATCATTAGTATCGACGCAATTCGACGAAGATCGCGGGCCACCGGTTGATGCAGTGCCAGGATTTTCAGGCATTCCTCGCCGACGCGGTTCTCCTGTTGATCAATCGGCTCATCGCCGACGATGACTTGCTGCGCAAGTTCCATGTCCCGCGTTTGAAGCGATTCAATAGCCTTGGAGATCGCTTCTTCCACCGACGCAGCCAGCGAAAGTACATCGCGTTGCAGCTGTTCCAAATCGCTTTCGAGTTGTTTGGTCATAGCAATGAAGACTCATTGGTTTAGCGCTAAGCAATCCGGCTCGGTCGCATCCGAGCATTCGTTGGATTGCTTTGGCGCTAGCATTGTAGTCCATTACATCGCAGCAATCATCTCTTCGCTTAGCCGAACCGGCCGGTGATGTACTCTTCGGTTTTCTTCACCGTCGGCCGAGTGAAAAGCTGATCGGTCGGCCCGTTCTCAATGAGATTGCCTTCGAAGAAGAACGCGGTCTCGTCGGAGATGCGCGCGGCTTGTTGCATGTTGTGTGTCACGATGACGATCGTGTAGTCTCGTCGAAGTTCAAAGATCAGGTCTTCGATAGCCGAAGTCGCCAACGGGTCGAGCGCAGACGTTGGCTCGTCCATCAGCAATACCTGCGGATCGGTGGCCAGCGCACGAGCGATGCATAGCCTTTGTGCCTGACCGCCCGACAGCGCTGTGCCGGATTGGTGCAATCGATCTTTGACTTCGTCCCACAACGTAGCTTTGTGAAGGCTGCGTTCAACAATCTGATTCAAATGGGAGCGATTCGTCACGCCAGCGATCCGCGGCCCATAGGCGACGTTCTCATAGATCGATTTTGGAAATGGATTGGACTTCTGAAACACCATCCCGACGCGACGCCGCAACTCCACCACGTTGGCGCTGCGGGCGTAAATGTCGCTGCCTTCGAGCCGTATGGTTCCAGTCATTCTCGCGATGTCGATCAGGTCGTTCATCCGATTTAGTAAACGCAAAAATGTCGACTTGCCGCAACCAGAGGGCCCAATTAGCGCCAACACGCTCCGTTCGGGGATGCGAAGGTTGATGTCATGTAGCGCCTGCTTTGGCCCGTACCAGAAATTGACGTTCTGAACTTGGAATTTGTCGCGTACCAGCTGCAAGTCTGCATTCGAACGGTTTTCGGTCGTCCGCGTTTTGATGATATCTGCAAATGTATTCGACATACACGACTTCCACGAAGCCAGGAATCACCGACCAGTGAATTTCTAACTCTGTACTGTGAAGAAATGGAGAAGAATATGTGAATTCAGCCTGCAGATCGAGGGAGAGACACTGTGAAAACGCTGCCATGGCCAAGTTTGCTCGTTGCAACTACATTGCCACGAAGTATTTGCGACAGATTCTTGACAATGGCCAGCCCAAGACCGGTGCCGCCCATTTCTCGCGATCGCGCCTTATCAACACGATAAAAGCGTTCAAAAATTCGCGGAAGATCGATCTCGGGAATTCCGATTCCATTGTCTTGAACCTCGAAAACGATCTGATCGCCTCGGCCGTACCAACGAACGATGATCTGGCCGCTATCGGGTGTGTACTTGATGGCATTGTCCAAGAGGTTTTCCAGAATGTGTCTGAGGGCATCCTCGTCGGTTCGGATTTCCGCCGCACTGGGTTCCTTCGGTGATTGAATCTCAATGGACTGCCGTTTGGCATCGGCCCGCGTTTTGAGTCCGTCAACGCATTCTCGAACGAGCGTTTGAATCGTGAGGTTTCGGATTTCCATCGGTTCCGTTCCCGATTCGATTCGGGCCAGGCTTAGCAGATCGAGAATCAAATTGTGCAACCGATCTGCATTTTCATTGATCTGATCCAAAAATGTGTGGCGGTTCTCTGCATCGTCGATTGCGCCGTCTTGCAGGGTTTCGACGCACGCCTTGATAACCGAAAGCGGTGTCTTGAGTTCATGCGAGACATTTGCGACGAATTCATGTCGCAACTGTTCAAGCCTTCGAAGTTCCGACAGGTCGTGGAGAACGAGAATGGCGCCTTGGCCCGGCGAATCGGGCAGTGGAGCGACATAGATGGCGAGACTGCGGTCAGTGGTTCCCTTCCAGTCAAACTCCTCTCGCTGCGGTTTCGACGCTTCCAGAGATTTATCCACCAAGGAGAGGATCGGCCGATGCCGAACGATCTCCCACAGTTTGTGTCCGATCGCCATTTTGGAATGAAACTCAAGCAAGCTTGCAGCCTTCTCGTTTGAAAACAACATGCGTTGCTTCGAGTCAATGGCTATGACGCCTTCGACCATCCCTCCGAGAATTGTTCGCAGCTGCTGTCGGTCCGCATCGAACTGCGAGAATCGTTCTGCGAGCCGTTCGCTCAATGTGTTGAACAAGCGACCCATCTCGATCAGTTCCGGTGCGTCCACATAGACTTTCGCCCCGAATTCACCGGCAGTGAGCTCTTTTACGCCCTTTTCCAGTTCGCTGGACGACCTATTGAGTTGCCGAAGCGACAAGACAACAGGCATCGCGATGACGGTAGTGCAAATGGCCGACGTAACAGCGATTGCGATGATCGGGCTGAGCGAGCGGCTTAAATAGACCGCTGCAACGCCCGCAAGCGCCTGGGTCAGTGAAACCAGAATTAGAAATGCAATTACCTGCCGTTTAGGCATCACTTCGTCCTTCAACGCCTTCACTGTTTCTTCACACTTCCTTCACATTACTGCCTCTCCGTAGTCCTAGCATGACTGCGTGCCATTACCTCTGTTTCGAGTTCAACTGATGAAGAAGCTAGTAACGCTGCTGTGTTTTGTCGCGGGTACATTCGCCATCGCCGTCTTGCTGATGCTCGGAGTCGGTGGTTGCAAAGGGAATACCACCAGTGATGTAAAAGTCGTGAGTGTAGATGGTTCCAGCACGGTCTTCCCGGCTGCTGAGGCCGTGGCTGAGGAATTTCAGAATTCCAAAGGCCATCGAGTCAAAGTGATCGTCGGGATTTCCGGCACGGGCGGCGGTTTCAAGAAATTCTGTCGTGGCGAGATCGACGTGTCGAATGCGTCACGGCCGATCCTCAAGGAGGAGATGCAACTCGCGCGAGAAAACGGCATTGAATACATCGAGCTGCCGATTTGTTTTGACGCCTTGACGGTTGCCGTCAATGCAAAAAACGACTGGGCGACCTCAATGACTGTCGATGAACTCAAGAAGCTGTGGGAGCCGGCGGCTCAGGGCAAAATCACCCATTGGAACCAGATTCGCCCGGAATGGCCCAACGAGAAGATTCAACTCTTTGGCGCTGGGTCCGACTCCGGGACATTTGATTATTTCACCGAAGCGATTGTCGGGAAGGCGAAGGCGAGCCGTGGCGATTTCACCGCCAGTGAAGACGACAACGTGCTTGTGCAGGGAATTGAAGGCAACAAGTACGCCTTGGGGTATTTGCCCTACGCGTACTTCGAGCCGCGCAAAGACAAAATGCGGGCCGTGGCGATTGCCTGGAGCAAGAACAAGGTGAAAGAGCCTGTGTTGCCGAACGAGGATACAGTGTTGAAGGGCACGTATAATCCGCTTTCACGACCGTTGTTCATGTATGTCAGCAAAAAAGCCGCGGAGAAGCCCGAAGTGCGAGAGTATGTTGAGTTCTTTCTGAAAGTGGGGCCGTCGCTCATCAAAGAGGTGAAGTATTTGCCCTTGCCGGCAAAGGCTTATGAAATGGGCCTCGAAAGGTTCAAGAAGCTTGAAACCGGCACTGGCTTCGGAGGAGTGCCGGAAGTAGGATTGCCCGTCGAGGATATCCTGCGTCGCCCACCAAAGTCGTAACTGTGGGCTAGCGAAGTTGATTTGCCGGCAAACACGTAAGGGAATTTGAAATGCAGCAAGGCGCCTCACCGACGCCAAGAGATTTTTCCCCAGATCAAGGGAAAGAACCGCCGGTGAGCGTCGCACAGATTCCGGTTCGTGCCTGGAAGCAGTGGCGGGACCGAGCGATCGAATTCGTGCTTCTCGCCGCCGCACTGACGTCCATTGCGATCACTGCCGGCATCGTCAGCGTCCTAATCTACGAATCAGCGACGTTCTTTCGACATGTCTCATTTGTCGAATTTGTTACCGACACGATGTGGACTCCGCTGTTCTCGGAACCTCGCTACGGCATCATGCCGCTCGTGCTCGGAACTTTGGTGACGACCATCGTCGCGTTGGCGGTGGCGCTGCCTCTGGGCACCATCGTTGCCGTGTACTTGAGCGAGTTTGCGCCATTTCGCCTGCGAGAGATTCTCAAGCCGCTATTGGAATTGCTCAGCGCCGTGCCGACCGTCGTCTACGGCTATTTCGCACTATTGTTTGTGACGCCGCTGTTGCAGAAAATCGTTCCGAACCTCCCTGCGTTCAACATGCTGAGCGCGGGCATTGTGATGGGAATCATGATCATTCCCTATGTCAGTTCATTGAGCGAAGACGCGATGCGCGCCGTGCCGATGTTGCTTCGAGAAGGCGCATATGCCCTCGGCGCGAATCGAACGATCACCGCGTTCAAAGTCGTGATTCCAGCCGCGTTTTCGGGGATCATGTCGTCTTACATCCTTGCCGTTTCTCGCGCGATCGGCGAGACGATGATCGTCGCCATTGCGGCCGGCATGCAGCCGAATCTGACGATCGATCCGCGCCAGCCAGCAGAGACCATCACCGCGTACATTGTCCAGGTCAGCTTGGGCGATTTGCCGCACGGCAGCATCGGCTATCAGTCGATTTTCGCTGCCGGCATCACGTTGTTTTGCATGACATTGGTCTTCAACATACTCGGTTACTTTCTGAGACGCCGATTCCGGGAGGCGTATTGAAATGACCGACATCCAGTCCATCATTCGCCGGCGGAAGCGTCAGGATGCGGTTTTCAATATTCTCGGCATCGTTTGTACGAGCATCGGGCTGATCGTTCTCGCGGCGCTGCTCATCGACCTGGCCATCGACGGCTTGCCGCGGCTGAGTTGGCAGTTCATGACCTCCTTTCCATCCAGGTTTGCCAGCCGTGCTGGGATACTTTCGTCGTGGGTAGGCAGTCTGCTGATCATGATTGTGACCGCATCCGCTGCGATTCCGCTTGGGATTGCAGCGGCGGTCTACTTGGAAGAATACGCACGCAAGAATTGGCTGACCGCGCTGATAGAGGTGAACATCTCCAATCTGGCCGGTGTGCCTTCGATCATTTATGGCTTGATGGCACTAGGCGTATTCGTCTATGCACTTGGATTAGGCCGGAGCATCGTGGCCGGCGGATTGACGCTCGCGGTGCTAATCCTGCCGATTGTGATTGTGGCGACGAGGGAGTCGCTGCGTGCGATTCCGCAGGGGATACGCGAAGCCGCCTACGCGCTTGGGGCCACAAAGTGGCAGGTGGTTCGCGATCATTTGCTGCCGTATTCGACAGGCGGCATTACGACCGGAGTCATAATCGGCATGTCTCGCGCTATCGGCGAGACGGCGCCCCTGATCACCATCGGAGCGCTGGCGTACGTGGCATTTCTGCCGCCGAGCCCGATCAGTTCGAGTCCCCCGTTTGTTTCATTCGAATGGCTGAATTCGCCGTTTTCGGTGCTCTCGATCCAGATGTTCAATTGGGTATCGAGGCCGGGTCACGATTTTCATGCGAATGCTGCTGCGACCGGATTGGTGTTGATCGTCGCGACGCTTCTGATGAATGCGATCGCGATCATGATTCGATATCGAATGCGTAAGCGCATCAAGTGGTAGGCGCAAGACCGCTGGAACCGACGTAAGATGACCCTTGCAATGTTGAATCCGACTGAACCGAATGCTGTTGCTCCCGCAGATGTGCGGCTGGACCATGATGCTCGTGCGATGCCGCTCAAAGCAGAAACGCGCCGGCTCAGTTTCTATTATGGCAGTCATTGCGCCATCAAGAATGTCTCGCTGGCGTTTCCAAAGAATCAGATTACGGCCATCATCGGACCGTCCGGGTGCGGCAAGTCTACCCTGTTGCGATGCTTCAATCGCATGCATGATCTGTACCCTGGCACTCGGTACGAAGGTCAAATCATCTTGTTCCCGGACGACCGTAACATCATCGACCCGGCGGTCGACCCCATCGAAATGCGAATGCGCATCAGCATGGTGTTTCAGAAGCCCAATCCGTTTCCAAAATCAGTTTTTGATAACGTCGCATTCGGCCTACGCTTGAAGGGAGTCACGAAGAAGTCCATCGTCCATGAACGCGTCGAGTCGTCACTGCGTTCCGCCGCCCTTTGGGAAGAGGTCAAGGATCGACTGCATTCTTCGGCGTACGCCCTCTCCGGCGGCCAGCAACAACGATTGTGTATCGCCAGAGCGATGGCGACGGAGCCGGAGTTGTTGTTGTTCGACGAGCCGACTTCGGCCCTGGACCCGACGGCGACTTCGCACATCGAAGACTTGCTGTTTGAACTCAAGGAACGCGTTACGATCATCATTGTTACGCACAATATGAAACAGGCGGCGCGTGTGTCGCAGTTCGCGGCATTTATGTATCTGGGCGAGTTGATCGAAGCCAGCAAGACGTTGAAGATGTTCCAAAACCCCGGCAAAAAGCTGACGCAAGAGTACATCACTGGGCATTTCGGCTGAACAACAACCAAGTCCTCGCTTCAATCGACCGGTGCAGTCCGGCGTCGATCGATCCCAACGCCCATTGCAAGCAATGCCACAAGTATGTGTTTGGCGACGATGACGGCAATGACCCCGGGGATCGCCCCCATCGTGCAAAACCACGCAGTAAGCAACACGGTCGCGGAAGCCAGCAAGACGAGGTTCATCCGGAATCGCAGCCTGCCGTTGGGGCGCTCAGCCACAGCGACACGCGGCGTATGCGGAGGAGGGGATAGGATCAGCATTGCGGTTCCTTTGCGATCGAAACTTCAATAGCCGTTACAGTAATTTACCGGATCACTTCGATCGACGCAATCGTGATGATAGGCGATGCGGCTACTTCTTTTCAGGTGCGTACGATTTCTTGAGTACGGACTTTCCGTCTCGAACTTCAACGATGTAAACCGTTCGACGCGGCTGACGGCCCTTGGCAAACCAAAACGGCCCCGTCAAACACACGATTTCACCCATTTGATCGATGTCGGATGCCAGGCGATCACTCTTGAACGTGTCCGCCTTCTTGGCACGTGCCAACAGCAGCGAAACGGCATCGAATGTCAGTGCCGCTTCGCTGTCCGGGGCTTTGCCGGTCCGTGACCGGAACTTGGCGACGAAGCTCTGCACGGCGGCCGCCGAGTCATCGGCAACGAACGGCGTCGCATAAATTATCCCGGCGCTGACGGCCGGATCGGCGCGACGAATGACGCCGTCGTTTTCTCCGGCGAAGGCAGTGAGCGTCGCGCTCATATCATTCATTCCGGAACGAATCTTTGACGCGAGCGTGACGAGATCGCCTACATTGCCGCAGTAGACGATTGCTTCGGCCTTTGCGTCGGTAAGTCTTTTTGCAATAGCCTCAAGGTCCTGTGAGGAGCGAACGGAATAGCCAGTACGAATTGTCCGATCTGCGTGCTGAAACTCCGATTCAAATGCAGCCGCAGCTTGACTGTGGATCGTCGCAGTCGAATCGACCACCAACGCCACGGATCGAATCTTCCGTTCTTCGGCCAGGTATTTCGCCAGGCAGCGGCCTCGCTCGGGGGCAGCGAGTCCCACCGGAAAGATGTGCTTTTCCGGGGCGGTGGAACCGCCGCCGCACGGAGCAATAATCACGACAGGCAACGTAGATGCGGCCGCATTGAGTCGATCAAATTCTTCAGAGTCTCGTCCTGCAATCAACGCCTGGGCCTGATTGACCGCCAGCATCCGGGTCGCCTGACTGCTAACTGAGGCGGCTTCACTCGCGGTGTCCGCGTGTACCACAGCAACGGGCCGCTTTCCGATGTGGTTGGCGGCATCCGTATTCGCCTCAGTGACCGCAAGTGCCGCCGCCTCTGCGGCGAGCAGTCCGGAGGTCTGCTCGCTTCCTGATCGCGGCGCTAAATGTGCGATTACATGCGGTTCTGCATTACCGCCAAGGCGATTGCATGACGCAATGACCAAGGCGAGTGTCGTCAGCAGCAGCGCCCAACGCGAACGACGTCTCTTAGCTTGCTTCATTTCCTCATTCTAGGATTCACGTCGTTCGCGTCGAGCGAGTCATGCGCATCAATGGCGGAACAGAAATTCTCGCGTGTTCAGTAGCGCCCAGAGAACGTCCTCCCAAGCCTTGCGCTTGTCGGTCTGCTTGTTTACGTGGCCCAGTGCCGCGGCGGACTCACTCGGCAACGGCTCGCGGGCGACTGTCGCCAGGTACAGTTCGTTGAGAATCTCAACGTCGGTCTTCTTGGCCGCGATCAGCGTACCCAGTCTGTTGCTCGGGTTGCGGAGTTTCTCGTTGATCGTCGGGCCGTTGATGAGTTGCAACGCCTGGGCCAGATTGCTGTCGCTCTCGCGTTCGCATTCGCAGGCAAGTTCGCGTGCCGGCTGACCAAACGTCTTCAGGAATGGGTGATTCACCTCTCCATCCGGCAGCTGAACGGCGCGTGTGCCTGACGGCAGACCCGCAAACTTCTCCGGTACCGAGGTAACATCGCACAATGCGTCGAGCAATTGCTCGGCCGTCAACAGCTTTGTGACCGCGTGCGAAAAGTACTTGTTATCGTCCTTGTTCGTTTCGGTCGGCTGTGCGCTCAACTGGTACGTGCGCGAATTCATGATCGTACGAATCAAGTGTTTCACGTCGAACTTCGTGGCGATGAAGTCTTTGGCCAGTGCGTCAAGCAGTTCGTCATTGGCCGACGGATTGGAGTCGCGGAAATCGTCGACTGGATCAACGATGCCTTTGCCCATTAGATGATACCAAATGCGATTCACGACTGACTTGGCGAAGAAAGCGTTGTCGGCGCGAGTAAGCCAATCGACGAACAATTCCCGCCTGTCCCGGTTAGGCTGTTCCGTCGGCAATTCGCCGCCGAGGAAACGCGGCGGCATGACTTTGCCGGTTCGCGGCTGCGTCACTTCGCCGGAACGATCGCTGTAGATCACTTCCGACGTCGCCGGTTCGTTTGGCTTCGAGGCGCCTTGGGCAGGGTCCTTCTTTTGCTTGACGCGGACAAAGAACGCCGCCAGGCTGTAGTAATCGTCCTGCGTCCAACGCTCGAATGGGTGATTGTGGCACTTGGCACACTGCATTCGCACGCCGAAGAACAACTGAGCCGTGGTCTCGGCCAGGTTCGTGGCATCGCGAGCAATGCGATAGAAATTCGCCGGCGGGTTCGCGTGGCTGCTGCCCTTTGATGTCAGAATCTCGCGCACGATCTGATCGAACGGCGTGTTGGCGGTCACGTGGTTGCGCAGCCATCCCTGGAAGGTGTGTACGCCCTTGATCTGAATCGTCTTGCGGCTCGATCGCAGCACGTCCGACCATTTCAACGTCCAGAAATCGGCATATTCGGGACGTTGCAACAGTGAATCAATGAGCTTCGTTCGCTTGGCTGTGTCCTTGTCATTGACAAAGCTCTTCACGGCTTCGTTCGTCGGCAGCAAGCCGCACAGGTCGAGATACGCCCGTCGAATAAACTCCGAGTCAGAGCACAAATCCGATGGTGCGATGTTCAACAACTTCAATTTGCGGAAAACGTTTGTGTCCACGTAATTGGCTTCCGGCGGGTTCGACCAAACGAAACCCGGCTTCGGCTCCAGGTAAGTGAGCCGCACGGCCTGGAGTTCATCGAGATACCGGCACAGAATCGCGACTTCTCCCGATTGTTTGAATTCGACCAGACCATTGACCGAAACGTCGGCTTGCGCCGGGTCGCTGCTCGAAAACACCGTGAGTCGCGTCACGTCACGCACCGTGTTGTCGGCGAAATGGGCCAGGATCGCTAACTGCTGCACCTTGGCGGGGGCGTTGAGCACTCGGCTTCCCGGCAGGATTTCAATCTTCTTCAACGCCGGCAGATTCGGTGCATCGTCTTTGAGGCCTTCGGTCAACCAGCCCGCAAGCGCCTGGGCGGGCAGACTATCGGCTGCAAATCGTGACCCGCCTTCATGCGGAATGCGACCGAGACCTTTCTGGAGGATCAGGCTCGCCATCGGATTCAGGCGATCGGTGCGACGGCCCAGCACATCGCGGGTCAGTTGCAGATAGTCGGGAGCCGGCTCGAATCCTCGCAGCGACAGCTTGAAGCCGTTCTTGCCGCTGGGCGTGCCGTGGCAGGCGCCGCTGTTGCACCCGCCGACATTCAGGGCCGCGATGACTTCACGACGGAAGCTGACGCCGTCGTTCTTCTCCATACCTGCAACGCTGACCGGAACTTTTGCCGACAATCCGCCGACGTCGATGGTAATCGCCGTGGCGCCATTCTTTTGTGCCGTCAGATAGCTGTCGGCAAGACTGACGATGCCCACAGGTTCCACGCGATAGGTTGCATACGGCGTGAGGTCGCGGACGCTTCCGTCGGCGTACTTGCCGGTGACGACCAGTTGCTGCGCCCAGCGAGGGCCGTTCAGTTGAACGTTGGGTGGTTGGATCATCAAAGCCGTCGGTTTGCCGATGACGGCAGATGGTTCGTCGGCCTTGCGAACCGGTTCAGCAAAAATCGGTGAAGCGATTGCGAGTCCGACACAAACAACAGCGCGAACCCAGAAACGATACGGCTTGGGAGAGGCCAGCATGGTCATCGTCCTCGATGCGAGTCGAAAAACTACGGCGAGCCGGCAGCGGTGCGGCCGGTAACTATCAGGCAGGTAACGATTAGTGTAAACGGTCAGGGGCGAAATTGCGACACGAATTCGGCCTGATTTTGACATTGAAGCGGCCGACCCGCGTTGCATCCCCGATTGCACTTCACAACGAAAACCGGCGAAGTTCATTGGCGAACGGTCGAATGCGGCAACGGACCTGGCGATCGGTCGCTCGCTCAGCTCAAGAAACCGCAGGCATCGCAAATGCTGCACGTTGTGCCTTCCGCATGAAACAGCATCGTGGCGCTGTATCGCGCTGCCGGCAAGACCTGGCGGCGGCGCTATTGCTCCAACGCATACTTTGGCGGGCGCTTCAATCGTAGCCGCGGCCTGTTGCACCGGCCCAACGGCACAGCGCCCGGCATCACCTACCCATGTCAAAACGTACAGCGCAAACTCAAATACTGATCGTAGCTTTGCCGCAAGTCCCGGTTCGGCCCATCGTTCGGCCGATTGTAACGGCTGCAAACAAAAACTGTCAAAATTGTGGAATCGTGGTGAGACACCGTGACGTCGCGTGGTTATGTCGATGGTCGTAGTGCAGTGCGCAGTAGTGCTGGTCGTCGTGTTGGTGATGCTGCGCGCAGTGTCGCCCAGCATGCGCTCGGCTCGCATCCTATCCCAAGTTAACTGAAGTCGATATTCGTCCCGCATGACTGGTCTCGACGAGGCTTGACGCCGGCCGCAACCCGCGCGGCCCATTCCGCGCGCACCGGCCCGCATAAGTGTCTGATCCGATCGGCGAAAAGCAAATCGCTTGGGCAGGTTTTTGGAGATGCGATGCTCGCGGGATGCAGATGATCGAACGGCTGGCATTGACCGCCTGGAATTCGACTTCGCCGGCGACGACCAATGCGTGACGCTGACGGCGACGCAGCTGCGCCGTCGGCTGGCCAAACGGGCCGCGGCCAGGGTGTGAGGCGAGCGACTTTGAACTCGTTCCCAGGCTCTGCCTGGGAACGCACTTCTGCGAGGCTCTGCCTCGCAGGGATTCACATGGCGGCAGAGCTGCCGGCGAGTGTGTTCCCAGGCAGAGCCTGGGAACCAGTCAACCACGAGGGATGCTTGGCGGTTTGCGCAAGTGGCGGTTATATCGGACGAGGAGCCGTACGCCTATAATTACAACTGGAATAATCCAAGCTACCGCCAATAGGAGTTGCGCATATTCTGGCCACCACATCATCGCAACGAATGTTGCCAAAAAAATACCGAAATAAAGACACAATCGCTGTCGCGGCGTGCGGCCGATTATGCGGTACAAAAACTTGTCCGTTGAAGTTAGCGGATTATTTCCGGACGGGGCAAACATGAAGCTGAAACAAAAGAGTATCGTCGTAACCGTCATTAGCACGCCGCCCAAGGCAATGTACAGTATGTTCATGCTCTTAATGAGATGTTCACTGCCGAAATAGAGCCGGATCGCTACAAGATCGGCGAAAAGACAAGCGCACGCGATCACTAGCAGAAACCCATACAAGTACCGTCGGACCCCTACTTCGTCATTTTTGACGGACGGATAGGCAAATACGAATACTACGAAGCCCACAACACTGGCACCGAAGAGCATGGCGATTTGAAACCAGAACTCTCCGCTCCACAAGTCAGTGCTTGCAGTGTCCCACCACGCAAACCGTTGTTTCAATAAAACACATAGGATCGCAACAATTGAGTTAGTCGCGAGAATGCTAACGGCCCATCCCCACCGCCGGAAATCGTCGGGGCCAAAATAGCGTTTGAGGTCCATTAAAGGAAATATGGATTCGTTCGCATTAGTTGGTTTGCCATTTATGTAAGCTTCGAGTTTGTTGACCAAGTCATCAGCCGAAGGATAACGGTCCTGCTGTTCTGTTTCCAGACACTTCATACATATGTTGCACAGAACTTTGTCCTGCTCAGAAAATGCACGAAACCTATTAGGATTGGTCGCGCGAGTTTTCTGTACTAATTCAATCGATTCCTTCTCAGTGGCGCCGTGAAATGGACAAAACCCTGTCAGAAGATGATAAAGGATGGCACCTAGCCCGTAGATGTCAGTTCGTTGATCAACGTCTCCGAATCCGCTCCCGGTCTGTTCGGGCGCTCGATAGTACGGCGTGCCGGTGATCATGCCCTCGTCTCTTTGCTGGCCGTTTTTTTTGAGTCCGCCCAGGCCAAAATCGATTATCTTTGGTTCGCCGTTGCAAAAGAGAATATTGTTTGGCTTCAAATCAAAGTGAAAGACTGGCACTTGTTGTTTGTGTGAAAATGCGATAGCTCGCGCCAGCTTGAGCGTCAATTTAGCTGCGTCATTTGCGTTCCACGGCCTGCCATCCTTTAAGCGAGCTGCAAGCGATCCTTCGGAACAGTACTCCATTACCATGAACGGCTCACCGTCTGCGTCGCCACTCGCAACGACCTTTACGATATTCGGATGGTGCAATTCGCGTGTTGCCTGCGCTTCCTCAAGAAACTTGGTTTTCTCGGTCGGGGTTGCGTGAGCCGTCCCCAACATTACTTTGATCGCGACCTTTTGCCCCGACCGTTTGTGAGAGGCAAAATAAACAGCGCCCATGCCGCCACGACCAATTCGCTTGTGAAGTACGTAGCCCAAATGGTCAAACTTGGCGGAGTATTCAGTCGGGAGCGGCGCGGTCTCAGGTCGCAAGTGAATCGCATCAGGGTCAGTCGACTGATGCACCAAACTGTCGCCCTCGGCTTCCAGGGCGAAATAGTCATTAAGGACCGACGGATCACCGAGCCATCGCTCAAATCGTTTCAGGAATAATGTCAGTGGTATCGAATTGCCCGCGTCGCACAGAAGTTGATACTCGTTGTTTGCAACTTGCGCCGCAGCGTCTTTATCGTCGATTAGGTTGGGGTGGAGGATTAAGTACTCCTCAAACGGTCGCAAGTTCCCCCTGCGCCAATGCGAAACTTGGTCGCAAAGCAGCTGATCTAGTAATTGCCTGTTCGACACTACGAAGCTCCGCATACTCGCTCGCGCGATTTCGTGATCCAGCGCTGAACCCTTTTGGCAACTGCAGACTCTGTCTCCTTTCGCACACGGGCAATTTCCGAAAAAGTTTTTCCGTCCACGAAACGTGCCTTGATGAGTTCCTGAAACTCGGCAGGTTCTTCGGCCAAGAACTCTTCAATGCGCTTCATCAAATCGCTCTGGTTCTCGGCCGTTTGTTCGTCGTTCCTGCGATTCATAATCGCAGTCACCAATTCGTTTGATACTTTGAAGCGGCGCAAGCGCCTCCCGTTCATTCGAAGCTTATCGATGACCTGGCGAGTTGCGACGGTGGCAATGAAGGCTTCGGGGTTTTCGGCAGTACTGACTGCAATCGAATTCGCAAGAATGTGTGCCCATGTCGATTGGCGCGTCGATTCGAACATATCGACCGTAAATGCACCGCAGCGTATCAAACGTCCACGAATGATGTTGTCAATCAGTTTTTTGTATTTCGCGTGCAGATGCTCTACAGCCTGTTGATCTGCGGCGCTGAGATTCGGCTCATGATTGTGGGTCATACTGCCACCCTGGGCGTGGTCATTTAACGCGCGGACCTTGTCGATTTCGGGGCATGTCCCGAACTGGCAGCGAGTGTCGGTATATGCATTAGACGACGGAAGCACCCCAAAGGCGACAAAAAACAACCCATTCCGTCGAAATTGGCGGACTGTTCGGTTGTTTCACAAATCTGAGCTTATTTTGTCCGTTTCGGATTGCCGTCGGCGTCATCAAGAGCAGCAACGGATTGCCGCCGTTTCGACGGCCGATCGGTGGGGCGAACTCGCCACGTTGGCGGGGGCGCGGTCCTCGAATTCGGAATCCATTCTAGTGAGGTGGCACATGCGAGCGATGAGTTTTGTGATCTGCACGGCCGGGTTGCTGGGACTTGTTTCCTCGGCAGCAAATGCCGCCGACAACCCGTTTCGGCCGGCCTTTTGCGGCCAGTGCACGGACGGCGCGTGGATCTACTGGTGTCAGCGTCTCGGCCATGCCAAGACACCGTCGGTCCGACACGCGAAGTACTGGTGGGACGGCGCTGCTACCGGCGGCTACGAGCGCAGCAGCGCGCCCGGCACGGTGCCGTGCATTCTCGTCATCGATGGCTGGTCGGCAAACCAATTCGGCCACGTCGCGGTGGTCACGTACGCCACCAAGGACTGGTCCCCCGGTTGGTATCTGCTATGGACGCAGCAGTTCAACTACTCGCCTTCGACGGCGGGCAATTGCAACGCCAAGTTCCAAGGGTTCTGGGTTGCATACCACCCATCCTCTCGGTCGTGCTGGTACTGGCAGGGCCAGAGCTGGTCCCGAACTTCGTTCCCGGTTCGCGGGTTTGTCTGGGGTGGCCCGTGATGCGCTACCGTAATCGCCGATCCCCGGTCGCCGATCCACGGCGGCCGGGGATTTCTTCCCACACAACGAAACGAGGCAATAACTCATGAAGTCCACCCGCTCTCAAGCGCGGCCGGCCGGCATCTCGCTTATAGAACTCTTGGTCGTAGTGGCGATCCTTGGCACGCTCGCAGCCATTATGCTCCCTGCAATCCAAAAAGTGCGGGAAGCAGCGGGCCGCATTCGCTGTGCCGCTAACCTCAAGCAGATCGGCCTGGCCCTGCACCAATACCACGACACCCATGGTTCATTCCCGAATAACGAAAAGGTGGCGTGGTCAGTCCAGATTCTGCCGCAGATCGAACAAGACGCACTTTTCCGCCATTACGACCCAACTCGTTCGCCCTTCGACCCGCCAAACGCGTCCCTCGGCGAGAGTCGGCTTGGGGTCTACACTTGCACTAGCGACGCCTCTGCCGAGCAGGCATTCGGGTGGTACATAATGAACTTCCCCCACAGCTCCGACATTCTGGGACTTCGGTTGCTGGATGTCCGCGATGGCACCAGCTGCACTGGGCAGGCCTTTGAGTTGCTTCGGGAGGATTTGGGGCTCGCGTGGTATCTTGGTCCCGCCCACCCCATTATCGCGGGCAATAACCACCGTGGGTTTCACGTCCTATTCGCCGACGGCCATACGCAGCTGGTGGCGCCGATTGTAAGCGCCGAAGTTCTCAAGTCTATTCGCACGCCGGCCGGCGACGAGGTCGTTAGTGCCGACCGCTATTAAATACCTTCGGTCTTCTTGGGGTCGTGCTGAGAATCTACCTGCAAATGAAGTCGGCACGACCGCCAATTGTGCACATCGGATTGTCTCCGCGTTGTCGCCCCTTACTTCCTTCATTCCCCACCCCCCCATCCACCCGCACGCCCCTTCCCCCGGCGCGGCCGCGCTTCGCCGCGTTCGCTTGACTGGATGAGCGTTTGGCCTACGAAGGCGGGGTTGGAGGTTCGCATCCAGTCGCCGAGTTCGCCGGCGGGCGCCGTTTCGCGGAGTGCTTCGCGCTGCTCCCTCATTCGTCCAAAAGTTCAGTCGGATTGAATCAGCGGTGGCGAAGGGGTTTTGGCAGAGACGATGAAGATCGTGCCCGCCTATCGGAAAATCCTCGCTGCTGACATGGTCGAGTCAGCTACGCAGAGTTAATATCTCAACAATCACTCATTTCGATGGAATGTTCAGGGCACACATCGGCTTGTTTGCCGAGACCAATAGACGATTGGTCCTGATTCGTGCGCATTTAACTCTGGAGATGGCGGATGAAGAAGAAGATTCTGATTGTCCTCGGCATATTGGTGTTGCTGGCTGGGGCTTTTGCCGGCGTAGTTGCCATGCAGCCGGCCGAGTATCAAGTGCAGCGTTCGACCACGATAGCGGCGCCTACCGCCGCGGTGTTTGCTGAAGTCAATGACTTTCATAAGTGGGACGCCTGGTCCCCTTGGGCGAAGCTCGACCCGAATGTGAAGAACACGTACGAGGGCGCAAGTTCGGGCAAAGACGCCGTGATGAAGTGGTCCGGCAATTCCGATGTCGGCGAAGGCAAGATGACCATTACCGAAAGCAAACCAAACGAACTGATCAAAATCAATCTGGAGTTCATTCGACCATTTGAAGACCGCAGCAACGTCGAGTTTTCGTTCAAACCGGAGGGCGAAAAGACGACCGTGTCATGGACCATGACCGGCAAGAACGGCTTCCTTGGCAAAGCGATGTGCATGTTCATGAGCATGGACAAAATGGTCGGCGGTGATTTCGAAAAAGGATTGGCCAACTTGAAGGCGGCCGCCGAAGGTAAAAAGACAGAGTCCAAGCCGAGCGATGGGAAATAGTGCTGGATAGGATCGTAGTGACCGCATTCATGCGGTCGTTCTTCGGACCCGCTATAGTTGGTCGCTACAGAACGGTTTCAACAACGAGGTGCGGCACATGATTGGATTGCAGCAACGGATGAGGACTCTGACGGCAGCGTTTGCGCTGATCGTCCTGCTGACATCCGACCGGGGATTGCGGGCGGATGAAAACTCCGCGCCGCTGTCGAAGGCCAAACTTGATGCGATATCGAAGTCGCTGGACACGGCCGTTGAGAAAAAGCAGGTCGCCGGAGCGTCGGTGTTGCTCGCTCATCATGGAAAGGTCGTGTTTACGGCGAATAGCGGAATGAGCGACATCGAGAGTAAGTCGCCGATGACTGAGAAGGTCATTCAGCGCATTGCGTCGATGACCAAGCCGATCACATCGGTTGCAGTGATGATCCTCGCGGATGAGGGGAAGCTGAAAGTTACTGATCCGCTCTCGAAATTCCTGCCTGCGTTTAAGTCGATGAAGGTCCTAGTTGTTTCTAAAGACGGAAAGTCGCATGAACTCGTCGATGCGGCCCGGGAGATCACGATCCACGATTTGCTGACGCACAGTTCCGGCATCACGTACCGGCTCATGAACAAGCCGATACTCGGGAAGATGTATGTCGATGCCGGAGTTTCCGACGGCATCTCCGATACGGAAGGAACGGTGGCACAGAACATCGACAAGCTCGCCAAGTTGCCGCTGACGTGTCAGCCAGGCGCTGCGTGGGAGTACGGCTTGAATACGGACGTGCTTGGCGTGGTTGTTGAAACCGTGTCGGGCAAATCGCTTCAGGATTTCATTCGTGAGCGAATCTGCGTTCCATTGAAGATGAACGATAGCTGGTTCATCCTTCCGAAGGAAAGCCGATCCCGCCTGTCGTCCTTGTACCTAACCGCCGGCGGTTTGAGCAAGGTCGGCGGCAAGCCGTTCGTACAGGACTCGATCGTGTTTTCGGCAAACTATCCGCTCAACGATTCCAGCAAATATCACTCCGGCGGCGGCGGCATGTCCGCTACTCTTGGAGATTACTATCGCTTTTGCCAGATGCTCCTCAACCGAGGGCAACTCGACGGCGTGCGGGTCCTGAAGGAGGAGACTGTTTCGCAAATGACTCGCAATCAATTGGGCGACGTTCGCATACAGTTTCCGGGCAACGACCTGATGGGTTATGGGTTCGGCATTCTGAGCGAAAAGGGAAAGGAAGCGACCAAGGACCTGGCCGGCGTCGGCACTTATGGCTGGGGCGGAGCGTTCGGAACTTACTTTTGGATCGACCCGAAAAATGAACTGATCGGCGTATTCATGTGCCAGGCCTTTCCACCGGACTTTGGCCTGGCACAAGAATTCAAGCGACTAACATATGAAGCGGTGAATTCGGCGAAATAATCGACTACTGCGCTTGCAGCGCGAATGCGGTATGTCGCCCTGGAAGGCGGCGGCGAACCGACTGTTCGAAGTTCATTCTGACATTTGAGAATTGAAAATGGCTGTCAAAAGAGTTCCAGATGGTTTTCGCCGGGTGACGCCGCACCTCACGGTCCGCGACGCATCAGCAATGATCGACTTCTACAAACGTGCCTTTGGCGCCGTGGAAAAACGCCGCGTGATTGGACCGGATGGCAAGTCGATCCTGCACGCAGAGATCACGATCGGCGATTGCATTATCTTTCTCAATGACGAGTATCCGGAGATGGGCGCAATCTCGCCGCTCGTTCCCAAGACCACTGCGGTAACGCTGCACCTCATGGTCGAGGACGCCGACAAGCAGTTTGCTCAGGCCGTGGCGGCCGGCGCCGAGGTCGTCATGCCGCTTGCCGACATGTTCTGGGGCGACCGCTACGGACTTGTGAAAGTTCCGTCCGGGCATCAATGGTCCATCGCTCATCACGCCGAGGACCTCACGCCCGATCAAATGAAAGAGCGAATGCAGAAAGCGATGTGCGGATAGTATTGTGCGACTGCCGAGCATTTCGGGGGGTGAGTTGAATCTTGTTCATGGGGGTACAAACATGTCTTCGGTGCGTGTACTGGTTGGCACTCGCAAAGGAGCGTTCATCCTGAGTTCCGACGGCAAGCGAGATAAGTGGGAAGTTGCCGGTCCACTTTTCGGCGGCTGGGAACTGTATCACCTCAAAGGATCGCCTGCCGATCCGAACCGCATTTACGCGTCACAAACTAGTGGGTGGTTCGGACAGATCATTCAACGATCTGACGACGGCGGCAAGACTTGGCATCAGCCGGGCACGCCGCCGGGTCAATCGTTGACGACGCCCGAGGGATTCCCCATGGGCGAAAGCAACAAGTTCGTTTACGACACGTCGCCCGAAACCGGCAGGCCGCTGACTACGCATCAGCATTACGACGGCACGCGGAAGCCCTGGGAATTCAAGCGCGTCTGGCACTTGGAGCCTTCGCTCCATGACCCGGATACCGTCTATGCCGGCGTCGAGGATGCGGCCCTCTTTCGGTCAACTGATGGCGGCAAGTCGTGGAATGAACTCGCCGCGCTGCGCAGTGTGCAAGGCGAGAAGTGGATGCCAGGCGCCGGCGGCATGGGCTTGCACACTGTCATTCTCGACCCCACGGACCCGAAGCGAATTTTCATCGCGATTTCGGCGGCAGGGGCGTTCCGTACCGACGACGGCGGCAAGAATTGGAAGGTCATCACCAAGGGACTCAAGTCCAAGTACATGCCGGACCCCAACGCGGAGATCGGGTTCTGCGTTCACCGCATCGCACATCACAAAGCGAGGCCGAACACCTTGTACATGCAGTTGCACTGGGACGTGATGCGTTCCGACAACGCCGGCGATTTGTGGTATGAGGTCAGCGGCAATCTGCCGACGGATTTCGGTTTCCCGATCGACGTTCATGCCCATGATCCGAACATCGTTTATGTCGTCCCAATCAAGAGCGACAGCGAGCATTACGTTGCGGATGGGAAACTCCGCGTATATCGCAGCAAGACCGGCGGGAACGAATGGGAAGCGCTGACGAACGGCCTGCCGCAGGAGAACTGTTACGTCAATATTCTTCGCGATGCGATGGCAGTCGATACGCTCGACGACTGCGGCATTTACTTCGGCACGACGGGCGGCCAGGTGTATTGTTCGCCAAACGGAGGCGACAGTTGGAAGCCGATCGTCCGCGACCTGCCGGCCGTGCTCTCCGTCGAAGTCCAAACGCTGAAATAGTCCGTCGGAAATGCGATCATGGTCCGAGTTGAAATCCCATATCATTTGCGGACGTTGGCGCAGGTCGAAGGCGAAGTTGTCCTCGACGTTTCGCCGCCGGTGACACAGCGTTCCGTGCTCGATGCGCTCGAATCGCGGTATCCGATGCTTCGCGGCACCATTCGCGACCACGTCACCAAGAAGCGCCGCTTACTGCTGCGGTTTTTTGCATGTGAAGAAGATCTGTCGCACGAGCCGCCTGATGCGCCGTTGCCGGAGCCGGTCGCAACTGGGAAGGAGCCATTCTTCATCATCGGCGCAATTGCCGGCGGAGCGCAGACAATTTCTACCAACGCGTCCAGCCTGCTGCTATCATGAGTTCACCCATGCCTCGGGCTCGCGATTATGTCAGATTGCCCATCCTCGGCGATACTCCAGGAATTGCGCGACGGCAGAGTATCCACCTCGGATAAGACGCCGCTCGAAGAGCACTTGCGATCCTGCGTAAATTGTCAGAATCGATGGCAGAAAAATTGCGATGACCTGCTATTCAACGAGATCCGACACGCGCTAAAGGCCAGCCCTGCCACAAATCCGGAAGCCCCGGCATCATTACAAGTCGAGGTGGCAGGCTACGACGTGTTCGGCGAGATTCATCGCGGCGGGCAGGGCGTGGTTTACAAGGCAGTTCAGCGTGCGACCAAGCGAATTGTGGCGTTGAAGGTGCTGCTTCAAGGTGTGCACGCCACTGTTCGCCAGCGGCACCGATTTGAACGGGAGATCGACCTCGCTGCACAGTTGAGGCATCCGGGCATTGTCACTGTGTTCGAGAGCGGCGATGCCAAAGGCCAGCCATATTTCGCAATGGAGTTTGTCGATGGTCGTTCCCTTGAACAGCACTTATCGAATCAGAGTTTGACTATTGGTCGGCGTGTCGAGTTGTTTTCGGAAATCTGCGAAGCAGTCGCTTATGCGCATCGCCGCGGCGTGATTCATCGCGATCTCAAGCCCGGCAACATTTTGATCGATGCCGACGGCAAGCCGCACATCCTTGACTTTGGACTTGCGAAATCTTCGTCGGAGCAGGGGGAGTCGTTAACGCGCTCGGGCGAGTTCCTTGGTACGCTGGCATACGCGGCGCCGGAGCAGACCACTGGCGATCCCAATCAGATCGACACAAGAACCGACGTGTACGCCATCGGCGTGATCATGTACCAGGCATTGACGGGCAGGCTGCCGTATCCAGCCGACGGGTCGCTGGCGCAAACGGTCGCCAACATCAATCAGGCAGTCCCGAAAGCGCCTTCGTCGATGGAATCGATGATCGATCGCGACTTGGAGACGATTGTTCTAAAAGCGCTCGCCAAGGAACAGTCCCGCCGTTATGACTCAGCCGTCGATCTGCATCGCGACATCTTAAACTATTTGCGATTGTTTCCGATCGAGGCGAGGCGAGACAGCGCCTGGTACATGGTGCGGATGGCGGTGCGGCGCAATCGAACGGCGGCCCTTGCAGCTGCGACGACATTGGCGGCTCTCGTCGTCGCATTGATCGTGTCGACTTACTTTTGGAGTCAAGCCGTCGTTGATCGCAATTGGGCGAAGAAGGCGGGAATCGATGAGCATAATGCCAGGATCGCTGAAGAGTCGCAGCGAAAGAACGCGGAATTCCAGGCATACGTGGCGAATCTTGCCGCGGCGATGGGAGCACTCGACCGCCACGACGTGGCCGACGCACGATTGCGGCTCGATCGGGCCCCGGCTAAATATCGGGATTGGGAATGGGGGCACCTTCGAAGCCGGCTTGATCAGAGCGAAGTCACGCTTGCAGGCCACACGGAATATCTGGAAGCCGTGGCATTCGATCCACAAGGCGCATTGGCCGTTTCCGCTTCGTGGGACAAGACCGCCCGAGTCTGGGACACGAGCAGCGGAAAGTGCCAGCGCACATTTCATGCGCCGGCGAGTCTTCGTGCCGCAGTTTTTCTACCTGACGGCAAGACCGTCGCGCTAGGTTGCTGGAACGGCACTGTCATTCTCTGGGACTCGTCGAGCGGCGACGTTCGGCGGACGTTTCACGGGCCGGGGCCATCTGTCTGGAACGTCGCGGTCAGCGCTAAGCACGGGTTGCTCGCGGCATCGTTCAGCGAAGAGAATTTGAAGGGCTCGGCTGCCAAGATTTGGCGTATCTCCGATGCAACAGAGGTCGCCCAGATGCAGCTTCCGCAACGAACGACCGGCCTCGCATTCGATGAAGCTGGAGATCGACTGTTCGCGGCGTGCGTGAATTCGTTGCACGTCATCGATGTCCGTACCGGCAAGCCTGGAGCCTGGAGTGGGCCTGAAACGATCACCGGTCCGTTGGCGATTGATTCGATGGGGAAGTTTCTCGCAGCGCCGGCAGGGGACGCAACGATCCAGGTGTTTGATCTCGCGACGGGAAAGCTCCATTCCGCCATCCGCCGGAACCGGCTGCAATTGCTTGCATTGGCGTTCAATTCTGATGGGTCGATGCTTGCCGGCGCGGGCCGCGACAAAGTGATACGGCTTTGGCGAGTGCAGTCGCAGGAAGAAATCGCAGTGCTCGCCGGCCATGAGTGGGCGGTGTCCGCCGTTGCCTTTAATCACCAGGGAAACGAACTGATATCAGGTTCTTGGGACAATTCCGTCAAGTTATGGCGGCCAGGCCGACTTCCGCCTCCGATGTTGCGGCGTCACAGCAAGCGTGTCGTCGGTGTGGCGCACGACCACCGTCGTGCAGTGTTGGCTACAGGCGCCATCGATACGACCGTTTGTTTGTGGGACGTTAGCGACAAAGGCCGGCTGCTATGGCAGAGATCGCATGACTCCGCAGTGCAATCGGTGGCCATTCATCCGTCCGGCCAGTCGATCGCGTCGGCAAGTTGGGACAAGAGCGTTCGAATTTGGGCCGCCAACGATGGGAAGCTGTTGCATACTTTGACCGGCCACACCGATCACGTGCATTCCGTCGCGTTTAGCCCAGACGGAGTACATCTCGCTTCCGGATCGCGCGATAATTCTCTCCGCATCTGGGATTGTAAGACAGGCTCACTCATACAAACGCTGCAGGGGCACACGGACCATATCCACAATGTTGTCTACAGTCCTGACAGCAGTCTTCTTGCCTCTGCGGGCCATCAGAAGATAGTAGTTTGGAATGCAAAGACGTTTGAGCGGGTCGCCGAAATGAGACGCACAATGTTGCAAGATGATTTTTCGCTGGCGTTTCATCCGAATAGCCGTTGGCTTGCCGCCGGCGGCGACACGCAGACGGTTCTGGTTTGGGAAGCGCGGACGGGCGATGAAATCGTTCGACTTCGGGGACATTCCGACGAGATTCGGACTGTCGCTTTTTCGCCGAGCGGCGAACGGCTGGTGACGGCCTCCCTCGACCGAATTGTGCGAATATGGGACACTCGCAATTGGACGGAACTAGGCAGAGTATCGCCAACGGACGTGAGAATTGAGAGTCTTGCTTTTTCACACGATGGTCATCGATTGTACATGGGACGCGCCGACGGCAGCATCGTCATACTCGATGATCGAGTTTCCCCGTCCGCAGAAAAACGTTAGCAGTTGAGCCAGCTATGGAGCCGACCCGCGCGAGTTTGCTGATCCGCCTCAAGGATCCACAGGACGGCGCCGCCTGGCGGGAGTTACACGAACTGTATGGACCGCTGCTGTACTCCTTCGCCCGATCCAGTGGGCTCAACCATGATCAAGCCGATGACATTCGTGCGACCTGCTTCGAGGAATTGGTCCGGCAACTTCCCACGTTTGAATACGACAAAGCTAAAGGCGGATTCAAAGCCCTGTTGCGCACGATGGTGCATCGCCGAATGATCGATCTTCTTCGAAAACGACGCGAAGCGCAAGCAGACAGCAGCGACCTCGCGGGGTTGCCCGACCGAGGATTGCCTCCGGACGAGGCCTGGGAAGCGTCCTGGCGGCAACATCATCTCAAGCATTGCGTTGATCGCGTTCGATCCCAAGTTCCGCAAGCGACGTTTGACGCATTTCAGATGTTGTTGGATGAAGACGCTTCGGTGTCCAAAGTGTGTGAGCGACTGGGTCTGAATGCGAATCAGGTCTACAAGGCGAAATCCCGCGTACTGGAATTGGTGCGCCGGGAAATGTTGCTTTTGGACCCCGAATGTCAGGTTTGATGCACCCCTCCGATTATCCGCCGCAAATTTTGAGTCGAATTCGGCAGAAATCGCTGACTCGTCCGAATAGTCGATTGAGGGCCTCTCTGATCGCCTTGCGCTCGAACTGTCGGCTCCCGTTCGCGAGAGACTGCTATGAAACGCAACAAATCTGTGCTGCCGCGGCTGCAATTGGAACAGCTTGAAAGCCGGGAGACGCCGGCCGGCGTGGTGGACGTCAGCTTCCTCAACAACACGATCTGCTTCATTGGCGACAATGACGCCGCCGGCAATCAGGTCAAGGTCACGGCGACGGGCGGCAATCAGTTCCTGATCGAGGGCCTTACCGGCACCACCTTTACACTCGGTGGAAAAAACGTCGGGAACACGATCGATACCGGCAGTTTGCCGGCCGGAATCGTGTTCAACTTCCTCAATAATGGCACAACGAAAATCAAAGTCGATCTAAAAGACGGGCCGGATCGCTTCGAGTACGACGGTTTCTCCAACGGTCTCGATCCGCGAAACTTCGGCGACGTGACCATCGACACGGGAGCGGGCGACGACACCGTCATTGTTCGCCAAATCTGCACGAAGAATTTTGTGATACTTTCGAAGACGCCTCTCGCCGGAACCGACAACGACGACATCTCAGTTTTTGCCGGCGGCAAGTTCGACTTCGACGGCGATACCGTGCTGGAGGAGTACAAGGGCTGTATCAAGGGCTTCGTGCGTGCAAGCACCGCGACTGGCGCCGACTTCTTCCGCTGCAGTTGCACCTGCCCCAGTTTCATCGAATGGAACACGGTTGATTGCGGCGATCGATTCATCATCGGCAGCGGCAGCCGCATCGGCGGGCAAGTCCGCATGACAACGCCCAGCGGCATGGTCGGCAGCTTCTTCGATATCTTTCCGGACGTTGACATCGCCGGCGGTTTGGGAATCGCAGCCAACAACTGCCCGGTGACGGTCAACGTCGCCAACGCCAACATCGGCGGCAGCGTCAACATCAAGAGCAAGGGCGGCGAGTGCCATTTCAACGGCACTCGATTCGGCGGTTCGTGCCACGTCGATTTGCGCGGAACAACGCCGACCCTGTTCCGTTGCATTGGCAGCACGTTTTTGAGCAGCGTGACCGCCTATTTGGGCGACGGCGGCTGCGGACCGGGCGGCCATCGAATCGAAAACGCGTACATCGCCGGTGCCTGTCAGTTATTCGGCGGCGCAGGCGTCGAAGTCGTCCGTCTGCTGACCTCGACCATTGTCGGAAAATATTCGTGTTCACTATTCGGCGGCGCTGATCGGCACTTTGTCGACGGCTGCAACTTCTGCTCCGACGTGCGCATCGATTCGGGCAAAGGTGGAAACGGCAGCACGGCGGCACCGGACACGTTTCGCAACTCCGAAGTCGTCGGGACGCTAAAGGTGTTTGCATTCGACGAAGGCGCTGCCCCCTTCAGTTTCGACGTGGAAAACGGCGAATTCGGGGGACTTCAATATTCGTCGATGCTAAAGGAATGCGAGGTGCAATTGCAGGATATCAAAACCAATAATGCATCTATCGAGTGTTTCGGCGCGATGGATATCAATCTAGAGAACTTCGAAGGCGTGTCGTTCAATTTGCTCGCATTCGGGGGTTTGAAACTCGCTGCGTTGAATACCGAAATGAAAACGTTTGTCGCTCAAGGCATGCTCGGCGGAACCACAGAAATGCGCGCAACCCTTTCACGATTTCGCGATGGCCTGAAGTTTCATGCGACCGGCAACGGCACGGCCGGCAGTTCATCGACTGTCGAATTGAACAACGTTTCCACGTCGGGCTCTATCGACATCTCGACCAAAGGTTTTGCAAATGACACGGCAACCTTGACCAATGTCAAAGCCGGAAAGGACATTTCCTATCGTTCTGAAGGCATCAAGATCGGAGGTTCGACATTCGATGCAACCGCTAGTGCCGGCGGGAAGGTCACCGCTTCGGCGACTGCTCATGCCACGGGCCGCGTGACGTTTACAAATTCCGATATCTGCGGTGGGCTTACCATTCAAAACACGGGCAATGGCGCAGCCGGCAGCAACGCAACCGTTTCATTGGACAACACCAAGGTCTGCGGCGATACACGTGTCGAACTCAAGAAAGCGGAAACGACCGCTACGACCATTGCGAATGCGGTTCTCGCTAAATCAGCAAACGTGTCAACGGACGATGGCAAGGACAATGTCGTATTCCGGAACACTACGGTCTACGGACCATTGAACATCGCCACATTCGGCGAGGACGACACGATCGAAATCCTCGAAGACGGACTTTACTACGGGTTGGTCAAAATTCGATCCGGCGGCACAACCATTCGCGACCGTGACACCGTGCGAATGAACGGCGTCGCACGCAACCTCAGCTTCCTGAACGGTTGGTCCGTCGACACCGGCGCTGACAATGACATCTTTGCGATCGACACTGCCTACATTTCCGGGATGAACATTTCGACGTTAGAGTTGTATATGCGAAGCGGATTCGACCAAGCCACTTTGCGGAACTTGTTCGTGTCGAACCTGGTTGTCCTTCCGACGTTCGACGGCGGCGCCGACAATGACACGATCGATTGGCAGAACAACGGGAATCAGTTGCCGGCTGGTACGACGCCCGTTGGCTTTGAGACGCAGAATTGACGTGTCGTGAGAAGCGGAGAGCATCACGTTGTCGGCGGAATCGTCGAAGTGAATCAGTTTGCTCCATGAAAATACAAGCATCCCGCTAAGCAGTCGTTGTCTGCTTCAACCGTTAACTCGAATGCCACGTTCTTGGGCAATCCGCATCGGATCAGATTGTTGCCGGCGGAACGTCATTTTGGACTTATCATATTTCGCTTTTACGAGTTATGAAAAAACACGGTCAGGTTTGCGGCGTGGCACAAACCTTGCATTCAAGAGATGGAAAACGTTCAGCCGAGGAGGAGACGCTGAGTCTAACTGGAGTTCGACGCCGCCGTGGGAAGTGCCACGTCGGTGTTTTTTCGTTTGGTGCGCCGAGTTTGATCGAATTCCAGCTGGCAAAGATCGTCGGCCAGCTGACATGCATGTTTCTGCATGGACTCGAACGAGAGCTGAAGAACTTGATTCCATCGGCTGTCGGTTTGGATGGCAGCATGGATCGCAACAGGTAATTGAATGGGAAGGTGAATCTTCTAAGAGTAATCGCGACTCGCAGAGTCAGTCGGACAAGTGAAATTCGAAGTCAGGAGGATTTCAAAGCTCGTCAATTGAGCGAACGGTGCATGGATGCGATCGGCCTGGTTTCGGGCCATTTTCTCTCCGTGCCGGACCATAGGAGCCGGCACTTCTTTTCGACAAAGGATCCGCATTCATGAGTTCTGTTTCCGCTCGTCAGGCTGCGATGCAGGCGATTGCCGGCGCCGAATACCAATTGAACCGCGTTACATTCAAAGAAGCAAACATCCGTGATTTGTTCGGCGCGTTGGTTTTCAACGAAGCCACACAGCGCGAGCGATTGCCGAAGCCGGTGTTCAAAGCGTTGCAAAGGACAATTCGCGAAGGCGCCGAGTTGAAAGAGGACATCGCCGACGCAGTGGCTTCGGCAATGAAGGATTGGGCCGTCGAGAAGGGCGCGACGCACTTCACGCACGTCTTTCAGCCGATGACCGGCCTAACAGCGGAAAAGCACGACAGCTTCCTGCAACCGAGCGCCGACGGACGGGCGATTGCCGAATTCAGCGGCAAAGAACTCATCAAGGGCGAACCCGATGCCTCGTCATTTCCCTCAGGCGGCATCCGTTCGACATTCGAAGCTCGCGGCTACACGGCATGGGATCCCACCAGCCCCGCTTACATCTTCGAATCGCCGAACGGTTCGACTTTGGTCATCCCAACCGTATTCGTCAGTTGGTCTGGCGAGGCCCTCGACAAGAAGACGCCGCTGCTGCGTTCCATGGACGCGCTGTCGAAACAGGCGCTCCGTATTCTCCGGCTGTTTGGCAACACCAGTGCCAAGAAAGTGTTCACAACAGTCGGACCGGAGCAAGAGTATTTCCTGATCGACAAGAACTTCTTTTACGCGCGGCCTGACCTGATCAATGCCGGCCGCACGTTGTACGGTGCTCCGTCTCCCAAGGGCCAGGAACTGGAGGATCAGTACTTCGGTTCGATTCCCGAACGCGTGATCGCTTGCATGGCGGACTGCGAAGCCCAGCTCTACAAACTCGGCGTGCCGGTCAAGACCCGGCACAACGAAGTGGCGCCGTCGCAGTACGAAATCGCTCCCATTTTCGAGAGTTCCAATCTGGCGACGGATCACCAGATGCTGACGATGGAAGTGATGAAACGCACCTCGCCGAAATACGGCCTGGCGTGCCTGTTCCACGAGAAGCCGTTTGCCGGAATCAACGGCTCCGGCAAGCATAACAACTGGTCAATGTCGACGGATACCGGTGAAAACCTGCTCAACCCCGGCGATACCCCGCACGACAATGCACAGTTCCTCGTTTTTTGCGTGGCCGTGATTCGGGCGGTTTCCCGTTACCCGGAATTGCTAAGGGTCTCGGTCGCCCATGCCGGCAACGACCATCGCCTGGGAGCGAACGAAGCGCCACCTGCGATCATCTCGATCTTCTTGGGCGAGCAACTGTACGACATCATCACGAAACTCGAGGCCGGCGGCGCGACGAGTGCCAAGCAAGGCGGCGTCATGGAAATCGGCGTCAGCATTCTGCCGAAGCTGCCGCGCGAAGCCGGCGACCGTAATCGCACCAGCCCATTCGCGTTCACGGGCAACAAGTTTGAGTTTCGTGCGGTCGGCGGTTCGCAGTCTGTCGCCGGTCCGAATACGGTGCTCAACACGATTGTCGCCGAATCGCTCGACTACGTTGCCTCAATCCTCGAAGCATCAGTCGCCAAAGGGACGGGCCTCAACAACGCCATTCAAGCGCTCTTGCCGGCGATCATCAAGGAATCGAAGAAAGTGCTGTTCGAGGGCGACAATTATTCCGCCGAATGGCATGCCGAAGCAGAGAAGCGGGGCTTGCCCAACTTCAAGAACACGGTGGACGCGCTGCCGGTGATCATGAAACCGGAAACGGAAAAGCTGTTCACGACTTATCACGTCTACAGCAAGCGCGAATTGGAGAGCCGCTTCAACATCTTGTGCGAGCAGTATTGCAAAACTATCAACGTGGAGGGCCGGCTCACGAGTATGATGGGCCGCACGATGATCCTGCCGGCTGCACTGCGCTTTCAGACGGAAGTAGCAAGCGCCGTCAACGCGACGAAGGCCGCCGGGGTCGATTGTTCGTCGCAGTCGGAACTCCTGAAATCGCTGACGGGCACGGTGTCGGAATTCCAAAAGGCGCTTTCCCATTTGGATCATGAGATGGGACACCACGGCAACGGCGACCTGCTGGGCCATGCGAAGCACTTCCGCGACAAAGTGGTCCCGGCCATGAACGAGTGCCGCCGCTTGGGCGACAAGCTCGAAACAATCGTGGCCGACGATCTGTGGCCGTTGCCGACCTATCGCGAGATGCTTTTCATCAAGTAACTTCATCGAGGTCTGTCAACTTTCAGCAAGCGGGTGGTGTCCCCACCCGCTTGTTTCGTCAATGTCCGCCGGCGGAAGAACCGCTTCCCGATCGATTTTCTGCTTGTGCGAATCGCCTTTAGTCGAATATCATAGCAGCACCTGCCTGCCCCTCCTGGGGAAACATGATGTTGCGCATTCTTGGCTCGCCGAAACGACTTTGCAACGGTGTCACTCGCCGCGACTTTTTGCAGGCGGGCGGTCTGACGCTGTTTGGTCTGGGCCTGTCCGATTATCTGGCCTCGCAAGCAAACGCGTCCCCAAGCAAAGCGCATGCATCTGGTTTCGGCAAAGCCAAAGCTTGCATTTTGCTTTACCTTTATGGGTCGCCGAGCCAACTCGAAACGTTTGACATGAAGCCGGCGGCACCAGTCGAAATTCGCGGCGAGTTCAAGCCGATTTCGTCCAGCGTGCCGGGTTTGCAGGTTTGCGAGCTGTTGCCCAATCTGTCTCGTGAGATGCATCGCGCGACGGTGCTGCGGTCGGTGACGCATCCGCACCCGATTCACGGCGTGGCCTATGCCACCACCGGTGTGCCGACCATCGACGTCGCGATGGAGCTTAGCCCGCGCGATGCTCGACATTGGCCGTTCATCGGCTCCGTCGTTGGCTATCTCGAAAAGAAGGATCAGTTGCACCGCGAGGTTCCTGCGAATATCGCGTTGCCGTTCCCGATGAGCACTCGCCGGGTCGGCGAAGTCGCCCGTGCGGGTCCATATGCCGCGTTCCTGGGCAGCGGGTACAACCCCATCTGGACGGAGTTCCACGGCAAATCGACGCGCAAATGGGTCAAGACGCTGACTGACCAAACCTACGACGGCGAAGAACCGTACATGGGCATCACGCCCGAGAGCCGCTTCGAACTAGCGACGACGACTGAGTTGCCGAAAGAAATGACGATCGACCGTCTTAGCCGGCGACGCAGTTTGCTGGAGCAATTGGATGAAGCCCGGCGGGATTTGCATGAGAGTGAATCGGGTCGGGCCAGCAGTCGTTATCGGCAGATGGCGTACGACCTGATGGGTTCGGAGAAGATTCGCAAGGCGCTCAACCTGCAAGGCGAACCGCGATCGGTCCGCGAGATGTACGGCATGACATTGTTTGGCCAAGCCAGCCTCGCGGCACGGCGGCTGGTCGAAGCAGGATCAAGATTTGTCACGGTCATTTGGGATGAATTCGGTCTCGCCGGCAGCGCATGGGACACGCACTGGAATCATTACCCGCGGATGAAGGAAGAGTTGATGCCGGGCTTCGACATGGCGTTCGCAGGGCTGCTGCGGGACCTGGATACACGCGGAATGCTCGATGACACGCTAGTGGTGTGCCTGAGCGAACACGGCCGAACGCCGAAGATTCAAAACGTCAAGGGCGGCGGTCGCGATCACTGGTCGCAGTGTTACAGCGTGGTGCTGGCGGGCGGCGGCACTAAGCGCGGCGCAGTTATCGGCAAGTCTGACAAGATCGCCGGCACCGTCGCCGAGCGACCCATTTCACCGAAAGACATCCTGGCCACGGTCTATCACCTGCTCGGCATCGAACAGGAGACGCTGCTCACCGACCGCATCGGCCGGCCACTGCCGCTGTTGCAGAATGCAAGCCCGATCGCCGAAGCGCTGGCATAGGGCGGGAGATGCTCGCGGCGGAGAGAATGGTCCATCAATCACAGAGGCACAGAGAATGAGTCCGCTCTGGGTGCTCTGTGCCTCTGTGTTTCCACTCGTGCTGGAATCTCGAAAAACGGCGCGAAATAGAACAAGCACATTCCGTCGTGACATATTTGATCTTACAGAATACCTGGCGTGGCGACTTTGATGCCCTTGAGCGCCATCTTCAGCGCTTCCGGGTTCGGTGCGACTTCGAGTGCCGTTGCCTTGTCCACGTAGTTCTTTTCAACGAGCAATCGCAGGCTCTCGGTGAAGTCGAGCATGCCTTCGAGGAAGCCGATCTTGATCGCGTCGGCCAGTTTCTTGTCTTCGCTCTTGAGGATCAGTTCACGAATCGTCGGATTGACGATCATGATCTCGTTCGTCGGCACGCGCTGCACGCCGGGCTTGATGCTGGGCAGCAGCTTCTGGGCGATGACCGACTTGAGGTTGAACGCCAGTGCCTGGCGAATCGCCGAGTGCATGTCGGCCGGGAACAAGTCGAGAATACGGCTCAAGGTGGATGGAGCGCTGGATGCGTGGATGGTGCCGAAAACAAGGTGGCCGGTTTCGGCGGCGTTAATGCCTGCCTCGAACGTGTCGCGGTCGCGCATTTCGCCGACGAGAATGATGTCCGGGTCTTCACGGACGGCGTGCTTCAGTGCAATGTGCCAGTCTTTGACGTCGATGTAGACTTCACGCTGATTGACGACCGCCTTTTTGTCGGTGAAGACATATTCGATCGGGTCCTCGATCGTGAGAATGTGCACCTGTTCGCGCTCGTTGATATAGTCGAGCATCGATGCGATGGTCGTGGATTTGCCGGAGCCCGTGACGCCGGCGAGGATGATCATGCCTTGGTCGTAATGGCACAGTTTCTCGATGGACGGCGGCAAGTGGAGGTTCTCAAACGTCGGAATCTTGTTGCTGACGCGACGAGCGACGAGCGACCACTTGCCGCGCTGTTTGAGAACGTTGACGCGGAAGCGGCACTCGTCCTGACCGATGACGTGTGCAAAGTCGATGCCGCCGGTGTCTTCGAATACCTTCATGCCTCCTTCGGACATGATCGGGCGAAGCAACCGCTCCATGTGTTCTTGGCTCAGCGGCGGCAGGTCCATGCGCTTGATGATGCCGCGATGCCGCATCATCGGCGGCAACCCGGCTTTCAGGTGCAAGTCCGAGCCTTCGTGCTTCATGACGGCCCGAAACAGCTTGTTCACTTCCGGTTCGCGCCGGATGTCCGCAGTCGCCTTGGCGTCCATCTCCAGATTGTCGGTTTCCGCTGTCGCCATTGCTCGGTCCTCGTCAGAGTTCTCGGGAAGTCGTCGATGTCTCAGGTAATTCGCACCGGCACGCCGTGATCTGCCAGGTATTTTTTCGTGATCGGGATACTGTACTCATCGTAGTGAAATATGCTGGCCGCCAAGGCTGCATCGGCTCCAACAGCAAATGCATCGGCCAGATGCTGTGGGTGCCCGGCGCCGCCGCTGGCGACGACTGGCACTTGGACCGCATTCGCGACGGCCTTCGTCATCGGTAGATCATACCCGTTCTTCGTGCCGTCTGCATCCATACTTGTCAAAACAATTTCACCGGCCCCCAATTCCGCGACGCGCCTGGCCCAACTCACCGCCTCAAGCCCCGACGGCACTCGGCCGCCGTTGATATGGACTTCCCAGTACTCCGCACCATCACGCACCACGCGGCGAGGGTCGATATTGACGACCGTCGCGCAAGCGCCAAACCGCCGGGAGATTTGCGTGATCAGGATTGGATCTTTGACGGCAGCCGAATTGATGCTCACCTTTTCGGCGCCGGCCTGAATCAGTTTGGTCGCATCATCCAGCGTCCGAATGCCGCCGCCGACCGTGAAAGGCATGAAGATTTGCTCCGACACGCGTCGGACGATGTCGAGCATGATGTCGCGGCCTTCGTGACTTGCCGTGATGTCGAGGAAAACCAGTTCGTCGGCGCCGTCGGCTTCGTAGCGACGCGCCACCTCCACCGGATCGCCGGCGTCGCGTAGCTGCAGGAAATGCACGCCCTTGACGACACGGCCTCGATTCACGTCGAGGCATGGAATAATGCGTTTGGTCAACATGCGAGTGACAAATGTTGAATCGGGACCGATGCAATAGAAGGTAATGTATCGTTCACACAGGCCCGGGCAATCAACATGCGACTGATCATGGCGCAGCTGAGCAAGTCGGCTATTGGACACTGTAAATAGTTCGATGTGCGTTCCGGCTTTCTTCTTGCACCTCGTTCTGATCTTGGTACAAATACGGCGACGGTTCAATTGGAGTGCAATGCCAAGCGTTTGTTGATCAGAATAATGGACTGCGGAGAAAAGGCCTGAATCAAGGGGAGCCAAGTGGCACAAGCAACGCTCGAAGGTTATGCTTTACCGACTTCGAATCCGATGGTCGGACTTCTCGCGGATCACACGTTCGCAATCAGTTCCGACGGCAAGGTTTGGCCGTGTTGGGGAAGTGCAAATACTTCCAAGGCAAAAGCTATTGCTGCCGGCAGCGGTGATTCGGCCCTGGCGGATTGCATCTCGCAACGTAAGTCGAGGGCAGGAATCGCCTATGGCTTAAGCGGTGTTTGCCACCAAACGGCCAATCGCATTCTCGACCCGGCGTCAGTCCTGGTCAGTGCAGCACGGGGTTACTGGGCTTCTCAACTCGTCTTCGGAACATATGGACTGAATATCGCCGGCGCCTTGCCTGCCAAGTATCGCGCGGAGAATTGGCCGCAAAGAAGGACAAAGTGCACGTCCGGAACGCCGACCGGGGCGCCGTCAGGAGGTACGGGAGGCGGTAGTGCTGGCAGCACTGGATCGGGAATTGCCGGTAGTCCCAAGGCGACATACATCGCTCGTCTACAGAATCTGTTCGGTCAAATTGAGACTTGGCACTTACCGAAGGAACCAATTGACGAATCGCTGATACACTTGGTACGGGAGGAATCGCGCATCACGGTCGAATACCGACTTGGAAGCAATGTCGAAAGGTCGATTGTTGAGATGTTCGCAGGCGCCCGCGTTTTTCTCTTGGAGAAACGAGCATCCTTTTGCGGGCCGATACAGCCGAGGCGATTCCACTTGAAATAATTGCGAATGAGACCAATGAAATGTTGTCGTACGCACTGAGTGAACTGACCAATAGGTTGGATGGCAGTGTATTTCAACGTTATTTCGAATTCGAGCCAAACGAGTCATTTCGTGTCGTCGATCCAACGATCGAAGTCGCCGACGACACGAGATAGCCTTGTAAAGTGACTTTTGCACTTTCCAAATTCGTTCGATTATTGGTAATATCACTAGAGGCAGCAAGGACGCGATTTCGCCCGGTGCGATTAGGCTTATTCCAAGTGGATGAACACCGTGTCCACATTTCAGATGCGTTACGGTCCAAAACTCTCTACCGATGAGTATGTATCTGCGGTGAGGCGATCGGTGCGCGAGCAGCCCCTTTGTGCCAGCGATCTAGATGAACAGCAAAGAGCCGGCGAACTCTGCGAAACGGAATTGGATCTGATGATTGACCATCGGCTCGGGCGACAATTCCCGTCTGGCAAGCGCCAATCCATGGTGCTGGCATATCGCGAAATGATCGTGGACCGCGCGAACGCCTTAGAGAAACTGCAGACCGGCGCCATCAACTCCGTGTGTTACGTACATGAGATGCAGCGCTTGGCGGATTCGTTGCTTCGCAAGTTTGAGTCGATTCTCGCTGCTGACGAATTCGCGGCATTCGTTGATCAAGAACCAGGATTGCCTGCGAATCTCTTGATCGACCCATCGCAAGTTTGATCAAGGGGTCGTTGGGGCGATGGTTCGTTGTACTCGACTCGTGCCGCCAAGTTTGCGGCTGTCCACAACATATACGCAACGCGTTGGCGGAGCAGTTGCTTTCTTTTCTTGCGGGAGTAAAGATCACGCCAAACGTAGTATAGTGCCGCGATGAGAAATGCTGCGAAATTCCAGTACAAGACCTGCATTGTTCGCTTCTTCCTTTCCAGGCGAGCTTCTTTTTCTGGCGAGCGAACTGAGTTACTGGGATGCTCAGAATCGAATCTACTCAAGCATGGAACAGTTTTTTGGGCTCGTCAAATGATCGAATAAAAAAACCGCAAGATCGGAATAATCGTTAGGATCGGTCGAGCGACGGATTCGACGGCCGGGACGCAATCGCAGTCCGATTATCAGACCGCTTCCGCCTTCAGGCCGGAAAGCCCCTCGCTGCCCAAGACGATGATTCGGCCCGATACTTCCACTTCAAACAGGTCGTCGAGCGGCTGATATTTCCGAATGGTCACCCTGGCGCCCGGCGTCAAACCGTGGTTCTGCCAATGGCGCAGGCGATCGGGATTGTCGTCTTGCACTTCGCGGATCACGGCGGATTCGCCTTGAGAGAAATGATGCAACTCACGAAGGTTGCGCCGGGCCAGCTCGCCTGTCTTGGAGGGAATCGGATGGCCATGCGGGTCTTCGAGGGGCTCGCCCAAGTACGCGGCGATCGCCTGTTCGAGCCGTGGTGAAATCGCATGTTCGAGCGCTTCTGCCTCGGCGTCCACCTCGCTCCAATCGAGTCCTAGTACGCGGGTCAGAAACAGCTCGACAAGCCGATGCCGCCGAATCACTCGACGAGCTTCAGTGATGCCATGCGCCGTCAGTTGGGCGCCATGGCCGGATTCGTAAGCAATGAGTCCGGATTCGGCGAGCCTTTTCAACATGCCGGTGACGGAAGGCGGACGAATATTGAGACGCGTCGCGATATCGGCAGGCGAGACCATGCGATCTGCGCCGCCAAGACTATGGATGGTCTTGAGATAGTCCTGCACGGATTCGGTCAACGTCCCGGTCATCGGCGCCTCTGGTACATTTGCCTTGCGATGATGCTAGGGAAGTTCGACGCGATTGGCAGGATTCACGCATGTCGCTACGGGTAGAACGCCCATGTAAGCCAGAGTGTCAGCCCAAAAAGAACGCGCGTCGCCATTTGCCCGGACATCCAATACAGGTTGCGGTTCATCAACTGGTTTATCGCCGTTAGCGTCTTTTGAATCTCGGCAGACACCATGCGACGGGGGTCGACGTAGCCGAGTGTGAGTATCCGAACGACAGGCGCCTTCCAGCCGGTGAGCCAGGATTCTGCCTTGTCGAGTTGCTCTTCGGTTTCTTTCTGGTCGATTTTTCCGACGCGGATGAGGAAGAACAGGTCTAGCCCAGCCATTGGCGCAAATGTCGCCAACGCGATTGGAACGAGATGCCAATGCCGCACCAAGTCGACGGCCGTAAGTTCGGCTTGCGGCCACAACAGTCGCGAAGCGATCAGGTTAACGCCCAAAAGTAGTAGGACGAGAGCCGCCGGCCGCAGAGTGGACCAGGTGAAGAAGATCGCCTTATGTTTCTTCATGAGTTCCAGTAGTCGCGGCCAACGCTTGGGCGCGGAAACCATCAGTGCCCCGACCGCGCGATACTGGCTCAGTCGCCGCACGGTGCTAAGAAGGAACATCGATGCCAGATAGAAGTTGAAGAGATGCAGCAAGTTCAGGTTGGCGAAGTAGTGCATAGTCCAAGTCGTTATTGCCGTGCCTGGTTACAAAGTTCCGCTATCACGCTGCCAGGGGATGGCGTTAGAATAGGGAACGCGTTTCCATCATGCGAGGCTTTGGAGAATTCCAATGCGTCGATACCTGCTCTTCGGCGTCGGGACGCTCGAAATCCTCGTTGCGGGAGTGCTAGTCTACATCACGCTGTCGCTGCCCAACGCCCGCGAGGTCGGCCAAGGTTTTGAGCGCGTTGAGCACACGACTCGCAAGGCGAGCCGGCAAGTGGGCGTGATGCGGCGTCATGCTGTGGACGTGCGGCAACCGGAGCTGCATCGATTTGCAGCCCAGCTGAAGGATCAGACGCAATCCATCACTTCGACGATTCGCAAACAAAACGTCGACTTCGACACGATCGTTCAACTCCGCGATTCGTTGCGAGATGTTGCCGTTGGGTTGGACGGCGCCGCAGAGACGCTCGACCCGCAAAAAATCGGCCGGCTAGGTGATGGCTTGGGCAGCACCGCCGACTACTTGGAGAAATCGCTCATTCCAAACGGCGCTTCAGCAGCCGATCAAATCGACCAGTTGGCGGCGAACTTGAGCAAAGATGCTGACAGCCTGGCCAAGCTGTTGCGTGATGCTCCGCCGGACCTGCGCTTCGCGAAAGAAATCCACGACAGTCTGGGGCGATTCGATTTGGGACTGGAAAAAATGTCGCAGTTGCTCGAACTGAAACGAATCGACGCGATTCGCGAGGGTTTCTCCGGGCTGGAGTCGTCACTTAGCACTACGGCGGGACAGGTCGACAAACTGACGGGCTATCGATATCCGTCGGTTCGAATTGTCGGCCTGAAAGTCGAGGTTGAAGAGAGGCCGTTTTGGCCCAACGGCGACAAGATCGCCGACGGCCTTCGCAAGGCCACCGATGGCGTGCGAGCGGCTCAGAAAGAACTTGACGGACTCGTCACCGATCTGCCGCATTTGCGCAAAGCAATTGAAGAAAGTCGCAAGGTCGTGGGCAAGACACGAGACGTATTGGGTCAGACGCTCAAGCAGCAAGACAAGTTGGAGCCGTTGCTTCGCGACATTCCGAGCCGCTCAGCGAAGATTGCCGAGGAGTTGCCGCGCCTTCTGAAAGACCTCTCCCGGATCATGCGCGAGACGAAGCAAATGCGCGAAGTCGCAGCGGCGTTGCGGCAGGCGCAGCGAGGCATCGATTCCGCAGTAGCCCGCTGGCCGGAATTGCGAAACAGCCTCAAGCGCACGGCCGAGCTGCTGCGAACATCGAGCGAACAGCTTGACCGTGCAGTGAAACACCGCTCGGACTATGAAAAGTCGCTGAAGCAAAACACCGAGTTAGCTGACAAATTCGCCGACAGCCTGCCGTTATTCACGCAGCAGCTTACGACGCATCTGGAAGAACAAGAGCGGTCGCTGGCAGAGCTTGAAACCAGTTTGGATGAGGTGGGCGACACGATTCCGGCCTATCGAAGAAACGCGGTCGACGTGATCGGCGCCGGCCGGCTGTTGGGCTGGCTGTTTGCGGCAATGGTTGGGCTCCATGGCGCTTATGTGCTGCAAGATGGTTTGCGAGCTCGAACTTCGCCGGTGTTTTGAACCGAGCTACAACGATGTTTGGCCGAGGAACACAACCATGAACTTGCAATATATGTTCGTGTCATCCGTTCTGCTCGTTGCCGCTTGCTTATCTTCGACGTTAGCTGACTCGGTCAAAGTCGCGGCAGTCCAGTGCTCGTCGGAATTGGGAGACGTCAATGGCAATCGCAAGAAGCTGACGGTGCTCGTGAAGGAAGCAGCGGCGGCCGGCGCCAAAATCATCGTCCTGCCCGAAGCGTCGATCACCGGATACCTGTCGCAAGACCTGCGCATCAACTGGCAGTTGGAAGGTTGGCCAATCGATCCAGGCTTTCGCGGAAAGGACCCGTTGAAGTTCGCCGAAACGATTCCCGGTCCATCCACGAACCACTTCCGAGAATTAGCCAAAGAACTGAAAGTCTATGTTGCCGTGCCGTTTATTGAGCGAGTCAATGCGCCGAAAGAAGGAAAAGAGCAGGGCGGCATTCGGTTGTTCAACACGGCCTGTCTGATCTCGCCGAAAGGTGAGATCGTCGCCCATTACCGCAAGCTGTCGCCTTGGCCGGTTCCGGAGAAATCCTGGGCGACAGCGGGCGACCGCGGCGTGCAATTCTACGATTCGGAATATGGCCGGCTTGGTCTGGCAATCTGCTTCGACATTCACACGATTCTTGAAAAGTACGAGCCGCACAAGATCTGGGCGCTTCTATATCCAATCGCCTGGGTTGACCGTAATCATCCGGCCGATTGGTTCTGGCACCGCGTGCCCGACCGGATCGCGCCGTACAAGCACTACGTGATCGGGGCGAATTGGAGCGTGGACAAGAAGCAGGACTGGTTCGGCTACGGCTTCTCGACCATCTATGGCCCCGACGGCAAAGTCATCGCAAGCGCCAAGAGTCTCTACGGTTCCGAAATCGTCTATGCGACATTGGAGTGTGCAGGGAAGAGGTGAGAGCTATGAAATGGCGGACACTGCGATTGTCGCAGGCCTAAGTTTCGAACGCTCAAGAACAAAGTCGTAGTGCGGCGATTGTGGCGAACTCCAAGCAAATTGAAGTCTGACATGGCCTCGATTGTGAATTGCGGCCGATATGCGGTTTCAATTTCATCGGCTCGTTGTCGATTACGCGCCTTTGAGCCGCGATTTTGTTCTACGCCTACATCCGCACCTGCGTGTTCGGCCTCAAACGCGTCGGCCGATTGCGCCGAGTCGATACCAAGATCGATCCGCATCTCGACAGGGCCGACATACCGAATGCCGTTCGCACCGCATTGTTGCGGTTACGTTTTGATGCGAAAACCATTGGATTCCGGTTCTCGAAGAAATCAGCGGTTTGTGCCCGATATTTTCGCGCGGATTTGGGAAAGCGAATGCCGAATGTCGGTGGAACACAAAGATATTTTGATAATGCGTGCATCGATGCACAAATCGCCACAAACGTCGGTCAAGTTTTTTCGGACAATTGCGTTTCACTTCGAGTAGAATCGCCAGTGTCGAACTGCTTTGACGACTTAGAAACGCCTTGTTTCGAGCGATTCATGCCAGTTACCGTCGCATGCGAATCTTGTGGTGCGAAATTTGCGGTACCGGATCTTGGCCCCGAAAGGATCGTAATATGTCCGGTGTGCAAAGAGAATTGTGCTACTGCAAATTCCAGCCTCGACGGTAAGTCCAAAGTGCCGTACGCAAAACCATTTGTTCCACCGCCCGCCATTGCATCGGCACCAATGTGGCAGCCTGTTGAACAAGGAATGTTGCGCGGCAAAGATCTGGTAGAAGTTCCCGACGACCCGCAAGTCGAACGGCCATCGCGGCGGGTTGTTTGGAGTCAACATGATGGTCGGAATGACGAACCGATGTTCAAGTGCCCGTATTGTGGGTTCGATGGGATGCCATATGTTCGCTCGAAGGTTTCGGGATCTGGCTGGGTCGTCTTTGTCCTATTGCTACTCTTTGTCTGTCCGTTTCTCTGTTGGATCGGTTTGCTCATTAAAGACGATTATCGAGTATGTTCGTGCTGTGGCATGAAACTCGGTTAGTGAGGGGCATTCGATGGCGATACATTGTCCCGGCTGCGGGCGAAAATGAACGTCGAGATTGTGTGCGGTCACTGCCGTGAGGCGTTTTGTTCTGAGATCTGCGTCAATCGCCACTTCAAGATCTGCTCTGCGGCCCGACGGTCGTCAGGTCCGCAAGGTGAAGCGTTAGCAGTTGCACGAACGGTCCAAACGGGAAACACTTTACGCCTCATAATTATCTTGGCTACAGTTATTGGATTGCCGATATTGTGTTGTGGATGCTGCATGGTATTACCACTCTTTATGCCACACCTTCCGACAGCTCCAATTACTCTGAAATCGAGCGATCGATAAGCGATTTCAATTTGTGCACTGAGAATTCGGTGCAATTTTCGCGCTCCTCGATTCGGCGTCTTACCTGTCGCGAATTGTCTGTTAGAATGTCCGTGAGGGTTGGCTTGGTAGTCCGGGCGGAGTGTTCCATCCTTGAGCATCGCATTGCATGCCGATCCGGTGCCGTTGCGCGTCGATGAAACCGGCGCCATTCGCGTCGCCAATTCTCGCGTGACGCTCGATGTGTTGCTATGGTACTGGCAAACTGGAATGAAACCGGCCGAGATCGCGAACGGCCTAGACACACTTTCGCTCGCTGACGTTCACGGCGCGCTTGCATATTATTTCCGACATCAGCCGGAACTCGACGAGTACTTGCAGCAGCGTGATGCCGACGCCGAGCAGTTGCGACAACAAATCGAAACCGCAAATGCCGACCAGTTGGCATCCCTAAAAGCTCGAATCGATGCCGCAAGAGCTATGGGCAACGGCAAACATGATCCGACTGCTGATTGACGAAGACGTGCATGGCGACATCGTGGAGGGATTGCGCCGTCGCTTGCCGACGGTCGACTTACTGCGTGTTCAAGACGTCGGCTTGAGTAACACGCCTGATCGTGACATTTTGCAATGGGCAGCCAGTGAAGAACGAATCGTCGTTTCGGTTGATAAGAAGACACTGCCCGTCGATGCTTGGAATCGCGTAGCTCTCGGACTGCCGATGCCCGGAGTCGCCATCCTTCGTACGGTTTTGTCGATTGGCCAAGCAATACGTGAACTTGAGTTGATGGCGGCTATTGGTTGCGCCGAGGACTTTCGAAATCTATGGTCTATCTGTCTCTCTAACCCATGTCCTACCCCTCCCTCCGCGCCAGTGTGAACGACCTCGAACGTACCGGGCATTTGCGCCGCATCGATGCCGAGATCGACCCCTATCTCGAAATGGCTGAGATTCAGCGGCGAGTTTATGCGGCTCAGGGGCCGGCCCTTTTGTTCACACGGGTCAAAGGCTGCCGATTCCCGATGCTCGGCAACCTGTTCGGCACGATGGAGCGAGCGCGGTACATCTTTCGACATACACTCGAATCGGTGCGGCATCTGGTGGAATTGAAGGTCGATCCGAGCACGTTTTGGAAGCGGCCGTGGCGCTACCGCGACGTGCCGCGAACGATGTGGAACCTGCGGCCGAAGTTTGTTTCAAGCGGACCGGTGTTAGCTGGACAGTGCAAAATTCAGGACCTGCCGCAACAGATCTCATGGCCCAAGGACGGCGGCGCGTTCATCACACTGCCGCAGGTCTATTCGGAAGACACGGATCGGCCCGGCTGGCGGCACTCCAACCTCGGCATGTATCGCATTCAACTTTCCGGCGGCGAGTACGAACTGAATCGCGAAGTCGGCATGCACTACCAGATTCACCGCGGCATTGGCATGCACCACGCGGCCGCGATACGCAAAGGCGTGCCGTTTCGGGTGACAATTGCCGTTGGCGGTCCTCCCGCAATGACGTTGGCGGCCATCATGCCGCTGCCGGAAGGATTGCCGGAACTGGCGTTCGGCGGCGCTCTTGGCGGTCGGCGTGTGCGGCTAGTCTCCCAACCAAGGCAATCGCCGATATTTGCTGACGCCGACTTCTGCATCACCGGCACGATCGATCTGGACAAACTGAAACCGGAAGGACCCTTCGGCGATCATCTGGGATACTACTCGCTGGCACATCCGTTTCCGGTTTTGAATGTGGAGCAGGTGTATCACCGTGCCGATGCGATCTGGCCGTTCACGGTTGTTGGCCGCCCGCCGCAGGAAGATACAGTGTTCGGTACCCTGATCCACGAAATGACCGGCCCCGTGATCCCGACTGTCGTGCACGGCGTCAAGGCGATTCATGCCGTCGATGCATCGGGTGTACATCCGCTTTTGCTGGCCGTTGGCAGCGAGCGCTACGTGCCGTTTGCGAAACAGCGCAAACCGCAGGAACTTTTGACCATCGCCAACGCAATCCTAGGGCAAGGGCAGTTGTCGCTGGCAAAGTACCTGTTCATCGTCGCGCACGAAGATAACCCGGACCTCGATATCCACGATGTGCCGGCGTTCTTGCGGCATCTGTTGGAGCGCGTCGATTGGCGGACTGACCTGCATTTTCAAACGTGCACGACCATCGACACACTGGATTATTCGGGCAGCGGGCTCAACGAAGGATCGAAGCTGGTCATCGCGGCGGCTGGGCCAAAACGGCGCGAGTTGCCGCAGGATCTGCAAGGCCACGTCAATCTTCCCGAAGGATTCTGCGATCCGTGTGTGTGCTTGCCGGGTATCGTGGCAATTCGCGGGCCGAAGTACATGAAAGATTCGGCAGATGTCGAACGCTATGCGGCAAGCGGCGTCGCGGAACATGGGCTGCGAGAATTTCCATTGCACCTGATCGTCGACGACAGCGAATTCACCAGCCGATCGCTGAATAACATGCTCTGGGTGACGTTCACACGCTCAAACCCCGCGCCGGATATTCACGGCGTTGATGCATTCACGATTGACAAACACTGGGGCTGCCGCGGGCCTTTGATCATCGACGCGAGAATCAAAACGCATCACGCCCCGCCGCTGGAAGAGGACCCGGCCGTAAGCAAGCGGGTGGATGAACTGGGAGCCAAAGGCGGCCCCTTGGCGGGATTGTTGTAAAGTGACTTGAGCACTCGAGAGAAAATCATGTCGATTCGCATCTCTTGTTCGAATTGCAGCAGGGTCATGCAGGCCCCGGATGAATTCGCGGGGAAGCGAGTGAAGTGCAAGGGTTGCGGGACGTCGATCTCGGTGCCGGAAGCGGCGACCGGTGAGGACGCTTTCTCCCAGATGACGGCAGATCAACCGAAAGCATCGCCGGTTCGGGCGAATGAGCCTGCCAACGCTTCCGGCCAGGAACGCCGAAGTCCAACGCCGCGACAAACTAAGAGTTCTTCCAGCAAAGTCCTGCTGATCGTATTGGCGGTCGTCGGCGTGCTTGGCCTGTGCTGCGCCTGCCCGGTAGGTTTGGGCATGATGTTCTACATGAGGGTCGGCGAAGCAAAGGATAAGTTCATTTCCGAAATGGAAGCGGAATCGAGAGGCCGCACAATGGCGGAACGCGTGCCAGACGATGGCCCCGACAGGCCTTCACTCACTAACATGGATTCAACTGAGTTTCAGAGACTGCTCGGCCGGGAGCATCATTTCCTCCCAGACGGTTTCATCGATCTGCACGTGCGGCGAATGGATGTTTTGCGAAAGAGCCCAGCCCATAAACGCTTTGACCGGGCAGCGGGTACAAGTCCTGAGTTTAACCTCGACATTTCGAATGCTGTCGGCGATGTCCTGCCATTGCCCGGCGACCTGGTGCGCCAGATCACGACGCTGACCCAACTTCGGATCTACACGTTTGCCCGGCCGGTAATCGAAAAAGACATCGTAGCGTTGGGCGGGGGGGAGAAGCTGCCCAAGATTCAAATCGGCAATCGTAGTGCATGGCGCGACGCCGGCGATTTCCAGGAAACACTTTGGGTATCGGACGGCAATTCGCTCGTCGTCGGACCGGAAAAAATGATCCGCGATATTCTCACTCGAAACGGCCCGCCGAAAGTGCGAACCGAGATGGCCGCGGCGTTGCGGGCTGCCGACTTCGGCCAGCCGGACGTTCAACTGGCTATCGAGGAGGACGATTTGCGCGGGAACGGAGCGCTGGAACCGCGCGCCGCCTTCGACATTCACAGGCGATACCCACAGGCTTTTGTTCTTGAATCCGACTGGAACTGGCCCATCAACATCACGGGCCGAGCAGTCTGCAAGGACGCAGCCTCGGCGACCAAGGCGCTGCAGGAATTCAACGCCAAACCCGCTTCCGATCACCCCGGCGTGACCGCAACCCGCAACGGCAACTCGGTGGTGTTTCGATCAACAAGAAAGTGAAAATGTTCGTCACGATTCACTCCCAAAAACACCCACGCCGCGTGCGATCGTTTCCGATCACACTCGGCGTGGGTGAATGAGGGCGTTCCTATCAATCTTCGCGCTTCTGGGCGGCGAGGGTGCGGATGCGTTCGCCGAGCAGTGCGATGTCGAACGGCTTCTTGAACGATTCCGAGAACAGCGTTTCGCCTTTGAGCGATTCCGGATCGGCTTCGTCTTCGCTGGCGAGCGCGACCATCATCGTCGTTTCGTACTGGGGGTTCTTCCGCAGGTTGGAAGCGATTTGCAACGCTTCGCTGCGGCCCAGCGAGAGGTCGATGATAATCGTGTCCGGGTGGAACGACTCGGCCAGAATGCCGGCCTCGAAGCCGCTGTTGGCGACTTCATATTTGTAGTCCTCGTTTTCCGGCAGGAGTTCCTGCAGGCGATCGATGAACAGGCGTTCGGCACCGATCACGAGGATTTTGTGCCACTCTTCTTCCTCAAGTTCGCCCAGCGGCATGCTGTGCTCTTTGAGGAAGCGAATCAGCTGCTCCCGCGGAATGCGGCGATCCTGGCTGCCAGGAATGCGATAACCGCGCAGGCGGCCCGAATCAAACCATTTCGAAACCGTGCGGGGGGCGACTTTACAGATCTTGGCAACTTGTCCAGTCGTAAAGACTTTCTTCATGGCGGGCTCTCCAATTTGCACGCGTAGCCCCAGACCGAAACGGGCCTTGCTTGGCCTGCGCGACGCGCGGATCGCGCTTGTTCGGGTTCCCACGCCTACCTCGGCGGTCGCCGCGGTTGTCCGCGGTTGGGGGGTCGACCACCCAAGGCATCCTTGCCAGGGGCCGGTGCCAGGGTCATCCAGGCGGGGGCAGGGTTGGCTCGGTCGTTACAGTTGTGGTCTGCCGACTTGGCCGACCTTACGGGGTCCGTCTCAACCGTCCTGACCGTCATTTTCCGACACCAACTTCATCGGCTACCGAAGTCCGCGAGATGAGAAAAAGGCCGCACTTTTGGAATACTTTGTTGTTTGCTTTTCTTACGCCTCTTTCACACCTTTCCGGCTTCAGGCCTTTTGCGCTCATTCGGCAGCTTTGGTCTTCTGATGCTGATCGGAACGACCGACCCCTGCCGCAGTCCAAAAGAATGGATTTCTGCCGCGTTTGACGCAAGAAATGCGAGGCGTCCAACCCTGGAATCGCTTGCTGCGAGCGTGCGGCGTTGCCGCTCCGAACGCATTCTAGACTAGATCATTGATGAGATGATGGGAATTTGACGATTTTTCCGTCGACTCACGCTCGGCGCTAACGGTTCCGCAATTCGGGCATTCCTGGCGAGTCCGGCGGTCTCTTCACCACTGAGTAAGGTCTTTACGAAACACGACCTTGTGATCGCCTTGCGAATAATAATCCCGAAGCACCGCTTCTTGTTCATACTGGTGCTTCAGGTAAAATCGCCGCGTCGGCTCATAATGCGGAAGGCTGGAAGTTTCGACAAACAGGGGCCGTCCGCCCGCGGACCGAATCTCGGACTCGACATGCCGCAGGATCGCCGTTCCGATCCCCTGCGACTGATGTTGTTTGCTCGTGACAATCCAGTAAAGGCACCAGGAGTCCTGCGTCATCTTCTCCGGGCCGAAATACGCATACCCCAGAATTCGACTCTCATCGCACAAGCAAATGCAGCGATGCCCATCAACGTCGTCGTGCGCGAAGTAATCGCAGAACAACTCTGATAGAGTCCCCAGTTCGATGGGCTTGAACATGCCGGTTTCGGCAGTCATGGCCAACAACGTTGGAACGTCTTCCGGCATCGTGGGTCGAAATGACGGCATGTCTTTGTCTTTCCGGCTTACGGTCTTTTCATTTCAAAGAGGTCGGTGCTGCGACAATAGGAATCGCCGCCTAGGCGGGCAATAGTCTTCAGCTTTCTTGGGTCCACTTTTCCTCGGTCGTCCAACACAGAGTCGTCAATGTGGACGTAAACTACGCGGCCAATTACCAGGTTCGCCGAGATCGGACCGCTTCCAATAGGAAGAATCTGTAACAATTCGCACTCCAAACTGACCGGCGACGCCGCCAACCGAGGCGTTTTCACCCGGACCGATGTAATCACCGACAAACCAGTGATCTCAAGTTCACTTTGATCGTGCGGCAGCTCTCGCGAGGACAAATTGACCTGCTCTGCCAGGGGCTCGACGGCGGCGTTAATCACGAACTCTTTGCCCCATTCGATATTCAGCAGCGTGTCTTTCTTCGTGCCGTCACGGCGCAATGTGGGCGAAAAAACCACGATCGGCGGGTTCGCTCCAAAGGCATTGAAGAAACTGAACGGCGCCAGATTGACCACACCTGCCTGGCTCAGTGTCGTGACCCACGCGATTGGCCGTGGTGTCACTACGCCGACCAGTGCGTGGTAGACTTCGAGAATGGGAGCGGAGGCGGGGTCGATGTGCATTCACGATTCCAAGTTCATGTTTACTCTTCGCGTTCAAATTCGATTCGCGGTGAACGCGAAAACTAAACGAATAGCATTCTATTCCAGCCAACTGTACGGATACGTCGGATCGTCCAGTTCCATCGCTTGTTTGGTCAGCAGCAGTGGATGAAACGTGTCGACCATGACAGCGAGTTCGTCGGTGTACGTCATTGTCCGACTTTTGACGATGGTGCCGGGGTGCGGGCCATGTGGAATGCCGCGAGGATGCAACGTGAAAGACGCCTCGTCGACGCCGCGGCGGCTGCCGAACTGCCCGCGAACGTAATACAGCACCTCGTCCGCTTCGACGTTCGAATGTGCGTACGGCACCTTGATCGCCTCCGGATGCGTGTCCAGCATTCGCGGTGCGAAAGTACACAGCACAAACCCAGGCGCTTCGAATGTCTGCTGCACCGGCGGCGGCTGGTGGATCTTGCCTGTGATCGGTTCGAAATCGTCGGCGTTAAACGTGTACGGGTAGACCATGCCGTCCCAACCCGTCACGTCAAACGGATGTTGAGCCAACGTGTAGCGCGACAAGCGTGCGCCGTCTTTGACCAGTACGGTCGTGTCAGCTTCCTTGTCGATCAACAGCACCTCGCGTGGGCCGTGCAGGTCGCGCTCGTAGTAGGGTGCGCCAAGCCTCAGTTGCCCATCGGGATTCAAGTATTGCGGCGGAATCGTTATGGCGCCAGGCGATTCGACGACCAGGAGGTCCGGCGGCTCGGTTGCGTCAAACACAAGTTCATACGTCGTCGTCTTGGGAATCACAACGTAATCGTACGGCTGCACGGGCAGCGTGCCGAACATCGACCGCAATTCGCCGCGTCCTTTGTGAATGAAGACGACCTCGTCAGCCGTCGCGTTTCGGTACAGTTCTGCTTGCGGCTTCGCAGGCCGGCATCGCCACATGGTGACGTCTTTATTGGTTAACAACGGGATACGACCGCTTACGGGATCGCCGGCGCATGGAATACTCTTCGATTTCAGGTGGTGATGCCGCAACGCCGACTGGGGGGCGATCTCCACGGTGCAGTTCCCGGCGCCTTCAACCTTTCGGACGCGAGTCGGCGGCCGCAGGTGGTAGAGGATACTGTACGCCCGGCCGAAACCGGCCGTGGTGACGACCTCTTCGTAGTAGATGCCTTCGCCCTTGTAGCCCGGCGAGTGTTTGAATTCGATGTGCCGTTTCCGCGGCACCGAGCCAAGTTTGAGGTATGGAGGCATGCGTGCACCTCAATTAACCCGTCACTTGTGACGGGCCGGAGTTCGACCGCCACAAGTGACGGGCTATTTGGTATTTTCAACAACCCGATTCCGCAACGTTCCCAGTCGCTCAATCGTCAATTCCACCACATCGCCGGGTTTGAGCCAACCGCCGACGGCTTCTGGCGTCAGTTCGAGGATGCAGCCGGTGCCGACCGTGCCGGAGCCAAGTACGTCGCCGGGCCGCAACTCCGTGTCGCGGCTGGCGTGCGCGAGTATCTGCGGCCAGGTCCAGTACATGCTGCCGGCATTGCCGCGCGAATATTCCTTGCCGTTGACCGTCGCCGTCATTTCCAAATGCAGCTTTCCGTCGCGATAGCAATCGAACAACGAATCGAATGATACAATCTCCGGCCCGAGGGACGTCGCGAAGTCCTTGCTCTTACTAGGCCCCAGACCAACCGCCATTTCGGCCCGTTGAATATCGCGAGCGCTCCAGTCGTTCATGATGGTGAATCCGGCGACGCAATCCAAGGCACGATCGTCGGCCGGCAGGTCGCGCGCCGCCTTGCCGATGACGCAGGCGAGTTCGAGTTCGTAGTCCAGCGCATCGCTTCCCTTCGGCGCCGAAACCGGATCGTCGTGGCCGATGACGCAGACCGGATTCGAGAAGTAAAACACCGGCACCTGATACCACTGCGGCACCATGTCGAGGCCGCGATGCCGGCGGCAGGTTTTGACGTGCTGCTCGAAGGCGTAAAAGTCGCGAAGGGATCCGATTTGAGTTTCCAGGTTCGAATACGTCTTGATGTTCATTTGCGATCTGCGATTTGTGATTTGAAATCGCAGCTATCTCCGAGTTCCTCTGTATTTTCGTAGCGCGGTGCGACGAGAAGCCGAAATGATCTTAACCAGTTCATTCGTCTCTTGCAAAAGCGGGGCTACCCGTTTTGGTGCAAGCAAGCTGCATTTACTTACAAGCTCTAACCAAAAGGCACTCTCATCGGCTTCTTCGAGCACCACACCGAGCTTATTGATAAAGCCTTTCCCCGACCGCGCCCGGCAAACGGCTCGGTAATTCGCACCAACGCTGGTTTCCGATCGTATCAGTTGGTTTGCAATGGTCCGTCCACGAATTGTGTTTGGGAGCGCTTCCGCCACTTTCATAATCCGAAGTGCGAATTGCTTGGTTCGAATTCGCATTTCCTCGGCTGTCATGTTACTTTTCCAAGCGTGGAAAGAAACTCACATGGCGCCCAATCATAAATCACAGATCGAAAATCACCAATTTGATTTCACAGCGTTCCTCGCACTTCCTGTTCACGTTCAATCGCCTCAAAGAGGGCTTTGAAATTTCCTTTGCCAAAGCTTTTCGACCCGCGTCTTTGAATCACTTCGAAAAACAGTGTCGGCCGGTCGGCGACCGGTTTCGTAAAGATTTGCAGCATGTAGCCTTCGTCGTCGCGGTCTACAAGGATGCCGAGTTCGGCAAGCTCTCCGATGTGTTCGCGAATCGCACCGACGCGGGCAGGCAGCATGTCGTAATACGACTGCGGCACTCTCAGGAACGACACGTCGTTGTGCCGCATCGCCCTGACCGTGTCGATGATGTCGCCGGTTGCCATGGCGATGTGCTGCACCCCGGGTCCGCCGTAATACTGCAAATATTCGTCGATCTGCGAGCGTCGCTTGGCTTTCGCCGGCTCGTTGATCGGAAACTTTATTCGACCAGTGCCGTTTTGAACTACCTTGGACATGAGCGCGGAATACTCGGTGCTGATGTCCTTGTCGTCGAAATGGACAAGTTGTTCGAATCCCAGGACGCGCTTGTACCAGTCAACCCATTCGTCCATCTTGCCCTCGTCGACGTTGCCGACGATATGATCGATCGCCGCCAGACCGACGGAATGAAATGTCGTCGGGCTGTAGCGTTCCGGATCGAGCGATTTGTAGCCGGGTGCGAACACGCCGCGATAATTGTCACGATTGACGAAACTATGGGTTGTATCGCCAAATGTCCTGATGGTGGCAATCTCGAAAACGCCATGTTCGTCTTCGAGCCGTTCCGGCTCACGCACGCCGACAGCCCCGCGACTTAACGCGATATGGTAGGCGGACTCCACATCGGCAACGTCCAGAGCAACGTCCTGCACACCGTCGCCATGCAGATTGAGGCGCGAACTCTCCGGATGATCCTTGCTCAAGGGCGATGCCAAGACGAACGTAATTTCGCCTTGCTTCAATACGTAGCCGGCTTCATGCCGCACTCGTGTTTCGAGCCCGGCATAAGCGACGACATCGAAGCCGAACGCGTTGCGATAGAAGTAGGCCGATTGCCGGGCGTTGCCGACGAAGAATCGCACATGATCGATGCGTCGAAGCGGAATATCAGTCTTTGTCATCTTGTTTTTCTCGAACGGGATTCTTGATTTTCAAAGATTCGTCAAAACGTTGCCATCGGGCGTGTCAGAAAACGGGTATGCCCAATCGCCGCACCAGTGACTCCAGCTCCCGGCGCAAAAACGGATACGACGGTGCGACAAAAAGATGGTCCTGCATCCGCGAAGGGTCGTAGTCCGTCTTGATGACGACATCGGTGACAAACGGCTCGCGCTTTACTTCTGGCGAGAGCAACGAATATGGGATCTCACCCGTCGAGGACAAGATGCCGGCGCCGAAGACCTTGGTCTCGCCGTGTTCTTCGATCAGGCCGAATTCGATGCTGAACCAACTGAATCGCTTGAGGGCAAGTACCTGATCGCCGTGCGGCGTCGTTGCGGCTGCTTTGCCGATGAGTGTCAACAACTCCGCATAGTCCTGGTTCATCAAAGGCGGCACATGGCCCAGGCAGTCGTGGATCATGTCCGGTTCCGGCGTAAACTCCGGATGCGAGCCATGTCGAATGAACTGCGTCACCGGAAAGCCGCGCTCGGCGATGTACTCGTAGAAGGTGCGATAGGGCAACGCGCCTTCCGCCGGCACCAGGTGCATGTTCGTTTCACTTTGAACGCTGGCGCTGAGCGTCCGCAACTGAGGAATCTCGGTTTGCGTGATCGCGAGATCGCGCTTCGCCTGCAGGTAAATCTGACAGGCGTATTTCTGATGCAGTTCATCGAGCTTCGGGCTGACATCTCGCCAGATGCGTGTCTCTTCGGCGTTGTACTCGATGAACGGCGGTCCGAGTCTTTCGAGTCGATGCCGCCGGCACAGTGCGAACAGTTCCTTGCGCCGTTCATTGTAACCGAGGTCAAACTGACCCGGATGGCCTGGTTCCAGTTCGAGTTCGGCAACGTCCGGCGGCTCAACCATCGTCTGCGCGTCGATGGCCGCCCCGTACTCGATCAGCGTGTTCGTTTCCTTCATGGAGACACTCGCAAGCCGTAGCGGTTCCAGGTCCGCCGGAGAGGCGCCTGCTATTGCCAGTGTACCGCGCTGACGAATCCGGACAATTGCGGTACATCGCCTTTGAGGTTGTTGCGGTGTTCGTCACGGGCCCGTCGGGAAACGGGGAGATTCCTGAAACGTCGAAGGCGAGCGTCGAAGCGTAAGCTCGACGTGAAGTGCCGCAACAGCCGATGCGATGGAAGGAGTATCGGCCTGATCTCGTAAGGCTGTTTGGTGCCGCTCTTGGCGAACCGTGCGGCGTAAGCCGCCGGGTCTGTGGCGTACGCTGTTGCAAGAAATAGTGCCGGCGAGCCGGGATTAGTCGTCATCCGGCGAAGGCGTATTGTCCTAATTCAAATCGGCGTGGCCGGAAGGCTGTTACGCCGACTGCCATTTTTCCATGGTAATACCAAATTGTGCTTCCGCTGCCCGCTCAGCATCGGCGAGCGTCTCGTGCCAAGTGTCTCAGATCGTGGAACCGTCTTGAGCTGAGTAGCACAACAGGTAGCCGTGGCCATCGAATTGGATATCGACGTCAGGTGTCACATTGAGAATCAAAGTTGGCAGGGGAACGGCTACGCCCGGGGACAACCATCCAATATGCTCCTGATCCCCGAGCTGAAACGGCAGACCCGACACTCGCTTCACCACGTTCAGCATAGTCGAACTAAAGTACCCATGAATGCCCCCGCTAGTGTACATGGAAAAATCAATGTCCACCTTACGGCAGGCAAGCGATGGACGGTCTCATTCTAATCACCGACTAATGGCAATTTAACAGATAATCCGCGTGCGCTAGTCTTCGAACCACTTAATGGCACGTTCGTCATCGACGCGTGGAATAAGCAAATCCTTCACCCACCCGTCGGTCTACATTGGGTTCTGGGAATCCTGCACCGGGAGCCATCCAAACTTGCATCATGCCAGTGCATCGGGCTTGTCTTATGTTAGCCGCAAGTCAACAACGAGGTGCAACATGAAAGCCGCCTATTTCAACGACCCCGGTCCGCCCGACGTGATTCAGTTCGGCGAATTGCCGACGCCGACGCCGAAGGCTGGCGAGGTGCTTGTTCGCGTCGGCGCTGCCGCGGTGAACCCGATCGACACGTACATTCGTGCCGGCATGGTGAACATGCCGCTGCCGAAACCGACGATCCCCGGCGCTGACCTGGCGGGAACGGTGGCAGCAATCGGGCCGGACGTCAAGCGATTCAAGGCCGGCGACCGAGTTTGGGGCTCCAATCAGGGCCTGCTCGGCCGGCAGGGAACTTTCGCGGAATTCGCTTGCGTGCATGAAGACTGGCTGTATCCGACGCCGCCGGGCGTCGCCGACGACACCGCTGCGGCGGTCGCGCTGACCGGCATCACCGCACATCTCGGATTGTTCCAGTGTGCACAGTTGAAATCTGGTGAGACCGTGTTCGTCAACGGCGGCACCGGCGGCGTCGGGGCCATGGTTGTGCAGATGGCCAGGGCCGTCGGCGCGAAGTGCATCGCCACTGTCGGCTCGGCGGAAAAAGCGGAACAGTGCAAGGCGCTCGGCGCCGACGGCGTGATCAACTACAAGACCGATGACGTCGCCGCTGTCGCCAAAACGATGACCGGCGGCAAAGGCGTCAACGTCTGGTACGAAACGCAGCCGCCGACGGACCTCGACCGCACCATCGAGTTGATGGCCCCACGAGGCCGCATGATCGTCATGGCGGGACGGGCGGCGCGGCCGGTGTTCCCGAACGGGCCGTTCTATGTCAAAGGGCTGGCGCTGTTCGGCTTTGCCATGTTCAACATGACGGCCGACGAGCAACGACGTTGTGCGGAAGACATGAATCGATGGCTGGCGGAAGGTAAACTGCGTGCGATCATCGGCAAGAAGCTTTCGCTAAGCGAAGCGGCCGCTGCGCATCAGTTACAGGAAGAGAACACGTTGAAGAAGACAGGAACTTTGAGCGGTAAGATCATCGTCAATCCGTAACCGGTGAGCCGGGAGCGCAAGCGACCGGAGGATTGGATACCATGACCACTTATTGGGACTATCTTCGACTGGTGCCGCTTTTGGAACAACAGGGCGGCATCGAAGGCGACGACGGGAAGTTGTCTGAAGATGAGTTGCACTTTATCGTCGTGCATCAGGTCTTCGAACTGTGGCTCAAACTGGTGTTGCGCGAAGTGCGGCTTGCTCGCGATCATATGAGCGCAGAGTGGGTGCCCGAACGCCACATTCCACAGATCGTACGACACTTGAAGCGCGTCAACGAGATTTTCAAGTTGTCGCTGGATTCGTTCGCAGTCCTCGAAACGTTGACCCCGCAGGACTTCCTCGCCTTTCGCAAGAAGCTCGGCGATTCAAGCGGCTTTCAGTCGTACCAGATGCGCGAATTCGAATTGCTGCTCGGCCTCAAACCGGCAGAACGGATTCGCCAGCAACACAACTTCGATCCGGTCGAAGAGATCATCCGGCTGGCGAGCGCACAAGCGCACGGTCAGGAAATCGTTGGCAATCTACAGCGAACACGAAACGAAGTATCCTTGCGTGATGCGTTGCTGGGTTGGTTGTATCGCGCGCCCGTGCAAGGCTCGCTGCCCGACATGGCCGGCGATCGCGATGTAGTCACCGGCTTCGTCAAAGAATACGAGCAGAAATTGAATAACTTCGACGCGACGCTCACTGCGGAGTTTCAATCGTTTTTGTCGCAGTCGGAGCGATATGCAACCTTTCGAGCGAGGGCGGCTTTGCTGTTCGTCGAGTCGTATCGTGATTTGCCGCTCTTGTCGTGGCCGAACCTGTTGATCGAGACCGTCGTCGAGATGGAAGAGTGGATCGTGTTGTGGCGGATGCGGCATGCCCGCATGGTCGAACGCATGATCGGCCGAAAGACCGGCACCGGCGGATCGGGCGTAGCGTACCTCGACGCTACGGCAAACTACCGCATCTTTCACGAGTTCTGGACGGTGAGGACCATGCTGTTGCCGCGCGAACAACTACCGCCGCTGCGGCAACGGGCGCTGTATGAACTGGTGGGTTCGCTGAGTTTGCCGTCGAAGGAAGCGCCGAATCTGGAAAACTGAGAGACTGTATTTCACGTCAATTTTCGAATGTCGTTTGACATTCTCGCCAGGGATAGTTTACTCAAGTGTGGCAACTCGCTTCAGGGTCGCCATTCGCTCAAACTCATTAAGTTTTGTCAAAAAGTGTCAACAAATGTTAACAAAAAACAGGAAGTTGACGTTCCTGACATGACCGGTAATGGCCTTGTACGAAAATCTGGGCCTAAATTGTGCCAGCATAGCCGGAATTTGTGACCTACATTTCAGCAGTCTGGATGCTGTGCGCGCCTAAAGGAACCGATCGCCATGCGATTCATTTTGTCGCCCGAATATCACCAGCAGATGCTGCAGATCAGCGACCATTCCCCTGACTGTTATGTCCGGAGAGATGCGTATTTGCACCACTTGTACGTCGATGGCGTCAAGTACGTGGTGGTGCCGGCCTTGCTCGAATGCTTGCGCGAAGCGGAACGCCGGCAGGACGCCGAGGCGCTTCGGCATTTGAACTTGCACAAATCGCAATACGACGCGCTGCATCAAGAGGCCAACCAGAACGGCGGCCTCGACGGAATCGTCCTCTTGGGCGATGCTCCTCCGGATGATGACGGCGTGGTCGTTCGTGATGCCGGCTTTTTGCCTCCGGTGCCGCTCAATGTCAACGACACCGGCCTCAGCGTCACGTTCTTGTTTGACCTGGTGCTTCGAGCCATCTATCAGAGGGGCCGAGCGACCGGCCTCGATCTTGCCAACGACTTACGATTGTCTTTCAGTGTGTTGTCGCCGATCCTGCCGGCCATGCGCAAGCAGGGGTTGATCGACATTGTCGGCCAAAAGGGCGGGGCCGGTGAAGCCGGTTACGAATATGAACTGAAGCCGCCGAAAGGGTTGACTGCGGCCGAAGACGCGCTGACGAAAACGAGTTACATCGGCGCAGCGCCGGTTCCGTTCGAAGATTACGTCGAGACGATGGCCGCGCAAACGATTCGCAACTTCGTTGTGACGCGGCGAACGATCGAGCGTGCGTTTCAGGACATCGTTCTGTCGCCCGAGGTCTTCAATGAAATTGGCCCCGCCATTAACTCGGCGGCGTCGATCTTTCTGTTTGGTTTTCCAGGCAACGGCAAAACCAGCATCGCCGAGCGAATCACTCGGTTGATGGGTGAGGACATCTACATACCGTATGCAATCGAGGCGAACGGCCAGATCATCAAACTCTTCGACCCCATTGTGCACACCGTCGTCGAGGACGAGCCGTCGCACGAAAGCATGGATGGCATACTCAAACAAGGCGCGCAATACGACCAGCGCTACGTGCGCATCCGCCGTCCTACGATCATCACCGGCGGTGAACTGACCTTGCAGATGCTCGATCTACGATACAACAGCGTCGGCAAGTTCTATGAAGCGCCGCTGCAACTCAAGGCAAACGGCGGCATCTTCATGATCGACGATTTCGGCCGGCAGCAAGTCCGGCCGATGGACTTGCTCAATCGCTGGATCGTTCCGCTGGAAAAGAAATACGACTATCTTACGACGGTCACCGGTTTGAAGATGGAGATGCCGTTCGACGTGCTCCTCATCTTCTCGACCAACATCGATCCATCGCAGCTCGCGGACGAGGCATTTTTGCGGCGCATCAAGTTCAAGATTGAGGTGCGCGATCCGGACGAATCCCAATGGCGGCAAGTGTGGAGCCTGGTCTGCCGCAATCGAAACGTCGAGTTTGACGAAAAGGGCCTCGAGTACATGATTGAGAAATGGTACCGGCCGTACGAACGACCGTTTCGCATGTGCCAGCCACGCGATTTGCTCGATCAAATGTCATGCATCGCCAAGTACAACATGGAACGCGTGACGTTTTCGCCCGATCTCATTGATGCCGCCTGCTCGACCTACTTCATCACGGGCGAGAAGAAGGACTTCGGCGCCAAAGTGCGACTGGATTGACATTTTCGTTGAGAAAACGCCGGCCGGCAATCGTATAGACATTCACCTGGCGATTTGTCGATTGTCGGAGTATTCCATGAGTGGATTGGTACGAACATCTCTCGTCAGCTTAGTCGTCGCTGCGGTGGCGTTTCTCCCCCTTCAGGCTCAACAGAAATCGGACAAAGCGAAAGAGTCGCTCAAGAAAAAGCTGCTTAAACAGCTCGGCACAAAGACTGACGGCCATTTCTTGTATGCGCTTGAGGAAGTGGTGGGAAACAAGGTGACTGCAGTGACGATTGAATTCAAGGATAATCGAGACGCCGCCGCGGACGCGATGGCAGAACACCTTGCCGGCGGCGACAAGAAGACCAGACGGTCGTGTCAGTTGATCGCAAGGCTTGAACCTACCGATGCCGGATCGAAACTGGCCAAGAACCATCAGAAGAAGTTGCAGGATTTCGTCGCCGTGAGATTGAAGGATCCGGTATTCAGTCGCGATCCATGCTTCAGCGATTTGGCGCCAAGTTCGGGCAAGAGCCTTAATGAGAAGTTTGCCGATGGAACTGCTGTTCGTTACCTGCCCTTGCGCTAACGTCCTGACGAATTTTGAAGTATCATCTCGCGAAGCACTGCGGCGACAGCTCCGGGTTCGTCGGCCTGGCATAGCTCATTGCTGACGGCAAAGCGCGATGCACCGGCGGCAAGAACCTGGCTAATATTCTTGCAAGAGATTCCACCAAGGGCAAACGCCGGCAGCGAAGTCTCACGGATGGCGGCGGTGACAAATTCCAGGCCGGCCAACTCCGCGAAGTCCTTGGTCAGCGACGAGAACACCGGGCCGACGCCGATGTAGTTGGCTCCGTCGCGAACTGCTTGTTGCACCTGTTCCAAGTTATGGGTGCTGACGCCGATGATCGAATCGGCCCCGACGATTCGCCTTGCGGATTGCACCGGCATGTCTTCCTGTCCCAGATGGACGCCGTCGGCGCCGACAATCTTGGCGATGTCAGGCCGATCGTTGATGATCAGCAGCTTGCCGCATTGGCGCGTCCATTGCCGCACTCGATGCGCCCTTTGGACCAGTTCTCGATCCGTCAGGTTCTTCTCGCGTAACTGAAACATGTCGACGCCGCCCGCCGCCGACTCGGCGATCAGAAAATCGAGCGACGTTACGCTTGCTTCTCCGGAAATGAGCGCGTAGAGGCAGGCGGATCGCAGCCGCACGTCGCAATCGCGTGTGATCGAAATCGATCGTTCGAGCGAATAGACGCGATACCGCAGCCGCTCCAATGCAGTTCCAAGAGATGGTCGAAAGATCTTGCCGTACTCTTCCAGACTGCGAATCGCCTCTTGGGCACGTTTCAAATTGGCCGTCGCGACGTGCGCGGGGCTGGTTCGTTCGTATTCATCGGCAGTGCCGATTCTGCCGCCAACGTCGCCGCTGACGTCACGGAATGTGAGCGCTGGAATGTCTACTGCGCTGTTCAAGATTTGGACTAGCTCGTGCCGGATTCGTTTCGTTTCGCGGCTGAGGGACTCGTCGTTGAGCACAAACCGGCAGTAATCTTCGACAACTCGAATCGCTTCTCGCGCACGATTGTGATTCGCATCGATCACTCGTGCGACGTCGTGAATCGGCGTCAAGTCGTCAAAATCAAGTGGTTCGTCAAGCTCGATAGCAGGGGGAGTGGCCAGAGGGCCGATTTGTTCCAGTTTTGCTGCGTTCACCCCGGCATTTTGAAGCGTCGTCCGCACTCGCTCATCATTGCGGACGATAGCCAGCAATAGATGTTCGGTGCCGATCGTTCGTTCACCCGATCGTTCTCGGGCCAGTTCTGCCGCCAATTGAAAGACATGGTCCAAACGGGAGTGTACGTTTGGAGGGGCCGCGAGGGATTGCAGGGCAACGCGCAAATCAGCGATGGAAACGCCGGATTGCAGGAGCAATTGCGCGGGCCGGCCTTCCTCTTCGATGAGAAGAGCCATCAGAACGTGCGCTGGAGCGATCTCGGACTGTGCGGGTGCGAACCTCGAAGCTTCCTCGAGCGCTCTTGCGGCAGCCGGAGTCCAATCAAAGGCCATGGGGTGCTCCGATTCACAACATCCTCAACGTACCACGAAAACGGACAACCGACCATCGTGGCAAAGTTTGCCTTGGGTGCGCAACCGATGCGTCTCCCTCTGGTAACCTTGCAATCTTGAAGAAGGCGACTTAGCGTTTTTCAATTCGTGTCCGATGCTTGTAGGAGTCGGATGATGCCGGCGCGAAAGCCCAATATTTCTCGACGCGGTGGTGGTCCTGAGTTCACCATGAACCTGCAGCCAGTCCTTCGCAATCCAGGATGCCGACTGTTGCCACTGGGCATCAGCGTGTTTGTTGTTGGATTGTGTTGGTCCGCAAACGTGTCATGTCAGGAAAAACCGGCCGCACCTTCCCAGACTACGCCGACTTACCGACTTGCCGATTGTCTTGCGATCGCGCGTCAACAAGCGCCGGCCATCCTTGCCGCTCGCGCGAGCCTCGCTGCGGCAATGACAGGGCACCAGTCGTTGCAGCAACTGCGCGGCGGAGCACTGCTTGCAAAGGACCTCCCTATTCGAAAGCAACAGGCTGCTTGGGGAGTCAACGCGGCGGCTGCCAACCTGGCTCAAGTCGAGTGCGATACCGATTGTGCAGTGGCACGCACGTACTATTCGGTGACGTATGCTCGCGACCAAAGGCAGATCGCCGACCAGATTGTCATTCGACTGAAGCTGACTGTGGCAAACGGTGAAACGCTCCTCGGCAAAGAGGGCGCGCCGCCCGACCTGAATCCGCTTGCGATCGAAAAGGCCAAGCTCTATCTGTCGATGTCCGAAACTCGGCTTCACGAAACGATTCGCGGGCAGCAACGAGCAAAAGCGGCGCTACGCGAAGCAATGGGCCTCGACCCCGAAGTCGATTTCCAAGTGGCGGAAGACAAGCTCCCCGAAGCTACTACCGGCATTGAAAAGAGTTCGATCATGGACTTGGCGCTCGCGCGACGCGGAGAAATCTCCCAGTCGCAGAGTGCCGTCAACATCACGTGCCTCGAAGTGCATGCCCAGTCGAAGTCGACGTTCGTTAAGCGGCCCACGGCGGCCTCCGGCGGCGACATGCACGCGCGGCCGATTCCTACTGGCTCCTTCGGCGACAACTATGTGCCGGGCGCCATTGGACTCGATTTCCCAAGTATGTTCGTCGGCTCGCGAACGAATCGAATGCAACGGGCCAGCGAGTTGTCGTCGCGCGCACAGGCGGCGGCCGACAAAGCTCGGAATCTGGTCGCATTGGATGCTGAAGACGCCTGGCTGCGTTGGGAAGAGGCGACTTCAAATATCACGAAACTCAAACCGGCAGTGAAGAATGGGGCAGCAACAGCCCAAAAAGCTCAAGATGCTCTGGATTCCGGCGTCATTCAAAGCTATCGGGACGTTCTTGAGATGTTCGTCCTCGTTGCCCAGACGCAAGCAAAGCTGAATGAAGCCTATTACCAACACATGATTGCGCTCACGGAACTGGAACGGGTTACAGCAGGCGGCTATCCGGCCGGCATCACCGTGATGCCGGTGCAGAAACCTTAACAATCGATCCATGGCAACTTTGCGCTTCGGCAACGATAGGGGTAGGGAATGCTAGGAAACATTCGCTCACGCATTACAAGTGTTCTCTTGCCGGCGACCTTTGCGGTCGTCTTGGCGGCTTCGAATTTCGCCAGTGCTCAACACCCGGCGCCGGTGAAGATCGGGCTTCCAGCCACCATGTTTCGTGATTTCCCCAAGGTTACCGTGGAAGCCCTGCTTCCCGTGTTTACCAAGTTGATTGAGTCGCAAACCGGCGTGAAAGGTCAGCCGGTGTTGCTGTCCGGTCCCGAGGAGGTTCGCCAGCAGTTGATCGAAGGTAAGATTCAACTCGCCGTGTTCCACGGTTTTGAGTATGCGTGGGCCCAAAGCAAGAGTCCGGAATTGCACCCGCTTGTGATTGCGATCAGTCAAAACAGTCCGAAGCTGACCGCTCAGATCATCGTCGCGGACGGCTCAGCCGTGAACAAACTTGAAGACCTGCAGGGAAAACAACTAGCGATTCCCAGCGGCACGCGTGAACATTGCCGTCTCTTTGTCTCGCGTCGCTGTCGGTCGATCGGCCATCGGTTCGACAAGTTCTTCGATCGAATTACGAAGCCGAACAACGTCGGCGCCGCCTTGGATGACGTTGCTGCCGGTCGCGTTCATGCGACGGTCGTCGACGGCTCTGCCTGGGAAAGTTACAAGTGGGCTCGGCCGGTCGAAGCACGTCGGCTGCGCACTTTGCTGCAGTCTGAACCATTTCCAACTGGAGTGGTCGTATACAAGCAAGGAGTGCTGCCCGAACCAATTCTCAAGAAGTTCAAAGACGGCCTGTCGGTCGCGCATCAGAACGTCGAAGGCAAGCAGCTTATGAACCTCTGGAAGTTGACGCGGTTCGACAACATTCCGAATGACTATCAGGATACATTGAACAACATCGTCAAAGCCTATCCGCCGCCGATCGGTGACGAATAGTAGGACTTTCTGCTGTTCTACCGGCGATCGATGGCCGTGCGTCTTTTCAATAGAGGACGCCCGGCCATCGACGTTTTGGATAGTACCTTTGGAATAGAATTGGGTCTGTCCATTGGACTGTGCGGCGGGTTGATCGTACCGTAACATACTGCCGCACTCGCAGAATCTAAAACCAGGGAATGAGGCCGCAGCCAATGGCGGAGACCATCCATCCGGTATCAATTTCACAGGAAACTCGCCGCCGCTATCTCAACTACGCGCTGTCGGTCATCATGTCGCGTGCGTTGCCGGACGTGCGCGACGGTTTGAAGCCAGTTCAACGCCGCATCCTGTACGCGATGTATCACGATTTGGGAGTGACGTTTGACGGCAGGCCCAGTAAGTGCGCAAAAATCGCAGGTTTGGTAACCGGCAATTACCATCCGCACGGCACGGTGCCGGCGTATGAGGCGCTCGTGCGCATGACGCAAAACTGGGTCATGCGTGTGCCGCTGGTTCACGGCCAGGGCAATTTCGGTTCAGTTGATGGCGATCCGCCTGCGGCAGACCGGTATACCGAGGCGAAGCTGACGGTCATCGCCGAATCGCTGATGAGCGAGCTGAAACAGCGAACCGTGGAACTAAGGCCGAACTACGACAACACCACGCAAGAGCCCGTGGTGTTGCCGGCGCAATTCCCGAACGTATTGGTGAACGGCGCTTCCGGCATTGCCGTCGGCATGGCGACGAATATTCCGCCGCACAACTTGGGTGAAGTCATTAGCGCCTGCGTGCATCTGATCGAGAATAAAGACGCGACGACGGCACAGCTTCTGGGACACATCAAGGGCCCCGACTTTCCGCTCGGCGGCAAGATCATCACCGACCGCAAGACACTGCGAAGCATCTACGAGGAAGGGCAGGGGAGCGTCAAAGTCCAGGGCGAATGGAAACTCGAGGTGCGCGGCCGCAAAGAATACATCATTATCACCTCGATCCCATATGCCGTCGAGAAAGGAAAACTTGAAGAAGAAATCGGCGGCCACATCAACGATCGAAAACTCCCACAGCTATTGAGTCTAACGAACGAGTCGAACGAGAAGGACGGGTTGCGTATCGCGCTGGAACTTCGGCCCGACGCCGACCCGCAACTCGTGATGGCGTATTTGTACAAGCACACGGCTCTGCAGCAGAACTTCGCCTGCAATTTCACCTGCCTGGCGCCGGACGAGAACGGCAAACTTGGCCCGCAGCGCATCGGCGTCAAGGAGATGCTGCGGCATTTCTTGGATTTTCGGCTCGAAACAGTCAGAAAACGCTTCGAGTATGAATTGGAACAGCTTCGTCGCCGGATTCACATCTTGGAAGGCTTCAAGATCATCTTCGACGCGTTGGATCGCGCCATCAGGATGATTCGCGAAAGCTCCGGTAAGGCCGATGCCGCAGAAAAACTGATGAAAGCGTTTAAGCTTGATGAAGATCAGACCAACGCGATTCTCGATTCGCAGTTGTACAAGATTGCGCAGATGGAGATTCGCAAGATCCTCGACGAGTTGCGGGAGAAGAAGAAGGAAGCTGCGGAGATCGAAGCGATTCTCGCTTCCAAGTCGCGTCTATGGACGGTCGTGAAGAGAGAGTTGACTGAGATCGGCGACAAGTTTGGCGACCGCCGCCGCTCTAAAATGGCGACTGACGAAGATGTGTTGGAGTTTGATCCCGAAGCGTACATCATTCGCGAGAACACGAACGTGGTGCTGACTCGCGACGGCTGGATCAAACGAGTTGGAAGACTTGCATCGGTCGAGAGCACGAGGGTTCGCGAAGGCGATGCGGTCCTGGCCGTTGCCCCAGCCAGCACGTTGGACCACGTCGTGATCGTCTCCGACGACGGCACTGCGTACACCATGCGAGTCAACGACGTGCCCGCCAGTTCAGGATACGGCGAACCGATCAGCAAGTTTTTCAGCCTCGATGACAACGTCCGCGTCGCTGGGGCGTTTTCGACCGATGAGCGGTTTGTGCCGGCGACGACGAAGCCTTCGTCGGGTGATCCGCCCGGGCCATATCTGTTGGTGGCGACTGCGTTTGGCCAGGTGTTGAGAACGCCCTTTGCACCCTTCCGTGTCGAATCGACCAAAAACGGTCGGCGATACGCCAGGTTGGAAGAGGGCGACAGAGTGGTGCTGGTCGCGATTCCAACGTCGGAGCACAAGACGATGTTCCTGGCGTCCGCTGCCGGGCACGTGATTCATTTCCCGATCTCTGACGTGAATGTGCTAGCCGGCGTGGGCAAAGGAGTGATCGGCATCAAATTGGCGGACGATGATCGCTGCCTTGGCGGCGCGATGATTCGCAATCAAGCAGACGCCATGATTGTCGAAACCAGTGGTGAAAAATCCTTGGAATTTTATGGAAGCCGCGAGGTCGTCTCTCGCGCGGGCAAAGGCTTCAAGGCGGTCACCCGGACGAAGATCGAAAGGGTGTTGCCGACGACCATTGATCTCGTCAATTGGGAGCAGTTCGAGGACGGCAAAGCGAACGGCAACGGCAAGACGAAAGATCCGCATCGCAACGGCAAATCGTTATTTGAGTAAGTGAATCCATGGCGTTGTTGGCCGATTCGGACTTGATTGCTGCAAGGAGCACGATGACAACTTTGCAATCTTCGAAATACACGGCTCGCGATATTACCGTCCTTGAAGGACTCGAACCCGTCCGCAAGCGGCCGTCGATGTACATCGGCAGCGTCGACGGCAAAGGTCTCCACCATCTGTTGTGGGAGATCATCGACAACGCGGTTGACGAGTACCTCAACGACTATGCCGATCATATTACGGTGACGCTGCACAAGAATGGCTCGTCGGCGACTGTGGCGGACAATGGCCGCGGCATTCCGGTCGACAATCACCCCAAGCACAAGAAACCGGCGCTCGAACTCATTCTTACGACTCTTCATTCCGGCGCGAAGTTCGGCGAAGGCGACAACTATCTCCATTCCGGCGGCTTGCATGGCGTCGGATCGTCAGTCGTCAACGCCCTGTCGAAGAAACTCGTCGCAACGGTGCGTCGCGATGGGCACGAGTGGCAGCAGAACTTTGCTTTTGGCAAGCCCACGACGAAGCTGGTGAAAGTCGGTCCGTTTCGCGGCCATGGCACGATGATTTACTTCGAGCCGGATGAGTCAATCTTTAAGACCACGCGCTTTGATCCGGAGGTGATCAAGACCCGGCTCGAAGACATGGCGTTCATTCACTGCCGGCTCAAGATTACATTCAAGAATGAGATTAACGGCGAGACGGTGGAAATTGCACACCCCGAGGGCATTCCGGGGTTTTTGACGCGGCTGGTTGCGGCGGGGCAAAAGCCGACCGTCACTGAGTCGCCATTTACCGTCGCTCGAACCGATGGCGAAAAGATCGAAGTCGCTTTGCAATGGACGGAATCGACGGAAGAGAACGTGCGCTCGTATGTGAACGGCATTCGCACCGTTGACGGCGGGACGCACGAGAATGGGTTCAAAGGCGGCATCGTCAAAGCCATTCGCAATTTCATGGAGACTCATCAGGACCGAGTCAAATTGAAAGGGCTTGAAATCACGGCTGCCGACATCCGTGAGGGCATTGTCGGCGTGCTTTCGGTCTTCGTCCGTGAACCGCAGTTCCAGGGCCAGACCAAGGAGAAACTGCACAACCCGGAAATGACCGCCAATGTGGACAACTTCGTGAGGCCGGCGCTCGAAGCCTGGCTCAATGCGAACATGACCGCAGCCGATCAGATTGTCGGCCGGATCATTCTTGCGGCTCGTGCCCGACTTGCCTCGCGTGAAGCGGCGACGGAAGTGAAACGAAAGTCGGCAGGAAGCCGGCGGCTCAATCTGCCTGGCAAGCTGGCGGATTGTTCCTCGAGCAATTTCGATCAGACCGAGCTTTTTGTTGTTGAAGGCGACTCTGCCGGCGGATCAGCCAAGCAGGGGCGTAACAACAAGACCCAAGCCGTGTTGCCGTTGCGCGGCAAGATTCTCAATTCCGAAGGCTTGACCGCGAACAAGGCATTATTGAATCAGGAATTGAACGATCTGGTTACGGCGATCGGCGCCGGAGTCGGCGAGAAGTGTAACATCGACAACCTCCGATATGGCAAAATCGTACTGCTCATGGATGCTGACGCCGACGGTTGTCACATTTCCACGTTGTTATTGGCATTCTTCTTTCGACATATGCCCGATCTGATACGCAAGGGGCACGTTTACATCGCCCAGCCGCCGCTCTACAAGATTGTCATTGGCAAGGAAACGCATTGGGCCCGCGATGACGCGCACAAAGAGGAGATTCTCGCCTCGCTTCGAACCAACGCGAAAGTCGATATCGGTCGATTCAAAGGTTTGGGTGAGATGAACCCAGATGAACTGAAAGCGACAACTTTGGATCCGAAGCTGCGCGTTCTTCTGCAAGTTCACATTGATTCGACGCTGGAAGCCGACGCCGCGTTTGTCGAACTGCTTGGCAAGGACCCGTCACAACGGTATCGTTTCATCATGGACTCCGCGGCACTTGCTGTGGCTGAAGAGTTGGACGTTTGAAACGCCCTTGTCATCGATAGGGGCGATGGGTCGTTGCAATGGCGCGTGATGCTTTTCGATTCCTGCCGTTGTTTTTGCCGGGCGCTCAGGCCGCGCGCCAAGCCGAATGGCAGCCGTCCGTCGACCTGTATCGTTCTCGGACTGGGTGGCTTGTCAAATTCGATCTCGCCGGCGTGCATCCCAAAGACGTCGAATGGAGTGTATCTGGAAACAGTCTGACTGTTCGCGGCACGCGACGCGATCATTTGCTGGAAGAGGGGTGCCGCCATTATCGAATGGAAATCACTTATTCCAGTTTCGAACGGCGAATCGAAATACCCGGCGATTTGACCACTGCCAAGATCTCTACGGAGCATCTTGAAGGCATGTTGATCGTTCGAGTCCAATGGGAGGAGGCTGGCGCGTGAGCGAGGAACCGATTGTGCCACTACCGGAACTACCGCCGCCCACGCCGCCCTTGCCGATTCAGTTGCCGGTACTGCCTCTCAAGAACACGGTGCTCTTCCCATATCTGTTTGCTCCTCTTTCCGTCGGAAGGCCGGCTTCGGTCGCCGCCGTCGAAGCGGCTTTGACGTGTGAGGAAAAAACGCTTCTCGCTGTGGCACAGCGCAACGGCGACACGGATCCACCTTCGCCCGAGCAACTATTCAACGTCGGCACTCGCGCCATCATCAAGAAGATGGCAAGATCGGATGACACCGTTGAATTATTAGTCCAAGGAATGGAGCGAGTCTCTATCCTCGGCTTCGAGATGAAGGAAGCTCATCTCGTCGCTCGTTTTGAACCGATGCCTGTGCCCGAAGACACCGGCGCGGAGATCGACGCTTTGTATCGTACGGTGATCGACCTTGCCAATCGCGCGATCGAGATCGCACAGCCGCAGGCCCAGCAGAGTTTCCAGCAACTCGTCGCAGGCAGTCCGGACCCGACCCGGCTCGTCTATCTATTGGGCTCTATGCTCAGCTTGGAAGTGGCCAAGGAGCAAGCGTTGCTGGAAGCGCCGACTCGGCTTGCCGCACTGCAATTGCTTCACGGCTATCTCGCCCACGAGGTGCAGGTCCTTGAACTAAGACAAAAGATCACGACACAAGCGCAAACTGAAATCTCGAAGGAACAACGCGAGTACATGCTTCGCCAACAAATGCGCGCGATTCAGGATGAATTGGGGGAGCAGAACCCGGAAAAGGCGGAAGTCGAATCTTTGCGGCAACGATTTCAGGAAGCGGATCTGCCGGACGACATACGCAAAGAGGCAGAGCGAAATCTGGTGAGGTTGGAGCGACTGCCGTCCATGGCGCCGGATCATCAGGTGACTCGAACGCACCTGGAGTTATTGCTGGAATTGCCGTGGCGAAAGAGCACGACGGACACGTTGGACCTCTCCCATACGCGAGCGATTCTCGATGAGGATCATTTCGACCTCAAGGAAGTCAAACAACGAATCGTCGAGTACCTGGCCGTCTTAAAGCTCAATCCGCAGGCGAAGGCGCCGATTATCTGCTTCGTCGGCCCTCCCGGCGTCGGCAAGACATCGCTGGGCCAATCGATCGCCCGCTCCATGGGACGCAAATTTGAACGCATGAGCCTTGGCGGATTGCACGACGAGGCGGAACTACGAGGGCATCGTCGCACGTATATCGGTGCGATGCCCGGTCGCATCATTCAGGCCGTTCGCCGCGCCGGCGTCAACAACCCGCTCCTCATGCTCGACGAGATCGACAAGCTCGGCCGGGACTTTCGCGGCGACCCGGCGTCGGCATTGCTCGAAGTGCTTGACCCGGCCCAGAATCATACTTTTCGCGACAACTATCTCGACTTGCCGTTCGATCTGTCGAAAGTGCTTTTCATCGCCACGGCCAATACGCTTGATACGCTTCCGCGTCCGTTGCTCGATCGCATGGAGGTGTTGCGGCTTTCAGGTTACAGCGAGGAGGAGAAATTCGAGATCGCCCGCCGTTACCTGATCCCGCGAGTGTTGCAGGAAACCGGTTTGAAGGCCGAGCAGGTGACCTTGACGGATGCTGCACTAAGGCGAGTGATCAAGAACTACACACGCGAAGCAGGTTGCCGGCAACTCGAGCGAGCACTTGGCAGGCTGGCGCGAAAGATAGCAACGCGATTCGCCGAAGGGAATAGCGACGCTGTCGAAGTGCAACCGGAACAGGTGATCGAGGAACTCGGGCCAGAGCTTTTTGTGCCCGACAAAGCAAGGGAGCAAATGCCGCCGGGAGTTGCGACTGGCTTGGCATGGACTGAGACCGGCGGCGACGTGCTGTACGTAGAAGCGAGCTTGCTTCCAGGATTGCGGCGCATGCGACTGACGGGTCAGCTTGGCGATGTCATGCGTGAGTCGGCAAAGGCCGCGCAGACTTATGTGTGGTCTCATGCGGAGGAATTGGGAATCGACCCGAACCGCGTGCGTCGCAGCGGAGTCCATATCCACGTGCCGGCTGGCGCGGTGCCGAAGGACGGCCCGTCCGCAGGCGTGGCATTAGTGAGCACACTGGCGTCGTTGTACTCAGGAATACCGGTTCGCAGCGACACGGCGATGACGGGCGAAATTACACTCACGGGGTTGGTGCTGCCGATCGGCGGCGTGAAAGAAAAGGTAATGGCCGCGCGCCGAGCCGGTCTCAAACGGGTCATACTGCCGCGCGACAACGAGAAGGACGTCCGTGACATTCCCGAAGAGGTTCGCCGAGACATCGACATACTTTTTGTCAGCAAGATTGACGAACTTCTTCCGGAAGCCGTGCCTGGGTTGAGTTGTCGCGTGCCGCAACATGCGGGGAGTTTGAAATAGTCGTGGCGAATCTCGGCCTCGTGGCGGAATGGCAGACGCTGGGGACTTAAAATCCCCTGACCGTAAGGTCGTATGGGTTCGAGTCCCATCGAGGCCAGTCAAATCACTGCTTGAACGTGTACGTCAGGTCGTCGAAGTACACGTTCTGACAAGCGGCGGTTTTCAGACTCGTCCCATTTCGAATCTTTGCTGAGGTCCTGGCGTTCTCCATTGATAATCAAATCTCCGAGAAACAATGAGCCGGTGTCGTCGGCGCTTTTGGGCACCGGCAAAAGACCAAAGTTTGTAAATGTTGCACCATCGGATTTGTGCCATAGATCGAGATGGCACACTGAGGTCTCGCGCCCAATGGCCTCGGTAACGCTGCCGCCGCTGTTGCCCAACGGATCAAATCGAAGCGACCATTCATGCACGACATTGGTGGCAAAGCCTCGCGGCTCCATCCGGCGGGTCCTGGCGTCGCGGACCATCGCAATTCCGCCGGGCGTGTCGCCGCCGGCTCGCCAGCGACTGGTGCAATACTCCACGTAAGCGTAGAAAACGTCGCCACGGCCGAGCAGTCGAATGGCGATCGTGTTCGGCGTCCGCCACTCGTTGAGCGTCCCGGAATTGAATAGTCCGACGAGTGCATGAATTTGCCGACTCCTGCAGTTCAGTCGACCGGACGCGATAAATGCCGTATTGAACGAAAGTTTGCCGATATTCATGCCGTAATATGCACTTTCGCCGGCAGGGTTATTGTGCCGCCGGTTTCGCCTTGGTTGCTGCCGGTATGAGTCGTCGGGGGTATACCCAAAGTCTTGGACGATTTTTCGCGCCTTTACGTTGGCGGCCCGATGGTTGTCGCCATCGCAGTTTGGGTCCTTGTCGAAGCGCTCCGTGCGTTCTTCTGCGTGAAGGGCTGCATGGAAAAAAGAAGCGATGCACACGTGTAGAAGTAACACTTGGCCGATGACTCGCGACATGGTTGGACTCCGGCGAGGTCGGGTTCGATCAACGTGACGCCGATTGCAAGGCGCCCGAATGCGGATCGCGAGCGATGGCATTGAGCACGGCAGCGCCGCCCGTGCGAGTTTGATACCCGAGCTTGCGAAGACTGAAGACAGTTGCCTCGGGCCAGGCGGGTTCCAGCGAGATCGTCAGGTCGCCCTCGGTGTGCATCCGTGGCGCCGACACTGCGTCGCGCAGTGACTTCTTCTCGCCTAGATAATAAGCGAGCACGTCGAACAGAGTATTGGGAATCCGCCTGCCGCCGACAGCGCCGATGGCGAGCACCGGCGTGCCTTCTTTCAGGACCATCGTCGGGCACATGTTGTGCAACGGGCGCTTGCCGGGTCCTGGCGAGTTTGGATGTTTCGGATGTGGATTGAACCGAGACATACCGTGGCCGAGGATCAGCCCGAGGCCATCAACGGTGACTTGTGCGCCAAATGCTTCGCCATGCGTGAACGTCAGCGCGACCATCATGCCGGTCTTATCGGCCGCACAGAGGTGAATCGTGCCGCCGGCCGGCCTTCGATCCGACATGCCATCAACAGGTTTGCCTGATTTCAGCGCAGCCCTCACGCGTTCGGCACACTCGTCGGCATACTTTGCAGAAAGCAGCCGATCGATCGGCACATTGCCGAACGTTGTGTCGCCCAAGTATTGCAATCGATCCGTCCAAGCAATTCGCAATGCCTCGACGCGAGCACGAGTTGTTTCGAAATCAGGTCGCTTCCAGTCGGCCCAACCCAGCGCTTTGAGAATCCCGATTGCCTGCAACATGGTCAAGCCGCCCGACGTCGGCGGCGGAGTCAGCAATGTGTGGCCCTGCCAATCCAATGCCAACGGAGCGAGTTCGACGGGGCGAAACGCGGCCAGGTCCTTCTCAGTCACGAGGCCGCCGTTCTTGCGAAAACATGCAGCGATCTTCGCTGCAATCTTGCCCTGATAAAAGTCATCGACTCGGCCCAAGTCCGCCAGTGTTGACAACATGTCGGCGAGGTCCGTGTTGTAAAACGTCTGCCCCTCCCCGAGCGGCACACCTTTTCGAAGGAATAACTTCGTGGAGCCTTCGTCCATGGAAAACTGCTGGGATGCATTTTTGATCGATGTCGCCAGCCCTTTGCGAATGATGAAGCCGTCGCGGGCAAAGCGAATCGCCGGCTTAACCAGTTCGGCGAACTTCTTCGTACCAAACTTGTCGAGTCCCAACTGCAATCCCGCCAGCACGCCGGGCACGCCGGCAGCCTGCCAGCCGTGGTGATTGACGCGGCCCTTGACGGCGCCTTTTTCATCAAACGGAAACATGTCGGCTGTTGCTGCGGCCGGCGCCGTGGAATTGAAGTCGATTGCAGTTACCCTGCCGTTCGGTAGCGCGACGACCATATGGCCGCCGTAGCCGCCGATCCCGGTGGCCGGGACGGCGACGACGCCCGCGACTAGCGCGGCCGACACAATGGCGTCGACGGCATTGCCGCCGGAACTGAGCACCGCGTTGCCGGCTTCGGCGCCCTCGGGCTGGCCGGTGACGAGTCCGAGCACCTCAGGCGGGTCGGACGAGGTTGACCGTGTGCCAGAGAATCCGGCCGCCAACCCGGCGCCTACGAAGCCCAGAAATCCACGGCGATCCAAAGTGTCGGTCATCAGTGCTCCTCCGATACTCGTCCGCGTTGTTTCATTTCTCAACTCCACATGCCCGAAGCAGCGTTTGCTGCACGCTCCAGTCGTGCTCATACGAAAAGTCGCTCGCTTTCTCACCGCGGATGATCTTGGCCATGTCGGCAGCGTCGTCAACGTAGCGCGTGTAGGTTGGCAACTTCACATCCTGATAGCCCTTGCGATAGCTTCCGCGCGCCGATACAAGAGCAACGCGAACAGACAGATTGTCCAGCGGTTGAATCTGAAACGTGCCCTCGGTGCCGCAGACGACCAGATGTCGTCGCTCGCCGCCTTCCACCTCGATCGCACTTGACTTCACCGAAGCAGTTGCATTTCGATAGGCGAAGACAGCCAGCATGTTGTCGAGCAGCTTGTCGCCATTCTTAACCGTCTGGCGCGGAAATGCACTAACACTTTCCGGTTTGCCGAGGATCGCGACGACCAAGTCGATCACATGACAGCCAAGCTCAAACATGATGCCGCCCGGGAATGCAGCGAGTTCTTTTCGCTGTGCCGGCGGCACGACCTTGCTCATCACGGTGTGCACCTCGAAGATGTCGCCAAGCCAGCCCTTCTTCAGGAATTCGCGGAGCAGTACAACGCCCGGGTTGTAGCGGTACATGTAGCCCATCTGGACAAGCAGTTTCTTTTTCGCGGCCATATCAAGTATCCGCCGAAACTGCGGCAGAGACTCGCCCGCAGGCTTGTCGATATGTACGTGTTTGCCGGCTGCAACGCATGCCTCGGCCGAATCGAGCAGGTTGCGGACGCGGGTTTCCACAAGCACCGCCTGCAAGCCTGGTTCGTTGAGCAATTGCTCCAGCGTCAGCCATCGTAGGTCTTTGAACGCGGCCTGCGTCTCCGCTCGTTTGCGAAGTTCGGCGTCTGGTTCCACGATGCCGACGACTTCGTAGTCAGGCGACTTGCGATACACACTGAGCTTGCTCGCATGGGCATGGCCGACGCCGATCTGACCGACCTTGATGCGCGGTCTCGCCGGATTCTCCGCTAGAACGTTCTTGCCGGTAAGGATCGCTGACGTCAGTAATCCGCCGGTGGCAGTTCGAAGGAATCGCCGACGTGCACTTGATTGTTTCATCGTCATGGCGATACTCCTGATACTCTGTGAAACGAAGCTACATTTTGCGGCATGGCCATTTGACTCCGCCAGCGAAATCTCGTTTTCGCCGGTGAACTTAACCTGGAAGTGCAGTCTAGAGCGACAGCCGACGGTCAAAAAGAGTGACATTTGTGTCAAATAGTGTCATTCTGTGTCACTGCGTATCTATCGGCGCGCACCGCGAACGGTGGCGCCAACGCACCAGGGCAAGTTCAACCATCAAGAGATTACTATCGATGTGACGAATTGCAAATGATGAATCCTCCGTTACCAGATTCAGTTCACACGTTCTGATTTCAGCCGCCCGGATCATGGTGGAAACTGAGTTTGGACTAAGGAAATGGGGGCGACTGCGTTACAATTCGCATGCTTGTAATAGAGGAGTCGTGATGACCGGACCTGCCATACACCGCCGGATCGCTCGCCGCGAGTTTTTGCGTGTCGGCGGACTGGCACTCGGCGGGCTTGGACTGGCGAATGTGCTTTCCGGACGAGCGTCAGCCGGTACGACTTCCTCGGATACGTCAGTGATACTCGTCTATTGTCTGGGCGGGGCGAGCCATCTCGAGACGTACGATCTGAAGCCGGTCGGCCCCGAGTTGATGCGAAGTGTATTCAAGTCGATCCCGACGGTCGTGCCTGGCATGTCGATCTGCGAACATCTGCCGTTGCAAGCAAAGGTCGCCCACCGATTCAGCCTGATCCGGTCGATGCATCACAAGATCAATATTCACAACGACGGCTCGATCGCCGTGCTGACCGGCAAGGAACCTACGGTCCCTGATCCGACGTCGACAGCGACGAGCGAGCACCCGGACTTCGGCATGGTCGCGGCCCGAATGCGAGGACCGCATCGCGATTCGCTGCCGCAGTACGTCAGCATTCCCAGCTCGTTTCACATGACACGGCCGACTTATCTCGGGTCGGCGTTCCAGCCTTTCTCGACAGGCGATGTGTCATTTGCAAACTATCGGCCGGCGCAATTGTCGCTTCGTGGAATAAACGTCAGCGCATTGGACAATCGACTCAAACTACTCGGCGATCTCGATCAGGCGCGCGGAGATTTCGAGCGGACTTCCCAGATGCAGGCGTTGGGCAAGTTCCAGCAACAGGCCTACGACGTGTTGACCAGCCCTGCCGTCGCTCGCGCGTTCGACCTGCAGCGCGAAAGCGAAAAGCTCCGCGATCGCTACGGCCGGCATTTGTGGGGCCAGTCGTGTCTGCTTGCACGTAGGCTTGCTGAGGCGGGCACAGCGGTGATCAGCGTCATTGCGAATACGCCAAAGAACGGACCTGATTTCACGAACTGGGACGATCACCCCGGCAACGCGATGAGGCCCGGACATTTTGCCGCTTACATGCAGCGACGATTACCGTATTTCGATCAATCCGTCGCGGCCTTGATTGATGACATCTTCGAACGCGGATTGGATCGACGGATCCTGGTCGTCGTAATGGGTGAATTCGGCCGCACGCCGCGCATTCGCACCGGTCCGCCGGACAACTCAATTGGCCGTGATCATTGGCCCGATGCGTACAGCGTGTTGATCTCCGGCGGCGGCTTGAAGATGGGGCAGGTCGTCGGCTCGACCAACGCTCGCGGCGAATATCCGATGTCGAATCCCGTCACTCCCAACGACGTACTCGCCACGGTTTATCGACACCTTGGCATTGACCCGCATTACACTTTCAGCGACCACGTGGGCAAACCTGTGCCGATTCTGCATTCGGGTCTGCCCATCGCCCAGTTGCTGTAGTGCATCACACTTCATCCGGAATTACGAATTCCTTTCGACCTTTGCGTTTGAGCAACTTGGAAGCCTCGTCGTCGCCGATGATCGATTCCGTTTTCCCGTCGTAGACCAGCGGGCGGCCGACGCGGACCATGATGTTGCCGAGGTGAGCGAGAGTCGTCGAACGATGCCCCTCTTCGATGTCGCAGTTCGGGCGCTTGCCGTCCTTGATGCAGGCAAGAAAGTTCTCGGCATGCGGCATGTCGCTGAAGCCGGCAATCTTCTGCGGCACGAACCTGTTGCGCTTTTCGACGATGGTCCAGCCGGATCGCCCGATGAGCACGTACCCTTCCGTGCCGTAGAACGTGGCGCCGTTTTCGTAACCTTCTTGATGATAGGGCGACCAGAGGCGCTGTTCATACACGAGCAACTGTTGGGTCTGTGGGAATTCAAATGTAACAACTTGCGTGTCCGGCGTTTCTTGCGCGTCGCCGGCGAAGAACAGTTTCGCTCCGGTGCCGCTGATGCGAGTCGGCGACTCGACGTTGAGTCCCCATCGTGCAATGTCCAGATCATGGACGCCGTCATTGCCCATATCGCCCGTGCCGTAGTCCCAAAACCAGCGCCAGCCGTACGAGTAACGATTGGCATTGAAGGGCCGCTCGGGTGCCGGTCCCTGCCACATGTCCCAATTCAAGCCGGCGGGGACGGCGCTGTCTGGCGGCGCGGTAACGCGGCGTCGCAGTTGGCTGTTCCACGCCTTAGCCATGTGAATCTTGCCGAGCTTGCCGGAACGAACGAATTCCATTGCCTCTCGATAATGCGGTACGCTGCGGCTCTGTGTGCCGACCTGTACGACGCATTTGTATTTGCGGGCCGCCTCGACCATCTTGCGGCCTTCGAAGATGTTGTGCGAAATCGGCTTTTCGACATACACGTGCTTGCCGTTCTGGCAGCCCCAGATGGTTGCCAAAGCGTGCCAGTGGTCCGGCGTCGCCACAATCAGTCCGTCCACTGACTTGTCTTTGAGTACATCGCGCAAATCGGTGACGTTCTTCGGTGTTGTTTTTTGAATTTCTGTGATGGCCTTGCTCACCGGCGCAAACGTCTCCTCGTTCACGTCGCAGAGGTGCGTGATCTGACAATTCTTCAGTTTCGCGAAGTTGGACGCCACGCCGCGGCCTCGACCGCGAATGCCGACGAGGCACAAGTTGATGCGTTCGCTGGGCTGGGCTTTGCCATTCGTGGAAAGCACGCTCACAGTCGCAGCAGCGGCAATGAACTTGCTAGTATCGCCTAAGAATCGCCGACGATTTGGTTTCGTCATGGCTGGGCTCCTTTAGAGAAGAACTCGACCGGCAGGATAGCAGAATCGTAACGACCCAATTGGGCCATGCAAAGGAGAAATCGCCGCAAACACTGGTTTGTTGCTTGTGTCAGCGTTACCGCCGTCGCACAATACTGCGAATCAGATTCACCTGGGAACGGCCATGCAAATCAAGCTCAAGGTCCAGCTTTCGACGTTCATGTTTCTCCAGTACTTCATCTGGGGGTCGTGGTACGTCAGCATGGGAAGCTATCTCGGCAAACTGAAGTTCAGCGGCGACGAAATCATCGAGCCTATGGCGCATTCGCCATAGGCTCGATGATTTCGCCGTTCTTTGTCGGACTGATTGCTGATCGCTACTTTGCTTCCGAGAAACTGTTGGGCATCCTCGGTCTGTTGGGCGGCGTCGTCATGTGCCTGTTGCCGCAACTGACGCAGTTTCAATGGTTCTATCCGACGCTGATTCTATACTGCGCCTTGTACGCGCCGACGTTGGCGCTCGGCAATTCGCTATCACTTCACCACCTTGCAGACGCGAAGCGGGACTTCCCGCAAGTGAAAATCCTCTCGGCCATCGGCTGGATCGCCGGCGGCGTCGCCATCAGTCTTTTAGAATTCGACGATTCAGCCAATCAGTTCTATCTTGCCGGCGGATTGTCGCTGGTCTTTGGAGCATTCTCAATTACGCTGCCTCACACGCCGCCGAAGAAGATCGGGCAACAGGTCTCCATCGGCGAAGTCCTTGGCCTCGACGCCTTGGCGCTGATGAAGCGACGCTCGTTTGCGATCTTCATCGCCTGCATGTTCCTGATTTGCGTGCCGTTGTATTTCTACTTCGTCAACATGCACATCTATCTGAAAGAACTCGATTGGACGATTCGCACTGCCAAGATGACGCTCGCTCAAGTCTCCGACGTCATTTTCCTGTTTCTCCTGGCGTTCATGCTCAAGAGACTCGGCCATCGGTTAACGATTACGTTGGGAATTCTCGCCTGGGCGGCACGTTATTTTCTTCTGAGTTGGAGCGTCGGCTCTGCAGAAGCATTTCAACTAACGTTCATCTATGCCGCTATTCTCTTGCATGGCGTTTGCTACGACTTTCTGTTCATTGCCGGGCAATTGTATGTCGATGGCGAGGCGAACGAGCGCATTCGCGGCGCCGCCCAAGGATTCATCGCTTTCATCCTTTGGGGCGTTGGCAATCTCGTCGGCACGGTTTTGGCCGGCCGGGTGCAAGCGGCGCACAAGCTCGCTGAACCCGCCGGCAAAATCGCGCATGATTGGCAGGGCATCTGGATGTACCCTGCCATCGGCGCCGCCGTGGTACTTGTTGTCTTTCTGATTTTCTTCAGGGAGCCGAAGCTAGGGGGAAACGACATGGTAACCGGCAAGACATGATGTTTACTTTTCGCGTTCGTGGGACGTGCGCTGAACAAGTCCGCTCGAACGCGAAAAGTAAGGGTCTAAAGCTATCAGATGAGTTATGCTTTCTTCACGGGGCCGTGGTCGTCGCAATGATCGCCGTGCGGATGATGCAGGTGGCCGTCGACCAGATAGTCAGTGTGATCGCCGTGCGGAACGGCGGGATGACCACAGCCGGCGCCGTGCTTGTGCGCCTTTTCATGGCCGCCGCAGCTATGCGCCGGAGTACACGCGGCAGGATTTGTCGCTGACACGGCCAGCTTATGCTCTTCGACTTTGTCGCCGGCTGGGTGGTGCAGGCAGCCGTCATGCAGATAATCGACGTGGTCGTCGTGCTTGATCGCGACGTGTCCGCAGCCTGGGCCATGCTTGTGTGTGTGATTGTCGTGATGATGAGCCATACTTGAACTCCTTTTGTGATTGGTCTCGAAACCTTCTCCAATTATCATATCGCAGCAAGCGACTATGGAGATAGTATCGTCGCGACAGCCGCAAGTAATTGAATTGCGATTGCAACCGTCTTGCATGTGCCCATGAATGATCCCGTGGACAGGTGACGCAGTTTGCTAGAATAGTGGCAAACCACGCAGACTACGAGGCTTGACCATGTCCAATCCACGTCGCATTGTTACGGCACAACCCGAAAACAGTGAGACGCCGCTCGACCAGGCCGGCACCTGGGTCACGCCGAACCGGTACTTCTTCGTCCGCAATCACTTCGAAGTACCACACGTCGATCCCAGGACCTGGCGACTGCAAGTCGGCGGATGCGTCGATAAGCCGCGTGACTGGTCCTTGGATGAACTCAGCGAATTGCCCGAGCGCACCGTCTTTTCCACGATGGAGTGCGCCGGCAACGGCCGCTCTTTTCTGGTTCCGCACGTACACGGCGTTCAATGGGGCGCCGGCGCGATCGGCCATGCGGAGTGGACCGGCGTGCCACTGCGACTTGTGCTCGAAAAGTCTGGAATCAAGCCGCATACACCGAGGTCCTTTTTGAGGGTCTCGACACCGGCCGCGAAGCCGATCACCCAGAGCCGCTGATATTCGCACGCAGCTTGCCGCACGAAAAGGCCATGCACCGCGATACGCTGCTTGTGACCAAAATGAACGGCGAGCTGCTCGATCCGATTCACGGCTACCCGGTGCGCCTGGTCGTACCAGGTTGGTACGGCGTCGCCTCGGTGAAGTGGGTGTCGCGGATTGCGGCGATCGATCATGCATTCACAGGTTACTATCAGTCAAAAAAGTACACGATTCAAAAGCGCTCGGGGCAGGGAACGGTCGAAAAAGCCGTCGTCGGACCGATGGCCGTGAAGTCCGAAATGATCAGGCCGCATCTGGGTGAACGCCTTGGCCTCGGCACGAACCGCATTTTTGGCGTCGCCTGGGGGGGTGAAGAAGCGGTGGCGAAGGTGGAAGTCAGCGTCGACGGCGGTAAGAGTTGGGCCGACGCCGATCTACTCGGACCACAAGCTCCCTATTCCTGGGCGATGTGGGAGTATCTTTGGGAGGCGGGCGAGCCAGGGGCGTATTCCATCGTATCCCGTGCCGTCAGTGCCGGTGGGCGCGTGCAGCCAGACGCTCACGACCCGTTGTTGGGCGGCTACCAGATCCATTTCGTCAGGCCGCGAGAAGTGGTAGTTGAGCACCAACGCCGCAGCGCCGATCACCACGCAAACTTCGACACGATGCTGTACGACATGAACGCGTTTGCAGAAGAGAACACACGAAGGCCGCTCGACTTGGAATTGGAAGTCGAGGCCGGCGCCGGGATTTGATTCCAATGTAGCCCCGCGTCAGAGACGCGGGGCGACAATGTTTCTGCGATCAGCCTGAACCCGTTTTGGCACTCCTGGACTTGAGGTGGTCGTCCATTTTCAGATGTGGGATGCCGTCCTTGAGCCAATCGGGCGAAGGCTTGCCCATCAAGTAGTGATCGAAGAACTCCTTCATGCGCACGGTGTAGTCCTTGCGGTTTGCAGGTTTGACAACACCGTGATTCTCGCCCTTGTATTGGATCATCCACACGGGTTTCTGCAACCGGCGAAGCGTGTTGAAGTACTCAATGCCCTGGTTGAAATCGACAGCGCCATCCTTGTCGTTGTGCAAGATGATCAATGGCGTGACGACGTTCTTCGCGTGGTAGACCGGGCTGTTTCGAGTGTACGCCTCGAGATTGTCCAAGTAGCCAGACGTAAACCGGCCTTGGCTCGACTCGAAGATCGGCTGATTCGCCGAGCCTGAGTTCCAATACACGGAGCTGTACATGCTGATCAGGTTCGTCAGCGGCGCACCCGCGACGGCTGCCTTGAAAAGCTTGGTCTGCGTGACGAGAAATGCCGTTTGATAGCCGCCCCAGGAGTGACCGTGTAGTCCGACGCGGTCTCCGTCGACGATACCGGTGGCAATCGCGGCGTCAATCGCGGGCAGCACGCACGCCACGGCCGACAAGCCGGGATCGTTGATCTTGTAGTTGATGTCCGGCATGAGCACGGCGTAACCATGACTCGTGTAGTACGACATGTTGAAGCCGCTCGCTACCGGAGCGACGTACCGATTCAAATTGTCCGACAGATGTTCGTATATGTACACGATTGTCGGATAGCGCTTGCCGGGCTCATAGTTGGCAGGCAGGTACAAGGCCGCTTGCAGCTTGTCGCCGTTCTTGCTGGTGAAGTCAACCAGTTTGGCGCCTTGGGACCACAGATACTTGGCCTGCTCTGGAAATGCGTTCGTCAGCTTTGCCGGCGTTGCGAATGAGCGGTCGGTGACAAACCACTCTGTCGGTTCTTTGTGCGACTCCCGCGTGAAAAAGTACGCGTCACCGTCCTTCGGTTTCACTAAGGCGCCGAATGCCGCGTCGTCCCAAGTGAGGCGAGTCACTCCGTCTTTCTTGGGATCCAGTCGAACAAAGCCGGATTTTTTCGTTCGCTCGCCAAGAGCGCTGAAATACTGAGGTACGCTCAGGTCGATGCCGTCTTCATCGGCGTCTAAGCGAATGCGATTCTGATAGCGAATGCCGTCTTTCTTGCCGTTCACCGTGCGATTGACGCCGGGTCCGCCATGGACAGCGAGTTGCCACACGTCCCAATTGTCGGATATGAGCACGAATTCGCCGTCCTTGCTCCAGCCGATGGGACGGGTCGGTGGCTTGTCGATGTTGTGATCGTCTTCCGTGTCGACGAATGAAGTCGAAGCTGCGGAGGAAATGTTGAACGATTTGCCGGTCGCAAACTCATAGGTGTGGAAGTGGCCGGCTTGATAAAAAAGCAGATGCCGGCCGTCAGGCGATTCATTCATTGCCCAACGCGCTTTTGACAATGCCTTTTGCTTTTTGCCGGTCACGGTGTCAATCGCATAGACGTCTTGGAATCGTTGGCCGTCCAGGCTGCTGGTGAGTTGATACGGATCGTCGTCCCGGCCCACGGCCCATTTGCCCTTCGCGGGGGGGGACACTTGCCGTACGCCATCGTCTGCAAGCCGAACAAATCGTTTTTCGTTGACGTGATAAACGCACAGGTAGGTGAAGTTGCGATCCGAGCCGGCCTGGACCTGTTGCATCGACTGCAATCGTGAATCTTTCCAATGCCATAGCACCACGTCCGCTTTTTCGGCAGGCGGCGCTGTCGGGGCTACGGCACCCGGGGGATTTCGCCGAGGCCCAGGCTGCAGATCGTCGAAGTCTGCGTCATTGCGGCCTCGATCGGGTGCGCCGGTTGAGCCGGAAGGGGCAGGGGATGATTCGCCCTTCTTTTTCAGTTCCGCAATGCCAAAGTACACGGCTGACTTTTCTTCCGACCAGTTCGGCGTGTAATTGCCGCTGATCGTCATGTCCTTCGGAAAAGTCGCGTCCTTTGTCGGGTCGTACGTTGTCTTTTCAGGCTTGTCCGATGCGACGTTGGTCACAGCGACGATGCTACCGCGCTTGCCGTCAAACTGCGGGTCGTCGGTGGCTCGAAGGCAGGTCAAAGCTTCGCCGTCTTTTGTAAAGCTCAATTTCGAGTATGTGGCTTTGCCGCTGTCGATTGCGGTTTGAACGCCTGTGGCGAGGCTGCGCAGTTGCAGACCGTTGCCGACTTGCCCCGTCGAATCAATGCACACGGCCAGAACGCGGCCTTTCTTGTCGAAGCCGAATTCGGACACGCTGCCGATGGTGAGTTCATTTCCAGACGCAAGTTCTCGTAGCACGAGATCGGCGCCGCCGGTACGTTCTGCGGCAACGGGTCGGCCGAGCATCGCGGCGATTTGAGGAGGCGTGCCAGCGGGCAAGGCGTTGGGGTCGCCTGCGGCAGCGCTTGCCGGATTCTTGTGCAACGCGATATAGCTGCTGGATTCGCCGGAAAACACAGCACGGCGAATGCCCTCGAATTCAGTTTTCTCACCCGTGCTGAGATTCAGCAGCACCGTCTTAGCTGTAACAGGGGCGGCTGGTGCGGCTGTCGGCGACGGCGGGCCGGAGGGTCGAGCAGTCGGAGGATTAACGGTAAACAAAAACCACTTGCCGTCGTGCGAGAAGTTGAACGTGCTGCCGCCAAAGAGGCCCGCAAATGCGGCAGGCACTCCGCCGGGTCCGCCTGAACCGCCGGCCGGAAACTTGTACTCCTTGGGGCCTTTTCTCTCTTTGATCACCACTTCGCTGTCGCCCTCGGCAGCGCCAATTCGACAGGCGTGCCAGTTCGCGTTGTTCGAGACAGTAAAACCGCGAACGCTCTTCCACGAAGCCATATCGGACAATTCGATCGGCTTCGGGGCTGCGGCTTTCGGCTCCGTGCGAAGATCGGCCAGTTTCTTCTGCAGGTCGACTAGCTGTTTCTCAATTTCAGCGATTTGCTTCTGACGGTCGGCAGGCGGCTGAGCCCGAAGTGCTGCAGCGCCCATTAGCGATACCGATAACAGCGCGGAAAGTACCCATGGACGCATATTGCGGTGCACGGCGAAGACTCCTCGTTGTGGCGGCTGGGTGAAATACATTGTAGAGCGCAATTCTTGTTTGAGCATCCAGTATCTGAAAGAGCGGAGCGGGGTGCGAATGGTTTCAAGTTTTTCCGCCACCGGGCCGCAATTCGACGGCGCGAACCGGCATAGCGCTCAGCCGCGGCCGACGAACGGCATCTTGGTCGCCATCACGGTCATGAAGAGCACGTTGGCGTCGAGCGGAAGACCGGCCATGTACACGACCGCTTTCGCGACGACGTCTACATCCATCAGCGGTTCGACGGCAATCGCGCCGTTGGCCTGAGGGACGCCTTGTTTCATTCGCGCCGCCATCTCCGTTTCGGCGTTGCCGATGTCGATCTGCCCGCAGGCGATGTCGTACTTACGGCCGTCGAGCGCTGTCGATTTGGTCAGCCCGGTGATGGCATGTTTCGTTGCCGTGTAAGGCGCTGAATTCGGCCGGGGCGTATGTGCCGAGATCGACCCATTGTTGATGATCCTGCCTCCGCGAGGCGACTGGTCTTTCATGATTCGAAAGGCCTCTTGGGTGCATAGAAACACGCCGGTCAGATTGACGTCAACGACCTTTCGCCATTGTTCGATTGAGAGTTCTTCCAGCAGGACGCCAGGTGCGCCGGCTCCGGCGTTGTTGAATAGTAGGTCGAGCCGGCCGAACGCGGCCTGCATACGCTCGAACAGATGCCTCACTGACGCGGGATCGGAAACGTCCGTTGGAACGACCAGCGAGCGGCCGGCGATCATCGCGGCCGTCTGTTCCAAGGCGTCGTTGCGGCGGCCGGCCAATACGACAGCGAAACCATTTTGCGCTAGTGCGATCGACGCGGCACGCCCGATGCCGGAACCGGCGCCTGTAACGACGGCGACCTTGTCGGAAGTTTGCATAACCTATTCCCTGTCGAGTTCAAGAATGGGATGTTTCGATCATGATGTTGAGTCAGCCGTGACACAAGTAGCATATGACGCGATCGTCATCGGTTCCGGGCCGAACGGACTGGCAGCCGCGATTACACTGGCTCGCGCCGGCTGGTCGGTGCAATTGTTGGAGGCGGAGGATACGATTGGCGGCGGCATGCGGTCGAAAGAACTGACGCTGCCGGGCTTCGTGCATGATGTTTGCTCGACGATTCACGCGTTTGGCACGGCGTCTCCCTTTTTTCGTTCGGTGCCGCTTGCAGAGCATGGAGTCGATTGGGCGTATTCACCGGCCGAACTCGCACATCCGCTCGACCATGGCAATGCTGCGATTCTCCTTCGGTCGGTGGAGGCGACGGCTGCGAGGCTTGGTGACGACTCGATGGCTTATCGAGACCTGATGAACCTTTTTGTTGCTCATTCGGCTGAGTTGTTTGAGGATGCGCTGGGCCCAGTACGACACCCGAAAAAGCCCTTGTTAATGGCTCGGTTTGGGTTGCGGGCGATTCAGTCGGCTTGCGGGCTTGCTGATCGCTGGTTCAGCGGCGATTCCGCTCGTGCGCTATTCGCTGGATTGGCGGCACACTCCGTCATGCCGCTCGAAGCGACGCTAACGTCGGCCATCGGTTTGATGCTCGGCGTGGCTGGTCACTCAGCCGGTTGGCCCGTCGCCCGCGGCGGCTCACAGAAGATTGCTGACGGGCTGGCGTCCTACTTTCGTTCCCTCGGGGGCGAAGTCGTGACTGGCCGACGCGTCGAGTCGGTGGACGAGTTGCCCAAAGCTCGGGCATATTTGTTCGATGTCGCGCCGCGCAACCTGAGCCGTATCTGCTGCACTCGCCTTCCAGCAAATTATCGACGGGCCTTGGACCAATACCGGCATGGCCCTGCCGCCTTCAAGTTGGACTGGGCGCTAAGCGGACCCATTCCCTGGCGTTCTCCCGAATGTAGTCTCGCCGCCACGGTGCACGTCGGCGGCACGCTCGAAGAAGTGGCTGCGTCGGAGGCAGCGATGTGGAACGGCCAACATTCGCAAAAGCCGTTCGTACTGCTCGCGCAAGCCAGTCTGTTCGATCCGACGCGAGCGCCGGCAGGCAAGCACACGGGCTGGGCATATTGTCATGTACCAAATGGTTCGACAATTGACATGACCGAGCGCATCGAAGCGCAAGTCGAGCGATTTGCTCCAGGATTTCGCGACCTGATTCTCGCCAGACATATCACGACGCCTTCGGCTTTTGAGCAGCACAATGCAAACTACGTCGGCGGTGACATTATCGGCGGCGTCACCGATTGGCGGCAGCTTTTCTCGCGTCCGACGATTCGACTCGATCCGTATTCGACGCCAGCGAAAGACATTTTTATCTGCTCGGCTTCGACGCCGCCCGGCGCCGGTGTCCACGGGATGTGCGGGTACTTCGCGGCACTATCCGTGTTGCGGCGCTCCAAGAAATAGGTGCCGTATTTAATTCAAGCTTGCCCTTGAGTCGTCAAATGATAGCCGTAACTGCCGTGACATCTCGATCCCTGGGCTTGCGCCCAATTACATGAAAGTGAGCTTTCGATGAAGACGTTGTCGATCTTTTCCATCGGTGTGTTGGTCTGTTTTGTCGGCTTGGGCCGCGCCGAAGACAAGCCCGATTACGCCAAGCTGATTGTCGGCAAATGGGTTGCTGAAAAAGCCGACGACGGTACGATCCCGGCCGGCACTGAGGTCGAATTCACCAAAGATTTGAAACTCAAGATCACCGTCAAAGAAGGTGGCCAGGAAACGAAACTCGATGGTTCGTACAAGATCGAAGGCGACAAATTCATCGCGACGGTGAAAGTCGGCGACGACGAGCACATGAATACCATCACGATGACCAAGATCGACGACAAAGTTATGTTGACGAAAGACAAGGACGGGAAGGTCGTCGAGTTTAAGCGAGCAAAGTAGCTGTGATTCGATGCTATCCGGCCGCTTGATGCACCAGGCTCAAGCGGCCGACGCCAACTCGCTCGCACGTTTTCCGCCCGATTACGAGGAGTTTCCTCCCATGCAGCGCACCGCACTTGCCTGGCTGGTCATACTGGCTTCAGTCGGCGTTGCGACGGCGGAACCCGCGACCGAGCGTCATTTGCTTTACGTCGTTTCACCTGGCATTCGCAATTACCTGGAATTTGGCGGCGCGGGAATCCTCGTCTTCGACATGGACGACGGTCACAAGTTCGTCAAGCGAATTGCGACAACAGCAAGTTCGGTCGAGAAGCCGGAGAACATCAAGGGCGTTTGTGCGTCGGCTGCGACCTCGCGACTGTACTTCACAACACCGACGCGGCTTTATTGCGTCGATCTGTTGACCGAAAAGACCGCCTGGGAAAAGAAGCTTCCCGGCGGATGCGACCGCATGTCGATGACGCCGGACGGCAAAGTGCTCTATGTTCCGTCATTCGAAGGTCCGACATGGAACGTCGTTGATGGCGCGACCGGCGATGTGATCAAAGTGATCGAGCCGAAGAGCGGCGCACACAACACGGTGGTCAGTCGCGACGGCAAGCGAATGTTTCTGGCCGGGCTGAAATCGCCGTTGCTGACCGTCTGCGACACGACGACGCACGAGGTCGTAGGCACAGTTGGTCCATTCGCGGCGGCCATTCGGCCGTTCACCGTCAATGCGGATCGATCATTGGTGTTCGTCAATGTCAACGGCTTGCTCGGCTTCGAAATCGGCGACCTGAACACCGGCAAGAAACTGCATCGAGTCGAGGTCGCCGGCTATAAGCAGGGAATGGTCAAACGGCACGGTTGTCCAAGCCACGGAATCGGCTTGACGCCTGATGAACGCGAAGCGTGGATATGCGACGCGGCCAACAGCCGGATGCACGTGTTTGATATTACGGTGATGCCTCCCAAGCAACGAGAGAGCATCATATTGCGAGAACAACCGGGCTGGGTCACTTTCAGCCTCGACGGCAAATTTGGCTATCCGTCGACCGGTGAAATCATCGACACTCAGTCGAAGAGAATCCTGGCGGCGCTCAAAGACGAAACCGGCCGCGAAGTCCACAGCGAAAAGATGGTCGAAGTCGTTTGGAAAGACGGCAAGATCATCCGCACCGGCGATCAGTTCGGCGTCGGTAGAAAGTGATCATCATTTTTTCGCTGACATTTGGCGGCTCGTAGCTTAGAATCGCAAGAAGCAACAACCCTCCCTCACTTTCGCAATCGAGTACGATCATGAGCCATCCTGAGTATCTCTTCACGCGTCGTAGTTTCCTCCAGGCGGGATCGGCCGCAGTCGCTGGTTTGGCTCTCGCGCCGTCGCTTCGAGCGAAGGACGAGGCTCCAATTCGAATGGGTAGCGGCAATCAGACCTACACCTTGGACCCGGCATGGGGCAAGCTGCCCGCAGGTATGAATTACGGTCTCGGCTGTGCCGTTGTCGTCGATTCGCAGGATCGCGTTTTTGTCACGTCACGGTCAGCCAATCCATGCGTCGCCATCTTCGACAAGGACGGAAAACTGCTCGAAACATGGGCCAAGGACTTTGGCGACGGCATCGGCTACACGCCGCAGCAGATCGTGGCCACGGCTCACGGCTTGTACTGGAACAAAGAGGCCGATGGCGAATACTTGTACTGGACCGAGAATGTCGCCGCGCCGAAGGGCGCTCCGAAGATCGGCGCTCGCGTTTACAAGACCGACTTGAAGGGCAAGGTGCTGTACACGGTCGGCAACGTCGAAAAGGAGTCGGCTACTTCGCAGAAATTCAACTTCACCAATCCGACTGACGTCGCCATTGCCGCCAACGGTGATATTTATGTCGTCGACGGCTACGGCAGCCAACTTGTCCACCGCTTCGACAAGAACTTCAAACTGATCAAGACGATCGGCGGACCGGGCAAGGAAAAGGGCAAGTTCAACGTCGTCCACGGCGTCTGGATCAACACGCTCAAGAAAGAGACCGAGGTCTATTTCGCCGACCGGGTCAACAACCGGATCGAGATCTATTCGCTCGACCTCGAATACAAACGCACGATTCCCGGCGTCAAGCTGCCGTGCTGTTTCTACCAGCACGATGGCAAGCTGTTCATTCCGGAACTCGGCTCGCGTGTCACGATTTTGGATGAGCACGATAAAGTGATGGCACACCTGGGAGACGGCGAAGGCAAGAAGGTCGATGACCTTCGCAAGATGCCCGAGAAGTTCGCCTATCCGCATGCCATGACGGTCGACTCCAAGGGCAACTTCTACATCGTCGAATGGGTCGCCGACGGCCGCGTGCGATGCTTCCGACCGACGCCAAAGGCATAAGCCGTGTCTGGCTGCTCTATCCAGCGTTGCCGCGACTGCGTTCCCGTCGCACTGGCGAGCTCTACACTGACCTCATGGATAGAGACCTCGCCACGATCGGCTATTGCACGAACGTCCATGCCGGCGCCGATTGGGAATCTACACGCATCAACCTTGAGCGATACGCTCTACGTGTGAAACAAAGAGTCGCCGCCGAACGACCGATGGGTGTCGGCCTTTGGCTCTCTGCCGTGGCTGCAGAGAAGCTTGAAACGAGCGGCACTGTTGGTGAAGTCGCGTCCTGGCTCGTGAATGCCGGACTGATTCCATTCACTTTTAATGGCTTCCCATTCGGCGATTTCCATCAAAGAGTGGTGAAGCACGCGGTGTATGAGCCGACATGGTGGGATTCGAGCCGGCTCGACTACACGATGCGGCTTGTGCGATTGCAAGATTCGCTGCTGCCGCCAGGCATGGAAGGCAGCATTTCGACGCTGCCGATCGGGTGGTCGAAGCCGGAGCCGACGACGCAACAGTGGCAGGACGCTGCCCGCAATCTGCAATCGCTGGCCGATTACCTTGCACGTATTGAGACCGAACGAGGGCGGCTGATCTACGTCTGCCTCGAACCGGAGCCAGGCTGTCTGTTGCAGCGATGCAGCGATGTCGTCGAGTTGTTCGAGCGGCATTTGTTGCCGGGCGGCAACGAGCGCGCGATTCGGCGTCACCTGCGCGTCTGTCACGACATTTGCCATTCGGCCGTCATGTTTGAACATCAGGAACAAGCGTTGGCGGCATATCATGCCGCCGGCATCGAAGTCGGCAAAGTCCAGGTGTCGGCCGCGGTTTCCGCTCGATTCAGTGACATGACGTCCATCGATTGTGAGAGCGCTCGCCGGCAACTGGCGTCTTTCAACGAACCTCGCTACTTGCACCAGACTGTTGTTCGTGATGAAAAGGGTTATAAGTTCTTCGAGGACTTGTCGCTCGCCTTGGATGCCGTTCCCGCTCAGGGCGAATGGCGCACGCATTTTCACGTCCCGATCTATCTGGAAAAGTTCGGTGCGTTGTCGAGCACACAGAGCGAGATTCAAGCGTGCTTGCGAGCGATTCGAAGTTATTCGAATGTGCATCACTGGGAAGTCGAGACATATGCCTGGGGCGTGCTGCCGGACGAATTGAAGCAGCCCGATCTGGCGAAGGGTATCGCCGAAGAAATGAACTGGTTCCTCCGGCAGGCGATACCGGCGTGAATCAATCGAACAACTGCCAAACGTGAAAGGATGCAACCGTGGCGGAGAACGACTTCGGCGATCATGATGTCATCATCATCGGCACTGGGCCCGGCGGCGAGGGCGCGGCGATGCATGCCGCCAAGTGCGGCAAAAAGGTCGCCGTCGTCGAGCGATTCCCGCAAGTCGGCGGAGGGTCCACGCATTGGGGGACGATTCCAAGCAAGTCGCTGCGGCACGCCATCCTGCAAATGGCGGAAGCAAACAAGAACCCGATCTTCCGGACGGCCGGCGTCTCCGTCCATCTGGATTTTCCCGAGTTACGCAAAGCGGCACGTTCCGTCATCGACCGGCAGGTCGAGATGCGCCGCACCTACTACGAGCGAAATGAGATTGCCGTCCATCATGGCCATGCGCGTTTCTTAGACGCCAACACGATGCTGATCGAAGAGGCAAACGGCGCGAAACACCGCCTTCGTGGAAAGGCAGTCGTCTTGGCCGTCGGCGCCAGGCCGTACCATCCGCCGGACGTCGATTTCACGCATCCGCGAGTTTTTGACAGCGACAAGATTTTGAAACTCGACCATACGCCGCAATCGATTACGATCTACGGCGCCGGCGTAGTCGGCTGCGAATATGCATCGATGTTTCGCAACCTCAACGTCAAAGTCAACCTTATCAACACGCGGTCGAAGCTGCTCGAATTCCTTGATGACGAGATTATCGATGCCCTCAGCTATCACATGCGCGATCAGGGCGTACTGTTGCGGCACGACGAAGAATGCGAACGCGTGCAAACTGCAAACGACGGGGTCGTTCTGGTTCTGAAATCGGGCAAACAGATTAAGACCGACGTCCTTCTGTGGGCGAACGGCCGCACGGGCAACACCGACGGACTAAGCCTCGACATTCTGGGCATCGTGCCCGACTCACGCGGCCAGTTGCAAGTCAACGAGCACTTTCAAACTGCCGTGCCTCACATTTATGCCGTGGGCGATGTCATTGGTTTCCCGTCGCTCGCCAGCGCTGCTTATGTTCAAGGCCGATATGCCGCTCGACACATCATCGAGGGCAAGGTCGATGCGGCACTGGCGAGAGATGTGCCGACCGGCATTTACACGTCGCCGGAGATTAGCTCCGTCGGCTCGACCGAGCGCGAACTGACTCAGGCAAAAGTGCCGTATGAGATCGGACAGGCGTCGTTCAAAAACCTGGCACGAGCCCAAATCACGGGACAGACCGCCGGCATGTTGAAGATTCTCTTCCATCGAGAAACGCTTCAAGTGCTTGGAATTCATTGCTTCGGCGCCAATGCCTCCGAGATCATCCACATCGGCCAGGCAATTATGGTGCAGTCAGGCGCGGCGAACTCACTAATGTATTTCATCAACACGACCTTCAATTACCCGACCATGGCCGAAGCGTACCGGGTCGCGGCACTCAACGGCTACAACCGCTTGTTTTGAACACCTGGAGAACCGTCATGAAGCTTTTTGCGTCGGCCTTGCTGGTATTGGGCGTCGTTTCCGCCGCGTCGGCAGAGACAATCCGCGTGTATGTGGGCACGTACACGAACGCCAAATCTAAGGGTGTGTACCTGATCGACCTGGACTCGGAAACCGGGAAGTTGAGTAACTTGCGAGTGGCGGCTGAGGTCACTTCGCCATCGTTCCTGGCGATCCATCCGACGAAAAAGTACCTGTACGCCGTCAGTGAGGTTTCCGAAGGCAAGAAACGGACCGGCGCCGTGACCGCATTTTCAATCAATGAAGATGGTTCACTGAAGAAATTGAATCATCAATCATCAGAAGGGGCCGGGCCATGCCACCTCGTCGTGGACGCTTCCGGGAAGTCCGTGCTCGTTGCCAATTACGGCGGCGGCAGCATCGCGTCGCTGCCGATTGCGGAGGATGGTTCAGTCGGTGCGGCCGCATCGGCGATTCAACACACCGGGTCCAGTAAGAACCCGAACCGCCAGAAGGAGCCGCATGCCCATTCCATCAATGTCGATCCGAGCAACAAGTACGCGTTTGCCGCTGACTTGGGCCTCGACAAGGTGCTTGTTTATAAGCTCGATGCCGCGAATGCGAAGCTGACGGCAAACGATCCACCGGCCGGCGTCGTCGAGCCAGGCTCCGGTCCGCGACACTTCGCATTTCATCCTGCCGGCAAAACCTGCTACGTGATCAACGAATTGGCCAATACCGTCACCGCGTTCAGCTTCGACGCCGACTCCGGCAAACTGACGCCGGTGCAGACGATCAGCACGCTGCCCAAGGATTTCAAAGGAACCAGTTACACCGCGGAAGTGGTTGTGCATCCAACCGGCAAACTGCTGTTCGGATCGAATCGCGGCCACAACAGCATCGCCAGTTTTGTAATCAATGACATGGGGCATTTGACGGCCACACGCCACCAGGCCAAGGGTATCAAGACGCCGAGAAACTTCGCCGTCGATCCGACGGGAACGTTCCTCCTGGTCGGCAATCAGGACTCGGATTCGATCGTGGTTTTCCGCATCAATACCAATGACGGTGAACTGACGCCGGTCGGCGAACCCTACTCGGTTCCGATGCCCGTGTGCATCCGGTTTTTGCGCACGGAGAAACGATGAACCGCGATCTTGCTAGTGCTGCGGGCTCGCTAGTCCTTGTTTCGGTTATTTTTGCTGCCGAACCGGAACAGCGTGCACTGTGGAATACCGGCAAGGACGGCTACCACACGTACCGAATCCCATCGATAATCGTCACGAAAGCGGGCTCGCTTCTGGCCTTCTGCGAGGCGCGGAAAAAGGGCAGGGGCGATGCCGGCGACATCGACCTGGTCTGGCGGCGCAGCACCGACGGCGGCAAGACCTGGAGCAAGCAGGAAGTTCTTTGGGACGATGGACCGAATACGTGCGGCAATCCTTGCCCGGTCGTCGATCGAATGACCGGCACGATTTGGCTCTTGCTCACACACAACCTCGGATCGGATTCGGAGAAGATGCTGGTCGAGGGCAAGAGCAAGGGATCGCGGACCGTCTGGGTCACTAAGAGCAACGACGACGGCGTTACCTGGGAGAAGCCCATTGAAGTCACCAAAGATGTGAAACAGTCCGATTGGACGTGGTACGCGACGGGGCCGGGCATCGGCATTCAAACTAATAGCGGCCGACTCGTCATACCTTGCGACAACAAGGTTGCCAAGACCATCGCCCATCAGTCGCACGTGATTTATAGCGATGATCACGGCAAGACTTGGAAGCTCGGCGGCGTTGTTGGGCCACGACCTGCTTGCAACGAATCGCAGATCGTCGAACTCAGCGACGGCGCGTTGCTGCTCAACATGCGCTCGTATCGCGGCAACAACCGGAGGTTGATTGCTCGAAGCACGGACGGCGGCACCAGTTTCTCGCCACCTGTAGAAGACCCCGCCCTGATCGAACCCGTGTGCCAGGGCAGCGTGATCCGATTTAGCCCCGATAAGCCGTGGGTGCTCTTTTCCAATCCGGCTAGCAACAAACGGGAGAAGCTGACCATTCGGCTCAGCGAAGACGATGCAAAAACTTGGAAGCACTCGAAGCTGCTGCACACTGGGCCGTCGGCCTACTCCTGCCTTGGCGTGTTGAACGACGGCACAATCGTGTGTTTGTACGAACGCGGCGACAAAGACGCATATGAGACCATCACACTTGCCCGCTTCGATTTGGATTGGCTGAGAACTTCACCATGACTGCACTGCCCGAGACGATTCTTCAATTCGGCGCCGGCCGGTTCTTGCGCGCGTTCGTCGATCTGTTCGTTCACCAAGCCAATGAAGCTGGGCAGGGCATCGGCAAGATCGTCGTCGTCCAAACGCAAGGCGACGGTCGTGCCGGCTTGCTCAACACCGGCGACGGAAAGTATCACGTCGTTGTTCGCGGGCTGGAGAACGGCGCCGTGATCGATCGAGTCGACGAGGTCGGCAGCATCAGCCGCGCACTCGTCGCCATTCAACAGTGGCCTGAAGTGTTGACCGTTGCTCGTTCGCCTGCACTCAAGTTTGTTATCTCCAACACGACAGAAGCTGGGTACAATCTCGATCCGCAGGATCGATTTGATTCGGCGCCGGCGAATGCGTTTCCGGCGAAACTCGTGCAAGTGCTGCACGCGCGATTCAAGGCCGGCCTCCCGTCCGTTACGCTAATTCCGTGTGAGCTACGCGAAAATCAAGCTGACGTACTTCGAGACATTGCGGTCAAGCTCGCAACCGAATGGAAATTGGAATCCGAGTTCGTCGAATGGCTGCGAGACAGATGTGTCTGGCTGAATACGCTGGTGGATCGGATTGTCGTCAACGCCCCGGCGGATCATCCGATTGCGGCGAGTGACTCGCTCGCGATCATGGCCGAGCCATTTGCTTTTTTTGCGCTTCAGGACAAGCCCAGTGCCTCGCCGTTCGTTTCGCATCCGTCGATCCGCCGCGCCCCGGATGTACTGCCGTACTTCCTGCGGAAGGTGCGCATCCTAAACGGCGCACATACGGCGCTTCTGATCAAGGCCTGGCCCATGGGCATTCGCATCGTCAAAGACGCGATGGCCGATCCAGGGCTCGCATCCTGGCTGGAGCGATTGCTGTTCGAAGAGATCGTGCCGACCTTGGCGGATCAAGTGGAGGATGCAGCCGGGTTCGCTCGGCATACATTAGAGCGATTCCGCAATCCATTCCTCCAACACAAACTCTCTGACATCGCGCTGCATCATGCGACCAAGGTCAAGGTCCGACTCGAACCGACGGTCGAGGAATTTCGCCAGCGCTTCGGCAAAGCGCCGCCGCTACTAACGGATGTGTTGGAACAGAATCGGTCAGTGTCATTTTCGTAACGGTTCTGTCAAAGGACCGTAAAGTTCCGGCCGGCGGTCGTTGACTCGGTGCAGTTGATACACGCCTGGGATGCGAACGATGCTCTTGTTGCGGGCCCGATCAGTGTCAATGTCGGCAAAGAGGATCGATTCTTCGGCGCTATCGGCCGCCGCAAGCAGGTCGCCGTTCACGTTGACGATTTTGCTCTGACCAATGTAACGAGTCTGTTTTTCGGCTCCGACGCGATTCACCGCGGCGTAGTAGATCAAGTTCTCAAGCGCCCGGCATTGGACCAGGAGGCAGACCGTGCTCTCGGCGCCAGTAGGCCAATTCGTCGGCAGCACGACGAGGTCCGCGCCCAACAGCATCATGATGCGAGTCGATTCCGGGAAACTGCCGTCGTAGCAGATGTTCATTCCTACGCGCAGGCCGCCCAGATCATGCACCGCGAACGGTTCGTCGCCCGGCGTCGTGAATCGGTCAACTCCGAGAAACGGCAGGTGGACCTTTCGATAACGTGCGACAAGTCCATCTGGCCCAACGAGCCAGCAGACGTTGAATAGCCGATTGCCGTCGCACTCCAAACCGCCGACGGCGGCAAAAACTCCCAGCCTCCGGCAATTTGCGCCAATTTCCAAGATGCTCGTTCCGTCGGCTTTTTCCGAACTCGGCCAGGCTTCTTCCTTGTTGTCAAATGCGTAGCCGGTGAGTGCACATTCCGGAAAGACAACGAGTCGTGCGCCGCCGCGAGCGGCTTGGGCAAGCCGATCGATAATCACGGCACGATTGGCCGCGACGTCGCCCAATCGACAGTCCATTTGCACTGCTGCGATGCGCCAGATCGACATCATTGGACCTCGATGAGAATGTGAACAAACTCGCTTTGCGAAAACCACGGTTGCCGGTATTGTAAGAGCGTCGCCTAAAGTCGGCTTGAATTGCGAGGCAGCGATGTCGCGGTGGATTCTGATTCTGATGGCGGCGGTCACATTCGTCTGCAATGTGCCGGCGCGTGATCGTCCCTTGTTGCGGGAAGAAAAGAAGGAGAAAGACGGCAAGCCGCCGCGTCCCAAGTTCGAGGTCGAGCAGATTGAGAACATCGCGTATCGCGATGGCAAGGACGCGGACCCCGTGCGGCATAAACTCGATCTCTATCTCCCCAAGGGTGAACGCGGCTATCCGGTCCTGTTCTTCGTGCATGGCGGTTCCTGGCGCAGCGGCAACAAAGAGATGTACGTGAAATTCGGCCAGACCTTCGCCGCTGAAGGCATCGCAGTCGTTGTCATCAACTATCGCCTGTCGCCCAAGGTGCAGCACCCAGCTCATATCGAGGATGTCGCCAGCGCTTTTGCGTGGACGCACACGAACATTGCGCGATATGGCGGGCGAAACGACTGGATATTTCCCTTCGGTCATTCAGCCGGCGGCCATCTGGCGGCGCTCCTGGCGACGGACGCCAAGTACCTTCGCCATGAGAAGCAGTTGCTCAGCAACATTCGCGGCGTGATCTGCGTCAGCGGCGTTCACGATCCAAATGCGGCGCTTCCGCTATTCCGCTCCGCATTTGGAGATCGCGAGTCCATCAAGGATGCGTCGCCGATTGAACATGTGAATCGCCGCTGCCCACCGTTCCTATTGATGTACGGGGATCGCGATCTGCCTCTCTTGGGAAAGATGTCGGAGGATTTCAAGGACGAGTTGAAGAAATCAAGATGCGAGGTGCAGTGCAAGAAGATTGATCAACGCAATCACTACACGATTATGGGCGAGATGATCAACGACAACGATCCTGCGAGACAGTCCATTCTCGATTTCGTTTACAATCATACCGATTACAAACCGCGTCCGCGTTTCTTGGAGCGACTTCGCCGTGACAAATGACAATCGCCGCAGCTTTTTGAAATCCGCCATTGGCGCCGCCGCCGGTTTGGCGCTCGCGGATCAGATTCGTGCCGAAGGACAAAAGCCGCAGAGCGGCGGCCCCTTGCTGAAACTGAGCCTCGCTGCTTATAGCTTCAATCGATACCTCTCGTTGAAGGGAAAGACCAAGCCGACGATGACGTTGGAGGATTTCGTTCGCTTTGCCGTCGAGCAGAATCTTGAAGCGATCGAGCCGACTTCCTACTACTTCGCGGACACGTCGGACGCCTACCTGGGCCGCTTTCGCACGATGTGCACGCGGCAGGGGCTCGACATCAGCGGCACGGCGGTCGGCAACGACTTCTGCAAGCTGAATGCCGCCGACCTGGAAAAGGAAAAGGCGTCGGTCAAACAGTGGATTGACCGGGCCGCGATTCTTGGAGCAAAGACGATTCGCATCTTTGCCGGCACGCTTCCCAAAGGCGATGACGAAGAAACCGCTCGCACCCGCTGCGCGGCTGCAATTCAGCAAGCGTGCGAGTACGCCGCCAAGTTCGGCATCATCCTGGCGCTTGAAAATCACGGCGGCATCACGGCTACGCCGGAACAGTTGCTGGCAATCGTCCAAAAAGTGAATCACCCGAACTTTGGCGTGAATCTCGATACGGGCAACTTTCACACGGCCGACCCGTATGGCGACCTCGAAAAGATCGCACCACTTGCGGTCGTCGTGCAGCTGAAGACAGAGATTCAAGCCAAAGGCAAGACCAAGGAAGACGCCGATTTGACGCGACTCACTGGCATGTTGCGAAAAGTGAACTTCCGAGGGTACGTAGCGCTCGAATATGAAGCGGCGGAAGACCCAAAGACCGGGGTGCCCAAGGCGCTGACGCAGCTTCGCCGTGCGATGGTCCCAGGTTGAGGACAACCTTGCTCGACTCGAATTGCTCGTTATTTTTCGTGATGTTCGACCAAAACGACAGAAGTGTCATCGTGCCTGCCGGCGCCCTGAGTGAACGCGCGTGAAGTCGCAAACAGCTGTTCGAGCATCTCTGCGACCGGTTTTTCCTTGTTGTCGCGCATCGTTTGAATGACGCCGTCGTTGCCGAACAATTTGTGTGGGATCGATTTGGGAGAAAAGGCGTCGGTCAGTCCGTCTGAGAAGATTAACAGACGGTGATTCTCCGGGAATGGCGTAGTACACGAGCAGTATTCGAAATCGCCGGTAATGCCCAGCGGCAAGCCGGTGTCGGCACTGGTGCCTATTGTAGTCACCTCGTTGGTCAACATGTTTTGCATGAGTGCAAGCGGATGCCCGGCTGACGACCAGGTGATCTGTTGATCGATAGTGTCGATCGCGGCATAGTACAACGTGATAAAGCCGCCGCCGCTCTGAACTAACGAATTGTCGCATAGCCGGCGATTGATCTCTTTGACGAAGCTCGCTGTGCTGCGATATCGGTCGGCGCTGACCATGCGAATCAGCGTGTGCATGGTGACGATCGACATGCATGCTTTGAGACCGTGGCCGGACGCATCGCCTACCAGCACAACGAGCGTACGGTCGTCGATGCGAAATACGTCGTAGTAGTCGCCGCCGGCGAGCACCACGGGCTGATCGCCTTCGATCGTCACTTCGGAAGGTTCATAGCGAGCGACGACGCGGTAGCCTTCCTGCGACTGAATGTCGCGGGGAATGATCGTCTCCTGCATCTTGCGGACGCCGTCCATCTCCTCGCGGAGGCGTTCTGCCAATTTGCGAGATCGTTCCGCCTGGACGGCTTCGACAGTCGATTCGAGGCTCGAAAGGATCAGGAAGATAAAATCGCCGCGATCGTCGCGAATAATGTACGACCGAAGTCCGTTGGTCAAGAAACGAGGCAGCGAAATCATCTCGTTGAGCCGGCAGGCCAGAACCACCGGCGCGTCGGGTAAAGCTTGTTGCAACTTAGTAAACGCAGAAAACCCGTCTTCAACGCGCGGCAATGTCTGTGAGAGGAGCACGATATCCCATCGATCCTCGTTCGCTCGCTCGATCAGTTCTTTCTCCGATCGGCAGACGGCGGTTTCGTTGTTTCCAATTGTCAGGTACAATTGCAGCAATTCTGCTTCCGAGTCGATGTCCCATCCTACAAGCGTCTTCACAAGCAAATCCCCAATCTGACGTCAATTGACTATTAGCTGTAGGTTATTGGCAAAGCCGCGCATCACCAAGCACTTGTGAGCATTTCACGAGGCTTGATTTCCGAGCGCACGTAGGAAAGGCGTTATGAGCAGCGACTTAGTCAGAATCGATCCGTCGCGATCCAAGTCAGCATCAAAACTCCATCTTACGCAGGTTGGCAACTCCAGCCCGCAGCGGCAGCCAAATTGCCAGGCCGCCGACGATGATTCCAACCAAAATACCCAGAAAAACCCAGTGAATTCGAAACGGATCTCCTTCATCAGTTTTCAACACGATATGGACGTGATAGGGAAGCGCCATGATGCCGATCGTTAGCAGCAGGTACATCAAACCGGCGATCAGGTTGAGTGTGCCACCGAATCCGACGGCAATCTTGGAAGGGTCCGTCTCGCGGAAGTTCGGCAGCATCGCGCCAAGGCCAACGCTCAAACCGCTCAAACCGCCTGAAAGTATGATCACCGTAAGAAGATGCAACAGGATTGCCTTCCACCGGACCGCAAGCAACAAGTCGCTGACCGCGACCAGCGTCAGAGCGATCAGGCATGAACCGAACGCCGCGAAATAAAACTTGCCCCACAGCAGTCGATCGCGGCTGATCGGCAACAGGCCCAGTATCCAGAACTTTTTGCCTTCCAAGCTGACCAGCGGATAAATGAACCGCCCCATAAACGCACACATGAGCATCGACGTCGCGCAGAGATTGACCAGACTGATGATATGCGAGAAACGTTCTCCCAGGTCAGCTTCGTAGAACTGTCGCGAGTTGACGATGTACAACATCACCAGGCCGGCAAAAATCAAAATCTGGGCCCATTGTGCCGGGTCGCGGCGAAATGTGCGAAAGTCCTTGATGATCAACACGCGAGTCTGCCATGGGAAGACACGCAGCAGCCAGGCAAAAACCTCGTCAATTCTGGAGCCGCCGTAACGCTTTCGCAGCGATGCGCCGGTGGCGATCCGGTTGAATCCGCGCCGATAAAGCCTGCGTGCGGCGGCCGCAGCGACGACATATGCAAACAGCCCATTGCTCCAAATCAGTGCCAACGGAAGTGCCACACTTCGCAGATCGCCACGCGCCGCATTCTGCAAACCTCGCGTCATCCAGTGGCTTGGTGCATAAGGACTCGACGCGAACTCGAATTGGCTGAACAACTGATTGAGTGCGTCTCGGTTCGGACGGCCGATGGAAGACCTCACGAATTGGACCGCGATCGCACTTCGCCATGCGACGAAAGCAACCAGCACGAGAATAATTGCCGCGAGCACCTGCTTACGCCGTTGCGGAATGAAATTGACGATCAACATGCATGCCGTGGCGCCCAACGCGGCCGGAAGCAGTACAAAACCGATCAGAAAGACCGGCAACAGCAGAAAGAAATGCCATGAGACAGCATAGACGACTCCATATGCGAGCAAGATCGGCAGTCCAAGTAGCAGGAACGCCCAGCTGCTGAATCCAATTGCCGTTTGAAATTTGTATGCAAAGACGTTGTCCGCGCGTGCCGGCACGCTGAGTAAGAATGCAGTTTCAGGAGAATGAAACAAGCTTCCGTAAACGATGATGCCGGTTGAAAAGAAGAGCAGTACGCCGAGCGACAGGAACAGAAAATCGAACAAGAGACCAATGATGCCGCCCGCGGACGGTATGCGATTGGTCTCCAGCAGATTGAAACCGTACCAACTGCCGACGGCGACAGTTCCGGCGACGATGAAGCTGCAAATAACAATGGAAACCAAACGTAACCGTAAAGTCCCTGTCAAGTCTTTCGCCGCGTTGCGAAGTTGGCGCCAGCGCAGTCTCTGAAACAGCCAGCCCTGATGGGTCGAATTATCGGCCGTTGATTGCCCCGAAGCATCGCTCATTTTGCGACGCTCCTTTCAGCCGCGGCTTCTTCCGTCAGTTTCAAGAACACTTCTTCGAGCGTGCCGGTGTGAGAAGCCTGTTTCCGCAGCGATTCGAGCGAGCCGCAACCGATCAGGCGGCCCTGATGGATGATGCCGATTCGCGTCGCCAGCTCCTGAACGATGTCGAGAGAGTGTGTCGACAGGAAAACCGTGACCCCTTTTTTTGTTTGATCGATCAGAATGTTTTTGAGCTTGCGCACGCTCGCTGGGTCGAGTCCGACAGTCGGTTCGTCGACGATCAGCACGCTTGGTTCATGCAGCAACGCGGACGCGAATACGGTGCGCTGCCGCATTCCATGCGAATAACGTTCGGTCAGGTCATCGACAAAATCGCCGAGTTCAAACATATCAATGACGTGGCTGATCTTCGTTTTGGCATGCGTCGAAGGCATGCAGTACATGTCGGCGATGAACTGAAGAAACTCCCGGCCCGTAAGTTTTTCGTAGAGATAGGGCACGTCGGGCAGGTAACTCAACAACTGGCGGGCCTGGTCGCCCTGTTTCACCATGTCGAATCCGCCGACGCGGACTGTGCCCGTCGTTGGGTACAGCAGGCCGCACAGCATCTTGATTGTGGTGGTCTTGCCGGCGCCGTTGGGGCCGAGAAACGCGAACAGTTCGCCGCGTTCGATGCGCAAGTCGAGCTGCTCAACGGCAGTCTTCGTTCCATATCGCTTGCTGACGCCCGTCAATTCAATCATGGTTTCTTCGGCTGAAAATACTGACTCGACTTGCTTCGCACTTTATCCCGTGCGGACACGCGCTGCAAGTAAATGCGCTCGCTCATGGTGCTGGCTTCCTGACGCAACACCATGCCGTCCTTGATGCGAACAAAGGTGCGTGCAGGTGGTTCATTGTCCCGGCCGCTGTACTCGATGATGTGGCAAGCATGATCCGCGCCGTCAAAGTAGATTTCCGCCGACTCGCGGAGCACCTCTGCCGAAAGCGTCTTGGGCGCCTTTGGCAGGGAAATACTCAAAGGCGAATCGGATTCTCGGACTTTCTTGGCCGCGGATTCAATTGTCGGCTGCACCATGTCCGCGAGCGGATCCACCAGCGGCATCTGCCAGCGACGGCCCGGGGAAAGCCCCTTGATGCGAGAGACCGGATGAAGCGGATTCAATACGCTCCCGCGAGGCGCCGGAACATCTTCGAGCGTCGGCGTCACCTTGCCGATAACCGGCAACGTGATGACGGCCGAACGCACCAGGACCTCGCCCTTAACGTGCGCAGCAACCGCTGCCTCTCCGCGAATTGGTAGACCGAACAATTGCAATCGCAATTCGCCGTCGGCCGACAAGGATCGTAACTCGCCGGAACGAGTGACGCGGTACGTATTCTTCAGTTTGGGAACGCGCACCATTTTCGTGAGTTCGACGTTGGCCAGTTCACTGGTCAATTCGAACGTGTCGTCGGCATTGAAAAACGTCAAGTAAGTGCGTGCAATGCCGATCTCTTCGGGTTCGCCTCCGCGAATCGGTTGGCGATAGATCAACCAGAGTACTTCATTGTTGACGGTCGCTTCGTCGGCGAGGTCAATGACAAATGGCGGCGATTCCGCCGGGGCCCAGCGAAGCCACAAATCGCGGTAGCCGAACCAGACGAGTGTCGCCGCCCAGAATGCGATGATCAGTCCAGTGACTAGTCGCGACGGCATTGGTTGCTCACTGTTCGAAATACTCGCCAAGGTCATCGTAACAAACGCAGGGGCCGATGCAACGAGACCGGCGAATTCACCGCACAATTGGAGGGATTATGGCCATGGGAGAAACACGGTTCAGGTTTTGGCGTGATCGGAATAATGCGTGCGATTTCAGTTTCGAGTACCAAATGAAAATCTCGGCGACCAACATTGCACCGGAAGCGATGCGGCGTATCTGTAAGATGGCACAACCAACTGCGTACCAATTCGGGTAGTCTGACTATGATCTGCATTACGATTGCGCAGGAGTCGCGGCGGCTTGCGCTCGCAGATATGCTCAATGCCGCCCAAATGGGCGCTGACTTGCTCGAAGTGCGCCTTGACGGTTTTGAGAATGACGCCGATCCGAAGGAATTGCTTCAAGCCAGGCGGAAACCCGTCATCTTCAGTTGCCGGCGGACCGAGGAGGGTGGAAGCTGGCGAGGCACCGAAGAAGACCGGTTGCTCCTGCTCAAGACCGCGATCATCAACAACGCCGATTATTGCGAGTTGGAGCACGACATTGCCGATCAGATTCGCCGATTTGGTTCGTGTCAACGAGTGGTGTCGTACACGAACTTGAAGGAGACGCCGTCCGACCTGCCGGAAATCTACGAGGAACTGCGCAGGAAACAGCCGGATGTGATCAAGCTGACGTGCAAGGCACGCACGCCGGAGGAAGCCTGGCCGTTGGTGCAAATTCTTGCGAAGCCGCCGGTGCCGACGGTCGTTGTCGGATTGGGTCGCCCGGGACTGATGCTGGCAGTGCTCGGCAGAAAGATCAACGCACCTTGGACCGTCGCGGCACTCGAAAAAGGAATGGAGGCTTATCCAGGTCAGCCGACGATCCGCGACCTGGAAACGGTCTATCATTATCGCTAAATTCAACCGCAGACAAAACTAATCGGCGTGACCGGCGTGGGTGAGCGCGAGTATCTGACGACAGCGATGCTCAACGCCGCCTTTGCGCATTTGCAACTGAACATTCGCTGTTTGCCGTTGCAGGTCGGCAGCGTTCGGCTGTTTCGCAAAGTGATCGATGCGGTCAAACTGCAGGGTGTTGTAATTGAAGAGGAACAGCAAGATGCACTTCGTGAAATTGCCGGCAGCATTGACGCATCGGTCGAGGGCGTCACGCTCAACTCCGGCGGTATGCCGGTCGAGAATCCGGTCGATGTAATTACCTCGGGTGCGAACAAAAAGTGGCAGGGCCGGCATACGTTCGGTCCCGGCGCCGTCGCCGCACTCGAGCTGGCACTCAAGTCGGCGGGCAAATCCATCGAGTCCGCAATGATCATGATGGCTGGACTCAACGCCACTGCCAGGACATTGGCGCGAGCCATCAAGGAACGCGGCGGCAAGTTAATCTTCGCTTCGCGCGACCGTGATGCGGCGGCGCGATTCAGCAGAATGCTAGGTGGCCGGCAGATACAGTATGAAGGCATTTACTCGACATTGCACGACGCGGTAATCGTCTGTCCGGACGCCGCCGCTACGAACGACGAGGAGAATACGGACTCAATACATCCGGGCAACCTCAAGGCCGGGTTGGTCGTAATGGATCTGACTTCGATACCTCGCAAGTCGTCACTGGCGCTCGAAGCCGAGAGGCGGGGGTGCACGGTCGTTGCCCCGGCGGACTTGTTATTGGAGCAGGTTCGCCGGCAAGTGCATTGTCTGACGGGCCAGGACGTGCCGCGAGAGCCATTGGCGTTGGTTCTGAGTCAATTGATTGAAGAAGATTAAAGCCGACCTTGAAGGATGCGATGAGCGGTCGGACAATTGGCAACTACGGATTCGTTAAGACTTCAGGCAGAGGGTTCCATGATTATTGGCGTTCCAAAGGAAATCAAAACGGACGAATATCGTGTCGCCATGACTCCGGCTGGTGTTGAGGAATTGACTCGGAGCAGCCACCGCGTGCTGATCCAGGCCGGTGCAGGGCACGGCAGCGGCATTTCGGACGACGAATACTCGAAACATGGCGCCGAAATCGTCGCATCCGACCGCGAAATCTGGCAGCGTTCGGACATGATAGTCAAAGTCAAAGAGCCGCTGCAGGGAGAGTGGCCGATGATGCGACGCGGCCAGGTCGTGTTCACGTATTTTCATTTTGCCGCAGATGAAGCGTTGACCAAGGCTGTGATCGAGTCTGGTATCACTGCCGTGGCATATGAAACGATTCGCGACAGTCGCGGGCAATTGCCCCTGTTGACGCCGATGAGCGAAGTGGCAGGCCGAATGAGCATTCAGGAAGGAGCGAAGTTCCTGGAGCGGCCGTTTCAGGGTCGCGGCATTTTGTTGGGCGGCGTGCCTGGCGTTGCCCCTGCCAATGTCGCGATTCTCGGTGGCGGCGTGGTCGGCGCCAATGCCGCAAAGGTGGCAGCCGGCCTCGGCGCCAACGTTTTTCTCCTTGACGTCAACCTCGACCGGCTTCGATACCTGGATGATGTCATGCCGCCGAATGTCACCACGCTATTTAGCGACCGGCACAACATTCGCGACTCATTGGCGATTGCGGACCTGGTCATCGGCGCTGTACTGATTCCCGGAGCACGTGCGCCGCGGCTGGTCACGCGTGACGATCTCAAGCGAATGCGAGCGCGATCAGTAATCATCGACGTGGCGATCGATCAAGGCGGGTGCGTCGAAACCGCCAAGCCGACGACACATAGCGAACCGACGTATATCGTCGATGACATCGTTCATTACTGCGTTACGAATATGCCCGGCGCGGTGGGCCGAACCAGCACATATGCTTTGACCAATGTCACCACGCCGTACGCGGTTCAGTTAGCCAACAAGGGCGTTGACCGCGCTGCTGCCGATAACCCGGCATTGCGAGAGGGCGTCAATGTCCGGCTCGGCAAAGTGACGAATGCAGCGGTTGCCGAGACTTTCGGTTTGGAATTGTCCAAGATTTGAACCGACTGCGGTGGAAGTGAGACAGATACGTTGAGGCAGCCTATGTCCGCAACGGCACAGACCTATGACTTCGTGCCGGCAGGTGCCAGAGTCTTTACGGTCACTTCGCTGACTGCTGAGGTGAAAGAATGTTTGGAAAGAGATTTTGGCGATGTTTGGGTGGAAGGTGAAATCTCGGACTTCAAAATTCACACGTCTGGGCATGCATACTTTTCACTCAAAGAGGGCAATTCAGTCATTCGAGCCGTCATATGGCGGGCGCAGTTTTCGAAGCTAGCAGCCGGTCTCGAACCGAAAACAGGGCTGGAAGTGATTGCCAATGGGCACTTGACTGTCTACGCCCAGCGCGGCGATTATCAGATTCAGATTCGCCGCATGTACGCCAAGGGGCTGGGTGCTGCGGAATTGGCACTGCGCGAATTGAAAGAGAAACTTTCTCGCCTCGGCTATTTTGACCATCGACGCAAGCGGCCTCTGCCTCGGTTTCCGCGTTGCATCTGTTTGATTTCATCGGCCACCGGGGCTGCCGTGCGGGATATGATCGAAATTCTGGGCCGACGCTGGCCGTCGGCGCGCGTGTTTGTGCGACCCTCTCGTGTGCAAGGTGAAGGCGCAGCCTCGGAAATTTCCGCAGCCATTCAGCAGGTCAATCGGTGGAAAGTCGAAAACCGCTGTGCGACTGACGTAATCATCCTGGGCCGGGGCGGCGGCAGCAGCGATGATCTGAGTGTATTCAATGAAGAAACTGTCGCCGAAGCGGTTTTTCGATCTAGCATCCCAATCGTCAGTGCGGTCGGCCATGAAATCGACATCACGATTGCGGATCTAGTCGCGGACGTTCGCGCAGCGACGCCAAGTCATGCTGCGGAGTTGGTTACGCCCGACCAGACCGAGTGGCGGCAGCACCTTCGCGTGTTTGGCGATCGTATGGTTATGGCCCATGGACAGCGAATGCTGGCGCTGACGCGGCGATTGGACGAACTTTCACGGCGGCGAGTGCTGGCTGAACCTTTGGAACGCATCCGCGAACACGAACGTTCTGTAGACGGTTGGAGTGAACGGCTGGCACGGGCGGTGCAAGTGGGACTCAACGAGAGTCGACTCGAGTTAGAGGTTGCTGCAAAAAGGCTTGAATCGCTAAGCCCGCTCGCTGTGCTTGCCCGTGGATACAGTCTGACGACTGCATCGAAGACAGGTGCGCTAGTTCGGTCTGTCGAGCAGGTCCAGGTCGGAGAATTGGTGAAGACTCGCTTGCATCACGGTACGATGATCAGTCGTGTTGAGTCGCGGGAATCGGCTGACCCAAATGCTCATTCCAACGGCGAAGGGAAGACGGAATGAGCACACCGAATGAGGTGAAGTCGCTGGCGTTCGAAGCTGCATTGCAGAAGCTTGAAGACGTCGTTCGCACTCTGGAAGCAGGTGAATCGCCTTTGGAAGAGTCGTTGGCACAATATGAGCAGGGCGTGCAGCTCTTGCGTCATTGTTATGACAAGCTTCGTCAGGCGGAACAACGAGTTCGGATTATGGTCAACGAAGACGCAAACGGAAACCCGATTCCAGAAGCATTTCCAATGAAGCCGGCTAGCGCCGAGACTGCGGAGCCACGTCGCCGACCCAGCAGATCCAAAGAGGATTATTGACGATATTGTTGCGATCTTCCGTCTACTGCGGTTGGGTATGCAGTCGAAGCATCGTAGGTCCCCGGTTGCCAACCTGATCTACGTGGACCAGTCCGCTATGATATGAATTGATTCTTGATCCCATGTCTGCAAAGGTTTGCGGAATTGACATTCGACCTGGCGACGATGCTTGATTTCAGGCGGCAACAGTTCGAAGGGCACTTGCGTTTGGCAAGCTCGCTGACGGCTTCTGCCCCCGCCATCTTGCGCGAGGCCATCGAGTATTGCCTATTTGCACCGGGCAAACGACTGCGGCCGTTGTTGACGATACTTGCGGCCGAGGCTGTAGGCGGCGAGATGGAAGGCGCTATGCCGGCTGCGTGTGCCATTGAAATGGTGCACACATACTCTTTGATTCACGACGATCTGCCTGCGATGGACAACGACGATCTACGCAGAGGACGCCCGACATGCCACAAGAAGTTTGGCGAAGCGCTCGCGATACTCACGGGCGATGCGCTCCTGACAATGGCCTTCGAGTGGCTTGTGTACAAATATCCACCAGTGACGGCGTCGAAGTGTTGCCGGTACCTGGCTACAGGCGCCGGGGCTGGAGCTATGATCGGCGGCCAAGTCCAGGATTTGACTTGGGAAGGGAAGATTTCCGGAAGATCGGGATCATGTACGCTAGAAAACCTCGAAGACATGCACAGTCGCAAGACCGGAGCGTTGTTTCAGGCTGCCTTGCTAATGGGGAATTGTGCCGTTTGGGGTGAAAATCCAAACGGGCCGGATCGATCGGCTGTAGAATGCCTGGAAGGTTTTGGTCGAAACTTTGGTTTGATGTTCCAGGTAACGGATGATTTGCTGGACGCAGCCGGAGAAACCAGGCTGACTGGAAAAAACGTCGGTCGAGATGCCGCCAAGGGCAAACCGACGTATGCGACGCTCTTGGGCGTCGAGCAGAGCCGGCGATTTGCGGAGGAATTGGCCCAGCAAGCGGAAGCGTCTTTGACGGCGCTTGGGCCGAAAGCAGAACCGTTGGCGGCGTTGGCCCGTTCGATCGTTGCGAGAGATCGTTAGGCGTAGGATCACCGGGGAGCCGCGCATGACGCGCCGAAATGGATGTCCATGGAGCACCTGAAATGAGTCAATTACTATCGCAAGTGCAGTCACCTGTTGACCTGCAAAAGTTCTCGGATGAGCAGCTTCGGCAACTCACGCAGGAAATTCGCGATGAGCTTGTTCGGGTCCTTAGCATTCGGCCGGCGCACTTTGCCAGCAACCTCGGCGTCGTTGAGTTGGCGCTGGCACTGCACCTGACCTACGACTTCAGCCGCGACCGGTTGATCTGGGACACCGGGCATCAGATATACCCGCACAAGCTGATCACCGGCCGATACAACCAGTTCGCGTCGATGCGAACGCGCGGCGGGTTGATGGGCTATCCCAATCCGAACGAAAGCATCTACGACCTGTTCATGACAGGTCATGCTGGCTGCAGCGTCTCAACGGTGCTTGGCCTCAAAACAGCAGACGACTTGCTCGGCGAGAACGATCGCCACTCTGTCGCCGTCGTCGGCGACGGAGCATTGGTATCGGGCATTGTCTTTGAGGCAATGAATAACGCCGGCTGGCTGCGAAAGAAACTGCTGGTCATTCTTAACGACAACAAAATGTCGATCTGCCCGCGCGTCGGAGCGATGGCGTCCTACCTCGATCACTGCCGTCGTTCGACCATGTATACTCGCAGCAAGCGCATTATGTCGGAAATACTTCCGAAGATACCGGTCATCGGCGGAGTCACGCACAGTGTGCTCGAAGGCATCCGCGATAATCTCAAGGCTGTGCTCAAGGATGGCATGCTCTTTGAAGAGATCGGGTTCCGCTATTATGGGCCAGTCAACGGGCACGACCTGCCGCAGTTACGGCGCACTCTCGCCGAAGTGAAGCGAATCGATGGACCCGTCTTGCTGCACGTGTTTACGGAAAAGGGGCACGGAGTGCCGCAAGCGTCAGAAGACCCGGTGACGTTTCATACGCCGCCGGTGTTTGAAAAGGTGGGTCCGGATCGGAGCATATTGTCGCTTCGCAAGGGCGGCAGCAAAGCGTATACGGACGCCGTCAGCGCTACGATCGATCAGGTGATGGAGGAAGATGCGCGAGTTACCGTCATGACGGCCGGGATGTGTCAAGGAAACAAGTTGGAGCGAATTCGCGAAAAGTATCCCACTCGGTTTTACGATGTTGGCATCTGCGAATCGCACGCTGTCGCGTTTGCCGCCGGCCAAGCCAAGGCTGGCATTCGGCCAATCGTGAACATTTACTCAACGTTTTTGCAGCGTTCCTTTGATCAGATCTTCCAGGAAGTGGCACTGCAGAATCTGCCTGTGACATTTACCTTGGACCGCTCAGGATTGACCGGTCCCGATGGCCCGACGCATCATGGTTGCTTCGATATTTCTTACATGCGACTGTTTCCCAATATGGTCGTGATGGCGCCGGGAGATGAACAGGACGTAGCGCCGATGCTTCGATTCGCGATTCAGCTTGGCCGGCCTGCATCGATGCGTTATCCCAAAGCGAGTCTCGAAAAGGTCGAGAGAACTGACGCGGCAATCAAGATTGGCAAGGCGGAAGTATTCAGCTGGGGCCGCGACGGCGCGATCGTGGCATTCGGCAGCCTGTTTCCGACTTGCGTCAAAGCGTCGCAGAAGCTGTTGGAGGAAGGAATCGAAGTCGGGGTCATCAACGCTCGATTCGTCAAACCGCTCGACGAGGACACGCTTTGCCGAGCCGTGAGAGAATTGCCATTTGTGCTTACGGTCGAGGAAGGGACATTGGTCGGAGGATTTGGCAGTGCCCTCCTTGAAGCGGCGAATAGCGCCGGGATCGACACGCAAAACATCGTGCGGCTGGGCATACCGGATCAATTCATTGAACATGCCGAACGAGGGGAACTGCTAGCTGAACTCGGATTGGACGTAAACGGCATTTGCCGCGCCGTCCGTGCAGCCGTCGGCAGACAGGCGATGGTTCCCTCGGCGCGAGCATCCTAGGATAGGACTTTGAATGCGCTTCTTTGTGCTTGGCAACGCCGCTCGGGCTCATGTTCGCGAAGAGGCGCAACAGTTGCTTCCTTTCTTGCAGCAGTTTGGCGAGATGGTTTGTTTCGACTTGCAACAAAAAGAAGATCTATCTAAGTATCAAGCGGATATCGCAGTCGTCCTTGGCGGCGACGGCGCTATCTTGCATGCGGCCCACCAGATGGGGCAACGACAAGTTCCTGTCTTGGGCATCAACCTCGGCAAACTCGGTTTCCTCGCGGACCTGTCGCCGGAAGAAGTGCGTTCTGCCTGGCCGCAGGTCGCCGCAGGCAACTACCGCGTCACTTCGCACCTGATGTTCGAATGCAGCGCTCAGACTGTTCGCGGACAGTTTCAGGGGTTAGGACTGAACGAAGTGGTCGTTCGATCCGGCCCGCCCTTCCGAATGCTCGAGACTGACCTGGCAATCGACGGAGAAATCGCTTCGACGTTTCGGGGCGACGGGCTGATCGTCAGTACGCCGGTCGGATCGACGGCACATGGACTGTCAGCCGGTGGCCCAATACTCGGCCAGGAACTGCGGGCGTTTGTAGTCACACCGATCTGCCCACACTCGCTGACCAGCCGAACTGTCGTTGAAACCGCGGATAAGGTGTACACGATCCATATTCGTCGGGCAGCGAGCGCCTGGCTGGTGGTCGATGGCCAAGACGCAGGTGAACTACCGGCTGGGACGCAAGTTACGATACGCCAAGCGACTGCGTCGTTTCAACTGGTCAAGACGCCGGGGCGTTCCTATTACCGAACCTTGCGAGACAAGTTGAACTGGGGAGCGTCGCCGAACTATCGCAAAGTCGGCGAACCGCCTGCTGTTTGAATCCGTAACAGTGGTAACTGACATCATTCCGGTTCGGGCACTCGCAGGAAGACAACTGCATGATCGGTTCGTTGGCGTCTCAATTCCTGCCTTGTCTGTTGCTCGCTGCCATCCAGTTCTTGGTTGCATTGCCGTGGCTGTGGGCAGTTGATCCCGACGGTTTCAAGAAACAAGCGCGATCCGCGGCCGGTTGGGGCGCTGCAGTCGGCGTCGTGCTGGGCATTACGCTGACGCTCGATCTGCTTTTCTCATTCCAGCGCAGCTCCCCGATTTTCAATTTCATCGGTCGTTGTTACGGCTCGATCTTGCACCTTCAATTATTGGCCGATGCCTTCGTCATCGTCTTGCAACTCTTGCTTCTCGCCTGGCCGAAGGGCGGAGCCGTCGCGCTGGCTGCTTTCCGAGAGGGCATGAGGCAGCCGATGTTCTGGTTGATCGCCGGCGCTGCAATCGTCATTGTCTCAGTTGCTGTGTTCGTGCCGTATTTCACTTTCGGCGACGACTACAAGATGATGAAGCAGATTTGTTTCGACACGACCATGCTGGGAGCGGTTTTGTTCGGCGTCTTGGCTGCCAGTATGTCGATTCATGACGAGATTGAAGGCCGTACTGCGATTACTCTGATGAGCAAGCCGGTGAATCGCCGTCAGTTCCTTCTCGGCAAGTACCTCGGCATTCTCTTGTCCGCCTTTGCTTTGACGTTGATTGTCGGCTGGTGCGTGAATTGGGCGTTGCACTATCAACCAACTTTCAATCCGCTCGACGAAGTGGTCGATCCGATGCCGGCTCAAGTGAAGTCCATGCTGACGCCCAAACTCGAAGCCCTCGGCAAGGGCGATTCGGCCGTCTTCTGGAAAGGGACCGCGGCATGGCTGGGCGAGGCGTCCGCGAACACATTGGGACTCGTTCTCGGATTCGGTCAGCTCATGGTGCTCTTAGCGATCGCGTCGGCGCTTGCCACTCGATTGCCGATGGTCGCAAACGTCATCTTGTGCATGGTGATGTTCTTCCTCGGCCACCTTGCACCGGTCTTGAAGGGGGTGTCTCAGGAATTGCAGGCAAAGAACCCAAACACTGCGATGTACCTCGTGAGCTTCCTCACGCAACTTTTGGACGCGGTGGTCCCGGCTCTGGGTCATTTCAACATGGGGCCGGCAATCATCCGCGATACGCCGATCGACGTTGCGCAGTTCACACTGTATGTTGGATCGGTCTTGGTGTATGCCGTCGTTTACACGACGATTGCGTTGCTGTTCGGCCTGATCCTGTTCGAAGATCGCGATCTTGCCTGATCGCGCCACATCCGTTTCAATCGACGTTCCCAAGCAGTGCCGCCATCGGGTACGATGAGTGAGGCGATCAAGCGCTTCCCAACGCGGCGCCATCTTGATATGAGCGTTTCGAGGTGAAACGTGGAACGAACTGCATTTGCAAGGGCATGGGACTATCTCAAGCACGCTCCGGTTGCCCGCTGGTCGGCCGGTGTCGGCGCGGCAATGTCCGGCGCATTATTCGTCGCCTTGCTTTTTGTCCTCGTGTTATTCGCTGATCTGATCGTCTCGCAGGGCAAGGTGCCGAATTACTCGGACTTGAGCAACGTCGAGCAACAGGACTTTCGACGGAAATGGGCGGAAATGTCTTTGCAGGCTCGCAGCGACATGGTGGCGATGTTGCCGTTGCCGGACAGCGAAAAATCGCTGCTGGCCGAGAACACCGAATCGTCCTTGGACGTGTTGGCGCTACAGTCGTTGCGATGGAAAGCTTCGGTCGGAAGCTTGCTCGAACGTCGCGCCGGTGTTTCAGCCGCTACGGCATATCGCGACCGTGCATTTGCCCATGTTGACCTGCCGGCAAATTCCGATCCCGAACGAGTGCAACTCGGGGTGCTTAGTTTCGTCGTGCGTTCCCGAAACCATTTTCTGAGTCCGCTGGTCGGCTGGATCTCGTCTTGGAATCCCTGGATGTGGCGACCGGCGGGCGGCGGCGCGGCCAATTGGCCATACTTGCTTGGACTGCTCGGTGTTGGGGCCATGCTGGCGCTTTTGCGTTTCTTGAGCGTCGTTGTAATGCAGCATGCCGCGTCATTGGCGACATTGGAAGCGATAACAAGACTGCGTCGAATCATTTTCCACCACACTTATCGACTCGGTTCGTTGGCGGTAAAGCCGGCCGGTCCGAGCGAGGCAGTCAGCACTTTTACACGCCACGTGGAAGCGGTTCACGACGGCATGTTCGCACGACTAACCGTCGCCATTCGCGAGCCCGTGAAGATCGTGTTGCTGATCGTCTTGGCTCTGTCGCTGCATTTCTGGTTGGGGCTGGCGTTTCTTTGCGCTGCTGTTGTTGTCTGGCTCGTCGGGCGACATATCGCCACCTGGTTCCGCCGCCAGGCGCGGACCGGCGCCCGCAGCGCTGCAGGGCAGTTGATGCTGCTTCAAGAGAGCATACAAATGATGCGCCTTGCAAAGTGTTATCTCATGGAGTTATTCAATCAGCAGCGAGTTGAACGCCAGCTTCACGAGTATTCGAAATCGCAACATCGACGTTTTCGCGGAGAATCCGTTTATCGCCCCTTAGTCGTGTTTCTCGGTACGCTTGCTGCCGGCGGACTCTTGTTTGTCGCCGGTTGGATCGCCCTTGCCGGCGGGATCGGTGTCGCCAACCTCGTGATCATGGCGACGGCGATGGTCAGCCTCTATTTCCCGATCGACGTTTGGCTCGCCCAACGCCGCCTGATTCACCGGGCGGAAGAGGCGGCCGTTGAGATTTTCGACTTCCTGGATCGACGAGGCGAAGTTGGCCAAGTGGCCGGCGCCGAGTTCTTGCGTGCCATGTCGCAGAAACTGGAGTTCGACCAGGTTAGTTTGCGGGATGAAACCATCGGACGACTATTCCTGGATCGTGTCAGCTTCTCGATTTCTGCCGGACAAAAAGTCGCCATCGTCGGCAGCGACATCGACGAAAAGCGCGCCGCCATGTACCTGGTGCCGCGGCTACTCGATCCAACAACCGGTGAAGTGCGCATCGACGGCAAGAATCTACGCTGGGTTACACTTGATTCGCTTCGCAACCAGATTGCGGTCGTCAGTCAGCAGAATCTGATCTTCAACGATACGGTCGCCAACAACATCGGCTGCGGCGACCCAAGTTTCTCGATCCCGCAGATCATCGAAGCCGCCAAGACGGTGCATGCACATCGATTTGTCGAAAAGTTACCATACGGCTATGAGACTACCGTCGGCGAGACGGGACACTCACTACGCGTCAGCGAGCAATTCCGAATTGCTCTTGCGCGAGCGATACTGCGAGATCCTGCCGTGCTGATCATCGAAGAACCGGAAACACCTCTGGACGAAGGTGCGAAAGCCCTGATCGACGATGCCTATGAGCGAATTCTGCCGGATCGGACCGTGATCTTTCTGCCTCGACGTTTGTCGACGCTTCGCCTGTGCGAGCGAGTGCTGTTGCTGCACGAGGGGCGTTTACAGGCCGACGGGACGCATCGATCATTGCTTCAAGACAGTGAACTGTATCGACATTTGCATTTCTTTGAGTACAACATGCACACGGAAAAGGCGGGGTAATTTCGTCGAGTCGATCAAGGAGGCACATGCCGTACGAGTCTGAACTCGCAGTTGCGATGCAAGCCGCCGAGGCGGCGGCGGAGCTGGTTCTCGATCATTATCAACGTTTCGTGCCGATCCCCGACGCACCTTCCAACATCACCACAGAAACCGATCACGCGGCCCAGGAACTGATCCTGCGGTCGCTTCGCCATGCTTATCCCGGCGATTCCCTGTGTGCCGAGGAGAGTACGCCTACACTCGCAACGGCCCCGCTTCAGGGCGACCGATTGTGGATCGTCGATCCGATCGACGGCACACGCGGTTTTGCGCAAAAGAACGGCGAGTTTTGCATCATGATTGGCATGGTCGATCGCGGACTGATGGTTGTCGGCGTCGTTTTCGAACCGGTCCGATGGGCATGCACCTTCGCCGCGAAAGGGACCGGCTGCTGGCGGATCGAGGGGCGGGGCGCGGTTCGCACGGCGTGCCGCGTTAGCGCCACGAATGACCTCGCCAAGCTGCGGCTGACGCAAAGCCGATCCAAAACGGCACGAGAAAGCCCCGTCGTGAAAAGACTAAAACCGGCATCGACAATCGAAACCTATTCTGCCGGATTGAAACTGGCCCAGGTCGCCACGGGTGCGGCGGACCTTTACGTGAACATATACCCGGAGTTTCACGACTGGGACATCTGCGCTGGGCACATCCTCGTGGAAGAGGCGGGCGGCCGTGTGACGAATCTGCAAGGGCAGCCGATTAACTATGGCTCGCCTGGTTTCAAGCAGCGACAAGGACTGCTCGCAAGCAACGGCGCTCTTCATGGTGCATCTTTGGCGATGCTTAACGCTGCTTCTTAAAGTCCGATTGCACCGCTGGCAGACCTTGCAGTTCTTTCAGCTTCACGGCTGCAACTTGCGCGTGCATGCTGCCGGGGAATTCACGCTGGATGCGTTCCAGGCACGTTGTCGCTTCTTCCATGTTGCCCTTCTTGATCCACGAATCCGCCAAGGCAATGTAGGTCTGGCTCAGACGGTCTTGCAAGTGACTGCACGCTTTGGCGAGGTGTTCCGGGTTCGCGCGGATATCCGCAGCGATTCTGGCCGCGTCCATCGCTTCAGGCAGTTCCGAATAGCCGGCTGCGATCAAATCGCTCTTCTCAAGTGCACCGGCGAACTGTTGCGTCCGAAAGTCTTCACGTGCGAGGGCAAGAAGTTCGCGGGCGCGTCGCGCACGCTGTTGAATCTTCCATTCCGGACGAGCGGTCAATGTGCTGAGCAGACTGCCTGCTTCTTCGTGGGCACGGGACCCAGGAAATTGAATTTGCACTTGGGCCAGCGCATCGGTCGCTTCGAGCAACTGGCCTTTCTCTTCGTGCATCTTTGCTTTGGCGACACCGCTTGCGGCCTGTTGTTCGATGCCGGTGAGCATCACTCTGGCTGGGTCCTGTAACGCGGCGACTTCCTTCGACCCGACAATCGGTTTGATCAGAGCGATAGCGCGTGCATGATTTCCATCTTTCAGCGCCTTCTCGGCTTCCTGGAAATCGCGAACCATCCACTGCGGCGCCGGGGCGTGGCTGCCGGCAGCCTTGCGCAACTGTTCCAACAACTTCGGCGCTTCGACGAATCCTTCGATAATTGTCAGAATACGACCGTCGGACGATGCGATGATCATCGTCGGATAGCTTTGAATCTTTAGCGCGTCGGCCAGTTGCGGCGTCCGCTCGGCATCGACCTTCAGCAATACAAACTGCTCGCTCAGAAGTTTCACAACGGCTGTTTCGCGGAACGGCCCCGAATCGAGCTTTTTGCACCAGTAGCAATTGTCGGTCACGAAATCGATAAACATCGGCCGGTTCTTCTCAGTCGATTCCTTCCGAGCCTGGTTGTAGTCGGTTCGCCATAGCAAGTCCTGTGCCGGGGCTGATCCGGCGACGAAGGCGACGAAGAAAATGCAGACGCGAACAGCGAAAGACCATTGCGATGGAGTCATGAAGCAAGCCTCGAACGAGTGCGAATCGCCACCAAACCGCCGTGCACTTCCTGAGGCTTCCTGCCGACTCCTTGTTCAGGCCCTGGGATGGGCTTTTTGATAACTGTCCTGCAATCGTTGCGTACTTACATGCGTGTAGATTTGGGTCGTGGTCAAGTTACGGTGACCGAGCAACTCCTGCACGCCGCGAATGTCGGCGCCGGCATCGAGCAGGTGCGTGGCAAACGTGTGCCGCAGCGTGTGCGGCGTGGTCTGCGGATCGAGGCCGGCGAGGCGGAGATATTTCTCCAACAGCCTGCCGACACTGCGAACGGTCAACCTGGTGCCGCGGTGATTTAGGAAAACCGCCGGCTGCGACTTTGCGGTCGGGGCAACAGCATCGCGAACGTCCAGCCACAGTTTCAACGCTTTGACACAGGGTTTGCCCAGTAGCGACAATCGTTCGCGGCGGCCTTTGCCGCGAACCACGGCTGTACCGGTGTCGAGGTCGAGATCGTCGATGCTCAGGCCGACCAGTTCGCCGACGCGAAGGCCGGCGGAATACAGCGTTTCCAGAATCGCTCGGTCGCGTATGCACAACGGGTCTTCACCAGTCGGTGCATCGAGCAGCTTTTGAATCTGGTCGTTGGTCAAAAAGTGCGGCAACTTCTTGTCTTGCCGTGGGCTACGCAGCCCTTCTGCGGCGTTTGCAGTCAGCGTGCCTTGCCGGCAAAGGAAGCGGAGCCAGGAACGGACGGCCGCCATCCGCCGTGCAATAGTCGATTTGGCGTATCCTTGCTCGCTAAGCCAGGCAAGATAGGCACGAACAAGTCGGGCGTTAATGCGTTCCGGCGTTGCCGATCCGCCTAGTCGTTGTTGAAAGAACGAGGCAGCTTGGGTCAAGTCTTCGCGGTACGACTTGACCGTGTAGGAGGAGGAATTCTTTTCCAATGCCAGGTATCTTAAGAAGTCGGCGAGCGCCTGTTCCATAGGTCAGATACGTGATTCGGCCGGGGGCTCTCCCGCGGCTGCTTTGGCCTGTTCGCGCGCTTTACGCGACAGTATTCGTACGTCAAGCCAGCTCAAACTCAGATGCGGGTCGGCTGCATGATCGCGAAAAACGTTAACTAGATGATCCCTGCTATCGTCGTCATAAACGTAGACGTAGCGTTCCGTCCCTTTGAGCATCGCCAGTACATTGAAGTCGCGCCGCACTGGAAAGCCCCTGACTGGTTTCAACGCTTTTCGGCGAGAACACGCCTTCCCAACGTGTGGAGTATCGGACGCTTGTGCCGGCAGCATTCAAAAACTTCAGCCCCGACCTCAATTTTCATGCGGTGCGGTTCGACCGAAACCCCGCGAATCCGCCGTATTTTGCCAGCCGGAACGTCTTTGCCAGCCGGAACGCTGCGTGCGACAGTCACAGGCTGAGAATCTGGCGAATTCAGGCGAGGTGGCTTCGCAGGGCGACTCTCCGCCAGCCGCACGACCGGCCGCGTGCAGTCGTAACAGCCAGTCCGATTGATCGGCCGCCAGGTTGGAAAATGCCGTCCGGACCATTTCGATGGTTGACCTGCTCGCCTCGACTCGGATACTGATTACCAAACCGCATGCTACCGTGACCTTAGTCGAATCATTCGGAAGGGGAACGCAATGGCCGACAAACGATTCAACGTGGCGATGGTCGGGCTGGGCTTTGGCTCGGAGTTTATTCCAATCTATCAGAACCACCCGAATGCTAATGTCTACGCGATCTGTCAGCGGACCCCGGAAAAGCTGAAGAAAGTCGGCGACACCTTCAATATCGCCAAGCGTTACACCAAGTACGAAGACGTTCTGAAAGACCCCGGCGTCGATTACGTTCACATCAACTCGCCGATTCCCGATCATGCCCCGATGTCCATGGCCGCGCTCAAGGCCGGCAAGCACGTCATGTGCACCGTGCCAATGGCCACGACGGTGGAAGAGTGCGAGCAAATCGTTGATCTCGTGAAGAAGACCGGCTTGAAGTACATGATGGCCGAGACCGTCGTCTATTCGCGTGAGTTTCTGTTTATCAAGGAGATGTACCAGAAAGGCGAGTTGGGCAAGATACAGCACATGGCCGCGTCGCACCCGCAGGACATGGACGGCTGGCCCGATTATTGGGAACGGATGATCCCGATGCACTACGCCACACATGTCGTGAGTCCGGTCCTGGGGTTGGTCAACGGCGTCGCCGAGTATGTTTCCTGTTTCGGTTCCGGCACTGTCCGCGAGGACATTCAGAAAAAGTCCGGCAACAAGTTTGCCGTCGAGTCGTGCCATATCAAGATCAAGAACTCCGACGTAACCGCTCACATTTGGCGGTTCCTGTACGACGTCGCCCGGCAGTACCGCGAGAGCTTCGATGTCTACGGGACGAAGAAGAGCTTCGAATGGACGCTGGTCGAGCATCAACCGCACATCATCCACACGGCCAAGAAACCGGAGCCGGAGATTCCGTCGAAGATCGAAGTGCCGGACTTTGCACATTTGCTGCCGGAACCGATCCGCCGATTCACGATGCCGCAGGAGATTCACGACTCGCAGCACCTGTCGTTCATTCAGGGCGGAGGCCACGGCGGCTCGCACCCGCACCTGGTGCACGAGTTCTTGAGCGCTCTCGTGCAAAACCGCGACCCGTGGCCCAATGCGGTTCAATCGGCGAACTGGACCTGTGTCGGCATCTGTGCCCACCAGTCGGCGTTGAAGGGCGGCGAAATCGTCAAGCTGCCCGCGTTTACGCAAGGGTAACGAGTGTGTCGCGACACATGTACGCGGAAGGGCGCCATCATTCAGCGAGCTTGTTGTCCTCGTTCCACGACTCTGTCGTGGAACGTACGTCTTGACGGCTTCAATTACGCCGCGTCTGTCAGCTCGTAACTTCTTCGTTTTTGTTGACATTTGTTGACACTATTTGACAGAATTTCATTTTTGCTCGGTCGGCAGAGACGCCAACCATGGGACGCAAAGCCGCTCCTCGGCCAGATAAACTGTGACATCTGTGACAAATTGTGACATTTTGTGACACCTGATGTTCGTTTTTTGCGCACGGCGGACGCAAACGCGAAACCGCGCTTCTGCAATCAACCGAACCAACGCTACGATCCGGTTTGGGAATGTCAAATGACGAATTGAGCCTGCAGCGCCAGTAAGGGCAATCGACGATTTACGATTTGTGATTTGTGATATGCGATTGAAGAATGACGGCACAAATACACTTGCACCACCCCGACACCCGCCGCTACAGTACACCTCGAATTCGAGCCGCGGCCGATTGAAAACCCATAGCCGCGGATTGTGGGTGACACGGTTTTTGTCCAATGCAAGGCTATCTGCCGGCTCCGACTGCAAGTCGCGGCAAGTGCGGCCAGTCGTTGCACGCGGAGCCGGCAGGTAGCCTTCGTAACGTTAGGTGGCAAAGAACTGGAGGTGTTGCCATGCCTCTATCACGTACGGTTGCCTACATCTTCGTTCTTACGCTCGTCATCAGTCCATCTCAGGCAGCTGAACCTGTGGCGAAACTGCGTGGTCACTCGGCCAACGTCCATCAGGCGGTGGTCAGCCCGGATGGCAAGTGGATCGCAAGCGCGAGCGACGATAAGACCGTGCGGATATGGAGCATGCCCGAGGGAAAAGCCACGGCCGAGTTGGAGGGCCACACGGATCGAGTGTGGACCGTCGCATTCAGCCCAGATACCAAGCTCCTAGCCAGCAGCAGTTTCAACGGTGAAGTCATCATCTGGACAGTCCCAGATGGCAAGTTGCGAAGCCGTCTTAAGGGACATCATGGCTGGGTAATGTCAACCGCCTTCAGTCCAGATGGTCGCTTGTTAGCAAGCGGCGCAGACGACAAGACCGTCCGAATCTGGAATATCGGCAATTTGAAGGAGGAAAGGAAACTCGAAGGCCATTCTGATTATGTCAAGTCGGTTCGGTTCAGTCCGGATGGTCGAGTGTTGGCCAGCGCCAGCAACGACAAAACATCGCGATTGTGGAGTGTAAGCGGTGGGAAGCAGTTAGCAACCCTCAAGGGTCATACTCAGCGTGTGAACGACGCAGTATTTATCCCGGATGGTTCTTTACTGGCTACGGTAAGCGATGATCGCACGGCTCAGCTTTGGAAAGTTCCTTCGGGCGAGCGTGTGAAGGAATTGGAATGGAAATCTGATTTCGGTAAGTCTGCCGCGTTCAGCCCGGATGGTAAAGTGCTTGCCACTGGTGGTTACGAGGCCATCCAACTGTGGGCGGTAGCAGAGGGAAGGTTGATCCGAGAGATAAAGGGCCACAAGGGGCAAGTTCTCTCGGTGGTATTCAGCCCCGACGGCAGTTTGCTCGGCAGCGCGAGTTGGAACGGAGACAATGCGGCCAAGCTGTGGAGTGTACCCGACGGCAAATCGGTTGCGGTTCTGAGCGGGCATACGGGCACAATAAACTCGGTTTGCTTCAGTCCTGACGGACGGTATGTCGTTACGGCAAGTAATGATGGTTCTGTCCGGATTTGGCGGAACAAAGAATGATGCCGGTGCAGCACCTAACCCATAGCGTTTTGTCCGTCAGGCCAGACGCGCGGCGGCAGTGAAGTGTCGGGGGACTGGCCTGACAGATAGAACGGAATTCCCGGATTACCTGATTACACTGATGATCGTCGTTTGTTAGTCTGGAAAACCACAGCAATGCGCTCGAATCCGTGCGATCGGTGAAATCCGTGGTTCTGGTCTGCTTTCTCCCGGAATTGAAGCTAACGTCTCGAATTGATCGTCGTGACTGCGGTTACACGCGTGTTACACATTCCGTGGGCGCGGCATGATAATATGACGGGACGTAGCCGGGCTCTCCATTGACACGGATAGTATGATGCAAAAGAGAGGATGATCGCCATGAATCGCGGCAGGCTCTTTCTGAAACTGGCGGCGTTGACCAGTTCCGTGCTGTTGATGGGCGTGTTCATCGCTTATCGTGCCGGCGCCTTTGACCGAGCGATCGCTCCGATCACAAATCCGACGCCGACGGACCCCGAAACGGATTTTCGAATTTACAGCAGCAAGTCGGCGCCGATCGTCGTTGATCCGCCGAAGGGTGAGAACCCAACATTGGACCCGATGTTTCTGGGCACGTCGAAGTCGATTGTACTGCCGAAACAACCGACGCCGCCAGTAGCGCCGAGGACCAATGAGTCTGGTTCGGTGAAACCAAGCGACAGTACGCCGGAAAAGAAATCGCCGATGCTCATGGGAGGGCCGAAGTCCGCCGAGATCATCAAACCGCCGGTGTTGATGGGCGGGACCAAATCTGACGAAATGATCAAGCCTCCGCCGAAAGGTCCCAATCCGCCGCGGACTCCTGAGATTCCGAATCAGAAGTAAACATGAACGACCAAGGACAGTGGTCATGACACGTTGGAACCTGATAGCGACGGCGCTCAGTTTCGTCTTTCTGATCCTCGTCTTTCGGCCGTTGGAGTTGTTGTTCCCGGCGAAGCAAGGACAACGGTTCTTTCGCCCCCACTGGTTCCTTGACCTGTGCTTCTTCCTTGGCCAATACCTGATCTGGAATGCGCTGGTGTTCGGCGCGCTGGCGATTGCGGCACGTTGGCTGAGCGGCATCGTTCCGGCGAGCATTCGCGAGCCGATCGCGTCGCAGCCGTGGTGGCTGCAGGTCATCGAAGTGATTGTGCTCAGCGACTTCCTCGTTTACTGGGGCCATCGCCTGCAGCACCGCGTCGGTTTCTTGTGGCGGTTCCATTCGGTGCATCACAGTGCCGAGCATCTCGACTGGCTGGCGGCCCATCGTGAGCACCCGCTCGATACGATCTACACCGTCGGCCTGATCAACCTGCCGGCGATTCTGTTGGGCTTCTCGCTCGAATCGATCGCTGGGTTCATCGCCTTTCGCGGAATCTGGGCGATTTACATTCACTCCAACACTCGCATTCGTCTTGGTCCATTGCGCATGCTGATTGGTTCGCCGGAATTGCACCATTGGCATCACGACCGGGATCGTGAAGCCGGCAACTACGCCAATCTGTCGCCGCTGATGGACATCATTTTCGGCACCTATCGTTGTCCCGATCACGAACCGGAGCGTTTTGGCATCAACGAAGACACGCCGAAGTCGTATCTTGGGTACATGATCCGGCCGCTGCTGCCGTATTCCTGGTTCACGCGCCGCGAAGTGCCGGCGCCGCAGGAGTCGGAACTCGCCGGCTCCGCAAAGTAAGCCGCGTCAAACGTCCGCAAAACGAGGAGGCCACGATGTTCGTCGTCATGTCGGCGTTAATCGCCGGCAGCGTGCTGGGCCAGCCGCCGGAATTGCCTCCGTTCATCAAAGAACGGGCAAAGACGACCACGTTCTATTACAAGTCTCCGGACCCGACTCTTGGTCCGAAATTGCTCAAGGAGTTGTTGAAATACGAGAACATCGGCCATCGATTCTTTGTGGACAAGGAACATGTGTTGAACCTGATCGGGGCTCAGTTCGGCGACATAGCCGCCGGCCACCCAAAGCTGGTACGCGAATACGAAGCGGAGTTTGCCAAAGCACATCCTCTGGGGCGTCGAGTGATCATCAGGGCGCTGATGAATTGCGGCGACAAGGAGACAATTGCAAAAGTTGCATCATGGTCACAGGAAAGCGCTTTTTCTGAAAACAAGACAGACTTGGACTGGCTGAAAGCGCATCTCGAAGCGCCGAAGCGGGTCAGCGTTCGAGATAAAGCAGCCGTCGAGCCGAAAGACCTGGACTTTCTGTGGGTCAATTTCTTCATCACTGGCGAATATGCTCCGATATCGCGAATTCTCGACGTGCTGGATCAGCCGGAGAAAGCGAACAATGCAACGCTCCAGCGCGTGGCGAGGTGGTCACTCAATTCGAACGCGGACCAGCATCCCGCGCTCGTCGAACTATTGAAAAAGCACGTGAAGGACCGGCCGGCGGCGAGCCGGAAGCATATCGAACAGATCTTGAACCCAGTGCCATAAAAACGCATGTGAGGTTAATCAGTTCATCTTGCCGGAGCAGCTGCCGTATTGTGTAATAGCTTCCAGCTCATTTCTCGAAATGGCATGGAGGTCAGCCAATGCGAACAGCGATTGTGATTCCAGCTCGCTACGGTTCCACGCGATTGCCGGCAAAACCGCTACTGCGATCGACCGGGAAGTATCTCGTTCAGCACGTTTACGAAAAGGCCTGTGCCGCCAAGAAGGCGAGGCTTGTCGTGGTGGCGACGGATGACCGACGCATTGCCGCCGCCGTAGAAGGTTTCGGCGGCAACGTGGTCATGACATCGAGCGAGCATTCGACCGGGACTGATCGAGTCGCCGAGGTCGCCGCGGATTTGGATGTCGACGTGGTGATCAACGTTCAAGGCGACGAGCCGGACATTGCGCCCGAGGCGATTGACCTGCTGCCGGATCTGTTGATGAGAGATGCAGAAGCCGATATGGCGACAGTTGCCACGCCGATTCGCAATATGTTGGCTTTTCACGACCCGAACTGCGTCAAAGTCGTTTGCGACGAACGGGGCAGGGCGATCTACTTCAGTCGTTCGCCGATACCGTATGTACGCGAAGGGGAGCCGGACTTTCACGCGGAGCCGCCGCGGTTCTTGCAGCATCTGGGCCTGTATGCCTATCGCCGCGACTTTCTGCTGAAGATGGCGACGACGCCGGCGACGACGCTTGAACAGGACGAGAGGCTAGAACAGCTGCGAGTTCTATTCCATGGCGGACGCATTGCTGTCGGCTTGGTTGGGGAAGCTTGTCGCGGCGTCGATACGCTTTCCGATTACGAACAGTTTGTGCGTCAGTTTCGCCGGCGTCGGGCGGCAGCTGCGTGATTTGACGAACATTGGTTTCGAGCGCACGTTTCGACTGGCGGCCTCTTCGTAAACGGCTATCATTACGGGAGGCGACGGACTCCAAGCCCACGGGAACCCCCGTGGGCTTTTGTCGTTTGCGGGTTGCAGAATTGCAGAGGAATCGAATGGCGAAGCATATTTTCGTTACCGGAGGCGTGGTGAGTTCGTTAGGGAAAGGACTCACCAGCGCATCGATTGGTCTGTTGTTGGAACGCCGCGGGCTCCGAGTCCGGCTGCAAAAATTCGATCCGTACATCAACGTCGATCCCGGCACGATGAGCCCGTATCAACACGGCGAAGTGTATGTGTTGGACGACGGCGCCGAGACCGATCTCGACCTGGGCCATTATGAGCGATTCACACATGCGCCGCTCAATCGTGATTGCAACTACACCACCGGGCGAATTTACCTGTCCGTCATTACGAAGGAACGCGACGGCGCTTACAAGGGAAAGACGGTGCAGGTCATTCCCCACATCACCGACGAGATCAAGGCCGCCGTGCATCGGCTGGCAACAGACGATGTCGACGTGATCATCACCGAGATCGGCGGGACTGTCGGCGACATCGAAGGCATGCCGTTTTTCGAGGCAATCCGGCAGTTCGCGCTCGATGTCGGCAAGTCGAATTGCTTGTACATCCACCTGACGTTGGTGCCGTACCTCAAAGCGGCCGGCGAACTCAAGACCAAGCCGACGCAGCACTCCGTCGGTGAATTGCGGAAGATCGGTATTCAGCCGGATGTGCTGATTTGCCGCACGGAGCGGGAGTTGCCGCAGGAAGAACGAGAGAAGATTGCACAGTTTTGCAACGTCGAGCGTCGAGCGGTAATCGAGGAACGAGACAAGGAACTGAGCGTTTACGAAGTGCCGCTCAGCCTGGCGGCAAACAAGCTCGATGAAATCGTTGTCGAGAAACTGAGCCTTAAGGCGCATTCGCTGGTGCTGGACGACTGGCAACAAATGTTGGAGCGAATCCGCCACCCGGCGGGAGAAGTCAACATCGCGGTTGTCGGCAAATATGCCCGGCATCACGACGCCTACAAGTCCGTCTACGAGTCGATTGCCCACGCGGGGATCGCCTGCAACACGCGCGTTCACGTCAAGAAGATCCAGACGGAACAGATCGAGCGTGAGGGCGTCGAGAAAATTCTCGGCAACATCGACGGCATCCTCGTGCCCGGCGGTTTCGACAAGCGAGGCATCCTCAGCAAGATTGAGGCGATTCGCTTTGCTCGCGAAAACGACGTTCCGTTCTTTGGCCTGTGCCTTGGACTTCAGTGTGCCGTGATTGAATTCGCACGAAACGTCGCAGGCTTGGGCGGCGCGAATTCGACTGAGTTCGACGTCGAATGCCCGCACCCTGTCGTGTGTTTGTTGGATGAACAGCGAAACGTGACGCAGATCGGCGGCACAATGCGACTGGGCGCTTACGATTGCGAACTTGCTGACGGCAGTCGGGCGCTCAAAGCCTATGGGCAGAAACGCGTTTCGGAACGGCATCGGCATCGGTACGAGTTCAACAACCACTACCGTGACCTGTTGGCATCACACGGGCTTCGAGTCACCGGCACCAGTCCCGACGGCAAACTCGTCGAAGTGATTGAACTGCCCAATCACCCGTGGTTTCTCGCAGTGCAGTGCCATCCGGAATTCAAGTCAAAGCCGACGAAGCCGCATCCGCTGTTTCATGGGTTCATCGCCGCAAGTCTGCAGAGGCGGCGCGACAAGAAACCGGCCGCAGCCGCAGTGACAGGGTGACAAGGAAAAAAAAGAGAAGGCAAGCGATGTGCAAGGTCGCTTGCCTTCTCTTGATTCTGGTGCAGCCCGAGCTTACTTCGATATCTTGAAATCGATCGTCTTGGTTTCGTTTGCATTCAGTTTGATCTTGTTGTCGGCGAGCGGAACGAATTTTCGTTTTGACTCGTGCCAAGCCATGAATGTGATTTCCGAGCCGGCCGGCACGTTCTTGAGGGTGAACTTGCCGTTCTTGTCCGTCACCGCGGCATACGGATGATCGAATGTCATAGCGTATCCGGTCATCCATTTGTGAATGTCGCAGTTGAGCGACAGTTCTTGCCGATCCTTTCGCAAGACGAACTCCTGCTGCGTCCCAGGCTGCACGTTGCCGCCTCGACTTGGATTGTCGCGTCCGCCGACGCGGATGTTATGCAAAATGGGGGCGCTGTTTTTGACGATCAGTTTTTGGCCAGAGGGTATCAGCGCCTTGGAGGCTTCGTCATAGGTTTCCGGATATAGCACGACGACGTGTGGGATGAACGCGCAGAACGGTTGATCGACGCTAACGGCGTCTTCCCATGTCTTCTTTTCGGGCTTGGGGAAGTAGCTGCCCTTTGGCGGATCGACCCAAACGACGACGTTGGCAACGCCCTTCGTTGCGCTATCGACGACCCAAGTCTGATCTTTGATGTCGCCTTTAACGCAATGTGATTGGTCGCCATGCCCCTTCGCCTGCGCTAGTTCGGCCATGACAGGAGGTTCGCTATCGAATGTCACAGTGCCGGTGATGGTGCCGGTTTCCTTCGAATCGACAGGTTTTAGAACCGCCGCGACCGTACCGCCTTTTGTCGGCGGGAAAAGCGCTGCGTCGCTGGTGTCAGGCGAGTCACTGCATCCAAATCCTGCCATCAATGCAAACAGGACAAGGAGTGGAATCGTGTGGAAAAGTCGTTTCATTGGCCGCCTCTCAGTCTTCCAAGCCTTGCATCCGGGCAACAGTTCATTGGCCCGAATGCAAGTGTTTCGCGTTCAGTCTGCGTTCTTCATCATGATCTTGCCGAGGTCGAGAGTTTCGCCGGCCTTGATCGTAATCTTCTGTCCGTTCTTGCCGCCTTTATGCACCCAGCCCGGCACTTCGTGTTGCATGTATAAGAGCACGTCGCCGGCCGGGATGTCTTTGATCTCGAAGGTGCCGTCAGCCTTGGAGAGGAAAAAGTACGGGTGTTTGAAAACGCCGATTCGGCCTGCCATCCATCCGTGGATGTCACAACCGAGCAGGTACGGTCTCGCCTCGGCTTTCAGGTCCTTGATCTCAACTTGACCGCCCGGCGGAATCAACGGGTTCTTGGTCGCGTTCTTTCCGAGAATTTTCGAGTTGTGCGCCTTGGGCGAAGTATTGAAAACTTGCAGTATTTGCCCTTCCCGAAATGCGACTACCCTCGGCTCAAATAGGCACTTTGGCTGATCGATCTTGACTACATCTTTGGGCACCGCTGCAAGGGCCGGGTGAATCGGCAGTACTCCGTCCATCTTCAAGGAGTCGAGCCAAATGATGACGTTCTTGACGCCCTTGGTTTTTGCATCGATGATCAGCTCGTTGCTTGTGATACCGTTGCCGCAGTGGTCCTGGTCTTTGTCGACTTTGAGCATTCGCGGTTCCGGGACTTTGTCTTCACCCCAGACGACCTGGCCCTTGATGGAACCAAAACCCTGAGCGAAAATCGAGGCCGTCGACGAGCCAAGAATTGCCACGACCGTTAGTGCGATGACGTTGGAACGCATGGAAACACTCCTAAACCGAGAATTCGAAAACTGTCAATCGTTGGGCGACCCGCATGATGTGGCCGCCGGAGGGACAGCTCCATTGTATGCATCAGTCCTTGAGGATTCGAACGGGAATCTTGCCCAAATCGGCAACCTGTCCGGCCTTGATCGTGATTTTTTGTCCTTGTTTCAAGTTACCGGCATGCTGCCACCCATTCTTTTCATGCAGCATGAATAATATCAGTTCACCGGCGGGGATGTTGTCGATCGCAAAGTTGCCCTGTTTGTCCGATACGGCAAAGTATGGATGATCGAACACGCCAACTTGTCCAGCCATCCAACCGTGAAGGTCGCATGCGACCCCTACCGGCCGGGGTTCGGAACGTAGGTTCTTGAACGACTTCGTTCCGCCTGGCGCAAGCAGAATATTCACGGCAGAGTTCACCCGGAACATGATCCGCGTGTTGTGTGCAACGCCGGCCGCATTTCCAATTTCTAGCACCTGGTCGGTGCGCATCAACGTGATGCGTTCGACGAACAAACAAGCAGGCTGATTCAGCTTGACTGTCTGGACGGCCGGCTTGGCAAGCTTCGGATGCACGGGCCCAACCTTGCCATCCAGCTTGACCGTGTCAAACCAAACCATGACATTCTTCAAACCACGAGATTCGGCATCGACCAACTCCCTGTTGTCGACGAGTCCTGCGGGGCAGCCCGCGCCAGGTGGAGCGACTATTGGCTTTGGTTTTGGCAGCGGTTCTTTATCGGGCCAAACAAATTGTCCTGTAATGCTGCCCCAGCCTTGCGCATGGGTGATCGACGCACACGGAATCATGAGTGCGATGGCAACGATCGCAAAACCTTGGCGACGGATCATTTTTTCTCCGGCGCCGCAGGCATCGGCGGTGGTCCCATGCCGAGCACTGGTCGTGCACGCAGGATCGGCCAGTCCTTGACGAGCGGGTAGGCCATCAAGAAGTCGCGGACGGCCGCAATTTGCTGTTCGGAACTGCCCACAAACGCATCCTGGTTCTCCGCTGGGCCAGTGCCTTTGAAATTGATGGGCATGACCGAGACGTAATGCAGGAACCGGTTCGGGTTCGTGATCCAGCGTTGGGTCCAATCGGGCCGCATTCGTTGCCAGGTAATGTTCAGATTCGGCCCTTTGAACTCTTTCGGAGGCTCGGAACCTGCCTGGTGACAGGTTAAGCAGAGGTTGCCATGAACCACGAGGCGGCCCGCATCGGCGAGATACGCCTCACGTTCTTCCCAATTTCGCTCCATGTCCTTCAAAGCATTTGCTTTGACTGCTTCCAGGAACTTGTCGGCGGCGTCCTTAGCCTGCTGTGCGGTCGCTTTGTCCGCTTCCGGCGCCTTGGTCAAGGCCTCGGCCGCTGCTTTAGCGCGTCGATCGGCGTCGTCAATTCGGCTCTGGGCTTGCCGCTGGAAAAACGGCTGCAGTTCCTTCTTGCGTGCGTCGTATTGCCCGCCGGCACGAAGCCTCGCGATATACTCGGCAGTCTTTGCCTCCAAGTAACTGTCGTCGCGTTGCGGAATGGCGACATACGGGTAGGTCAAGCCGATGCCCGGGTTCTGCACCTTGTCGACAGCGGCAAAGTAACTGACCAGCGCCATTGCCTCGTCCGGGCTCATGTTGAATTTCGGCATCCGCAACACCGCCAACGGCCGGATCGGCGTCGGATTGAGCAGAAACTGATAAAGCCAGTCCGGCTGCACTTTTTCGCCTTCGCCGATCAGAGTCGGCGGTCCTGCCGTGTACGTGTAGGTGACCTTCGAATCGCCGTAGTTTTCCTTGTCCTTGCGGCGCAGGTACTTTGCGAGCAGTTCCATGTACGTGCCGCCGAGTTGAGCGTGGTTGGCGAGTATGGCATTCGAGTCGAGTTCGAGGGCGCTTCCGGCCGGAATGTTTCGCACCTTGCCTTCGTTCTTGTACTGCAACGCATGCAGGAGCCAGACATTGGTCTTGCCGGCAGTTGGTTCGTCGTCCTCGGGATTGGGGGCGAGCGGCGGACGCACCGTACGCAGCGTAAACCGGTCAGGCTTTGACTGCGGCAATCCGGCCCAACCGATATGTTCATTCAGAACGTAATCGTCGCCGGCGTATGGAACTTCCTGTTTTCGCGTATTGGCAAGTGCGTCAAGGTCTTTCAAATTCGGCTGTTTGACCTCCAACATTCCTGGCCGAATGACGTGGCAGCCGGCGCAGTTGTACTTATCGAGAACCTGACGTCCGCGAATCTCCGCCGCTTTGTCAGCGTTCGGATTGTGCACATATTTCGCCGGCACATTCTCGGCGACAAGGCCGAGGATAAACGTCATGACTGCTTCACGGCCCTCGGCTTCTTCCTTGGCCGACCGTGCCTCGAACGCTTCGTCAGATTCATCCTTCATTCGCTTCGTTCGGGCGAACTTAAATTGCGGCATGCGCAATCGCTCGTCCCAAGTTCGCAGGCGATTGTGGTCGTAGCTGCGTGGTTCCGCGAGTTTGAGATGCAGGAAGCCTTCGCGGGTCCGACCGTGGTGGCCCAACATGTCGGCAAAGTACTGCTCATAGGGGTCCTTGCCCGACTTCTTGCCCGATTTCACGGCTCGCGCCCAGTCTTCGTGCGGCTTCGATTTGTCCTTTGGATCGTCACGAAGTTCCACTACCGAAAAGCGATTCTTCAAGAACGACTCGGCATCTTCAAACGCCAATCGTTCGACGTCTTTCTTGCCCCATTCGTTCAAGGCGGCCCCGATCGGCTTTGCAGCCTGGAAGCCAGGTATCGTATGGCAGGCGTAGCAACCCATGTTGCCGATGCCTTTCTTGCCGACGTACATTTTCAACCGGTCTTCGCTCGGAGCGCCCACGCCAAGTTCCCGTTCATCGGCATCGGCTGCGAGCCGTTCGAATTCCTCCGCCGTGAAACCGCTGTCAGGAACGCGACTGGCATCGTTGCGAGTCATGACCTTTTCGAGATAGAGTTTCGCCATGTCTTTCAACGTCTTCGAGTCGGCCGGTTGAACCTCTTCAGGGGTCCAGCTTGCACGCTGTGCAAGCAGCCAGGAGGCGATTTCGTTGGCATCATCCGCCGACAACTGAACGCTGGGCATCAATGTTCGCGGGCTGTGAGCGGACGGATTGAGCAGCCAGGATATCAGCCACTGTTTGGCGGACTCAGGCTTACCGGCCTGAGTGCCGAGCTTCAATGCCAGCCGGCTCAAGTTCGGGCCGAAGTTCGAATCGCCAACCATTGCCGGAAGGGGTTTGCCTGCGGCAGTCTTGGTTTCCGTCGAAGTGGCGTCGTGTACGTGGCACGCGATGCAGCCTTTTTCCGAAAACAGCATCCGGCCGCGCTCCATCGAAGTGGCGGTTCCGGGGACTTGCAGTTTCGAAACCAGAGCCGCTGCGTTGCGAACGTCTGCCTTTCCTTCGAAATCTCCGAGTTTCTTTTGCTCGTCCTTACTCGGATTCGGCTTCACCTTCAACGTCTGGTACGCGTCTACGTCGGCGAGGTGTACTTTGCTCTTTTCCAACAGGTAATGGGCAACGGCATGAATTTCCGTGTCCGGGAACTTGCGTTGATCGTCTGGCAGGTTCTCCGGAGTATTGTTCGGCTGCATGTAAAAGTGCGGCATACGCGTGTCGGGGCGGAAGCCACGCGGCGACTTGAGCCAGGCGCGAACCCATTCTGCGTTCGTCTTCTCGGCGAGCCGATTCATGCTGGGGCCAACTTTGCGTTGGGCGCCAGGCGGGTTCAGCGGATCCGAGGTCTTCGCGATTCTCTCAGCGGGCGAGAGTGATTCCAACGGCGGATCAGGTTCCAACCGGAGGTCGGGGCCGATCTTCTTACCGCTCTTGATGCCGGCAATCTCATGGCAGCCGAAGCAGCCAAGTTCTCGAACCAGATTGTAGCCTTGCGTCAGCTTCGGCGCTTCGTTGCGAACTCCGTCGCGAATCAAATCGGTCACTTGATGGTGGCACTTCAAGCAGGCGGATTCCGTAAATCGGGTCGGCAGCATCGCATAGTCCCAATAGTGATTCGACTTCCATTGGTAGTCGTGCTGCCACTTCTTCTTCGATGCGGCGTCGTTGGGCATGTGCGACGCTTCGAAAAATCGTGTGGCGCTGCCCTGACCTGAGTGGCAAATCGTGCAGCCAAACTTCTCCGCCGAGTGCGGGCTGTTGGCGTCGACGAAGAGGTCAGGCCGGGGATGGGCGCAGAACTGATTGACGCGAGCGTCGGTCAAAACGGTCGGCGAAATCTGTTTCGGTCGCAGGACGTCGATGTCCGGCAGGTCGAGATTCAGGAAAGTCAGCATTCCGGCGTCGGGCAGGGCGGCTAATTGCTTTTCCAACGACGCGGCTTCCTCAGTCTTGTTCGCGCGTTGGGCCGCTTGCATTTTCTGCTCAATGTCTTTGCGCAGCTTGGCGACTTTGTCCGGGGTGCGGTACTTCAGAATAGACTCAACGACTCGGAAACCGCCGGTGTTCGGCGTGTTTTGGCCGGGATCTTCCCGAAGCTGCCGCAAGGCCGCTTTGTCATAGCCGTTCTTTTCCAGTCCCAAGTGGCACGTCGTGCAACGGTCGTATCGTGTAACGTGTTTGAAACTGTAATCGATGGGCAGGTCATCGAACGTGTATTGCTGGATTTTCGTCGGCGAGGCAAAACCGTCAATTACCGGAAGTTCGAGCAAGCCGTCTTTCCAGCCGCGCCATTTTTTCTGGTTGGCCAGCTTGATGAATCGATCAAAATCCGACAGCAATTCCTTGTGTTTCTTTTCGGCGGCCTTGACCGCAACTTCTTTGTCGCCGAGTCCAAATTCCTTGCTTCCGGAATTGAACTGATTCTGAAGATCTTCCACTTCGATCGTAGTTTTGTCGAGTTCTCCTTTGAGTTTTGCGACCTTCTGCTGGTGCTTTTCAGCCCCGCTGGTGTCGCCGTGCTCGCGCGCCTGGTTGTAAAAACTCGTGATCGAATCCAGATCGGCTTTTGTGGCCGCTTGACTCGTTTCCTTCTTCAGCTTCTTGGAGATCAGGTCGGCGTATTTGCTCTCCATGTCCCGTTTGGCGTCGGCTAACGCTTTCTTAGTTTCCGCCAGCGTCCGTTCGGCCTGAATGATCTCGACTAGCTTCTCTTCGGAAGGGGTGTTGGCCAATACGAGCCGTTTGGTCATTTCCGTTTCAACGTCGCGGAAGATACGTTGCTCGGTCTTCCAATCGCGGTAATAGTCTTCCATGAACATGGCGACAATGGTCACGAGCATCACAATGCTCGAGACGGCAAAGACGATGTTCAGCGTCTTCTGATTCCGGTAAAAGGCGTCGGATGCAGCCATGCGTACCAGGGGTCAAAGGTCGAGAGCCGAAGGACAAGAAGTCGAAGCCGGCCGGCTTCAACATTGCAACTGTCTGACGGCTTCTAGATGTTGAAGAACAACTCCGGAATATACACGATGTACTTCAGGTTGATCGTCCACCGCAAAACCATTTTGATCGGCAACGATGCCATGAACTGAATCAACGTCACCAGCAGGAAGAACCGAACGAAGCCCATCTTGATGTAGTAACGACGCATGATGGTCTTCGCGAGCACCGGCGGCAACGCAATCATGTACAGCAGCACCAGCAAGATGCCGGGCGCTTCACGAACGATCCACTTCAGCCCGCCGGTCTCCAGATAGCGGCTGTCGCCGACGATGTTCAACCAGAATATGTCCGATAGGTTGACGTTGTTCAGTGGCACGACTTTGTGCGGATCCCAATTCTCAAACGGGCCGAAGAAGTTCCAGTTGGGACCTCTTAAGAACGTGCCTAGGACGATGAGCACGACCCACAAGACCAGGAATCCGAAAAGGAACGACGTGATTGCGAACGATCGTTCTTTGAACGTGTAATAGCCGTTGCCCTTTTGATTGAAGTCGATGTAGGGAATGGCGATCAGTCCCACGATGATAAAGGTTGGCAACACCACGCCTGCCATCCAAGGATCGAAGTAAACAAGCATTTCCTGCAACCCGAGGAAGTACCAGGGCGCCTTGGACGGATTCGGCGCTTTGGCACTGGTTGCCGGCTGCTCCAGCGGCGCTTTCAACGCAACCGACCAGACGACGAGCACTGCCGTCGCCGCAACCATGCAGATTAGCTCGGTGTACACCAAGTCGGGCCAGACCAATACTTTCTCGTCGTCCTTTTCCAGAACCGGCTTATTCTGCGTGATCAATTCGTCGTTGAGCACGGCGCGGCGCAACCCGAGCCAAGTGAAGAAGCCGACAGTGAAGATCAAAATCACGATCGGAACGTTGTCTTCTTTCGTGATAATCGAACGAAAGTCTTCGTTCGTCATCGCCCAGCCGGATAGGAACAAGGACAAGTTCAGCAGTGCGATGGCAACAGTCGGTTCGGTAAAGAACTTTCGCTTCCACAGCACCAGCCCGAAACCGACAGTCGATGCAACGAAATAGATAATCGGCCCCCAGAAGTGGTCGAACACCGTATTCGTCAAATGAACGATGCTGCCGGGTATCGCCGGTCCGGCGTCCGGCACAACGGCGGCAGTGCCCAGGTAAAGAAACGTATGCAGGAGGAACAAGAAACCGACGATGCCCCAAGCCATTCGCTTCGTCTTGTCGGCGCGAAACATGTGGGCGAAGCCGAAGTTCAACCCGGCGCAAAGCAGATAGAAAAACGCCAAGCCCAGTTGAAAACCCGGACTCATCGTGCTGTGCATCTGTCAATACTCCGTACCGGCCGAATCTTCTCGCCGGTCTGCACGAGCGAAAAGCAAACGCCTACAACGCACCGCTAATGCCGCCATCCTTGCGCACACGCCAGAAATGGACAGCGATCAACACGGCTACAACGAGCGGGATTGCGACACAATGCAGCACGTAAAACCGCAATAATGTGTCCCCGCTAACGAAACGGCCGCCTAATAGCAAAAAGCGCGCATCGGACCCTGAGTGGATCAATGGCACATCGCCGACTTTCAATAGCGGCGCAATCGGGCCTTCGTGCCCCAATCCCGGCGTTGCACGCGCCATGTTGCTGCCGACCGTGATTGCCCAAATCGCCAACTGATCCCACGGCAGCAGGTACCCGGTGAAACTTAGAAGCAAAGTCAGCACCAACAGAATGACGCCGACTGACCAGTTAAACTCACGGGGCGGCTTGTAGCTGCCCGTGAGAAACACGCGATACATATGGAGCCAGATGGCAATGACCATGGCATGGGCCCCCCAGCGATGCATCTCGCGTAGGACGCCAAGCGTCGTAACGTCCCGAAGGGCCAGAATATCGTTGTACGCGTGTTCGAGCGTCGGCCGATAATAGAACATCAACAAGACGCCGGTGACGGTTTCCACCAGAAACAGGAAAAACGTCAAACCGCCCATGCACCATGTGTAACTGAGAGCGATGCCGCTCTTGCGGATCGAAACCGGATGCAGGTGCAGAAAGACGTTCGTCAGCATGACGACCACCCGGTTGCGTCGATCACGCGGCGCCGGATGGCGGAATATGCTTTTCCAAAGTTGCGAGTTGCGAATAAAGTCGCCTAGCGACATTTCAATCGTCCTTTGTTCGTCGGAAACGAAAACGGCTCCATGCCGCTAGACCGTGAAGTAAGACTCCGGGTTGTCCCACTGACCCAGTTCCTTCTGAAATTTCTTGCTCTTGTCGACGATCAACTGGCCGTCGTCGGAAAGGCCGATCGCCCAGCGTTCCAGCGGCCGCGGCGCCGGTCCTTCGAAGTTGACGCCGGTGATGTAGAAGCCGCTACCGTGGCATGGGCATTTGAACTTGCCCGCGGATTCGAGCCAATTCGGCGTGCAGCCCAAATGGGTGCAGGTCGTGCTGAGCGCGTATATTTTGCCTTGATAGCGAACGATCCACATGTTTTGGTCTTTGAACCGCTCGATGACTTTGCCTTCTTCGAAGCTCTCCGGCATACCGACTTTGACCTTGCTTGGTGGTTCCGAAAGCACGTTCGGGAATAGGAACCGCACCGTGCCAAGCACCATGCCGCCGATGCCGGCGGCAAGTGCCGTCCAGGCGAGCCCAAACCACGTCATGAACATGCTCGTAAGGAAACCTCGGCGCGAAGCGTCTGGCTTGGCGGCTGCCGGTTTGGCGGGCATCGGTGGTTTGGCTGGCGCCGGCTTGGCCGGTGCCGCAGGAGCAGGTGTCGCTGCCGCCGCTTCCGGTGGCTTTGCAGGTTCGGACATGCGTTTTTCCGTTCCGAATTCAGCGAGTGTCACGAGGTCGGATTGAGCAAGGTTTTAAGACCCAGCGGGCACGTCGTCAACCGTTGAGACCCGACACTGACAGATTCATCGCAGAATTCTTGCTGATTCAACAGCAAAGACAGTGCCAATCGCAACTGCAGCGGTTCCTTGAAGCTAATGTGGACTGCTCGAATGCGGCTTCCTGATTCTGCAAAAGCGGCCGTTCACGATTCCCAAGTTTGGGAATCAGCTGTGCGCTGGCGAAATGACCGAGTGAATGGAGTTCTTGTTAACCGGCGAAATTAGTCCGCGTTCGGTGATGATTCCGGCAATGAGTCGAGCCGGCGTGACGTCGAAGGCCGGGTTGTAGACGCGTATCCCGTCTGGCGCCGTTTGCTTACCGAATCCATGGGTGACTTCGCGCGGGTCACGTTGCTCAATCGGTATCTCATCTCCTGACGAGATCGTCATGTCAAAAGTGCTCGACGGCGCCGCAACATAAAACGGTATGCGGTGCGATTCCGCCAACACGGCAACGCCGTACGTGCCGATCTTGTTCGCCGTGTCGCCGTTGGCCGCGATTCGGTCGGCTCCGACCACGACCATTTGAACGCGCCCTTCTTTCATGACCTGAGCCGCCATGTTGTCACAGATCAGGACCACGTCGATTTCTCGTTGCTGCAATTCCCACGCCGTTAGCCGTGCTCCTTGCAATAGCGGGCGTGTCTCGTCGGCGAACACGGTGAATTTCTTGCCCTGTTCCGAACCGGTGAAAAGGACCGCGAGCGCTGTGCCGTAGTCCGCCGTGGCCAGTCCGCCTGCGTTGCAATGCGTCAACACGCCGCCCCCGTCGGGAATCAGCGATGCTCCGTGCCGCCCAATTGCCCGGCACATATCGCGATCTTCCTGCGCGATGCAGTGCGCTTCGCTCAACAGTCTTTGCAGAATCTCGGATGGGGCGTTTGTCTGAGCAACTGAAGCCGCGACGCGTCGCATTCGCTCAAGCGCCCAAAACAGATTCACTGCGGTCGGCCGGCTGCTGCCAAGGTAATCGGCGACCTGATTCAGTCGCCGCATGAATCCGCTTGGATCACTGTGTTGATGGCCTTGCACGCCAATAACGACGCCGTAGGCCGCAGCCACTCCAATTGCCGGTGCGCCGCGAACTCGCAGAACCTTGATCGACTCCCAAACATCTTCGACCGAGCGGCAATCTCGGTATTCGACTGACGACGGCAACAACGTCTGGTCCAGCAGACGCAACCAGCCGTTGCATTCGCCCATCCACGCAAGTGTCATCGGCTGCGATGGATTCATGATCGCGAATCCTCTGGCGGCGGCGCTAATTGCATGTCCACTAGCGTCGCTCGAAGCGTGCGCCACTTCTTGCTCCATCCCGCATAGGCACGACGCTGGCGGACAAGGATGCGGCGTTGTTCAGTGAGAAAGCGTGAAATCCCCGGTCGAACGCGGCGACGTGTGAAATCGGGAAGCTGTGACGATCTTTTGATCAATGGCGTCAGCCACTGCACGATGACGTGGCTGTCATTTGCACTTCCCAGTATCTCCTGCAATTCCTCGATCGCGGGGTAGACAAATTCTCGTAAACGCGAGTCAAAGCACTCCACGCAGATCTCCATCGCATAGCGAAGCCGTTTGCCGGCAATGCGAATCCGATGCAAGTGTTCGTATTGTCCCTGATCGGCAGCGATAGACGATTCGAGATTCGCAATGCACTCCTTGAGTGCCGGAACTGCGAGGCATCCTAACGTTCGCGGACTCGGCTCTGATCGCTGCAACGAATCGACGACTTCGGCGACCGAGGGCGCTGCCGTGACAAGTTTCGCAAGCTCGACCTGTGCGTCTTCTCGCTTCGAGAAGCCCACGCCCAATAGAAACTCGACGCCCGGCTGTTCGCGTTTGGGCCTAGCCAATGCCCATTGCGAAACGATCTCTTGAAATACGTCCCAATCTCGTGCGGCGCCGGCTATTCGGCGTATCTGCTTGAATTGCTTGCGGATCTTGCGATGTCGCTTCTCCTGCAAGTACTCCCTGAACAACTCAACTGCCGCGCCGATTCGTCGCGTGGCGACCCGCGTCTGATGCACATACTCGGAATCTTCAAAGGCCTTTTTGGCGGCCAACGGAAGGTATCGTCGTACGGCTTCCACGCGGGCCTTGAGCACGATTCGCGCCGCATCGACGACGTCCAAATCACTGTGCAATCCGCGAATCCACTTACCGTCGGCCATGATGTTGAGTGACTATCCAGGGTGAGCAGGTAGTGTCGAAGGAGCCGATGCGCCGTACAAGCGTGTTACATTTGCGGCCTGCTGTCTTTGTTCGAGCCAGGTTGCCACTTGCCGAACATCCGAGCGCAATTGCTCGATCTGGGCTCGCTCCTGCTCGAGCGCCGCCGCGACTTCGGCCGGGATCGGCAGGTAGATTTCGCGAAGCAACGCCGTCAGCCGCCGCTCCAACTGCCGGCGAAACTCGCTGCGAATCGACGACCATCGCATGGGCAACAGCAGCACGATCGAGACCTGAAGAAGAATCATACTGATCAACGTCATGATCAACGGCAAGAGCACGTCGAAAAGTTGCGGCATGTATCCACCGACGAAGTAACGATACATCAGCAGCAGATACCCTGCGATCAACACGATGTTGGGCAGCAAATTCGCCGTATGCACGATCGCCGTTTGCAGCCACCGGCGAGGGCCCGTCGGCTTTGTCCATACTTGTTCCGCTTCCTGCAGCGCGTCGCGGAGCGAATGCTCGTATCGGTGCCGCCAATCCAGTTTCCCGGCTTCAGTGCATGGACGTTCCAGCAGCCGGATTGGGAAGCTGCACTCTACGGCGATGTTCTGCAGTCGTGCGATAAGGTCGCGAGTGCGCTGATCGAGAAATCGCTCGCCGGCCTCGGTCAAACATTGTTGCGTGAAACTCGAAACGTTCCACGTGCCTGTCGTAGACGGCGCTTCCGGCTCGGTTCGTTTTGGAAAGATCGTCAGTTTGTCACGAAGTATGTTGCCGGCGCCCTTCGCCGACGAGAACAGTTTCAAGTAGCCGCGCATCAGGCCCCAAAAACGGCTTTGTCCCTGCACGCTGAAATGCAGTTCAATCTCCGATTGATGCGGGTCGAGCGTGCCGAGCAATACCTCCGTGTCGCCGGCGGATTTCTCGTCGAGCGTTTTCTCCCAACGGCCCTGAGTCGCGGAGGCAATGCTCACCAGATTGGGAGGGGTCGCGCCCTGCAGTTCGCGTTCGAACTGCGTCAAAAGCTGGCCTACTCCTCGTGCTTTGACCGCTTCGATCTCCAGACCCGTGAGCCGATGTTCCAGCCATTCCACCAATTCCTTGAATTGTTCTCCGGCCGGCAGTTCGGCTTGCGGCGCGCCATTGCGGCTGTCGAGCCAACGTTGGGCCGACGTTCGAAAGAGCAGGGGGCTCTCGAATCCTTCTGCTCGCAAATCACGCAACAGGTCTTCGTCTGGTCGCAAGCCGCTCGCATTCGTTTGCAAGCAACGATCCCATTTGTTGAGCACGAAGGCAAAGGCTCGACGATGCCGCTGTTCGCGAAATAGCTCCCATCCCAATTGATCGTGGTACTTCTCCTGCGATCCGACATAGAGCACGATGTCGGCCACGGGCAGCACGGCCTTGAGCGTCTCGCGATTTGCCAGGTCGTTGCTGTCGAGGTCCGGCGTATCGACGATGATCTTGTCCCGAAGCGCGTCACGGTCATGCGGCTGCAGCCGGCAACCTCGCAGGGCAGGGTCCAACCGTTCCGGACGAACGGATTCGTGGTAGTAGACAACGGGATCGCGCGTGGTCGGCCGCTGGAAGGACGCCTGAGCGATGGAGGCGCCTGCGAGCGCGTTCAGCAGCGTGCTTTTGCCGACGCCGGTTCCGCCCATCAGCATCACAACCAAGAGCGGGCGGTCTCCGTCGAGGTCGTCTGACTTGCGCTTGAGGTCAGCCGCGATGCCCGTCAGCGCTGCCTTGCGAATGAGATCGAATTCATAGCGACGTTCTGCGTCGATGCAGACCTGCAGTTTGCGCTCCAAATCGCGCAAAAGCGGCGCGAGAGTGCGCAAGAGAGGAGCAGCAGTGTCGGCAACGTCATTCATAGAGTCATTTCACCGAATGCCAAGAAAACATCAAGGTAGTCCACAATCGTGAAGTCAGTTTATCTTCGAGGGTCGTCATCGCGCCGATAGTCGCATTTTGTCGCGCTGCTTGCAAAGTATGGCGAGGTGCATCTGCCGCAACTTGTCCCTTAGGAACCAATTCCGTCGTTGCCGCGGCCTCCAAAAACAAAGCGCGAAAGTTGCGGTTAAGAAAGTAACGAAGAGAGTCAATTGCGCTATGAACTGCGCGACGATTGGCGCGAACAACGGCAGCCACGCCTCCGCTGCACCGGTCATGTCTGTGCGAACATATCGCCATGTTACGTTCCTTCCGAAGCAGAAGCGGCCGACCACCCGCACAGCCCAATCTGCGCACAGCGGCCCGCATAAGTGTCCGATCCGACCGGCGAAAAGCAAATCGATGGGGAAAGTTCTTTGTGATCCGGCTGCGTCACTGACCCGCCGTCAACGGCGGGCCCAAAAGTGCGAAGAAGGAAGCCCCGTAAATGGGGCTAAGCTGCAGCGTTACTGAACATGTCGGCATTCGAATTGAGGCTGCGTCACTGACCCGCCGTCAACGGCGGGCCTAATACTGTCGAACAGAAAGCCCCGTAAACGGGGCTACGTGGCGAGTCGAGGAATTGATCTTAGGCCCGTTTACGGGCCTTTCCGCGCAGCGGTATTCGGCCCGCCGTTGACGGCGGGTTTTGCATCTCCGACAATTCTCCAAGCCCCGTTTACGGGGCTTCTCGGGGTTCCGCTTGAGCGATGTTTCGCCGGAGAATGCCCATGGCCCGAAACTACTACTCGGAAATCAATCTGCACATCACATGGCACACCAAGCAGAGTTCTCCTTTGCTCGTGCCCAAGGTCGAAGCGATCGCTCATCATTACCTGCGCGGCCGGTGCATCAACACAGCGGGCGTCTTCATTCACGAAATCGGCGGCATCGAGACGCATGTGCATCTTCGCATCACGATTCAGCCCACGCTGCTCATCAGCGAATTTGTCGGCCAACTCAAGGGCTCGTCGTCGCACGAAGTCAATCAACAATTAGGACACAAAGCGCTTGAATGGCAGGCAGGCTACGGCGTCGTGAGTTTCGGGACTCGTGATTTGCCCTGGGTTTGCAACTACGTACGGAATCAGCGTCTACACCATGAGGGCGGCGGAGTCGAGGATCGTTTGGAACGTATCACGGCATTAGAGACGGGTGCTCAAGCAGAACCGCGAGAAGCCTCGTAAACGAGGCTGAAATACTAAAAATTGGGTGCCTCTTCGTTAACCCGCCGTCAACGGCGGGCCTAATACTGCGGAGCAGAAAGCCCCGTAAACGGGGCTAAGCGGCAGCGTTACGGAACAAGGCCGCAATCGAACTGAGGCCGGTCAGCGACCTGCCGTCAACAGCGGGATTCTCGATCAATCGCTCAATGGTGAGTGGCAACGGGTGAGGCCCGTTCACGGGCCTTTCCGCGCAGCGGTGCTCGGCCCGCCGTTGACGGCGGGTTTTGCGTGGAGGGTCGACAGGGCACCATCAAGATTCCCAGAAAACGGGGCAAAGGACTCTTCGTCGAGGAATCGCAGCTCGACGGTTGTGATTTCTTTCGAGCGAAGTACACCGGTCTAACGCTGTGCACCGATAAGGCAAAGAACTTTATCGTTGAACGCGGCTATGGAAATGTCGATTTTCTCGAATACGGCGACATCATTCCGGCGAAGAAGTCGATACGTCGATAAGCGCAGCGTACGCCGAATCCTCGCTCGAAACTACCTCGCTCTCTATTGACACCAAGTTCTCGTCGACAAGTTCGAGCGCTTCTAATCATTGCCCAATTTGGCTCACAACCTCATTTGGCTCCCCCACGGCCTCCTGAATCTGGCGGATCGACTGGGGGATTCGCTGCAGGACCTGTTGCAACTGCTCGAATGAACTGCCGCCCGACACCGGCCATTGCGTGATCCATTCGCCCATCGGTTGAGCGACCAGACTTTTTGCGAGGTCATACTGTCGGCGGCGCGTCTGCTCGCGTTGCGACTCGACGTATTGACTGCCGAATAGTTCGACGAGCATCTGAGTCACAGATAGAGCAAGCGGAACCAGGAGCAGGTCCCACGGCGTCAGCCCCATGGTCAAGAGCGGGGTTGCGATGGCGACGACATCCAACGCGAACTTGCCGCCGCGAAGCGAATTGAGCAGCACCGGGTTCTTTTCAAGGTCGGCGTAAATGGCTCGACTTGTTCGCTCGACTTCGTCCGAAAGTCCAAGCTGAAAGCCGCGGAATGTTTCTTCGAGGCGCTTCTTGGCCCCCGGAGTGAGGCTGTCGTCGAAGCCCCTGGCGACGTGCGACCAGAACGGGTGGCTGTCGGTACGCCGGAGACTCTCGGCCTTCAGCCGGTCGAGCCATGCAGCGACGGCCGCTTCGAGCACCGGCTTTTCCGGCAGTTGCGGGCCGTCGGGCCTCGACATCACTTTTTGAAACAGGCCTTTGAGCAAGCGATACGGCGTGCGAATGACATACAACGCGCTGCTGATCACTTTGCCGACGCCGGGAAGCTCCAGCAAATCGATGAGCTTCACCAGTGCTTCGTCAAAGCGGCGGAACTTTTCGCTGCTGAGATACTCACGATAGTAACGGCTTTCAAATTCCGCCTGACACTCCTGGGCCAGCCGCCGCCATTCGTCGAGGGCTTGCATGTCGGAACGAGCGGTTGCAAGAAACGACTCGCTTCCCGAGGCCAGGTGATTGACGGCAGCACGAATAGTGCGTTTTCGAGCCGTGGCCGCGTCATTGCCGAGTACGGCGACCTGGTTCAAGAGCGGCATGCGAAATCGAGCCGCATTCTTGGCCGGATCAGACAATTGTTCCGACGTCAAAAACGGAATCGTGAGGACGGCCGCATTGTGGCCGGGGAGTTTGTCGAGCACTTCTTTTTGAAAGTGCTGTTTCATGGCTTCCGCTTCGGTCTCGCGCATTTTCGTTAGACAAACGACGACAGGTTTCCCTGCGTTCATCAGGAAGTGCAGAAACTGCGTCGGCACTTCGTCGTTGTAGCGCTCGTCGGACGCGACATAGACGACGACGTCGGCGAGACCGCAGACTTCCATGAGTCGCGGCACATATCCCGAGGCGGCCCACGTCGTCATGTCGGGGCAGTCCCAAATGACGAAGTCCTTCAACAAACTGTAACCGCCGGTCGAACCGACATGCCGGATTTGGTAGACATCCTCGTCGAGGCTGGAGGCGGCGTCCTGCGTCAATCGCGTGAGGGGTTTCAAAAAGCCGTACTGTGTCGGCCAATTCAGTTGCGCTGTGCCATCGACGTAGGCCACCGGGTGGCGAGTGAAGCCGGCCTGTGGGTTGGCTTCCGCTATGGAAGCGCCGATCAGGAAGTTCGTGATCGTGCTTTTTCCTGAGCCTGCCCCGCCGACAACGACGACATGCAAGGGACTCGCCGGCTGGCAGTCGAGGAACGGCCCGACGCAATTGCGAACGAGAGCAGCGGCCAGTCGCAGTCGGCCGGCTGATTGTTCCTGGCCTTCTTTGCGTTTGCAGTGGTCTTCAAGCCAGGCAAGGTCGTCAGCGAGTTGCTGGCACAGGGTTCGATGTTGCGATGTTTCCATGTGCCCACGCGTCGAGTCGGTCATGTCACGCAATATAGCGTACTTCTCCAACAATCGGCAATCAGACTTTCGCTGGAGTCGGGTTCGGCAGAAACGCCTCGATCGGCAGCGACGGTTCCTCGTTAGCAAGCAACTCGGCCATGACTGTGCCGGTTGCCGGCGATAGCTGAATACCGGAACGGAAGTGCCCCGCCGCAATGAACAAACCGCCGATGCCCGGGAATGGGCCGAGAATCGGCTGACCGTGCACCGTGCCAGGCCGTAAGCCGGCCCAGGTCTTCTCGATTGCCGCGCCACGCAAACATGGCAGCGTTCGCTCGGCAAACGCACGCAACTCGGCGATGGCCTCGTTCGTCGTCACTTTGTAGAAGCCGACGTCTTCCTCAGTCGAGCCAACCAGCACGCGGCCATCATTCCGCGGCACAATGTAGCGTGCTCCATCCATGATGATCGGCTCGAAAATGCGCTCTGGCAGTCGATACAGAACCATCTGCCCTCGGATGGGATGGATACCGAGTGATAATCCCAGCGGCTCCAAGATCAAGTCGGACCAGGCGCCGGCGGCGATCAGAACGTCGTCAGCCGGCCATTCGCCAAGTTCGCTCTTGATGGATCGACTCGACGCATTCTCCAGAATTACTTCGCAGACGCCGGCGGACTCGACCATCGTCACATTCAGTCGCCGGCACGCTTCCACAAGTGCGCGCAAATGCCACGGGTTGCGCACCTGCGCCGCGTCGGGAAGGTAGTAACCCGCTTGCGACAGTCCCGCCAATGCGGGCGAAGTCGGCACCCACTCCTCGGGAACGCGAAGTTCATGACTGATTCGCTCGTTCCGCCAGTCGGCAATGACATCGGGCGTCACTCCGCCGACTAGTTCGATTGCACCGCAACGATGATAGCCGTTGTCGATGCCGGTCAACGTGCGCAGGTCCGAGGAGAACGACGGGAACATCTCGACGCTCAGAGCGCGTAATCGGTCGATCGGGCGTGTCGCGAAGGCGAGGTTGCCCGGCGGGATAATGCCGGCGCCGGCCCACGACGATTCGCCCCCGAGTTTGCCGCGTTCGATGATCGTTGAGTGAATGCCCATTCGGGCGAGGAAATATGCGGTGCTCAGTCCGATGACGCCGCCGCCGAGAATCACGATGCCGCTTCGACCGGTCATGCCGATGTTATAGAGATTGCGAAATGTCTTGGACGGCCGACCGGAAGGCGATTTACTTCAGCTTGAGTTGCTCCGCGATTTCCGGTGCGATGTCACGGATGGCGGCCTTACATGATTCCTTGTTCTGGTAGTTCGGCAGTGTCAGCGCTTCGATCAGATACGCCGCGGCAGGTCTGGCGTCAGGCCCAATTGCTCGAAGGATTTCAATGACGACTGCATCCGGGTTTGTGGGCCTTTCGCGAAGAATCGCCAGGAGTTCGGGAATCGCAAAGGAGGCTTTCGGTCCAAGTGCTTGCAACGATTCAGCGGCTTCGTCCCAGTCATTGGCATTTCGGTTCCAGATGCCGCGGCGAAGGAATTCACTGCCGACGGTTTCTTCCTGCGGCGCGATGCGCACCATGGCGCGGGCAGCGGTGCATCTTTGGCTAGACTCTTCGTCTTCGACAAAACGCGCGAGGGTAGGCAGGCAAAAACGTGCGGCGGGCCCGATCTTCTCCAGCCGTGCGAGCGCCTGTCGCTGATACCGTCGGAAGAGCCGATTCCGTTGCTCTAGAATGAACGTGAGTGACCGAACGACATCGTCGAGCGAATCGGGATTAACAATCTGAATCACATCGCAGCAATTGAGCCGCAGGCTCAGGTCGCCGCTATGGCACAGTTTGTTGAGGTCGGGCATTAGCGGAAGCGCCAACCGGCCCATGCTGCCGCAAATGCTGACGGCCTGCCGTTGTTGAGCGACTGTGCCGCTTCGCAGTACACGCCGGAGCACATCCATCAGCGTCGCACCGTGCCCGCGGTCGATTGCCCACAGTGCTTCAGCCGCGTCCCAGGCAATTCCAAGGTCCTCGTTCTTGAGTTTGACGACAAGCTCCGGGCAAAGAGGTTTCGCCGGTTCACCGATGCGTCGCACTAATTGCAGTGCCGCGCGCGCGTAAGCCGAATTGTCGCCTTTCAAGATCACGAGCAGGGTCGGCAGCATAGCCGCGCGGCGCGTATGATCATAATCCTGCGAGATCAACGCATCCACGGCAGCAAGCCGAACTTCGACATCACGATCGCCGAGTGCGGACTGGATCTCTGCGTTCGCGGCGTCCCTTTCGCTGCCCATGTTTCCCAGTGCCATAATTGCCGTCACGCGAGTGCGAAGTTTTCCGTTGATCAAGACGTCGCTAAGCGGCTGGAGCGCCGGCCGGCCGAGGCCTGCCAGGGCGCTGGCAATCTGGATCGGCGCCGGGCCGTCGAATTCTTCAATCACACTGATCAACATCGTCACGGAAATCTCTGCAGATGGTGCAAGCAATGGAGAAGCACTCGAACCATCCACGTATCCACGATCCAACAGATACGACAAACATGGCATCACTTGTCGCACTTTCGTTGCATCGAGTTGCAGAATCGCTCGAACGACTTCCCAACGGTCGGCAATTTCAAATGTTGTCAAACAGTCGATCAGTTGGGGCACCGCTTGCTTGGCTTTCGGTCCGCATGTTGTCAAAAGGCTCACGCAATTCTTCGCCACGACGGGGTTGGAATCGGAAACGAGTTCCGCAAGCTCCGAAACGATGTCGGGCGCAGTTTCTTTGGCGAACTCTTCAGAGAAAGTAACTCGTCCCGAACGACTGACGGATCGCAAGTAGTTTCGCAGATGTACTTTCGTCTGCGTGCGATCGATGGCCGTGACCAGCCGTATCACTTGCTCCTGATGGCGAAATGAACCGGATTGCTCGAGCGCCGTGATAATCTGCGGCAGGTGGGGTTTTGCCTTTTCGCCAAGTTCGATTACTCGGCGGATCGCTGCAGGCTTTGATTTCTCGTCACTTTGCTGAATGGATTTCAAAAGCTCGACGACCGGCGGCGGCTGTCCCTTGCAGTAAAGGGCCGTCGCACCAGCAACCAGAACCGGAAACCAGAGCCGAAACCTCATGCCGCGCTCCGGGGGTCAACCAGTCGGAAAACTGCATTACTTCAGCTTGATTTTTGCAACGTGGATGCTCCTTCGTACATTGGCGCCAAACGAAGTTCCACGCCGTCCTTCCGAGTGCTCCTGTGTTTGATCATACTCTGCCGCAAACTAATGCTCCATACGCATTCAAGCGACGTTCGATTGTCGTTTTGGGAAAATCAAGGCGGGCTACTTCAGACCATAGAATCGCACTGCGTTGTCATGGAACAGCTTCTCTTGTTCCGCTTGCGGCCGTTCCTTGACGATCTCCTTGAGAGCATCGACCCATTGTTTGTATGTCGCGGCCAACGTGCAAACTGGCCAGTCGCCGCCAAACATCACACGGTCCGGGCCGAAGACGCTCAGGGTGTGGTTGATCACTGGGGCCAAGTCATCCGCACTCCATGCTCCTGGTTTCGCAGATGCGACGATGCCGGAAATCTTGCCGACGACGTTCTTGCGTTTGGCGAGTTCGGCGATGTCCTTCTGCCATTGTGAATGGTCCTTCTTCTGTACGCTCTCGTTTCCGCAATGATCGAGGATAAAGCGAGTGTCCGGACACGCATCGATGAGCTTGGTCGCGTCGGGCAATTCCGACGAGCGCATGCACAAGTCGAAACTGAGACCAAGTTCGCCCAGCAGTCGTATTCCTGCGATAAATGCATTGGTTGTGCAGTAACCGGCGGGCGTTGATTCGCCGTGCAGCACTTGGCGGATTCCCTTGATGTACTTGCTGTCGCGAAACGGTGTGACGTAATGCTTGAACTTGTCGATGTTGGGGCGGCCGGAAACAACGGCAGCGACCGTCGGCGTCGCACCGCTCTTGCATAGTTCGATAAGGTAGTCGGCTTCGGCTTGCTGTTGCGCAACGTCAACGTCCACTTCCATATAGACCGCCTTGACAACGTTTAAACCCTCCACTGCTTTGGCATAATCCTCGGGAACGTAACTGCGGTTCAGCGGCGAATCCTTGGTAACCCAAGGCAAGCGGAACTTCTTCAGATCCCAAAGGTGCTGATGCGTGTCTACGATGCGAATCGCCTTCGATTCAGCATGTATGCCGCCGGCTGCAATGGCCACTGCTGTTGCTCCCAGAAATTCGCGTCGATTCATCGATGTTGCTCCAAGAAACGAGTTTGCGACAGTGGAACAGGTTGCAGCGGCGGCGGCAACAAAAAACCCCCTGGCAAATTGCCAGAGGGTAAACTAATGCGACCACTTAGTTAAAGATCGCCTGTCTGGATATTCATGCCGTCTTTACGATTGCCGATCGAATTGAAAATGATCGGATCCACCGTGAAACGGATGTGGCGAACAGAACCATCTCCAAACAACCCGTTCATCCCCGACGGATGATTGCCGCCGAATTGGTAGCCGTAGCAATCGAAGCCTACCCCGGCGCACGAATATCCGTGGTCACGGTCATCTTTATCAGGTTTGAAGCCGGTGTAACGAACGATGTCCGGATCCCAGCCATCCGACCAGCCTCGGTCGTCGTGCCAGTCGCCGTTCGTGTATCTGCGTTGATCAAGGCGCTTCTCGCCGCACAATAGCGTATTCGATGTGCCGTCATAAATGTGCTGCATTGTAATAGTGCCGGCGCCGCCAGTGAAAGCCCGAACGATGATGCCTTCATACTGTGCGTTGGTCGGAACCGACCAGGTTTGCCCCATCCAATACTGGTCCCAGGTGTTTGGAGCATTGCCGGGGGTTGCCGACGCGTAGCACATCAGCGCGTTAATGTCGTAGAAAGCCTTGTTACGTCTCGCCGGACAAAGATAGATCTTGATCTGAGTCGACACAACATTGTTATGATTCGTATTCCGGTAGAGCGGCTCCTGCTCGACAAAAGGCAGAATCTGATACGGCCAGCCGGCGCCCTGTGTCTGCGCGCTTGAGCCAAACTGAATCGCGGGCCATGGCACTGTTCCACCTGTTGGGAACCGGTAGTTCGTATCGTGGAAATTGTGGATGCCGAGTCCAATCTGCTTCAGATTGTTCTGGCATTGCGCACGTGCAGCCGCTTCGCGGACCTTTTGCACTGCGGGCAGTAATAGTCCAATCAAAATTGCAATAATCGCAATCACGACGAGCAGTTCAATTAAGGTGAATGCCCGCCGGTTGGATCGAGGACGATGAATCATACGAACCTCGCACACTAGGATAGAAATGGAGTACATAAAGACGGGGAAAATTCTTCCCATACAGACTTCTACCAGATTTTCCTGGAATCTGACAGTGTTTCTTTCGAAAAATTAGAAATTCCCGCTATCTCGAGCGGCCTCGCTTCCAGCCGTTGTGAGCCAGTATTTGGCCAGAAGGCTGTGCAAATACTCGTTTGCATCGGCTCCGTCGTTTCGAACTCTATGCAAGAAGTGATCAGCCACGTCAGCGAAATGCGCCTCATGTCCCGTACGAAGGTACTCAGGAATTAGTACCTCAAATTCGTTGTTGACAATGAGGAAGCTCGACACACCTTCATCAGACAACAGGCAGGCGATTCTGTCAAGGAAGACCGAGAAATCGGCAGATGCTACGGGACGAATGTACAGATCCGGAGCCTGTCCTCTCTGCCGGATTTCAACAGCGCAATTCGTGCCGTGGAATGTCGCCTGATGGCTGTCGCCGGCGGGGCATGAAACGTCCCATCGCACGATCAACTCAACGAATACACCGCAGATTCGGTAAACAACATGGCTGTTGCCGAGATAGCAGATTCTCCCATCGTCGCTGCGGCGCAAAAAAGATGGCACTGAGCTGATGCCCGTGATTTCTGCAAGATCTTTGTTCGAAATAAAGGTCGGCCAGCGTCTCGATTGAACTACGGCCATGTCTTCCAAGCAGAGGTCGCGATTGGGAAACGCGATCCACTGCACCAAATCCACGAGGTGCACTCCAACATCGGTCAGTGCATCGCCCTGTTCCGCGATGTCAAAAAATGACACGGGCCGGCGTAGTGGCTGCCCGCTGACGTGCTTCTTGATCGCGTGAACGCTCTCGATGCGAATGGAAGGCGACTCGACAGTTCCCGGCAACAATGACCCAAAAATATCTGGTGTGTTGACCAGCCGTTGCTGCAGTTCCGACGTGATCTCGAATCGCTCCGTCATCATGTCGTGAATCACGAGCTTCTTGGACTTTGCCGTGGCAACCGCGCGTTCGAGTTTCGGGAAATCTGCGTCCTGAATGATCCAAGGCTTGTCCGCAAGAACATGGTAGCCTGCCTCCAAGCACGCCAGCAACGTATCGATCTTTGTGCGGTTTCGGCCGGCGAGCACCACCGCGTTTCCGACTCGATCGCGCTGAAACTGCGATAAGTAGTCCGGCGCGATCGTCGCGCGTACATCCCAACTGGTAGGTTCGACCTCCCGCGTGTTGTAGTCGCGAATCCGCTGCAAGTGCATATCGACGTCGGGACCCGGCGGGGCATACACGTGAACCGTGCGGCTGACGTCCGACAACATCTTCTTGTGCAATAGCGCTGCGTGAAAATGCGCCGGGTCAAGTGTTACGAATTCGATCGGGGACTGGGTGTTCATTCCACGCGCCCCCACACTGCCTTGAGGTAGCGCCCTTCGGGCACATGCAGCCGAAACGGGTGATCGGCCGCAGCCCCGGTGATCCGTAGCACCTGCAGCGACCGCCCGCCATAGAAAGACGCACGGCGAACCGCGTCAAGAAACATCTTTTCGCTGACCAATCCGGTGCAGGAACAGGTCAACAGCAATCCACCTGGCGAGACCGCCTGCATCGCCAATTTGTTCATGTCAATGTAACGCTTGATTGCCCACTCGATGTCGTCGCGATCGCGCGTCTGCTTCGCCGGATCGAGGATGACGACATCGAATCGAGTATCCGAAGTCAGAATATCGCGAAGCCAGGTGAAAATGTCTGCTTGAACGAAACGGACCTGTGCCTGGTTCAGGCCTGCATTCTGCTTCGCAAGCGCAAGCGCCTCTTCGTCGAGATCGACGCCGACGACTTCTGATGCTTTTCCCATCGCCTTGGCGTACACGCTGAAACCGCCGGAGTTGCAACATAGATCAAGAACCCGCTTGCCGTGGCAGAAGTCGGACAAAGCACGGCGGTTCTCACGTTGATCGGCGAAAAAGCCGGTCTTGTGCTTGCCTCCCGGCGCCACACGGAACTTTAGTCCATGCTCACGTATCAACGCCGGCGCCGGAGGATCGAGCGGCCGCACGTCAAACGATTCCTGTTTTTGAACGTGTTCTTCGGCAAACCAGTAGAAACGGCAATCTGGAAATCGTTGAGCGAGCAAATCGCGTATCAGTTCCCGCTGGCGAAACATACCCGCAGAGAAGAATTCCAAGACGATCACGTCCGCGAATCGATCGACCACCAAGCCGCTGAGGCCGTCGGCCTCGGAGTGCACCAATCGATATGCGTCGGAAACCTCGTCCAGACGCAACATGTCCCGTCGAAGCGAAATGGCGCGATCCAATTGCCTCGCAAAGAAGGACTCGTCGATCGCTTCATCACGATTGGTGGTGAGGATGCGGAGTGTAATGCGCGAGTGGCCGTTGTAAAAACCGCGACCGGCCCATTGACCGTCCCGGTCGAGGACGTCGACAACGCTGCCGGGAGGAATGCGAGTTGCCGGCTTTTCCACCATGCGCTGAAAGATCCACGGGTGGCTGGAGCGGCGAGCAATCTTCAGTCGGACTTCTGTCATTCGAGGTACCGGATTCTCTTTCCCACGTCGGTGTTGACGGAATGATATGGCCTGAGCAAGTTGCCGTTGTCGAAAAGCGTCGTGCGAATCGCTTCGGTGTCGTCGGCGCCGACGGAGTTCGAAAAGATCGGCAACAAATAGTCGATGCCGGTTTGCGAGAGCCGGAAGTTGACCGGATCGTAACAGTCCGGGTGCATTTTTCGCGAATGAATCAGTCCCCAACGGTCGCGAAAGTCATTGGCGGGCACGCCAGAAACGTGGAACCCCCGCGCCCGATTCCATTGAAGGACTGCGACCTGATTGACGCAGCCTTGCAACAAGAGATCGACGGCATGGCCGCCTAGTTGCGACGCATAGAAGCGGTCGAACAGAATCGGCCGTCCGCCGCGCTGCGTGTGGCCGATCTTTCGAGTGAAGATTGCCTCTTTCGCCGTCTCATTGCGGCGGCGGCTGCGAAAGTACTCGTCGCCAAAACGGCCGATCAACATATTTCGCAGTGCTTCGGCCGCACCGCTGAGCACGACGTTGCCGGCTGGATCGAACGAGGGCTTCTCTTGACCCAGGTCGCGGCCCCGTGCATCGACGATTCCCTCGGCACAGACGATCACGCAGTGTTTTTGCAGTTCGTATACTTCGTGGACGCGATCGACGAGTCCGTCGAGATCGAGCGGATGCTCCGGCACGAGCAGCACGTCCGGTTGACCGAAGGCGCTGCCCAGCGCGATATATCCTGAATGACGGCCCATGACTTCGATGATGACGATCCGGCGATGGCTTTCCGCCGTCGTGCGTACGCGCTGCACGCCGGACGCGGAGACGAAAACGGCAGTCGCGTATCCCGGCGTGACGTAATTGACCATCTGCTCGATGTCGAACTTGGTGCGCGACGGCGTCTTGACGTATCGAAATGACTCGGGTTCATCTCCGGGATGTCGCTGCCATTCATCGGGTTCGTGGTGGTAGTTCAGTCCCAAATCGTTGTCGATCGTCTTCGGAGCAAGCACGGCCGGCAAACTCTCCGATAAAGCCTGCATGCCGTTGAGTGTGCCGTCGCCGCCGATGCAGACCAGACCGTCGATGCGCAACTGTGCAAGGCGTTCGGCAATCTGTGCGACCACGGGTTTGTTGCCTGCATCGACGTAATCGCGCGATGAGCCAAGTATCGAACCGCCCAGAGTCGGATCAAGCTCGGGTATCGTCGAGAACAGCGGATTGAGATAAACGTGCGGCATGCGAGGGTTCAGCAGCGAGCTAAAGCCCTTGATGAACCCGATCATTTCGATTCGGCGTTCATTGGCGCGAACGACCGCGCCGAACAACGTGGCGTTCAGTGCCGGCGTGTCGCCGCCGGCGGTCAAGATGCCGATACGCTTCATCTCATTGCTCTCAATGTGCCCAGTCAAAGGAGATTCTATGAGCGCCGGGCACATCAGTGAGGATGCGTCATTTCATCAACTTCCAGCCCGACTTGTCGGCAGTCAGCGCCGTGTGGCCCTTGTATTTGTCGTAGACCCTGTGCATGTCTTCAATCGTGTCGAAATATCCAACGATGTGTGCGGCTGAGAATGACTCGCCGGCTTTGACCGGCTTGCCGTGAATCTCTTCGATCATGACGATGATGTCGCCAGGCCGCTGGCTGGCCCAAGCTTCATAAACAACCGATGGCTCCAGTGTCAGGCCCGCAAGCCAGGGGCCGTCCTTGCCGGTCTTTGCGTCGCGCAAGTGATACGCCCGAATGAAGTGCTCCGGCGTGCGATGCGTGTCGCGGCGATAGCCGAACTTCAGGTCCGGCGGAAACGGCGTGAAAAACTCGCTCGACGGAATCCGCATGCCCTTTGGCCCGCTCAAGTAGCTCAAATACATTTCCGAGAATGTGTCGCCTTTCTTGTGCCGCACACAACCCGGCGTATCGTTACGCAGAAACATCTCCGGCGAATCGTTGACGCTGTCGATCTTGTCCATGAGCACGAAGAACCGCTCGCCTTTCGGAAAAACAATCAGTTGAGTCCAGCGCGATCCCGGCTTGCGGCCCGGGGCTGCATATTCGTACTGATAAGTCGTCTTCACCGCAACGAAATCGTCGCCTCGAATGATCTCCGGCTGCACCGGCTTCATGCGATGGCACAACTGCGGCCCTTCGACCATCCGCTTACGATGGCTCGTGCCGTGAGCGAGACGCACATATTCCTTGCGGCCAGGCTCGGCTTCATTTTCGTACCAGGAATAACGGCCGACGCCGTGCCCGTCGGGCGCGATTACTTTTTCGCTCCAGGCGGCGTCGCTGCCGGCTTCCATCAGCCAATCGATGACCATGAGCCCGTCGCCCGCTTCGTGGAAACCCGTGGCCTTGTCCACGAACGAGTGCTTCTCGATGCCGGTCATCCATTGCTTCGGATTCTTCTTGGGAATCACCGCTCCAAGCTTATCGGTCTCGATCTTGATGGCGCGATCGTCTTCGGTGATCTTAAATTTCGGTTCCTGGGCCTGGAGAGTCGCGATTGCGAACACCAGAAGCGTCGACGCGATGGAAAAGGCTTTCATCGGCAAACTCTTTGAAGAATGATTGAACACACGCGAGCGATTGTCGGCAGGGATTTGGCGTGTGTCAATAGGCGAGTTACTTCGCTTCGATGCGTTTCCCTGCTGCGACACTCTTCTTCACGATCGTTGCCTTGCCGTGCGGCAGAATGATCTTCAAATCGACGTTGGTGTGATTTCCAAGGCCCAAGTGTGCGACTGCTTCTTGGCCGGAGCAATAGCCGAAGCCGATGGCGATTTCTTTGGCCACGATCAGCGAAGCGGGATCGTCGAGTTTGCCGGCGGGGTAGCACAGCACTTTCGCGCCGACTCCCATGCGGTTGACCCCGTCTTTACCTTCGACGATTACGTCGAGCCAATTGCCTCCGGGTGTTTCATTTTTCAAGAGCAATGAGCGTGACTCAATCCACCAATTGGCCAAAAACATATCGAGCCTGCCGTCGCGGTCGAAATCGGCGCTCGGGCCTGCCGCCATGTAGATGATCTTCTTCTCTTTCAGAATCTTGTCGAAAAGCAGTCCGGAGCGTTTGATGGCCCGGTCCTCCGCCGTCGGGAAGTCATTGACGGCCCAGGCATCGTCACGAAATCGCGGCATACCGCCGGTGACGCCCATGTTCTTGAAGATCACGGGGCAGGGCACTCCATCTTTGAACTTGACGATGCTGACGTAGATGTCTGGCCAGCCGTCGTTGTCGAAGTCCTGAATCTCGACGTGCGGCGATTTCATCGCGAGCGGCTTCAGGCCGGCCGCCGTGGTCACGTCCTCAAACGTCGGCACGCCGTCCTTCAAACCTCGATTCAGATACAGCCGCACTGGGGCCGGCGTCGTCCACGGACTCTTGAAGTGATTGCCGATGACGATGTCGGCCAAGCCGTCACGGTTGACGTCGCCGATGCAGACGCCTGCAGGAGTATCCTCGGCGCTGGCGACCTTCCAGCGGAACACGTCCCTTGAGCCTGGCGATTCGACAAATTTGCCTTTGCCGTCGTTGAGGAAGAGACGATGCTCGCCGCCGCCGTGACTTAGGAACATGTCAGGCCAGCCGTCGTTGTTGACGTCGCCGACTGCGACCGCGAGTCCGCCGTGGCCGAAGGGCAGGCCGGCTTTCTCCGACACATTCTCAAACCGATAATTGCCCAAGTTGCGTAAAAGCAACGGACCTGTCTTGACCTTCGGCGAGTAATACTGCTCGCAGAGAATCAGGTCGAGCAAGCCGTCGCCATCGTAGTCGAGAGCCGCGAGCCCTCGTCCCTGATAGCCCGGCGGACAGGCACCGCTGTCTTTGGACACGTCGATAAATTTGCCGCCGGCATCGTTGCGAAAGAGCTTGCTTGGGATGGCAAGCACACCGTCCTTGCCATGTGCACAATGTGACACGTAGAGATCGAGCCTGCCGCTGTTGGTCAGGTCAACGAACAGAGCCCCGCTGCCGATGCCGGACACTCGCAGATGCTCTTGGTCGTCGAGCCGGAACTTGCCCTTTTCGTTTCGCAAGAGCATCGCCGGTTTCGAATTCTGATTGTGGAACGTGCCGATGAATAGATCGGGCCAGCCATCGCCGTCGGCGTCGCCCCAGGCAACCCCATGCCCGCGGATGCCGACCGCGAGAGGCAAAACTCCGGTTTCGTCACCCACGTCGCGAAAGCGGAAGGGGTATTGTGCTTGAGCGCTCGCCGTAACGAGTACCAAAACGATGACGGAACGAGAGCGAAAGGTAATCATTTTCTAAATGACTCGGATATTGTGTTACACTGGTGTGCCGGCGGCCACACCGGAACCTTTAGGGCTAAGGCATTCTTTCCGATTCCGGAATATGAATCACCGTCAAGGCGCAACAATCCCAAGCACGGCTGCCTCGGTTGGCGTTCCAAGTGATGTAAAGCTTGTCGCCGGCCGGGTCGACGGCGGAGCTAAAGGTGCCGACGAGCGAAACGCCGTATTTGTTCTTGTAGTACGGGTGCAGGAATGCGATCACTTTTTTCTGCTTCGATTTGACGTCGAATTGAACGACCGGCGTGCCGTCGCGGTCGGCGCCGCCGTGAGCGCCAGGAATGTAATACAAGTAGCGGCCCGTTGGATCGGCGTCGATCGACGTAATGTACGTAGCCGTGCCGACGGCAGCGGAGCCGAGGACTTCGACCTTCTCGGTCTTGGTGTTGAACGAGTAAATCAGCGATTCGCTGCCTTTGGGCCCCTTCGAAACGGTGTAAACCATGCCTTGAGGTGTCTCCTGCGTCGCTGCTCGCAGGCCGATCTCAGCGTCGGTCTTGACCGGCGCTTTGTCCGTTGCGGGATCGAACCGCATGAGCGGGCCGACCATTTCCTCCTTGCCGGCGACGTAGTAGATTCGTCCGGTGGATTTTGCAAAGATCATGTAGCGGGGAGGACCGTCGGGACCTGAGTAAAGAAGTCGGCGTTTCTGAATGTCGTAAGCGAAGAACTGCACGCCGCCCTCGTCTCCGGCGCTGCCTGGCGCCGTGCCGCCGTAAAAGATCAACCGGTCGGGGTCAAGGACGCTGTTGGGGATGCAGTGATTTGGCACCGGCCCTTGGACGACTACTTCGCTCTTGCCCGACTTCGGATCGCAACGAATAATCCAATCGCCTTTGTAATGATATGCGTCGGTAGTGACGGTTGTCGAACCGCGATGCGTCGAGAAGTACAAGAATCCGTCGCGGCCCATGTCGAGCCGGCCGTGAATCTTGCCCGGCGTGTAGTGGCCGGCCGGCAGGTTGAGCATCTTCGCAACGTCGATCAGGTGGCGAAATTCCTTTCGGCTCGGATCGTATTCAAAAACATGGGCGGTGCCGGCGCCGTTCGGCAATCCGCCTTTGGAATTCGCGGCGAGGTGATCCCCGATTGACGCGTAGTATTTGCCGTTGATCGCCAGACTGTCGCCCCAGTTCGACCACGGCTTTCCTTCATAGTCCTGTTTCGGAAAGTAGAGGAAATCGACTGTCGGCGGCGTCTTTGCGATGTGCACGTCCTTTGCTAGCGGAGCAGGCGCCTTCAAAAAGTCGTCTGACTGATCGCTGGTCACGGCCTCTTCATTCGGCAGCTTCGGCGGAAAGCTCAGCGTTGCCGCCTTTTGCTTTTGTTTCTTGGGCGTCTGCGCCGCCAACGTGGATTCGGCAAGAAGCACGACACTTGCCGTCAGCGAGCAAACACAAAGGAGACGGAAACAGGACATGAGGCTCCCTCGTGAGTAACGAATGGCGGTATTTTCCATCGCCGGGGCCAAAGGACAAGGAGACTGAAGGTGCCAATTAGGCGACTCACAGAATTGTGGCGGAATCACTCTAACGATTACGCTTCTACTTCATTGGACGACTATGTGCCTCCTTCGGCGACCAATGCCGAAATAACGTGGTACACTTCCGTTGGCTGGAGGCATCGCGGAGGTTGGTGTGAATTGGAATAGCACTACCGAGTTGTTGACATTTGTTCAGCAGGAGAGGCTCCATGCTCCGGGAGCCGATCTTTCGCTTTTGGATTCGCTGCGCCGCCAGCGTCCGCTGCCTCGCCAGGCGGCGAGCTCGTTGCAGGGGCTTGACCTGATCACCGATTATCAAGCGAAGATGCTTGTCTCCGGCGCCAAGTCGGACCTGATCTTCGGCCCGTATCGGATGTTGGACCGCCTTGGCGCCAATTCGGTCAGTTGCGTGTTTCGAGCTAGGGACACTCGCACCAACCAGGAAGTCGCGCTCAAAGTGCTGACGGAATTGGCTCAGGCCGACGAGGAAACGCAAAGGCGATTCCATAAAGAAATTCGAGCTGCCCAGAAACTGCACCATCCCAACATCGTGCGCACGTTGGAAGCAAAGATCACCGAGTCGTTTGGCTTTCTGGTCATGGAACTGCTCCCGGGCGACGACCTCCGCAAGGTGCTTGAAAAGCAACGCTGGATGCCGATCCGTCGAGCCTGCGATTATGCCCGGCAAACTGCACTCGGCTTGCAGCATGCTCATCAGTTGCAATTGGTTCACCGCGACATCAAACCGGGCAATCTGATGATCCATGGTTCGACTGTCAAGATTCTTGATTTCGGACTCGTTCGACATCGATCGACATCCGCCAGCGACTCGTTCGTCGGCGCCTCGGCGATGCAAAGCGGACTTTTGGGCACGGCAGATTACATGTCGCCGGAGCAGGCGCTGAGTCCGAGCGAAGTTGACATTCGCACCGACATCTACAGTTTGGGTTGCACGCTTTTTGAAGCGATTGCCGGCGAGCCGGTCTTTCAGGGTTCGAACGCAATGCAAAAACTCTGCCGGCATCAGCAAGAAGAGCCGCGTCGCCTCGAATCTTGTCGTGCCGGCGTCCCATCAGAACTAGGCGACATTGTTGCTCGAATGCTTTGCAAAGAACCGTCGGCGAGGTTCAGTCAGCCGGCCGAAGTCGCCGCCGCTCTCACGCCGTTTTGCTAATACGAATCGCTGCCGTTTCCCAAATCGACTCGCGCGCCAATAATAAACTAGGGTTACCAGACACGACGCCTGGTGGGTCAGGCGCCGCCATATGGGACAATCGGAAACTATTCATGCTTCGGCCGTGGAAGATCGGTACATTTTTCGGCGTTGAGACCTTTGTCCATTGGTCATTCCTGCTGCTGCCTATTTACCTGCTCTACGCTAATCGGCACTTGGGCATTCTGTCAGCCGTCTTGTTGGCGGCAGTCAGTCTGGTGATGCTCTTTTTTGTGCTGCTGCATGAATTCGGGCATGTGCTTGCGGCTCGCGCGTTTCAGATTCCTACCAAGAGCGTCACCCTGTATCCAATCGGCGGCGTCGCGCTAATGACTCGCTCTGCAAAAACTCCGATCGAGGAAATCATCATCGCGGTAGCGGGGCCGGTCGTGAACCTGGTGCTTGCCTTTTTGCTCGGCGGAATCGCTATCCCTGCCGGCATTCCGCTAATGCCGTTTGATCCGTCAGCGGGCGTGCACACATTTTCCGACTTCTTCAGTCTGTTGATGATTTCGAATATCAGTCTGTTGGTCTTCAACATGATCCCGGCGTTCCCAATGGATGGCGGGCGCGTGTTGCGGGCGTTCTTCTGGTTCTTCACGGATGTGGTCAGTGCGACGCGACTGGCAACTTACGTTGCGATCCCGTTCGCGATCCTGTTCGCTGTGTTTGGCCTGTTTGCCAATTTCTTCTTCATCATCATCGCCGGCCTGATCGTGATTATGGGCCGGCTCGAACTGCATGGATTGCAGATGCAATTGGAAATGAAAAGACGTCAGCAGATGGAAGCATCTGCCGCTACCGCATACGAAAACAACGAGGCGACGCCTCCGGAGCGCGACTTTGACGGTTATACCTGGAATGCTCAGGAAAACGGTTGGATCGAGTGGCGAAGCGGAAGGCCTGTCCGGATCTACCGAATGCGCCTGTGGTAACGTGCAAATGAAAGCAGTTCATCGAGTCTAGGGCCAAGTGCATCCAGTCGGTTGGACCGATACAACCATTGAGTCCGTAACGGTCGGAAGCTGCGCTGCTGCAAGGAAGCAAGCTCATGATGCTTGGCAATCGCGGGCGAATGGTGCAATGGAGTGTCGCTGCCCTCGGCAACGCGCTGGTGGGCCTCGGCGATTGGGCTCAATTCACCTTTCGAACGCTGTATTGGATGGCGACGCGGCGAATGTACCGGCGCACTTTTCTGCCGGTCTGTTTCTCCATTGGATACCAGAGTGCGTCTGTCGTCGTCTTGACCGGGTTTTTCATCGGCATGGTGCTCGCCGTGCAGAGTGTAATGCAGTTTCAAAAGCTCGGTTTTGCCACTTGGACCGGCACAGTGACGAATGTCTCAGTCATTCGAGAACTCGGCCCGGTTCTCGCAGCTACCATGCTCGCCGGCCGTGTTGGCAGTGCGATGGCCGCTGAGTTGGCCACGATGCGAGTGAGCGAGCAAATCGATGCACTGTCGTGCCTCGGCGCGAATCCGGTGCATTACCTGGTGGTGCCGAGGTTTCTCGCTTGCGTCTTGTTGATACCGCTGTTGACTGCCGCGGCCGACATGGCCGGCATCGTCGGCAGCGCTCTACTGTGCATTCACGTGTACGGCATTGAGCCCCATCATTATTGGCTGCACAGTCGCGACATGGTTCGCCTATTCGACGTAATCGCGGGTATGATCAAACCGACCTGCTTCGGCGCTGTGATTGCATTGATCAGTTGCCACCGAGGTTTTCGAAGCAAGGCCGGCGCCGAGGGCGTTGGCCGCGCTGCGACTGAGGCCTTCGTTTACTCATTCGTGGCGATCCTGGTACTCGACTTTTTCTTGGCGCTGTGGCTCAATGCGTTGTATGAGCGATTTCCGATCTTGCGGTTCTAGGCCATGACGATGAACGCCGAATCATCGATTGCTGGAACACCTGCGACACAGGCCGGTGATGGACCGCTTGTCGACTTTCGGGATGTCCGCGTGCAGTTCGGCGCTCAGGCGGTACTGCACGACATCAGTTTCTCGCTGCCGCGGCGGCAAACTCTGGTGATCATCGGCGAAAGCGGCTGCGGCAAGACCGTTACGTTGAAACTGATCGTCGGACTGCTGCGTGCTACCAGCGGCACGGTGCGATTTGACGGCATCTCGCTCGCGGAACTGCCGGACAAAGAACTGACTCGGCAACGATTGCGCATTGGGTACCTGTTTCAAGGCGCTGCGCTTTTCGACTCCCTTTCGGTGTTCGACAACGTCGCATTTGGCTTGCGGGCGAATCGCACCAACGAGCGTGAAATCGGCGACATGGTCCGCGAACGACTTCAGGAAGTGGGATTGCCTGCAACTGTGGAGGCGAAATTTCCCGCCGAGCTATCCGGCGGCATGCGAAAACGCGTAGGCTTGGCGCGAGCGCTCGCTCTGAATCCGGAATTAATGCTCTACGACGAACCGACCACCGGACTCGACCCGATCATGGCCGACGTGATTAACGAGCTTGTCGTTCAATCGCGAAAACGGCATCCGATGACCAGTATTGTCGTCACCCATGACATGAAAACAGTGTGGCGCGTCGCGGACCGTGTGATCATGCTTTATCCATTGACGCGGCTGAAGCCGGGGATGCCGCAGATCATCTTCGATGGCACGCCGGCGGAACTCGGTAAATGCAAGGATGCGCGCGTCCAGCAGTTCGTCGAAGGCGACGCACGGGATCGGTTGCAGTCGATGCATGAGGAATACGATACGCTGATGCTTCGGCCAAAGTCGACCACCAACGACCGTTAGTTGCGTGCAGCGTGGAGCCGACGCGCATGGAGGTGCAAGGATGAACGAACGCAGTCAACGCATACGCTTGGGACTGTTCGTGCTCGCGGCATTGGCGGCGCTCGCGGTCCTGGTCGTGATGTTCGGCAAGAAGCCGACGTTTCTGACGCAGCGCGACTCGTACACCGTCGCCTTCAAGAACGCACCCGGCATCCACGCCGGTACACCGATCCGGCGCGCCGGCGTCAAGATCGGCGAGGTCGCCGAGGTCATACTCGTTGACGATATCAATGACGCAGATGCCGACGAACGAGTCAAAGTGCGGGTGCTGCTTGATTCCAAGTACCGGGTATTCTCCAACGAAGAGCCGACGATTGCACAATCGCTTTTGACCGGCGACAGCACCATCGACCTGGTCCCGCGAGGCGACGGCAAAGGGCGCGAGGTAGTCTCGCCCGGCACACAGTTGAAGGGCCGCAGCCCGTTCGATGTTCGCGGGGCGGTGTCGAAAGTCGAGGAAGGGCTGCTCCCCACAGTCCTCAAAACCCTCGAAAAGATTCAGTCGTCGCTGGAGAAGGTCGAGCGCCTTGCACCGGTCGCGGAAGAAACGCTCAAAGAGTACACGGAGTTGTCTCGCACGGCGCGAGAGGCGATTCCAGAATTACGACGAACCAACGACAGCATTCGCGGCATCGCAGACGGTGCGAAACAAATGGTCCCCGAGATTCGCAAGACCAATGAAGAATTGCAGGCGGCCGTCGTTCAGTGGCGCAAAGCCGGTGAGAACGTCAACGTGCTCCTGCAAACGAACTCGGACAAATTCTCCAAGGCTATCGACGGAATGAATCGCGTATTCAACGAAAAGAACCAGACCAACTTCGAGAAGATTCTGCAGAACACCGCTGAGGCCAGCGGCGACCTGAAGCAACTTTCCGCCGATGGCTCAAAGGCGTTCAAGCGATTCGGCGAATCGATGGAAAAGGCCGACACGATCATGGACAACCTGAAAAAGATCACCGGCCCGTTCGCCGAACGCAGCGAATCGCTCGCCCAGAACTTTCAGGTTAGCTCGGCGCAGTTGGCGATCACTTTGAAGGACGTTTCGGAACTTATCCGCGTCTACGGTCGAAGCGACGGCACGATTCAGCGACTGCTGACTGATCCTTCGCTGTTCCAAAACGCGAACGAAGCGGTATGCATGTTGGCCAAGCTGATGCCGCGACTTGAACTCACTCTTCGCAATCTCGAAGTATTCTCCGACAAGCTGGCACGGCACCCCGAATTGCTGGGCGTTCGCGGATTGACCAATCCCAGCGCCGGATTGAAGGACCCGCCGTTTCAGCCGGCCGTCAATCCGGCGCTACGGCCACGGTGACCTGTTCGCGCCGGTTTCAACGTGTACTCTCAACCTCGACTCCCGTCGCGTGTCGGAGCCGAATCCATGCGGCGAGTCGCATTTACTGCCAACTTTGAGCGGCATCTTGCGGCGCCGACGGTCGATGTCGCAGGCTCGACGGTCCGAGAGGTGCTCGAAGCTGTTTTTGCCGCTAACCCACGTCTGCGTGGATACGTCCTCGACGATCAAGGCGTTGATCGCCGGCACATCGCCGCAACGGCGGCGATACGTTTGACGTACTGCGCCGCGGACTGCCACAGCGACATGCATAAGAACTGGTGTTCTGCCACGCGCTCGAAATTGATCAGTCAGGCAAGCGACTGGTATTCGGGAGCACGACAGGGTCGCTTTGGGTCACTGAAAATCAGGGCGATTCCTGGCTTCAGGTCTCGGCACATCTGCCGCCGGTGTATGTGGTGCGATTCCTGCGGTCATGACTTGGGCCTGCGAAAAAGCGCTTCGTCCAGGACCTCGATGAACTTGTACTCGATGCTCGTCCACTCGATAAACATCGCTCCATTGCGATATTCTTCGACGTGAGTGGGCAGTTTGACATCTTCAAAGGGTTGGTGTTTCGAGTAATAGGTCTCGCGGTGGAAATCGATGCCTGCTTCTCGCGCGTTGCTATACATGCGCGCTAACATATTCGTCTCTTTGTCAAACCACAGACTAACCGGTCTGCGATCTTTGCGAGTGACGCGTATTCCCAGCATCGCTCGATCTCGGAACTTGGTCTCGGGCAGCGGCCGTAGGCCGAAATCACCAATCGCAAGCGGTCGTAATGTCGCCACCCACTGGTAGTGCAATTCGTTTTGAAAGTCCTCGAGTTCATTCGCCGGCATGTCAACGACGTCCGGCGGCAAAGAGCGCCAGCCTGTGTTATTGTGGGTGCAAAGTGAAAACTCTCTGAGCCCCATCGGCGTCGTCATTTTGCCGTTGAGCCGAGCGCTGCCCGGCAAGTCGACGTACAGTTCATGCTCCGTGGGCATGGACTGAACGAGTCCTTTCATCGTTTGCTTGGAAGTCTTGAGTTTGCCGTACCTTTGCCCATGTGCGTCAATAGCGGCGACGAGTCGTTGGACGGCGATCGCGCGATCTTCCTTCGAAATGGCAGCCGTGTCGTCGACCGATGGTTCCGGCGACTTTGGCGCGTCACCTGTTCGTTTGCCGGTTTGAATCGGCGGCTTCTTGGTGTCATCGCATCCAACGACGATCGGCAGGAAAAGAAACAACAGGGGCAGGTGTGCACGCTGCATGACTTCGGTCTCAGTAGGAATATGCCGCCGGGTCCGATGAAGTGCGGCCGGATGTGACGTTAACGAGTTTTCAGAATTCCGCCAAGAGGAAGAAGCCGCGGTCAGGCGTCGGCGGCCATAAAGTCGTGGAGTCCTGCGCGCAACTGCAGCCTGGCGCGGTACAAAAGGCTCTTCGCGGCTTTCGGAGTCATATCCAATTCGGCCGCGATCTCTGAGTAGCTTCGATCTTGAAACTGCAGTTCCAGTGCGACTCGCTGACGAAAGGCGAGGCCGGCCATGGCGGTTCGGACCAAAACCGCTACTTCCTCCCGCTCGACTTGCTGCGAAGGAGCTTCAACGGCGTTTGTTCGGTTGCACTGCGACAACACGTCGTGATGATCCGTATCAGCAAAACTGCCAAACGGAACACATGGTCTGCGCCGCCGGGTCCGCAGTGCATTGCTGGCGACATTTCGGGAGATGTGGAACAACCATGTGCTAAAACGGGCGCGAGGCACGTATCGATGTCGATGCCGATAGACGCGCAGGAAAACGTCCTGAGCAAGATCTTCAGCTTCCTGATGGCTGCGAAATTGCCGACAGAACTTGCCGAAAACTCGAGGCCAATACTGCTGAATCAACTCGGCGAATGCGCCGGGTTCCTCAGCCTGGACGCGCAACATCAGCTCGACGCCTGCCTCACGGCACGGCGCACAGGCCCTCCGACGGCGAATCTTTGCTGCAGTGACCGTGCCGAGTTTCATGCGGAGTGATGCCTCGGTGTGCCATTGGAATGTTCGAGAGTCGGAATCCTCACGCGAAACGTGCTGCCCGTTCCCAATTCGCTCTCGACCGAAATCTGCCCGCCGAGCAACTCAACGTAACCCCGCACAATCGCAAGTCCGAGTCCGGCATGCCTACCGGTGTCATGTCGCGATGGATCGGCCCGGTAGAATCGCTCGAAAATCTTCTCGCGATTTTCTGGTGCGATGCCGATGCCCGTGTCTTGTACCTCGAAATTCAGGCCGCCGTCTGTCGGTTGTACGCGAACACTCACATGGCCATCCGGCCGATTGTACTCGATGGCGTTGTGCATCAAGTTGGCCATCACTTCGCGCAACTTGTCCGGATCAGTCGTAATCGGCACTGCGCAATCCTTTTTCAATTCGAATCGCAGTCCGCGGGCGTTTGCAATCGGCCGAATCAGTTTGGCGCATTGCTCAGCGAGTTCGCTCGCGTCGACTGTTTCGGGTCGCAATTTGTCGGAACGCGCATCGAGCCATGTCAACGTCAGCAATCGTTCGACGAGTTTCGACGTCTGTTTGACGATCTCGCGGCATTCTTGCAATGTTGTTCGATACTCATCGGCCGTGCGCGGCTTACGTAAGGCGACGTCCAGTGTGGTCATCAAGCCGGCTATCGGAGTGCGCAGCTCATGCGAAATATCGGCGGACGCCTGCTTCTCTCGATCGAATGCACCTTGCAAAGCATCTAAAGTCTGTCGAAGCCGCGTGACAATCGGCTCCAGTTCAACCGGCGGCGGCGGCCCTTCAAACTGCAAACGAAAATCGCGTTCAGATACTCTGCTCACGGCGTCGGACAGGCGACGAAGCGGTGCGAGGCCCAGTCCAATGAGCAGAGATCCTCCGACACAGATTGCCGTGAACGCCGCCAGCCCGATCCACAAGAGTTTGACTTGGAGATCGAAGAGCGACTCCCTCGCTTCGTCCTCAAGACCGGCGAGTTTTGACTTAAGTTCATCATCCAATTGTGCCACCGCTTGATCTCGTTGAATTGTGTCGGTAGCTACTTGGATGATCATGGACGGCGAGGTGCTGATCCTCTCGACAGGGCGAGGCGCGACAGGCGGCGGTTGTACCACAGGCGTTCCCGGCGCAGTTGGTCCCACTGACTCCGTGCGGCCGCCGGTCCCTCGAGGTCGTTGCTGCGGCGGAAACAGAAAGAGCGTACGGCTAAACGGCGCTTTCAGCATCACCATGCGAACATGCTTGCCGGGCTGAAAGTTAAATTCTTCAAACTTGACGTCGTAACGCTGCATCTGAGAAAACAAGTCCGGGTCCAACGGCAAACGAGCGTCGCCGAGCGATGCCGACCGCCAGGATTGGCCTCGAAATGCCGTGATCTGAAAATAATCACTCGTGTTGTCATCGGATCGGTGCAGGAAATCTTCGCTAAGTTGAATCTCCGACCCCAAGAACGACCGCAATTCAAAGTTGATCGGCGACCGAACGCTTTCGGCGATCCAAACCGGGACAAGCGCGTGGCCGAACGGCGTCTGGCTCGCGGACAAGAGTCCGAACAACGTGTAGGGCAGGTTGGCGGCACGATTGAATTGCGACTGCAAAACCGCGTAATTGGCGATCGTATAGGCGCGTTGAAGCAACTCGTCGTCCACCTTTCGGTGCGTTTCACGCCTTTTTTCGTCGTATTGTTGTTCCAATAGTTGTCGATTCGTTTCGGTTCGAGACTTCAGGGCATCCGCTGTTCGATCGTAAACAAAAAACGAAACGGCCCCGAGTGCTCCAGCAAGGAGGACGAGGAAGTAAACGATCAATGACAAACGAATCGATTTCATGCGGGCGCTGCCGGAACCGATTCCAATGCCGATTCTTCACCGCGGAGCATATAGCCTTCGCCCCAGCGAGTCAAAATAAGCTGCGGATTAAATCCACGATCGATCTTGTTCCGCAAATATCGAATGTACACATCCACGACGTTGGAAGTACTTTCGTCATGTTCGTCGTACAAGTGCTCCCAGATCATGCTGCGGCTTACCACTTTGCCGCGATGAAATGCCAGGAATTCCAGCAGACTGTATTCGCGTGGCGTTAGTTGGATCGGTTGACCGGCACGACGCACGTTGTGGCCGGCGGTGTCGATTTCCAGATCGTGAACTCGCAGCACCGGCGACTTCACGTGATGACCGCGGCGTACCAACGAGCGAAGCCGCGCCAGCAGTTCCTCTAGTTCGAAGGGCTTTACCAGGTAGTCGTCGGCGCCGGCATCCAGTCCTGAAACCTTGTCCTCCAGCCCGCCGCGCGCGGTCAGAACGAGAATGTGCGTGTTGATGCCGCGGCTGCGCCATCGCTTCAATAGGGTCAGGCCGTCGAATTTCGGAAGCATCATGTCGAGGATGATCGCGTCATATTTTGTGGCCTCTGCCTTATACGCGCCTTCTTCGCCGTCATAGGCGACGTCTACTGCGTATCCGTCTTCTTCAAGGCCCTGGCGCAATGCTCGAACGAGAGTTCGATTATCTTCAACCAACAATACTCGCACGGTGCACCTCGTCGGTTTAGGGCAGCCGGAAATCGCTGCCGGTTACGACGGTTAATCACGATTGAGTTTTCTTGCAACCGGTGTTCGGATGTGTCCAGTTGCTCTCTCATAATTCATCGTAAACCTGTGGCATTAAAGGGTTATGAGATCGCCGGCATCTTCCGAGTATTTGGTTTTGGCCACTGTAAAGTCGCTTCAATTCTTCGAGTCAACTGCCCCAAGCCGGTAGCCGCCTCACTTCCGTTCCGAGAACTTCAATGCTGCCGAATTGATGCAGTACCGTTGACCGGTTGGTGCCGGCCCGTCCGGAAACACGTGCCCAAGATGCGCGTCGCAACGGCTGCAAATGACTTCCGTGCGCGTCGTAAACAGCGACTTATCGACAAGCAGCGATACGTTTTCGGCATCGATTGGCTGCCAATAGCTCGGCCAGCCGGTGCCGCTTTCGAATTTGGTCTTGGAATCGAACAACTCTTGGCCGCAACATATGCAGCGATAGACTCCGTCTTCATGGTGATCCCAGTACGCGCCGGTGAATGCTCGCTCGGTGCCCTGGCGACGGGTGACGCGATACTGTTCGCTGGAAAGAGCTGCTTTCCATTCCGCGTCGGTTTTCTCAACTCGGCCTTCTCTCGGTGTGCCGCGCCGTTCCGGCTGATTCCGCGAAGAACCGAATCCAAAGGCCATCAGTACGACGATTAGTGCGATGCTGCCCAATGTCATGACCAACAGGACCTTTTGTGCATTCATGCTCGTGACTCCGGTTGTGACGCTGTATGCTCCGCAATTGTACCAACTTCTAGCAAGTCTCTGTTCGCCGGATTAGCGGTGCGAACAAATTCTTCGTTAGAATGGCATGTGGATGCAGCAATCGGATTGATCAGTCGTTCGTCGGAAACGGTAGCGGTGTCGAAAAGACACACGATTTGTTGGCACTACAGTATCGACGGGAGGGTGGCAGTGGTTCCGCGATTTTTGATCCTCGTGGTCGTCGTAGTTCTTTTCGGTGTTTCGGTGTTGAATGCCGGAAACATCTATCAGGTCACCAGCCGCGACGGTGAAAAGTCAATCACGTACGAGGTCCGAATCGGCGGCGGCAGACTGATGGATCAATACACGGCATTCGATCCTGAAACGAAGAAGTTTGTCTATTTGCAGTGGAAGCGAAGCGGCCCGAAGCCGACGCCGGCGATGACCATTTGGGACCACCGTACCGGCGATACGATAGCACTGTACAAATTCCCCGACGCCAAGCATCCTCTGCCAGTGATTGCCACCATCGACGCGATGAAAGTCTGCCCCATGACAGGCGACAAGAACCCAACGAAGCGATTGCACATCATTTACGACTGAGCGGACGAGAAAGTGAAAAGCAAGCAGTGCCGAAGGTGGGACTTGAACCCACACCCCCGTGAGGGGACCGGATTTTGAGTCCGGCGCGTCTGCCATTCCGCCACTTCGGCTGGCACCATACCAGATTAAGTCTGCAACCTCTCACGGGCAAGGGGCTATTCTTGGTTGTCCTTGCGCTGCAATTTGCAGCCGGCGGGCGCGTGCCAAGCGCCTTTGTCGTTGCCGGTTAGATCGCAATGAGCCACGCTAGCACTGGCGCGATCATGAAGCCAGACGGCTTCGCCGTGATTGTTTCGAACCTGGCAGTTAGCCAGCCCGCAATGTCCGCCGCCGCCGACCGCCACACCGGCCCTGGAATTCCCGATCATCTTGCACTCTTCGAACATCCCCTGGCCACGTTCATAGACAAACGCGCCGCCCCCTTGGTTCTCGCGAATCTCGCAACGAAGCAGCGTGGCCTGGCCCCCTTCGCCGATGGTGACGCCGGCGCCGTCGTTTTGGCCCAGGATGCACTCCTCGAAGGTAGCCTGGCCGCCGTCGAATACAAACGCTCCGGAATTGCCGCTTCCGAACAACGTGCAGCGGCGGAAGATCACAACTGCCTGATCATGCACGGCGACGGCGTCGGCGCCTCGCGACCGAATCCGGCAATGCTCAAAGACCGGCCGCCCTCGGCCAATGTCCACCGCGTAACACTCGACGCCGGCCTCGGCCGGCCGGCAGCGCAAAAACAGTCCGCGAACCAATACCGGGTCGTCGGTGGCGATTTCAACGCAACGAGCGTCGTGCGGAGCAACTACGATGTCATCGACCGGCCCATCGCCGATGATCTCCAGAGACTTGTCAATTCGAATCGTATCGCGGTAACGCCCGGGCTTGATGACAATGCGATCGCCCGGCGCTGCGGCTGAAACCGCCGCAATGACTGACGTATGGTCGCCGCTGCCGTCTTGAGCAACGATTAACGCGTCGGCGCTTAGAAACTCTTTCGCGCGAATCCACCCAGTGACCATCTGGGCGGCGCCTTCGAGATATCGTTCCATTTGTCCGGCGACCCAGCGATTTTCAGGCTCCCTGCGAAGACAATTCTCCAGCAAGGTTCGCCACGGTTCGCGCAAGGCGCGCGGAACCTTTGGCGGAACCCGGCGCAGATTATCGATGAACTGTTCGCGGGTCTCGCCGGTATGAGCGCGGCGGCCGGTTAACGCAAACAGCACCGTGACCGCCAGTGCATAAACGTCGGCTGCCGGGCCGAACTTGTTCCTGAGCATCTCGGGTGCGGCATAAGTCAAGGAACCGAATAACGGACCGGTAAGGCGTTCGTCGATGGACCGAACCAATCCGAGGTCGCCGAGTTTCCATCGGCCCTTGACGCGAATGATGTTGCCCGGCTTGACATCGCCGTGCGCGTGGCCTTCGCTGTGGACGTGCGTCAAGGCGCGTGCCAGCCCGAGCGCCAGTTCGCGAAGCTCTTCTTCCGACATTCGCTCGCCGGATTTCAAGAATCGATGTAGCGTAATATCGCCGAGTTCGGTCGCAAGGAAGATCGACCCAGCCAATTCGCCGTCCCGTATTTCGCCCGAGGAACGGTAGTTGATGATGTAGTCGTGATGCAGACTGGCCAGGCCCAGGATTTCGTTAAGGACGGACTGTCGGTCCTTTTCATCGGCAGGTCGAATGATTTTGACGGCGACCTGAGAAACGACTCGTCCTAAAGTCTCTTCGTCGGCGGCGTAGACAGAACCAAACGACCCGGCGCCGAGATAGCGGGTAAGTCGATAGCGACCATCAACGACGAGATTCAGAAAGCGATCCGGCCGATCCATTTTGCTCACCCGGCGACGCGGCAGCAGCCCAAACTTGTCGGCACGCCGAGTTGCCGGCGGCAGGCCCCATGGCCATAGACCTTTGTATGTTATCATGCCGGCTCCCGGCAGCGTAAATCGAACTGCCGATTCCGCAGAATGGGCCAGCTTACAACAATGATCAGCTGAGGTCGGTTTGTGCGAAACTCCTGAAATTGTTGGCAGTTACGTCCAGCAGTGCATATACTTTTGAGTTGACTACCTGATTGGGCGTCTCTACACTTGACATCCGTATCGGTGGAGCCGATCGTAAGGAACCGAAGGAGAGGCACCGGTGACCAAGAAAGAAATCGTCAAGCAGATCTCCGACAAGACCGGTCTGACGCAGTTGAAGACCAAAGAGATCGTGCAATGGACCTTTGACGCAATTATTGACACGCTGCTGACCGAGAAACGGATCGAGCTACGAAACTTTGGCGTGTTCGAGGTCAAACGCCGCAAGGCACGTCGTGCTCGAAATCCCCGGACCGGCGACCGTGTGGACGTCGAACCCAAGAACGTGGTCACTTTCCAGCCCGGCAAAGAGATGGAAGAGCGAGTCCGCCAGATGGATCTCGTCGTGGAACGCCCGAAAAAGCCTCGCCGCGTTCGCCAGGCAGTCGCCGCGGCCGCTTCCGACGGCCGATCCGAGCCCACGACTGCGAACGTGAATGCATCGGCGGCCAACTCCGTCGCAGAGAATTCGACACCAGCCGTCAACGGCACGCATGACGACGCCCGCAAGAAGAAGTTAAAACAGTAAACCTGGGCAGTCATCTCCGCAGTCTGCGTAAACCGGGGCCTCCTCCCCGGTTTTTTTGCGCGCCGGAAAAGTGTGTAAAGTTCAAGTCCCTTGCGGGCGCTGCCGATATTTCTGATGAAAGCGAACAGTTCGGCAAAGACGGTTGAGGTGGTTATTCCGCGAGGGACGGAATCGCCGACCACGCCGAGCCGAAATGAAACTTTGGCAGGGAGGCTTGGTATGCGGCGGCTACTATTGCTTGCGGCGGTCGCCGGCCTGGGGCTGCTCAACACGGGTTGCCTGATGAATCAGTACGCCAGCGACCCCAACATCCGAATGAATCAGCTGCTCAACCAGTCCGAAGACTTACGGCAGATCAAAGGTGAATGGCAACGGATCTGGTTCAATGACCAGCCGTCGCACCTGACGCCGGAACGAGTCCACGGCGGTATTCAGTAGCACAAAGAACATTGCAATGCCGTCGATGGCAAGGACGCCGTCGGCGGCATTGTACGTTTTGTCACTTCTTCACGTCGCCTTGAACGCTGATTCGAACTCCTTCGCCGCCGGAGAATCGCAAAAACAACCCGTGCGTCGCGACGCCGTTGACCACTTTGGCCAAGACCGGCGACCAACCCTCCGGCAATTCCACGTCGAACTTGTCCTCATCAGCGACTGCCTGACGGTTGCGCTCGATTTCATGCACCAGCTTTCCGCCGATCCAAACGCGGAGCATGTCGTCCGAGCCGGTGAGCATCTGCACTTTCTGCTTCTTCGGCGAATAGACATATGTCAACGCATAAACGGCGACACGGTCCTTCTTGAAGATCGCCTGCAGGTCCAGGTAGCCGTTGGGTTCCGTGGATCGCAGTTGCCAGGCGATCTTCTCGCCGGCCGGGTTTTGATAGGTCGCCTTTGGATCGGGGTTCTGCTCCGGCGGCTGCACCTCGCGAAATTCGCGTGGGAAAGTGCCTGCGACCCAGAACTCCAACCCGAGCGTACGGATCGATTCCTGGGCCGACCGGTCCTTCAAGAACGCGACCAGGTCGATGAACTGATCGAAACTGAGTTGCGAGATGACATTGTCGGGCATCAGCGATTGCTTCGACGGTTCAAGCTCGTCGAGTTCCTTTTTCTGCAGCCGAATCTCTTTCGCTTGTGCGTCTTTGAGCACAATCTCGGTCGGAGTGTCAACGATCTTCAAACCGGTGTACGTCAGGCCCTTCTTTGTCGTGGCAATGAATGACTGGTAGCCTTCCTTGATTTCCTTGTTTGGATCGATCATCGATTCCATGATCTTTTCAATCGAGTGCGTTTCCCAGACGCGAGTGAGGTCCGGTCCGACAGTGCGGCCGGCGCCCTCGATCTGATGACAGTTGATGCATGCGAGGACTTTTCCTTCAAGGAACAGGGCCCGGCCGCGAATCGCGTTGCCCTTCATGGCGACGAGGTTTTGCACGCGAGCCACTTGTTCCTTGTCCAGCGATACCAAAAGGGCGCCTCGCATCACTTCAGTAAGCAGTTTGTTCAAGTCGGCGTTTTTGGCCGCGTGACGACGAAGTCCGTCCGTCACCTGCGGCAGAAACTCGCGGGGCAGCTTCTTCGCCAGGAGCATCTCGCCAACTGATTTTGCGCCCTCCGGCTGCAGCGCAAGCGTCGTAATCGCCTCTCCCTGAATCTGGGCGTCGTCGTGGGCGAGCATCTTTTTCGCGATGGGCGAGGCAAGGGCAGGGTCAATCTGCACCAGTGACCGCAGCGCTTCGAGATGCAGCAACCGAGCGTCGGCGTTCGCGGGCTTTTCCATTTCGAGAATCGCCTTTAGCGGTTGCACGCTCGACTTGTCGTTGAATACCCGTAGCGTCTTCAGAATCGCCAATCTCTCGGAGTTCGTCCACGTTTCGTCCCCTAAGCGGCTCACCAGCGTCGGCACGGCAGCTTGGAGCCGAACCTGTTCGACCGTGCGCAACACCGTCAGGCGAATGTCGGGGTCGCGGTCGGTCAGCATACCCAGAATGAACTTCGTCGACTTTTCATCCTTGACGGCGCCGAACAGGCCGAGCATGTCGAGACCGGCTCGTTTCTCTTCCGGGCCGGCATCGGCGCGCGCTGTCAGATAATCCCGCAATAGATCCGGGCCGAGCGGCGGGTCCAGCAGGTAATTGGCGAACGATTTCGTCAACTGCACGCGCTGCTCGACGCTCAAGTGCGGGTTGCTCAGAAGTTCCGGAAGCGATTCGGCCGCCGGCCGCGTTCGAAGACTCAAATACGCGTCGACGACGCGGTCGCGGTCGCGGTCGGAACCGGAGTTGGCCAGATCGATCAGCTTTCTCATGCCTTTGGCGCCAAGCCGTTCGATGGCCCGCACGATTCCGTCGTTCAAATACAGGTCGCCGCGACGCTCGAATCGGAACAGGTTGATCAGCACGTCCTCTGCGCCTGCAGCGCCGATTCGGCCAAGCGCAAGCGCAAGCGATCTGCGTACGGCAGGTCGATCGTCAAACGATGCCTTGATGATCTCATTGGCCGCATCGGCATCGCCCGGTTCGCAGAGTAGCGCCAGCCCGTCGGCCGCGAGTCGCACAATGTCCGCGTCCACATCTTGCAACAGCTTGAAGAACGCCTGCCGTACATCTTTGTTCCAGAACGAATGGGCGGCGCCCATCGCTGCGAGCCGGGCAGGCTTGGAGCGGTCGAGGTCGAGGGAAAGTTTGAGCAGCGCCGCGAGGTTCTTGTCGCCGCGCTTTCGTAGTTCCGCCTGGGCGACGCGTCGATCGCTAAACGAGGGCGAGTCGAGAGCTTGAATCAGTCCGGCGTCGTCGAGCGATACGATCTTCTGCCAGGCGTCCATCTCGCGCAATTTGAGCGGCGGTTGCTCCGGTGTGCCGGCCCAACTGAGTCGATAGATTCGGCCGTTCTTGCCGTCGCCCCAAAGCCGTCCGGCGCCGCCCGAATCGGTGCGCCAGTCGACGACGTAGATTGCCCCATCCGGCCCCGTCACCATGTGGCACGGCCGAAACAGTGGATCGTCGCTCTTGAGAAACTCGAACTCCTCGATGGCTTGAAAGGTCGCGCCCGCCGGCTGCACCCGGTACGCGCGGATCAGTTTGCGGAAGCAATCAGGATAAAAGAGCAGTCCGCGATACTCCTCGGGGAACTGCATATCGTTGTAGATCAAGAGCCCTGCCGGAGAGCCGCGGCCTGTCTTGAGCATCGCCGGCATTTTGCCGGGCATCTCGCCAAACACGGCGCCGCGAACGTGATCGGGCCGGCAACAGCGGGCGCCGGTGAACAATCGCCAACCGAAATCCACTTCTTCGACAACGTGCATCAGTCGGCAACCGGTGAATTTGCTGCCGTCCTCGTTGTCGTTGTCGACGTGGAACCAGTTGAAGTTCTCGTCCAGGGCGAGGTCGCGATAGGGGTTGCGGTAACCAAGCGAATACGTGTGCATCTTCGAACCGTCGGGCCGGCAACGAAATACGGCGCCGGTCCGCAGCACCGTAGCCCGGCTGCCGTCGGAACCTTCGACAAAGTTGTCGTCGTCGCCGGAAGTAATGTAAAGCCAGCCGTCGTTGCCGATGGTCAAGCCGGATACCTGATGGTGATGGAAACCGCAGAAACCGTGGGCGATCACCTCGGGCTTGGGCGGCGTCGCGCGGTCTTTGCGTGGATCGAGGTCGGCGAGCTTGTATCGGCGGACGCTGCCGCGGCTCGCGGTGTACAACCAATCTTCATGAAGCAGAATCGTCGAAGGCAATTCCTCGTCAAGAATGACCTCGAACTTGTCGTAAGCGTTGGTTTTTGGATTGAGCCGCAGAATCTTGCAAATGTCCTTGGTGCGTTTCTTCATCGTGGCGACAGAACGCTTGCTGCCGTCCTTGTAGGTGAATTCTTCCGGCAATTCCTTCCATTCGTCGCCTGGACTCGGCCGCCACTCGAGCACATACAATGTGCCGTCATTGCCAAAAGTCATGCCGACCGGATTGACGACGGTCGACTCATCGGCGACAACCTCAATCTTGATTCCTACTGGTGCAAAATAACCCTTGAGTTTCGGGTCGTGTTTGCCCTTATCCTCCAGTTCGAGCCATTTGGGCGCCGGCAAGAGGGCTGACTGCGGTTGTGTCAGATCGGTTTTCGGTTGCGTGAATCCCGTGGCGGCAACCAGCAACAGGATTACCAATGCGCAAAAGCGATTCACTGTGTCACCTCGAATGGCAAGCGGCAGGAGGGCAGTCTCGCCGGACAAATGCGGTCCAGCGGCTTCGATGTCTTACAATAGTCGAATGTCCCTTCGTTTGCCATGAGGCAGTATGATGGTTGCCGAGTTTTCAGAGTCCGGCGTTTCGTTTCAGTATCCATCGACATGGACCGCCGAGCGTGAAGAACTCGACGACGGTTGGACAGTGACCGTTCAAAGCCCCGGCACCGCATTTTTCATGTTGTGCCTTCGGTCGGACGCGCCGGATTGCAGCGAACTCGCGCAACAAACGATCAAGGATTTGTCCGAAGTATATCCTGATCTTGAGTCCGAGCCGGTTGCGGCGAGCATTGCGGGGCAGCCGGCGATCGGGCACGACATTAGGTTCTTTAGTTTCGATTTGACCAATTCATGTTGGACAAGATGTGTAGATGCTGTGGAAGGGACCGTTCTGTTGATGTGGCAATGCAGCGACTTGGACTTGGAACAGTATGAGCCGGCCCTGCGTGCCATCGTCGCGTCGCTGCAAATTGAATGAACAAACTTGTGGGCGGGAAAAGGATTCGGTTCGATTTCGTCGAGCGCATCTGGCCATGCGAATCGATCATGAATTGACCTACGCCGCACGGCGCTGGGAAGGCGGCGGCAACTTGATCGGCTTTGGGCCGCCAGCAGCCCACGAATCCGATGCGTTCGTGACGTTATCGAAATGCTGTTGAACAATGTCGCGCCAATGTCGGACTCCATCTCGATTCAAATCGGGCGGCACGATCAGCGGTTCCGAGATGACGCAGAAAACGGTGCTTCCGGGCCAGGGTATCGCGAATCGATCCCAACTCTTGGCACGCCAGGCGCGGCTATAGGAAAACGCCACGAGATAGACCGGCAACCCGGTGATCGATGCGATTTTGGCTATGCCGGGTTGGACGATGTGGCGAGGGCCGCGAGGGCCATCCGGAGTAATGAACAGGTGCCCTTCCGTAGATCGAGCCATATCGAGAAGTGCCGTTGCGCCGCCGCGCGTTGTCGAACCGCGAATAGCGCTGCAGCCGAGATGGCTTGCGACCTTTGCTGCCAATTCGCCGTCGGCGTGCTGGCTGATCAACATTTGCAGGCGAGAGCGCTTCCTGGCCATCATCAAGAAGGAATCGTGCCAGACGGCGTAGATGCAGCGACGACTGCGCCAGGGCAGAGGATGTTGCCGGCCGCAAAGAAATGACCAACGAAAGCGCAAACTTGCGATCCAGCCGCGCAACACGGTCGCGATTCCGAACGCAGCACAGCGAATTGCCAACGGATGGCGAAGCTTCATGCTTGAACCACCATTTGAGTTAATCGGCTACGAATCCTTCTTCAGATCAAGATCGTCGCCCGGCTTCTTCTCGAATTCCAAGTTGAAACCAAGCCACTCATCGGCCTGTTTCTCGTCAGACTTCTGCGACTCCGATTCGACCTGCAAGACTTCGACGACTTCTTGCACTTCCATGACGTCGTCAAGGGAGTCCGATTTCGGTGCGGACACTGACATCGGTGAAGTCAGTTGCGAAGGCGGGGCGACGACCGTATCCGACAGCGACTGATGAATCCGATTGCCGTTCACATCCAACGTAAAGTAACTGGTGCCGGCCGGAACCTCAAACACGAGTTTGGCGGGCACGCCTGTATCGGAGTAATCGCGAATGGTTCGGCCCGACGAATCGAGGATTTTTCCGCGATCGGCAACGCGAGCGTTTTCGTCGATCACTTCCGCGAAGATCTGTTGCAATGAGGTCAACTCGGCAGCGAGTTTGTGGTCCCAAAGATCGACATTCGTTCCCGATTCAAGGTCGTCTAGTTCCTCCATCTGTTGCTCATTGACGCTGCGGCCGATGCCGATGAGCACAAACTTCAGTGGGCGGCGGCGGCCTGCGGCAATTTCGCGGGCCAATTGCACCGAGTAACTCTTGACGTCTTCGAGGTCGTGCAATTCGCCGTCGGTGATGAAGACGTAAAAGCCCCATGGCGCCGAGTGGAATCGGTCTACGAAATACCGAACGGCGGGAAGCAGTTGCGTTCCGGTGCCAAAATTCTTCGGCGGACCGAAAGTATGCCGATCGGCCTGGTCGGCGGTAAGGTCCCCGATTTCTTCGATGCGTCCGCCGGCCTGGCCTGTTGCCCAGTAAATGCACGTGGTGCCGCCGTCGGCGTCGAGTTTTCGCGCCAGATAAGCACAGACTTTTTGTGCGACAGGCGTAATCGAGTTCTGCGGCGCGTTGCCGAAGATCGGTGAGATCGGTCCGCCGGCGTTGATGCCATAAAGTTGGCTCATCGAACCGGAGCCGTCTAGTGCAATGCCGGTTTGAGTCCCCTCACGCACGGGGTCCATCAAAATCGTTGCAACGACGCGTGTCGGACGATTGGGTTGAGCATATACGTTCACCTCGCCGAACGGTTCGACGACTTTCTTGAGCTGAGCCATGATGCCGGTCCTCCAGAGCGTTCTCACACACCGTACATCGTATTATTCGCTGCCGGGGCTGGAAATTGAGTTTGGAATTCGAATTCGTATTCGCAGCAGGTGCTTTGCGAGTCGTCGCGTCATTGGCGCCTGATGGAGCGCAACCGCCGCCCAGCCAATCATCCCAACGACCATGCATATCCAATAAAGGTACAGAGTCGGCGTGTGCCATGGGCCTCGTGTCCATGCCGCGATATTCCAAACCGCTGCCGCCGCCGCCAACGGAAGGAGTTGCAAGCGCTTTTCGGGTCGGTGTTTCAGCATCCATGCCAGGATCAAGTATCCCGGTGCTAGGAACGGCACAAACCAGCGGATCGAGACACAGCGGCCGGCGTAGTTGTTGGACGTAACGGCATATGCGAGAAACGCAAGCGCGCAAAAGCCGACGGACCAAACCAGAATCGAGCGTTCAACATCACAGCGAAAAAGCCACGGGACCGCGAATAGCGCCAAGTACAACGGCAGGTTGTGTCCGAGAATTCCCTTTTGGCCGCCCAGCATGTCGAGGCAGTAGATGACCACGTGGCCGAAGCTATCATGTTGCCAGCGGCCTGTCATGTTGCTGGTGTCGAACGGCGAACCCGGCCAACGGAGATATTCCGCAACCGCATTGGCCGGACCAATCGTTCCTGCAATCGCATAATTCACGACATGGTGGACCAAAAACCATGGCAGTGCGGCTAACGAGAAACTGACGATCGCTTTGACACGTTCACTCCATGAATTGAGCTTGCGACAATCCCACAGCAGCCATGTGCCGGTTGCCGTCAGAAGTATCGGACCAGTGCCCAAATCGATGGTGTAACCCAGACCAGCTAGTGCCCCAATGCTTAGCAGCAGTGTCGTTCGTACTGGGGCAGGACCGATGTTTTTCGACGATAGTTCGAGCATGCAGACGATGATCCAGGTCACCACGGCTAGCAGTTGAACGTGATTATTGACGTGCCGGGCGTAGGGCAGGGCGATGGAGCCGATGCTGAAGGAAGTGGTCAGCGTAAGTAGTGCTGCCCGCGGCAGGTTCAGCAACTTGCCAATGCGGAACATCCCGACGGCTGCGGCCGCATATGGCAAACCGGCGCCGAAGAAATTCATCCACCAACACCACAATCGAGGATTGCCCGAAGCACGAATGCCCGCGATGCGGACCGTCTTGGCGGCGATGGCAAGCATCAACGACGGGACCGGCGATTTGTCTGAGTAATAGTGTCCGTGGATCAGCAATCGGTCAAGCGTGCCGTGACGCTGCAGGTCGGTTTCGACGGGATCGTATGGCGAGCGATCGGCTGGAACTCGAATAAAGATCGAGTCGTCGATTACAAACGTATCCCGTTCCGCGAGCGACTCGACGGCGGCGAGGCGGCTGCCGTCGTTCCACGCGCCGGCGAAGGGGCGAGCGCTGATGAGCGCGACGATCATCGCCGCGGCGGCGATCCACCATCCGTCATAGCGACTTGCGAAAATCCGTGAGAACATGCACCCTCCGTGGCGCTTTTGGTCACAGCGTCGGGCCGATCTGCCAGGGGGCGAATTCCTCTTCGCCGACGCCTGCCAGTTCGCTTTTGGTCTTTTTGCCGCCGGCAACGGCGAGGACTTCCTCGAAAATCTCGCGACCGACGTCCTCGACGGTCGTGCCGCTGAGAATCCTGCCGGCGTCGATGTCCATGTCGTCTTTCATGTGCTGATACAACGGCGTGTTAGTAGCGACCTTGATTGACGGCGATGGTTTGCAGCCGAATACGGACCCGCGACCCGTTGTGAACACCAGCACATTCGCGCCGCCGGCGACGATGCCGGTCATGCTCACGGGGTCGTAGCCCGGCGTGTCCATCACGACGAAGCCCTTGGTTTTCACAGGCTCTGCATAGTGCAGAACGTCCATTAAGGCGGTGCTGCCTCCCTTGGCAATTGCGCCAAGCGACTTTTCATAGATGGTTGTGAGGCCGCCCTCCTTGTTGCCCGGCGATGGATTGTTGTTGATCTCTGCGCCGAAGATCTTCGTGTACCATTCCCACCACTTGATGCGCTCGACCAGTTTCTCGCCGACTTCACGACTGATGGCACGGCGAGTCAGCAAGTGCTCCGCACCATAGATTTCCGGCGTCTCCGCGAGGATGGAAGTGCCTCCTTGAGCGACAAGCAGGTCGGAAGCGACGCCCAGAGCGGGATTCGCGGTCACACCGCTGTTGCCGTCGGAGCCGCCGCAGTTCGTGCCCAAAACCAGATGCGAGGCCGACAGGCGCGTCCGCCGAACGTCGTCGACACGCGGCAGCATCTCCGCGATTGCTTTGACGCCGGCGGCGACCGTCTTAGCGATTCCACCGCATTCTTGAATGCTCAGGACGACCGGACCTTTCTTGATGCCGTTGAGTTGGATCAGCTTCTCTTTTTCAACCAAATGCACGGCCTGGCCAGTTTCGCAGCCAAGGCCGACAAGGATGTACGCGGCGACGTTTGGATGTTTTGCGAACCCGGCCAATGTTCGGTCGAGCTGACGGTGGTCGGGGCCATCGTACTGCATCGCGCAGCCTTGTTTGTGAACGATCGGAATCACACCGTCCACATTGGGAAAAGCCCGCAGCAAGTCGCGTTCCCGCAATTCCGCAGCGATGTACTTGCTCGTGTGAGCAGAACAATTGACTGTACTGATGATCGCGATGTAGTTCCTTGTGCCGTACCGCCCGTCGCCGCGATCATAGCCGTCGAAGTAGCGAGGTGCGGCCGGAGCCGGCGGTGCGGGGCAATCGCGGCAAAACGCGTAGTCGCGTTCAAACGCATCGGCCCGAACATTGTGCACGTGCACCCATTCTCCAGGCGCTATCGTGCGGCCGGCAAAACCAATTACCTGTCCATACTTCAGCACTTCAGCCCCGGCAGCAATCTCCCGCAACGCGAGCTTGTGGCCCAGACCGATTGAGCGCGGCAGACGCACCTGGTGGCCTCCGATTTCCACCTGAGCGCCTTCTGGCAGCGGGCGAGCAACGACGGCGACGTTGTCTTCCGGTCGAAGCTGAACGGCTACTGCAGAAAGTGGAACGGCGGTCATGGAAAGCACCTTCAATCATCGGTCGGGTCAGTGTCGTTGCTACCGTACCCGGAATGTCCAAGGAATGCAAACCCGGAACGAACAGCACATTAGGAACGACGGGTGTTCCGATCATGCGGACATTGCCGCCGAGTTCATGGTACCGATGCCACAGGTCTTATTTTGCGGGAAAGAGAAAGCTTGCGGTTGACGGATTGAGCGTTAGAATTACAACGCTTCATAGACTCCCAGGCAAGGGTCCAGTACTCGCGCCGAAGCTCGACATCGTTCGAGTGCGGGATAGTGTTGTTTTCGTCAGACGACCAGAGGTCGGTCGATGGACAAAAAGTTGTGCATCGCCTCGATGGTGGTGGCAGGAGTCATGCTCCTGATCTTCCTCTTGGACCTCATCGTGGGGCTGCCGTTTGGCGGTTCCGGGCCGTTTGTTTACATCGACATCTTCGGAATGATCTGTGCCGGCGTGTTGCTCTACATGGGCTTCCATGCGTGGCGCGAAGTGCGTTGATGATTCGTCATTCGCTGGTCATCGACCGCGATGAATCGCACTGCAGCTAGTTCTGTCGATGTGGCTTACCTGATAGGTAAGACTTGAGTCGCTGTTGCAGTTCCTTGGCGATTTCCGGTGCAATCGACGGCGGCAATAGCTCGATGGCCTTTTTCTCCCAGACAATCGCTTCTTCGAATTTTCCTAATTCGGCGTACGCGGCCGCCAACACATCCAATCCTTGTGCCATCCGAAAGTCAGTTGCCTGACAAACGATTTTCGCGGTTCGTAAAGCCTCGTTGCCGTTGCGTTGGCTTGCTTCGGGATGCGTTGCTTTCGTCCAGGCTTCTAGTAGCGCCGCCTGCGGCCAGTTTTTGTCGATGTCAAACGTCGCGCGAAATTCCTGTGCAGCTGATTCCTGCTTTCCCGTTTCGTAGAGCGAGTGCGCCAGGTTGAGGCGAACCAGCAAGTCGTCCGGCGCATTGGTCTTTGCCAGGCGATACGCCTTGACTGCGTCGGCCGGTTTGCCCATGGCTTCGAGGACAATGCCCTTGTTGTTATGGGCGATGGCCGAGTTGGGCATTCGTTCGAGAACGCTTTCGAAATGCGCGAGCGATTCCTGCAGTTTTCCTTGCCGTCGGCGAATATTACCGAGGCCGAGGTGCGCATCCGGAAACGCCGGGTCGATCGCGAGTGCTGCGGCAAAGTGTCGTTCCGCGTCAACCGATCGCCCCTGTTGATCGCGAATCCTCGCCAAGCCGGCATGAGCCGGGGCGGACTTGTCGTGGATGCGCAAACTTGCTTCAAAGTGTCGGGCGGCTTCCTCATATCGGCCGAACTTTTCGAGGATGATCGCCATATTGCCATGCGTCGCAGCAGACTCGGGGTTGATGCGCAACGACGTGCGAAATTCTTCATGCGCTTCGGCGAGAAGATTCTTTTGAACAAATGCCATGCCGAGGTAATCATGCGCGGTTGAATTCGAGCGAGTCACGCGGAGCGTGTGGGACCAAAGCGTTTCGCTGGTACGCCAGTGCCGCGTTTGTTTCCACGTCATGATGCCGCAAGCCAATAACACGACGCCTGTCACAGCGCCAAGCGGGACCAGGCGCTGGGACCACCTTGCAGAAACCTCGGCGAGGCCCCAGACGAGCATGATGTAAAAGCCGATTGTGGGCACGTACGTGTATCGGTCTGCGTAGGCATGTTGGCCGACCTGCATGATGCCGATGACAGGCACTAGTGTGCCAAGATACCAAAGCCATCCGACAAGCAAATACGGCGATCGTTTCGCCAGGTAAAGCGATGCTGCAGTAATGAACAGCAATAGCACGCTGGAAGCAATCGCATGCCAGTGTGGCAATGCTTCTTGCGGGTGCGGATAAAAGATGGCGAGGTTTCTCGGCCAGAATGTCATCCAAAGATACTGCACATACGAAACGAGCGAGTTTTCGATTCGCAACGTCAGCGGGAACTGCTCGAACGTTCGGACCACGACACCCTGGGCTCTTACCGTCAATGGGATCGAAGCCGCCACGAGTACAAAGAGCGGCAGCTTCTCGCCGACGAGGCGCAATAACGACGCGGGCGCGAAGTCGCTGTGTTGTCGATCACCCAATTGCCAGCGACGCAGCGGCCAGTAGTCCAAAAGAAGCAACACGGCCGGCAACGTCACGAGCATCGGCTTGGCCATCAGGCCGAGCACAAAGGCGACTACGACCAAGGCATAACGGCCAAGACTCGGTTTCAGGGCGTAGTGCGTGTATGTCGCCATCGTCACGAGCCAGAAAAAGGTGCTCAGCGTGTCCTTACGCTCCGTCACCCAAGCGACCGATTCGACGTGCGTCGGATGTAAAGCGAACAACGCAGCAACGAACGCGCTGCACCAGACGGCATTCGTCGCACGATTCAACACAAAAAAGAGCAGTATTGCGTTCAGCGCATGCAAGAGGACGTTTGTAAAGTGAAAGCCGGATGACTTCAATCCGAACAGATCGTGATCCAATTGCAACGACAACCACGTCAACGGGTGCCAATTGTAGGCGTGATACGCGGTGAAGGACCAGATAATGCTGTCGACGGTCAGTCCTTCCTGAACGTGTGCGTTCTCGGTGACGTAATCGGGGTCATCGACGTTCAGGAATTCAAACTCACTGCTGACGGTCTGGCCATATACTGCGAACACCGCGACGATTAGACCAACAACAATCCATGCCGTCGGTTTCTGAAGGAATTTCGTAGCCGTAGTGGCGGGCGTCGTCGGATCATTGGACATAAGAGTGGAATAGGCATTGGTACGGGAATCGTTCAGATGTGCCTCTATTGCGACATCACTTCCGCACTGTGCCGATGCAATTCGACGATTGCTTCGATGATGCCGGCGACGGTATAGGTTCTCGCTTCGGCAGCGACGTCGACGTCGAATTCGCGCACGGCTGCGCTGGTCACCGGGCTGATCGTGACGATCTTGACCGTGCCCTGTCGAATGCGCATCAGGCTCGTCTCATCTAGTTTCCGCAAAACGGCCCTTGCAATGTTGCCGCTCGTGAATGTGACATAGCGAATTTCGCCGCGGCTCAGCGCTCGCAGCGCTTTGCATTCGGGATCCACCGAATCCAGTTGCGAGTAGACGGCGATTTGACGTACGTCTGCGACAGGCGACAATTCACTTGCCAGTACATCCCGACCTCGATCGGCCCTTACTAACAAGACACGCTTACCGGCGGCCTCGCTGCGAATCGCTGCAGCAAGCTCCTCGGAGCGAAACACGTCGGGCATCAGATCGGGCTGCAGGTAATAGCGGCGCAGTGCGTCGGCCGTCGAAGGACCAATCGCAGCGATCTTAGAGCTTGATAACCGCCGTGAATCGAGGCCTAAATGGATGAGCCGCGACATGAATTTCTCGACGCCGTTGCTGCTGGTGAAGACAATCCAATCAAACTGTTGCAATTGTTGGATGGCCGAATCGACAGGGGACCAATCGGGTGGATCGACGATCTCAACCGCCGGCAACGAATAAACAATGGCGCCAAGTTCTTCGAGTTGCCGGGTCATCTGCGCTGCTTGATGCCGCGGACGCGTCACGAGCACGCGTTGCCCAAAAAGCGGCCGATTCTCGAACCAGGATCGCTGTGGCCGAAGTGTCACGATGGAACCGATGAGAATGATAGCAGGCGGCATCAAACCTTCGGCGCGAACCATCTCAGCGAGAGAAACGAGCGTGGTGGTCCGGGTCTGCTGCATTCCGGTGGATGCCAACTGAACGACAGCGGCAGGTGTATCCGGCGGCTTGCCATGTTGCAGCAGTACCTGAACGATCAGGTCGAGCCTTGCCATGCCCATGTAAATCGCGAGAGTTCCTGGAAACTTCGCCAATGCCGACCAGTCGAGGGAAATCTCTGGCTTCGTCGGGTTTTCATGGCCAGTGATCAGCGCGACCGCACTTGCATGGACGCGCTGAGTCAGCGGCAACTCAGCGTAAGCACTTGCGGCTACGGCGGAAGTCACTCCCGGCACAACCTCATAGGGGATGCCTGCGTCACGCAACACTTCTGCCTCTTCGCCGCCCCGACCGAAGATGAACGGGTCGCCGCCCTTGAGCCGAACAACAATTCGCCCCGCTTTCGCATTTTCGATCATGGCAGACTGAATCTGCGGCCACCTCTGGGGATGCTCGCCCGGCAAGTGTTCGACGCTAATGCGCTTTGAGTCTGGCCTCGCAAGGTCCATTATTCGAGGAGACACGAGTTTGTCATAAATAATGACATCGGCGCGCTGTAGGCACTCGACCGCTCGGAGAGTCAGCAACCCCGGGTCGCCCGGTCCGGCGCCCACGAGGTAAACCAGCGATGGTGCATATTCGGACATCAATCAAACTTCGATCGGTTCCTCAGAATCGGGCACGTTGATTTCGGAATCTTCTTCGGGAACGCCGCCGGGCAGGAACCGGCAGATCCAGATGCCGGATTCGTACAGCATCCACATCGGCACCATCAAGTAAAGCATTGTCAGCGCATCGCCGGTCGGCGTAATCACCATGGCAAATATCGCCAGCCCGAAATAGGCATACTTGCGTTTCTTCCGAAAGTCGTCCGGCGTCATAATGCCCAGTTTCTGCAACACCACCATGATCAAGGGAGTCTCAAACGAAATCCCGAACACAACCGGCATCATGATCGCGAGGCTGAGCCACTCGTTGAGCCGCAGGTCCGGCGTAAAGCCGAGGAAGTCGTTGAACCACAAAAGGCCGGAGACGGCTTGCGGCATGACAACGAACTGGCACATCAGCACGCCTGTGACAAATAACACCGTGCTTGGCCCAATTGCCCAGTACACATAGCGCTTTTCGTTGGGATACAGGCCCTTGGCGACGAACGACCAGATTTGCCAGAACACCCACGGACAGGCCAGCACAAAACCCGCGATGACGGTGACTTTGAAATACACCATCATTGACTCTTGCGCGCTCAGAGTCGTCAGGGCAGGCGGTTTGATCTGATGGTCGATGCCTTTGGCGGCGTTGTAGATTTGCAGCGGATCCATCTCACCTTTCACGTCAAGATATTCCTCCGGTATCTTGTCGGGCGTTGTCCCTCGTAAGGCCGCGAGCTGTTCACGCGAGTAGCGCATCGTCAGAGTTTTTGGATCGAATACTTGTTTGACTGCAGCGTCTCGAGCCGCGTCTTCCTGCACCTGCTTGTAACGCTTTTCGTAGAACTCGTCTAGCGCCGACTGCACTGGCGCTTGGATGATCTTCATGAGTGGCTTGCCGATTCCGAGATAGGGCATTCGAATTGCATCGCCCACTTGGTCGAGTACGAAGCCGATGACCATGAAAAACAGGACGCCGTAAATCGCCCGCCACAGATGCTTTCGGAGTTCTTCGATGTGATCGCCGAAAGACATTCTGCTGTCGGCAAACATGTCGTCTTCGTCGTACGTGCGCATGGCACTTCTCCGGTGACAGGCACGACGGCGGCCGGGGAACGGCTGGACCGGTCGCATTTGGGTGAGAAGTTTATTTTAGCGAATGAACAGCGGATTGTACAAGGAGTCCGGGGGCCGAAGTCAGAAGTCGGGTAGCCGCGTCCGCCAGAACGCAGGTTTCCCACATTCAGGTGAGTCCGGCTACCGGAAAACAAAGCAGTGACAGGGGTCTAGTTTCCGTCTTCCCTCTCTTGCCGTTTCACCATGATTGCCCGATTCTGACAGCGGTAAGCCGCGCAAGTCGTATCGGTTGTAACGCTGGCGCTGACCCTGCCAGCGGTTTCGAGAGGGAAACTCGGCAATGCAACCGAGCGATGCCCGTTGAATCCGGCGATACTGAGAGAGGTTGCGAAATCGCCTCTTCTCTCACATGTGGTGGAACATGCGACGCTGGATGCTCTTGGGCATGTTGTTGTTGGCAGGATGTCAGAATACGATTGGGCCGCTTGCGAACCGGAGTCGGGCGAAACCCGATGATCCGCTTTTTAGCATTCAGGAACAACAGCGCCGCGGCCGCGATCGCTATTCACTGCCGGACGAAGCTGCCGGCCCCCGGACAGGCGTGGATCGTTACGGTCCCACCGGCCGGTAATGAGTGAACAGGCCCGGCGAAGGGAGTTCTCCCATGCGCCGGGTTTTCGCATTCTGTCTCATCTTCATCGCCGGTTGTCAGGCGATCCAAGAACAAAAGGGCGCGCAGACCCTGCCAACCGATGGACCGCCGTTGTCCTATCGGGAAGTGGTGCAGCGCGCTCGCGGGTTCGCGACAACGGCCACCGAAGCATTCTACGTTGACAATTGGACGGATGTCGAATCAACGGCCACTCAGCTTGAGCAGGCGGCGCTCTATCTGCCGCGATCATCGGAGATTCCGGCGACGCGCAAAGCCAGTCTCGACGCTTCGGTCAAGACGTTGGCGGCTGAAGCGGTCAGTTTGCGTGAGGCGGCAAAGGCCAAGGACGAACAGAAGACAAACGCGACATTGCAACGCATTCACATGCGAGTCCGCGAACTGCGGGAATGAGTCCGCGCAAGTTCAATCATTTTTCAAAGCCAAAGAACCGCGCCGAACATACGAATAAGTACATGTCCTTTTTGAGGCAACAACCATGGGCTTGCTCGACAAACTGCGCGGCGAATTCATTGACATCATCGAGTGGACCGAACCGTCCGAGAATCAACTCTTGGCGTATCGCTTCCCTCGTTACAACAACGAAATCAAGAACGGCGCGAACCTGACCGTCCGCGAAGGACAAGCCGCCGTTTTCGTCAGCGAAGGAAAGATCGCCGACGTCTTCACGCCCGGCATGTACACGCTCGAAACCAAGAACTTGCCGATCCTTTCGACGCTGATGGGCTGGAAGTACGGCTTCGACTCGCCGTTCAAGGCCGAGGTCTATTTTGTTTCGACGCGGCAGTGGACCGATCTAAAATGGGGCACTTCCAATCCCGTCATGATGCGCGACCCCGAATTCGGGCCGGTCCGCATTCGCGGGTTCGGCAACTATGCCGTTCGCGTCGGCGATCCGGCGACGTTCATCCGGCAACTCGTCGCCACCGATCCGAATTACGAGATGTATGAGATCTCCAACCAGCTTCGCAACACGATCGTCTCTCGCTTTGTCGATGTGATCGGCCAGTCGAAGATTCCAGTGCTGGACCTGGCTGGGAATTACGAAAAGCTCGGCGGTCTTGTGCGCGAGCGCATCGCGCCCGACTTGCAAGGAATGGGACTGACGTTGACGCAGTTCAATGTCGAGAACGTCTCGCTGCCGCCCGAAGTCGAGGAAGCGCTCGACAAGCGGACCAAGATGGGTGTGCTCGGCGATCTTGGGCAGTACACGCGTTACCAAACGGCCGAAGCGATTCGCGATGCGGCACAGAACCCCGGCGGCATCGGCAACATCGGAGCTTCGTTCGCCGCAGGCTCCGTGATCGCCGGCCAGATGGCTGCCGGCCAGATGGCTGGCAGCCCGGGTGCTCCGCCGCCGCTGCCGTCCTCTGTCAGTTTCTTCATGGCGTTCAACAACCAGCAAACCGGTCCGTTCGACCTGGGCGCCTTGCAGGCGAAAGTTCGCGAGGGTTCGCTGACTCGCAGCACGTTGGTATGGAAGCAAGGTATGGCCGGTTGGGTCGCCGCAGAAACAGTGCCCGAATTGCAAGGTCTGTTCGCCAACAGCCCGCCGCCGTTGCCGAAGTGACCGGCCGGTCGGAATACGAAGGGTTGACCACTGACTCCAGACTCCAGACTCCGGACGCCTGATGTCCGATGCTCAGCGCAAAGCGCCAACGATCACCAAGTCTCCGCCAAAGGAACGTCAGTTCCCGTGCGCGAAGTGCGGCGCCCGGCTGGACTTCGAGCCTTCGGCACGTTCATTGAAGTGTCCCTACTGCGGTTACGAGGAGTTGATCGTCCCCGACCAGGACGGCGTGCAAGAGCGGGACTATGAAGCCGGATTGAGCCAACTGCGCAAGGAGTCGACGTTAGAAGGCCGATCGACGCAAGTGCGGTGCACCGGATGTGGCGCGGTCGTGTTGCTCGAAGACAAAGTTGTCACTGAGAAGTGTCCCTTTTGTGCGACGCACCTCGAAAACAAGCCCGAAGTCGCTGAAACGATGTTCGTCCCCGAATCGGTGCTGCCTTTTCACGTCGATGGCCGCCGAGCGAGAGAGTCGTTCAACGCGTGGATCGCGAGCCGATGGTTTGCACCGAACTCGCTCAAGAAGATGGCGAACCTCGGTCAGCTATCTGGGATTTATTTGCCGTACTGGACCTACGATTCGATGACGTACTCGCATTACACCGGGCAGCGAGGCGACAACTACACCGAAACCGAAACGTACACGACGACGAACGCCCAAGGGCAGACGATCACGGAGACACGAACCGTGGTCAAGACTCGGTGGTATCCGGTGTCCGGGGAGGTGGATCATTTCTTCGACGACGTGCTGATCTGTGCGTCGAAGAGTCTGCCGCCGGGCCCGATTCGCGAACTGGAACCGTGGGATTTGCAGAGCCTCGTGACGTTCATGCCGGAGTATCTGAGCGGATTCAAGACCGAGCGTTATGCAGTCGGTTTGAAGGAAGGCTTTGGCCGAGCCCAGCGAATCATGGATGATCGAATCAGGTCCTTGTGCGCGGCGGACATTGGGGGCGATCATCAGATCGTCGAAACCGTCCGGACGCAGCACGTCGGCGTGACGTTCAAGCATATTCTGCTGCCGCTTTGGCTCGCAACCTACCGATATTTTGACAAAGTCTATCGCATCATGGTCAACGCGAGGACCGGCGAGGTCGTCGGCGAAAGGCCGTGGAGCATCTGGAAGATCGCGCTGGCAGTACTGGGCGTCGCCGTGCTGGTGATTATTATCCTTGCGATTGTGCTCGGCACGCAGTCGTAGAAGCAAGCGACGGGCCGAGAAATCTTCCCACGGATTTCACTGATTGATCCGTGGTTCCATTGGTGAGAAATGCAGGCTACGGCAGGCCGGCCCATTTGCGCCAGACCCATTCGACGCTCAAAAGAAGTAGGAACAGCACCAAAGTCCACGCGGAGCGCCACAGTCGAGTTTCCGTGCGATAGTGCCGCCGCGCAAGAACTTTCTGCATGCGATCGACCAGCTTCGATGCGTCTTCGGGTTCGACGACTTCGCCGCCGGTACGTACGGCCAAGTCTTCCAGCAGCGGCCGATTGGTCGCAAGATCGACAAGCTCCGAACTGTCCGGCATGTCCACGTTGAAGATCGCCCGCATTCTCCCGGAACGTCCGTCGGGCCCGACCTGCGGCTGTAACTGATCGGCCAAGTCGGGGATTACAAGTTCTAATGCATACGTGCCGGGCGGCAGATCGCGCACTTTGGCTTCCAGTTCGCGCGGCCGATTTTCACGGCGAGTCAACGGCACGAGCCCTGCGTTCTCTTCGATGTTGTTTTCCTTCAATCGATACAGTCGAGCGCCGGCGAGCGCATCCGGCCCGAGCGCCTTTGCCGCCTCGCTAAGGCGAACGACGACATCGACCTCCTGGCCGGCGCGATAGAGCGGCTCGCGGGTGCCGAATCGAACGTATTCATTGCCGGTGATCAACGGCTTGTCCGACGCGGCCCAGCGAATCACCTGTCCCCAAAAGCGATGGTGATAGGTGTCGCCGCTCCGATACCGCCAGCGCCAGGTGCTGTCGAGGCCGACGAACATGACGCGGCCGAAGCCGAAGTTCTGGCGAACCACCAGCGCGCTGTTGCGTTCCTGTTCCGCACGATCTTTCGATTCCTTCTTCACGTTCTCCGGCACCCATGCCAGCGTGACGGCGCCGGGTTTTGCCTTGCCGACGAGGCCCCAATAATGTCGCGGCAGGTTTAGCCAGCGCTGGTCGCTCTGCTCGGCGGTGGCCTCTAATTGCAGAAACGAAGAAATACGGCCTTCCGTCGTCAGCGTAACCGGGAAGCCGTCGAGCGGCTTTGCTTCGCGAGGCTCCTGGATCGGCAGCAGCCGGAACAACGGATCGTTTTCGCGATCGGCAGCGGTCGCGCCGAATCCAAGCGGCATCGCCCGTTTGCCTGCAAGGAAGACCAGCGTGCCGCCGCGTTCGGCGACATACGCTTCCAGGCGAGCGCGTTCCGAGATCGGAAGCTGATCCGGAGATACGTCGCCCAGAATAATGCAGTCGTAGCTGTTCAATGCGTCGGGTTCGCTCGGCAGTTTCAAGGACGGATATCCCAGCGACTGCAGTTCCTCTTCAGTGATTCCGACTTCGAGGCGTGGCTGCGAAAAGACGACGCTCTTGATTTGCATCGATGGGTCACGGCTCAACGCCGAGGCCAGATAATGGAACTCCCAGCGAGCCTCGCCGTCGATGACCAGCACCTTGGCCTTGTCATCGGCGACATTGACGACGAGCGGCCGGCTGTTGTTGTCGGTGCGAAGTTCCTCGCGTTCGTTGCGCACGGTCACCTTCAGCAGTCGAGTGCCGACCTCGTCCATTTTCGGTTGAAAACGGACCGTGTAGTTTTGCGTCTTGCCGTCGTGCCGGATCGTCTCTTCTATGTCCGGTTGGCCTTCACGTTGCAGGCGAACCACCAGGTCCCGCTCAGACATGCCGTACACCTGGATGTGCGATTCCACCGGTAATGCGGAGTTCTTGAACACATTGGTCGGCGCTTGCACCGTCGTCACAGCGATGTCTGCGGGCGGCTTGCGAGCGCCAAGCGGCACAGGAAACACGGGTACGCCTTGCTTGCCCAGGTCGCCTGCTCGCTGCGCCGGCAAAGGTCCCCAGTTATGCTGGCCGTCGGTGAGCAAGATGATCCCCAGTACCTTGCCGCGGTCGGGGCCTGATCGCTCCAATGCGTACGAAAGCGGGAGTCGCAGATCCGTGAATGCACGACCGGCGGCGCTGGCCGGTGGATTGCCCAAGGCGGTGATATCGTTGGGCGTCAAGTCCCCGATCTCGTGGGTGAAGCCAAGCACTTCGACTTTGTGCCGCTTCTGTAGTTCGCGCAGCAACGGCGACTTTTCGCTTTCCAGCACTCGGTGCGCTGTCTGTAGCCGTGTCAGTGCGTCGACTCTGGCGCAGACCTGATTGTGCAGGTTACGTTCGACTTCGCCGGCCGGCGTCGCGGCAAAGTTAACGCGGTTGGACTGCTGGTATTGATCGAGCCACTGTTGGATTTGCGTGTCATTGCATATATCGGCCGCCAATCCAAGTCCCCGCGCCAGCCGCAGCTTTTCGTCCGCATCACGTTGTGGGTCGGTCACACCCATGCTGTCGGAGCGATCCACGGCGACGACGACGCGCCCGGCAACGTTTTCGCTGGCCGCACGCGACACCACCGGCTGCATGCAGACGAAAAAGAGCAGGGCGATGACTCCGCACCGCAATGCCAAGAGGCCGATCGCCGTGTGCGTCTTGACCAGTCGCGTTTCATACGAATAGAGCCAAATCAACAGTCCACCGGTCAGCAACAGAGCCAAGAACATCAAAAGCAATTGCACCCAACCGGGAAGCGACTCCAGGGGAGGCGTGAAGATCAACCGAGTGTCGGTGAATGGCACTGTGATTCGATACATGTCACACCATTCGCGATCTCGCCATGCGGCGGGTCATCAGGACTTCGCTCACCAGCAATCCAAGAACGCCGATAACCGCGAGAAGCCAAAGTTCCTTCGTCGCCGACCCGCTTGTTAGCGCTTCGGTAACAGCGTCCGCTGAAGGTGCGTAGGTCAGGTTGGGCACGAGCGCCGTTACTTTCTTTCGATCTTCGTCCGTTGCCGACGCGAGATCGGATTCACGCGAGTCCGGCTGAACGACGAAGTAGTGCGTCTTCCCGCTCGCCGAAGTAAGCGTGTACACGCCCGGTTCGCGTGTCGCCTCATAAACGAGCGGCCAGTTCTTCACTTGAATCGTTTTCGGATCGCCGTCGGGCGGCTGGACGACGACGACCCCGCCGGCACCGTCTTCATTTGGACGGAATCGGATCGGCTGGCCCGGCGTCAAGTTGGCTTCGCCGCTGCGTGCGCCAGCAAGGTAATAGACAAGTTCGTGTACCAGCGGCACAAAAGCGGGTGAGTCAGTAAGGTTCGTTCGCCACGAGTTATCCAATGGAACGGTCGACAAAATCACCCGGCCGGTCTTGTACGGCCGCTCTACCAAAAGCGGCTCGGAACCGGTCAGCATTGCGATGGCATTCGAAGAAACGGCGCCGTTCGTTGACACCTTCCATCGCCTGGGGTATCGCGTATCCGCCAGTCCGCCAAAGGGCGTGTCTCGAAACAGTTCGACGGCCGGGTGGAAGAAACTTGCGGAAACCGGTCGTGCCGCTTTGGACACGTCGTCCAGCGTTCCCACAGGTTCGATGAGTTGGGCCGGCAGCCAGCCTTGACCCGCACGAAACAGATGGTCGTTGTAATATTTCGTGTCGGCACGTTCGCCGAGCGCGACAAGCACAGCGCCACGGTCCGCGAGAAACCGCTCCACTGCCTCTTGCTGAGAGGGGCTGAGCCTCGTCACGTTGGACAGGATCAACACGCGCGGCGCCGTACCCGATTCGTCGGACAGGTCGCGCGTCAAGTGGCCGGGTTCGAACGTGTTGATCGGCACGACGCGAGCAAGCACCGAAGGGTTCTTGTCACGGGCAGGCGCCAATGCGTCGCGGACAAAGTCGGTGCCTCGGACTTTGGGATCGGGCCGCTCGTCGCCGTCGACCAGCAACACCGGAAGTGCCGGCAACACCTCCACGGCAAGGTCCTGGCGATTGTCGCCAGGGATCGCATCGTCATCGATCTTCAGCGTCACCAGATGCGATCCCGCAGTGGTGAATCGTTGTTTGAAGGTGATTGGAACCTGGCCCTTATCGAGGCGAACGCCCGGCAACTTCAGGTCGCCGGCGGGTCTGCCGTCGATTTCGACGGACACATGCCGCGGAAATTCCGCTTCGGCGGCCCCTCGCAGTTGCATCGACGTGCGAAACGTGGCTTCGCGGCCCATCGCAGCGACAGCCCTTGTCGTCCGCAGCGGATTCAGCGACCAGTTCGCGGGGTTGTCCGGCCGAGACGGATCGAGATTCACTGCCCAAAGTCGAGGCTTGAACTCCTCGGCTCCGCCCAGTTTGCTCGCCAGCAACTCCCAGCGCAGCAGGCTCGCGTCGTCGGACCAACCAAACCGCTGGCCGTCGCTGAGAATGATGATTTCCTTCTGAACGCGAGCGCTTTCTCGCAGAAGTTGCGATGCGGCATGGACGGCGGCCGGCCAATCGACGCTTCCACGCGGCGGAGGCAGGTTCTGCAACGCCGCACGAATCTGGTCCGGGTCGGTCGAAAGATTTGCCAGTACAGGCACGACTTGCTGCTTCGCCTGCAGGATCGCGACGCTGTCGCCCGGCGCCATCTGGTCCAGCAAGTTAAGCGTCCAATCCCTAGCGCGGTCATGAGCGGAATCGCCGTCCTTGCGATAACCCATGCTGTAAGAGCCGTCGATGATGACGACAATGTCGCGATTGCCGCGGCCTCCCCAGCGGGCGATGCGTTGGCTGGACAAGAACGGCGCGGCGAGTGCCAATACGAAGATGCCGATCAGCAACATCCGCAGGAGCATCAGAAGTAGCTCTTCGAGGAAGATCTTCCGTCGAGTCTTTTCGCTGATCTTGAGGAATTGCATCGCCGCCCAGTCGACGATGTCGTATCGCTTTCGGGTCAGCAAGTGGATGATCGGCGGGATCGACACCGCGACCAGTCCGATGAGCATCAGGATGTTCAAGAGTCCAAGGGACATCGCGCTCCAACTTGCGATTGCCAATAACTTCGGTTCAATTACGTCGTTGCCGGCGGGTCAGGTAAATGCCCAACGCCCGATCGACCGGATCGTCGGTCCGCAGCACGTGATAGTCGATCTTCATCCCGCCGGCGCGTTCTTTCAGCGTCGAACAAAACTCGCGGAAATTCTTGAGGTACTCGGCTCGCAGTCGATGCGGATCGACCAGCAGTTTGTCGGCGGCCACTTCGAGATTGCGAAACTGCGTCAGCCTGGAAAAGGGGAAGTCGATCTCTTCCGGCGCGAGCACATGAAAGAGCAAGACCTCGTGCCGCTTGTGGCGAAAGTGCTGCAAGGCCCGTAGCAGGTGGTCGATGTTGTCGAAACAATCGGAAAGAATCACCACCATGCCGCGGCGGCGAATCTGGTGCCCGGCAAGGTCGTGCCAGATCGGCGCCATCGACGTTTCGCCGCCGGGCTTCGACGACTCCAGCGTGCGGATGATTCGCAATAGGTGTTTCGAATTCGCTTTGGCGGGAATCATCGCCCGCAACTTGTTGTCATGCAGCGCCATGCCGACCGCGTCGCGCTGGTGCAACATCAGATACGCCAAGGATGCCGCCACATATTGCGAATACTGAAACTTGCTCGGGTGTTTGCCCTTGTAGGCCATGCTGCCGGATGCATCGACCAGCAGATACGCCTTGAGGTTCGTTTCTTCCTCATATTCCTTGATGTAGTAGCGATCCGTCTTTCCGTACGCCCGCCAGTCGATATGGCGGATTTCGTCACCGGGATAGTACTGCCGATGCTCCGCGAATTCGACAGAGAAGCCCTTGTACGGCGACTTGTGCACGCCGGTCAGGAACCCTTCGACCAGCGAGCGCGCAATCAGCGTCAGCCCGCCGTATTTGCGCAGTTCCGATGGATCGAATTGCAACGATGAGGGCATCTTCTCGAATCCGAATCATCCGCGCTTGGCGACGGCAACGGCTTCGTCCTGCGGCAACGGCACGTCATCCAGCAGCCGTTTGACGATCTGATCGCGGGAAATTCCTTCGGCGTCGGCGTTGAACGTCGTTACGATTCGGTGCCGCAAGACCGGATAGGCCACTTCACGAATGTCCTCCGTCGTCACGTGCATGCGGCCATGCAGAATGGCCCGCGCCTTGCCGCCGAGAATCAGGTACTGGCTCGCGCGAGGGCCGGCGCCCCAGGCGATCAACTCAGAAACCCACTTCAACGACGACTTCGACTTCGGCCGGGTGGCGCGAACAAGATCGGCGGCGTATTCGAACACCGAGTCGCGAACAATGATCTGCCGCACTACTTGCTGCAGCTTCAAGATCGTCTTGGCGTCGAGCACCGGCGTCAGTTCCGGTTTGTAATTACTCGTCGTCTGTTTCATGATCTGCAGTTCTTCGTTCCGCGACGGATAACCGACGACGATGTTGAACATGAATCGATCAAGCTGCGCTTCCGGCAGCGGGTAGGTGCCTTCCTGCTCAATTGGGTTTTGCGTGGCCAGGACGAAGAAGGGTTCGGGCAGGTGATAGGTGCTGGCGCCGGCGGTCACGTGATGTTCCTGCATCGCCTCCAGCAACGCCGCCTGCGTCTTGGGAGGAGTGCGGTTGATTTCGTCCGCAAGGACCATGTTGGCGAAGATCGGGCCCTGCAAGAACGTGAACTTGCGGCGGCCCGTCTCGGGGTCGTCCTGAAGAATGTCGGTGCCGGTGATGTCGGCCGGCATCAAGTCCGGCGTGAACTGAATCCGCTTGAACGACAGATGGAGGATGCGCGACACGGTGCTGACGAGCAGCGTCTTCGCCAGGCCGGGCACGCCTTCGAGCAGGCAATGGCCTCGACTGAACAGCGCCATCAACAACTGCTCGACCACGCCTTTTTGGCCGACGATTACACGACCGATCTGTTCGGTCATCTGTTCGTAGGCCTGGGCTAGTTCTCGTACAGCTTGAGCTTCCGGAGGCAATCCGTGATTGGACGGGGGCATCGTGAGGGCCGATCCTTGATGTTCATTCGGGAGGGCGGACAATCGCATTGTAACCAAGCGGCTACCGGTTGCAACAGGGTACAAGCACTCCTAGAGCGGGCTTCGCTTTTTTGTAGCGGCGGCTGGAGGCCGCCGCTATGAATACTTGAAGTTCGTGCAAATCGCCCGGCTGCGATGTTGGGACTGCCGCATGATTGACAAAGTTCTCACACTTGCGAGAAAAGAAACTCCTCAAGGATCGACGAAGAAGACGTGCGAGCTTGCCAAGTGTCGAACGCGTCAATGGCCGAATCATCCGATGGTGGGCCAATGGACAACGATGGATGAAACGAATCGTACAACACGAATCGGCTGGAATCATTACGTGCGGTTTGTTCGATCAGGTCTCGCGATTGACTGACGCCGGAAGTCCCTCCGTCTGATGAATCATCTGAATCACCGTCGCCGCCGCCGCCCAAGGCGATCATCATGCCGCCGCCGCCGCCAAACATCGCTGGCATTTCCACAGCGAAGGAAAACTCTGACGTATTGCCGAACGGGTCGGTCGCTGTCGCGCTGATCCAGTAGCCGTAGTAAACGGTCTGCATCGGAAATGCTGCGTAGCCGTCTGAGTCGGTGAACCAGTCGGCATAGCCGATGAAAATCTCCCCCTCGCCGTGCCCGGATTCATCCGGCAGAGCATTTGCAAAGAACTCGAAATGGAAGTCGGTGTCGGGCGTGCTCCAAAGTTCGACAATGAAGCCGGAGCCGGTCCAAGTCAGTTCGGGGAAGTTCTGGAGCAGGTTCGGCCCAGTGTCCTGATCATGATCTCCCGGCAGGCCATAATCGTTCGGCGTCACGTCGTCGTCGTCCAAATCGATTCCGAGACCGCCGTTCGAGTAGATCGAATTGCCAAGGATGCCGACGCTGCTGCTCTCGCCAACGACGGAAACACCATCGAGTTTGTTTTCGGTGATGACGTTGCCGGAATACGGTGCATCGTCGCCGATGTAGATGATCGTGGAGTCTTCGACTCGGATGCCGTGGAGTTCGTTGAACGAAATCGCATTGGCGAACAAAGAAACATCGCTAGAGTTGTCGGCGATGAAGACGCCGTTGCCGCCGTTTTCGTATCCGGGTTCGCCGATGGTGTTGTACTCGACAAGTATGTCGCTGCTGCCGCTGATGGCGATGCCGTCGAATGCGTTGGCGAGAATGATGTTGGCTTGCGGCCCTTCGGGAACGGTCGGGCCGCCGATACGGATGTTCGTGCTACCCTCAACTGCGATGCCATGGCCCATATTGTGTCGAATGGAATTATTCATGATTAGAATTTCACTTGATCCATTCTCAACCTTAATTCCATCAGCGCCGCTGGTGAAGACATTGTTGTCGATGAGGGAAATATTGGACGCTCCATTGGTCGATAGAATCGCGTTTTCAGAATTCAAATAGAAATCATTCCAAACAAACGTGCTGCCATTCGACCCATCGATCAGGGCGCCAACTCCAGTCGGGCCGGGCAAGCCGGCTCCCTTCTTAGCCTCTTTGATCACATTCCCAGTTGCGATTATTTTGGCTTCGGTGGAATCACTAACGTTTATTAGATTGAAACCCACGATATTGCCGGGCCCAGTGCCTTTGGTTCCGCCAAAAGACGGATCGCCCAAATACACTCCGGATTTGATTGTGCCCAAGGTGCCAATGCCTACCTGCCCGTTCCCCAGGTCAAGGTTGCCGGTCTTGTCGGTGCCGATCTTGTTGCCGAATACGTAAAGGTACGACTCGTCGGGTGCGCCAAAGATGCGAATCCCGGAGGCCTTGTTTCCGGATATCACGTTTCCGGGCAGTTTGCCGTTCTCAGGATCGTTTGCACCCCCAATCGTCAACACTTTGCAATTGAGCACTCGAATGCCATCGTACTTGTTTGAAACTTTGGCGTCCCCGTCCTTGGTGACGCCAATATGGTTACCAAGCACTTCGACTTCTGTAATGAAATCCTGCAACTCAACGCCATGAGAGTCGTTACCCGAGATGACATTGCCGAACTGCGGCGTTGAAGTGCCAATCGCAAGTCCCGATACATCTCTTGCGTAGATTCCAGAGCTTCCGTTCTTAACGGCAAAACTGCCGGTGCTTCGATCAACGCCGACAAAGTTATTCATGATGGAAATAAGCCCGCACCGATCGACCTGGATTCCATGGCGGCTGTTGCCGGAAATCACATTTCGCGACAGGGCCCGTAGATCGTTGCCGATTTCTGTAAAACCTGAGTTGCCGGTGACAAAGATCCCGTCATCGGTATTGCCGTAGCCGCCGCCGTCTCCGGTTAAGTCCGTTCCGATCAAGTTTCCGAAAACGTTCGTTGCCAGTGTGCCTTGGTCAATTCGTATTCCATAACCATTGGCGGAAATAATGTTGCCGTACTCTTCGTCAGTGTCTCCGCCAATGCGAGTCTTGTAAGCCTTTTCAAGCAGGACGCCGTTTCGGCTGCCGGCTATTCCGTCGCTGGCGGGGAGCAACCCAATGACATTCCCCTCAATGACGTTGTAGTCGGTAACTTTCGATTGGAGCAATCCGATGCGCTTTACATAAACGCCGCTATGGAAGTTATTCGAGATGAGATTTCCTCCGGAATCGCGTTTGCCCCCGACCCGATTATCTGCGGCATCAAGAATCTTGACCCCGTCAAAATTCCCTTGTTCAATCGCGCCGGAGTCCGAAAGAAATGCATCTCCCTCGGCGTTTACGCCGATGTAGTTGCCCTGTAAAGTGTTTTTCGTGGACGTGATTGTAAAAAGGTTGTTAGTGGATTGAATGAAGACGCCAACGCCGCCCTTGGCGGCAATCACATTTCCTTGGCCGGTGCCTGGGCCTCCAATTCGATTGCCCCTGGAATCCACAATATTGCACCCAGTTGGCGTTCCAGAAGTTGTGGTGGAAAGCAGTCGTTTCCCATCGACGGATGTTCCAATGTAGTTTCCTGTGATCACATTGTCGAATGAATTCTCAATTAAGATCCCGTTGTCCGCGCCAACAATGACGTTTCGAGTCAGGGAACTGACGCCTCCGATAGTATTGTTCTTGCTCTCGTCCAGGATGTGAATTCCATTTGGGGTTCGAACTGCCGCACCGGACGGGTCAATTCCGAGCCAACAGCCTTGAACGTGTGAGCCGATATCGCTGCCGATGATCTGAATTGCATCGGTCATGCCAAAGATGCTCAATCCCTTGATGACCGATCCTGATCCGATCTTTTCGACGACTAAGCCAGCGGTCACGAGTGGCGTTGACGTTGTAATCGCGACTCGCCCCTGTTCCCAACCATTTTGCGATGTTCCGTCGATTGTAACCTGCCTTAAAATCTTATCAAGATTTGACAATAACTGGATGGTGCGGTTGCCAGTGATGTTGAAGGTAATTTCATTTGACTGATCATTGCTGGCGTTTACTGCGACAATTGCTGCCCTAAGGGATCCGTCGCCGGCATCTGCATTTGTCGTTACTGAAATCGAAACGGGCGTAATTCGATGTTCAAGTTGTTCTAACTTCAAAATGCTGCGTCGATATGGGCGACTCATTATAGACCTCTCCTGAGGAATCGAAGTGTATTTGAAGTACCCTATTTCTTGACCTCATAGTCCACGAGCAGGATGGCGTTTTGCCGCCAACCGTCATTTGCCAATGTGGCGAAACGATCGCCTACGGGCGCGCATGCAACTAACGCATCGAATGCATCGCGCTGAATTACGATCATTTCCTTCCCGCCGACTTGTATCGGCCAGTGCTTGGTTTTGCCCCACTCTTTGGCGTTTCGAGCGGCGTCGTAAAGCCAGCCGTCCCAGTGGTGTGGCCTACCTAGTTCTGCGAGAAAAAACGTGCCGTTTGAAATCGAGGCAATTCCAATGCCCAACCCTTCGATCTGAGCTACCTTTTTTCCGCTCTCGCAACTCCAAAAGGTCGTAAATTGGCCGCCATCGACTATGAATTCTGACCCGTCCTTCGTGCGCGTAACGAAATTCTTGGGCGCATTGGGGTTAGACCAGAGCCGCAGCGAAGCAGCCACAACGTGTTTTCCATCAGCCGTAAACGTAACTCGGTTGCCATAGCCCGATAACGCATGCACAAGTTTTCCGTTAGCAACTTTCCAAATGCGAATATTATCCGCAGTAGTGCGATTGAATTCTGTTTCGGTGATTCCCCCCGATACAAGCAAGCTTCCATCAGGGCTGAAGGCAAGATCGGTAACTCGCATCGCGTGACCGCGCAGGCTCTCGGACTTTTGCCATTTGGCGGTTTTCCACAGTGCAATTTCACCGTTGTAACCGCCGCTGGCCAGGACCTGTTGTTTGCTGTCGGCTGCGAGTACTGCAACGGTGCCTTGGTCATGGGGAATGCGATGGAAAACTCTTCCGGTCCCTAATTCAACAATGAGTATGTCTTTTCCTTTTCCTGCGATGGCAATTCGATCGTCAGAAAGATGCGCCAGACCATACACTGCCGGCCCCTTCTCAACGAGCCTTCTCGGTTTGAGATCCGAGAGATCCCAGACAAGTACCTCCCCGTTCTCCGACCCAGAAACAAGTTTCATGCCATCCGGAGAAAACGCCATGACCGTAACAGGAGCCGTGTGCCCGAGCAATTTGGAAGGCTTGCCGAATCGGATTTCTTTGGCAATTCCCTTGCCGTGAAGCAAAAACAAAAGCACGACGGCAGCCACGACGTCGACGAACCGTATTCTGTCGATTGCTTTTTCATTATGCATGGTACCCCGTTGGTTCGTTTCGAGAGCAGTTGCTTTACGCATGGCCGATGTCTCCAACTTGCAATTGGATCGCCATCATGTCTGAGATTATCACTGAGCATAACTCGGCGAAAATGAGCGTGCAATGAAGTTCTTGATGTCATCCGACTCTCTCTCAAGAGTGTTGTCCGCCGGCCCCAGGTACGCAATCACCCCCGGCGGCAGCTTGGGCTTTTCCTCCGCTCGCGCAGACAGACCGGCGCAGAATCCGACGGCCATCGCCAACAAAAGCGCGGTTCGCATGTTCGTTCTCCGCCACGTTTGGATACGTGCCGAATTGGCTGCCGCTCGATCGTATGCGAATTGGAACAGGTTGTACAGCAAAGTTAAGACGAACTTTAGAAAACGCCTTGCAAAGCGTGATCCAGTTCCGGACGCACCGGCTCTTTCCGATTCGAGATTACACTCTCATTTCTGTCGGCCAATGAACACGACTTGGAACTAGATGTCTCGATTCCAGTTTTCGGCGCCGGCTTGGTCGAGGGCGAATTATTGCGTCATATCGCCGGCTGGCCTAACCGGGCTTTCATCGGATTGTGTCAATTCCGCACATGCGAATCACGAAACTGCCGATCCGCGTCTCAATCGGAATTCAACGAGTCGATTCGTTCGCTCACTTTCGGCGAGAATAGAACCGTTTTTGCCGCTCCAGCACTTCATTTCGATTCGTCAAGCGAATCGGATGATGCATTTGGAGATTTGAAGGAGGCGATTCGACTTGACCCCAAGGATCGATGGCCATTTCTGTTGCGAGGCGGGCTGTATGTTGAGCAAGGGCAATTCGCGAAGGCAATCGACGACCCTTCCGTCGCCATCAAGATGGACCCCAAGGATGACAATGCACTGAATGAACGTGGTCGGGCATTCATGGGTTTGCAAGAGTACGACAAGGCGGCGCTCGATTTTACCGAAGCGATCCAACTGAACCCCAAGGCCAAATTCGCGATTGCCAATCGCGGCGTAATCCGGCAGTTGCGCAAAGAAACGGACAAGGCGATCGCCGACTATTCGGCCGCACTCGAACTCGATCCGAAGTTTGCGTTTGCCCTATTCCGTCGAGGTTCGATGTTTCTGAACAAAGGCGAGAACAAAAAAGCGATCGATGACTTCACCGCAACATTGCAGGTCGAGCCAAAACACGCCGATGCACTGAATGATCGCGGCGTTGCCTGGAACCGCTTGGGCGACAAGGACAAGGCCCTGGCGGATTTCAGTCAGGCGGCGGCGATCAACCCGCGACACAAAGTCGCGCTGGCGAATCGCGCAGACATCTTGCGTGACCGCGAGGAGTTCGCGAATGCGCTTGCCGGTTATGACGCTGCAATTGCCGTCGACCCGGCGTACGTCTACGCCCTGAACAACCGAGGAATCACGCACTATAAGATGCGAAACTACGCGAAGGCGATCGAAGACTACACGGAAGCCGTACGAATTTCGCCTGAGTTTCGATGGGCGTTTTCGAACCGAGGCGACGCTTGGCGCGACCAGGGCGAATACTCAAAAGCGCTGGCTGACTACGAAGCCGCGATTAAGATCGAACCGAAATACACCTATGCTCTCAACGCGATGGGCATTGCCAGGTTTCGGATGAAGGAATATGACCAGGCGATCGCCGCGTTTTCGGAGACGATCAAGGTCGATCCCAATTACAAGTGGGCGTTCGCCAATCGGGGCGATTGCTGGGGGAAGAAGAAGGACTACGACAAGGCCATTGCGGAATACGACCTGGCGCTGAAGATTGATCCGAAGTACGTCTACGCGATCTGCGCCAAGGGAACTGCCTGGCTGCGAACCGGTCAGTACGACAAGGCCAAAGCTGCGTTCGAGGAAGCGATTCATACGGATGAAAAGTCCTGGTTTGGATACGGGGATCTGGCTTGGCTCATGGCGGTTTGTCCGGATGCGAAGTTCCGCGACGGTAAGAAGGCAGTCGAACTGGCTACGAAAGCAGCCGAAATGACCAAATGGAAAGACGCATCGGCTCTCAGCGTGCTGGCCGCAGCTTATGCCGAAGCCGGCGACTTCGCGAAAGCAGTTGAGTGGCAAACGAAGGCATGCGAATTGGTGCTGCCTTACCTGCGGGATGAGTACAACAAGCACCTGAAAGGGTTCAAGGAGAAGAAGCCTCGCCGTGAAGAAGTTGAGGCAAAGAAGGCGTAACTCCTGTTTTTCCTCAGTGTGACTTGGCGTGGCCCTCGCTATTGGCTTTCTTGTTACTTTTGCGGCTTGGCATCGAGAAAGTCGTTCACCATAGGGACGATGACGGGCATGCGCTGCATCAGCGTCACGTGCGTGGCGTTGGGCACGATGGCCAATCGCGACTCGGTGCGCGGCGCTAGGTCGCCGTGCGTCCCGCCGCCTTTCAGGCGGAACATCTCCGCGACGTGCTCGAGCCGGATGCCGTCGGCGTCGCCGTGGATGAAGAACATCGGCGACGTGGTCGCCTTCAGCTTGTCGGCGTCCAGGCCTTGCCCTTTCGAAGCCGAGGCGACCATCCGTTTCACGAACTTCGGAAAGGCATCCGGCGTCGGGCTCAACTTCTTGTACTCGGTTTCGAGGGGCGAGCCGATGAAGACTTCCGCCGTGAGTTTCGAGATCGCCTCGCGTCCTTCCTTGACGATGCCGTCGCGATGGAAGTAGGACGAAATGACGACCACCTTCCGCACTTTGTCCGGATGGCGGATCGCACACTGCATCGCCACGCCGCCGCCCATGCTGTAGCCGATGAGGTCCGCCTTGGGGATCTTGAGGTGATCGAGCAGAGCCGCCACGTCGCCGGCGAGGTTTGCCTGGCTGATGTCGCGTTCGATGTCCCCCGTGCGCCCGTGGCCCTGCATTTCGACGGCGATCACTTTCCGCGTTTTGGAGAGTTCGCCGATCCACCCGTTCCAGTTGTTGGTGATGGTCATGAACGAGCCGTGGAGCAGCACCGCCGGCTCGCCGCTGCCGTGGACCTCGTAGTACATTTTGAGCCCGTTGACCGGCGCGTAGCCCGTCGTTGGCTTTTGCTGCGCCGACACGACAGCCGGCACGAGCATCGTCAACAGAAAATCTGTTGTCTTCATGGTTGGTGTAATCTCCATGGAGCGCCTTGTTAGGTCTTTATCTGTTTAGCGTATTCTTCAATCCGTCGACCACGAGACGTGACGAACGACTCCACTCTTTCCTTATAGGCAAGGTAATCTCCTGTATCATTGAACTTGGGCGGTGACTGAAAATCATCAAACGGCAAGTAAAACTTCACGCCAGCCTGCTCATTAACCAAGTCGTCCAGCAGGAAGAACTGAACATAGCCTTCGAATGTCGAAAACAATCGAAAAAACGCAGCGTACCTGCCAAGGACATGCTCCAGTGGGCTTCGCTCGTTGGTATAGAAGCGCCTGATACACTCCAAGGTCAAATCAAATCGGTCGTCAATGAGCCGATGGGTACCTCTGGCCTGATTTATCGTAGGCTGTCGATCCACCTGTTTGTTGGGAAAAATGAGGTATGCACCAATTGTCGACCCGCTGTCGTAAAGCTCCTGCACATCCTTTGGTATTTGCGTCGTCAGCCACTTCTTCGTGCTCTGATTCTTGTAGGAGTGAGTTATCGCGTCACTCCCCAATGAGAAACGCCCCAAAGTAGAGCTGTGAAAAAGGTAGAAGCCAGGATCATCGCGCAGGTCGAAGAGCTCCCCACTGGGCAAGGGCTTGGTCCAGAGCAGTTTGTGATACCGTTTCAATGTGGGACTGGTGCGATCAGGATCGCCACCATTCGCGTCGCAATACATATTGAAGCTTATATCGATCATAGATGAACTGACGGGCGAAAAGGGGACACCGTACTTTTTGACTTTACCTTGCCGCGCCATACGCATACGAGAAAATGTACCATTCCACGAGTCGCGTGCATTACAGACCAGACCCGGACGCCGCACACGTCGGGTTGAACCGTTTGTTAGGCCCGGCACCCTTCAGCCAGCACATCATCAAGCCGCTTGTAGCTCACCTCCATGCCATCCGTCATGCCGGTCGACATCGCCGCATCGCGGTCGGACTGCGAAGCGAACTTAATTGTGGTCGCCACGGTCGTTATCCCGCCGACTTCGTGGAAAGTCACGGTAATGATCGATGGCTCACTCCCCATGCCAAAGCCCAGATCACCCGGATCGAAGATTTGGGTATGCACGATCTTCGCGTGCGGAACGACTTCCAGGACCTCGCCCGTGAATCCGAACTCCTGGCCGTTCTCGTCATTGCGCCAGCGCCAGCGATACTTGCCGCCGACGCGCATATCCATCTCGCAGACAGGCATCGACCAACCGGGGTGGCCCCCGCACCAGCGACGCATCAGGTCCGATTCCATGTAGGCCCGCCACACCAGTCTGGCGGGAGCATCGAAGCTCCGTTTGACGAGGACCTCGGTATCGGACGGCAGGCTTGCTTCGGCGGGTTTCATTTCTTTCGCTCCTGTTTCTCTTGTTGTTTTAACTCCGCAAGCAGCGCATCGAGACGCTTGTAGCTGCCTTCCCAGATCTCCTGCACCTGCTCCAGCCAGTCGGTGACGGCCTTCAGTCGCTGCGGCACCAGTTTGCACGGCCGCAACTGGGCCTCCTTGCGACGCGAGATTAGCCCGGCCGATTCGAGCACCTTCAAGTGCGAGGAAATCGTGGGCTGCGTCAACGAGAAGCGGCCAACCAACTCCGATACGGATGCCTCACCGCGGGCCAGGAGCACCACGATTCCCCGCCGGGTGGGATCCGCAAGAGCGGCAAAGGCTCGGTCCAATTGTCTCATGTACATAGATTACAATCAATATAGATAAGTGTCAATATAAAACTGACCGATAGCACTCTCGTCTCAGGCGCCAGCGATCAGGAGCTGGCGCCGCCTCCACGCCGATGATGTGCAAGAGACGTGCAGAGCCGCTGGGCCGGTGCCGCTTCACGGAAGCTCGACACCGCGAAGCGAACCATCCCGGCGCACGCGTAGAACCGTCGCTCGACGCACAACGGACTTGAATACCAACAACGACATACGCCGTTAGTCGGCGCCGTGCCCGGACTCGTTGTTTTGTTCAAGTTCGGCGGGCCATAAGGCGGTTAGCCCGCGTTGAAGTAGTCCAGTTCGACCCGCGCTGGTTTTGATTCGCTGACAGCGCGGTACGCCGCCGATTCGCGCACAAAGCCCTCAATGTAGTCTACGGCACGCGGCCGTGGTCTTGGGCACCACTTGTTGCCTGATTCGATGGCGCGCAGCGCTTCCGTCGGCACGAACTTGAAGGTCAACGAAAGTTGCCAGATGTTCTCGTCCTCCGAATCCCCACCCAGGATGAACTGCCGCGTCAGATCGAGCTCAAAGAACTCGCCATCCTCCCCCCGTGACATGCCCCACTGGTACAACAGCATGTCGCCGTCGGCGTCAGCCGGGCAATCCTCGGCGCGTTGATTCCGATAAAAGGCGACCAGCGCGGCTAGCCCTTGGGGGACCGTCAAGCCGTCGAGAGCGAGTCCGGCCTCAGCCAGAAGGCGCTCAAACGTTTCCTGTGCTGCGTGTGCGTTCATAATCTTGAGGGCTAAAGAATCCATGCATGCCGCCGCTAGTGTAGGTGGTGGAATTTCAATCCACCTTCAGGGATGCATGCGATGAATGGTCTCATTCTGGCAATCGATCTGGGCGAATGCAACAGTCACGAAGCTGTATTGCGCCGCTCTTGGCGAACCGTGCGGCGTAAGCCGCCGGGTCCAAGCGCGACACCGTTGCAAGAACCATCCCGATGCACGCACAAGACAGTCGCCCGGCTCAAGACAGGCTCGAATAACAACAACGCCAGACAAAGTTAGTCGTCATCGGTGGAGTACGCGTCGTTTTTTTTCAAGTCGGAGAGGCTATAAGGCGGTTCGGCGTCACATGCCTCAGGTGTCGTAGGTGCCGTCCCACGGCGGGTAGAACAACAACCCGGTGGGGACCATCAGCACCCGCTCCGCGAACTCGGGGCCGTCCTCGGGCTTGGACACATCGATCAGCCCGAACACACCGCCATCGATCTCGACGCGGAACAGCTCGATCACGATGTCCGCGTAATGGACCGAGGCAAGGGCGGCCACCATCTCGTCCAACTTCGCCGACGCCCGATGGCGGACGTGATTCTCGAAGCTCCCGTCCGCATCGGTGCCGGCGAACCAGTGCTCGGTTCCCATGTGCCTGCCCGAGCCGTCGAACTTGTGCAGGACCGCGTACCACCGCTTGTAGGGCCGCCAGTCCAGCGGAGGCGGCTCCGGCATGGTCGAGAACGATGCCGTCACCTGCCCCCAGAACTGGTTGTCCTCCTCATCGCCGTAGAACCCCATGCAGGATGAATAGTTCCCCCCCTGGGACAACCGAATCCGCTGGGGAATCGCCATCCAGCCAGCCCTCCGCCGCCGAAAGAATCCATTCATGCCGCCGCTAGGGTAGATGGTGGAATTTCAATGTCCACTTCACGGGAGGCATGCGATGGATGGTCTCATTCTGGCAATCGATCTGGGCAAGTTCAACAGTGTTTGTTGTTGGTACGACACCTAAACGAAGTCGGCGACGTTTCGCCAAGCGCGGACTACTCGCACGAACTCGGCCGCGATTTGACCCGCCAACCTGTGCTGGGCGTCGTCGTAACGCAAGTCGAACGCAACTTCAGCAATGAAGCGGACGTTGTCCTAACGAAAGCGGGCCCCGGCCTCGTATGTGATCCCGGCGGCCGGCTTGTGGCCGTGACCGCGAATATTCGAGTGAATCCCGAATCGTCCAACGTGCGAATCGCCACGAGAAAAAACCGACGACGCACTGTACGTGGCTGCGGCATCATAGTCGACCAAGGTCAGCAGCCGGCGGGGCTGGGTGAGCTGTGGGTCACGGAAAGCCGTGATGCCGGCCCCGCCTGCTGCAACTTGTGGTTCGGCCCTATGTAGCTTACTTCGAGCGTTTGGGATCAAGCCTAGCTGCCTCATCGAAGTCAGCCTGGGCCTTCTTTTCTTCACCCATCTTTCGGTACACGATTCCGCGGTTATTGTAGGCTAAGGCATCTTTTGGATCGAGGCGAATCGCGGCGCTGTAGTCGGCGATGGCTTCTTCGCTGTTGCCTTTCGCAGAATAGCATGCGCCACGAGTGATCCGGGCAGAAACCAAATCTGGGCGGATCCTTATTGCTTCTGTGCAATCAGCAATTGCCTGGTCGTAATTTGCCTTCTGGAAATGGCTTCTTGCTCTGTAGTCGTAGTATGTATCGGAAGGATCGAGTCGAATTGCTTCAGTGTAATCGGCAATTGAGAGGTCATAATCGCCATTTGCAGCATGTGCCTGTCCCCGCCACCAGTACTTCATAGCTTCATGCGAGTTGCCCGGTTCACGGAAGAGCTCGATTCGTCGCCCGAGTTTGAAATAAAACACGTTGGGATCGCTCGCATCTTGGATCTCGAGCACGATCTGATCTTTGTTGATCCAGCTTATTCGGCCACGGGCTTGGAGGGACTTGCCTTCGTTCCTTGGTACGCGCGCAAGGCTGAGTGAAAGGGCTCCATCGGAATAGACATGATTGCAGTAGAGGTAACTGGCGTATTTTTTCTCAGTACTTGTGGCGAACAGGAATGTATAATCGCCGAGTTTAGTAATTGCAATCTCCAAGCAGGCCTTGCTTCCATCCTTAGGCCCCCAGTGCATTTCTTCGGCCGAGAAAACAAATCCAGATTTCCATACTCCCACGAGCGAATGTTCAGCTTTAGGTCCACTCGATCCCAGTACAGTAGCTCCGGAGTGTTGGAATCCAGTTCCGATCGGCGCTTCGGATCGGGCGGGTTTAAAGCCAGCCTCATTACGTGAAGGAGCTTCAGCGCCGGTCTTGATGAAGAAGCCGGATTTGTACTCGATGACGAGTATGATGACACCAATAATCACGCCACATGCGATTACAGCGATGACTGACTTTTTCGCCTGGCCGTCACGTTTTCGGAGAGCCATTGACTCCTCCAAGGAATTGGGGCCGCTTTTCGTGTGGCCGAACCAGGAGTTGAGCGGCTCGGGCCTTCAACGCCGAACGACACAGTTCACCTGCGGGGCGGGCCCGGGTAACCTGGAACTGTGAGGAACCGGGACGGCCCGCCCCGTCAGGTGCAACGCCTTGTTCGGCGGCTCTTGAATATCGGTCCTCATCCCGA